>JACCDG010537017.1_pt1 | contig 237027 bp, 307 predicted proteins | sample 7442471 | NCBI WGS metagenome assembly JACCDG01 (sample SAMN15323444, study PRJNA562643) | freshwater metagenome | isolation source: river surface water | place: USA:Blue River Watershed | collected 2017-08-17
TACTGCCAGCATCAGTAGGTGGTGAATATCTACCTGTGGCGTTGTCTTTGACCCAATCAGGTGGAGGATTAATTCCCTTGGCCCATTCCTCTGGAGTACCTGGGTGTCCACTTGCGGCTGTAGCGGCATCTGCGGCACCTTGTCCAGCATCCGTTGCTCCTTGCGCGGCATCTCCTGCTCCAAGTTGACTGTAGTCTGCAGGAACAGTTCCTGGTTCAGCAGTCTTCATAACAGCGGCATTCATTTGATCTAAATTATCAGCACCGTCAATTCCATATGCTTTGGCCTGAGCCGCATTTTGTGCCATAGTTTCAGCATCTAAGTCAGCCGCGGCGGTTGCATCTGCGCCTTGATAGACTTGATCGGCCGCGCCACCGGCTGATCCAGATGCGTTAGTTCCTAGATTACCTATTTGACCTTGACCGTCGCCCCCTAATCGACCCATTTGTCCAACGCGATATGTGTCTGCATTGTAATCACGAGTAACTTCTGCCGGTGCTCCAGCAGCCTGCTGGTTTGCTAAATCTCTTGTTGCTTCCCAGTCTTGATTTGCGTCAGCCCATTCTTTATCAAACGCAGTAGAATCTCCTGTACCACTGGGGGCACTTGCATCTGGTTTGCCTTTTATATAGTCGCCTAACTTACTAGCACCATAGGCTAATGCACCAGTCTTAGCACCTTGATATGCGGCGCTTGAGAATTTTTCACCCTGTAGTAGTTTATCTGTCATTTTTAACAGACCTAGCACCGCGGCACCACCTAACCCTGCACCCGAAATACCGGCGGCAGCAATTAGAGCGGCATAAATGAAACTCTGAGCAATTGGATGCTCTTTGGCAAACTTACGATATTTTTGAATTACTTGGTTAATAGCATTGTCAGGACCACCTAACCCTGCTTCAATCTTAGCCACAGCACTATCATATGTGGCATCAACGTTCTTAATAGGACCTGAGTTTTGAATTTTAGTTTTTAGATCCTCCCAGGCTTTGTTTACTGCTGTGGCAGCGTCTTTGCCCTTGCCTAATAAAGTTCTATTACCACCGGCATCAGTAGCACCTTTTTCTACTGTTTGAAATAATTGTTGTATTTGAGCAGAAGTTAACTCCGCTTCTCTTAATTTAATTCCGGCACTTTCCCATAACTTTACAGATTTTATCTGTTCGGGATTAAGACCTTCGTAAAGATACGCATTACGATCATAGGTTTTGATAGTTGTGAGTAATTGATTAAATTTCATGGAAAGTTCCGAAATAATGATTATATTTAGTGAAACGAACAAAGTTCGTTTGTTTCATCGCTTGCGCTCGAAACATTTTTTAACACGAAGTGTTTTAAATATTATCCAGATTCAATGGTCACACTTTGCCCGTTAAGGGCAAAGAAACATTATCCGAGTTCGGAAGTCACACAGCGTTAAGGCGTTACAGTGGCGGTTGTCCGGTACCACGAGCCTTGTCTTTATACAACGGCAGGTCTATACAAATACGCTATCATTCGTATAGCCGTTAGGGAGTTACCCTTCTTTTTAGCCTATATTAACTCTATTCAAACAGCAAAATCGCAGGCATTTTGCGATCGTGGTCCTGTTAAGGATACTTGCTGAGTACTCTTTAACGGCGAGAGATTTCCTTACCCTGTGACATCACCAGGGATTTCGGGCACATGAAATTAGCCTGTGCTGAGCCTTAACCGTTTAATTTGCCTTTGATATGGGAGCCATGTACACGGACCTGTATATGTCCGTTATAATATTCGTCTGATTCTAGGACTTTTTGTGTAAATTGTTCTCTTGCCTCTATATAACTGCACTCTGATTTAGATTTGCAATAGTATAGTATTTCTCTTTTAAAATTTTCTTTGCCTAGGTTATTAATATCTTCTGTTAAATTTGGAGATGAGCCGTAGTATTCTTGCCAGTCACTGTCAATCTTGCTACGAATTTTCTTTTTCTTTTTGTTGCCGTTCTTTAACTTTACAGTCTTGTAGGTCGTTTTACTGAACTTTGCTAGTTTTTTGCCTATGTATTTTTTATTATTGATTAAATTTGTTATGAGGTAGACGAATCCTACACAATCTTCTGGTAGTTCTTTAACTTCTTCATTTTGATACGTCCACATTTTTTAGTTTGTTATAGGGATCGAGCCCGCTAGTATTTCTATATTTCTGTTCTCTGCGGGCTTTTTTAGTAAGTTTATCAATTTCTCTCTGCTCATTCCTGGCTTTATGTACAGCCTGCCTTAGGTTCTTTTCCATTTCACCTAGTTCTTTAGTGATTTTTCTAAGATTTCGTGCAGGTCCTAGACCTAAGTTAGTAACAAACGATATGTGGTAGTTATGCAAGGCAACTGTTGCCTCAACATATTTTGAGTATAGTGCTTTGTATTCTTCTAAACTCTTATTCAACATAGTCTACATCGTTAGAATAACTGGTAAAACCGTTCTCTTTTACTACTCGTAGCACGTTGTTTACACGACCTACAAGTTCATCCTTGTGAGATATGAGATAAATGTTTTTGTGTCTTTCTCGACCCATCTTCTTGAGAACTGCAAGAGCAGATTCAACTCCTGCGGCATCCATACCTGCATCAACAAGTTCATCAATGAATAACAAGTTAATACTTTGATACAGTCCTTCCCATACATCGCGGAAAGCAAAACTCATACTTAGAATTAATCTATTACGTTCTCCGCGTGACAAATTATCAAAGTCGAGGTCTTGACCTAGTTGTGTGATCTGTACACTGAGATCATTTTGGAAGATCACAGTATGAGGCAGTCCTAGTTTGTCAATATAATAGGTTAGACGCTTGTTTAGGTAGGTTAAGTTTTGATCGATGATTTTTTTACGGATAAAAGAATCTTTGTTGGTCAGTAATTTTAATAAAAACTCTTGATGATCTTTATATTTGTTTAAAGTATTAATCAAAGTCCAATCTAATTCTTGTATAGCAGTTTTCTTTAGGTCTTCAATTTGTTCAGCATAAGGATTTTTTTCTTCTGCTTTGCTAATCAGTGTTTTTTCTAAGTTATCTAAATTGTTTTTATGACCCAATGCTTCTGCTTCGGTGTCGTAATAGGTCTTAGGCCTTGCTGGCACATCACCATCACCTATTTCTTCTAAAATTTTATTTAGGTCGCTGGCTACTTTATCAAAATAAGTTTGTGCTTCTGCTAAATGATTAGTTGCAGTTGCAGTCATCTCTTCGTGTTTATGGTCATGCAACTCTTGTTCACAGGCAGGACAGGTCTTATTTCTTAATGCATCTACTTCTTTTGCGTATTTGTCAAGAGTTTTCTGTGCTTGATTAACTGCACTTTCTAGAGTAGCCTTTTGTTTATTCAGACTTCGAATCTTAGTATCATACTCTTCCCATGCCTTGAGTTCAGTATGAGCAGTTAGTTCTGCTTCAATATCAACGGCTTCGAGACTTAGTATAGCACGACCAAGATTTTCTAATTCTTGCTGGTGTTTGGTATCCCATGCATTGCTTTTTATCTGCAGACTATCAATGCTCTTCTGTACATTATCGTTGGCAGTTTTAATACCCTGTATTTTAAATTCTTCTTGTTGTATGCTTTCCTTAGTTTCTTTAATAGATGCTTTTAATGCTTCAGATTTAACACTGAGTAGAGTAATACCCAATAGTTGTTCAATTACTTCTCTCTGATCAGCGGCCTTCATAGCAAGAAATGGCTCGGTGTAGGTGTTAAGAGCCACAAGATGCTTAAACATAGTATGGCTCATCTCTAACATTTCTTCGATGGCCTTTTGTGTTTCTCTGCTGTCTCCTTGGCTTTCGTCTTCGTCTTTGTTCTCTACAGCCTGATCATTTACATATAATTTAAGTACGTTAGGCTTGCGACCGCGCTCAATTTTGTATTTGTTGCCGCCTTTTTCAAATTCAACAGTGACTAACATGTTCTTACCATTAATTTTATTGATAAGATTTTCTTTACGGATGTTAGTCAAGGCCTGCCCGTACAACGCATAACTCAGTGCATTGATAATAGTAGTCTTGCCAGTGCCGTTTCTACTGCCGGTATCATCGCCGCCAAGATCCAAGTTAGCACCTAGAACTAGTGTAAGTTGTTCTTTGTCAAAATCTACAGCCTGAGTCTGATTACCCACACTCATAAAATTTTTAACAGTTAGATTTTTAAGTTTGAACATTATAGATTATTGTAAATTTCCAACAGCGTGTTCTTATCGAATTCTTTGCTGTCAATATTGACCAACTGTTCAGTGACGATTTGATCTACGCTTTCAAATTTTGCGTCAGGGTTATCGTCAACAGTACCGTCAAGGTTGGTTTTATCTTGTATAAGACTGATTTCTCTGATATCGTGTTTTTCAGTAAATGTTTCTTTGATGAAGTTGGCTTCTTCAAAACTGATATCAATATCTAGATGCACTTTAAGGTGCATCTTACTTTTCATAATAGTATCTTCTTTATCAATTAGATCTGATAGTTTAACAACTCGAAACTTAGGACAATTTTCCCAATTAATAAATGTGGGCTCTCCGCCCCACTCTAGAATCATCATGCCTCGCTCATCGTCCCATGCATCTGCAAAGTTATGAGGAAAAGCGTTACCGATGTAGATAACTTTACTGTTAGTCTGCCGTTTATGAAAGTGTCCGCTAAACACATAGTCCGGTTTAGTGAAATTTTCTGCTTGAAGTTCTCCGTGATCGGGCATCTGCACCATGGCGTTCATAAAAAACTTAGGAAGTTCGAAGTGACCAAATACATATTTGCACTCTAATTCCTGCATTTGTTTCCATTCGTCACCTACCAACCAAGGTACTAAGGCCACGTTGTCTATGACTGTTACATTTTCGACCACAGTAACGCCGGGAATATGCCTGCCAAATGCTGAACTATGTACATCTCGCTTATCCTTATAGAACAAATCGTGATTGCCCGGAAACCAATAGAACTTCTCAAAAGCGGCCCCTAGTTTTTCCAAGCATTTGATGCTGGAGTCTAGAGTCATTAGATTAAGACTGTTTCTATTATGACTCCAGTCTCCTAGAAAGATTGCTGTTTCGCAACCTTCTTTTTTGGCTGTTTCAATAAACCAATCTACAAATTCTTCGCAGTCTCTTAGATGTGTTGCACTATTTGATTTGAGTCCAAAATGTATATCAGTGAAACAGGCGACCTTTTTAAACAAGGGCATTATTATAATTCTCCTAACTTAAACAGTTTAACGATCTGTCTGGAGAATGTCAAGCCTCTGCCTCGTCGTCTTCCGTTTCTTCTTCAATGTCAGTATCTTGACTCTTGGGCATACGCATATTTTTATACAGTTCGGCTTGGCGTGCCGTTTCTTCTGCGTACTCTTGTTGGTTTTGTCTTGTGAGACTCGGAGTCAATCCGTTTTCTTCTAGTAAATCGTCACGGATGTTTTGATTTTTCTTTTCTAGATTAAGAATCCTAGTAAAACTGTTAGTGACTGCGGCAGTATAGTAGGCAAACGGGTTTTCTGATTTGGATTCATCAAATTGCAGACCAATTTGACTTAGTTGTAGGATGGCCTGTCCCTTCATCTCATCAATATAGGTGTACCCCCGCCAGTTGCTACGTTGAGCATATCTATCTGCTAGTTTGATAAACATACGACCTAGATTTTCTGTAATACGTCCATGGTCCTTGTTAAATTTACCAGTTTTAATACCTCCCTGCCAGTGGCTCTTACCTACACAGATTAGTTCGTCATTGTCATCGTATTTCCAATGTTGATAGGGAGGAAAGTTTACCTTTTCGTGGCTGTCTGCTGTAGTTTTGGTTGTTTTCTTACGCCCAGGTGCTAGAGGTATATGTTCAAATGTCATTATTCTAATAACAACATCTGTTTTAGCAATTTTTTTATAATCAGGCGTAACGTCTGCTAGTTTAATTTTTTTGTCGCCTTCTAGTCTAGCGGCTGCAAAGGCCTGTAGGCCAATTCGTTTGGCTCTATTGCGTTTAGCCTCTGCTACTGTTCTCTGATTGATTTTATCAATACTGGGCAAAATTAGATCATATTGTGCATGTTCTGGTTTAACAAAACTAGAATATGAGCATTTGCTTCTATGAATTTCTGCTAACAGATCTCTGTTATTAAGATACTTTGTTTTTCTTGTTGTTAGTAATCCTATGGTCATTGTGTAAAAGGTCCTTTACAGGTAGTATAGCATACTTTTGTACTATGTCAACCATATTAAGTTAGCATTTTATTTATTGGGTAAATACATGGTAAAGGAATATTTATGGCCGACCCTACCAACCCTAGTGCATCAGCCGCTGCCGCTGCCGCAAAATTAGTAAACCCTCCTGTTCTTGGTGAACCTAACAGCACCTATGCCAGCAAAGGATTTGTTGGATCTGATACCGCCGGCGGCGCATTTGTTGGGTTTAGAAATCCAAGACGTCGTCAACAAGGCAGCGTAACAGGTACTGGCTCTGGACAAAGTACAGCAGAATTTGCCGCACAGGATCCTCGTAGGATAGATCTAAATAAAGGACCTGTGAGAGATCTAGCAGATGTTAAACCTGGTGCAGAGCGTCCAGTTGAAACGGGCACTACTGAGGTTAAAATTAAACCTTTAAATCAATCTAGTGATCCTGCCCAAGGAGATCTGCGTGTTAGGATTAGAGTACCATCTGATTATCTAACTGATCTAACTATCGGTTCTTACTTTAAAGAACTACAGGGATTTGGAGGAATTATTTTTCCTTTTACTCCGCAGATTACTATGGAGCATAAAGCAGATTATGGATCTGTGACTCCATTGCATAGTAATTACGCAGTTAATTTTTATAAGACCAGTTCTGTAGCAGATATTTCTATCACAGGTAAGTTTACAGTACAAAACGACAAAGATGCTCTAGTGTATCTAGCAACGTCCCATTTGTTGGCCAGTCTTACTAAAATGAGATTTGGGGGAAGAGGCGGCGATGCGGATAGCGGAAGCCCGCCTCCTGTATGCAGACTAGAAGGTTATGGGCCTTTTATGTTTCAAAATGTACCAATAGCCATTACAAGTTTTAAACATGATCTTCCTGATGACGTTGATTTTTATACTTTGAATAGGGCCGGCGATAGAAGTTCGCCATTTGGAACCACTAGTGTGCCTACCAGATCAACATTTACCGTGGTTGCAAAACTTATGTACAGCAGACAAGAAATGCTATCTGCTTCTGTTACCAAATTTTTAAGTGATGCTAATTCTAGAAAGGCAGGGTTCCTATAATGAAAGCAGAATATTCTAAAACTAGTCCATATTATAAAACTGAGATTACTAATGGATATCTTGGAGTCATAGAATGGCGCTTAGTTCCTTTTGAAAGTGATGATGTTTTATTCACGGTGACTCAAAGTTACGAAAACAGACCAGACTTATTAGCCTATGACTTATATCAAGATATTGGACTTTGGTGGGTGTTCGCCGCTAGAAATCCTGCAATCTTAAAAGATCCTGTGTATGACTTAACCGCGGGCACAAAAATATATTTGCCCAAGATGAGTTCAATGAAGCGTGTGTTAGGAATTTAATATGTCTGAATACGACTATACTGGCTACGAAAGTGCGTTTGTCACCATGGGTGCCCCGCCTGCTCGAGCAACTACAGGACCAGACGTACAAGTTAGAACGCCACCAAAAGCAACTACAGAAAAAACAAACGCTCCTCCCCCACCTAATCCTGCAGATAGAGTCGTGGCACAGAGCAAAGGAGTCAATGTATTAAACAAATATCGTTCCTATACATATCAATTTACTCTTTCTGCTCTAAGAAAAGACGATGCTAAAGATCCAAAAAAATATAGAAAAAGTAATTTAGAGTTAGTAATTCTTAAATCAGGAGGCAAAGGGTACGAAGGAATAACGTATCCAGCCAGTCAAGCGGCCTTGGATGCTTCTAAAGTTAAAACTCCTAATACTGGAACACAAGAAGACCAAGCCAAGGCCACAGCAGACGCAAAGACAAGGACTCTTAATGCACCAGACCTAGTAGGCGGATTTAATAAAAATAGCCCTGGTAGATTTGACATGTTCCTTGATAACGTTGAAATTGAAACCATTATGGGGTTTAGTGAAAATGGTGGAACGACACAGCCTACAAACGTTAACTTTGAAGTGTTTGAGCCTTTCAGCATCAACGGATTTATTGAAGCATTACATGTCAGTGCTGTAGCGGCAGGATTTCCTTCTTATGCCGGAGCACCATTCTTACTAAAAATGGAATTTTTAGGTTATCCCGACACAGGAGATATGCCTAAAGCAGAAATAGTTGATAGGTCGACTAGGTATTTTCCTATACTGATTACTGGTATTGAAGTTACGGTCAACGAAACTGGCACCAAATATAAATTATCAGCCGTGGGATATAATGAAGCAGGGTTTGGAAATGCCAGCCAGTTAAAGAAGCCTATTAAAATGGCAGGTAATTCGGTTAAAGACATTTTAGAAAATTTAATGATCGGAGTCAACAAGCAAATTGTTGAAGCCAATGAAAAAGCAAGAAAGAAAAAACCTGCGGCTAATGAACATGACGAATACAAAATAAAATTTCCTGTATGGAAAGAAGGTGAAGGTTTTACTGACGGACTAAATGACATTGGCAAGGCACAGGTTACAGAAATATTAAAAGATAATGCACTTTATAAATTTCCAGATCCTGGAAAAACTACTAAACCTACAACTCAACAGACTCGAGGACAACAAAATCCCACTCCAGAAGAAAGTCAAAAGCGTCCGGAGTATTACAAACTTGAACCAAATAATCCTGTGGTTCAATTTGCTGAAGGAAAAAACTTAAATGAATGTATTGCGTCTGTTATTAGAGACAGCAAGTATATTAGAAATATTGTTGAAAAATTAGCCAGCCCGGAATGGAAGACTGTTGTAGATTCTAATGGTATGGTTGACTATTTTCTAATTAGAATGGAAGTTGAAAACAAAGACGTTATTGATGAAGAAGCACAACGGCCATATCAAATCTATACCTATGTTATCACTCAGCATAAGATAATGTATACTCGTATTCCTAACTACGGATCAGAGCAATTAGATATGACAAAAATTGCTCCGCTGAGTCTGCGTGAATACAACTATATCTATACAGGTAAAAATATTGATGTACTAAATTTTAAATTAAATTTTAACACATTATTCTTTGAAGCAATACCGCAGGCATTAGGCAACAATAATTCTCCACCCGCAAAAGACGCCGCCGCTAAGAGCAACGGTACTGAACCTAGAGCCAACGTTGATAGTACTTCTAGACAAAATGTTACTGCTAGAGGGTTGCCTGCGGTACCTAGAAAACCAGATCCAGACCTTACCGGTGTTGGCGCACAAGATAATGGTGGACAAAGACAAGATGATGCCTATTATGCTTTGGCCAAAGGTATGCATAATGCTATTGTAAATTCAAAAGGTAGTATGCTTACTGGTGAAATTGAGATTTTAGGTGATCCGTATTATCTAGTTACCGGTGGTATTGGAAATTACAATCCTCCTCCAGATAAAAAGTCTAACAGAGAAACCGAAGACGGAGAAGCAGCCTTTAACTACGGTGAAGTTTTAATAACAATTTATTTTAGAAATCCTCAAGATTTAGATACTTTAGAAGCAGGGGGGAGATTAAGATTTGATCCTGAATTAATTCCATTTAGTGGAATATACAGAGTTAACAAAGTTAAATCAATGTTTAAAGATGGTATCTTTAAACAGAGTTTAGAAATTATGCGTTCGCCTGGACAGCCTCCAGCAGAACAATTTCCAACGCCTAAAGGTACTAACAAACCTACAGATCCTAGTAGAAGAATTATTCCTGAAGTTAGTAGAGCCGATGCAGTAGCAGTAGATGCTTCTCCAGTAACTCGAGAAGTAGTTAATGTTGACACAGGAGTTTCGGGTGATCGTGCTGACACATTTAATCTGTTAAATCAATTAAACAGAGGATTACCTAGCCCCGGACTTCCCGGAGAATATAGTAACTTTACCGCAGCCACTGGAGGACTTGGCGGAGCAATTTCTCCCATTCAGGTCAGCGGTGCTACTCCTAACCTAGTGGGTGAAACAAGGATAGCCACGCAGGTATTTGGCGGAGTAGTGCCCGGGGGTATTAATCAAAGTTCTCAAGGAATCCGTATGCCTGCAAGAGCAGTACCCGGATTACAAGGTAGGGTACTAAGTCCTGGTGGACTGGTAACTGAAGTTGGTAGAACTATTGCTAATTCTTTTGGTCTAACTGGCGTGGCAAGACAAGTTGCAGAAGATATTGTAGGAATTGCTACGCAAAAAATTAATAGGATTGGAGTTCTAGGTTCGGGTATTGGCATAGGAGTCAATGTACCCTACACACCGCAAACTGGACAACCTACTACAGCCTATGAGGAAAGAAGTAGGCAAAATGTTCTTCCACCTACAGCAATTCCGACAACAGGTATTGCCGCAGGTCTAGACCAATCTACATTAGCATCGGTGGCTAATCTAAAACCTGAAGATACAGCAGATTTAGTAAATGCCGCAGGAACAAAAATTAATTCTGCTCTTCAAGGCACAGGGATAGATCCTACAGCCATTGCAAGATCTTTTGGTATAAATCAAAGTCAATTGTCAGGGTTAAGTCCAAACATTCAAAGTAAAATTTTAGGTCAAGTAAGTTCCATAGGAGAAAATATTCCTAGAGATACTAATGTAACTACGCTGTCTGCTCAAGGAGTTAACCTAGGATCATTTACCAAAGAACAATTAGCCAACCTTCCTCCTACAGCACCGTATACTACAGCGCCCGAACCTGTACCAGATGCAGGGTTTATTAATCAGATAACACAGAAAGGAGGACCCGCCGCATTGGCAAAGGCATTCGGTGTTAATAGCGTGTCTGAAATTTCTCAAGGCCATGTACCTAGTGAGACCTTAAATACCGCAGTATCTAATTCTCCTGCGGCTTACCAAAATCCGTTGCGTACAACTTCATTGGAACCAAACATAGTTGATACTGTTGCAGGTGCTGCCAAATATCTGTTGTCAAACAATCAAATTGCAGGACTTACTGGTCTGTTAGGATCAAAAGAAGGTGATCTTCTGAGATTAGCAAATAGATATCCTGGCAGTCCTGTTAATGTTACCTTAGGCGGCGGAACACCGAACGTCATTAATAAGTTTGGCAGCAAGACATCCGGTCAGAGTCCGTTAGATAAAATAATGTTAAGGTAATATAAATGGGAATCGAAACAAGAAAACGAGGTAAATTATCTTCTCCTGGTCCTTTCCTTGCAGAAGTAACTAATCTTCTTGACCCTACATACATGGGAGGGCTTGAAGTTTCGTTAATTAAAACTCTGCAATCGTCTATTGACAGTCAGGAAGGTACTTATGTTGTTAGACATCTTAATCCTTTCTATGGTGTGACTTCTGCAAGGTATGAAGGTAATAACAGCAGTAATTTCAACGATGTACAAAAAAGTTACGGTATGTGGTTTGTTCCTCCCGATGTAGGAACAACTGTTATGGTAATTTTTATTGACGGTGATCCTAATCAGGGTTATTGGATGGGATGTGTAGCCGATCAATTTCAAAATCATATGGTTCCCGGAATAGCCGCTAGCCAATCTACGGCTATGACTCAAGAACAAAAAGATAGATACGGAACATCCTACCTTCCTGTTGCAGAATTTTTAAAGAATACACAAACTTTAAACGTGCCTAATGTAGATAGAATTGCTAAACCAGTTCATCCCTTTGCTGATAGGTTAGTTCAACAAGGACTATTGTTAGATACAGTTAGAGGAGTCACATCTAGTAGTGCTCGTAGAGAAGTACCTAGTCAAGTATTTGGCATTAGTACGCCCGGCCCTTTAGATAATAGTCCCGGTGCTAGAACAGGAACTATTGGATACGAAGAAAAGAAACAAGCCCCTGTAAGTAGGTTGGGAGGCAGTACCTTTGTCATGGATGACGGCGATATTAATGGTCAAAATGAGTTAGTAAGAATTCGTACTAGAACAGGACATCAGATTTTGCTACATACTAGCCAAGATCTGATTTATATCGCTAACAGTAAAGGTAGTGCTTGGATAGAATTAACTAGTGGCGGCAAGATTGATATGTACGCAGCCGATAGTGTTAGTATTCATACCGAAGCAGACTTTAACTTTCGTGCAGATCGTGATGTTAATATTGAAGCAGGCCGCAATATTAACATGCGAGCAGTAAAAAATATGGAAACCAATGTAGCAGGTTTCTATAATTTAATTGTTGATGATTATGCAAAAATAGCAGTAAGAAATGACTACCATCATACTGTTGGTGAAAATGCAAGATTTACAGTAGCATCTGATTATCATTTAAATGTAGGCAAAGATATTTTACAAGCGGCTTCTAGTACTGTTAATTTAATTGGCGGTTCTGGAGTTAAGATGGGTTCTGGCGGAACATTTAGCATAGATTCAAACGGCGACGTTATTATGGTCGGTTCGGCTGTACACATGAACGGCCCTGCCGCTCCTCCTCCAGACTTAGCCGAAGACGCAGAAGTTCCGCCACTGCTGAATATTTTTAAATTACCTAATAGAGATGTTAGGTATGGTTGGGGTCCTAATAAATTTTACAACACAGGAACAATTAGCACAATTATGCAACGTGTTCCTACACACGAACCTTATGATCAACACGAAAATGTAAATCCTCAAAAGTTCAGTCCTGATGCAACCGATGTATCTAATGGTCCGAGTCGTGCAGCCAATGGTGTTCCTGATGGACCTAATCAAGGAATTCAAGAAACTGCTAACCAGGCTGAGATTGTGCCTGGTACTTGCGATCCTCAGTATGCCAAAGACATTAATGCTGCCTCTGCTCAGCAAGGTATTGCGGCAATTAAAGCCGCTTGTGCTAAATTAGGTTTTACACATCCTAATGCAATTGCATCGCTTTTAGGAATTGCAGGCGGCGAAACAAGATGGAAAACAGTTGAAGAAAACTTTAACTATACTGCTGATAGACTACTGGAAGTGTTTCCCGGAGTGTTTAAAGGAGATAGGGAGTTGGCTCAAAAATGGGCAGGAAATCCTGGAGGTCAATTTCCTGAATTCATATACGGTTATCAAACAGCCAAAGGCAAAGGGTTAGGGAACACTCAGCCCGGCGATGGTGCAAAATATATTGGTAGAGGGTATATTCAAATTACTGGCCGAGGAAATTATCAAGTTTACAAGGACCTTACCGGTCATGATTTAATTAATAATCCTCAATTACTCAACGACCCTACAATTGCTGCCGAAGTTAGTGTTAGATATATGCAACGCAGGTGTAAGGTCGCTCCTACCGATCCTGGCTATTTTGAAGCCGCAATGAGAGCAGTAGGAGCAAACAACGTTTCTAATATTAAGGCCAGAAAGACTGGATACTATCAATGTTTCTTAGGACAATTAACTGGTGGAGTAGTTAGTGCCGGAGGCACCAATAGTAACGGAATCTTAACAGATAGTAGTGGAAACCCAATTAGAACTGGACAATAAATACTAGTATGCCATATAAATCTCTTGAAATAGTCACTGCTAATGTAGTAGAACAACAAAGAAGTAAGACTAGTCAGTTTTACAAAGGGTTCAGTACCTTAGATTCTAGGAACACAAGTTCTAAACTCTATGATATTGAACTGATCAAACAAGATATTCTTAATCATTTTACTACTAGAAAAGGCGAGCGGTTGATGAATCCTAACTTTGGATGCATTATCTGGGACATATTAATGGAGCCACTTACTGCTGAAGTAAGAGAGGCATTGAACAATAACATTCTAGAAATCTGCAATAGTGATCCTAGAGTAGTTCCAACAGGGATTAATCTTACAGAATATCCTACAGGTTATATTATTGAAATTACTTTAAAGTTGAAGGGATCCGATCAATCAACTAATATGATTTTGACTTTTGATCAAAAGTTAGGGTTAAGTTTGCAATAATATACCTGGTTTATTCTAAAAATAAATACGGTATAGAGTTAAAATTATGGCGATTCCTTCAACAAATACTAAACTGCTGGTCACCGAAGATTGGACTAAAGTCTATAAGTCCTTTCGTAATGCTGACTTTCAAAGTTACGACTTCGAAACTATTCGTAGGGTTCTAATTTCTTACCTACAAGAAAATTATCCAGAAGATTTCAACGATTTTATTGATAGCAGTGAGTATATTGCCCTTGTTGATCTTATTGCCTACCTAGGTCAAAACCTAAGTTTTCGTATTGACCTAAATGCTAGAGAAAACTTTTTAGAAACAGCACAACGCCGTGACAGCATTTTACGCCTTGCACAGTTAGTAAGTTATATTCCTAAGCGTAATATTCCTGCCAGCGGCCTACTCAAGATTACAGCCATTAGCACCACAGACAGCGTCTATGATTCGACTGGTGCTAACCTAGCCAATACCACAGTTGCCTGGAACGATACTTCTAATCCAAACTGGTATGAACAATTTATCACGCTGATTAACAGCGCCATGCCTGGCCGCAATGTTTTTGGTAAACCAAACGACAGAAAAACAATCAGTGGAATTTTAACAGAACAATATAAGATTAACAGTTCTAACGATGATGTTCCTATTTTTAGTTTTAGCAAAAATGTAAATGGAACTTCTATGACTTTTGAAATTGTTCCGGCAACATTTCACGGTCAGCCATTTATCTACGAAGATGCTCCTAAGCCGGGCAATCTTGTTAGCCTATTATATCAAAACGACAACAGAGGATCTAGTAGCGAGAATACAGGATTCTTTGCTTATTTTAAACAAGGAACACTGGGACTAACTAACTTCAGCATCACTAATCCTGTTCCTAATGAACTTATTGGAATCAACATCAGTGACATCAATGACACCGATGTATGGCTATGGCAGGCAAATCCAGATGGAACCTTACCTACAGATACCTGGACTAAAGTTCCTGCTCTAGTAGGCAATAGCGTTATCTATAACAGTTTAAATTCTAAGATTAGAAATCTTTACAGCGTTACATCTAGAGATAATGATCAGATTGATCTTAACTTTGCCGACGGAAGTTTTGGCAATCTGCCTAAAGGTCAGTTTATTTTATTCTACCGTCAAAGTAACGGATTGACTTACAGCATTAAACCAGAACAGATGTCTGGCATTGTAGTATCAATTCCATATGTTAACAAGAATGGACAGAATCATACATTAACTGTCACTCTCGGTCTTCAATATACAGTAAGTAACAGTTCTGGTCCAGAAGCCAATGCTACCATTCAGCAGAAAGCCCCTCAGACATATTACATTCAAAATAGAATGGTTACCGGAGAAGATTATAACATTGCTCCGTTAACACTGACTACTAATGTTTTAAAAGTTAAGAGTACCAACAGAGCCAGTAGCGGAGTTAGCAAATATTTTGAATTGACAGATGTAAGTTCAAAATATAGTTCAACTAATATCTTTGCCACCGATGGTATACTTTACAAACAGTCATATGAAAGAAACTTTACATTTTCTTTTGCCAGCAGAAATGATATCTTTTCTGTAATGAAAACTAGATTAGAGCCAATTGTTGCATCTACAGAATTAAAGACATTTTATTTTGACAAGTATAGACAACAAGCACCAGTGGTGTTAAACAGGGTTGTTGAAGATTCTACACAGGTAAATTATAACACTCCTAAATATCAATGGAACTTGTCTAATATTGTTGTAGGACAAGGTCGAGGATATTTTTATTCATATGACAGAAACAACGATGTAGATGTTCCTCAGTCAGTAGGTTCTTACGTCAGTAATGTTTTGAAATATATTACTGCGGGCGCAATGATCAAATTTGTTCCGCCTAAAACTAATTTAGGTGAACCGCAATACTTTTTACCTAACGGAAAGATTGTACCAGTTAAGACTAACAAGACCGTTGACTATGTTTGGTCTACTGTTCTTCAAGTAATTACAGATGGATCTAACTTAGGTCTAGGAAATCTCAGTGACGACACAGGTCCTATTATCTTAAGCAACAGAGTTGGTCAGGGGGCAATACCTATAGAAATTATTCCTACTTTAGACAAGTCTATTGAATATTCTTTTGTCAATGACCTAGTTAATCTTTGCTTGACACAGAGAAACTTTGGTTTAAGATTTTCTACAAACAACAGAGATTGGAAAATTATCGAAGACACTAATATTGATCTAGTCAGTCCTTTTAGTCTTGATAATGAAGGCGACATATCTAATTCTAACAAAGATTCTAGTTGGTTAATTGCATTTACTTGGACAGGGTCGGAATATAAAGTTAGATATAGACTAGGTAGTTATATATTCCAAAGTGTTGAACAAACTGGGTTTTATAAAGATGTAACTGACAGAAACTTTGACTTTGTTACTAACAAAGTTATTAAAGATAAAATTAATGTCTTATCTGTTAATACCAAAACTGGAGATAATGTTTCTCTAGGTGTAGACTACTCTTGGCAAATTGACGGTCCTATTGTTGAATTGGACGGATATGTTGATCCCTCTAGGATGATGGTAAGTTTTTACAATCACCAAGACTCGGGCACAGTAGGGCAGATTATCGACCCAGACAGTTTTAATAACATTGTTGGCGTAGTCAATCCTGGAACATCAGACGGTTATACCTTGTTTAAGTTAACTTCTGATCAGATGGGATTAGTGCATGTGTCTAGCGATCAGTTTATTGTTTTTAACTCTGAAAATGAAGCAAGACAATATTACGCCAATGTTTTAGATACAGAATATCTGTATTATTTTGTTGATTCCGATTCTGTAAAAAGAGTGGACAGTTCTAACGAATTTGTCTATGAAGATGAGTATGTAGTCTTTGCTGGACGATCTGATTTGATATTCCAATATCAACATAATAGTGGTGAAGAGCGTAGGATTGATCCTAGCAAGAGTAATATCATCGATGTCTTTATGCTGACTAATGATTATGATTCAACATTTAGAAACTGGTTATTAACTTCTGCAGGCAACGAACCACTACCGCCATCTAGCCAAAGTTTAGAAAATAATTACTCCGGGGTATTAGAACCAATTAAGAGTATCAGTGACGAGATTGTATTTCAACCTGTAAGATATAAAGTCTTGTTTGGCGCAGCCGCAGTTCCTAACCTTCAGGCAAAGTTTAAGGCAGTACAGAGCCCAACCAGTACTGCTAGTATCAATGATATAAGGTCAAGAATCCTAGAAGCAATAAACAATTTCTTTGCTTTAGAAAATTGGGACTTCGGACAAAGTTTCCATTTTGGAGAACTTTCTACCTACGTAATGAATTTATTAACACCTGATATAACCAATTTTGTTATTGTTCCTAACAATAATAACTTTGGTAGTTTATTTGAAGTTGCTTGCCAGTCTAATGAGATTTTTATTAGTGGTGCACAGGCTTCTGATATTGATGTAATTGACGCCATTACGGCGTCGCAGTTAAACACTAAATTAATTGTAACAAGTGCTGGATAATAAGAATGGCAAATAAAAAAATTGAATCAGTTAAATTATTACCTGAGTTTTTAAGAACAGAAAGAAATGCTAAGTTCTTATCCAGTACTATTGATCAATTAATACAACGTCCTGATCTAGAAAGACTCAACGGATTTGTAGGTTCTACGCAGACACCTACCTATAATTCAACAGCAGATGTTTATCTAAACATAGGTAAGCCTTATCAATTAGATCCTGCTCTTGTAACTAATGACAACTTAGGAAATATTCAACGGGTTCAAGGTTACGACGATTTAATAAATGAAATTGCAGTCAAGGGGGGTTTTACAGACAATCTAGATCGTCTTTTTAGATCAGATGTGTATTCATTCAATGCCCACGTTGATTGGGACAAACTAGTTAATTTTCAATACTATCATTGGATGACTAACGGCCCCGAACTTCTTGAGGTTGTTAATTCGGGCACTTTTATAGTAGATTCTATTGTTGGCCAGACTAATGCAGTAGTTGAAATTAGAACACCTAGTGGATCCAGTACATCTACAGCATTATCGAACGGTATGATGATTTGCTTCGGTGGAGAAGATATTCCTGAAGAATACTACGATAGAGAATTTTTTGTAGAAGGTGTCGGCACGTCTATCACATTAGTTGATAGAGATAAACTGTTAGTCAGCGAAGAATTCGTTAAATCTATTCCGGAACCATTTGATGCATATCCATTTGATAATTTGCCCTTTGATAACAATAGAGAATTGAGTATCAAGGCTGAATACGTAACAATTAATCGTGCCAGCAAAGATTTAAATCCTTGGTCTCGTTATAATAGATGGGTTCATCAAGATGTTATTCGTCTAAGTGCAGAACTCAATGGGGTTGAACCAATTTATCCTGATTACAGCAGAGCACAACGTCCTATTATTGAATTTAAACCAAACATTCAATTGTTTAATTTTGGTAGTGTTGGCTTAGAACCTGTCGACTTATACGACACAGAAACAGAAGACCTTAGTACAATTATTGGAACAACAGGTACTGCGGTAGTAGACGGAATTACCTTAGAAGAAGGTCATAGAATTATTTTCTCAGTGCTACCTGATCAGGAAGATGCTAATAAAATCTACGAAGTTCATTATGTTAATTTGGGGACAACTCGTACACTTGAATTAAATGTTGTAGATACTCCTACAGAGAAAGATGTAGTTACAGTACTGTTAGGTCAAGAAAATAACAGCACAGACTGGTGGTTTAATGGTATTAAATGGATCAAGGCGCAGGAAAGAACAAAGTTAAATCAAGCGCCTTTATTTGAACTTTATGACGTAGATGGGAATAGTTTTTCAAATAAAGATTTCTATCTAAGTGATTTTAAAGGCAATAAAATCTTTTCTTATATAGAATTAGAACAAGGTACTCCGGACAAGTATCTAGGTTTTCCTATTGCCTATAAAAATACAGATGCATTAGGTAGTATTTTGTTTGAAAACAATCTTATGATTGATAAGATTGTAATATCTCAATTAGGTAAACCAACATATACATTATCAACTAACGTAGCCTACTGTAAAATTAATCAGTACGATATTAATAATGCTGTTTTAGAAAATTCGTTATATGAAAATGCTTGGGTAAAAACAATTGAGTATCCTATTCCTCTGTTAACATCAACGGCCACCGGAGTTACAAGTTATTACGAAGAGCCTCTAAGTCTTACTAATAACCCATTAAATGGAAATATTCCTAAGGTTACAATCAGCGAACTTGCAGAACATGTTCAGTCAATGATTAATAGAGGTATTCCACAATACTCTACTTCTCTAATTGGTGCAGGCAACTTACGTGACTTGTCTGATTATACAGATTACGGAATTACATTAATTTCTAGTGCAAACCCTATTTCTTTTGCACAGATGTTTATTGGAAAGAAAGAAAACTGCGTCCTTGATGCTATTGATAAAGTAGCAGATCAATATAACCAATTTAAAAATTCTTTCTTAAACGGATTGATCAATGTTTCGGGTGAATTAACTCCTGCACATGCAGTTGACGCTATTCTTACTGATTTAAATCAGAATAAAAATGATCTGTCTCCGTACTTCTTATCAGACATGGTGGGATACGGAAATCCTGAAGTTACAATAACATATACTGTTTCTACATCTTCTCAAACTGTGTATTCTATTGAAACAGATTTTGATTTAGATGAACTAAGCCTAAGATCAGTTTTAGTTTACCTTAACGGTGAACAACTAATCTACGGTACAGATTATGTTTTCAACAAAATTGATGCAGAAGTAGAAATTTTAACTGCAATTACCGCAGGAGACAAATTAGAGATACACGATTTTAAAAATACTGAAGGTGCTTATATTCCACCAACACCTACCAAGTTAGGATTGTATCCAAAATTTGAACCAAAAATTTATCAAGACGATACCTATGTAACTCCTACAGAAGTTATTCAGGGACATGACGGAAGCATTATTGTAGCATTTGGGGATTACAGAGATGCAATTATTCTTGAATTAGAAAAGAGAATCTATAACAATATTAAGTGTAATTATAGATCGGAACTCCTAGATATCAATTCTGTTATTCCAGGAACATTTAGGAATACTTCCTATTCTTTAAATGAAGTGAACACCATCCTAGGCAGAGACTTTGCTAAATGGACAGGAAAATACAGTATTGACTATGTAAGCCATAAAGACTACAACCCTGCCGAACCAAAGACATGGAATTACAAAACTACCTATAATCAAGATTTAGAAATTGCTTTTAACGGTTCTTGGCGTGCAATTTTTAAAACTCTTTACGACACAGATAGGCCGCATACTCATCCTTGGGAAATGTTAGGCATAACTATTAAACCAGATTGGTGGGATAGTGAATATAGTGCCCCTTATGGAAATACAAATCCAATGTGGATTGACCTTGAACTTGGTCGAAACGCATTTACTGATACTATCGATCAAAGATACGCCCGCCCCGGCCTTGGCGCAGTCCTACCAGTTGACGGTACAGGGAATCTAAGAACCCCTGAAGAGTTTTTAACTAACTTCCTTGAAGATAACAAGCGAGAAGTTTGGACTGCTGGAGATCAAAGTCCTGCAGAAACTGCATGGCGCCGTAGCAGTTATTATCCGTATGCAGTTCAACGATTATTAGCATTGACTATACCTGCTACTTATTCTTCATTGATGTATGATCCTAGTAGGGTTCAGAAAAATATTTCTAATCAATGGACTTACGGAGCAGATGAAACATTTTTTAAATTTAGTAATCTAGCAATTCACGGCGAGCATAAAACACTGACTAGCGGCTATAGTGCATTTGTTTCTGAAGTAGGCACACAACGCAACAGCGGTTATGTCAATGAACTAAGAACTGATCTTGCCTACGCTGATTACAATTTATTTTATAAAGTTAACGGATTTGTAGACAAAGATACCCTACAGATTATCATTGACGCTTTTGAACCAACTAGTACTTCACCTGGATCTATTTTACCTTCTCAAAACTATGAGTTAATTCTCAACTCAAGTAATCCTATTAGATCTGTGGCTATATCAGGCATTGTAGTTCAAAAACAAAATGGAGAATTTGTTGTAAGGGGATATGATAGAAACACTGGGTACTTTAATGTTCTTCGTCCTATTAGGAATTTAAACTCTCCTACTGTAAATGTAGGCGGAGTATCTGTAGAATTTGTAAAATGGGAAGCCAGCGGTACAGGTACTGCAACAGGATTAACTGCTTTAGATACAGTTACCGCAAATGCGGCTCCAACTGGAAAATTTTATCAACAAGGACAATTTGTTCAGTACGGTGCTAGTTTTTATAGGGTAACAGTTTCCCATCGTGCAGGTGCAACCTTTAATCCGGATTATTTTCAAATATTAAATGCCCTCCCAACCAAGGGCGGCGCCACTGTACAGATTGCCAGTGGCTTTGAAAAATTTGCAACACAGATTCCTTACGGTGTATCTTATAAGAGCATACAAGAAGTTTATGATTTGATTATTGGCTACGGGCGTTGGTTAACAACTCAAGGATTTGAATTTAATGATCATAACACAACATTAGAAACTGTTATAGATTGGAATTTTACTGCTAAAGAATTCTTGTTCTGGTCTACTCAAAATTGGGCAGATGGTAGTGTAATTACTCTAAGTCCCTTTGCAGATAAAATTACTTTTAAGTCTAATGATTCTGTGGTGCTAAATTTATTTGACAGTTTTTATCAATATTCTGTAGCCAGAGCAGACGGTACTCCTTTCCCTCAAGAAGATTTATCTGTAACAAGATTAGATAATATTTGTACAATATCTACACTTCCCGAGACAGATGGAATTTACTTTGCTAGACTGAACCTAGTACAAAAAGAACATGCTATTGTCTTTGATAATGAAACAATTTTCAGTGATACTATTTACAATCCTGAAACAGGTAGCCGCCAACGCAGAATTAAATTAGTTGGTTTTAGAACATCGGGGTGGAATGGAGATTTCTTTAGCCCTGGTTTCGTCTATGATACTGCCGTAGTTCAAAACTGGTCCAAGTTTACAGATTACAAAGCCGGTGATGTTGTTCGTTTCAGTGGAAACTATTATGCCGCAATTAAAAACATAGACGGCACCGAAACATTTGATTTTACAAAATGGGATCTTCTAAATAAGAAACCTACAGCAGGTTTGTTGCCTAACTTTGATTATAAGATTAGCCAATTTGAAGATTTTTACAGCGTAGACAGCGATAACTTTGACGAGACGCAACAAGGACTAGCGCAACACTTAACTGGGTATACACCTCGTCCTTATCTAAACAACATTTTTGCTGACCCAATTTCTCAGTATAAGTTCTATCAAGGATTTATTAAAGAAAAGGGTACTAGAAGCGCAGTAGACAAATTGTCTAAGGCAAGTTTGCAAACACTAAACGGAGAGATCAGTTACAACGAAGAATGGGCATTCCGTCTTGGAGATTTTGGTTCATTCCCTACATATACAGAATTAGAAGTTCCTCTGGTTGAAGGTACATTCTTAGAAAATCCACAGATTGTTAATTTTGTTAACGCTGTTCCGCCAGCAAATGTCAATGATTTAATTCATTATACCTTGCCTACAGATCTTACAATTTCTCCTAAGAATTATCGTATAGAAAACACATTCTTAACAACCGCCAGTGAAGAAGTGATGTTGTTGAGTCACTCTGGTTATGTTAGGTTAGATGATGTCACTGTAACAGCCTACAACGAAAATAGTTTATTAGACATCGCTAACAGTAGCGATCTTAAAGATGGTGATACCATTTGGCTAGGATTTAAACAAGACGGTAGTTGGGACATCTACAGATATACATACTCACCTGCGGCAGTGATTGGAGTTTTTGTCAGTGCTCCATTGAGCGATATTACATTTACTACCCAATATCCACATGGATTATCTGTAGGACAACTCATAGGTATTACAAATTTTAATAGTCAGGTAGACGGAATCTATAGAGTAAAGTCAGTTAATGGACGACAATTCACTGTACCTAGTGAATTAGCCTCAATTGAAAATGCTCCGTTACCGGTTCCTGGCCAACTATATAAATTTGTCAGCGCAAGAGTTTCTACTTTTGATAAGTTGCCCAACGATAAGGAACTTTTAAGATTAGCCACTGGCACAAAGTTTTGGATTGATCCCTCTAATACTGATGATTGGAAAGTATTTGAAAAGATTAACAATTACTCAGAAGATAGATACGACAGTCCTGCAATACCTTCAAGTCAACGATTTGGTTATAGCATCAGTAATAGAACAGGTAGCAATATTGTTATAGTCGGTGCTCCTGGATTCTTTAGAGGTAATCAGTATGGTCGAGTTTATGTTTATCAGAAAAATCTTGACGGCTCTTTAACTAATATTGTTCGTTTAGCCCACGGCAATACCACTGCTCCTACAGAGTTTGGTTACAGCGTAGTCTACGACGATTACCAACTAACTGATTCATTATTTGGGCTGGTATTCTCTGGAGCACCTTCTGCGTTTACTAACGGTACTGTTAAGATTAGCACAATTAATCCTAGAGCACTGGTAGAAGGAACTAGCACATACATTACCAATCCAGATCCCGCTAATGGCAGATTTGGTTCTAGTATCTTTGTTGAAAGAAATACTTCATCTAAGATTGTAGTTGTGGGATCTCCTGGCGGAGTACCTAGTGGTACTGGTGCAGCCTATGCCTACAGGGTATCAGCAACTAACAGCGAAGTTTCAGTAATAGGAATTAAGCAATTAACAGATCAATTGATTTCATTTAATCAAAATAGTCAATTTGGTCATTCGATCAGTGGATCAGACGATGCTAGTATAATTGCTATCGGTGCTCCTGGTTATTTTACCAGCACCGGTGTTGTTAGTTTGTTTGATAAATCTTTAAATCAAATTACTTCTATTATATCACCTTTTGGTAAGAATGGTAGATTTGGTGAGACAGTTAAGGTTTCTCAAGACGGTTCTTACTTGTTAGTATCTGCACCTTCAGTAACTAACGATGATGATAGTCAGGGTAGGGTAGCAGTTTACAAAATTCAAGGAACAATGGTTAGCCTTGAGCAGGTACTAGAAAATCCTGTACAAGGTTTAGGTATGAAATTCGGTAGTTCTATCGATATTAAAACTGATCTTAATACTATAGCCGTATCTGCTCTAGGTACTAACAGGACATTTCCGACTACCTTTGATGGAAATGAAACTTTGTTTGATGGCGGCATTACCAAGTTCACAGGTACAGAACCTAATTCTGGTGCTGTCTATATCTATAATAGACAGGATCTAAGATTTGTCCTAGGACAAGAATTAATTTCTAATGTTGTTGCAGTAACAGACGGTACTAACTATGGTAAGTCTGTAGTTATCAGCAACGATGAAATTTATGTAGGTGCTCCTGCCTATAGTAATACTCAAACAACTAGTGCTATCTATAAATTTGATGCTATTGATAATACAACACAGAGTTGGAGTCTAACTCGTGCAGGCGAGAATCTAGTTGATGTAAGATCTGTACAAAAGGTTACTCTAATCGATACCAACGAAGAAAAAGTTGTAGAATATCTAGATGTAATTGATCCTTTAAAAGGAAAAATTGCAGGTATTGCTGATCAAGAACTTACTTATAAACTAGTCAATGACCCTGCAATCTATTCTATAGGTGTTGCAGGAACTAATAACGATACTTCTAAAAATTGGTTAGATGATCATGTTGGCGAACTTTGGTGGGACCTTAGTAGTACCAAGTACATTTGGTACGAACAAAGCGATCTTGAATATCGTAAAAACAATTGGGGTAAGTTATTTCCGGGTTCTACTATCGATGTCTACGAGTGGGTAGGTTCTTCCCTGTTACCAACAGAGTGGGCAAGTCAGGCCGATACACCTGCTGGCCTAACCAAAGGTATCAGCGGTCAACCAAAATATGCTGATAACAGCGTAATTTCTGTTAAGCAGGTTTATGATCCTATTACAAACAGTTTCTCTAATGTCTATTACTATTGGGTAAAGAATAAAGTTACTTTACCTAATGCTAAGAATAGAAGAATAAGTTCGTATGAAGTAGCCAGCATTATTGCAGATCCTACTGCCTACGGATTAAAGTTTATTACAGTTCTTTCAAACAATGCCGTAGCAATTAGTAATGTAGGCCCAATGCTGATCAATGACAAGATTAGTCTTAACATTGCTCAAAATAATAATTTTGATATAACATTGCCTCCTCGCCATACAGAATGGTTGCTGTTACAAGAAGGCGCTGCCGATAGTAGACCTCCAGAATCTCTTGAAAACAAGATGATTTTTAGTTTACTTGGTCACGACAACCTAGGTAATCTAGTTCCCGATCCCTCTTTACCGTTGCGTACACGTTATGGAATTGGTATTAGACCACAACAGTCTATGTTTAAGAATAGGCTTGAGGCTCTAAGAAACATTATTGAATTTACTAACAGCATTCTAAAAGAAAATCTAGTTACTGGCAAATATAACTTTGATAATCTTAATGCTCAAGAAGAAATTCCTAATAGATATGAGGGCAAGTACGATTTCTTAGTAGAAGATAAAACTGAACTGTCGACAATTAACACCGCAGGCTTCAGTCAAGCGATCATTGAGTGTCAAGTCAACGGAGAAGGAGAAGTTGATAACATTGCTGTATTACAGCCAGGTTACGGGTACGGTACATTAAATCCTGTGTACAATAATACAGGAACACTAATTGGGTATCAGGGTCCTACATTTGAAACTATCAGCCAGAAGTTTATTACTACCTTTGATGGCGGAACAACTACTTTTGACAAATTTACACAGAAAGAATATACTACTGCAACTCTTCCTGCATATGCAGTGACAGGTATTGTTCCTGGTCGTTCTTATAGAATTAAGACCCTAGGAACAGGCACAAGTTGGAATTATATTGCAGGGACTCTTGGACGATTCTATTCAGTAGGAGACATTATCACTGCTCTGAGAGTAGGATACGGAACAGGGCAGGTAACTCTGCTGGCAGATGAATATGTGAATGATCCTGATTCTGCTCCTGAACTAAGACCCACAGAGTTTATTGAAAACGTTGATGCTAATCTTTTTGGCAGAGAATTAGAAATCTCATCTATTGTTGACCAAAACGGTAGCATTAGCAATGACGAGTTTGTAAAAATATTAAAACCAGGAAAGGGTTATGCTACAAGATTTAGATTCTTAGCAAGACCTCAGACTGCCTATGTAATTAGCGACGACACTTACAACGGAAAGTGGACCAAATTTACCTGGGATTATCTAACCGGATCTTGGGATAGAGCCAAAACACAAAGTTACAATACACCTTTATATTGGAACTATGTTGACTGGACTAGTGATAATTATGACGACTTTAGAATCTACTCGGCAGTGGTAGGCAGCGCCTTTGAGTTAGGAGAACTTAACCTCATAGAAGGACAGTACGTTAAGATTAATAACGGCGGCGATGGTCGATACTTAGTACTCGAAAAGTCAGATTCTGATGTTGGCGGAAACTATGGACATGGATACAACGTTGTTTATAGTCAACACGGAACAATTCAACTAAAAGATTCGTTATGGGATCTATTAAACAGCGGACTTGCTTGGGATTATATCAACACCTATGATGAAACTCTATGGGATCAAACACCTGATCTTGAGTTGCAGTACATCTTAAAAGCATTGAAGCATGATATTTTTATAGACGATCTTAAAGTTAATTGGAACTTATTATTCTTTAAAGCAGTAAAATATGCGTTCAGCGAGCAAAAAATGCTTGACTGGGCATTTAAGACTTCTTTTATTACAGTAACCAACAATGCAGGAGAGTTGAATCAGCCTCCTGTGTATAAACTACAGAACAGTTCTTACTATGAAGATTATCTAAATGAAGTTAAACCGTACCATACTCAGATTAGAAACTTTGTCACAAACTACAATCTATTAGACAACAGTAGAAATAATGTTACTGACTTTGATTTCCCTGCTTATTACGATACGTTGACTAATATACTGGTTGTTCCAGATCCTGATAAAGAATTGATTATCAACGACCCAGTGAGAAGAATAAGTTCTACACTGAAGTTTGATAGGATAGCCTATGGCAATACTACTGGAGACTTTGAAGTAACTGATACTTTTATTTCTAACGGAACCACAGCAGAGTTTGTACTCAATTGGGTGCCTAATGTTGATAGGGTAAAGGTTATTGTTCGTGTTGATGGTATTCGTGCCTTGTATGGGGACTATACAGTTGAGACATACACAGAACTCTACAATGGCTATCACAAACGTTTTGGTAAGATTGTTTTCCAAAGATACCTACCAGAGCCTGATCAAGTTATTGTAGTTGAATATGAAAAAGATGCAGGATTCTTAAATGCGTTTGAAAGAATATCGGCTTATCAGCCAGAGACATTGCCTAGTTCTGTTATGTCCGGTATTGAATACGCAGAAAACATTTACAATGGTTCAAATTTTACCAATACAAATTATGATGTTGAATTAATTGGCGGAACATTTACTAGTGTCTATGGTATCAATCCTGGCGATCTAGTAATTAATGGCGGAGACGGGTTCCTTAGCCCAACTTCGGGGTACGCTCCTGAAGAACTAGTACCGGGTACTGTGGTAGATAGTTTAGGTATTAGTGTCTACACCAAAGGCCCTAGTGCCGCACCTATCATACTTACGGGGCGTTTTTCTGTAATTACTACCAGTACAGAACAAAGATTTGTTCTTTCTGAACTACCTCCAACAATTGATAGTCTCACAGTTATACTATCTCAGACCAACTATCTCGGAGGAGGTGATGCTCCAGGTAGAATTCTTACTTATGTAGACGGTCCTGTACTAGCCCAATATGAATATACTCTTGATTGGGAAACTAAAGAGGTAATTATTTCTGCTCAAACTCAAAATGGAATATTGGCCTACAGCATTATCGGAGTCGGTAGTAGCACAGGTGCTAGTTTTGGATACATGGACAAGGGTTCTTTCTTAACAGTTAACAGCACTGGTACAGCAAGAATCGATAGTCTATATCCAATTACACTAATTCAAGATGCCCTAGTAACAGTAGACGGTTCTCCTGTTCCAAGAGAAGCAACTACCGCTACAGTAACTACATCAAGTATGTATTTTAAACTGTTATCAGACGCCCCCGGCGACGATGACGATGATGTAAACCCAGATAGAAATGCATTTGTTAGAGTCTACAACATAGACACATCAACAAATCACCTAGTACAGGCCTACTTCTTTGCAGAACCTAGTATTAATTTTAACGAAATTAAAGAGCAAACTTTTGAAGTAATTTCTCAAGATGTACAAATACCATTTGTTCTAGACATTATTTCTACTGCTACCATGGTAGAGCCGCTGAGTTCTCAAGTAATTGTAGAAATCACAGATCAATACGGTACCAGAAGATTGCTGGGTCCTGACACAAACTATTATTCTGTAACAGATGTTAATAATCCTGTGTTTAATGTCGCTCTAACATCTCTAAATACATCTTCGTTATCTGTGGGAACTATTCGTGTATATAAGAATGGCACCAGAATAAATGAAAGTGATTACTTGTTTGCTTACCCTAACATAACAATTAACACAGCCACAGTTACATTAGAAGAAGGTGATGCTATTGCCATTGAATCTCTAGTACCAGAAGTTATTGGTTATGTTAATACACTTACTAATTCTGGATACGATTACAGAATAGAAGGCAATTTACTATGGTTGGCTCCTGAATCTCAAATAGGAAATTCAACTTCTATTACCGACGCAACAATTAAAGTTGTGGCCTACAATGATAGAGATTCTATGTTATCTAATAGAGAACGCTTTGTAGGCAATCCAAATCGTAGATTTAGACTATCCAGGCCCGTGCTTAATGGAAAATATGTCTGGGTAACTTTCTTTAAGAAGGAATTTGTTGACGGTGATGCTATCTATAGTTCCTACGGTGCGATCAACGGTGTTGATTTTATTGTACTTGAGGATAATGTTACTGTTCAATTTAGTGATAACTGGAATATTAGCACAGATGACCTAGTAGAAATCACCAGTTTTAAATCTTTTGAGGCAGTGCCTAGTGTTATTGGCTACAGAATTTTTAATGATGTGTTTGGTAGAACAACGTTTACTAGACTCAGTAAGAAAAACACAACATATCTAACAAGACCTTTACGCTACTACGACACAGAAATTCATGTTGCAGATGAATCTGTACTAACACCTCCTGATTTGTTTAGAAACATACCTGGTGTTATTATGATTGATGGCGAGCGTATTGAATTTATGTATTCTATTAACAACATTCTAAGTCAATTAAGAAGAGGAACACTAGGAACAGGTCCTGCAGAATATTTAGAAGTTGGAACCAGAGTATTAGATCAGGGACAAGAACAAATTATTTCTGGCCCAGATCTTCTAAAGATACAAAATACATTTACTTCTGTAGGCGTAACTGAATACACAATTAGCCCTATTGATCTTGATATTCGAGTTGATGATACTGCGTATGTAAATTACGTTACTACCGGACGTCAAATTCGTTATGATGGAATTGTTATTAATCCGACGTCGGGTCCGTTACCAACTGATTACATTACATATAATAATGTAACAGATATCATATCACCTATAGACCAAATTGAAGTCTATTATGGCGGAAACAAATTAAACAAACATGGGTATTATAAACATGATACCACTGTAACCTATGATAATATTGATTTAGCCGATATTAGAGGTTCAGTAGAGTCCGTTGAAGATCTGCCTGTAGATACAGTTACTGGACACGCATATCTAGTTACTAGTACAAATCAAGTTTGGGTATTTACAGGACTAAGAACTGAAACTACTGCAACTCGTGGATATGTATTATCGGGATTAGAATACATTCCGGCTGATTTTTCGTTAGAAGGACAGGTATTAACGTTAAATACTGCAACAATTTCTTTGAGAGATAATATTCAGGTTTCAATTGTTAAGAAAGAATTTACAGTTAATTCTGTATGGAACGAAGTAACATCAATTAACAGCACCGGTGCATTAATTGACAGCGATACGGCAGTGGCGAGATTCCTAAAAGAAAGCCCTGCAGAACTTCCAGACAATTATTATTACGGTGGAGATCTAAAACTAACAGATGAAAATGGAGAGCCATTGACTGATTTCGATGACCGATATATAACAGGATACAATTAAAATGCCAAATATTAATACATTACAAGCAATTACAAGTGCAACAAGTTCAACCTATCTAGTTGTTTCGGATCAGGGTGTTGCTCGTCGTTTAAATTTTGCTGGCATATCTTCTCAGATTGAACAGAACTTTACTACAGGTGTTAGAACAGATCAGAACTTATATACAACCAGTACTGTACGCTTTATTGGTGCAAATTTAAGAGCAGAAGCAGGAATTCCGTTTTTAATTCCTTCTGAGAGTATTGGTTATACATTTGATTATTTTCATGTAACAAACGGTAATAGAGTTGGGATCAAACAAAACGATACACTTGGATCTATTAAGTTTGGAGGATATGACGGTGCTCAGTATCTGGCCTTAGATAGAAACTCTTCTTCCGTAGAGATCTTAGGTGTCGCCGCAGAAGATTTTGAAGCCACGGGTAATACAGTTACTAATTCTGGTGGATTATTAACGGTTGCAGTTAATCCCCCAGCAACAAGATTAAGTGCATTAAGTAAACAACGATTATTGACTTTTACATGGAGGTCACGTGCGGGAGGTACTGTAGATAATGCAGGAAATCCTCAACCTGCTATTGCAAATATTGTTTTAGGATCTGGGCAAGGTCCAACCACTTCTACAAATACGCCAATTTTAACTAATGATATTGGTACAGAACAATATAATGGATTTGGAGCAACGGCTATTAGCCTATTGCATTCTCAAGTAATTCAATTTGGAGTTCCTAACGAGGATGAAGCATTCTTTTATGGTAGTATCGACGGAGAAGATCTAACAGTTACTCAGTTAGAACCTGATCCATTTAATCGAATTGGTACAATCTCCCCTGGTCAGAAATTAACCACTGTTGCCAATTTAACATCTACAAACATAGTTTTTGGTACAGAAATTGTAAGCCAAACTAGCGGCGCCCCGGGCGGAACAGGTACCTATAAGATTAGTGTTCTTCATAATACTCCAAACGTTCTTTTACACACCAGTCCGGCCAATTCAACATTAAAAAGAACAAATGCATATATATTCAATACTTCTCGTGGCAGCGGACTTTCTGGTCAACGACAGCCTTTAAAGACCAACGACTATCTTGGAGAAATATTATTTCAAGGAAATGATAGGCCCGATAATACTGCCGCAAGTGTACCTGATGCAATTATAAGAGCCAAGGCAATACAAGATTTTACTACTTCTTCTCACGGTACTGCCGTAGAAATATGGGCATCTCCTATTGGAATTCCTAACAATGCTTCTCCGGCACCACAACCCACATTAATCAGTAGTTTAGCATCCGGCGTAACTAGTTTTTATTCGAGGAACTATTATTTTAACGATGCCGACCTAGGTAATCCTACACCGTTATATCTATCAAATAATAACGCAAAATTTTATATTGATGCGGTATCAATTAGTCCTAGCGGAAACGATGGAACAATATTCTACGGGGGTGGAGGACAAGGTGTTGCAATTAAATCTGCAGGTATTACATTCCCCGACGGATCGGTACAAACTACCGCATTTACCGGAGCAACAGCCACTAATGTAACTACAATTATTAATCAGCCTGCATTTAGACAGGTATCTAAACCTGCTAGTGCCACAGCATCGGGTGAACCTGGGGACATTTACTATACAAGTTCGTTCATTTATCTCTGCGTTAACACTAGTACATGGAGAAAGATAGCGATAGCCACTGGTGGAGTGTGGTAAAAACAAGGATAAATATCACTATGGAATTAGAAAAAATGAATATTCAGCCATTTACCAACCCAAAAGACAAAGGCACGCTTTCTGTCAAAGGTCACATAAAGATTTTTGACCCACAATCTGGCGAAGTTTTTATTGATAAGCCCAATGCTATTCATTATGAAAACTTTAGTCTTGCTATGGCTAGAAGCCTAAGCAATCAAGGTTACGGATTTATTTCTGACATGTGTTTTGGTAACGGCGGAACCAGAGTCGACGACACAGGAATTATCACTTATCTAACTCCGAATACAATTGAATCTAGTGCTAGTTTATACAATCAGACCTATGTAAAAGAAGTTGATGCTAATCGACCAGATGCAATCGCTCCTACAAGAAACTTTATGGAAGTTCGACATGTTTCGGGTGCATATTATTCAGACATTCTAATTAGTTGTTTGTTAGATTTTGGCGAACCTAGTGATCAGCAGGCATTTGATAATTCAACAAATGCAGATGGCACCTATGTGTTTGATGAACTAGGATTAAGAGCCTATGCTCCTAATGAACTGCCTGGCACAGGTCCTTTATTAACACACGTAATTTTTCATCCTGTTCAAAAGAGCCTTAACAGAATGATTCAAATTGATTATACAGTAAGAATTCAAAGTCTTTCAAATTAACGGGATGTAAGCATGTCATATATAGTTTATACTAGTAGCGGAACAATATTAACAACAGTGGCGACTGGCAAAGTCAACACCGTTACTACCAGTTTGACTCTAATAGGACGTGATGTTACAAACTATGGTCGTTACTATAATCAAAACTTAGTAAACATTTTAGGTAATTTTGCTTCTAGATATACAGCCAGACCTGGAGGAGAACAGAGTAGAGTAGGTCCTCCTATTCTAGGTCAGTTATGGTACAATATGGATAACCATAAATTGTACATTTACAACGGGCAAGAATTTAGACCAGCATACTCTACTCCTTACGGAAATTTAGATGCTATTGTTGATGATGGAGTAATTGGAGAACTTTTCCTCGATACAAAAAACAACGAATTAAACTTTGTTGATGCTAACGAAGATTGGCAAACTATTACTTCATACCCCAGAGATCAGATCAGCGGTTGGAAACATCCGCCGGTAGATAAACCTGTTAGAAATGATGGAACAGGTACATCGGCTGTTGTCCAACAGGTAACTTTACTACAACACTATGGTAGTACAATTGGTGCATTGAGTCTACAGGCTTTTACAGCCAGCGAAAAAGATTCTACATCTACATTTAGTCTTGCTGGCACTAGTTCGTATAGAGTCGCCGCAGGTCTAAGTATTATTGGCGAATTGCAAGTTACTACCGCAACATTTCAACGTGTAAACATTACTGGAGCCGATGATGCTTCTTCTACAACTACAGGTGCATTGACTGTTTTAGGCGGTGTTGGAATTAGAGGTGATTTATATGTTGGTGGAGAAATTGTTGCTAATAAGTTAACTGTTGAATTGACCACAGTTACAACAACTATTGTTGAAACTGATGACGTGATCACAACTTTTAACACTACTGATTCTGTATCAACTGACACAGGCGCTTTAGTAATTGCAGGCGGTGCAGGTATTGGCCTAAGTTTAACTGTTGGCAATACTGCAACTGTACAGGGTGAATTAATAGTTAATAGTACAGCGACTATACAAGGTGAATTAATAGTTAATAGTACAGCGACGTTTGTTGATACAAACATTACAGGAAACTTAATCGTTTCCTCACTGTCGTTTATCTATAGTCAGGCTACAGGAAATTTTACCGCCACAACTGAAACTATAGTAGGTGTAAATTCTGCAAATACTTGCACAATCACGTTACCTGTTCTTCAGTCCGGACGTTTTGTTGTTATTAAAGATGAAAGTGGCGCCGCCGATATAAACAATATTATAATTGTTCCTCAATCTGGCACAATTGACGGAGACCCGTCTGCACTAATAGATTTAGGATACTCGGCTTATAACTTTTATTGTAACGGAACCAACTGGTTCATTGTATAAGGAACAACTATGGCATATTCAAAAGCAGGTCACGAACGAGCACAAAATAATATACCCGGATATGTTAAATTAGGTTCTGGGGAAATTAATTCTGATATAAATGGCAGACTTGAGATTGGGTTCGTTCCTTCTTTTAAAGTAGGACTAAGTACCACCGCCACAGTACAGTTTCAGTCTCTAGGAATTGGAACGCCCGCACCAGGAACAACCGGCGAAATTCGTTCTACAGGTAATATCACAGCCTACTATGTATCTGATAGACGTCTAAAAGAAAATGTTAGAAATATTGATTTTGCTCTTGAAAAAGTAAAACAACTTAATGGAGTAATGTTCGACTGGACAGATAGATATATTAACGAGCGCGGCGGAGAGGATGGATTCTTTGTTCGTAAGGCAGACACCGGTGTTATTGCTCAAGAAGTTGAGCAGGTAATGCCCGAGGCTGTGGGAACAAGACCTGACGGATACAAGGCCGTCCAATATGAAAAACTAGCAGGGTTGTTGATAGAGTCTATCAAAGAACTTGATGCCAAACTTGAAGATATTAAGAAACATTTAGGGATTTAAAGATGCCATATATTTTGAAGAAAACCAGCGGGGCTACATTAGCGACAGTCCAAGATGCCTCAGTAGATAATTCTACAAGTTTGGTCTTCGTCGGAAGGAATTATTCCGGATATGGTCAACCTGTTGAAGAAAACTTTGTAAAGTTATTAGAAAATTTTGCTAATCCAACAGCGCCTTTAAAGCCTATACAGGGACAGTTATGGTTTGATTCTACACCGACTGTACGCAGACTACAGGTCTGTACTGACGGAGTAAATTTCAAAGATATTTCAAATGTACCCTATGGTTCAAATCCTCCGACTAGCCCCAACACAGGTGATCTTTGGTGGGATAGTTTTAATCAACAGATTAAGGTATATGATTCTGTAACCAATACTTGGACAGCCAGCCAACCTTACGGTGGAGCAAGTAGTTCTTGGGACTTTGGTCGAGTTGAAGATACCTATGCAAACGATCAGAATTCTATTAAGGCATTCTTCGGAACAACTCCAATGCTGGTCATTGGAAATCCTCCAAATACATCTCCTTATTTTGGTCTATATAATCCTGCTTCAACTACAAATATTGCCGTTAGATTTCCTGTAGTTAAGCGAGGAATCACACTACCAAATGCTAATCCTAGTACAGGTAGTTCTGCTGATTCGCTAACAACTGCATCTGGTTATCTATTATGGGGAACAGCCGCTGAAGCAATAAGTTCAAAACAAGTTCAATTGTCTGCTAGTGCTAGTACAACAACTCATTATATTCCATTTGCCCTATCAATAAATGGATCTCAGGCATTATATACAACCAGTTCTTTTTACCTAACACCTTCTACCAATGTGTTGAATGTAACTGCGGCTAGTGCTTTATATGCAGATATTGCAGAACGTTATGAAGCAGATGCAGAATACGAACCCGGTACTGTGTTAATGCATGGTGGCGATAAAGAAGTAACAATAGCCTCTGTACATGCTACGACTATGGTTGCAGGAATTGTGTCTACAAATCCAGCATATATGATGAATTCCGAGGCAGGATCCGACAAAACTCACCCCTATATTGCACTAAAAGGCCGTGTTCCATGCAAAGTTATAGGTCCTGTTAAAAAGGGCGAACTACTAGTTGCTAGTGGTCTCAACCCAGGATATGCTACAGCAAGACAACTAGGCGATGATCCACATGCTGTAATAGGAAAAGCCCTGGAAAATTTCTCAGGGCTCTCAGGTTTAATTGAAGTTAAGGTTTAAACAGCCATTGGGGCTTTAATAGCATCGTGGCTTGTGTAACCTTCTAATTCGATATCATCCATAGTAAAATCTGTAATAACAGAAATTTCCGGATTTAATTTTAATTTAGGTAACGGAAATGGTTTTCTACCTAACTGTTCTTTGACTTGATCAAAGTGGTTAGCGTATATATGAGCATCCCCAATAGTAACGATTAGGTCGCCGACATCTAAATTACATATCTGTGCGAGCATATGAGTGAACAATGCGTAACTTGCTATGTTAAAAGGCACTCCAAGAAACATGTCTGCTGAACGCTGATACATCTGACAACTTAGACGACCGTTGTTTACATAGAACTGACTCATCATATGGCATGGTGGCAATGCCATAATTTCTAATTCGCCTGGATTCCATGCTGTAATAATATGTCTGCGACTATAAGGATCCTCTTTGATTCCTTTAATTAGTTCCAACAATTGATCATGATTTTGCAGAACAACTTTATTAATACGAATAAGCGGCTTACGCCATCTACGCCATTGCACTCCGTAGATACGTCCTAGGTCCCCAGGATGTCTTCTTAGTTTTTTATTAGCCCAATAATCTGCACTGGCATTAGCAGACCATATGGTAGACTTGTCGGTATTTCGATCTCCGTGTAGTATTTCTGCAAGTCTGCGTTCGTCATTAGATCCTTCGATAAACCAAAGTAATTCACTAACACAGGCTTTCCATGCTAGTTTCTTTGTAGTAATGGCAGGGAATCCTTTTTGTAGATCGAATCGCATCTGCATACCAAAAATACCTCGAGTACCTACTCCTGTTCTATCAGGACGATCCTCTCCGTTTTCTAGAATATTTTTCAGTGCTTCTAAATAAATTTGATCAGCCATTATTCTTGTAACATTAATTGTTTTTCGTTATAGATATGCAAAGCACCGGCAACTTCCGGTACTGTGCATTCTACAACAACTCGGCGCTCTCCTGCCAGCGTATCAAATACAGAGATGACTACTCCGGGCCATTTGTAACCACTGACCTTTTCTACCTTGTCGCCTACTTTAAACATTACTCTGCCTCAACTTCCGCTTTTGCTTTTTTCTTTGGGGGATCAATTGTATCTGCTTCTTTGCGTAGACGTGCGGCTTCTTTGTACAGAGCATCGGCTTTGCTACGCATTTGAGCAGGAGTTAGATTTTCTTCAGATTCATTTACAGAGGCAGAAGTTGTCTTGCTGACACTATTTGGAATTTCAAAAGTTTCAACAACAGAATCGAGGTCTTCATTAACCTTTTTATTGGTCTTTGGATTTTCTCTAACACCTTCGGAGATGGCAAGTTGGTCAACTGTGACACCCTTTTGCTCTGCAATCAACTGATTGAGTTCACTTAGCGGAACAGTTACGTTTGGATTTCCAGTAGGTTGCATAAGCACCATGCTGGTTTTAACTTTCTTAAGATGACCGCCGACGTGTAATGCTTCTAGAATATTTCTTCCATCTGGAAATTTACGAACAGCAAGAATATCTGCTAGTTCGTTTGCGGCTTGACCGCTAGGATCTTGAATAACGGTCATTAGCGTATCGTGCCAAGCATCGCCTAAATTGCCTGTACCAATTACCAATGCACTACCGGAATCTCCCGGTAATGTTCTGTAAGCAACGGCAACCTTGGCGCCGTTGTTACTCATTTTTCCTACGTGTTTCATATTATCTCCTTATTGTCCGGCTGGTTGATCAGCAGGTGGCTGAGCAGGTGCGACGGCATTTAGGAATGTATTCAAACGATCAAATGTCGTGCCAACAGCAGTTAGTTCGGGCCCACCAAATGCACCGCGACGGCATGCTGTGTCAATGATTGCTCTAATGTTTTGTAGATCAACAATATTGAGTTCTGGCTGTGCCTGCGCCGCATCATTTTGTCCGCCAACGTCTTGGCTAACTGTTTGTGCTTGTTCTAGATTTTCCATATAAACTGTCCTTTATTTTTTATGTACATACGGGCAACCAAGGGTAAGAATAGTAAGTTCCCTAGGATCTTCTAGCCCTACCTCAATCACTTCAACCATTTTTTTATTGGCATCAAGTGAAAAGGTTTTCTTAATTGCATACCTACTATTTAAGTGGTAGTTAATCCAGTGGTCTAACATTTTGACATCAGTTAGATCAATAGAAATTTTGGTAAAATGAGAAGGAATGAAACTCAGTTTTCTGAGTTTCAATACACTCAACGGATTAACTTCTCCTCTGTTTAGACTCATTTTCCTAGTTCGTAGTGTGCAGTCTGTCCAAACGGAGCAACAATATCTTTATTGCCATGAACAATAAACAAGGAATCGCAATAGTCTTCGTCACCCCAACTTCCGCAAGGATAGCCGTCAGTGAACATGATAAACTTTTTAGGCAGAATATCGTTGTCTTTCATGAATTGATAATTTACGTCAAAGTCAGTACCGCCACCGCCTTGGGGTTCGTATTCATTAATTTCGTCTGCGGTATCGCCAGTAAATTGTTTGTAGTTATAGACTTCTGTATCAAAGCACCACAAATCCAATTTAAAGTCTTTGTATTCTTCCATAATGCCTTTTACTTCACTAAGGAAGTCACGTGCCATTGTATCACTGATAGAACCGCTCATGTCAATGCAAACACTAACATCGATAGTTTCTTCGTTCATCATACCAGGCAAGACAGCACCGCAATGTTGACTCTTACGGTTAGGACGAGTGAAACTAAAATTGCTCTTGAAGATACTTTGGATATTCATACGCAACATCTGACGCCAATCCATCTTAGGTTCAGTAAAGGATTGGATCATACGCTGGATACCTGCAGGCACTTTACCTGCACCTGCGGCCTGTGCCGCCGCAACCATCGCTTCTTTGATTTCGTCGCGGATCTGTTTCTTTTCTTCAGGTGTTAATTTAGGACGCTTGCTTTTGCCTTCGCCGTCTTGTTCGTCTCCATCGCCACCTTCGCCTTCTTCACCGTCAAGGTGTTCGTCTAGCAATTCTCCAAGTTGACTAATGTCAATTTTAATTGCATTCTTTTCAATTTCTTCGTAGATCTGCTCGTAACTCCATCCACGGTACTTGTTGTCTTGAAAGATTTTAATGAAACTAGGCACTTCGCCGATACGTTCATCTTTTAGAATTTGATTAGCGGCATAGTCTGCGGCAATATTGCTCAGTTTAGGATCACGGCCATCACGACGACCCATGTGATCAAAGACATTATGAAGAACTTCGTGTGCAAAACCAAACTCGCATTCTTTAGGAGTAAGTGCATTGACGAAGTCAAGATTGTAGTAGAAGTGGCGACCATCTGTAGCCAAAGTACCACACCAATCAGTGGCATCTACAAGTTTAAGGCGGGTAGCCAAATTACCAAAGAACGGATGACGTAGCAAAAGACCAATTCGGGCAGTAATAAGTTTTTCAACAATTTTATTTTTTTGATCCGAAGTAAAGTTTTGTTTTTGGATAACTTTTTCTTTGGTTGCAGTAGAAGATTTTGCTGACATGAAATGCTCCTGTTTTAAACTATATATCTATTATACACTCAAATGAAAAGAAATGCAAGTAAAAAGGCCCCGTAGGGCCTTTTTTAACCTTCCATTGCAGTGATAATATACTTGCCATACTTGTCGTGGAAACGATCAAAGTTTTGCAGTTTGGACGCATCAAACGGCAGTTGATAGTTAGTAAGTGCGACCTTAGCACCCATAACAACCAATTCGGTTGGGAAGTTATCCATCATAAATCCAAAGAAGTTATCAGCCATGCTGTCCCAATCTTTAACTTTCTTTTCACAGGCACTTTGGAGTTCGTAGCACATACTAACGGTCAAGGAGTACATTGCAGAAATTTCTTTGATGTCGCATTTCTTAACCTTGCCTGCCAAAATGTCTTCGGGCTTAGGCATCTGCTTGGCAACCTTGCGGTGTGCCATAAACTTAACAGCAAGTCCTTCACCAATAGCACCTGCAACCAAATCGGTCAGTGTATTCTCAGGCAAGTCATCATCCTGCAGAAGTTCGCTAACAAAACTCCAAGAACGCGGAGTAGCGAATGCACGACTGGAACTCTTAGGATCAAAGTCGTAGAGGTCTTGTTTGGCAAAGCCAACATAACCAACCACCTGTTCATGCACCTTGTTCAAGGTGGCCCATTGGAGCCAGTCTTCGTAGTCAGTTTTGAGTTCAATGTGAACGAAGCGGTTAGCCAACGGAGCAGGCATACGATAAGTAACACCCTTATCAGTTTCACGGTTACCTGCGGCAACGATTGAAACGCCTTTAGGCAATTTATAAGTACCAACACGGCGGTTGAGGATAAGTTGATAAGCAGCCGCTTGAGTAGCAGGTGCCGCAGAGTTCAATTCGTCCAAGAATAGAATAGCAGTAGATTCTGGGTCAGTGGGAAGTTCGCTTGGGGGTGCCCAAGTCATAGTACCTTGGTCGCTATTGTAATAAGGAATACCTTTGATGTCAGTGGGTTCCCAAAGACTCAATCGGACATCGACAACTTCGCGACCTTGTTCGTCGCCGATCTGTTTAACAATGTCGGATTTACCAATGCCGGGAGGACCCCACATAAACACAGGACGCTGAATCTTTACACACTTACGAATACTACGTTTGGCTTCGTTAGGAGTGACTGTACGATTGGTGGAAATTTGCTCTGCCATGTTACGCTTTCAAAAAAGAATTAGTTTTGAACTATTGATACCCTTTGTATCAATATGTAACTATTATACGGTCAATGGCTTAATCTGTCAAGCGATTTTGCTTTTGCGGAGGTAAATTTTGTTATGTTGCCAGAAAACAACACTAGTTGTACAGCCATTTTATCGTCAAAAACCCAAACTTCTTTTTTGGACAAGTACCACGGGCAGGTAAGAAAGTTGTCCAATCTTAGGATCATTTGATTAGTAAATTCTATTTGGCTGTCTAATTTAATTTGGTGTGCTTTAATGTGACGAGTAAGACGTGCAAACCCTTCGTCAGTAAGTTTTAAACCGCCTTTGGCTTTTGGCCTAGGATTTTGCCACCAACTTAATATGTGTTTTCTAATTGATTTTTCGTCAACAGGGAGATTTTCTAGTTCTGCAATATATTTGGTTATATCAAACTTGAGATTCATCTGTTAACTTTTCGCCGGTAGTCAATTTGAAAACGGCAAAGTCATTGGTATTAAATGTTTTATTTAATTTTTCTGCTAGATTAAATGCATGTCCTGCGTTTGAAAAACTAACTTTTTTATATTTAGGACCAATTTGCTGGGCAACGATGCTATTGGTTTTTAGATTAATTGGTTTATCTTTAAAAAAAACAGCCCAAATTGCCTCTGCTTCTAAAACTTGGTCAGTTTTATAGGTCTTTTTATTTGTGATTTCTAAAAGGACATTGGGTTTTGGTCTGCTCATAATATATACGTTACTCCGATAAGTGCGTATATATTTATACCAAAACCCTAAAATTTACCACCGTTAATTTTAATTACAATATCTTCGCCTAAAGAAACCTGCTGACTTTGCCCTTCTCCTGCAAGTCTAGTCATAACAACACTAAGACTGTTCTGTAGATCAGTTACTTCTTTAATGCTCAGTGTAAGACCTTTTTGGTTACTTTTGATAGCAACCCTTGCCTTGTTTAAGAAGTCCTCAATTGGATATGTGTTAAGATTGCTCATGATTTATTAACACTATTTAACATAGACTTCATTTCGGCATCAGTCTTAAACGGGCCGTAATAAGGATACCGCTGTAAGGTAATCAGTTTAGGACAAAAACTCTTGACCCAACCTTTGCGAAATTTAATTATGTAATAGCCTGCACAGTAACGACTTTTACTCTTGTCGCTTTTAGCATACAAAGGCAGTTTTTCTTTTACACTATAAACGGGATCGTAGGGTTTACTGCTACAAGGAAATTCGTAGATAATGTAATTCTTACTTTCTGATTCTACGGTATTGTTTTTAATACCTTCTTCAAAAAGAGCAATACCTAATTGGGCTTTGAGTTCGTTTAAGTTTTTAAACTCAACGGCCTTGCCTTTTTTAATAAAATGATAGCCTTTTTTGTCCTTGGTAATTGCTCCAACTTTTTTACGATTTTCAGTAACTACCCATTCTTTATTAGGGATGAGAACTTTAGCGGCTGTGTTCATTGTGTGTACCTTGCATTAAGAGGATCTGCATAACTCTGTACCTGTTCACTAATCTTTTGTAGATTGTATTCAGCACAGAATTTCATCAATCTAATTCCAACTTGCGGAATATTTTTATCTGCATTAATTGCAGTTTCAATTGTTTCTTTGATAATGTATTTAATCTCTTCAGGTTGTGCAGATAGATCGCACAAAACTACATTGCGCTGATAGTCTTCTAGAACACGGTGCTCGATACCTTCGTGATCTACCCAACGCTGAAGCATCATGTTATTCCACGCCCAACCTTTACTGTCTCTGTCTGCGAAGGCCTCACGGAGACCAACCTTATTCTTTGTGCCTTTTTCACGTACTCCCGGATAAGCACTAAAGATGTTGTCGGAGGTGTCACCGCGCATACACTTCTCAAAGAGTAACCATTTTGGGTCCGGTGCGCCCTTTGCTTCACCAGTTTTCTTATCAATGACAGGTTTACCTTTGGCATCAAAGTATCCTTCGTGTGTAGTTGTAATTTCCATTACACCGTTATACTGTTTTACATTTGGTGCAATAAGTTGTGCAAAGTCTCCATCTGTTGAAATAATAACATGGTTATCATCGGGATGCGTCTGGATGAATCCTGCAATGAGATCGTCTGCTTCTAGTTGCGGATTTTGTAGTACAGTACAGTTAGTTTTATTGATAACAAAATCTTTAAATTGATCAAATGTTTCCCAAAACACTCGATCTTCTTCAGCCTCGCGAGGGCTGGCTGCGGCCCGAGCGTCGGAGCGGTTACGCTTGTAAGGGGCATAATGATCTTTGCGCCACGAGCGACCTTCAAGGCAGAAAACAATATGATCGCCATTAAAGTCGCGCCACGCCTTGCGAATACTTCCTAATGTGGTATGAATACTCATACCAACCTTGTCTTCTAGACTGCCACGAATAACGTGCCTAGCACGAAAGAACGTATTAGCAGTATCTACAAGAATATAAGTTTTGTTCATTAACTGACCTCAGTTCTTCCATCATCTCTAAGGGCGCGACTTACATAGCCTGCACCACGTCGGCTCATATCAATGCCTTCATCTGCACCAACATTACGACAAAGTTCGTTGAACCATTGGTCTACAATATCTTCGTCTGTGGCGCCAATGTACCCGGCACTACGTAATTGTAACACAAAATATTCATTCCAGTCAAGTTCGAAAAAACCATTTCGGACATTGTCTTTGTTAACATGAGTCTCTAGTACTGCTACCCAAGGTTCTTTCTTTTCTGTGGCTAACTCTTTTGGACTCAGTTTAGCCAACCGTTCTGCTTCTTTGGCTCGTTCGGCGGCCTCTATTGCAGACTCTGCAAGAAGTTTGGCTTCTTCTGCAGCCTTGATACTGGCTTCTGTTTCTGCTTTGATTTTATCAATACCAAATAATTTTTCAACTAGTTTTTTCATCAGTTCTACCCCACTTAATTTTAAGCCAGATTCTTTCATGTATGTAATAGTCAATACTCAAAAGAATATGTAGGACAGTGGCAAATCCTGTTGCCTGTCCAATGCTTCCTGTAAACAACCATGTATAGAAAATTGTAAATAGCCAAGCCGTTATTCTATAACTAATCATTCTGGCTACAGTTCTTCTTTTGGTCTCCATTAGGTTCCCCAGGCATTTTTGAACAGAGGCACCTGTAGTCGATCACTGTACCTCCAACCTTTTCGCATTGCCATTTCTGCCACGTTACGATTGTTAAGGGAATACACGCTGTCGATACCGCCGACAGGCATAATATAAACAGGACCCTTAAAGCCCGCTTGACGATATTCGTTAACAGCACGTTCGGCATCTTTTAGATCCTCCTCAGATGCAACAACAAATTTAAGATATGCATATCCGTAGTTTTCATAATCACACACTACTTCTGGCTTGATAGCATCTGCCCAAGGCTCCCCACTCACAGGGAGTTTAGCACTGATACTGAATGTAATTTCTCTTTCATCATTCTTATCTGTCCAATTGCCTAAATATTCTTTAAAGTCTTTTGTTAGGCGCATTGTACCGTTAGTTTCAAATGTGATTTCTTTGAGATTCTGCATACAAGGTTGATCCAGTAGTTCTGGATAAGCACGTTGCCAACCTAGCAAAGGTTCGCCACCAGTAATGACTAGATGTTCGTCCTGCCATTCCATATGGGGAAGAAGTCCTACAATATTTTTTGCCAACCCTTCAACTTCGACCATAGGACTAAGTTCTTTAAAGGCAGGATGCCAACTTGCATAACTATCACAACCTGTACTAACAAGTGGCAGTTCTTCATACTTGTTGTAATAATGAACTACTTCGGCAATTTCATCTGCTTCGTTGCTTTTTTGTCCACGAGGCATTCCAAAGCCTTGACAGGTGAAGTTACAACCGTAGGTTCGTAAAAAGACAGAAGGTACGCCCATATAGCGACCCTCTCCTTGAATAGAATAGAATAATTCTGAAACTTTAATTTTGCTCATATTGTGCGCCTTGATAAGAGATAAGTAAGTGTATATTCTTTATTTAGATTTGTCAACTAGGGTATGCAAAATTTAAAAACCAAAATAGTTTGGTCCTTAAACGACTACTGTAAATCTGAGTGCTCCTACTGTCCAATTCATGCTAGGGGTGGCCCACTGCCTCATGAAACCAAAGAATATCTTAGAGTGGCAGAATTACTTATAAGTTCATATGCTACTCTTGGTAGGAAGATTGATTGGTCATTTAACGGTGGCGAGCCTTTAGATATGGATGATATAGTTATGCTGTTAAAACTATGTCGTACTAACAGTAACTCAATGGAATTGAATACTAACGGCGGCAGGCTATGGATGGATTGGTGGGCTATCGAACCTTATGTTGATAGGTTAAATCTTACCTATCACTATTGGCAAAACCCAAAACTTATAAAGTATATTATTGATACTTTTAAAGAAAAAAAGAAACCTATAAATGTAAATGTTCCAGTACGTCCGGATTTCTTTGATGAAGATTTAGATAGAGCATCTGCATTAGAAGAAGAGTGTAATATGGTAATACCTAAGTACATTCTTTACAAGAATAGCGATCCTGCCGGAGGAATGTTCCCTTATACTAATGCTCAATTAGATAAAATTTGGTTATTCAATAAACCTTTTAATCAGCGTAAACCACCAGAGCCTCCTCCGCCAAAACTACAAGAGCCTCCTCGTCCTCCTCCACCTCCGCCACCTCCGTCTAAACTAGTTTTAGAAAAGCAGAAATTTGAATCAACTACTTTTGACGAACGGTATAAAGAAACCTACACTACATCACCTGCTTTTGTTGGACAGATGTGTAATGCAGGTATCGAATATTTGTTTATAGGACCTGGGGGTTATGTTAAAGGCAGTGATTGCAATAATCAACCTTTGGGAAACATTTGGCACGAAGGATGGATACCTCCTACAGGTCCTCAAAAGTGTACTATGATAGCCTGTGCCAGCGATGCAGATAGGCGAATTACAAAGTTCCCTCTGAACGACCTTTGAGATATTGCTCATTGTGCATCCATGCACCCTTATACCAGAATCCCCACTCTCGCTTTTGGGGACCAGGCATGAACAAAGTCCAACAGTCTACATCTTCGCATAGTTCAATACGATGATAACTAGTAGCACTACATACACGGAAATGGCCAGGACCGCGCCACATTCGTACCTCGCCAATCTTTTCCCCGTTAGAGTTAAATTTGCCTACCCATTCGTAATACCCGCCCTTTAGGATAATCGTTGCGTAACCCCATGGATGATCATGCACATCATCGGGATCTGATTTAAGGAAACGGTGAAGAAACACATTGAAGGGGAAATGCTTTCGATCCTTAAGAAAAAGGTAGTAGCGTTCGAGATAAGGTTCATTGTTAATCCTGTCCATTACGATGCGTTTACGTCCGACACGTTCTAATAAATTAAGAAACCATTTCATTTAATATTCTCCAGCAAACCTGTTGCACTAAAAAAGTTGTCTGTTAAGTCTTGTGTTTGTTTTCTTAATGTAGGCAAAAACTTTTCGTAATTGTCCATATATTGGATTATTTTAGCACACAGTTCTGGTCTGTTTGCTACATAGTGATTCCAACTGTTGGTCCATTCGCTAGGATATTTAAAAGTAGCATAGGCCATTTCACTATAACTAAGTCTATCAGGAACTAATGGGATAGCATCTACAATAGCACCTTCGTACCAACTAATGCCAAGTGTTTCTTGTAGATTAGCACTAAACACCATCTTTGATTCGCCTAGTAAATTGTGATATTCGTTCTTTGTTAGTTGTTGGTCCTGACAGACTACAAACTCGTACTGTGGCAAGTGTTCTTTTAAATCTCTAAAAATTTCAACTTGCTTCTCAGGTGCAATACGATGTGGAAACAAAATAAGATTTCGTTTAGGCATATTTTTATATGCTGTTAACGTATCTTCCATATACTCCATAGGCCAACCTGTGCGTATAATCTTGTTGGGAGCAAACTGACGCACAATATTGGAGTTTTCGTAATTTAACAGATTTTTTGTAAAAAGTTCAATATGAAACTCTGTGGCAAAGTAGTTATGATCAATTGCGTGATAAAAACTTCTTTCGGCATTCCTAACCCACGGAGCATCGCCAATCAATCTTCCCAGAAAATCTTGAGGATCATAACTGCCGGCGTGCCATAATGCATGAATCTTTACAGGAATCTGCAACAGTTCACTCATGTATTTTAAGTTGATAATGCCCGGATGCCAAGCGTCAGTAAAAAGAAAGTGGTCGCCAGCATGAATGCGTCCGTCGCAAAATAGGCGACCCATCTGCTCCACCTGTGCTGACTTATATATGTTGGTACCACCAAAATTAAGGAAAGCACCAGGAGTAGTGGCAGTAGGAATATCCGTAGGGCCAGAAATAATTTGAACATTGTGTCCTGCCTTTCGCAGTAAGGAAGGTACATGGGCCTTCCATTGACCCGTGTACCTTGTCTCTACTGATTCTAAATCAACGAGAAAAACGTTCGCCATTGTTATATCTTGGATTCTTACCTAGATACGGTTTACGTTCACCGTTCCAAGGCTTCTTCTCGTGACCTCGGGCCCATTCCTTATATTCCCTAGACCTATATAAGTCTTTAGGATCAAAGTTGATCATTTCGAAACGACAATGATCGTGCCACTTTTCGAGGTCTTCGAAGATTTTCGTTACCTCAGGCTTCATAACGAGAGTTTTTTGAATATATGCCGGAACCGACATTTTACTTTTTCCTTTTATTAAAGGGTTGATGGAAATTTAATGAAGCAGCCATTTTCGCCGTCTTCACTAACGTCAATCCAGATCTCGCGACCCGGATACCTTGCTTTGATGGTCTTATAAAGATCATGTGAGATCATCTCGCAAGATTTGTGGTTGAGTTCTAGGGTACCTTTGCTGTAAAGGTTTTCTAGCCAACGCTTAAACTGAATAAACTCGATGTCACGATCATCGTGAAAAACTTGAATATAGACTTTAAAATGGAAAATGTGACGGTGTGGTGTACCGAGAAAACTGACATCGTATTCGTCACCTGTGGCAAGTTTAGGATCTGTAGCCGCAATAGGATACATATGAATACCTTCCTTACGAAAGGTAACCCAAATCATTTTATGTTCATTCATCGGCAGTCTTCTTTGCTTTTGATGTAGGTTTCTTTTCTGCTTTTACTTCTGGTTTAGCAGGTAGGTTGTCTTTCATCATATTATAGATTTCCCACAACTTCCAGTCAATACTTTCGAGCAACTTAAACAGTTTTTCTTGAGGATCTTCTTTAGGAGTTCCTTTGGTTACTTTTGCATTAATCATTTAATTACCTTGTCGTTTTTATATTGAGACCAGTTCGTAAATGCAGAACGGTCCATTAATTTATGTAGGCTGTGTGACCATACACCTGGGTTTGTGGCCTTGAAATCTCGGTCGTCAATTTTAATCATTGTGTTATAATTCCAAAGTTTAATATAAGGAATAGGAACACGGATCTGCGGAATAAAATTATCATATTCGCAGTAGCCACTTTCGTGGAATTCTTCTACTTGATTAATTGGGATGTCTAAACTACAAAGAATGCCTTCTCTGAGCAAAGGAAAGATCATTTCCTCCCATGCCTTGTGTTCTTCGTAGGTTTGAGGATTGAAACTATGATTAGCACCAAAAAAGATATGTTGACATAACTCGTTGGCTAAATTTTGTTTGATTGAAATATAACTTTGGAGACCTGTCACAAACAGAGTTTTCAAACCATATGCTGGTGTATGTTCAACTTCTTCTCCAACGAAGAAGTCAATATTTTCTAAGGTACCATCTGTGTAATCGCGTTTCATGTTATTAATATAGCATTCTTTTGGATTAAAGTCAACAACAAAATTTACCAAATTATTTTTTTGATTTTAACTTTTTTTGGGATGCTTCGTAGTTGGAAATGGCTTCTCGGACATCACGTTGTAAAGCATCCCAATCGGTTACAAAATCAACTCTCCCATCTTCGTATTCTGTTCTAGTGCTATGGCTTCCAATAATAACTTTGGGCCATACTTCTTTGGGCTTTTTCTTTTTTGGTAAATCAGTTGCCTGCAGGGTTTCTTCAGCAATCAACTTGGATACTTCTTTGATTACTTCTTGTACGTCCCCATGACCGTCAACAAAAAGTTCTTTCTTTTTTCTTGGCATTTTATTTCCTTATTTCAAAAAAACATCGTTAATTTGTCTATTAACTCGAATAAATGTGGTGCATTTACTTAATTGTTTTAGACTAGGTGCTCCTACATAGGTACAGGTACTACGCAGGCCGCCTAAAAGATCTAAAACTGTATTTTTTACAGGACCGCGATATGGAACTGTAACTGTGCGACCCTCTGATGATCGATAGTTAGCAACGCCGCCGTGATGTTTTTCCATAGCAGTATCTGAACTCATACCATAGAAGGTTACTTTACCATCACTAACTTCGCCACCACCTTCATCGTGTCCGGCCAACATACCGCCCAACATTACGAAGTCAGCACCTGCACCAAAAGCCTTCGCAACATCTCCAGGACAAGTACATCCGCCATCAGCAATAATATGGCCACCGAGACCGTGAGCGGCGTCGGCGCACTCAATGATTGCACTAAGTTGAGGATATCCCACGCCAGTCTGAATCCTAGTAGTGCAAACACTCCCAGGCCCAATCCCAATTTTAATAATATCTGCACCACGTAATATTAACTCCTGTGTCATGTCTGCGGTAACAACATTGCCTGCAATAATTGTACAGTGAGGACAGGCCTCACGGACCTTTTGTACATAGTCACCAAATCGCTCTTGATATCCATTGGCTACATCTATACAAATAAAATGTATTTCTGGATAGGCATTTATAATTTGACGCAGTCGGAGAAAATCAGCATCGCTGGTTCCTGTACTAACGGCAAAATAATTACCTCCCGTCTGTGCCACTATATCTTCAAAACTATCTTCAGTATAAGATTTTGTGAGGCAGGTAAACAATCGATATTCATAAAGAGCCTCGGCCATGCTTAGTGTACCTACACCATCCATATTAGCAGCCATAATCGGCACGCCAGCCCAAGTGGTGTTGCTATGTTTGAATTGATAAGTTCGACTAAGATCTACTTCTTTACGACTAGAAAGAGTGCTACGTTTAGGACGAATAAGAACGTCCTTAAAATCCAATTTGATATCTTCTTCGATTCTCATTTTGTTTTACGATAGTTTCCTTTTTCAGGAATAACATGTCGAACTCCGCCTGTGGGATCTTCCATATCACCTTTGCGTCGGGGAATAAGATGCACATGAGGCCATCCAACTGTTTGTCCGGCAGCAGACCCGTAATTAAATCCAACATTGAACCCGTCGCATTCTCCGGCGTCTACCATACGCATACCATTTCGAACTGCATCTTCAAAGCAATCTATAAGTACGCCAACAGTATTATGTTTAGGTACAAACAATAGATGTCCTTCAGTTACAGGATACTTATCTGCAAATACCTTTACATGAAAATCTTCTTTTACATTATTGTCCCAAGGAGCATTGCTTTCTTCTAATGTATCGGGTTGGGATTTCATTACAGTTTCTGAGTTCATATACTTTCCTCTAATGCACGTAGGTCGTCGTCGTCAGGATTAGTAAGATCAATTTCATTTTGATCTGTAACAGTTTCAATTTCAAAAAGACTGTTGAATGTATTTTGTTTAGGTCCTCCCTGTAAGCGAGCACCTTCTAAACTACGCAAGAATGGACCTGCTTGTTCAATCATAGCAAACGCTTCATCTTTTGTAGGAGTATTAAATAGATCTTCAACAAAGTTTGCAAAGTAAAGAATGTTACGAGGAACCCAATCACTGTATTCGTCGCTCATATCCTGTGCTTTGACTTTCTTCCAAGCACGCCAGTTGATTTTGCCTTTGGTCTTGGCAATTTCAATGTCCATTAATTGTTGAGCACGTTGTACAGCAACAATGTGGCATTCAACATTATGACCCATCATTAGTGCGTAGGCAAAACTATCCCATGATGTCTTGCCTTCTTTGCCAATCTTGTTTAACATGCCCGGAGCATAATGGCAAATATCACCTAAGGTTAACCTGCGGCCGAATTCCGATTCGAAGGGAAACGGGATGTCGGACTTTGCAAGTGCTTTGTTATCTGGTGCTTTGTCCATAATAACGCTCCACCTTTTGGGAGTGTGGACTGCGTTTGTGTAGACAAGTCCGTGGGCTGTTGCGATAAACGGTGAGGCGCAGTCAAAAGATATGGTAATTTCTTCATTGATGTGTTTCCTAATTTCCCTTTGAATTAAAGTTAAGTAGCAACTCCAATCTAACTGAGCGGTGCCCAGGAAGTGGATCCAATTTTTGCCTTTCAGCAAACCATCTTCTCTAAGTGTCATTAAACGCTTTAGAGTAATATCCATTTTACACATGTTAGCACCACCGAAGGCCCAACCTTCTGCTTCTTTACCAGCATAAGGACCTTTAGGATCACTAAACTCTTTTACACCTTGATACCACTGTTCTGCGGTATCCCAATCGCTACCTTGTAGAACATTGAGCCACTTGGTAGCACCTAGACGATTGTCTAGGAAGTATTTGTTATTGAACTTTGTTTTGTCCAAACAATCTTCAAATGTTTTTAATCCTGTCTTAGGACTATGAATATGATCACATGCCCAGGTTGGTACGTCTAGCATCATTGACCAATCAGCAGTTGCTTCTAACCACTCTAGAATCTTTTGACGAGTCTTGTTTGCTTCAGCACCTTCAAAGTTTAACCAATCAAACTTAAGAACACCTTTACCGATCTGATATCCACCGGAGTCGCCTAAAATAATTGTACCATTTCGATCACGTTGTTGAATCATAGACTCTTGTGTCTGTGCTTTGACGATATCTAACTGTGCATGACCTGCAGAATACAAGGCATACTTATAGGTGAAGTAACCTTGTTCTTCGTTTAAGAAGTTCATACCTTCAATGCCACGGTCAAACCCTGCGGGGATACGATCTTTGGGTACAAATTCTTCTAGTCGCTGTTTAGCAACATAGGTACTATAGAAACTACTAATTGCTGGCAAATAGACAGCATAGTCTTTCTGTAAAGGTGTTAGGTTAAGTGGTGGTTTCTTCATCTCGACTCAATATAATTGTTGTTTTTAACTGTTCTTCTGCTTTGCGTAGATTTTCTAGTGCGGCTAATACAGCAGGATGATTTTGACTTAGTTTTTCTAATTCTTCATCTTCTCTCTGCTTTTTAATAGCCCAAGTTAGAGCACGCTCGGCCTCGGCAGAAAGAGTAATATTAGCACTACCAGAACAAGTAATCCAACTGTTTCCGTCGTAGACTTCTACTCTTCCCCCGCTATGATAACGTAGCATACCGGTCATTGGCATACTATTATTGTTATAGTATGTTTGTCCGTTGTGGTTGACAGCGATATACTGTCCGCCCATTATACTTGTTATCATGCCTGTGCTGGAATAATATATTTGTAGGTAGCAATACCGCTATCTAGTTCAACTTGCATAGCACCGTCGTTACTAAAACTCATTTTAGTGTTATTACCGTCTGCAATTTTAAGAATACTTAGAACACTGACAACTGGCCAAGTCCATGCTTTGTTTAATTTGCCAGTAACGCCTGTGGCAAAAACAAACTCGCCTCCGTGGCTGCTTTGGTCACCAAACACAAATACAAGTTTGTCACCGTCTGTCTTGGCCAAGAAAGTTGTGTGTTCTGTGTTAGCACCTGCCTGGAACTGGAAACGCTGAATAGCACTAACGGTAGGTTCAACTTCAACGTGCCAGTTAACACCTCGGAACTTAACAGTCTTAAGTTTCTCATTAATAATTTCAGTGTTCATAAAACGATAGTCGTTTTTAAAGTCACCGCTTTTATTCTCAAAGTGAAGACCAACCGGAATGTCTTCACCGTTTCTATTTGCAGTTACAACTTCAATAGTAGCACCGTCTTGATATTCTTTACCATCGACTAGATAACGTAGTTTTTCAAGTTGAGGCATGCCGAACACACCTTTCATTGCGGGCTGAGGATCTTTTGTTTCGGCATACATGATAACACTACGGTCATCGGCCATGCTGTCGATTAGAGTTTTTTGATCGTCACCTGTTACTTTAACAATGTTTAAAAAACCTAGTTTGTTTGTGTGGTTAACGATATCTTGTAAAATGTCTTTCATGATAATTCCTTTTGTTTATTTTATTTAGGCGGTAGAGAAAAGTCAAGAACTTTTTATTCAAAACTGAACAGACTACCAAATGTATTTGTTTCAGTGGTACTATTTAGATCCCACTCTAGTACACCAATAAGATTTTCAAGTTTATTATTGATAATAACTGTTTCCATTTCTGCATGATCAAATGGTAATTCCATAAACCACTTAGGAAGTCTTAGTTCGTCTACGGGATAAGCCACTGAAGTGTATCCTAATGGGTTTGATTTTAGTTTACAAACGATGACCTTCATGCCATCTACAATGCCCATAGAATATTTGTCGCCGTTCATCCTTTTGAGCGTATTCCAATTAATACTTGCTCTAACATGACCAGGCATATTAGCCTTGCCAGCCTTCTTCTCTTTCTCGGAGTATTCTGTAATGTTGTTTGCACGTTTTGGACTTCCTTTCTCCCAACCTGGGCGTGATTTGAATTCAGTGCGGAATTCAACAATTCTGTCAAGAATCTCTGTTTCCTGACTGCCGTTTAGTACCTTGGTAAGTATTTCTTCCAAGAACTTTTGCATAAATTCTGGAGTATCACTGCGCTTTAAATCAAGACCCATGGCCTTAATCTTGCCAGGTTTACCTTCTACGTCTTGGCGCTTTCCTTCTTTATCATAATAAAGAACAGCATAACGCTTCTTAGTAATGAATAACCCTTTGATAGCAACAATCTCTCTACCAGCCTTGATAACTTCTCCGCGACTCTTAGGACAGTGAAATGCTTCTAACATAAAGTGCGGGAATGTACTATTAACTTCTGCGGCAATTGTATCATAGAGTTGGATAACAGTATCTTTATCCCAAGGAATTTGTCCTTTGGCAATTTCGTTTTTAAGACTAGTATAGGCACTGAAGTAGGCAGAGTCTGTGTCGCCATAGATAATTGCTTTACCTGTATGATCATAATCTCCCGTAACGACTTCATTTATTTTTGCGGCCATATGACGAGCAATCTGTCGTCCGGTAAGAGTTGTAGATTGCCCAATACGATCATCAAAGAACCTGCAACCAACGTTAAGAATAGCACCGTATAGGCTATTGAGGTTAATCTTTTTAACCAACTGTCTTTTATCCCAATATTCTTCTTCAATTTTATTCTCCGCCTTAATGGCATCTTTTAATTTGGCCTGCATTTCCTTACGCTCGGCATACCATCGTTTTAACAGACCTGGGATAACGCCTTCGTGTTCGTGTGTAAAAATAGTACCGTTAGCACTAAGCATCCACGGCTTACCACTATTAAAGATTAGTTCATAGATCTGAGCACCGCTCATTACATCAGTTTCGCCATTTTCCCAATCAATGATAATATCGTGAGACTTATCTTGACTCATAACAAACTCGTATTCGTTAGAACCAAACTTACCTTCCCATGATCCTGCAAAACTTAGACCCTTGGCAGTTGTCTTTTCTTCGATTTCTGCTTTAGTATAGTCGGGACGTAACTGTCCAACGATAGTTTCTGGACCCATGTTAAGGGCACGAATGACTGACGGGTACAGACTATTAATGTCCATTGAACCAATCCAATCATGCAATCCTTTTTTAGGATATGCAACGTAGGCACCTGCGGCTGCGCTATTCTCGGTATCATCTCTTCGGGGTCTACTAGGAACAATCAGACCTCTATGATGTGCTTCATTTACAATAGCCTGTTCTGTTACAGCAACAGCACCCATTGTAGTCTGTAGTAACACAGTATTTTCATGTGCTACGGTGCTGGCTAGGTCGATGAACTTTAGTTTTTTATCTAATTTATCGAGTAGCGCACAGTCTTGACGGTTATATTCAATAAACTTCTTAAAGTCGTTGTTGTATAGTTGATCAAGAGTTCCCTCATAGACTGTTTTGCTTTCTCCTATCTCCATCTCTCCGATCGCGTCCAGTCGATATGAGTGCCGTTCTTCATACGTGTATTTTCTGTACAACTCGAGACTGTCCAAATGAACACGACCAACCAGATCATAGGTAACAGCGGTTTTCCCATATTTTTCGTATTCTCTCTTTTTTGGTAATTGATTAAACAAACAGAATCTGCGTGTGTCTTCTTTACTTAGAACTTTTGTCACACGATTGACAGTATAGGGAATATCAAAGCCTTCACTGTTCCAACCACTGAGTACATCTGCATCTTCAATTAGATTAAGAAAGGTATCTAACATTTCATATTCTGTTTCAAACAAAAATGTGTTAGGAAAATCTTTGACCTGCTCCTTGGCCTGTTCCATGGTCAAAGTCTTTGGGGGAATAGCAAGGCAGATTAGTGTATCCATCCATTGCAGATGAACAGCAATTGCAGTAATTGGCATGAATGCATCTTCTGGACTTGCATACCCCCGTTCTGGGTCAAAGTCTACTTCAATGTCAAAGAATGCTACATTTAGTTTTGGTGCTTCTTTACCTAGATAGTTTTCTTCTAAGCAACGGAATACAGGATTGATATCACTTTCGTAAAGTTTGTAATTAGAATGTATCTTTTGTTCTTTGACAAACTCTTTCCAATTTTTTACTGTGACTTTAGATAGGCTTTCGCCATAGATTGATTTGTACTTGCCCTTATTGTCGGGATAGTAAAAAAGATATCTAGCAGGATAGTCTTGATAGATTCTGCCTTTTTTGGTATCACGTTCAACGACGTGAATGATATCTCGCTCGCGATTCCAAATCGCATCAACATAACTCATTAATTTTCTCCTATGTCATTTGCGGCTGACACATACCAACATGATCATTTGTGGCTGATCAAACCTTACTCATATAATATATTTACGCTAACATTCGAATCAGACCCACTGAATCGATGGTAACAAGAAGTAGATAGTTGGCGAGCATTCCGAAGGAACGACGAGTCCAAGCAGCCCACCCGTACATAGCACAACCAAGAATCCAAATAGGATATAAAATAAGAAGTGGCGGAGTAGGGACTGTGAGCGCCATTGCGATTGAGCAGCCAATACTAATAGCCCAAGCAAACAACTCGACAATAAAACGGAAACGGTTAGAATGCCAATCATCTTTTATCCATGCAAAGATGTTTCCAAACACTTCATTCATTACTCTTCCCTGCGGGTAGCGTGACCGCTGATGTCTACGATAGTTTCGAGATCATCAAACTCACGGAATACCTGATCCCATTGGTCTTTCATAGCAATACGAATTGCTTTTTTGATAATACTAGGTTTGACTTCCAATTCCTCGGCAACGGCCTTGATAGTTTCGTTTAGACCTTCTGTGAGATCGGAAATTTCTTGCATGACTGTCACGCCTTCGGCGACAATTTGCTTAATTTTTGCTTGTTCTGGTGCTCCAAATGCTTTACCCATAGTTGTTCTCCTTGTCTTATAGTATATAGCACAGAAGCACTAATGTCAAATTATTTTGTGCTCAGAAATGTATCTGCAAAGCGTTTGCAGAGTTCTTTGATTTTACCTTCTTGTGTTTCTTCTAAGGTATATTCAGCATGTTCATTATGCTGTGTAGGATCGATGTAACCACAATAGACTTTACGACAACCAGTTGAATTCACTAGATCGGTACAACTTTCTCCATATCTACCGTCGGCCATCTCAGTTTCATCTTCATTACAGGGACTCAATGTTGTAATGATAATACTACCTTCGGGTACTGGGCCATAATGTTTTACATAACGATCTATGGCAACACGTTCAGCGTGGCGTCTTTTATTGTCTCCGGCCGCCTCGTTAACACCGTAGACTTTGCGGTTTTCGGGGTCTAGGACACAGGCCGCAACCATTCCGTATTTGTCTGCATCGATACGTTGTCCCTTTATGATATGGTGACAGAGTTCTAACAAGATCTTGTCCAGTTTTGGACGATCGTGTATTTCATAGTCACTTGCTTCGAACTCTATTAATCTCATTTCTTTTTGCTAGGTTCGTTAGCCGCATAGTGTGCGGCTACTGCCATTTGGGCTTTCTTTGCTGGTGTTTTATTTTTGAATTGATGGTACTTGTTAGGATCTGCTTTTTGAAAATCATCAACCCAAGTATCTACAGGTGACTGGGGATTTAGTTTCTCTGATACACCTTGATCTACCGGTTTGCTCCATTTAACAAGAGAATTTTCAACATCGCTAGGATCTATTTGAATATCTAATGCTTGTAGATCACCCCACCACGCACGGTTCTTACCTTTGCGTAGATAGTGATTGATCTGTCTTAGGGCTTCTTCTTTGTCTCCTGCTTCGAGTGCAGGCCAGATGTGTTCTAAACGATCAAAATCCGGTTCATTGAAAACTGCATCTAAATTAGCAACAGTAGAGCCCGAACCTTCCGCAACTCCGCGACCGTGCCTAGTTCCGGCATAGGTATCATATCCACCTTTACCAAACCCTTGACTGGCTGTGCTGTGATCTTCTTCGCAGTTCCAACGGCGCAATGCTTTGTTAATTGGACTATCTGGATCTCTTTTAGTTTTAGCACCGGCGTGTGCCTTCTTCATACCACTCATACGAGCGCAGAACGATTTACGGCGTTTTGCAGCCTTACCGCCTTTCTTAAGTTTACTAGGTTTGGTAGTAACCGCAGTTTTTAATTTACTGCCTGGATTTTCTCTGCGATATGCCTTAACAGCCTTGCGACTCATACCGTCTGTCTTATCACGTTTGTTAACTTTCTGCCAATCTTCGGCTAAAGCATAAAGTTCAATGTCGCTGGCTAGATCAAAGTCTTCCCAGACTGTTTCAAAGTCTACACCGTTTTGTTCGGCAATATTCTCTACAATTGTTTCAATGGTATCAAATGTTGCTTCGGCATCGACAAAATCTTCATTTATTTTTTTTTTGACTGAACTCCAACTTTCGGCAAGTTCTCTGGCTAGACGTCGACTTTCGCTCAGTTCCTTGACAGCCTTAGCCGCGGGTTGTACTTCGGTTGGTTTTAAAGTAGTTTTAAATTCGCTACCATTATACACAAATGAGCCCTCGCCTTTTGCGGCGGCCCTCATATGTGCTTTGGCAAACTCGGCAGCGGCATCATCCCCACCTAGTTTATTAGAAACCATGTCCCATAGTTTTTCCATACCGGCCATGCCCATCTTGGCAGCATTGTATGCACCGTAACCGGCAATGCCAATACCTAATACTGGTCCTAATAATCCTACTAGTGCAGGTGCACCTGCGGCAGCAATACCGCCTACTGCTAGTCCTGCGGCTCCTTTTGCAAGGGCTTTACCAACACCATCTTCTGAAAATTCATCACCATCGGCATCTAGTGCATCTTGCTCACCACCGATACTTTGTAAAACACTATTCAAATAATCAGCGGCTTTAGTAATCTTACTTTGTTGCCATGCCTCCAGATCGCCATTCTCTCCGTACTGTTGCACCAAAGTTAATAATTTTTTAGCATTGGCATGGATACTTTTTAATTCATTACTGGCCATACTGACTTCATGATCTTCTTGAGCCATGCTTTCTTTTGGTACACAGTTAGGAACAGTTTTACCTGCTTTCTTCTTTGTTCCTACAGGCTTGTGAGTATCCCAGCAGGGATTGTCTTTAGGATCTTCAAGTCCTTCGTGTGCGCCTCTATTAATTACACCTCGATTGATTTTGATAGGCTCTTTAATACCACCAGTTCGATATTCGCCGTATGATTGTGCTGTGGAAAGTCCTCCCATGGCACTATTAGCAGGAAATTCTTTAGTTGGCAATTTATCTTCCCACTCTCCACGACCTTTAACAATAAAAGTTTCATCTGTTGGATCGTAAAAAATTGTGAATGTATCGTACACCATGTATTCTTCAAAGTTGTTCGGATCTCTTGGTTTCTTTTTAAAGAAATCTAAAATTCCTTCGTCAACTGTTTCGGCAAATGGTTTCTTATGTTTTTCTTTGCCTTGCTTTTGTTCTTTCTTTTTATCACGATGTGCGCCAGCACCTGTCTGTGTTTTAAGAGTACCCTGACGAGGTTTTTGCGTAACTGGAACTTTAACTGTGTCGCCTTCTTGTGCAATCAAACTAGATCTGCGTTGGACTCCACCAATGGGTTTGCTAACAGTACTACCAGAACCTGTGGCAACAGCGCCACCTGAAGCACTTTCCATAACGTAGACAGTTGCATCTTTGTATTTTTTAATTTTAAATTCTTTAGTCATTTTGGTTCATCCAGTTACTTACAGGGCTTGTTGTATAAACGCCGGGTACTTCTTCACTGCGCTTACTACTCCAGGTTTGTTTCTTACCTGCACCAACTTGTGCCGCCGCCATATTAATCATTTCGGCTTCCTCGTCAGTATAAGGTGATAATAATGGGTCACCTGCAATATAGTTGTCTGCCTTGGTAGGATAGTCAGGTGCACCTGCTAGTGCAAGACCAAATCTGTAATTGGTATACATGCTTCCAGAATTCATATTAAGACCTGGAAATGTCGTAGCACTTTTCATTGCGGCTTTGTGCATCTTATTCATTTTCTTCATGCCGCCTTCGATAATGAATTCGTTGGCTCTCATTAGATTCCGCCTTTACTGCTGGCTCGCAACATCCATCCGTGTTTCTCATGTGCATCCATGCGTTCTGCTAGGAAGTTACTAAATCCGTGTTTGCCTTCTGCTTCTGCGGCATCATAGGTTTTCTTTAGAATAACAATCATCTTTTCATTATCTAACAATAATTCTTGAACCATTGCTTCTAAAGGAATAATATCTGTTTCGTCTTCAACTCTGGTCAACATGCTAAACCGGCTAAGACTTGCGGGAGTATATGTTCTTAACTTGCGAATGTTTTCGGCAAAATCGTCTACAACTCCGTAGACTTCTTCGTAGATTTTTTCAAATAGAGCGTGATACTCAAAGAAGTCACTGCCCTCTACGTTCCAATGATAATTCTGTGCCTTTAGTGCGAAACTATAGGTACTGGCAAAAGCGATCTTAGCAAATTGTTGTAGTTGTTCCATGATACTATATTTATTACTTTTTGGACTCGCCTGTTAAGTACGGTAAACTGAACCACAATTTAAACCATTCTGGAGTTCCAGGTTTGATATTCTGTTCACGCATTATGCGAGCATTTTCAGCGGCAGTATGCGTGATATTAGTATATTGACTAGTTTGTTGTTGACGATATTCTGCTAGTCTTTGCTCTCCGCCTAATCCTCCTAAAAATTGGAGTCGTCTAATTTCTTGTGCAGGATCATCAGACGCAAGATAGCAGTCATCTTGTTCATTAACAGGTGCAATATTATCGCTTGTGATTCTGTATTGCTTCATTTACGATAATCTTATTAATTAAAACATCAAAGATATTTTCAATATCTTCTCTTACTGGCACGCATTTATCTTTATATGTGCCGTCTGCTTTCTTAACTTTACCGGCGTAGCGTTTACCCTTCCAGCAGGCTTTTCCATCTACGCCTTTGATTTTTTCTGTTAAATCTACATCTCCACTATCTTCAATCCATGCTTCGATTGTACCGTATTCGTTTATAACAAACAAGTTTTCTATAGGACCATCTCCTAGTTTAACCTGATATTTCCATGTATTGCCCTCACGACCGACAAATTTTCTAGCAACAATGTCTGGTTGATTTCTAGGATCGGCATCGACGGCATTTTTTAAATCTTCAACACTAAGTTTATCTAAAGTCTTCGAACCAAATAGATCATTAGTATCACCGCCGTCTGTGCCATCTATGCTTTCTGCTGCCCCGCCAACTAAATCACCTTGACGTGCTGGACGATTCTTGCTAGGTCCGGTATTTTTCCACTGTCCTGCAGGGCCTAGTTTGTTTTTGTCGCTACCTGCAAATGCACTCTTAGGTAGCATTTTTTCAGATACATTTTGACTTCTATGTTGTTTATAAGGATTCATAAAATCTTCTTCCCATGTGCCTTCTTTGACTGCCCATGCAAAATCTACGATACGCCCTGTACCACCACCAATTTCGCCAAACAGATCACCGAGGTGCATTAATTCATTTTTGTCTGCACCAGTTCCTTCTTGTATTAGACTAACAATCCAATCTAGGTTGTTGCTGTCAATAGCATCGGTATATTTTTCCCAAAGTTTAGGATTTTGTACAATACGTTGACCTAGTCTGCCTAATTTTTTAACCAATGCAAATTCGCGATCTACTGACTCAGCATCTTCACCTACTGCCTGTTGTTGCGTCCTTACATCTGTGATTGGTAGTTTAGTAGCATTAACAGCATCTACAGTAGATTGACTAACACCGTCTGGAAGAACAATACCTACTACACGCCAATTGTCAACAGTTGCTTCGTTCCAACCGTCTGATCCTAACTCTGCTTTAGTAGTACGCATTTTGCTAGGATCAGTTTCGATCCTAGCAGGCATGAAACTATATTTTTGATCTGATCTTGTTTTTCCAACTTCGCCTTTGCCAACACGTTGATTATCACTGGCTAGATCCATGCCGCCGGCAATGGTAGTCCATCCATCTATTATAAGGCCGATAGTTTCACTTGAACCACCTGTCCAACTTGGTTTGTTAGGTATCTCGTCCTTAGACTTATACATTACCGCGCTTATTTCTGTTTTGTTAGACATGCCGCCTGATAAGAATTTTTGTAAATCTTTAACTCCGGTCCAATGTACCTTAACTAACTTTTTCATTTCGTCTTGTTTGACTTTTGAACCCCATGCCTGTTTAAGCAGTCTTCCTGCTTTAAACATAGAATCTCGATCTCCGGCGGTATATAATTTTTTATATTCTGCTTGTTGTTCTGGAGACAACACCTTTAACAGAAATTGTTTTTCTTTTTCTGCCTCATCAGGAGTTGTAGGAACTCCTGAAATGTTAGTTGCGGTTTGTCTTTTCCTTAAATCTGCGTAGGCCTTTGACTTTTCTTTTTGTTTGTCTAATGCTTGTTCCCACTCTTGTCTGTTAAATTGAGGAAATTTGGCAAAAAATTCGTCGGGAGAAAAATATTGGTAACTGTCGTCATCTCGTATTTTGGGATTTTCAGGATCAGATACCGCAGTAGTCAACCCGGCCAGTTTTACATCTTCGTTAATTTCTTTATTCTTTTCAGCAGCCTGTTTCTTTTCCCAGTCTGAGCGAGCCTGTGCCATTACTTCTTCACCTCGACGACGACTAGCATCGCTTTTAGTTCTTTCTCTGTCCATAGCACGTTGTAATTTAACAGCGGCACTCATCCTGGCTTCATCAATTTCTTTTTTTAGATGTCGTATAACATCTCCGGCGCACTGAGTAACAGATGCCTTTGGATTAGCGCGACAGGTTTTTTCAATAACATTCATGACAAATTCATCTCCATAGCGTGAAAACAAACTTGGATTCATGTCGTACAAAAATTCTGCTACCTGTGCAGATTTGTCTTCTTCGTATTCTTCCCATCCGTGATAATGTTTTTCGTCTGTTTCTTTTATAGGACGAACTAGTGCATTGAATAATCTCATTTCTGACACAGGCACCGGAGTCTGTGCAGGCTGTTGAGTTGTTGGTTGAGGTGTTATGCCCATACCTTTTCTTGTTATATCCATAAGATGTTTAATCCAGTCCTCACCGAGTTTGTTTGCATCAAATGCATTTGACCATGTGGCCAATGCTTTTTCTGGAGGATCATTTTTTAGACTATTGCGTAACATAGTTCCGCTGATTCCAGTTCCTCGGGGAGTTGCTTCTAAACTTACTTTAACATGCTCATAGCCCTGAAACTTATTCACAGCCTTCATTAGTGCCTGAGGCATAGTCATACCTTGCCGATCTTCTCCAACCATGATAACAATGTTATCGTAGCGAGGTGGCTTTCCGGGTAAAGGATTGATCAGTTCGTGTTTAATCTTTTGAATAAGGCTTCCACCTTCGATCACGGTACTAATATTTTTAGCATACTGCGGATAAAGTTTATGCCATGTTTGTACTTTAACCGCAGGCGGAATAGGATCGTCTTTGCCTTCGGCATTACCGATAAACAAATACGGATCACCGCCTAATTCTTTAGCCTTGTCAATGGTAAAGTTGAATAGTTCTTCGTGTCCTTTGTGACCAATAAAACTTCCAACTGCTACTACCGCAGTTTTATTTTGATTATCTCTACCTTGGTCAGAACGGGCCGCCGCCTTGGCCGCATTCTTTTGTGCAATAATATCTTTTTGCCTTTGGCTAGTTACTTTGATAGGACCTAGGCGGCTGTTGATAACAATACCTTCGTATTCTTGCCCTAACATGTCTTTACCTATGATGTTAGGATCTTCGTCAATGGCTTTTTCTAAGGCAACTTGTACAGGTTTTAATTTTGCTTCTACTTCTCTACGTAGTTGTATACTGGCGCGATCTCTTTTACCTGCTGTGTCACTAACAATTTGTTTTAGTTCATCTAAATTGTCAAGCGGGTTAATAATTTCTGTAACATCAAGTCCGTCCTTTTGTACAAGCCTGTTACTCATGAACATAACATTTCCGCTTTGACCAAGTTCTGCAATCTGTTGTGCAATTTGATCTCCGTTGGGGATATCTTCGCCGGTACTGGCTTGTACAATTTTATAAGGAACAAGGACTAGATCAACTCCTTGCGGAAGATTATCGTATTCAATACCTACAAATTTTAATTTGCCTTCATCAGTTTGTGTGGCAAATGGCAAGAACAATACTTCGCAGGTAACTTGTTTATCAATTAGGAAGTCTTCACCTAGTTGGCTATCAACAACATTAACGGCGTCCATCATTTGATCAAACAATTGATCAAATTTTTCCGCACGGGCTAGGATTTCTGGATCGTCTGTGCCTTTTTGCTGATGGTATTTTAAGAAACCTGCCGAATATCTTGGTTCAGTTCTGCTGGTACCCATAAAAGGTTTACCTTCGGCATTCTTACCAAACCTACCACCAAAACCATCTACCTTAACATTGAGTGGAATATTTTCTAATTTAAAACGACCACCTCCAGATCTTAGTTCGTCGACTAAGTCTAAGAAGTCAGCAGGTTTTAGATCGCGCAGATGTGGCATGCCTTTTCTTAGTTGTGCTTGAACTGCGGGTTTTTCTTCCTCGGCTTCTTCGATTGGATTATCTAGTCCAACAGGACCTTCTGTGGTTACTTTGTAGTTTTGCACATAGTCCTGACGCATCTGTTCAAGATTTTTTGGAGGACTAATTTGTAGTATCTTGATAGCATAATTTAATGCTGTATTCTTTTCGGTCATGTCACGTTGCGGGTCCCCTTTGTAAAGTCCCTGTGCGCCCGGCGCAAAAAGTTTATCAACAAAAGCATCAAATATTTTTTCTTTTTCATCTTGCTCTAACACAAGATTCATAATTTCTAACAGTCCAGTATAACTCCAAGTTTTAGGCAGTAATTTTTTCAACGTTCCATTGTCAATACGTTCACCAAAGATACTTTGGAAAATTTTACTTAGATCTTTTTCGTATCCGCTGGTTGGCAATGCTCGCATCACAGACATACCGTCAATTTCAAGAGGCTGTCCTTTCTCATCAAGTACTGGCTCATACTTTGGCCTTAGTCCTCCGCCTTCTTTACTGCTAACAGCAAACGAGAACATATTATCTGTAGTAGGAACATCCTGCTCAACACGAGCCTTACCACGGCCTACCATTTTACGTAGTAGAAATTCTTTAGTTGTTAGTCTAGTAAACCCGTTAATTAAGAACTTATGGAATACACCTTTAATACCTTGACTTAGATCATCCCAACTACTGCTGTGACTAAAACTAGCCCAGTCAGTGGGCTCATCGTTTTCGCCGTAGTCTACAAATTCTAAGTCAATTTGTACTTTGATTGGCGGATCTGTTAGTTCCCATAGACTACTGTATTGTTCATTACCGCGACTATATCCTAAGAACTTAGCGTTGCCTACTACTGATCCTTTGACGCTGTCTAGCCACTGTGCTAGTTGCGGTTCAATTTCCTTATTGACCTGTGTATCAATATCACCTACTTTAGGTTTAACACGTTCAAATTCTTCGTCTGGAATATTAGTATCAAAAAAGTGCAGGCTAGATCCGCTAAGATATTTTCTACTCTTTAGAACTTTAGGATTCCATAAAGGACCGCCTTGACTTTGTGCAAATTCATTATTAATTGCATTAAGTAATGTATTAAGGATTGGTGTTATATAGGCACGATTGTGTACTTTAAGGTCAATCTGTTGTGCTTGTTGGCCATCAACTTCTAAGTTACCGCCTTCAAATAGTTTGCGTCTAAAAAATTCTCTTAGTATCATAGTAATTAAGCACCAATCTTGTATTTGTCTTTGAGAATGTCTTCTCTGTAATGATCGTAGAGTCTTTCACAGACATCTTTTCTTAGATCTTCTGAAAATAGTTTGCCTAACCGACCTTGCATTTTCTTGCTGATATAGAATTCTTTACAGCCTTTTTTAACCATAGGCATAAATTCCATTACTAATGCTTCTTTATCAAAAGATGCTTTACTACACTCTTTTTTAATCTTGCTGGCAATAGGATGGAAATGATCTTTGTGTAGTCTATCGTGGTCTAGAATGTACCAGAATAACTCATCGTTGATATTCTTGTCGTCCTTTTTACCGTGTATTTGCTGGATAGGATCAAGTGATTTGCCAAAGAATTCTTTTAATAACATTATTTGATCCCCATTGATTCTTTCAACTTCTCTTGAAGACGTTGCTCGTAAGATTTTGCGTTTACAGGTTGCTTATCTTTGCTTTCTTTAAGTTTTTTAGGCTTTTTTAATAGGTCGTGAAAACGCATATTATTCTCCGTATAGAATATTTATTATAAAATACTCAATTGGAAAATTAGTGATTTAGCAGAATTGATTGTACTTGTCCGCTTTCTATGGCTACATAGCCACGTACCCAGACAAAATTACCTGTAAAATTACGATATTCGCTTTGGACAGTTACGTCTATTTCGTTATAGTTGAAGGAAGCAGTGGTCATTTCTTTAGTGGTTCCTTCTATGTCAAACCAATCGCCTTCAGTAGGTGCAGTGGCTAAGGTAGCCTGCATGGTCACAGTACCTACGAAGTTGCTATCATAAGTGTACATCACGGTGTGTAGACCATCGCTACCACCGTAATAACCATCTCCCTTGGCTTTGATGCTGGTATAAACCAGTGTTCCCTGTGTAGCAGTAAACAGGGGGTATACTACCTGTACGCTGGCAGTATTAGTATAAGTGACAAATTCTAAACCTTGGCTAAGTGATGACATGTTTGTTCCTGATCAGTAGTCATATTTATTAAAGATCTAGGAACAAACTCCTCCACTTTGCTAATCCTGTCACCTAAGAAAAGCCCAATCATACTTAGTGTAGGAGCATCTTTGACATAGATAGAAGGATTAACCACCCACATTTTCTTACCATCTAACCAGTTTTCTACCCTTTGCGGTGCCCTAATTTTGCCAGAGTAATTCTTAGACCATTTACTAAAATTTTCTCTTAGGTTTAGCGACATGGTAGATTTTATGTGTACCCTGTAGTGATATGTTTCAAAAGGCAAATGATTGCAAAGGACTTTTTTATGTTCGTTTTCGATCATAAATGCTTGTTCTGCATCGTTTGCGGGTACATGAACTTCAGTAATCCATGTGGAAAGTTTGTTGCACATCTGATTAAACAATGCTTCGTCTTTACAATAGATATTAAAGATAGATCCTTCGCACCTAACTGAAATATCTTTGTCTAGAAAAACCTCAACATCGTTTAGAAAAGCCAATAATCTCGTAGGATCGACTTTATGCATCTGTACTAGATTGTGTTTAGTACTTAGGCATTGTTTAATGGTATCAGGAATTCCCAAACGTTTGATCATCCAAGACCCTTTGCAATTGCATCGGATCTTGAAAGGATACTTACCGTAGAATAGTTTAGACGTTGTCTGCTTCTGGTATTTCATTGTTTGCCTTTTCAACCGGTAGTACGTCGATAACATTAATTTTAAGTTCATCTTTCTCTACACCGATCTCAACAACCCCACCGTTTGTAAGTTTTCCAAACAGAATTTCCTTACTTAACGGACGCTTGATTAAATCATCGATGCATCTTTGTAAAGGTCTTGCACCCATTTTGCTATCAAATCCTTTCTTAATCAAGTACTCAACTGCTTCTGTATTGGGTTTAACATGAACATTCTTGTCCTTGAGCAATGCATTGAGTTCATCAATGAATTTCTTAACAATAAGGATCATAGTCTTCTGATCTAGTTTGCCAAATTTAACAGTACCATCGAGACGGTTGCGGAATTCAGGAGCAAAGAACTTGTTAACTGCATCCTTAGGATCTCCGTCACGCTCTAGACTACCGAAGCCAACTGCGTTCTTTTCAGCATCTGCGGCACCTAGGTTACTAGTCATAATGATAATTGCATTACGAGCATCGGCTTTCTTACCATTGCTACCTGTGACAAATCCGTTATCCATGACTTGTAGCAAGACCGTTAGTACACTGGGGTGTGCTTTTTCAACTTCGTCTAGCAACAGAACACAATTTGGATTTTCTTGTAGACTTGTAATCAATTGGCCTGCATTATCTTCGTAGCCTACATATCCAGGAGGGCTACCAATGAACTTAGCAACACTATGCGCTTCTTGATATTCGCTCATATCAAATCTCACTAGTTTAATTCCAAGATTGCTGGCAAGTTGTTTAGCGGCTTCTGTCTTACCAACACCTGTTGGGCCTACGAACAAGAAGTTACCAATGGGTCTATTAGGATTCTTCAGGCCTGCTTGTGCAATAAAGACCTTGTCTAGCAGGCTTTCGATAGCCTTTTCTTGGCCAAACACTTTGGCTTTGATATTCTTTTCAAGTGTAGCAAGGTTAGCATTCTCTTTACTGTTGAGTTGTTCAATAGGCAAGTTAGCAATTTTGCTAATTTCAAACAAAATTTCATCATGATCAACAATACCTGTCTCTTCATCTCTAACTTTAAAGCGAGCACAGGCACAATCAATTAGATCGATAGCCTTATCTGGTAGTTTCTTATCGCTGAGATACTTGACACTATATTTGACACTATCAATAATTGCCTGATTAGTGATCTTGACATTGTGATGTTTTTCATAATACTTTTTAAGACCCTTGATAATCTTGATAGCAGTTACTTCATCGGGCTCGTCGATAACCACACGCTGGAATCGACGCATTAGAGCACGATCCTTTTCGAAGTGCTTGCGATATTCTTCCCAAGTTGTGGATGCAATAACCTTAATTGTGCCTTTGCTTAGAGCACTCTTAAGCATATTGGCCATGTCGTTGCTACTTTGACCTGCCGCGCCTGCACCATTCATCATGTGTGCTTCATCGATAAACAGAATACACTTGCCTTTCTTTTCAAGACCGTGTAGGACTGCTTTGAGTCTTTCTTCAAAATCACCACGATACTTAGATCCTGCAAGTAGAGCACTAATATCTAGACTGTAAACAGTATAGTCTTTGATAAACTTAGGAACATTGCCTTCGTGAATCTTACGAGCAATACCTTCTGCAATAGCAGTTTTACCTACGCCCGGGTCACCGACTAGGATAGCGTTGGCTTTAGTTCTACGTGCCAAGACAAGTTGAATTTCTTCAATCTCTTTGTCACGGCCGATAACAGGATCGATCTTCTTGCTCTTGGCACGAGCACTAAGGTTAGCACAAAATTGTAGAATCAATTTTTCAATCTGCGGATTAACATGGTTACTTTCTTCATCTTCTTCTTTAACTACTTCTTTTTTAATAAAGTTGATGAAGTTATCTTTTTCAATGTTGGCTTTTTTAACTAAGAAGCAGGCATGACTCTTCTTTTCTGCAAACATACTAATAAAACAGTCAACCGGTTCGATAATCTGACGACCACTAAACAATACGTGAGTAAACGCACGATTCAACATGCGATCGACTGTAACAGTTTTCTTAGGTTTGCCAACATTTTCGTTGATAATTTCTTTGAGTTCGTTGGCAATATAGTTTTCTGTTTCTTCTTTGAGTACGTCTACATCTGCACCAAAGGCCTTTAAAATTCCTACAAATTCGTCATTGTTAAGCATACTGAATAAGAAATGCTCAAGAGTAACATATTCGTGTTTATTTAGAACAGCAATTTGTACGGCTTGTTCGAAAATCTGCTCTAAATCTTTATTTGGTTCTAACATTAATTAAATTTCCTTTTTTTGCTTTTCTTTACAGCCAGTCCCCATTTTAATGGGCTGACTCTATCTTGAAATACAACACCTTCTAAATGATCTAGTTCATGTAGAAAGCATTTGCAGTTGTAACCATCAAATTCACTTTGTTGCCATTCTCCTTTTGAATCTTGCCAACGTGCTAAAATTTTCTTCGGACGTTTAATATTAACAAAGATTCCGGGAAAACTCAAACATCCTTCTTCCAGATCGTCTGTTTCGTCTATGTGTGCAACTACCATAGGATTAAAAAATGCCTGTGCAGTCTCTGGATTGGCCCTTGAGCCCATAACAAACACTCTGTATGGTAGTCCTACTTGGGTGGCAGCAAGACCTATACCCATGTTATGAAACATAGTTTCAATCAGATCCTTCTCTAGTTGTTGAGGATCAGTAGGTGGGTTATTGAAGTCCCAAGGTTCGGTTTGAACTCTTAGACCTTCGTTTGGAAATTTTAAGATTTCTAACATAAAGATATTTACTGAAAATGTTCTCTTAGTATTTGTTTTTGCACGTCAGATAATGCTTCTGGTACGTGAAGTTTGACTACAATGATATAACGTCCTTTAAATCTGTTATCATTCATTTTAGGCATGCCATATCCGTTTGCGGCTAACATTTGTCCATGTTGTGTTCCTGGTTTAATTACTAGTTCTAATGTTTTCTTATCAATTGTTTCGATATGAATAATTTTACCAACCATTGCATCTACACAAGATAGTTCTAGATCTGTGATAAGATCGTCCCCTTGTCTTTGAAATTTATGATGAGGAGAAACATTAACTGTTAGGTGAATATCACCTCTAGGTAAATTTGGAATACTATCATCCCCCATTTGAGCAAGACGTAGTGCTGTTCCATCTTGTATACCTGCAGGAATTTTAACCTCAACAATTTGTTCTTTACCACTAGGTAAAACAACAGTGGCAATTAGTTCTTTACCATTAAATGCTTCCTCTAATGTAATAGTGGTCTGCATATTAAGGGTTCGATTCTTATAAGGTTGTTGATGCCGCCTTCCGAATATATCTCCAAATGGTCCGCCAAATCCTCTAAGCATTTCTTCAAAGCCCGGCGGCATTCCTCCGTACTGGTGGAATCCTTCAGCGAACTGAGGAGCAGGATTATCGTATTGTGCCCTCTTATCTGGATTGCTTAGTACATCATAGGCTGTTTGTATTTCCTGAAACTTTTTAGTATCCCCGCCTTTATCGGGGTGATGCTGGCTAGCCAGCCTACGATAGGCCTTTTTAATTTCGTCTGGTGTGGCGCTTTTGTTGACGCCTAATGTCGAGTAATGGTCAGCCATAAAAGGAAAAGGTATAGTAGATTATACTATACCTTTTCTGGATTTGTCAAGAAACTTATTTCTTCGCTGGAGGAATTTCAGTTCCCTCTAGTTTTTTACGAACTTTGATTTGCTTGCATTCCTCAACGACCTTGCCGGCCTTGTCTTTTACTTCTTTACCATTCTTATCTTTTTTAGGATGGCATACAGTTTTCATCTCACCTTTACCAGCGCCTTCGTCAGCAGCCTGTACAGGAAATGAAAGAGCAAGTGCCAGGCCTGCTACAAAAATTACATGTTTCATAATTTGCTCCTTAAATTAACGGTTGTGGAGGTTGGATTGGTGCAGGTTTACCTCCGAAGCCTGTTGCAACTTGACCAAAACCTCCTGCTGACGCCGTTGGTGTTGGCATAGGTGCGCCTCCAAAGCCGCTTCCGCCAATGCTTGTTGTGGCGAGTGGGTTTCCGAAACTTGGCGTAGTTGGCGCAGCCCCTGTGCTTGCTGGTACAGGGCTAAATGTTGGAGCCCCGGTTGTTGGTGTGGTGATTCCGCCATTGTTTGCTCCTGCTAGTTTTTCTTGTGTACGGCCTAGTGCGGCAATACCTAGAACAGCACCCATGGCGATATGGAATAATCCGGCGCCTTGTAGTGTTAATGGTTGCCATTGGGTAGGAAACCCTGCAGGCAGTTGTCCTTTAAACATAATTGCGGTCATAGCCGCATACATTATAGGAAATAGAACAAAATCGAAAGCACAAACAATCATATATAGCCAACCCATCATAGGTCGCCATTTGCTGTTCATCCAGTCTTCTTTTTTCTTTTCGCTGGCACTTAGTTTTTCATATTCTTCGCTCATTGGTTGCTCCGTTTAAGTGTAGTGTTAATGGTATTTATTTAAAACCAAAGAAATAGCCCCTGGGCACTTAGGAATACTCCTATGCCTGCAACAGCAAAACTGGCCCAAAACATGGGCATACTGACTGCTAGGATACTGGCAGATAGAACAACAATGGCTAGTTGATAAGCAGTTGAAGCATAACCAATCCATGGACTAGACTTTTTGGCTAGTTCGCGATCTGCTTCCATCTTACGTGCGTTAACTGCAATTTCTTTTTTGTCAGCATCCATGCGCTCTGCTTCTGCTTTAAACTCTGCTTTTAGTGTAGGATCGCTAGTTGTTTTTGAAGCAATTTCGTAACTGACTAAACGATTGTTCTTTGCTTGATATTGTGCCCATGCATTATTGGCCCCTAGTGTATTAGTCAGTACCGAACCAGACAACTTACCGCCATACCAACTGTTAACTGCTAAGAATAATGCAAACACAGATATAACCATACCTGCTTTATCTTTGATTTTTGCTTCTCTTTCGCTACGTGAACCTGGTGCTGGTTTTGGTGCATCTGGATCCTTGGGTTCTTTATTGATTAATTTTAAAATTGAATCTTGTATCGACATTTTTATGCTCCTAAAATGTGTAGAATGTGTTGATAGTGTTTGATTCGATCTTCAAGACCTAGTGTACCACCATTAATTCTTTTGGTTAGTGTAACCATGTCGCCGGAATCTGCCCATGTGTTTAGTTTATTATTTTCCCAGAACCAGCAGGCACTTTGTACAGCACCTTCAAATGTCTGTAGATATTCAGGAATATCCTCAATAGGAGTTTCGATACTATCTGCAAATGCTTGATAGTTATTGCGACCTGTTAATTGTATTAATCCTCGACCACAAAACTTCCATCCGTCGCCGCTAGATTCATCACCGTTACCCATACGTCCACCGTAGGCACGATTGGCAATCATTTCAGGCTTTTGTGCATATTGGCGTGCAACATCCATGTTAGGGAAATAGCGAGGCCATACACGCATTAGACTTTCTGCACGATAGTTTAAATTTTCTTTTAAGAATTTAAAATTACCACTTTCATGCATACATTGTGCTAGAAATGCAGACACACGTTTTGGTGTGTTAATGTCGTAGTCTGGTAGACATTGTTCTAAGGCGTGATACCAGTAATCTGTATAGGGATTACCGTGTAGTACTTGATGAAAACTTTCTTTAGATAAAATAAAATCTGACATATATTGCTCCGTGTTAAACTAATTTTGCTAGGCTAATTAGTCCGTTAATTGCTGTGTTCATATGGATAAGAAGTTGTTGATGTTCGACACTATTATCGATGTTAGCCTGACGTTTAATATCTTCCATCAGTTCAACATATTCTTCTTTAGATACTTGACCTGTTTTTACAAGTTCTGTGTATTGATTTGCCTGTTCGGCAAGTCCGCGGATTTTTGGGTCACTGGTTCCATGAAAACATTCACCCAATTGTTGTTGATGTTGTTCTACGCTCATCTGGGTCTCCCTGCAACGACAGTTTGAATCTTATCTGCCGATGTTTCTATGTTTTGAAATTTAATACGACAAAATGCAGGACTTACCTTATCTGACTTAGCATATTGATCGCTAAGGCCTTTGGCAATGTCGTGTAAGTTTTTACTAGCATCAATCATATCTTTGTTTCTAGGAATATGTTCGCTATATAGCATGAACATCTGTGTGTCCGAAGTTACCCTAACTGAATTGTTTTTGCTTACAGCCGCATCACCGCATTGTTCTTTGGCCTGCTGTGCTTGTAGGCGAACATTGGTAATTAATTGGTATTCGTTAGGATCGTATTTTGTCATCAGGTATGCATCTAATAATGCACAACCATTTAGAACAAATACTAGAGGAATTAGCAATAATTTTTTCATTTGCTGACCTTATTAAAAATTTTCTTTTGGTCGTTATACCATTCAATCCAGTTTTCTACTTTAATACCACACTCGTAATATGTGGTATAATTTATTGTTACATTTTTTGTAAGGTCAATGATACTAACGCCTTCAGTCTTATCTATGGTTTGTAGAGGAGGACATTTTTCCATAAGAACAGTGGGGGCGTCTGGAAACTTCATTGTAACTGGAACTGTGGTACTACACCCTGTAAGTAGAAGTGCTGTAGCAAAAGACACTAGAAAAATGATTGAAAACTTTTTCATTTCTTAGCCTCCGGCTTCTTTTCTTCTATTGGTTGATTCTTGGCTGCGGCATTTATAGAATTAATTACGGCTGGAGGAATAGGACAATGTTCTACAAATTTAATAACTTCTTTATCTTGAGTAACAACATTATCAACATATTGAATAATAGTTGCTCCTTTTTCTCTAACAATTTTAGTTTGCGTTACAACTTTTGTTTCTACCCTAGCAGTGGCAGTTCTAGCCTGTTCTTCTGCTAGAGCAATTTTGTTTTCCATTTCTTTAACTTTGGCCTGCCAGCGTTCTTCAACATCGAGTCCACCTAGCCAATAGACAGAAAAGAATGCTACTACCAAAGAAATTGGTCTAATGATATGGGCGTAGATTGCCAGTGGTTTTATAAACTTGAGAAAATATGTGGCTGCAAATACAGCAAGACTACCATAGAGGAGAATAGACCAAATTGCACTAGGAATAAAACTCAGCATCCATGATAGGGCGAACAATTTACCACCTGCCTTTTTCTATTACAACTGCCTTATTTCCGTTTCTAATTAAGAAATTATTACCAATTTTATTGATATCGTAATTACCTAAAAATTTGTTTAAGAATAAGACTTGGCCTTGACTGCTTTCATCTAGGCTTAGACTTCCTGGAACAATGTTTTTGACATCGTCGTAATCTCCAATGGCCACAAATTTTGCAGTAACATCTCCGCTATATGGTCTAGAAAATGTAATATTGTTTTCACTGTCTAGTTTTATTTCTGTGCTACCTTGATCAAAAAATTCTTTAAGATCGTCATTTTTAATTTCTGTAATCTTACGTTCATAATCAATGGGATTAGTTGGAATATGCTCAGACACATTTTCCTTGTTAAATTCTACACTAGTGGGACTTTTTTGGTATCTAAATCTCCAGTCTTTGTTTCCTGTGAGTTGACCAACTCCTTTTAACAAACTGTTCATTTGTTCTGGCAGTTTATCTGTTCTTTCTAATTCTACAAAGACTTGATATTGACCGTCGTGTTCTTCACCTGAACTCATGTCGGCATCGAGTACATAGTTGTAACCTGTTTCAATGAATTCGACTAGATCCATTGCAGGTAATTTTTCTTTGACACGAAATCCTATAACAACGACATCCTTGTCTTCGCCCATTTTACTGCTGTATCTATCAACAGTGAATAGACCTTCGACAAAATCTTCTAAATCACCTGCTCGCAAACTTTCGTTAAGCGGCCGGCGCTGGTGGTGGTGTTTCTGCATTCTCTGGACTCTCCTGAGCAACTTCGTCAGTTTGGGCAGTAGCGTCTTGTTTGTATCGCATGAACTCTGCCATTTGGTTATTTTCTCTATTTTCTTTGCCTACGTATACGTCTTGCATTAGTTTTTTAGGCATTGAAATCTGCACAACCCAAATAGGGTGTGCATCAATTTTTCCCTTTTTTGTTCCTGGACGATAGTCACTGGGTTCTTTAATTTTTCTAGGAACTAGGATGCTTTCTTTTTTGTATACTACTTTGCATCCGTAATCAGTCAGTCGTTTTCCTGCTTCAGGGTCTGGCATCTCGTCACTAGGCCACATGAATTCACAGGTAACCATGTAACGACCTACTTTAGGACCGGAGACTAATTCTCCATCCTCCCAATTTTTAAATACGTAGATATCTAACTCATCCATAACTCTTTCAAAATCTTTTAGAGTTTTGAAAGCAGAGTTACTTTCGCTGAGTGTTTGAACGTTTTTAATTACATCAATAATATCATGCATGGCTTATCTCTTAATCAACTATTTATGTCCTAACAGCGACTAGCACTATTTCAAAACCTAGCATTTTATTGGACTTTGTCTGTAAATATCCGCATGAAAACTATTCTTTTTGACTATAGTAACGAGGGGGTTCTTTATGTTGGCGAAAATTTGCCTGCCTTAAATCACTTAAAGTTTGGTATGGTAGATGCCGATTTGCGTGTATTAGGAACAGCAAGTCCGGGCTATAATAAGATAAGCAAAGCACAATTAAAAGATCAAACTCAGCATTTTCAAATAACAAAGTCTAATGACATTAAAGAAATGTCTCCTGAAAGCATTACTGACCTGTATTTAGAAAGACGCCGCCTTGCAAGACTTAGGTCTCCTTTAATAGAACGTGCATGTTATTCTGCATGGGCTAATAGTACTAGAGGCAGGATTAGCCCGTGGGACGGATTTGAGAATAATTTAGAAAACATGTTAAAAGAATGTAATCCAGAAACTCAAACATGGTCAGACTCTTTAAATGAGTATGCGTTCATTAATAACCTAAAACCGGAACATGCTTATAGGGAAGTAAAACTTCAATTTGAAAACATACATAGTCTAAAAATACGTATATACGCAACTTTGGTGTATATTGTAGGAAAAATTAATGCAATTACATCTGAGGATCAAGTTGCTTCTGTTAGTGAAGAAATAACAAATAGATTTTGGAAAGATGTATGGATTTAAAAACGGCCTACTTTTATAACGCCAACCGTTTTAAAAATTTTTCAAATAAAGATTTTGATTTGTTTTTACCTCTTTTCAAGGTAATTAGTTTCAACGGTTGTTTTATTGACAGGACTAATACCATAACAATTCCGCTAAGGACTGCAAGCCCATCTAAATTTTCTCTGCCAGAATACGATCCTAATTTTTCAATGACTTATGAAGAATGTTGTCAAGAACAGGTTAGGAACATACTATTAAAGCAAGAACAATTAGATGTTCCTATTCGTTTGCTATATTCAGGAGGAATTGACTCTAGTTTGATACTAACTAGTTTCATAAAAGAAATTGGGCTTGCAGAAACAGAAAAAAGGATGCAACTGGTATTGACCACAGACAGTATTGAAGAAAATCCCTGGTTATGGGAAAAGGTCATACGTAGAGGTAATTTTAAATTTATAAATGGAGAAAGTCACGCAGGTGATTGGGGTCGAGATAGAATTTTAGTCGGCGGAGAATTTAATGACCAATTATTAGGGTTTGATGCATATAAAACTTTAACAGAATGGCGCGGAGCAAAAATAATAGAAGAACCTTGGTCGGAAAAATTCTTAGAAGATTATTGTCTGCTTAGAGGCCTGTCAGATAAAGAATCACAGGTATGGGCTGACCTCTTTTCTAAACTTATTAAAGCCGCACCGTGTCCTATCGATACAATAGCAGATTGGTGGTGGTGGGAGAATTTTACCTGCGAGTGGTCTAGTGTATATTTTAGAATTTTAACTTACGCAAGAAACTACGCAGACATTAATGAAGAATATTTAGATACCTACTATTGTCAGTTTTATGGAACAACTAATTTTCAAAAATGGAGTATGGTAGATAGGACACATAAGCATCAAGGTTCTTTTACTACTTACAAATGGCATGCTCGAGGATTGGTTGCAGATTTTTTAGGCGGTGACGAATATCGAATGAAGATCAAAAGAGGAAGTCTTTGGAAATTGCTTGGACATAAAAAGTGTGCAGAAGTTATAGATAACTGCTACGATTATCACTACAATATAAATCCAGAAGACTGGTATAATCCTAATAATTCCTTTATCAACTATTAAGGTTCAAAAATATAGTGTTTGGGCTAGTTTTTTATTCAAGTATGTAAATATCTATGCAGGTCGATTTCACCAAGGAGGTAAAATTGCCTAGAACCAAGAGACGTAATGAAAGAGATCAGGTACGTCGCGATCCGCGACAAATTCCTGATACAGATAACTTGATTGCGATCAAGCCTTATCTAAAAAGAAAACAGCAAGTTCTTATAGTCCCGCGTAATTTATCGCAGGAACACTACCTAGAATTGCTAAAAAATCCCAAGAAATTTATCGTTTTTGCAATAGGACCAGCAGGCACGGGTAAAACTATGCTGGCTGTGCAAATGGCCATTAAACTGTTTAAAGAGGGGGTGATTAATAAAATAATTGTCACAAGGCCAGCAGTAAGCGTCGATGAAGAACACGGGTTTCTCCCAGGCACACTGAATCAAAAAATGGAACCTTGGACTCGTCCAATTTTTGATGTTTTCGAAGAGTACTATCATCCTAGAGAAATCCAGGAAATGTTAGAAGATGGTGTAATTGAAATTAGTCCACTGGCTTATATGCGAGGAAGGACATTTAAGAATGCATTCATTGTTGCAGATGAAATGCAGAATGCAACCCCGTCACAGATGAAAATGCTACTTACTAGGTTAGGTGAAAACTCTAGAATGGTAGTAACCGGCGACTTAAACCAGGCTGACCGGCCACAGGAAAACGGTCTGCTAGAATTTTGCACATTATACGGCCAAGGAGGTGATTATCGTATGATTGCTATGGCAAGGTTTGAGACTAAAGATGTCGAGCGTCATCCTGTTGTCAGGGAGATATTAAGCATCTATAAGGAGACCGACTAGCGACTAGATTAATCTAATATCCAAAAGAAACCGCATAGTATCGACCTGCAAACGACTATGCGGTTTCTGTTATTGTAGTCTGGCTAGTTTAACCAGTGTTGCACTAAGGTTAATTTCCGGATCTGCAATCAGGGTATGATCTACTAGCCCTTGCTTAATAATAACAATGGCGCTGTCTTTGATTTCTTCTGTGTTACCAAACAGATCAATATTGTCGTACATCCAACGGAAGATGTCCTCGATCTCTTCTGGACGAGCCTTTGAACAGATTAGTTTTCTTGCTTCAAGAATTTTACCTTTCTTAAACAATTCAACCATATCAATCTTGTAGTCCCCAGAATCTGCTTCTACACTAGGAGCAGCCAAACTAGTTCCTACCACATGTTGCTGAACAGAATTGATGCACTTACGCAGGTCTGGATATGCAGCCTTGACATAAGTATCCAAGGTGTCTAGATCAAAATCAATATTTTCATTTACCAGGATTGTGGCGACTCTTGCAGTGAACTCGGTTTGGTCTGTTCGCTCGATGTGATATCCTTGGCATCTTGAATGTAGTGCAGGAATGATACGGTTTGGGTAATTGCAAGTAAGAATAAAGCGGCTATGGTTACTATAGGTCTCCATAACTCCGCGTAGAATCGCCTGTGCATTAGGCGTAAGATAATCTGCTTCATCTAATAGTACTACTTTAAAAGGACCAAATGGGATCATCTGTACAAAGTTGATGATCTTTTCTCGAACTGTGTCAACGTTGTTGTCTCGACTTGCGTTAATTTCTAAAACATCAAATTCTTCAATACCTAATTCATGGCATAGAACTTTGGCCAATGTAGTCTTACCAATACCAGCCGCACCGCTTAACAGAAGATGAGGAATAGACTTTTCTTTAATCCAACTTTCTACTTGACTACGCTGTGCCGCATCTCGGAACACATAGTCGTCTATTTTTTTAGGGCGATATTTTTCTACCCACAATTCTTTCATTCTTAATATCCTCTATTAGTAATCTAGCACGAAGGGCGGCATCGGGTAACGGCCCGTACATAAACAAAGCAAGTTTTGATATCTTTAACAGAATATATTGTAGCATAACAATTATCTGTAAGTAAAATTTAATGAGCAATAGTTTCACACTAGTTCCTCAACAATGCCCAATGCTTCGGCAATGATTAACAATGCTCCGGCAGTAATTAACTCGCCACGAATTAACGCAATACCTGCGCCCATTCTAAAACCACTCTTTACAAGGCTAACATAAAAATGTCCCTTGCTTGTATCTTTAGGTTGAACTTCCACGCTTAAAAAGTCCTTTAATGCTGTTCCAGAGATTTAAGAATCTCATAGAGTGCGGATTAATGTATGGAGGGTGATGGGGACAGCGTCCCTGTTGCCAATCACAAGCCGCTGTATATTCTTTACCGCAAGTTGTACAAGTCATCTCAATGCTTCCATGGTAATAATTTTATCAATCTCTTTGCCAAAGTCTTGTTCGCTAGTAATGATGTAAAGGCCGGTAGTACTACGGTCAGTTTTACGATCAACACGGCGAGTTTCTACTACACGGCCTCCGTTAGCAACATAGACTGTAAACTGAATAGCACGTTCTGGTTGATCGATACTAGGTCCGCCAATAGAAAGTTTTGCATGTCTAGAACTTATAATATCAGGAGTAGAAACATAGTTACCACCCGAATTGCGCTCGGCATCATGTGCATCCTTAACGGATTTTAGTAACCAACGTTTAACAAATCCGAGTTTTGGTTTCTTGTTAGGTACAGCCATTTGTCTTTGATCTGATTCTACCGCATATCCCATTTCACTCATGCTGTTAACCCCTTTGCTAATTTAGTGACTTCTTCATCAGTCATAAAAAATTGATACACTGATGCAAAATCAACTTCTCCGTCTTTATCTTTGCATTCTTGTATAAACTCTATGGTATTAATATTATTTGGACTTAGACATTTCCATGACTTGACTCGTAAGCGAAATGCTTCTTCATCCTTGACTATAAACTCTTTCATTTTTTATTCCTTTCTGCTTCTGCTACACGTTTGCGTAGACTTGATGAACTAAATGAATGATCTCGTCCATTGTAGACGATTTCAATCCCTCGTTGTTCACAGATATTCTTACCTGTAAATTCTTTATCTTGATACTCTACGCCTAATATTCTAACATCAATAGGAAGTGTTAGCAATATATCTTCGAGATCTTTTTCTGTTTGGTAAACAACTATCTCGTCTACAAATCTACAGGCACTGAGTGTAATTTGTCTTTCTACAATAGTTTGAACAGGTTTATTTTTTGTATCAGGTCTATCAATAGTAGGATCTGTTTGTAATGCGGCAATCAAATAGTCGCAGTGATTCTTAACTTCTGCCAACATGGCAATATGCCCGGCATGTAATAGGTCAAAGGTGCTAAATGTTATACCTATCTTAAGACCCTGTGATTTTAATTCTTTAATCTTGTTGAATATCATGTTTACCTTTACAGAGGATGTGAATCATCCTTGTACGCCATAACATGGCATCTTCTTCATAGTCAAATTCTGGACTTAGTTCAATATCGTGATTATTGGATTCAACCCAAATCCAACATTCGTTGAACTCATCATGAATTAGAGTCATCTTTTAAAATCCTAATTACCTTTTGCTTTTCTTGCTCTCGAAGCCATTCATGTTCTGGAGCAAATTCTGGGCACCTTTTAATAGCATCTTCTAAAATCCATTTTAGTCTATACAGGTCTTGTTTGTAGCCCCAACCAATATATCCGTCATTATATGCACTACTTGCCTCGTAGGCAGCAGAATTTATCTGGCCAGCAATCAGTGACATGTCTAATTGATATTTGTGTCCCATACACAAATTATAGAGATAAAAATAGGACCTGTCAAGGTCCTATTTTGCCAATGTGTCCTATTACAGACCTGGGATATTCATATTGATATTTGATCCTGCTCCGACCGGAACACTTCTAAGAATGTCCTGAGGTTTTTCGTCTGAAGTCATCATAATAGCATCATTATCAACCATACGCAATTCTGTTATAGATCCGTCATTGTTTTCGTATTCAATCGTTCTGGTCCAACGACCGTGTTCAATGCAGATCCATTGTCCAACTGCTACATCTTTTTGTTGAGGCCCAATGGCCCACACACGACCCCACCGCGGATGAATACCGGTTCGTTTGGCATCGTCGCTGGGTAGTAAAATTCCACTCTTTGTAAATTCCATATCAAAGTTCATGTCGCTGACAAACACGTTGTCTTTTAATGGAATGATGTTACCAGTAACTTTACTCATTTATTCCTCTGTTGTTTGCTTTTTAGTTTTGACTGTTTGTTCTTTGACTGCGGGTGCAGGCGGTTCAGTTTGAACGGCAGCACCAGGTGCAGATGTTTTTGGTTTAGCCACAGCCTTAGGATTATTTTCATAATATTCGGCAATAACTTCTTCTCTGCGTTTAACAATCTCTCCGCCGGAGCCTAGTTCATCTCCACGGGCATTAACTTTTTTATTACTAACAGCCTGTGTCAATTCGTGTTGGCGCATTAGTTTTTCCATATCAATTTCTTTGCCTTGAAACGATCTGTAACTCATTTTATTTCTCCTTTAGGAACTCATGTATATCGAGTTCGTATTTAATACTGTCTATTTTATGAACGCCTATTAAGTAGAGCACATAACTTGCTACACTAGATCCACGTCCTACACCCCATACTACGTTATTTTCTCTCATAGTATCAACCAAGTATTTAAGATAGAACAGCAGATCAAACATGCCATGCTGGATAAAAAGTTCTAGTTCTTTTGTGACTCTATCTTTTTGCTCATCAGTTTCGCATAATCCATAGAGCATTTCTACTAGATTTGGGCAATAATCTTCGGGCATAAACCACGTGCATTGGTTTGATTCATCAAAGAATTTTATACTGATATCTTTGAGATCCTCTGGCAGATTAAGGATTGGCAGTTTGTCGGCATTGGTTTGTCTGGCTAGATTAAATCGTTGAATATCACCGTCTATAATGACATCTTCTAAGGATGTTAGTTTACCAGAATAAACTGCATCAAATGCTTCTTGTTCAGTTATTGATACTCTGCCGTAATTGTCAATTTTCACTTTTGCCGCCTTGGATGATTCGCGGTTCAAAACGTGGAAAATCTTTTAGATCAAGTTCGCCCCAACTTGAATCTTTTGGTATACCTGTATTAGTCGAATCCATATTCCACCAATGATCTCCACTTAAATCTAAACCGCACTCTTCGGGATCCATAATACTATATTTTACATGATCACCTATTGCGCTGTCAATAGTTAGAAAATCAATATGGAAGTATTTTTCAGAAACGGCTAAAAATTTGCTGTAGAGTACGCTACCTACAAAGAAGTCATAGGGCTCAGTTGGAAACAAAACCAAATTGGTATCAGTAGCAGACAATGGGTCAACAAGAACATTGTCTTTAAAAATAAAAATACTATTGTGTAGATAAGATTCTACAAAGTGTCTAATCTTTTTAAATCCAGTATTAACATTGCCTGAACTATTTACTGGTACTATGCTTATATTAATTGAATATGAATTTGGTATGACTATGTTTTCTGTTATAATGGTACATACAAATTCTGTGGGCCAAATAAATTGTGAATCAATCGACATTTATTAAATCATCTAATCCTTGTTTCTTTTGTTTGTCTTGAATTTCTTTGACAAACTCGTGCTGGCGTCTTTGTTGTTCTACCTTGTACATTTCTAAATTAAGAACAACTTGTTGTGCTAAACTACCTTGCCCAAGTCTCATAGCGATATGATATTTTTGAGTAAGATCTAGTATTTTATCTTCTAGATCTTTGTCTTTTAATTTTCTTGGATCATCTAATAATGGATTAAACATTATTGTTATCTAATCTACTTTTTAGTGTATTCACTTCTGCCTTAAGTTCTTTGACGGCTTGAATTAATACGCCAACAATCTTTTCATAGCGAACACCTAGGTCACCGTTGGGTTTCATGAAAACAACTTCTGGCAGAACTTCCTGAACTTCTTGTGCAATAACGCCTGTGTCGTGTTTAGGAATAAAAACACTACCTGTAAAAGTTTCTAAATATTCGTCTGTCCAATCATAATATACGCCCCTCATTCCATCAATGATAGAAAGAGCATCTGGAATAGTAGTGATGTTTTCTTTTAGTCTGGCATCTGACGGGCTTCCGGCAAACGCAGTGATGTTGCCTGTAGCAAAGATATCACCGAATACGTATAGGCTTTGACTAGAAGTATTACCGCTAAAGGGGTTATTAAATGTTAGTGCTTCGCCTACACTAAATGGGGGCGGACTATCTGGAATAGGAGGAGTAACTGTAATTAAATTGGCAGCGGTATTGATGCTTTGAACTGTATAAGTTCCTGCTACATTAGGAAATACAATGGTAGCACCAGTCTCAACATTTCTAACATCATCAACTGCAAAAGTTCCTGTGCTAGTATTTGTGATCGAATCTGTTAGCGCATAAGCACCGTAGCAAATAACTTGAACACCGGTGGCTGGACGAACATAAACATCAGCAAAAGAAGTAACTACAAGATTACTGTCTTGATCTAAACTAAGAAAAGCATTGCCAATTGCAAGATCTTCGTTGGCAATTAAGTGTGTAGCCTGGATAGTGTTAGCACCACCAAGTAGACTAATAGAGTCTTGAAGTTGTGTAACTGTGGTTTCTACTCGTAGAAGGGATTCTCTAATTTTGTTAAAATTAGTTCTAAATCCTTCAGAATCGTTATCCTGTCCTGCTACAGGAAACCCCACGTCAATAGTGTTAATAATATCTCTCGTTGATGCCATTTAAGACTCCAGTTTTATTCCGTATTTATTTTAAACAATGGAAGCAACAAGTATTTATCAACGGCTAATAACATGGGTTTTTTCTCAGTGAACTGTTCTATTTCCTAGTTCGTGTACATTATCTATACCGAATAATTCTAAAATCATTTGAACTTCTTCCGGGGGATCATCCATTAAATGTTCCGGCATCATAAAAGATTTAAGTTCACCGTTTGGTCCAATGACGAACGCAAAATCATCTGCACCCATGTCGTCAGTTTCTTCGAAATCTTCAACAGTCACTGACGCTGTAATATTGTTGTTGGGCATTTCTTTACTCCAAAAATAAATTTTGATAGATAACTATCTGTGCAATACGGGTAGTTCTGCCCTCCATAAATTGTTATACTGGTATTTAGCGAGAGTTAAATATATACCTATTTTAAAGGAATCCATACTATGGAACTCGTAATTGGACTTGTAGTACTTGCAGTTGCAGGCTACTTTATTTTCTTCCGTAACAAAGAAGAACAGGCTCCCGCTAAGACTGAAGAAGTGCCATACAAAGTAGAAACTCCGGTAACTACTTTTGATGTTACTCCACCTCCTGTGGCAGTAGTAGAAGGTGCTGGTGCAGTTGAAATTCCACCTGCTCCTGTAGTTGAGGAAGCACCTGCTAAAAAGACACGTAAACCACGTGCCCCAAAAGCAGAAGCAAAACCCGCCGCAAAAAAAGCCGCAGTTAAAAAACCTGCGGCAATCAAAGCCACTAAGAAATCAAAGAAGGCTTAATTTACGAGCCTCATCTGCAAGACTAAAACTTGCGAGATTCTTAGCCTTTGATTCACACATGATATCATGTGTGCCCAAGAAACTCAGTGCCCATTCATTCGATGCTGTATTCCAGTAAAAGTTTGAATGTGCTCTGAGTTTCGCTTTTTTGTATCCAGATTCTAAGAGGGTCGGAAGAGCGGGGCGTTGGTGTCCGGGATGGCCGACAAGGCAGTCTTCCCGTGATAGACTATAATGTATAACAGGGCGCACACCACGCCAACTGTCAATAATCCTTTTAACGCGGTCATCATTTGCGTCAATGTATTCTCCTGTGTGTATCCAATGATGGTGTATATCTAGCACCAAAGCGAGATCGTTGACGAGTTCAAGGCTTGCGTCGATGCCCCATGAGATTTCGTCGTTCTCAATTGTGATGCAGTTTCTTGCTTCTGGACTGAGTCGTAGAAGCGCACTTTTGATACCGGCTGGACCGGCTCTACCCGAGATGTGGACGTTAATTTTGTAGTCCTGAAATTTTTTGCCGTATCCCATCCAACGGGCCATATCCACATGATATTCAAACTCCTCTATTGAGCGATTTACAATGTCTGGATTATCAGAAGCAAGAACGGTAAACTGGCCAGGATGAAAACTAAGCCGAACATTATTCTTGCGGGCCAGATCCCCAACTCGTCCGAAATGTCTTTCGGCGTAATCTCTGACATCGGATGACCTATAAAACCAAGACCAAGTTGGCTCAGTGTACACAGGAAGGATATCGCTACTGAGTCGTACCATTCGCAAATTTTCATCTAATGCTCCTACTCGTTCAACTAGCAAGCGAGTGCTTTCGATGTTTTGCTTCATGAGATCCCAAAGTTTTCCTACAGCCACATCCTTGCTTTGTCTATTTAACCAGGCAACAGTGGTTGAGCCAGTATTGTATTTTTTACAATCATCTTTGGGCTTGATACCGTCAACTTGGCCTGCATGGTCAATCCACTTACAGGCAAAGCCAATACGTTTTGTCATTTTGTAACTTTCTGTAGAGTCCAACTACCGTCTTTGTTGTCAATCCATTCGAGGATATCGCCCTCAACCCACCCTTGTAATTTTAGCATATCTTCTGGCAAAGGTAAAATGAGATCACCTGTTTCGGTATCTTCTTCTACAGTAACAGTCCAATTCATTGTTTTCATTTTATTCCCTAGTAAGTGCATGATAAACTAAAAACTGTTTAAATGCCTTATATACGGCTTCTGCTTCTTTTTCATCAGCAGGAACTCGGACACCACGAACATAAAATCCGTTGCCTGTTACTTTCAACATCTCGCATGGGCCCGTATGAAAAGTAATATTACTTTCTGACGGTTCATAGTGATCTGATACTGATAGTACAGGGCTAGGAAGTTTCGTTGACATTGTGAACATAGTTTATTTTACACTACATTACGGAAATAGTCAATGGTTTTCTTAAGACCTTCTTCTAAAGGAATCTTTGGTTCCCATCCTAGAATACTTTTGGCACGAGCGATATTGGGCTTCCGCTGTTTTGGATCGTCCTGCGGTAATGGAGGATGTAAGATTTGGCTATTGGTTCCAGTTAAAGTGATAACCTTTTCGGCCAATTCATTCATAGTAAATTCTCCAGGATTGCCCAAATTGATAGGACCGGGCATTCCATCCGCGGCATCTAAGGCCATATAAGCAATCATACCGTCAATGAGGTCATCTACATAACAGAAACTACGAGTCTGTTCTCCGCTACCGTAGACTGTGATGTCTTTACCTTGTAAGGCCTGTACAATAAAGTTACTGACTACACGACCATCGTTCTGTGCCATACGAGGACCGTAGGTATTAAAGATACGAATAATACGCACATCAACATTATGTACACGGAAGTAATCCATACATAGGGTTTCTGCGGCACGTTTGCCTTCGTCGTAGCAACTACGAATACCGATTGGATTTACATTACCCCAGTAGTCTTCTGTTTGCGGATGAACAACAGGATCGCCGTAGACTTCAGATGTAGATGCTTGTAAAATTTTTGCACCAGTTCTTTTGGCTAATCCTAACATGTTGTAGGTACCAATCACACTGGTCTTCATTGTTTGAATAGGATCCCATTGATAATAATAAGGACTTGCAGGGCAAGCAAGATTATAAATCTCGTCAACTTCTACGTATAACGGAAAGCAAACATCTTGTCGAATAACTTCAAAGTTTTTATTATCTAGAAGATGTGCAATGTTATTCTTACTACCTGTAAAGTAATTGTCTACGCAAAGAACATGATGTCCCTCTGCAACTAATCTATCACAAAGGTGACTACCTAAAAATCCGGCACCGCCGGTTACAAGAACTTTTTTCATTAGTGATTTCTCTTTCCGTCAAAGACGCATACAAAGTATAGTGTATTAGATTTTGATCCGTTATGTACTCTATGAAAAGCACCGTCTGGAATCAGTACAACATCACCGCCTTGGACATTAAATTTTTGATCGTTGATTTCCATTTCGCCTACACCAGAAACAAAGTAATAGACTTCTTCTTGTCCAGCATGACTATGCCCTCTAGTACTTTGCCCTGGTTTTAAATCAGTAGAACTCAAGACTAGGTTATTCAGTGTTTTGTTGTCTTTAAGAAGGTAAGTTTCGTTATCTTTAACAACTTCTCCTCCGATATTTAAAATGCTTAGTTTCATTTTTTATCCTTGGGTTCTAATATTCCGTACTGCTTATACATCCATGTAATAAACGTTTCAATATCTTTGTTAGGGAATGGATATGCTTTATAAGCAATTTTAATTCTTTCTAACCAATCTTTATCAGTCATCTGCATTAGAAATTAACTCCGTTATTTGTTTAGCCGTTGCAGGGCTCAATGTCCAACCTAGGTGCCCGTGTCCTGTATGATAATACACGTTTGAATTTATCTTACTCTGCTTAACAATAGGCATCATATTGGGAGTCATGGGACGCAGACATGCCCAACTTGAATAGTCGCTAGTGTCTAAATCTGGAAAATTTTCTCTAACCCACTGAATTAAAGGTTCAATCCTATCTCTGCGGATATCATAGTTTTCTCCAGCCAATTCTGCTGTTCCTGCAATACGGAAGCGATTGCCTAGCGTACTAGTTACAATTTTAGCCTGGTCGTCTAATAGACTGACCTTAGGCACATACTTCATGTCCTCAGGTTTGACATTAATTGTAATGCTATAACCTTTCACAGGATATATAGGTAAACTTTCTCCAAAGTATTTTGCAATTTTTACAGACCCAATACCTGCACTAACAACAATGGCGTCGAATTCTTCTAATAGTTCTTCGCAGGCAAATTTGTCTGTCTCATTATCGAATATAAATTCTGCATGATACTTGTCCTCAAGAATTCTTTGCATCTCTACGCAGAATTTATGTATATCGCCAGTCCAGTCACTAGGAGTCCACGCACCCCCTACTACTTCATCTAGATCCCTTAATGCAGGATCTAACATAATAGTTTGCAAAGGAGTTAACATATCCCATTCGCAACCATTGGAATTGTATAGTTCTTTTACACCGCTGGCATTGGCAAGATATTGATCGTCCTTGTAAAAATGAAGGATACCGCAGTTGCTTTGATCAAATTCTAAGCCTTCTTCTTTGATTAACTCTTTGTAGAGAGATCTAGACTCTAGTCCTAGCCGAATAGTTTCTGCGGTATTCCGAGCATATTCTCCTTTAACAGTATGCCATAGAAACTTAGCAAGCCAAGATAATTGAGCAAACTCTAATCTAGGTCTGATTAGTAATGGAGCATCTTTTTGAAGCATCCACTTGAAGCCTTTCTTAACATTACTCCAGGTGGTCCATACTTCCGAATTACTAACAGATACCTGGCCACCGTTGGCAAAACTGGTACGCATAGCAGGATAGGATTCTTGTTCTAAAACAGTAACTCTATGTCCTGCTCGAGCCAAATAGTAAGCAGCCAAAATTCCTGTAATGCCTGCACCAATTACAGCAATTCTTTTTGTCATTTGTGGCCTTTGCTCGATAACACAATCTTACAGATATGCTCTAAACGTTCAATGTGTTCAAACGCACGCCAAGGGCTAGTATCAATTGCTACAACACCGTGCCCTTTGATACCAACGATATCGTATGCGATATTTCCTTGATCGTCTAATTTAAGATTTTCATGACACCAATCAGCCAGTTCTTGACTGATAGGAGAAACATCTCCTACATTGTAGGCCACTTTGGTATAGCGACTAAGTTCTGGGAACTGCTTTGCAATGGCACCTAATTCGATACCGGCGTGCATAGCCGCAACACAATAGGTCGGATGCAGGTGTACTACAACACGAACATCGTTGCTGTGTTGCCCCATAGCACGTTGTAAACCAAAATGTAAAGGAATCTCTCCACTAGGTTTTAGGTTAGCACTAATGTCAGTATAGAACTGTTCTTCCCATGTTGAACTATCAACAATCTTAATCTTTTTAAACTGGTCAGGTTGCATAGTCTGCTTACGCACACCACTAGGCGTGATATAAAAATGATCACGGTCGTGGTGGCGTATGCTGACGTTACCATCGCGACTGGTAATCCAGTTACGATTGTAGGCTTCTACCAGTGTTTCGCAGATGGTTTCTAACATATTATCCTTCGTAGGTTGCTGAGTTCGCACCGTGTTCAAATACTTCAACAGATTTGACACGCACAGTTGGGTTGATAGGATATCGCATAGAACCAGATGCTAGTAGAGCAGCCATTTTTTCATAACACATCTTAGCAAACATCTCACAGCCCACACCTGGTACAATACGCAGGTCGCAAATACCTTGTCGACGATATGGTTCAACCTGTACACGTTCCGGATTTCCGTCGTGTTCAGGATTTGAACTCCACCCGCTCATTAGTTTAAAACGATCTAACATTGGATCATCTTCTGCAATTACTAGGGTATGATCAAACATATGATCTGCCCATGCTTTGAATTCTTTGAGACCTCCAAAGTCCATACACCAGTTCTTGTCATCTAATGTATCGCACTCAAATACAAGTTTGATACCAATTGAATATCCGTGTAGTGTAGAACAATGACTGTGTGTGGCACGCCATTGTCGGAAGCAACATGACAGACCTCTGTCATTGCCATAAGTTTTTGTTGAGTAGAATTTTGCCATCTCTAGTCTCCTTATAATTAGGTAGCAAGTTTGATGACATGCAGAATTTATAAAGCGGGATGAATGTCTTAGAACCGCTAAACTATAGTTTAGTCTTTTTATTTACTATTGTCAATGGTGTTGTCAAATTTTTTCACCATCTCTTTAATTTCTCTTATTTCTTGTATGACACCAATAATAGCATCTGATTCTGCTTTCTTTTGTTCGATCATATTTTTAAGTATGATCATTGTCCAGTACCACCACAACACTGATAAAATTATGCCAGAAGAAATTACCAAGAATTCTAATTTTCTATTTTCTTGAACATAATGCCAGTCTACAAAAAGCGCCAATATCGAAATGACAACAAATCCGCTGAGTCTAAGCCAGATTATTCTTTGACGATTTAATTTTTCTAGTTGAGCCAAGCCTTGTTCTAATTTTTTAACCATAATAAATCTCCCATAAGCATAGATATTTACAACGCTCAATGGGAGACTTTTATCAGTAGTTTATTATTGTCGGCTTTGAACAACTTTATCAGCAAGACCAAATGCTACGGCTTCTTCTGCTGAAAGGAAAGTATCAAACTTCATTGTGGTAAACAGTTCTTCATAGGTCTTACCTGCGGTATTATGTTTGACATACAATTGGGTTAGACGCTCATTAAGACGTTTACTTTCTTCCATGGCACGAACAGCATCTTCAAACTGTAATTCTTGCACATGTACACTACCGCTAGTACCTCGTGTACCGGAACTAACTCGGTGAATCATAGTACGGCTCTCGGGTAAGACAAAGCGTTTACCTGGAGTGCCTGCTTGTGCCAAAAACGATCCCATACTACAAGCCTGCCCCATAACGTAGGTGGCCACATCGGGTTTGACAAACTGCATAACATCATAGATACTAAGACCCGAAGTTACACTACCGCCGGGACTGTTGATATAGAAGTTAATATCCTTTTCGCTATCAATACTTTCGAGATGTAGCAATTGTGCTACAATAAGATTAGCACTATGATCATCTACCGGGCCATTCAAAAATACAATACGCTCGTTGAGCAGACGACTGTAGATGTCAAAGGCACGTTCGCCCTGACCAGTCTTTTCAATTACCATTGGTACCAGCATTAATATGATTCCTTATCAAGTTTTGCATTAGTGAGTCCTGCAACAATTTGAAATTGTTCAAAGGCCTTTTTAGCCGCAGGATTTGTTTCTAGTTCATCGTTGGGCAGTACAGCCTCTAGCCAGTAGTAGGGCATACGGCGAGGGTAAGCATCAAACTTGCGAGGCTGATGTAGTTTACCGGTCTCCCACAGTTCGATACTGACACTACGGAAAAGATCTTCATCTTCGTCACCGTATCCGTGCCATTCGGGGTTAGAGCCAGCAAAGAGTCCTCGTATCATACTGCCGCGATTACTACCGCCGGCATAGCCTTCCCAAATGCCTTGCCACTGCTTGTCATCTCGAGGATCAAAATCTGTACGGGCAATAATAACCAACACATCTGCAATGTCGACTTTGCCTTCTACAATATCACGTACACATCGACTATAACTAAGACCAATTTTCATACAACATCCTCTTTAAGATATTTCCAACCTGTAAACTGTTCCCACTCTAATTCAAGAGCACGAATTTGTTCACGCATATTTTTCTGTTTCCAATTGCGCCATTCTTGAACAATACGACTAGTCTTTTCGCTTTGAACTACATCTGCTACAAAACCATCAATATTTTCATACCTTACGGCTTTTTCAATCCATGCTCGATCTACTAACATACTTTTACTATAATCAAAACTCCAATGTCCTGTATCGACATTTAACCTAGCATCGGGTTCATCTTTACGATTAAAACTGTTAGGTCCGCCCATACAACTCAATACACGATATTTGTCGCCTTCGACATTGACTACAATAAAGTATGGACAAAACATTTCATGCCAATAATCTCCAGGCTGTGGATTCATTAGAGCCTTGAGATTAACAAGGTCTCGCTCTTTGTTATCAAACATCGCCGAACCTTTCTTTGTAACGTGCTTCGCGTTCTGCGGCATGTTCGTCGCAGAGAGTTTTAATCCATCCGCCTGGACGTTGTCTGCCTGGTTTACCGCATTCTTCACAGACATTGTGTGCCCATACTTCTGCCATACGTACCATTCCATCAATAGTATTATCACCGCCGTCGTAGTAGAAACGTAGGCCACCAAACTTTTCTTTAATCTGTCCTACAACTACCTGAGAGACTGCTTCGGGAATTTTATGGTTATAGGGATTTTCCTTGAGCAGGCTAGTCCTAGTATTGTTGCGCCATTTGGTATATCCGTCAATCTGACTGCATAGTCCTTCGATAATTGGCCACCAACCTTTGTCTACACAGAAGCCACCGTAGGGTTGTGCAAACATCTCAGGATATTTTTCTTCTATGCGACGAGCAAATTCGTCGTATTCTTCTTCAGTTCTCATCTTTTTTATCTATATCGTATTGTTTAACCATTCTATACAACGGCTCCATACGTTCTTGAAAAACTTCCGGAGCCGACTGAGAAACTCTCCTCATGTCATACTCGGCAGGAAAATGCCTTAGTATGCTGTAAGCCTCTCGGCGCACAGTTTTCGGAATCCTGGGATATTTTTTAGTATCGTGTGCAATGTCTCGGAGAAACCTCTCGGCCCACATTACAGCACGATAACGCTCGTCGGGCAATGTCATATCGAATCTACTGTCAGATAGTTTACGCTTCTTGAGCACGAGACTTCCACACTTCTGCTTTTGCTTTAAATCCTTCAGGATCGCGCTCATGTTCTTCGATGGCGGCTCGCAATGCTTCTTCAATAAATTTATTAAAGGTAATGTTGCGTTCGTGTGCCATGATCATATACTTTAGCAGGTCTTCGTCACTGAAGTCAATCGGAACCATGATATTAGTGTCGTATTCTTCACCGTTAACAATACCTGTTGCCTTTTCGAGCCAATCTTCATCAACTTCTAGGTCGGTGTAATCAACATCGTCCCAGGCTTGATTAGCATATTCGTTGCCTTTGGCTTCTTTTGCTACTGCGTCTTTATAGGCGGGATGAATTAGACGGTATGCACGATCGTTGGTATAGTCGCAAACCTCAACTTGATAAACAAATTGAGTATCTGTATCAAATACAATATTTAGACTCCATCCACCCTTGCCGTGTACGCCATTCCAGGCACTTAGGCAATGGGCACTATGTCCAAACGCTTCTGAATGCCAGGCATCGCCTTCGGTGATACGATAGTTAACAGTTTCCATCCATTGTTTTAATGTAATCATGATTAGTCCTTAAAGTAGTTTTCTACGTTTTCTCTACACTTAACTATTGTACACTCGACCACTGCTAGATCGTGAGTAGTATATGCACATTGTTTGCCAGTTTCTTCAATTACTTTTGCCAAATCATGTCCGATCAATTTAACAAATTTTTCAAAATCAAAGTTACTGTAGGGATTGTAGCATTCTAGTGCTAGTTCTTTTAATCTTTCATTCATTTAAATACCTTAAGAATAATAACGTCTTCGTTGAAGCGACCGTTAAGTTGAGTTTCTGTAGTCTTGACGCTCTTGTCAAACCAAGTCTCAAACCGCTTCTGCGTGTTTTGTTCTTTAAACTCTTTGAGTTGTTCTGCAGGTTTACGCAGAGTCTTTTGGAAACTCTTGTCAGTAAAATCTTGCAGACTAGTACCTTTAACAGCAAGTCCTTGTGAAGTCTTACTAACATAGTAACCAATCTTACGAGTTTTGATATTGTAAACTACAATACCTTGGGCGCCAATGACACCTGCCGGAGGTACAGATACAATACCCAACTTATCGTCTTTGATACAGAACTTGAGTTTGGCAACCAATTGCTCTGCAGGTTTGACCTTTTTAGCACGAGGTTTCTTAAGAACTTTTTGTTCTGCGGCAATTTGATCACAAGAAGCCATAATGCTGTCATAAAACTCAATCAGTTTCTTAACATTTTTACGGCTATTGTGCTTGTATGCTTCACGTAGTTGTTCATCTGCATCGCCGCTGGCTAGTTCTAGCAAATCTGCATGACTGCGAGCAAAGAAACTTTTGATATAACGAGCATGAGCGGCCTTGGCACCCTTGCCACGAAGGAGACTAAGGATCTTAAATGCCTTTGGGTCAAAGTTTTCAGGATCAGTAATCCAAGAATCAATAGCATAGTCTAGTTCTTCACTCATGTTGCCAGCAGCCTCACGCAGGCGTTCTTGAATGTTAGGAACAACTACAACAGGTTTTTCTTCTTTAACTTTAGGAGAATCTTCGTCGTCTTCGCGATCGTCTGCACCTGCGGTAAGAACTTTTTCAATCTCGGCACGAAGCCACACGGCAGTATCTTTACCGCCATTGAATCCTTCGTGAATTTCGGGCATACCTTTAACAAGGCATGCGGCAACACCAACCATAGTACCGTTAAAATACTTGTCTTTGGTTTTGCGGATAGCATTAGAATCGCTCTTGTCATAGCCATTCATATTCATCCACTCAACCAATTTGGGCTTAAGATCTTTGACACTAGATTCCAAACGATACCATTCCATGGCCTTGCGGAAATGTCCAGTGAACTGTTCGCCACTCCATTCATCGGCGCCATCCCATTTTGGGCTGTTATCGCGACTTTTACTTTGGCGAATTGCAATGCTTGCTTTTTGAAGTTTAGTAGCCAATTTGTGCTCCTTTGTGCGTCAGTATAGTTATATTATAACGCATTTTACCAGTTTAGTCAAGAGAACTTTTACCAGATTTATCCAAATATTCTGAATATTTGAGTAGGAACATTGTTCGCTTTGGCTCGTTATAGAAATCTAATCGAATAGAATTTTCTGGACGCCTTCGGTCAGATCCTGGTTGTAACACCCATTCTTGATGTCTTCGTACAGTAAACCCTAAGACAACTTTCATCTTTTCTCGGATTAACATTACGCTAGAATGATTGTCCCGGGCTAATTGCGTGTGCAGTTTAGCCCAGGACTCCTCACTCATTATTATCGGCTTGCTCAAAATGTTCCCAATCTCCGCCTTTGGCGGGTACCCATCCTAAACGTTTAAAATCTTCTTTAATTTCGGCAGTTATACGGCCTTCGGGAACATATCCATTGTTAGCAACAGGTTCCGTATCAAATCCTGTATCTCTAATACCGGAGCAATACCAATCAATATAATCACCTTTTTCTAACATATGAGCAACTATACCTCCGGCATAACGCCACGAGCAAGACCATTCTTTTTCGGTTAGGATGGGGATAACGTCTAATTTGATAAACCCGTTATTACATAGAGCCGCATAGATATTTTGGGCATAGGAATCGCTAGCACGAGCCTTTTCTAAAATCCAATCTGTAGTACGCAGGTCCCATTCAAGATTGTCTTTTTGCCATTCTGGATCTGCCTCCTGCTGATCTTCTCGCTCATCCCAAGATTCGTAATACTCTACCATCGCACGAGTGTCTTCGTCATTCTCGGGAGTTTTTCCCTTTTCAGCCTGCCGTTCGAGATACTTTTCTTTTTGAAAGGTATTACGATTGGGGCTTTTGGAAATAGTCATTGAAGATTCCGTTTTGGAGTTTCGTCAGTAAGAGACCGTACGAGTTTTTCTGCAAGTTCAGGATCTTCGTCTATGAGTTCATCGATGTCCACAGGACGTCCCTTTTCAAAGATTTCACCGCTTAGGATCATATCTTGAATTCCTTTGATTAGTTCGTCAAGTTCTTCTTGAGTTCCATCGAAGTTGTCGAAACATCCGGGAGCAAACTCCATCTTGATGTTTTTACGTTCGTCAGCAGTCATATCTTTAGGATTTTTTTTCATTTTAAGTCCAAAGTGAGTTACGGATTTTGATTAGTCGGATCAGCATTTCTTCATCTTCTTTTTCATACTGTTCCTCTATCTTGCGACAAAGGTTGAGTATTCTCTGGCTTTCTTCTTTTTCATCTTTTGTTTCGCTTTCAAAATCAAGGAAATGCCGGTCCTGATTTCTTCTGCGGTCACAAAAATCACTCCAACCACTGGCATCATGGGGATCAGGGCGATTGCGATATACTTCAGTCCACCACTTGTACAATGCTAGGATTTCAATTGCCTTTTCTGCTTGGTAAGTAGGCTTGCCAATTTTAGGATCTCCGGGTTCAAACCCTTCATCTTCATGCCAAACTAATTCACTTTGCCATTTTAAGTTGTCAAGGCCTGCTTGCGGGCAACGCCATGTGCGAATTCGCCACCAGCCTACTGCCCACCAAGGCATATTGTATTTTGGACGATCTTCTCTGTTCCAGGCTAGGTGCCACCATGCAAGTTCGATTTCAACGTAGTCAACAAGTTCGTTAAAAAGACATGGAAGGAATCGATTCCCAACATCGCACCAAGTGCCAGGACGAATATCCCGAACATGAGCAGTAAGACTATGAGTGCGAGTAATCCAACGATTGTTAATATAATACTTGATAGCATAAAGTTGATCCGGGATCCACATTACAATATTTTGCAGGAGGTCAAGACCTTCTTCTGCAATCCAGTAACGAACGGGATGAGACTCTTTAGCAGCCTTTTCCCATTCGTACCAGCCTCGGCCAGTCTTAGCATCGCCCTTGGCGGTACCTCGTAGCCAATCTGCAAACTTACTGCAAGTCCAATAATTTCTCATTCTTTCTTTTCGCCAAATAGTTGTAACAAACTAATGAAAAGGTTAATAAAATCTAGATAAAGAGAAAGTGCTCCACGAACCTCTGCGGCTTCGCTAGTGCTAACACTCAATTCTTCTCTAATTCTTTGGGTATCATATGCAGTTAGTCCAAGAAAAATAATCACCGCTAGGGCGGAAATCACAGTTTGAAAAACGGTACTGCCTACGAATATATTGATTATACTTGAAATGATGATAGCAATCAACCCCACAAATAGCCATTTTCCGATACTATCTAGACTCTTTTTGGTAAAGTAGCCGTAAAAACTCATTACCCCAAACAGAACTGCGGCACCCATAAATGCACTAACAATACTGCCCATATTGAATACAGCAAAGATTGTGGCAAAACTTAATCCCATGATCGCGGCAAATCCGTGAAGGCACAGATGGTATACGCCTCGGGATAGATTTTCGTTAGCCAAAATAAATGAAATGCCAAATACTGCTACCAAAGGTGCAAAAATAACAATCCATTTTAGTACACCTGTAAAGAAAAATTGCAGTAGTGCAGGAGTGGTTCCTACAAAGTAACTGATAATCATTGATGTAATTACCGCTAGGCCCATATTACCATAAACACGGCCCATTGCGGAGTTGAGTTCGCCTGCTGATCTGTAGGCTACTGTGTCAAATGTTGTGTCCATATTCATTTCTCCTTATTAATGAACGGTTTAAGATCAGGTGGTGTCCACCCCAACGGCTTTAAGACCTTGCCGTCCTCACGCTTACGAACCTTGCCAGTATCTTTGTCAATCTTGGCAAAGTTGGTACGCATAACTTCTTTCCAACCACCTTCTCCGTCAAAACCCGCCGAATGAATAGCACCAATAGTAACAACCAAAATATCTAACAATGCGTCTAGTGTTTCAACAGGATCGGAAGGTCTAACCTGTTCTCCAGTTTCTAGGTCAATTCCGTTTGCTACCTGTAATTCGTCAAATTCTTCTTTGATAAGTTTTAGGTACATCTTAAATTGATCATAGTTCGATCCGTCAACTGATTGATCACAGGCTCGCATAAACTTTTCTTGATCTCTAAAGGGATTAGTCATTTATCTTCCTTGGGTAGTTCTTGTAACTTTTGGCCCTGTGCTAACAAAATCTAGCCCGGCCATTCTGCCTTCGTATAGTTTGCCATTCCATTTAAGAGATAGTTTTACACTCTTATTTAAAACGACTGTTAGTTTTTCTTTATCTTTGAAGTCTAAAACTTCTGCTTCTACGGTCTTTGAATTATTTGTCTGCTGTACAGTACATCGATCAGCATGGGTGAGAAATTCCATTATAGGCCTCTTCAAAAATTTTTAGTAGTCTAGGGTCAACTTCTTGATATAAAAATTTGTTAGATTGTTTCCAATCTTCAAACCGTTCTTTACTTAGATTATACTGTTCTACAAATGTTCCGTCAACTATAGATTCAAATTCTATGCTAGTACATTTAGGGTGTGCTTCGAAGTCTTCTTTGACAAGGTGTGCTCCTGATAATTCTATAGGTATCTTAGAAGGCATTAGATTACCGTAGACAATTCTTAGGTACCTATATAATTTAGATTTTTTAGTAATGCAGGTTATTGCTATAATACTTTTAAACTCGTCCAGATATTTGTCAGGAATAGCAGAAGGATGACAATGCGTTCCTACCCATAGTTCTTTTTCTTTACTGAACCAAGGATCAATTTCAATTTGATATTTCATGAACCTCCACTGTTCTTCGTTGAACGTTCTTAAAATCTGCCCTTTACCTCCAATTTTTAAAAGATCATGTGCGGTGCTTCTAATACGTATGCCATCCATAGGGCTCCAGGATTTGTTTAATAGATCACACAGTAGTGCTCCGGCACAGTGATGAGCAAAGCAAACTAAATTCATGGTTTGCCAAACCTTAAATAAAATTCAGACAATTTTTTTCTTTCTATTTGTGCAACCACTACATATTCATGCCCATAGGTAGCAACATTAAGATGTCTTTGCCATTCCGGAGTTTCTATTGCATGTTTCATGATAAATTTTCCAGCATCGGAATTTTGCCATTTGAATAGAGGCTCGGCTGCATAAAGGTCCGGGTCTTCAACGTCTGATACAAGAAATCTATAAACAACAATTTTATGTATTTCTTCTATAATTTCTTGACCATCTGTTTCTACAATTCTGTATCTTACTCCGATGCCCATTTTAAATTATAGATTGTTTGGAATTTTTCAGCATCACGTCTACGTTTAAAATACCACATGTCGTGTGCCATCCTTCGAACATCTGGCCAAGTGTCTAACTGTTTTAGTGACCAGTCGACACGTTCGTCGAGTTTACCTAAGTTTAGGTACTTTGGATCTAGATCCGGCTTAGGAGTTAGTTCTTCTTGTAGAGTAACTACCCACCAGTTTCCTCGCCTACTGAGTTCTGCAAATACTCGAGGTCCGTTTTCCACAAGATCTTTAAGTGCAAAATACTGAGGTTCTATCTGTTGCAAAACATGTAACCAAGGGTCATTATTCATGTTTTGGCTTTTTCTTGAAATACCTACGTTTAGGCTTTTCAGTTCTCAGATTTAATGGAGGAACCGCGGCAACTTGTTGACTTTTTTCTATAGCCGCATGTATCTGCTCAGGGCTAACATTGTCCTCATCTTCTTCAGAAAGATAACTTGGATCTAATGTAGGATTATCATCAAATGCAAATCCGGTAGTGCTGACAAACTTAATTGTTGATTCTACATTACCAAGTTCTCTAAACGAACCCACAGGACCTCGCTCGTCCTGACTTATATTCTGCCATGTTCTAATTTCTAACAGAGGTTCGATATGGGTAGGGACTTCGATAACGTAATGTGGACCTGCGGTATGTCCGGCATCTGATAAATCAATTACCTTGATTACTTTACCCTGCGTGGTCTTTACATTGCTTCTTCCAATGCCGTAGATCCACACAGTATCACCTACCTTGTAGGACTTTTTAACATTCATGACGCTTCTTTTTGTCCTTTAGATTCTAGAAGATCTTTTACAAATTTGATAGCCTTTCGATCGCTATCATAAACATATTCTTGATCTTCATCTTCTTCGCTCCGTAATGTAACGATAACACCGTTACATACTTTGCGAATTTCTATACTTTCAAATAACATGGCAGTCCTTTCTTATTTAGGAACTGATAGATTATAGTTAAAGTGGAAAATACCAATATGTGCTACTTCTCTGCTCAGTTCTTGATCACACCAAATCTCGTATCCTGCCTTTTGTGCTTGCTGACAGAAGAAGATGTCTTCACCAATTTCAAGATTTAGTTCTGGAACATATTCTTGTAGGTAGTGTGGGTGTGGGATTTTTTCGTAAACTTCACGCTTACATAGAACCATACCGTGAGGCAGTACGTCAATTAATTCCATTGGCGGACTGTTATCAGTGGTTTGGAACTCTTGGAACCTACCGGCAGATCCAGTCATGCCTGTAAAGTTAGGATTGGGGAAACGACGGCGACGATAATTAGCACCAACAATAGGTTTGTTACGTGCTAGAAGTCGAAGTGGTGCATCGATGGGAAACTTCATATCCGAATCGACCCACCAAATGTAATCAAAGTCGCTCTTGAGGAAAATATCTACTAGATTACGACGAGCAATAGTAATAACAGAACCGATATTAAATGCACAATTGATCTTAATACCATTGGCAACCATATTAGCAGCCGCCATAGCCAAATGTTGTGCAAATTCAGCATTGACCATTTCCATTGCTGGAACCGCGATCATAATACTAGGACGTTGACCTGGTTGCATAGCCTGGGGAGCAGGCTGTGGACGAGCCGCCATTTGTTGTCTGTTAGGAATATTGAGTTTTGGTTTTTTCATGTTTTACCTTATATTTTATTATAGCAAAAAAGTACATAGTGTGCAAGAACTAATTTTGCCATTATTCTTCACCGGTAAATTCTTCACCGGTATCTTCATTAGTTAACTGTAGAGGACCATAGATCCAGTACTCGGTGTCGTCATTACTCCACCCGTCTGCTTCCATTCCGTCGAAGTAGTCTTCATCCCAAAGTTCTTGGATTCGTTCTTGTTCTTCTTCATCCATGTCGTCGGGAAAATTCCATTCTACCCAACAGCCGTCGACCATTTCTTCTATTTCCCAATCTACATCGTCACTGAGAACTTCCCAACCATTTGAATTTTTTAAATCAATGTCTGGTCGAGTATCGCTTTCACAGGTCCACGTACCCCAACGAAATCCCTCGTCTTTGGTTATAACGACACCGTTCTTAGACCAGAATTGACGCTCTACTGCATTCTTTTTATGATAGTTTTGTATTTTCCAGATAGCCATTTTAATTCCTTTAATCGAAGTCTGCTACAAAATCGTCTTCTCCGTACCACATTGAAAATTCTTCTTTAAACTCTTCATCTGTGAATACATATTCTAAGACGGCGTCTCTAGTTGCATCATCTAGATTATTAAATTCTTCTCGAAAATATTCTGCCTGTTCTTGAGATGCTTGTTCTCGAATCTCTTCAGCAGTCTCCCAGTCTTCTTCAACCTCTGATTCCATAAGTTCATCTGCTTCAAGCCAAGTATCCCAGGCTTGTTGATGAGCATTTTCGTTTATATTAACGATAATATCGTATGCTTGGTCTCGAGTAATCATAATAATCTCTTATCTAGGAGCAAATTCTTGTTGGAGTTTGATATTATCCATGAATTCTTTTTTAGTACCCGGGTCGTCTCTAAAAGCACCTTTAAGTACTGTAGTCTGTGTAAGACTAGAGTGTGCCATAATGCCTCGATTCTCACAGCAACCATGTGTAGCCTGAATATAGATTCCTAGGTCTTTGGCTCCTGTGGCCTTACCAATTTCTCTGGCAATGTCATTGGCCAATTCTTCTTGTAGGGTACCGCGGCGAGCACACCACTGAGCAATACGAGTATACTTGCTAAGACCGATAAGTTTCTCTGCGGCGATAATACCAATATAAGCAACGCCGCTGACAGGCTGGTGATGATGTGAACACATACTACGAAGTTCACTACGAACTACAAGCATACCTTCGTAGCGATCCTCTGAATCATTTGGAAAGGCTGTTGCATCTGGAGCAGGCTCATACCTACCTGCCATAATTTCGTTAAAGTACATCTTGGCAAGGCGACGGGCTGTGCCTTTGCTATTAGGATCGTTTTCACGATCAATCAGCAATCGATCAAGCACTAATTCAAATGCAGGCGTTGCTTCGTCAATCAGTTTTTCTATATCACCTTCGTGTAGGTAATCACTAATGTTGTCTCCTGCCCAAAAACGTTTGCCTTCACGCTTCATTTTAAAACGAAGGTGGTCGCCTAGGTACGCTTCTTCGTAGCCGCCATCTCCTGCCATAGCGTCAAGTGCTGTTTCTTTTTTAACAAATACTTCTTTCTTAAGTGGAACGTATTCATCCTTTTTGAAGGGCTGTCGTTGATCTCCGTTGACTACGGGATCTGGTTTATATTCTGGTTTCATTATAATTTTCTCCGATGTTAAGGCAGGGGATTGCCATACTTGTTAAGTATATTATTATTTAGAATTTTTGTCAACTGGCTTTTAATTTTAAAGCATCTTCAACTTCTGTAATCAAATCCCGCACAGACTTGATCTCTTTGGTAGGAGAACTCTTTAGATCGATGCCAAATTCATCTTCAATATCAATTAACATTTCTACAAAATCAAGACTATCAATATTATGTTCTTCAACCGGATTGGCATCTAGATTAAGTTGTTCCGGAGTGATCTTGATTTGTTTACAAATAATAGAAATAATTTTTTCTTCAACGTTGTTCATTTTTGTCCTTTAGTCTTAGTAGAGTATTCTTTTTAACTGCGGCATCGAGTATCATAGGTGTTGTACCTAGTCCTTCTGCATACTTTAGTAGGGCCGAGGTATCTTTAGGAAAACAAGCACCGCCGAATCCGAAATAGCCGTCAGGTCCCGGAACCTTCATGTGACTTGTTCCAATCCTAGAATCTAATTTTACCATTTCTGCAATGGTATCATAGTCCAATCCGGCTGCTACAGCAATGCCCCAGAGTTCATTCATAAAGGCTACTTTAGTAGCAAGGAAACTGTTGATAGTATATTTGGCAAGACTGGCTTCACCTATAGAACAATGACGGACATTGGTTCCGAGCCCAGTTTGTGTTAGCCTAATAATACGTTCTGCTTCTCTGCGATATGCTCCAACTTTGCCACCGATGATAGCAAACTTTCCGTTTATATAGTCTCTAACAGCATTGGCCGCGGTTAAAAACTCCGGTGCATGAACTAGGTTAGGATATTGATCATTTAGATCTGTATAGACATTGGGAGGAGCAGTACACTTACTAATAATAACTCCGTTATAGTCTTTGAGTTTAGCCAATACATATGATAAGATGCTGGTATCGCAACTGCCGTCATCACCTTGAGGACTCGGTACACAAATGAATACACCTTCGCAATCTACTAGATCTTCAAATTGATGCGTACCTCTAGTAGCATCTTTGTCAACTAATACAAGTTCGATATCTGGATTATCTTCAATCGATGCCTTAATAGCACCGCCAACAAATCCTAGGCCTACTATGCCAATTTTAATTTTGGATGGAAAATCATTAAACACTATTTTTGCACTTCCTATGGTTCCTGGCATATTTAACTTCATTTGCTGAGCCCCATAAAAATAAGTTCACGTTCGTGAACGTGCGCTATAGGTTTGACCCAACCTGCTTTGATTGCATTGACAAAAATGCTCTTATATTCGGCAGGACAATTTTCACTTATTTCAAATCCTGCTCGAGGGACAACTACAAATCCATCGTGTATCATGAATCTTGGATCAGAGTTATCTAGTTTTCTTATGTTAGATTGACGAGTTGTAAAATTCATACAACTCAGTATAGCATATTGTTTGGATTAAATCAACGGCCTATCCAATCTTTATTGCGGTATGGTTTACCGTTTAGTGCATGGGGTATGTAGCGTATGACCTTTTTCTTAACTCTCTGAACTACTGGATGATTGTGATCATGGTCAAATGCCTTCAAATACATACGCCAGCAATTGTGTCTACGATTTTTACCTTTTTGGTTTTCATTTAGGTAGTTAATGGCTTTCTTTGGATTATAACCAAACTTGTCTAAAATTTCGCAGGCTATATTAAAACTATAGGCATCAATTTCATCGCTGTTGCCTAGGTACTCTTGCTCTTGACGCTTTTCTTCCCTGGCGGCATTACTAGCATACTCGGGGAGTTCTTTGAATTTCCTACGACGGTACTGTCGCATGTGCATGATTTCGTGTAGTAGTGTATCTGCTAGGCTATAACAGACTCTTTGATATCTACGTCTGGTTAGAATAATTTTTTCAGAAAACAAATCGTAAACTAATTCTAGTTCAATGCAGAGCCGTTTTTCTTTATCCCACTGACTAAAATAAGTACCTCCAACCCAGATCCATCCTTCGTCAACTTTTGGATTCCTAGATTTGTTGATTCGAACTGGTACTAGTTTCTTAATATGTTGTGCAATTTTGGTATGTAGGCGATCAACAGACATTTTTTGATCGCAGATCTCTGGATAGAGACTGTAAAAATATTCAAAGAGGCCTCCTCGATCAAGTATTGACCAATCAAATTTTGACCTTCCAGTCAACATATAGAAGTCTCCTTTTCAAAACAAGTTTATTGTAAAACTCATTATTGGAAAAAGTCAAAAAACTTTTACGCCATTCAACTGTTCCCAGCGTTTTGCATCTTCTAAAGTATTTACCAAGGGCTCGCCTTTTACATTTAGACTAGTGTTCATTAGCATAGGACACCCGGTTTTTTCGTACCAAAGTTCTAAAATTGCCCTAAAATTTGGATTATCTGCGTAGTTAACTGTTTGTACCCTACTAGTATTGTCATAATGGCAAATACCAGGAAAAATTGTAGGATATTTGCAATTCATAATAAACTGCATATATGGGCTGGTTGAAACAACCATATCAAAATAGTTGGCGGCATGTTCTTCCAATACAGCGGGAGCAAATGGTCTAAACTCTTCTCTGCGTTTTAAAGTGTTCATACGTGCTTTAGCATCGGGTCCGCGTGGGTCGCATAGTAAACTACGATTGCCTAGTGCTCGCGGTCCAAACTCTGCACGACCGTTAGCCACAGCAACTACCTTGCCCGCTATCAATTCATTAACTACTCCTTCTATGTCTAACGAACGATTGATATTCGAACCTAGATAGGGACCTAGCCATTCAAGTTTTTTACATTCTAATGCGGCCACTGCACCTATGGCACTACCTGCATCTCCAGGATTAGGCATAACCCAGACATTTTTGAATCCAGACTCTTGGGCAATACGACTATTAGCCACACAGTTGAGAGCACAACCTCCCATAAAAATAAGGTTATCACTCTGTACACGGAGTTTTAAATTTTTAACAGCACCTAGGAGATATTCTTCCATGATGCTTTGTACACTTGCGGCAACATCAAACTTATTAGCATAACTAGGAGTTTCCCAAAATCTGCAACCTCTATGTAGATTATGCTTCATTTCTAAAAACGGAGGTTCAAATTCGTAGAAGAAGTCTTTTTTAATTTGTTCGACTAATATAGGTTTGCCTAAGGCGGCCATGCCCATTAAGATGTATTCTTCTTCATTGGGCTTTAAGCCTAGGTATTGCGTAAATGCTGTGTAAAATAATCCTATACTACTGGGGTAAGTCAGGTTCCATAACTTTTTTAAACCGTATGCAGACCCGTGCCACATGCTAACAGTATCCCACTCTCCTATAGCATCCACTACTAATATAGCCGCATCATCAAAGTTACTGGTATAAAATCCTGCGGCTGCATGACTTTCGTGGTGTCCTACCTTTTCTAATTTTAAATGCCCTAGACCAACACGCTTTAGTTCCTCTTTTGGATCACACCACCATGGTCGCTCTCCGCTAAACAGTTTACGCATAGATTTAGAAAAAGGACGTTCAAACCATACGGCATATTTAGGATCTCCGTAGGTATACATTTCATCAACCATATATTGATTGATAGACCTATCATTCTTAACTCTAGAATAACGTTCAGCATGTGCGGCCCAAACTATAGATTCTTGATCTATTAAGGCCATGCTGGCATCGTGATTTTGACCGTTGATTCCTAAGATCATTTTTAATAAATGAAAGGGTCTCTCTTACGTAGTTCTTCGATTCTTTTCTTTAGGGCTCGTCTTTTTTTCCATTCAACGACCCAAGACCAAATTTTTTTAAAAGGGTTCATATCCTTCCTTTATGCGTTCTATGTCTATTTACTTCTCAATAAATAGGTAGATAAAAATAGAGGACTATATGAATCAAGCAAGCAGTAATAGTTCGTTTAAACCAATATATGATATGATATCAGATTTTGATATCAGGTTTTTAACCATGGAAGATTTGGGAAAATACATGGATATGGTTAACAGTCATACAAGTTTAAATTCAATAGAATTAACATCTGACCAACGAACCATCGAGATATCTCTAGCCGAAGAAAAATTTTATGATGCAAAAAATAGAATTGCAGGGGCCTTTGATTCACACGGCAACTTAGTTACTGCTATTTCTGGATATTATCATGAAAATTTTTCTCATTGGTATATCTACAGGGTTTATCAGAAGAGGGAACAACTTTCATTAAATGATATTTTTAAAAATTGCGGACTTCTATTTTTAGTATCTAAGCATCTTGTTGATTATGCTGAATCGATAAATCGATACACATATTACAATAAATTTGCGGTCAAGCATCAAGTTGGATGGGAAAAGGCTCACTATATTTTAACAACGAAGTTTGGATTAAAACCTCGTTATCATTATTGCTGGGAAGATGTTTATATGCCGGGAGAAACCTGCAGAAGTATTAATCATAAATTTTTCTTCCCTTCCGGATTCGAAGTTACCACAGTTCCTTCGATTATCAATATAAACATGTTGTTGCCGGATCTACGTAGAGAAATTTTTTCAAATAAACAACAGATAGTTTTAGACAAACACTATCTCATTCAAGGGTTTTGACTATTTGGAAATAGTGAAGTTGTAATTAAATCCCCAGAATTAAGTACATTTCCGTCATCGTCTCTAGTTTCATAAAATGTTGTACTTCTTTGTATTCCATTTTCAGCATTGTACAATGCACTTCTTAAAACTAGACCTTGAAGGTAAGGATCATTGGTAAGCATCTGTTGTATTAAAAATGCCTCTGGGGAATTATTAACATACCACGCCATTTTGAAAGTTTTAGAAAGACCGTCTTGTGATATAGTTTCTTGGAAACTATGAAGTTTTCCTGTGTCTATAAATGCCTGAAAATAGGTTTGATCTTCTTCTGTTAATTCGAAGAAATTGATGTTAGTATTTGGTCTGGTTGCAATGTTCCAATTTATCATGTAAGGCATCTGTAGTCCCCTTTTAATTATTTATTTGTGTGTCACATGTACAGTATTAAATATCTTCATGAATATTATTCTATTTGGTGAGAGTCCGTTTACACATTTTCTTAGTCAAGAATTACTAGAACTAGAAAATGTTTCTAGGGTTTTTCACTATGGCGCTAGTCCTAAGGTATATTCTAGTTCTAGGTACCATCCGTTATTCACACTAGAAAAGGATATAGAAAGATTTATTTTAGGTCTTCCTTCTGTATATCATTTTGATGTAATTTTTCCAATTGGTATAAATTATCAATTATGGAAAAAATTTAGAAATCTAATGTTATCTCTAAAAATACCCCTAATACTTCCAGACGAGAAGATTATAAAAATAACAACGTCATCTATTGGCCTTAAGAAGTTTTTATTTGAGGCTAATATACCTATTGCCAATAAAGATATGTTGTTTAAAAATAAGTTTTCTTTTTTTGTCGTATGTAATAATAAAGAATGGAAGTATATTGGAATCTCAAAAAATTATAGTGATAACGCATCCTCTTCTTTTGTAAACACCTATAATTCTAATCTCAATGAATATGTTACTCGTATTGTTTCTTTAATGAGATTAAAGAATTTTGATACCCGGCTTATTTTAAAACTCGACATAGTTAGCGATGTTGAAGAAAATTTGTTTGTCCGAGGAATAACTGTTTCTCCAGATGATGTTGATTTTCTAACTGCTATTTCTCTTGTTGAAAACAATCTTGCTGATTTATTTTATAGAGTTGGAGCAGACAAAGAACTTCCAATAATTAAATTTAAAGATAAGTCTTGTGTTGCCGTTAAAATAATTAACAAAGATGTAAATTTACGTCCAGCAGAGTTTCCCCAAATATGGCCAGAGATAGGAAACATAAGAATAAATCTCAGTAATTCTCCTTTTTCTGTACATTCGATTATTTCGTCTTGTGATGATAATATAGAATTAGCCACAGCAAACATTTATAATTTTTTAAAAGATAAACCAATGGGCGATTATATGTATAAAACTGATATAGGATCTGAGCAATGAAATTAGGTTACTATAAAGTTGGAGAAAAGGTATTCACTGAAAAATTAGATGCGGTGCTCTATGCTAATACTACATTAGAAGATATCACTTGGGATTTTAATGACGCTATTTTTCAAAAGTCTAATTGGACAATTGAACCAGAATTATCTCTAAGAGATCTTTATAAAACAAGAGCCACCCAAATTAGAGAACAGTTCGATTATATTATTTTATTTGCCAGCGGAGGTGCTGATAGTACAAACATGATATATTCATTTTTAAATAATGGAATACATGTTGATGAAATAGTAGCATCTGCGCCTATGTCCGGGATGAATAATTTAAGCCAGGTAACTGAAGATACGAGAGCAGAAAATACCTATAGTGAAACATTTACTGCACAATTACCATTGATGCGAGATCTAGCAGAAAGGTTCCCTGCTACTCGTTTTACTCTAAACGATTATTTTGAAACTATGATTAATTTCAAAGAAGATGATTGGTTATTACGTAGTGGAGAATGGATTCATCCTTCGGGACTAGCAAGATATAGTTTAGAAAAATTTAAACATTTACGAGATCTGGCAGATTCTGGAAAACGCATAGGAATACTCTATGGTATTGATAAACCAAATCTTATAGTAGATAATAACGGAAATTTATTTTCGTCCTTAGGAGATATTGCAGTTAACGTTCAACGTAAGTCGTTCGAACGAGATTATATTAATGTAGAGAATGTATTGTTTTACTATGCTACTGAACTTCCGGAAATAATGATAAAGCAAGCACATCTAGTTGCCAAATGGATTTACAGACCAGAAAATCAAAATATTTTAAAGTATCTTAGAAATATTGATCTAATTATTCCGTTTGAAAGAAATAGAGTTAGACAAAGTTACTGGGAACGAGCAATTGTTCCATGCATCTATCCCGATACCGCAAGAAAGGTATACCAGGCACATAAACCAACTCGTATGTTTCTTGGAGAGCACGACGGATGGTTTTATAAAAAACACTTCACTACAAAGGCGTTTCAAATGATTAATTCTGACTTTAGAAATTTTATCAAATTGATAAATCCAAAATATCTAAACGCCCCGAGAACAGGCCTAGAGGCATTTAGAAAAGATTATTACATTGGCAAAGTGACTAATTTTAAGTTGTAATTACTTTGCTTGTTTAGCGTCTTCAATCTGTTTTCTGTATTTGGTCTGTAATTTTCGGACCAGTGAAATTGACTGCTCGTAGAACTGCTCTGTTGATACTCCGTCAAAGATTGGAGGTCTTTGAGCAGATAATCTAAAAATTTCTTCCTTACCAACAGTTAACGTTGCCTTATCTAAGATTAGGCCAATGGCCGTTCTACGTCCTTCACTCATTTCTTTTCCTGCAATCATAATATTAAAAATGTAAGGAGCATCGATGCCTTGCTCTTTTAAAGTTTTAATTTTAGGTTCTTGAGGAAGTCTAGCAGGACAACTGGCTGCAACCATACGCATTTTAGGATTCTTAGTTCTTAAACCTTCGTATCCTTCGTATTTGTCAATTACAAACTCTACTCCATTATCGCCAGTCATGTTAACTAGAGCATCGTTGTTTGATCTAAACACAATATATCTAACACTAAATTTATACTTTTCACCTAAGGCTAGTGCAGTCAAGTGAGCGGCATTTCCATAACCTACACCGCCTACTACAATTTCTTTTGCACCTTCTAAAGATCTATTTGTAACCACAGCCCAACAAGCATCACCGAACGCATAAACTGGTCTGTAATCTGATTCGACAAGTTTTCCAGCCTCAACATTTTCTACAAACGCCGGGGCAATAATAGCAAGACTTGATTCGTCAATGCTTTTTACTGCAATGATTTGATTGCCTCCTGGTTTAAATTCTACTACAAATTTGTAGATCTTTTGATCTAAATTGGCTTGATCTACTATTTTTAATAGAGCAGGAGTTCCGCTATGTCCGGGACTATAAGGGCTATAAATTTTTATAGTTTCAGTTGCAAATGCGTTACCTGCTAGAAGTAGCAGTCCTAATAATAATTTTTTCATTTTATGTCTGTCCAATCAATTTTGTAATTTGTCAAATGGTAAGAAAAATATTCTTTTACTCCAGGAGAATCTGAGTAAAGCATTTCGTAATTTTTTGTAAGAGCCACTCGATTATTAGGTCTCTTACTATATTCTAAATGATCAACTTTTTGTGGATTGCCAATAACCCACATAGATTCTAGTTTAGTTTTAAAATTTTTATACCATATATTTTTATCAATATCGTATATGTAATCTCGAGCAACATTTTTATAACTTAGCGGCGTATCTTTTATTTTTGTTCCGTTGTTATTATTTGCCATACTCCATAGTTGATATTCAGTATCATTATACCAATTTTCAATTTTGTTTATTGCAGTTTGCCATTCAACCCTATCATTATAATACAAGGCACCCCTTACACTACAGTTAAGATATTTTACATTAAATATCAGCCACCAAAAGAAATCGTGCAGACTTTGTACAGGAACTGACGCAGTCTCAACATTTCTTACATATTTTTCGTAGAGTATTCTTCCAAATTGAGGGTCAAAACTAATATCTAAATATTTAATAATTAAATCTCTGAACACACTAAAATGTACATTGCTGTCAGACATTTTATTTTTTAAATTAGCAAGATTAATTCTAGTTTCTAATGACAAATTTTGAATTAGGTAATCAAAATTATTATACATGTTTAGACCAATCAATGTTCCGAAGATACAATCTCCTTCGTCGGCTGTTATCGGAGTTAGTCCTGCTTCAATTAAATCGTCATATTTGTGTTTCTTAGAATCTAAAACTTTAATTTTGTTTAAAATAAATTTATCCCAAAGAAATGGATTTTCTATAATACTTTCTGCGCTTGCACATACTGTGACTTGTTCTAATTCTTCTTTGGTTAAATTTTTAATTAGAGATACTAAAACTACCGTACTGTCAATTCCCCCAGAATACATCACAGCAAATTTTTCACCATTGTTTATTCGTTGCTTTATATTCAGTGCTTTGTTATCGGTAACTTCTTCAAATGTCTTTTTATAATTAGGATCATACTCGGGCATTGAAAATTTTGTAGGTAATTCTTGTTTCCACGGAATAGTCCATTCTCCATTCCTTGAAATAAATCTGTTTGGCGCAAATCTATTTGCAATAGTTATATACCACTTAGACTCGTAAGTTGGCAATTGTCTGTAAAGATTTCTCCATAGGTCAACTTGGTAATTTGATCCTATACTAGAAAAATAAAGTGTATCGTGTAATCTTAACATTTAAAAAACCCATGCTGATGTATTTTTATAACTTTTCATTCCTGCGTAGTTTATCAATTCGGCAGGTACAGGTTTATCTAAAATTTTATAATACCCCTCGAGCATAAATCCTATGTCAGTTGAATAACTTTTCCAGATATCGATAATTTTTTTATCTGCTTCTTCTTGATTATCACTTAGATATAACACATTTTTAATTCTTTGTAAGATGTTTGATCCGGTCCAATCTTTCTTTAAAGATACCATATCTTGTGTTTCTAAATCTAAATAATTGTTAATAAAATCTTTATTATTAAAAGAATTATAAAAAGCATCTGATAGTTTAATGGCCATAGATTGTTCGTACACATACTCTGTATAAGATGATAATTTGTTTAAAATTTCTTGATTATCTTTAAAGTCGCTATGAATTCCTACGTCAACTATTTTGTCTTCGGGATATAACATTTTAATCATAGGATTTTGTCTACCTACAAGGATATTACTAGTCCATACTTTTTGAGAAGTTTTATCAAAGAGACCAAAGTTAATACAATTTTTATTGTCTATATGATTACATCCCGGAGGCATGACATAAAGAATTGTAGCAATTTTAGAACTAATTAAATTAGCGGTTTCAAAAGATATCCATATGTCTTTATTAGATATATGAATAAATCTATCTAACCCCGGAGCATAGATTCCGTAGTTTCTACGCTGACCATTGTGATCATGGTAAAAATAATTGTAATGATTATCAAATCTTTTTTGCGTCATGTTAATAAAATTTCTCTGGCTTCTTGGTAGGAGGCAACAGTTCCGCCTAGTAATCGAATTATTTCTTTTGCCATTATAACTAGTTCTGCGTTAGTTTTTGCAAGTATACCCTTGCTAGTGTAGATATTATCTTCCATACCTACACGTACATGTCCACCTAATATCATTGTTTGTGCTACCATGGGCATTTCATCTTTTCCAATACCAAATGCACTCCATATACTACCCGGTTCAAGTTCCCTATACGCATATTGTAGAGCATTAGGAGTAGATCCCCAACCATACTTAATACCCATAGCAAACTGCCAAAACGGTCGGCCCTTTACTAGGCCTTCTGCAACAAACTCTTGTGCAATACGTAGATCTCCGCTATCAAAAATCTCAAGTTCTGGTTTAGTTCCTGCTTCTTGTACCAGACGTAGCATTTCTCTAGTTACACGTTTATGGTTGATCCTAATACCATCGCCTGCTTGATGCATGGTGTTAAAATCTAAACTACACAGGTCGGGTTTAATTAATTGGATATGTTCAACTCGTTTTACTGCTCCATAGAGCATACTTTGTGGAGCACCGACAGACATATTGCCTGCTGTGGGCAAATAAAAAGCGCCAGGTCCTGTGGTCAAATTGATTAGTAGATCTTTGTTTTGTTTACGAATTCTATCAACTGTATCTCTATAATGGTCAACTAAAATACTTGGCCGGCCTGTCTCAGGGTCTCGAACATGAATATGTACAACTGCCGCACCTGCTTCTGCGGCTTCTAACGCACTATTAGCAATCTCTTCAGGAGTAACTGGCAAGTAAGGTGTCTGTTCTCTAGTAGTTACAGCACCTGTCACGGCGCAGGTGATAATAGTTGTCATAATGATACTCCGCAATCAACTGATATAATATTTCCTGTCATATATTTTAGTCCTGTCGACACCGCTAAAATTGTTTCGGCTACTTCTTCCACAGAAGGAATTCTTTTTAATGGTATAGTTTCTGTTACTGATTTTTTGTAATCTTCTGTCTTTTCTACGGCTCCGGAACAAGACTTTTCTAATATTGTTGGGGATATCGAAATAACTCTTACTTTAGGTGCAAGTTGAAGGGCCATAGATTTAGTCATGTTATCCATTGCCGCTTTTGATGAACTGTATAACACATTTCCTCTCCCTGGCCTAGTTGATGATGCAGAACTAATATTAATGATAATAGGATTTTCGGCTCGATATAAATGATCTATAAATTCTCTAATAACATAAAAAGTTCCCTTTACATTAGTATCAATGATATCATCTACAATATCGTCTGTTGTATTTTTATAGGGTATTCTGTTATGGCTTCTACCGGCCGCATTAATTAAAATATCACAACGATTGATATCTAAACTAGCAATAGCATTTTTTATAGATTTTGAATCTTTGATGTCGGCCAAAACTGCCCTATGGTTAAGATGATTATTTGGTAACCTATCCATCATTTGTTGAGCAGATTCTAAATCTCTTCTAATTATAACAATTATTCTACACCCATCATTAGCAAGAGCATTGGCCGAAGCATATCCGACCTGACCGCACCCGCCTGTAATTACTGCAATTTTTCCTTCAAGTTTTCCCATGTTAGTCCTAATGTTGTGTATTTAATTTTACTACTGCTATCTCTCTAAGTTTTTGTTTATCAATTTTGTTAACAGAGGTTAACGGAATTACATCGATGTTCCAAATTTTTCTAGGATAATGACTAGGAGGAAGTTTTGTTTTAATGTATTCAATAATCGAAGTTTCATCAACGCCACCTTGTATAAACGCATAGGGCTTCATACCTTTAATGTCATCTTCGATACCTATCACTGCGGCATTTTTTACCAAAGGATGTTCTTCTAGTACAGATTCAATTTGTCGTGGGAATATGTTATTTCCTCCACTAACAAACATGTCGTCTGCTCTCCCTAAGAAATAATAAAAACCGTTTTCGTCTACTTTAAACAAATCATTTGTGATAAAATATCCGTCTTCTGTCCTGTTTTTTAGTTCAACGTTATTATATTTTAAAAACATACTAGGACTTCGTACCTGTAAGATTCCATCGACTATTCTGTAGTCTATGCCGGGAGTAGGGTACCCTACACTCATTTCGGGTGTAGGTAATTTAGGGTGCGGCCCAAACATTCCCGGACTAACTTCAGTGATTCCATAGCCATTGGTTAGTAGCGCATTTGGAAATGTAGATTTTAAATTCTGCCACAGAGATTTACTTATAGGGCTTGACGCCATTCCTATATGACGTACTGAACTCAGATCTAATGTAGTAATTAAATCAGTTTCCTGTAATACGAGAGACATCATAGTAGGGACCGCTGTTACAGAGTTAACTTTGTGTTCAGATATCTTTTCTAAGAACTTTCTACTGTTAAATTTTTCAAGAAGCACCAACGTGGCATGACTACATAGTACAGTCTCGGTATTACTCAGTCCGTTCATATGATAAAGAGGCGCGGCAACTATGGCAATTCTCTTTTCGGCTCTAGGTAATTTAGATTTTTGTTCTATAATCCACTTATGCTTGTGCGGAAGGATAACCCCTTTAGGATTACTAGTACTGCCCGAAGTGTACATTATGATAGCGGCCGAATCTTGATCTACTTTACAGGCTTCAAACTTTGTTGAGGCAGTTTTTGGCACTTTGGGATTCTCCCACAAGAATTTAGTTTCACTATCTTTGACTACATAATCAATCTGTTCTTTGGGAAGTTTAACGTTTACAAGAACTGCTACACAGCCTAATTTTAATATACCTAGGTATGCGGCAACATAGTCTATTGTGTTTAGACTTTTTAGAGCAATTCGATCTCCGGGTCTAAATCCTTGATCAAACAGGTCGTTGGCGACAAAGTTAGACATTGATTCTAATTGTCCATAGGACACAGACCCATGTTCATCAATGATGGCAGTCTTTTCTAAATCTTTTGTTAAGTTAATTAGGGAGCCCAAATTGTTCATGTTGATATTTATAGTGGTATATTATGCTCATAAATATTAACATGATAGACGCTCTTGGTAAATTTAAAGACTTTGATAGGCTGATTGAAGAAGTTAAATCTCTATTGACTCGAGTTCCTTTTGAGGAAGGTATCAACCAATTAAGTCTACAGGTCAAAGACCCTGCTAGTGCATCTTGGTACGAATCTTGCGGGAGAATCAAGAAACGTAACACAATGATCATTGAACCGCATTATAAGTTTGTGCATCCTGAGTTGGCGGGCGGCTATATCGATCAATGGATTAAATCTTTAGACTACAAGATAGTTAGAACCAGACTTCTATTAATCAATCCAAAGACCTGTTACAGCATACACTCAGATCCCTACCCTAGAATACATCTTCCTATTATAACAAATCCTCAATGTCTTATGTGTTTCCCCGAACAGGGACTAATGAAATATCTTCCTGCCGACGGAACAAGTTACTGGGTTGATACAACAAAGAAGCATACTTTTATAAATTGTTCAACTGAACCAAGAATACATTTAGTTGGTGTAGTTCTAGATAGAACCTAAAAGATACGAGTTACTTATAAAAGATTTTAGAGTCGCTATAGAAGGGTTTTTACTACTGTGTATCCTAAAAGCCGCAGGATGTATTCCTGTGTAAAATTGATTTACAGCCCATTTCCAAGATTGGACGCTCTGAGTATTTTCTTTTAAGATCCAATGATCTTCTTCTCTATCAAACAATACATTTTTATTTTTTTGTGTTTGAAATGTATTTGGATTCCATAAAGGGTAGCAAACTTCTTTAACAATGTTATCATATAGAGTTGCAGAAATTATATCTATACTACGTAAAGAAGTATATTCTGTGTTACCTGGAGTAATTTCTAAATCTTTTCTTTCAATGAGATATTGTAATTGAGGTCTTGCTTTAAAGTATTCCATTAATAGGTGCGCTTGTAGAGAAATTAACTCGGCGCTCTCCGGAGACCAGTAAAAATACTCTAGGCTAAAATTTAGATCGGCATCGACTGGCCACGCTTCCATATCGTTAAAAAACAGATAAAAATTTTTATTTTCTAAATACAATTGAGGTTTTCCACAACCTCTAATGGAGGCTACTTTCTTATTTTCGTAATCAACATCTAATGATAATGAGTTAGCACATCTTTTAACACTCATACCATTAAATGCAAAGTGTCCTGCTCTGATAATTTCATCTTCCTTTACATCATTAAGATAGTCGTCTGTGATATCATCAACCGTTATCTTAATTTTTGGAAAATTATTTCTTACATATTCTAATACAGGTTTAACTGCGTATTCGTACTCGCTTGTATAGTTAGTAGGTTCTATGTCTTTATTATTTGCTAATAAATGCTTTCTGGTGCCGGACAACGCAAATCTAGTGTAGATTTCATCTATATGAATGTTGTTTGATAAGAATGAATTTAATGTGTTCCAACTATCAGCACCTCCACTAAAGGAAATTGAAATGTAATCATAACTATCTCTTAGTTTTTGTGCTCGTTCTTTATAAACTTGAGATAATTCTTTATTTGGTTTAATTTTCCAATTAACTTTACCAAAGGCGTCGTCGTGAAAATTCCAATGAGGAATTTTCCTCATTTGAGACGCTCTATAAAGAGTTTCTAGTTTGTTGTTAAGGATTAGATTATCAAGTTGATAAAATCCGCTATTGGCTAATTTACCTTTTTCTATTGCAGATATTTTTGGAATCATTTTTTAACCGCTACAGCAATTACTAGATCATCTTCATGACTTAGAGATAAACAGTATTCTCCGTCTAAAATATTTTTAGGATCAATTATTTGAGGTGCCGAATTCTTAGGAAACGAGATCTTAATTTCATGTGTTTCGAATGGTACACCCCTGGCTTTGGTGATTGCTTCTAAACAAGCCCAGGTTTTAGCCGCTGACATAGGACTATCTCCATCAACATTAAATTTTTCTAAAAATTTATCTAGTCTACTCATTGTTTGAAAACGAGAGACTCTGGTAATGTCAATACCTATCATTCAGGCACCTGTTCTACTTTGATTCCTGATTTTTTGAGAAACGATATTCCATCTTCGTTACGATAAGCATCACGATAATAGACAGCATTAATGCCACTTTGGTAAATGAGTTTGGCACAATCAAGGCAAGGACTATGAGTAACAAACAGACTAGCATTGAGACCAGACTCAGTGCTTCTAGCCAGTTTAGCGATTGCATTTGTTTCAGCATGTAATACCTCCGGTCGTGTTTTTAATCCACGGTTGATTAGTGTTTGGGGTTCTCCAAAAACTGCATCTGAAAACCCTATATCTTCGTATTCACAATTGTTATCCCAACCTGCCGGCATGCCATTGTAACCGATAGAAATAATTCTATCATCTTTTACAATAATAGCACCAACGTGTAATCTACGAGCATGACTTAGTGCCGAAAAAGTTTCTGCGGTTTTCATGTAGGCTTTGATAAGTTTTTCTTTCATATCATTAATTATAACATCTTAGATTTTAAAGTCAAAAAAATAGGCCCCGAAGGGCCTATTAACAGGATGGTTGAAACTGGTTAAGTTTTTCTTTCTGGTCTAGCCTCTTCCCTGTATATCGGTGCAGTTTCCTAGAGCCCTATCAACGTTCACGTTGCCTAGTTAGTGTTGTGTCTGTACTAACATCATAGATGTCTTTCCATCAGTCATCAGTTCCATTAGCGCCAAGTTTCCTTGGTAAAGCCTTTCCAAGGGCCGCCGTCTACTGCATTAGTGGCTTCAGTATTGTTTAATACTGCTGTATCCATCCTAATAAAATAACAGGTTAGTTTCCTACTTTTTGTTTTTTTCAAGGAGAATATCGAAACTCCTTTATTTGGTTTGTCTTCAAGTATACCCTTCACAGCACTCCGGCAAACCTTTGCGCTCCAGTTATACCCAACGCCCCAACAGTTCCGTTTATTAGACGTTGCTGAACCTAACCTTACATTTTATTTATAACACAGAATAACGTGGTACGTCAACTGTGGCCAGCATGATACCGTATGGTGTCATGTCTGCACCCGATAGGATGCCCTTCATGACTGCTGGGCTGAACCCAGAAACCAGTGCGGTTCCACGCTTGTCGAACTTAACAGGGACATTGTCCTTGCTGTTCAGGTTCCAGAATACAACGTTTGGAACATCGTATCCTGCGTCCTTGTACTTACGCTTGATCATTTGGTGAGCAGAGTCATCAAAACTTACGCATTGATCAAACTGCATGTCACTAAGGATCAGCAAAGTCTTAGGCATGTCACTTGCGTTCACACCGCCCTTGACTGCGATACGTAGGATTTCGTCGAACGCCGCATGTAGGTTAGTGTTCATGCCCCAGTCGCTAGAGTTCATTTGGCTCATCTTCTGAGCAAGTGTACCCTTAACAACTTGTGCCTTTGGCTTTGCACTGAAAGTCAAGAATGTATCCTTGAATACACCTGTGTTCTTGTCAGCACAGTATAGGCCTAGGCTCAATGCCACATCGATACATTGCAGGTTAGCGTTTCCGCCAACTGGGCAACACATCGAACCCGAAACGTCAACCAAAGGCATAACGCTTGCGTCACCGATGTAGTTTGGTAGAGAAGCCCATTGAGCGTCTGCTACTACAGAATCTCCACCATGGCGAAGAGTCTTGATTACATCGTATGGGTAAACAGCCGAGGCGTTAACCTTGTCAGTACCCTTTGTCAAGCGGTCCTTGTAGGCTTGATAAGCCGCTGTTGCGTTCTTAGCAAAAGCCTTGTTGTATCGGGCAGAAGCCAACGAAGGCAACTTACCGAATTCGATACCGTCCCATTCCTTGGCACACATCTTTGTTTCAACAACATTAGTAAGGGCAACTAGGCTCTTACGATATTGCTTCGGTGTCATGCCGTAGAAGTTACGGATTTCGATAGCGATTTGACCTTGACGTGGCATCCACTTTGCGGCCAGACCGTTACGAGCACGAAGTGCATCACCGATTAGGGTATATGCTAGGTGCTTGAACTTTTCAGTCTTGAACACTAGCAAGTCGTCCCAACGGCCGAATTCGGCAACGAAAGGCATAACCTTTTCCAGAGTTTCTGGGTGCAACTTTTCCAGATGCACAAGGATATCACGGAAGATCTGACGTTCACCGGCGCCGCCTCGGACATCTCGAGACCAGAATGCGATCTTCATCGCGATGTCTGCGTCTTCCTGAAATGCCTTTTCGAAGTCTGCGGTTACAGACTTACCACGGCTTGCACCAATCTTGTAGAACAGGTCCACAAGAGCATTGCCAGAATGAGCCTTAGCCTTCATACCGTTTTCGGTACGAGCCACTGCTGGTGTGTTCTTAACTGCTTCAGCGAATGTAGTCATCTTCTTCTCCTTTCGTTTAAAATGACAGGATCGTCTTTTTTACGATATGCTTGTAAATTAGATTGCTGTATCGATCCTAAAAAACTTTTTAATTTGTTTCAACTAAAAATATATTGTAGCGCATATCCTGTTGTTTGTCAACAGATTTTTTGGATTATTTGTCCAAATTACAAAGGTTTGTATTCTACGTTTTCGTAGACTCGTTTGACTGCGCCAGGTGTTTTGAGGATATTGATTACCTCGTAATAGGGTGTAAGGGTTGCGTGTTTTCTAAAAAATGGATTACCTTTGAGATAATCAATCTTTTCAAACCCCTGGAATTTGGGAAAATAGGTTAATGTGTCCCCCCAGTATCTTCCATAGATGATTGGTTTGATAAAATAATCCCAACGATCCACAGTTCTAAGATATTTGTCTTTTACATCAAATCCATTACCATCGAAGTATCGTGCAGATTCGAGTGCGCCTCGGTAGACATCATCGTCTAAGATACTCAATAAAAACTCATAGGTATCTCCATAGAAGATATTTTTACCTTGCCTGTTCAGTCGTTTGAACGCACGGTCTCTAGATATTTCTGGAAGATAGTATCCGTAGTAGTACTGAAATCTACTGTAATCTTGATTCACATAACAATAGGGATCGTGTACCATCTGAATAAAGTGAACATCACTAGGGAGTTTTTCTAAAAACAGACTTTGCAGTACATTATTTTTTCCCGGAATGTCATGTTTGATGCTTAATTCAATAACAGTATCTTTCACCGCCATGGGATCCATATCAACGACCTGTGTAGTCATTTGATACTTTTTATCTAAGAATTTAACCTGCTCGTATTCGTTATCGTTGTAGCCGGGTAGATATAAGAACACAGTTTCTATATCGCAGCCTATATCTCTAAAACTCTGTAGAACACTTTGACTATCTAATCCGCCGCTGAAGCCCAGCATGAATTTCCCGCCGCCTTGTGCAATATCTCTAGCACGGCGATCTGATTCTTCTCTCATGTTACCTACGGGACGAGTTGCCCCGTGGTACTCGACATAAAATTTTCCGTTTTCAAATCCGTAAATCATTTATTCACCTGAATGTTTTTCTTTTGATTTTTTACCACTACTAAGTTTTTCTACCACCATATGATACTGATGATCTGAACTACCTAACCATTTATCTTTAAATGACTCAACAGTTTGAATATTTGGATGTAGGTATATTGGGCTAGACTCTACATGTTCGTAACCGTGGTATTTTGTTCTATTTTCTAATCTAAAGGCACCCCCGTTATTATTAAACACATGTACCTTTGTAGAATTAGTACCTAGTTTACCCGGAATTCCGTTGTTGGCTAGAAGACGCATAGTAGGATCTAAAAGAAAACTCAGCATTAACTCTGGTGTATAACTTAAAAAGAACGGTGTACCGTAGACACCGTATTTTTTAAAATATCTAAACTGACTATGAATAATTTCTTCTTCGTCTAGATACCACAGCCCATCCTTTTTCTTACGCATGTGTGGCGGATCATTTCCTGTAATAACAGTTCCGTCAAGTTGACTGGCCAGCCACATGTTGGCAGAAAGTTGCCAAGCGGCTGACTTCATTTTCTTAGCGATTTCTAAGACCTGACCAGATTCGACAAATTTGTCGTAGTCTAATTCAATTACAATAGGTTTTATATTATTATTTTTACAATACTCAAATGCATACACAGTTTCGTGACTATTGTATGCGGTTCTCATGATTACAGGTTTTATCTTCATCTTGAGATGACGGAAAATGCTGAGAACATATTCGCTGTCAAGGCCGCCGCTGTAACAAAGATAAAGTGTTCCTTGTTTTTGTGCCCAAATCATTTCTGCGGCAATAACAGTTTCTTCATAATAACTTTTTATAGGTCTTGTTGGAGGATCAATAGTAACTGACCATGAAGAACCGTGGCCGGTACTCCTCATGTAATCATTGTGCAATAATTCCATTCTTTCTAGCCCAATTTAAGTAATGGTGCTTCTGTTCTTCAAACATAATAGGGTTAATAGTTACTATCTGTTCAGATTGATGTTTATCCTGTTTCCAGGCTACTTCCCAGGTCTGCTGATTAGTTTCGTAGGTGTAGTTATCGCTGAAATATTCTTTATACTTGTATACCGCAACATCTGTATGTCCGGCTTCTGTGCTAAAACAATCTGTGATGAACAAAGACCCTGGTTGCCATTCAATCATAGTATAGGGATAAATTGCTAACCACATGAATATCAGTTCATTAGGATTTTTTGAATGGTAGACTTTTTGAATACTCCCATTGTCAAAGTACTCCCATACTACTTGAGGATCACCTACAATTCCCATTGCATCATATACACCTTTATGTACTACGGGTATATGATCAACATCCAAAAATACATTCATTATGTTCATTGGATTTTCAACCTTAACACGATCAACTCTTAATTCTTTAAGATTGAATACGTCAAAAGAAATGGGCAATTCTGGAAGTTCTATTTTAGAATCTAGGATTAGACCCTGATGATGATGAGCATCGATCATCGAAAGTTTCTTTTCGTTGCAGAGTTTGGTAAATCCTGCACCTGTGGGATTACCTTCGATATCCCAAGACCACCCGTGATATTGGCACAATAGGTGATCAGTTTTTTCTGAAATAATTCTGCTAGATTGGTGAGGACAGACATTGCTACCTATCTTATAAGAGCCTCCGTTGTTTAATAGAAACTTCTTATTTCGATATTGAGCAAGAGGTCTAGCCTCACCGTGTTTAAGATCGTTAATAAGAGATAAGAGCATAATGCTGTACTTATCTCTTACATAGTCGGTCCATTTCCGTTACGGAAACCAACTTCTCCGCCCTCTGCTTCAATACGCTTGATAACGTCTTCAAACAAAATAGGCGCAAAGTCAGGTGTTTGCTCTACGCAGACGCAGTGGTAACGAACATCGTTTTCTGTGCCGTATAAAACTTCACCTGTCCTAGCATCAACTCCGCGAGCCTTCTTGACACGATTTGCGTGTAAATGTCCGTGAATGTTAACGCCAAAACGTCCTAACGACTCTGCGTGTACAGGAATATGGCTTAAGATCATCCCATTCATAACATGATATGCACGTAACTCTCTAAAGTATTGCCTATATTCGTCGTCACGGAAGATGTCATGGTTGCCTCGGATCAAAACCTTGTCACCGTTTAACCTAGCCAACGTGGACAAGGCCTTACGATTAATGACAACGTCTCCCAAGTGATAGACCTTGTCCGTAGGCTTGACTCGTTCGTTCCAAGCCTTGATCATAGCCTCATCCATTTCGACTGGGTCATCCCAGGGACGCAACTTAGTTACACCATCTGCCCGTGTGAAGCGGCAGACACCTGTATGTCCGAAGTGCGTGTCGCTTACTAAAAATACACTAGGCATCTTCTCTTTCCTTTTTAACTCTCCCTATTCGGGATGCTTTGTTCCAATCGTAGACAACACCATCTGGACACAATCCATCTTTGATGCTGTCTACACCAAATATACCACAAACTTCAAAGTCTTTACCAACGATCTTTACAAATTCGTTTAAGTGCTTGGCAACATTCATTGCTTCGCTAAGTGTAAGAACTTTGAGTGTTTCTTCTTTTCCTATTACTTTATACATTGCCTTCTCTTTCTCGGCGCTCTTTTCGAGCCCGTGCAAGTGTAAAAACTTTTTCATTGTCGTTGGCCCAATCTTCTGGGACCGCCACACCGTTGATAGTGTGGGGTTCATCCTCATTGTAAGTCCATCCTAACTTCTTCATCATCTTATGCTTGACCAACAAATTAGGAGCACGGAAAGCCTCAGCATCGTCGAAGCCCATCATAACACCGACTTCTGCTACAGCACCCGAACGACAAACACCTGCATGACAATGAACAACAACGTCCATTCTGTTAGCCAGTGCATGTTGTAAAAGTTCGACTAACTTGTCTGCTTGTTCTTGAGTAACAGCAAATTCGCTCATATCAGTCCAAGTGCCATCACCGTTATTGGTCATGCCATCTTCTTCGATATCGAGAAATTCAAATTGATGAACTTCCTTGAACTTGTATAGAGGAGTAGGAAACTCCATTGCTGGATCTACAATTTGAATTAGCATGGCATTTTCGCCAACGCGGATATGCTTTCCTCTGGGAATATCGACAAGTGCTACATTTTGAATCCAAGGCATTTTATTCTCCTACTATACTATATTATAGCAGGTTTTACCTTGAAAGTCAACCTGCTGTCCAAATTTCCTTAAAGCCTTCTGCGTCAGTGGGTGTTTCCCAACTGGCGATCATGCTGGCAATAACATGATCCGGAATGTCCTTACCCGGACGGTTAAGAAGCCTACGGTAAAGTTCTTTATGCTCGGGTGTTGGAAACACCACAGCAATATGATAATAGTCAGGCAACATGTTAAATTTTCTCAGCCTACTTTTAACGGTAGTTGAGGTTTGATCCCAAATAATATCTCGGCCTTGTTGTCTTGCAACAATTACATCTTGACACATAAGGTTAACAGCCTCTGGCATAAAATCTGTAAAGACATCACTGTAGGTCTTTCCTAGTGACTCTGCATATTGTTCAACATACTTGTCAGTTGACACATAGGCACAGTCTTTGGCCCATTCTTGATTAGAAACCCAGGTGCTCTTACCTGCGGCCGGCACTCCGACTAACTGATAACATTTTGGCATCGTTTTCCTTTTGGAGCGGGATACGAGGATCGAACTCGTGACTAAACCTTGGCAAGGTCTCGTGTTACCATTAGCACCAATCCCGCATTAGTAATTATTAATTTCAAATATGGAATTATTCCATTTTCCAATACCGTCACAGGCAATATTATTTCTTTCGTATCTTCCAAATCTGTCCGGTTCGGATTCTACTGTAGTTTCAGTATAACTAGGAACATTGATTACTACCTGGCTTGCATTGTTTAATTCTTTATTATTTTCCCAGATTCGCCACATAAACTGTTGCTCGCATGGCTGAACATTTAACCTAATTACATAGTGATTTTTCATTATATTATTTAATGGTGGAGGATAGGAGGATCGAACTCCTAACTCAGGCTTGCAAAGCCCGCGTGTTCCCATTAGCACTAATCCCCCATTAACTTGGTACTACATGCGGTATATATGGAACTGCTCTTGGACCACCGTACAGTTGTTCAAAAAGTTTCTTGGCCTCTTGCGGTGTTGCCGCATAGACTCGCTTCTTTTCTTCACCCTGTGATGTTCTAACAGTAGTTTCATACATTGGCATACTATACCTCTAAAATGGTCGGAATGGTGGGATTCGAACTCACGACCCTCTGCTCCCAAAGCAGATGCGCTAACCAGACTGCGCTACATTCCGAATAAATTGGTGGGTAGTGTTGGACTCGAACCAACATCGTCCTCCTTGTAAGGGAGGTGCATAACCTCTCTGCTCAACTACCCGAATCTTGTCTTTTTCTAAGTTCTTCTAATTCAGTATCTTTACGAATTTCTTCTTCAAACCATGCACGTTGTACTCTGTGAAATTCAGACTCACTTAACCCATGCCAGCCGATACAATCGCCTGTTGGGCTACGTCCACAACCACATGTTCCCTTTTTCATTTGTTCTACTGATGGACTCATATTGACCTCATTGTTTGGAGCGGGTAGGGAGAGTCGAACTCCGCATTATCAGTTTGGAAGACTGCTGGGCGCCCCCTGCCACAATCTACCCGCATACTTTATAGGTACTCTCTGTGGCGCTTGAATCCACGATAACCCAACTCTTCCTGGCCGGTCCTTGCTTTGGTCGACATTGGCAAGTTTTTCGGTGTTCCAGTGTAGTTACTCAGAAAGTACTTATAAAGTGTCTTGCTACTCCCACCACAGGAACCCAAGACTGGGCTGTTACTCCGTCCACACATTTTTTGCTTTGGGTTTAAGTTGTGTTCTCCCCCTAGGATACTTTAGGTTGCCCCATATCGCGGGGTCCATGGTACGATCCTACGCACCAGGCGGTTTCTATGGTGATCGCCCCACCCACTTTTATAACGGTAAAGTGTAACCGGGTTAATTTGGTGCCGACTATCGGATTCGAACTGATGACCTATCGCTTACAAGGCGATTGCACTACCACTGTGCTAAGTCGGCTCAAAATTTACTTATCTAATCTTCTTCAAGAGTTCAGGTCCAACTAGGCCTTCCTCAATTTCTTTTAGAGCAGTAATTATATGACCATCACTACCTGTTGTCAATTTTCTACTTCCCCGTTTTAATTCGCGAGCACGTTGACTTGCGGCTAAAACAAGATCAAACCTGTTTCCACGAATGTTCTCTACACATTTATCAGTGTCAACATTATGGCGACTTAATTTACGATCAATAATCATTTTACTCTCTGTTAATTGGTGCCCCAGGACGGACTCGAACCGTCACGCTCTCGCACTGGCTTCTAAGACCAGCGTGTCTACCAATTCCACCACCAGGGCATTGTTTGGTTGCAGAGGGTGGATTCGAACCACCGACCTCAAGGTTATGAGCCTTGCCAGATACCACTTCTAACACTCTGCGATCTATTTATGATTTGGTGCCCGGAGCCGGAATCGAACCGGCACGCCGATTAAAGCGAGAGATTTTAAGTCTCTTGTGTCTACCTATTTCACCATCCGGGCATAACCATTAATTGTGTTGTCATGTTATGAATAACAATAACCCTATTATCGTTTGCTTTTACCGTGTCAACTTATATAGAGACAGTGGCCACTGTTTATCTACTTTCGTTACGCACATACAGGCATGACCCATATGCACTGACATCAACAGCGTGTCCGGTGTTTGCAACCAGAGCGGACATAGACTGTGCATTAGCCTGGTGAACACAGGCTTTTTCCATAACAACACAATTAATGGTACTCGGTAGGGGAATCGAACCCCTCTTCCCGCCGTGAAAGGGCGGTGTCCTAGACCGATAGACGAACCGAGCAAATTAATTGACTACAATTTTTAAAGAACGGTGTTAATTACTTAACAAGCACTTATTATATACTGATCTAGCATCTGTGTCAACAACTTTTTTAATGTGGCGTAAAAACAACATTAAATATTTTGTATGTTTATCGCAACAGATTCAGACAAGACCTACGGTATATTGCTAAGTGGCGGTATTGATAGTGCTATTTTAATGTATCTACTGATTAAGAGCAACCCCAAAATTAAACTGCAATCTTTTACAATACCCAAAACAGACGGAGCCGCAAACTATGCAGATCCTGTTATTAACCATTTTAACAAAAAGTTTGATTTAGAATTACCTAAGACTATACTAGTCGGTAATCCTCAAGTTAACCATAGAGTACAGAGTACAACTGCTGTAAGAACTATTTTCTTTAAGTACCCTGTCGACCACTTATTTATTGGTATAAATCGGAACCCCGATGAACTCAATGACCTACCTGGCGCACCTAGGAGAGATACAAGATCTATGCATCCTAAAATTTCATTTCCTTTTGTGGATATGACCAAGGATCAAATATTGACAATCATGGTCAACGAAGGTCAAACCGATCTTATCAATATTACTCATTCATGTACAGAACAACCTGTGGGCAGATGTGGCCGTTGTTGGCAATGCGGAGAACGTGTATGGGCCTTTAATCAAATAAATCTAGTTGACTCTGGGGTGCTCTAACCCATTCGGCATACAATCTTCGGTGGTTGTTTTCCCAAGTGCATTCCATTAACTTAAATCCGAACAAAGCAGTAAAACGCACATGGTCTTCTAAGGTCCAAGGAAAGAACTTAATATTTTTACATTCTTCGTTTGGATGATCCTTCTGTCCTGGATTACATCTCCAATAGATCCTTGCACCGGGTTTTAGTAGACTGACTACTTTTTTAATCTGCCTTTCGATATCTTCTTTGCTTCCGAAGTTAATACTACCTAGACAAAATGCTACGTCGAACTGTTTGTCTGTAACAAAATCTTCAATGGTGCATTTATAGTCTGCTTGTTCAAATGCAGGATCAATACCAACAATATTTGGGATCAGTCCCTTAAAAGGATTAGTTCCACAGCCCACATCTAAAACAAGTTCCCCCGGTTTAATTTTATCAATTAATGATCTCCCGCTTTTTTCTGCGGTATCAATTGGGTTACTGGTCTGATGCCACACATTCCCAAAATAGTAATTTAGATAGTCTTGATTCACGTAAATACCCTAAACAAAATTTTATTTAAGATGAGTTTACCAAACCGGATATTTTTTACAGGTGTACCGGGCAGTCGTTGGAGTGGAATAGCGCAGACTCTTGAACAAATTCCTGGTTTTAATATCAGCGATAGATCATACGAACGAACCTATTTCCATAACGGATTCTCTGGACACAAGGGTGCCTACTTCGGTCGCATGATGGAATTTGATGCTGTGCTAGATGCAACTGTCATTGACTCTGCATGGACCGAGCCTGGCGGATGTCGCCTAGTTAAAAGTCATGACTGGGCCTATAAACTCTACAGACTAAAAGACGCATTTCCTTCTGATTGGATTATGCTAGTCCACAGACCTGATGACCCTAGTTTCAGTTGGTGGAAACAAGCAGGCGGCTTTGATATACGATATCCTAGTTACAAATCTTATATAAATGACGAAATAATGAAACGAGAAATTTCTTGGCAAAATCAAGCCATACTAGAGTTTGCTAAAGATAAAAAATTAATCTGGGAATTTTTTGATACACAATGGATTAAGAAAAATTTTAATTATAACATTGTAGTAGAAAAAGTTTGGCCAGACATACAGGTAACCATATTAAAATGAAATATATATTTGCTATCTTAACAATGCTATTCGGAATAAATGCCCACGCCTGGGAGCCAATAAAGACTATAAATGTATCCATTGGGTTTGCTCCCGGGAGCGGCAATGAATTAAGTTTTAGAGGATTTAGCAGTATTATCGAAAAGACAAATCCTAAGATTAACTTTGTTATTGAAAACAGACCAGGCGCCGATGGCATTATTGCTATGAATGAATTTGTTAAAAAGCCAGCCGATGGTTATAATTTATTGGTGCCAAGTCATCAAGGTATTTGGGTCACCGCAGAATTTTCTCACCCCGATGCAAAAAAATATACACTCGACGATTTTGAATATGGTATAACATTAGCAAAAAGTCCTCTGGCCATCATTGCTCATAGTTCTAGTGCTACTAATACACCTGTTGAATTGATTAACAGATTCAAAGGCGCCCAACAACCGATTAATATTGCCGCAGGCAGCGGAGCACATAAATTGGCTTACGAATATTTGATGCACAGCATTAAAGGAAATAAAGATCTAATTAAGACTATTCCTTACAAAGGTCCTGCACAGGCAGGCCAGGATGTGGCTGCTGGCATAGTTGAATTCGGAATTATTCCTGTCGCTATAGCAAACACTCTTGTGGGTACAGGTAAAATTAAAATTATTGCACTCTGTAGCGAATATAAAATTGATGCAATTAAGGATGTACCTTTAATGAAAGACCATATTCCCGGATTAAACGTCTATGCCGCTTGGGGTATTATATTCCCTAAAGGAACGCCTAAGGAAGCAATTAATTGGTACACAACAAATTTTGTACGGGCAATTAAGAGCCCTGAAGGTCAACAGTTTATGAAAAATAACCTCATGTTTGAGGAGCCTAGAGAACAAACCCCCGAAGGATTCCGTACTAGCATGATGCGACTACGAGAACAATGGATTCCTATTATCAAGGCTGTGGGGTGGAGCGGTTAGTAAATATCTTCATGGATAAGACTATAGTACCACCCGGAATTAGCGGACAGTCTGCTCAATATACAGGTAGAGTAGGTCCTAGTGTTCTTGCAGATGAACTAGCATTACTAAACCTTGGTCCGTTCGAACCACTAAACATACACATTAATCTCAGTCAATACATGCAAGAGATTAGTCAGTTCGACAATGAGTGGGTTGACTATCTTCCAAGGACAGATCGACCAAACAACCGCCGAGCATTAACCTTAACAAATCTTCCTGGTAAAACGCATACTGATGTGCCTAGTCTGGCACAGGCAAGTTATGCCGCAGGCCGTAGACTTAGTGAATTAGAGTTTAATCAAAAGACCGCTGTTTACGATGCCTGCACAAGCCTGCACTCTTTCTTAGATTCGTGGCAACCACTAGGCCGTACATTTATTGTACAGTCTAATACCGGTGGATACTTTGTTCCTCATCGCGACCACCCAAGTATGCCTAGAGAATGTTTTCGTCTAATCTGTTTCTTAAACAACTGCGGACCACTACAGTACGATTGGTGGATGGACGATCGTAAGATGAACATACAGATGGGTCAGGTATACTATGTTAACACTCGCATGACACACCGAACTATTAGTTGGGTTGATAACAGCCAGCACCTAATTCTCAATGTTCCCTTCACTACAGCCAATGTGGCAAAAGTGATTGCTAGTCTAGCACATACTCACTAAAGATAGTCTTTGCTTCATTAATGGGAATTCTATTTCCATCTTTGTGTATGTTGATACTTAGACACCACCGACCCGTTTGATCAGTGTTTATAACTCTATGTGGAGTTCCTATATTAACTACAGTTGGCGTTTCTATTTTTGTCATTGCAACTATTCTTAGTTCATCATGACCAAAACTTAGATATTTGGTATCAGCACTGGTAAATTTTTCTGATTTAGGTATTTCTTTAATAGGAACGCCCCATTGCATAATATGATACTTACTTCCCCAAACAAAGTTTATTTTAACAAAGTTTGATGGTGCTTCGGTATCTATGTGCCATATCATCTTGCCACCAGGTGGTGTATAAAATAATTCGGCAAAGAATACATTGCAGTCTAAAGAGTCTAACCATTTATGAAAGTCTTCTGAAAGTAAATCAGTTCTTCCATGCCATTGCCTAGTCATAAAAAATTCTCTAGGATTAATATTCATGGTCGAAACTAATTTTTCTCTGTCAAAAAAATTATTAGAAATTGTTAAAGGAAAATAATACATTATTGTCCTAGCATTGCTCTCAGTTGATCATAACTGTAATCAAATGTTATGCTCCAACTCATAATAACTCTTTCCTGTTTTGGGCCTCCAAATACTCCATGCGGTAGCAGGGTATTCATGATTACAGGCCTGTCCAGTGTATACCTAAAAACTTCTATACCTTTGGTATTGATAACATGATAAATTCTTTGTTTGTTGTATTGACTGTTTTTATCTTCTGGTATTTCGTAGAATACCGTATAACTATCTTCTGTATAACTTACAGGAATGTTTAAGGCACAACTTCTATTGGGGCATACATGGACGGGTGTAATATAACCTGCCGCTGTTGTGTAGATGTTATACAATGGACTTAAGAAAGGATATTGATCTCTAACACTGGTTAGGTAAGGTTCGTCTTCAACAAGCCTATGATGAGTTGCCATACCCGGTATGCTTTGTTTTTTTCTACGCATACATATCTCTTTGATCTTATCTAGATCAAGTTCCATGTTGGGATAAAAAATGTACTGGTTATTCATTGATCCACTCCCAGGGATCTTTTTTAAATCTTATGCTAATTGCCCTTCTAACTTTATTGCTGGTATTGCCTACACTATGCGGTACATCTGTACGAAACATTATGGGCCTAGTTAGGCAGAACTCAGTAACTTTCTTGCACTTATTAGGATCAAAAAATCTGTAGGGTTGTCCGTTGTCTGTATATTGCACAGGGGGATCGTAACTGCTTTCCCAAAGTTCTGTTATAGATTCATTGCAGTTATCTAACGGAATCTGCAGGGCCAATTGGTCACCGTAGTCATTTGGTCTCCAGTCGGTGTGTATTCTACCTTCAGCGCCCGGCGCAACCTGTATAAGAACAAACCTTTGCACTTCATAACCTAAAAATTCTTTTAAAGGTATATTCAATGCTTGAAAGAAATGAAGATTTCTCGGCAACCTTGCTCTATAGAGGTCTTGAATTTCTTTAACCTGTAAAGGGTCAATGTCTATGTATTTCCAGTAGAACATTAAGGCTTCCTTGTGAAAATACTTATTCCTAGTTTTGCTCTAACACCTAATGTTCGAAAGTCGCTAGCACAATGTATTCGTGTACTGTCAAAAATTATAGCACTGGTGGGGTTCCAATCTATAACACTATGTAGACTTAAACCATCTAACCATCTAGGTTTTAAATGAGTAAAGTACTTTAATCTATTAGCAACATCAAACTTCCCGCCTATTTTTCCGTCAACACCTTCGTAACTAAAGACAGGAGTGTTGTAATAAATTGGCATATCGGACTCGTCTCTAAAAAATTTTGCGGGTCCGTTAAAATAAAACTGATTAAAAAAACAGAGTTTAGGAAGAACAGTAGTCTTTTCTCCTTCTAGCCTCAATGGAATAGTAATGCCCTTATAGACATCGTTGTAATGAAATGTATCATCGATATGTAGTATATGTGGGTAGTCTACATAAAAGAAAAATGCTCCGTCTATTTCATAATCTCCTATATACTTTTTAAGTTTTTCTAATATACTGCTAACAACAGTATCACCAAAATATGGGTATAGATCTAGAGTAATTGGACCAGTATTTTTATGTGTTTGATCTCTACCATGCCCTTCAAAAATTTTTATTAGATGTGCTACATCATCTTCAGAAATAAAATTTTCAACCCTATAGGGTTCTGAAAATCTACTCTTAATTTTTTCAATTTGTTCAACAGTTCTCATCCTTTATTTAATTGCATAAATATAGGTATGACAAAACTTAGCACACTTATACAAAATCCCTTATTTTGCTCAGTACCTTGGGTACACACAGAAATTGATGTTCCTGCTAACACAATTCGTACCTGTCCTATGGGCAAATTTACAATGGGTAACTTTTTAGATGGTGTGCCTGTAGTCTGGGCTAATTCTAAATACGCACAACTAAGACAAAATTTTTTAGAAAATATTGAGTCAGATAATTGCGTTGTCTGCACATCAGGGGGCAACACTAGAACATTCAGAGGAGAAAAAAATAAATCTTTTTATATTCGAAGAATGTTGAATTCTGAATCTACTGAAATTGTTGGTCCAAAGTCTGTTACCGTAAAGATATCTAGTCTGTCAAACATTGCTCCTCGATATTCATTTTTTAATAATAGTTCGATTATAAATGATTTTGTTTCTAATTCTTCAGTATTACAAAAATATCTAAATGCTACTAGCAATAGTATTCCTTCTATAGAATCTTTTAGAGGATCATTTATTGACGCTCAATCAGTAACTATTGAAGCCGGGGAAACATTTATGTTTCCTGGGATAGTCGATTTAATTGATTTAATTGTTGAAGAGTCTAATGGAAAACTTAAACAATTGATATTGACTACGCATCTAAATTATAAAAATCAATTGTTACTTGATAAGTTAGACCAAATATCTAAAAATGTGGCTATATTATTTCATCTATATATAGATGGTCCAAAATCAATTTATGAATATATCAGACACGGTGCATCTTATGACATATTGCTCGAAAATTTAACAGATATCTCAAATAGGTATCGACAGTTTAAATTTAATGCTGTTTTCGGACTGAGTATTCTTAATATAGGATATGTTCCCGAGATTCTAGAAACTATTAATTCTATACAAAATGTCGGTGTAAAATTTGTTGAAACAATTTGGTTTACAGATAACTCAACATTTTTAAATCCTTCAAATATCACTTATGGTATAAAACAAGAATATCTTAACAAGTTAGCAAGTTATGATTATTCTAATAACACTATACCAGAATTACGTACAATTATTTTAATGACTAAACACATATTAACTTCTCCTCCCAGAAATTCTATGGAAGGATTTTATGAGTTTATTAATGCTTTTGATGAATGTGCAGGTACAGACTATAAGACTCTGTACCCTGAGTTAGCAGTTGGTGCTCCTAGCGGGAATTGAACCTGCAATGGCACTTTACCAAAGTGCTAGTATACCATTTACTTATAGGAGCAGGTCGGGAGCCTAACTATCCTCCTGAGAGGACTCGCTAGATTGTCTCGAATAGTCAAGTTTAACGAACCGGCTTCAGTCATACTATAGTGTCAGTACAGTCAACCCCACTGTACCTAGACTGGCAGGGACTCAAAACTACCGTCTATCCCTTAAACTGGCTCCGGTGGCTGGGATCGAACCAACGACCAATTGATTAACAGTCAACTGCACTACCGCTGTGCTACACCGGAATATCTTGGCGGAGAGTGAGGGATTCGAACCCTCGATACAGGTTTTTGCCCGTATGTCTTCTTAGCAGGAAGGTGGTTTCAGCCGCTCACCCAACTCTCCTAATTTGGTACGACCGGTAGGTTTCGAACCTACAAAAGCACGTTGACTAAGTCCTGTGCTCCGGCACCAGCCTTTCCTTTCGGAAGAGGCGGCAGGTCTGCCAATTCCACTCACGGTCGTATATTAATTATACACTTACTTACCATGCGTGTCAATGAATTTGGCGGAAGCGGTGAGATTCGAACTCACGGACCCTTGCGAATCTTCAGTTTTCAAGACTGACGCGATAGACCACTCTGCCACACTTCCGTTCAATATCCAAATATTATTTTTCTGGCATCCTTAAAATATGTTTTCGATCTAGATGAAATTTTAATTCTTAGAGTTAAAACTGTTCGTATATTTGTTGATGCTACGTTATTCCAATCATGAAATATGTCTGTGTTGAAAAGTATACATTCGCCCGGTTTGGCAATCATGCTTTTCAATGGTGTATGTTTTGTTCTATCAAAGTTTATACATTCTCTAGAATTTCCATTTAACGTATCTATTTGGTAATTCTTTAAATCTTCGTCAGCATACCAACTTGTAACACATTTATCATCTAAGATTGTAATAGGGTAATTAATACTAAATCTATCAGCAATTCCGTCTTTGTGCGCTCTATAATATAAACCAGGCGCACTTATAAAAAGACTAACTCTTGCTAATTCAAAAGGAATATGTTTTGAAATAGGAGTCAGAGATAATATATCCTGCGCCTGTTGCTCGGGCAGTCGATAATGTGAAAAATATTTTAGATTAGGATCAGTATATTGTCTACAACGTTCTACTAGTTCGTCGATTCCGTTGTGTGTAAACCTAATATAAAACGGGCTACTATCTTCAATAATAACAAATTCGCTCATGCAAATATTTATTGGAGGAAGGCTGAGGAATCGAACCCCAACCCTTTCGAGTCGTTCTGCTTTCGAAACAGTCCTAGTCCCAGACTAGATAACCTTCCATATTGTAGGCTACGTTTTCCGTGTCGCCCCTACTTGAGTAGACTTCCCTGTCACTGCTGTTGTTAACTTCTCTGCTGTTGCAGTTCAGCACAGCGGTTCGGACTCCCTTATGTATATGCTCTGCAGAACATATTGGGCACTCTGCTTAACGGTTCACCGCCCCCGGTCTGTTAACGCATGACTAGCGATAGCAATCACGTTTGCTACCGACGGGATCTGGTGGGTCAGGTAGGATTCGAACCTACAACAAATCTGGTTTCGAAGACCGGACGCCGCTCCATCGGCTGACCCATTTTGGCAGTGAGTGAGAGATTCGAACTCTCGTGCCCCTTGCGGAACCATCACCTTTCCAAGGTGCGCCAATAGGCCTCTCTGGCAACTCACTATTATTTGGTAGTGATGGTCGGACTCGAACCGACGATAATCTCCGTATGAAGGAGGTACATTTGCCGCTATGCTACATCACCATATTAAAACACACTTATGCCTTTCCATAACAGTGGTGGCCTGTCCTTACTACTCTTACTACATAAGAGTTAAATGTGCTTTAATATGGTCGGAGCACTGGGATTCGAACCCAGAATTGGCAGATTAAAAGTCTGCTGTGATAACCGTTTCACTATACTCCGTATGGTCCCCCACCCCGGATTCGAACCGGGACCTCATTGATTAAGAGTCAAGTACGCTACCGTTAACGCCAGCGAGGGATGGTTGTACTATATTGATTTATAGTGCCACCCCGGACCATACAGAGTCTCAGGATGACACTCGACGTTTACCACGTTTCATGTCATTCTCCTTTGTGTTAAAAACATATTATACAACATTTTAAGGTTGTTGTCAACCTACATTCCAACTAAGTATTTCGTTTGCATTTTTTACTAGTTGATATGTTTGCTCGCGATCCCATCGTTCTCCATTGACTAAGGTCAGTTTGCCCATAGGAACATAGCCAAAGGCTAGTTTAGGATCAGTCATCTTGTAAGGCCACTTTATTTTTGAATCAAAATAAAACTGCTGAAAGTAGCCTCTGTTAAACTTAGAATCAAAAAATCTCAGTGAGTGATAGGTGTATATCATACTCTGAGGAATAATTTGATCTTCAGGAACGTTAACGTCCTTCCTTGTAAATATTTCGTAAGGATGTCTTCCTACATGACAATAGTGAAGCACTAGGTCCCCAAAACTAAAGTTATGTGTAAACTCCCAATAACGATCATCGGGAATAGGCATAGGAGCAATACCTGCTCGTTCACCTTCAGGACAGATTACAAGTTGTAACTGTTCCTTTTCTGTTGTGTTTACTTCAAGTAGAACCTGTATCTCGTGAATGAGATCATTGTACCTACTTAACTGCAACTTTCTTTCCGGATCAGTTTCTGTTTTTTCTAATTCTGGAAAGTGTATGTGCAGTCTGTTCAAACTTTCATTTCGATCAGCATCGTCCCATTTACCCTGTATCTTTTCAGGTATCCAACTGTTTAACTGATCAATTACTTCGTTGAGTTCTGAGATCTTCTCATCCCAGTTCTTAAATACTCCTCTCCAAGGTGTACTGTAGGGACGTATGTCTCTAGCACGAACCTTGGATATAAGCCCTGCCCATGTTTGGGCAATTGGGCTATCGCTCAACGTGTACGTTAGTGTAGTCTTATCTTCGCCGTTGGCTATGATGATGTTGTATTTTTTAAACATACACTATTTAATTTGTGGTGCCGCCTCCTGGGATCGAACCAGATTCCTTGGATTTTCAGTCCACTGCAATGACCACATTTGCTAAAGCGGCATGTATAACAGGATGCTTTTTTACGGTTTAGATTAAAAGTCTAATGTATAAAGTTTGCTGAACGCATCCTAAAACTGGTAGTTCCTACAAGAATCGAACTTGTATTGTCGCCATGTCAGGGCGGTGTTCTTCCATTGAACTAAGGAACTGTATTCTTATTAAAATATTCATTAAAACCCAACATATAAATATCTGCATGAAATGCGAAATCTTAGAATACAAAACAGAACAAAGTTGGGAATTGGATACATTTTTATCTGATCCAAGTTTTAATTCTCTAGTAGATCCAAATTGGCCTCTGGTTGTTACTACGTTTTCAGGTACTATACCTAACGGAGACGAAGTAGCCTATCACGAATATGCTTCTGGCAAGAAGAGAAGTAAACCATCTTTACTAAGAGGAAGTACTGCTCATAGCACATTTAGTCATGTGGCCAAGCATCTAGGTATAAAAAGACAGATATTCAATGTACATGCGGCCTGTGCTAGTTCTCTTTATGCTTTGTATGTTGCATCTTTAATGAGTTTAGATTCGCAAACACCTGTAGCGGTATTCTTCGGAGATTGTGCAAATAATTTTACTGTCTGGCACTTTACAAGTTTTGGTGCTTGCGATCAAGAAACAGGAAGACCATTCGATGCTTCAAGTAGAGGGTTTCGAATGAGTACTAGTATGGCACTATACATTGTCAAGCACCCTAGCGTTAAATCGACCTTGACGCCAAAAGCAGTTATACAAAATTTTTCTTTTTTTACAAAACCCGAACTTGTTGCTCATCCCGGATCTGTAGACGAAATTGTTAGTAATCTATCTCACATAAACTACAAACAAATAGATTTGTGGAATGCCCATGCTACGGGTACAGTAGTAGGTGATCATGCAGAATATCAATACTTTGCACGAACCTGCAAGCAAGATATCCCTATTGTAAGTTTCAAGGGACATCTCGGTCACTGTATGGCCGCTGCCGGAGCACAAGAAATTGCTTTAGCCTTAGAATGTAAAAAGAACAATCTTCTTTTACCTAATATAATAACAGGCGAAAAGATTGTTAATGATGACAGAATCATTACTGAACCTATATCTTTTCCATTTAAGAAAATGTTCAAGGCCAGTTTAGGTTTTGGCGGCAAAACCATTGTGGCTGAAATTGACTTGCTATAATGGAGTAGGGAGAGGGATTCGAACCCTCGGTTTTACAGTTTTGCAGACTGTTGCATTGGGCCGCTCTGCCACCCCTACATTTTATTCTAATATTTTCCAAAATAAATAAAGTTATGAATGCAATATTTTGGAACGGCGGAATACGCCTTGGTATGACCTCAAGATACATAGGTCCTTATAAAATAGCACACTGGATTCGTAAACATGGCTATATGGCTCAAGTTATCGATTTTAGTAATGCCTGGCACGAAAAAAATCTTTATAAATTAACTAAAAAATTTATAACTCCAGATACTCGTATACTTGCAATATCTACAACTTTTTTTGCTCTAGATACATATGAATGGAGCGACGGCAGCGAAGATAATCGTATGCCCGAACGACTCATAAATGTTGCGAGGAGAATTAAACAAGAATTTCCTAAAATAAAGATAGTTGTAGGCGGGTACCAAGCCGACTTACTCAGCGGATTTGGAGTAATTGATGCATCGATAATGAGTTATACAATGGCCAGCGAAGATATATTTTTAGAATATCTCGAACACCTAACCAAAGGAACTCCACCTCCACTAGGCAGATTAATTTTTCCAAAATCAAAGTATTTGCCTAATGAATCTAGAATGTGGTACGATACGGCTCGAAATCCTAAGTATAACATTGAGGACGACGACTTCCGTTTCATTAAGCAAGATTGTATATTACCCGGTGAACCGTTGCCGCTAGATATCAGTAGAGGTTGTATCTTTGCTTGCAAGTTTTGTCAGTATCCTCACTTAGGTAAAGGCAAGTTAGATTATATTCGGGGTATGGAATATATTGAACAAGAAATTCTTGAAAACTATAAAAATTTCGGCACTACAAAATACTATATTCTTGACGATACATTTAACGATACCGAAATTAAACTACAAGCATTTTATGATATGACTCAACGTTTGCCGTTTAAACTTTCTTACTCGTCCTACTTAAGAGCAGATTTAATAGATAGATTTCCTAACATGGCATACTTACTTAAAGAGTCTGGATGCTTTGGCGCCTATCACGGTATTGAAAGTTTTCATCCAGAGGCTAGTAAACTTGTAGGAAAAGCATGGAGTGGAAAACGAGGAAAAGAATTTTTACCTAAGTTATACCACGATATTTGGAAGGGTGAAGTTCCTCAACATACAAATTTTATTGTAGGATTTACAGGAGATACACAAAAAAATATCGATGATACAGTCGCTTGGTTTATCGACAATGATATGCACAGTATCAACTTTAATTACCTATCATTGTTCGGTCCAAATAATAGTAACAGCATTTATACAGTTCAGTCAGAATTTGATAAAAATGCAGAAAAATACGGTTATACTTTTCTTGAACCACCTAATGGAGGATTTCGGTCTTGGAAGACAGATAATTAGACTACCGAAACGGCGATAAAATCTGCTACTGATGCTAACGAACGTACCAAGAAGATTAATAGAATATTGATTTGGTATAATCCTGGACTTGAGTGGTATGGTTACACTAAGCAGGAAATACTCAAACTTAAACGACATGAAGTACCTTGGGGTAAATTAGGTTTTGATGAATTGACAACAAAAAACCGAGTAATGTATTTCAACATGTTGTTAGCGCTCTGATTGGTACCCCATCTCTGATTCGAACAGAGAGAACTTCTCCTTTTGAGAGAGACGACTTTACCAATTTGTCCAATGGGGCATAAACTTCTTTGGGGTGCTCTATGAGGATCGAACTCATACTCCCAAGGTCACAACATGGTGTGCAGGCCACTACACTAAGAGCACCCCAAAGAAGTCTATAAATAAAAAATGAAACTTAGCCGATATACTCTAGAACCGTTAGTGTTTGCTTTTATAGGAATAATATTTCCTTTCTATGCAGTCTATTGGATCTACAGTAATTTTAACCTAGTTAGTCTACTTTTTCTATTTCTAGCAGTAACTTTAATTTCTACAAATAGGTCTATTTTTGCACACCGAGCATGGTGTCATAAATCATGGACACCAAATTACTCTCTAAACATACTAGGGCAAATTTTATTTGTGCTAGGTGTAGCAGGTAATTCAATTGTTTTTACAAGCGTTCATCGCAAACATCATCGATATTCGGATCTACCTCAAGATCCACATAGTCCCAAGCATCAGGGAATAATACGTGTATTATTTTTACTTTCTCAAGTAGACGTTGAGATCAAATATGCTATTGATCATTTAAAAGATTCAACACATATCTGGTTTGCAAAATATTACTGGCACATTATATTTTTATTTGCAATTGTTTTATACCTTATACATCCTTCACTGATTGAATTTTGGATAGCAGTCATAGGAATTACAACAATAAAAATGAATTTAGTAAATGTACTAGGACATAAAAATTTAGAAACTAACGCACCTATTATGGCATCAATTTTTTTAGATGGAGAGTTTTGGCACGCCAATCATCACCGCGAACCCAAAAGTTGGAAATTCTCTAACAAATGGTATCAAATTGACCTAGGAGCATCGACTGTGTCTTTATTTTGTAAACTTGGGCTCGCCACCAGGAATCGAACCTGAATCTACTCTTTAGGAGAGAGTCGTTTTTTCCATTGAACTACAGCGAGATATGGTACCCTAGATAGGACTCGAACCTACAGAAACCGCGACCTCAACGCGGTGTGTCTACCAATTCCACCACCAGGGCATAAGTACTCTATAAATATTTCTATGATATTAGACCACAAACAAATTATAATTTTCGGATATCCAAGATCTGCAACAAAGTTACTGGCCTCTGTATTACAAGACTTTGGCTATCACCGATATGGTGAATGGTATGATGTGTGGACATCTAAGGTAGTTGGTAATACTGCTGTCAGATTACCACAAGAAGAAGTTCCGGCGGCATCTCCTGCTAGACACTTTGAAAGAACATTTACCGAACAGGCCGAAAGGGAACTCAATCTTGATCGCCGATGGAAAACTGTACATCAACAACTAAATCCCGATAAGTGGGTTTTAACGTTATGGCCTAATAATCTAGGACTGTTTCCTTTTCCTATAATGAACTTTAAAGACTGCTACTGGCTGTGTACAACTAGAGATAGGTGGACGCAGTTACTCAGTTGGATCATTTCTAGTCAAAATAGTAACTTTGATGGCCACATAAAAAGTCAACAAGTTCAAGTAGATAAAGTATTTTTCCTTAGATCCTATTGGCAACTTCGTAGAACGGAGTTATGGCAACAATGGATTTTAGAAAATTTAAATTCTACTACTGTTCCTTTTGAAGAATTAACAAAAGGAACTTATCAAGGATTTGGGCAAACATATCCTATCAAATCAAAAGATGAACATAAAAACCTTGGTTCCTATATTCTAAATCTCAGCGAAGTTGAGGATTGGTTTAGATCTGCTGAAGAAGATCAAACTAAAATTATTGGCACCCCGTGATGGACTCGAACCACCGAATGTCGGAATCAAAATCCGATGCCTTACCAACTTGGCGAACAGGGTATATAACAGGTTCTCATTTTATGTGCTACCACTACACCAACATCGCTGACCAAGCAATGCCCAGGATTCGAACCTGGCCCGTCTTTTTTACAGAAAGATTTAATAAGATTGCTGAAAAGAACCTAAATGGTCAAAAATAACAGGATGCTGTGTCTAAGCCGGGACTCGAACCCACGACACACCCCCAAGCGGGCCGGCCTGCAAAAAGTTGGCTGCAGAAAATTTGTTTGCTGTAATCATCCTAAAACTGGTAGGAGTGGTGGGAATCGAACCCACATTCGCCGCCTTATCTAGACGGTGCTTACGACTTTATAAGGGTCGCCCTTAGGCCAATATTAGCAACACTCCCATTAACTGGCCCGGCGTCCAGGAATCGAACCTGGATTAATGGCTTAGAAGGCCACTGTATTGTCCATTATACTAACGCCAGATATTTTTTGGCAGGGGGTGTGGGAATCGGACCCACTCACCTGAGTTCAAAGCCCAGTATCTGCTCCAATCGATTTACCCCCAACATGATAATATTATAACATAGATCTAGTACCTTGTCAATACTTTAAATGGTTGTGACCCCTGGACTCGAACCAGGACTCCGTCCTTATGCATGGAATTGAAGATTGCTGAACGTATCCTAAGGCAGGATCACCTCGTTTACGTGTGCTACCATTACACTAAGTCACAATTTGGCAGTGGGTAAGGGACTCGAACCCTTGGGCCCAAGGATCACTTGAACCTACAGTTTAGCAAACTGCCGCAATCGCCGCTCTGCCAACCCACTATGATTTTGGTCTCCCTACCAGGATTCGAACCTGGACCACACGGCCCCAAACCGCGGATGCAACCTGATAACACTTTAGAGAGATAAATTTGGCACCCCCGGAAGGAATCGAACCTCCATTCCCGCGTTCGTAGCACGGTGTATACTCCATTATACGACAGGGGTATTAAAAAACCCTAGACTTGCTAGGGTTTATTTTATTTTGTTTTTGGGTATATGTAAAACTTTTGTAGATCGGGTCTTAAAGGACTTGCCCATTCACCTCGTCTACACGTATCAATAATATGTCTTGGAACTCCACGTTCTTTCATTTCTTCATGAGAACTGGCTTGCCTGCCAGGAGTTCTCGGCTGCATCATACAAGGTTGTCCAATGTTAGTCCACCAAACATTGGGATCAGTCATTAATGCATACAATGTATCTCTTGTGGGATCACATCTAAAAATAGTTCGACCGTTATCCGGTGTAACAAACAAAGTATAGTCTTCGAGAAGATATATGTTAGCGCAATCTTCACCTTCTAACAAAGCCTGTGGACGCTGTAGGTGATCAAGATATCGTCCATCCGGACCAACACCGTTAACACATTGTTCTACTCTTCCAGGTTTTCTTTCTATGAGAATTGGATTTTCATAGTCTTCTTCATGTACACCTACAAGGTCGCTAAAGTTAGCACTGATCCACCATTTTTCTTGCGGCCATTGCCTTGGTGCAATAAGTGTTTCTTTTCCCTTGTATATTTTTTTGTATCCTTTAGAACCACCTTCGTGTGCTTCGTAGACTAATTCGTCACCGATAGGACACCAAAGTCGTTGTGTTTCGCAATCAAAGTACCAATCTAAAACCATCATAATTTAACTCCCCATAAATATTTATTATGAGTGTTAACTACAATTCGGTTTATCTAGAGTGGGCAGGCCTTGAAAAGAAAGGCATTCCCGGAGATACTAAAGAAACATACGAAAAAAATTGTAAAGAGCGTGCAGATATTATGGAACGCTACGGCTGGATAACAAATCCGGTGACCTACAAATTTAATTCTTATGGATTTCGCTGTGAAGAATTTACCAATGATCCTTCGATAATGTTTCTAGGTTGTAGTTTTACATTTGGATTAGGAGTCCCTAACGAAAATATTTGGCCAACTCTAGTTGCACAGAACTTAGGTTTAAAAAGTGTGAACCTAGGACAAGCAGGAGGCAGTCACGATACTGCCTTTAGACTATGCCATCGGTGGATTAAAGAACTCAAACCTAAAGTCTGTATGTTATTATCTCCTCCTATTTACAGGTTAGAAGTAATAGAACCAGACATGATTACATTTTTTACAACTACCAGAATTCAAAAAGATAAGTTTAGTGAATTCTATGATGCATGGATTTCAAATGAAACTAATAGTCAAATGAACGCATTAAAAAATACATTGGCTATCGAAAGCCTTTGTCAGCAAAACGGTACTCGATTTATCAAATACGATTCTGCTAATTTTAAACGACTAGACTGGGCAAGAGACCTAGGACACCCCGGGGTACTTTCTCATAAAACACTAGCCGATAAAATTTTAAAATTGGTGGAGGCCGAGGGAATCGAACCCTTCTAGTCACGATGCTTGCAAGGCAACGCCGTAGCCCACTACTGCCCCCAAATACAACAGGATACTTTTTATGTGATGGCTTGTGAAGCCATTGCTCTACCATTGAGCGAATCTGCCATGCGGCAAATGTTGGAATCGAACCAACGTGTCATAAATGACTTTGCTGAACGTATCCTAAAACTTGGCTGTGCCTCCAGGAATCGAACCCGGCTCATTTCTGATTAACAGTCAGACGCCTACACCTTGCTTGCTCAGGCACAATAAAATAACAGGATGCGTTTTTTTCTTTTTATACCAAAAAAAGTTTAAAATTTGCTGAATGCATCCTAAAACTGGCGCCGCAGACGAGAATCGAACTCGCCTTAATCGGATAGACAATCCGTTGCCCTCCCAGAGAACTACTGCGGCAAATTGAATTTGTTAAGTGCCTCCCGCTACATACATCGGGAGCATTATCCGCAAATTATGCCGGCTGCGGTTATGTTCCGATAGGCTCTTTTACAGATAACCTACCTTCACCTAGAGTACGTTAGTGATAGTGTTACTTGTCTGCTACCAGGGTAATTAGCCCCAACTCACAAGGATTTCGAGGCCCTTGCTTTCACACATCTAACACACTTAACAAAACTGGTACACCGTACGGGAATCGAACCCGTCTCTTCGGCTTGAAGGGCCGAGGACCTACCCAGAAGTCCAACGGTGTGTAATTGGTGCTCCGTTACGGAATCGAACCGCATTCTGATGCTTACAAGACACCTGCATCGCCAGCAATGCTTACGGAGCATAAATGGTGCCTCCACCACGAATTGAACGTGGAATGGCCGGTTATCAGCCGACTGTTATACCATTTAACTATAGAGGCAATATTTGGCACACCCCCAGGGACTCGAACCCCGACGAACAGTTTTGGAGACTGTCATGCTGCCATTACATTAGGGATGTATAAAACTTGGCGACCCGTACCGGATTCGAACCGGTGTCCTCCGCCGTGACAGGGCGGCGCAATAGGCCAGACTATGCTAACGAGCCAAATTTGGTGGACCGTAAAGGAATCGAACCTAATCGCCAGCCACCCTACATATTAAGGCAACGGATTTACAGTCCGCCGTAGGGAATACGATCCAAATTTTGTAACACTCTCCTCTACGATTTTAGACAGCGTCAGGGGCTGAATGAAGAGTGTGTATTAAAGCAGACTACTCATCGGCATAAGCCATTTGACTGTTCGGCAATCTGCTTTAATACGCTACCATTTTTTTATCCACACAAGGATAAGCCATCCGGTAGGCCGCCCGTTTGGGATATGTTTTAAGTGCATCCCCAGGTCCTCGTTACCTGTATCTTCACACTTTGCGATATTAACGGCACCTTTCGAGCACCTCTCGCTTTCTCAACGCTTCGGAATACTGTCTAGCACGAGCAAACTTTTCGTCAATCATCTTACGAAGATCATGTTCAGTTAGCGTATGCCTTTCAGTAAATTCTATCTGGCGTTTTTGTTTGTTGTCTTTTACTGTTTCTTTCATACTACCTTTCAAAACAGCAAACAAAAACCCCAGGGTGTTTAGTCCTGGGGTCCTCTGGGTAAAGTTGTGTAGTGTTAACTTACACGATCCTCCCGGGACCCCTGGCAAATCTCTGGTGTACGATCATTACTTGACAGTAACCAAGAGGTGGGCATAAAGCCTGCCTGTTTGGCGCTTCTATCAAAACAATAATGTATCGCTACGGTTTTCATTTGCTTGTGTTTCCTTAAAAACTTTTTGCGCTATCTCTAACGCATGCCTTAATTGTATAGTTATTTAGTTCTACTGTCAACCCCTATTTGCAAATCTGAGCAAAAAAAGTTTTGTTAACTACGGAACCTTCCTAACTATGTGTCTATTATATATTTATTTATCTCTCTTGTCAACCCCTGATAATGTGGCTTTTTTGCCACATTCAGTTAGTACCTTTGTTTACAATGTCTACATGGCGTTGATATCCAGTGGTGTTAACATAACCGTCTTGCTTGTCGTTAGGGCCTGCAAGCATAAAGGTATGGAAGCCATCCATAATGTAATGTCTACAGAGATTTCTTTCAACCTGTGCTCCATCCATTTTGTTGCACCACGGAGCAACATGATCGATGATAGCACCGTAACCGCCATATCTTTCCCAATCTTCTATACGATGTAGACTAGGCTGGAATGTAAATCCTAATCCCCATTCTCCGTCCATGACGTTGTTCACGTTCCAGAATGTAACATCATCTAACTTAAACTGTCTATGATATGGAGGAATTGTCTTGTGGCCTTTACTAGGATCTTCCCATTCGGGTTCATATTGTGTTAGCCATACATTGATACAGCAGTCATCTGCTTCTAGAATTTTTTTGCTAGGTTCGATAAAACTGTCACGGATAAACACAAAATCATCTTCACAATGAAACACATAGGGCGTCTTAATCAACGGATAATACTTGTCAATGTTGGCTAGTTGACCTTGTCTACCTGCGGTATTGATAAGATCTAGTTTCTTAAATGGTAAAATTTCGCGGACCCATTCCAAACTTTGGTCACTGTCTTCTACAATAATTCCGTGTTCAATCGGGTATGTGTTATGTTTAACAAAGGTTTCTAGGCAAACTTTAAGCAGATCGTGCCGCTTACAACTGGTTAAAAAGAAGGTTACATCACTCATGCGGATATTTACTTTCAAATAAGTTGACTTTTCATTATATTGGTAGTTAAATAGTACGATGAAAAGACATTTGCTTATTATATTGAGAACCTGCACTCGTGTCAACATGATCAACGACACTGGCAAAGGTAGATACATAAAGGTACCAAAGGCACAGTTAGTAAATGTATGTGTAAGCAGTCTAGTCAATAGTATCAATCATGTGCAAGGACACGACGTTGAACTAGTAGTTTTAGATGACCACAGTGATGACTCCTGCGTAGCAGATATTAAAAACATTATCTCTCACTGTAAATTCCCTACAACGTTTATACCTGTAGATGGTGGTACGGGTAATGCCTATACAATGAAACGAGTCTTTGAACAGGTTGAGGCCCGATCTAAAGATCTGTGGTATCATGTAGAAGACGATTATCTACATTACCCAGAAGCCATACACGACATGATTGATAGTCTTGACGAGTTTGAAAGTAAGACGGGCAAGTATATAGCCATTAATCCGCACGACGATGTATGGCGCTACAAGTATGAAATTTATCCTAGTTTCATAATGCACGGTCCCTACAGACACTATAGAACAGTTAAACATACCACGTATACCTGCTTGACTACTCGTGCCACCTATGATCGATATCGTAATCACTTTCAAGACATAGTAACTCTAACAGAACAACGTGCAGACTGGGTTGAGAATAAAAGTATTAACCTAGTTTGGAACAAAGAAGATGTTGTTCTGTTCAGTCCTATACCCGGTCTAGCCTTTCACATAATGGACGAAAGCGGTAAAGATCCCTATATTGACATAGACGAACTGTGGAACAGCGTTCCACAACTTTGGAAAAGCGATACTAGACCTAAGATGGCCATTGTTAGTCTATTCAATGAACGTCACGCTGATCTAGCCAAACTAACTTGGTATAACAACAAGGTCAAGTATGCACTCAAGCACGGTTATCTAGCATTGGCTAAAACAGACAACTTCAGTACCGAGCAGGTACACTTTGACAAGTTTGTACACATCCTAGATGTTATGAATAGTAACCCAGGCATAGATTGGGTATGGTGGCTAGACAATGACGCTATGATTACTAACTTTGACATTCGGATAGAAGACCTAGTTGATACAGATTATCACATTATCATGCCCACAGATATTGCCGCACTGAATACAGGCAGTTTTATTGTACGCAACAGCGCACAGGCTCGAGAGTGGCTAGAGTTTTTACTCAGCAAAAAAGCCGAATACAAAAATGATAAGAAATGGTTTGAGCAACAGGCCGTTATTGATTTTTATCCCAAGTTTCAAGACTTGTTTAAGATCATACCTCAGCAGTGGTTGAATTCCTATGACTATAAAATGTATAATGTAGAAGGAATTGATTTGCTAGGGCAAGATGGTCAATGGTACCCGGGGGACTTTGTTATACATTGGCCCGGTATGCCCAATGAAGCAAGGGTACAACTGGCACAACAATGCCAACAGTTTATACAGGATACACAATGAAAGTTTATGATTGTTTCCCATTCTTTAATGAATTGGATGTTTTAGAAATTAGATTACAAGAACTATGGGATGTTGTTGACATCTTTGTTCTAGCAGAATCTAATCTTAGTCACAGTGGCAAGCCCAAAGAATATCATTATGAAAATAATAAAGACAGGTTTGCCAAATACGCCAGTAAGATTGTAAGAATTGCTGTTGAAGATATGCCCGATACCGCAGATAGTTGGGTAAGAGAAAAATATCAGCGTTGGGCTCTACACAGAGGACTCACTGGACTACAGCCCGATGACATTGTAATTACCAGCGACCTAGACGAGATTCCTCGAGCAGACGCTATCGCAATGATCAAAGAAGATGAAAACGAATGGGATCGTTACATTCTTACCATTCCCATGTTCCAATACAAGATCAACTACATGAAGATCTATGATATTGTCAAACAGCCCAACATCATGGTAGCCCGCGGTCGTTGTTACACCAATCCACAACAAGAACGTGAGTATACATTTCCTTGGGTACAAAAGCCTGCTAACCTAGTATTCATTGATCATGCAGGATGGCACTTTACCTACTTTGGTGATAACAATCATGCTATTACAAAGATTCAAAACTTTGCACATACCGAGACTGATACTCCCGAGATGATTGCCAAGCATAATATTGATTGGTTTATTGAAAACAAATGTGGGCATCATGGTCCTACACATCCAGAAAGATTTGAGTATGTGGTTGTTGATGAATACTTTCCCGACTGCATCACACAAAATTTAGAAAAGTACAAGCATATGATTGTGCCTAATGCTAGTTTCCATGTTACCGATTTATACAGAGAATGAATAATTATCTAATAGAAAGTTGCATCTGTGGTGTAGAACTTTATTTTGATCATACCACAATAAACGATATTCCAGTTAAGGTTTGTAAAAACTGCGGGACTATACACCAAGAACTTAAAAATTTTACTAGTCAAGACCTAGTTGATTTTTATCAATACCAATATCACCTTGCCTATCAGGCAAAGAAGGGTGTTATTTCTTACTATGATAGATATGAACATGACTGCAAGGTTGCAGACCTGAGGCTCACAGATTACTCATTTCTTCTATCAAGAGGAATGAAAGGTCTAGACGTTGGCAGTAGCAACAGCGCATTTGTTCACAGAGCCAACGTACAAGGACTAGTCTGTGAAGGACTAGAAATTGGAGATAGCATCGGCGACGATACAGTCACCATTAGAGGTAATCTCGAGACAGCAGATTTAAAAAGAGATCACTATGACTTTGTTACCATGCACGATAGCATAGAACATATGATTGATCCTAGAAGGGCTTTGTTAAAAGTTCAGACTATATTAAAAAGCAAGGGAGTTCTGATAGTAGATTTGCCAGACTTCTTTATTGAAGAAGGCAAACATCACTGGAAACGTGTAGAACATCTTTGGTTTTTTACTAGAGAACAATTTATAAAATTATTAGAAGTGTCTGGTTTTACTCTAATAAGAGTAACTACTCCGATTCCAGGCAAATTAGTTTTTTACGCAGTTAGTCAATGAAAACATTTAGCCATTCTGGTACTACTGGAGATACCTTTAGTAGTTGTGTAGCCGTTAAGATATTGGGTGGCGGCGACTTCTATCTGCGTCTGCACAACCTAGAGAATATGCTACAACAAAAACTAGGGTGGGGACTTGCACCAGGAGATAGGCACAGCGGTCGTATGACTGAGCATGATTATGAGATTATGCGTGAGTTTATGTTGCATCAACCTTATATTAACAGTTTTAATGTATGGAAGGGCGAGCATATTGATCACGAATTAGAGAATGCGGCTTTACATTTAGAAACTAATAGGTTTCCTCGCAACTTCCCTAACCAACACGCCCTGGCACAAAGCATTGACATGGATCAACATTATAGAGAATTACAGGTAGTTCCCTATATGGAGTGTAGAGAGGTTCGTAGGTTTCCCGGAAGACCTATTGTTATTAATCGCACTCCTCATTATCAGAACGGTAATGAACTCGTAAGTCCTTTCTGGAAAGAAATGATAGATAGAGGACTATGCGAACAGGCTGTGTTTGTTGGACTAGAAAGTGAACACGCATGGTTTGAAGAAACATTTAAATGCTTTGTACCTCACTATCGTACTCCAGACTTTATGGAATTAGCCCGAGTTATACAAGGCAGTGAACTTTTTATCTGTAGTATGAGTGCGCCCTGTGCTGTTGCACTTGCTATTGGAAAAAATATGTGGGTAGAAACACGCAAGAATGAACCGTTTGATCGACTTGAGATCAACTACCCCGGACGCATGAACATTAGGTATTTTTAATATGGAACATTTTTACGAAAACATACCAGGTTGGTTTAGTTATGACTACCTCTACAAAGATGCAGTAGAGAGGGCAGAAGATGGTGCTCTGTTTGTTGAAATTGGTAGTTTCAAAGGACGCAGTACAGCATTTATGACTGTAGAAATTGTTAATAGTGGAAAGAAAATTCGGTTCGACTGTATTGATCCACAAAAACTTCTTAGTCATTATGCAGATTCTGCTAAGGAGCAGCCAGAAGTATTTGAAGGTTATGGCGCCGAACACTTTCATAAAAGATTAGAAACTGTAAAAGGTTACTATAATCTAATTGAATCAACTAGTAGCGAGGCGTATAAAAACTATGCAGATCGTTCGATTGATTTTCTTATGATAGATGGTGATCATACATACGAGGCCGTTAAAGATGATATTATTAATTTCTTGCCTAAGATGAAAGTGGGCGGAGTTATTACAGGTGACGATGCCTTTGCAGAAGATATTCAAAGAGCCGCACGTGATGCTGTCCAAGGTACAGGACTAGAAGTTCATTTCATTGACGGTATTCATTTTTGGATTGAAGTTACTGAATGAAGATAGCAATGATTGCGGGAGGCCAACCTAGGTTTACCGCAGAGTTTTTAGAATTGCTGAAACAATTACAGGGGTTTGATAGTGCAGACCTATATGTTACCTTTTGGACTACAGATTGGGTTGATAGTCTAGAAGAAGGTTATAGTAAGATCAGTTCTGTACTTCCAGAAAGATATAAACTTGCTAAACTACAGATAGTTGATCAGCCTAGAAATGAACTCCCTGTACACACTAAAGAGCATCCTCCTGCTGAACCAGAAAATGTTCGTTGGGCCTATAACCGTAGACATGGAATGTGGGCCAGTACAAAAATGTCTTTTGACATGATTGATCAGGACTACGACGTCTATATTAAATTTAGACCCGACGGAATGTTAACATGTAATGTTGATATCAAAGAACTTGACCTTATAAATAATGAGTTGATATATCCAAATTATCCTAGAAACGGAACCCCCGGTGAAGAGATCTGCGATCAGTTTGTGATAGGTACAAAAAAAGGCATGGAATTTTATTGTGATTTAATTAATCACTTTAAAAGATATGTTCCTTTAGTTTCAAGGGTATGGGAAGATGATATTCATACATGGGCTTCGGAACATATATTAGCGTATCATATCAAAGAGAATAATAAACAACAGGTATTGGGAAATTTTGGACATATACTTGCTGGTGCTCCTGGCGCATTAACACAGGGCAGAAGTAGATTTACAGATAAGCATTACCATCACCCTATTATAGAAGGACCAATTTAATGAAATGGGAAGAAGATTTAATTAGAGATATAAGGACTCATACGTCTTATGACGATGTCGACGGCGTAGGAAATCCCTACGGAGGTGCCCGAGGAGAGTTTACAAGAGAAAATGCAGATGCTTTAATTGAACATTTTCTAAAGGTAAGAGAAAATTGTTCTGCTATTTTAGAAATTGGTGTTTGCAGAAACAATCAAGAGTCCTCTACACATTGTTTTTTAAGAAATAAAAAGCCTGAAACCAAATATATTGGTATCGATGTCGAAGATAAGTCATTTTTAAACAATGCATACCTAAATGTCCATACCATTCAAAATACAAGTTTTGACATAGGAAGCAATATGCAGATGTTTTCTAATCTTGGAATTACTAAATTTGACTTTATTTTTATAGACGGATGGCACAGTATCAATGCGGTAATGAAAGAATGGGAATATACACAACTATTAACACCTACAGGAATTGTAGGTTTTCATGATACTAACTATCACCCCGGTCCTAAAGAATTTGTTGATGCATTAAACAGAGATAAATGGAATGTGGTTAAGTTATGTCCTGATGACTACGGTATTAGTTTTGCATGGCGTAGATAAATGATATTCATAGCACATAGAGGACTCACAGACGGTCCTAATAACGAATTAGAAAACAAACCCGAGCAGATTCTCAAGAGCCTTGAAGAAGGGTTTCATTGTGAGGTAGATGTTAGATACATAGATGGTCAGTGGATGTTAGGGCATGACAGACCTGATTATGAGGTAGACTACGAGTTTTTGTTTCTAGATGGTCTATGGATACATGCTAAGAACTTAGAAGCACTTTATGTACTAGGTGCCGATAAGTCTTTAAATTTCTTTTGGCATCAAAACGACGATTTTACTCTAACCAGTCAAGGCGAAATTTGGACATATCCAGAAAAGCCCCTAACTGGAGATAGTATTATGCTCATGCCGGAATGGGCTGATCCTAAACTTGAACGTTTAAATTTTAACTGTAAAGGTATTTGCAGTGATTATGTACGACAGATACAGAGCATTTACGCCCAACGCCCAAAGTCTGATATATAAATTTTGTTTGACCATGAAGGAACAAACGGTGATTTCCACTCTTCACCGGTTGTAACATCTCGCCAAATACCGTTTCTTCTAAATTCAATCTTAAAATCTGCTGGAGCATACTTTAGTCCATGGTGCTCTAGATGTCTGGCTAACATGGTCTCAGGATGGAATATGGTCCCACTTCTATGATGATCTACGGCTTCGTTATATAGATTAGTATAGGTAGTCATATTATTTGAAGTACTAATGCCTATGAGGTCTGATATCATCACTCCGTATCCGCATCTTTTATTCTGAGACATTAACACTAGATTAGATTCTCCGTCAAAATGTTTTCTCATGTAAGTCACATCTAAATGTGATTCTAAACTGATATCAGGCCTGGCTTTTATCACCACATCATATTTGAAGTTTTGAGAATTCTCGTAGTCAGTTCTCAATTTATTAGCCATATGTTGGCTATACCACATCTTCCAAACATTGGATTGAATGCTCTCTACAGCAAAGTTCTCAGTGATATTATACATAGGAACTGTAGTTTGATCTGCTAATTCTAATGTAATTATAGAATGATTGCTAGGAAATAGTTCTCTAAATTTGTTAAGGGCCCAATCTCTTTCAATATGTTGCCAACAGGGTGCAACTACTTGATGCCCTTCACTGCTGAGAAGATTACTTGTGCTAGGGCTGTCTTTCCATAGGTACATAAACCAATCTGCACGATCAAAACCCACAAGATTCTGTAAGAATAGATCAAACTCAGAACAGAATCTAGGCTCTCCTTGAAGTAAAATTGCAACACGCATGAAATATTTATTGGATTATATACTATGAGAATATTTTAAATGTACGCAGTAAATAGTGTTATACGGGAGTAGACACATGGATTTTTTAAAATTAGTAGCAGAATTAGGATTTCCTATAGCCGGAGCAATGGCTGCTGGCTACTTTGTTTTTCTAACGCTGAAATTTATTTTAGCAGGTGTTACATCTAGTGTAAATGGCATGGGCGGTATTATTAAAGGTCTAGATGCTCGAGTTGATACTATGACCAATCAACTGCAACGTATTGATGTTAAGGTTAGTCATGCTCTAGGCTTACAACCTGATTACGATAGAATCAGTAGAGCAGAACAAGCAGATCAAAGAAAGGACTAACATGGATCCGGTAGAACTAGTAAACAAATATGGTTTCCCAATTGTTGCCGCAGGCGGAATGGGGTATTTCATATACTATGTATGGACCTGGGTAACAACAGAAATTAAACCTGTTATAGGACAGGCTAATGGAACCCTCATTGCTCTTATTGATCGTATTCGTATGTTAGATAATGATCTTATAAGATTAAATCAAAAGGTTGAAACTGTAATGGAACTACGTGGTAAGACTATCGAGTACGAACGTATCAAAGCCGAACAAGAAATCAACAAGGCTTCAGAAGAAACTCCGCCGATTGGCAAACGTAAAGCCACACCTCAAGAAATTAAAGATTCGGCTGGCGACGACTGATTAAGCGTATAATCCAATAGTTAGGATCAAATTCCCACCAACGCCGACCCCCATGATGGGGATTCCTTGGTTCTGCATGATGATTATTATGCCAACATTCTCCAAACACAAATGGCCAATTGCTAGGAACATTAACACTATTATCTCGAGTTTCTAAGTTTCTATAGCCCATAAATTTAATATGAGTCAAACTAGTCTGCATACCATAGGCATGTAAACTGATCAATGCTGGAAGAACTAGTCCGTATAACCATAGGTCTGTGCTGATCAACGCTGTGAGTGCGTGAATAATCCATAAAATGTAATTATAGTTTTTGTGAACAAACATTACATCACTGTCTTTGAGTAGATCAATAATTGCTTTGATCTTAACATCTTTATCGTCTAATTTAAATTGCCATAGGATATGACTGTGCCAGTAGCCGTCTCGGGGGCTATGTGGATCTAGATCTGTATCGGCGTTCTTATGATGTCCACCTCTGTGTATACCGGCCCAAAATATAGCACTTCCTTGTACCGAAATTACTCCGCACAATAGTAGAAAGATTTTCATAGGTCTAGAAATCTCAAAACCTTTGTGACTAAAGTATCTGTGATATCCTATGCTTACACCAAATACATTTATTAATAGATATCCCACAATAAAAGCAATCCACCACCAAGATGCTATAGTTCCTAAGAATAAACTATAGATGGCCCATATTCCTAGTAGGTGTAGCGGCACGACTCCACCCCAAAGATTAGTTACCTTGAATGTATTCTCTATAATTTTGTTCATCTTGATTTCCATTGTTCGAGCAAATTATCATCACCATTATATATTATTAGTTGCCAGCATGTATCATCGCATTCGTTGGGGCAGGTAAGGTAGTGTTTATTGTTCTTTTTAAACTCGTGTCCGTGTTTTTTAAAACTTTTAATACACCAGTCTTGCCATCCTTGCTTTTGTCTACTAACAAAATGTAATTTAGAATCAGTGGTAATCTCTAACCATTCTTTTTGGCTTTGTATTGTTTCTCCAAAATTGCTACCTACACCCTTAGGCCACGACAATCTTTCGTAGGGCTTCCATGTTCTATTTAATATTCTATAGGCATCCCTTGGCCAACAACTTCTATTTGATATACTTGAGCACAGGACAGGTGTGTCTTCTTTGTCAAAATAAATGGTATAGGCTACAATATCAACGAAGTACTCCGGACTATAATTTTTCCAAAGATTATGCGTTCGATCGTTATATTGATCTTCTCTGAGTTTGTTAAAAAGTTGGTCTAGATCTTTGTCCGAGCCAGGCGCCCAGGTGATTGCTGTCATGCAACTATTTACTAGTGGCACACATAGGTTTCATTCCATTAAGAGTTATTCCTAGTTTAGCCCATTCATCGTAGTTACCTATAACAAAATTCGGCCAATAGTATAAGATTAGAAACTGTCTTACAGATTCATCATACCACCAGAACCAAAATTTATCTATTTCGTTGTAGTTCAAGAACTTTGGCCTCTAACATTTGTATTCTATGTTGTTGCTCAGCAATCTTCTTTTTGTCTTCATTAGGCTTTTCTATTCTTTGAACTACAGAGGCAGTTGGTCCTACAATACGGCAAGGAGCGTCTTTAACCGTAACAATTTCCTCTGGACAAACTTTGTAAGGTTTATTTGCTGGTGGCTCTGAATATGCCGTCCCAATCGCTAGGAAGATCCCTAGTACGCATTTCTGAAATACGTTCGATCCATATTTCATAGTAGTGATCCATTTTGCCATCAAATTCTCCTGTAAGTTCGTTGCACAATTTAATTGCCTTATCCCACTTTTGAGAACGATATAGAGACAGCATTTCTTCATGTTTCTCACGAGCGGTATTCCATGCATTAGCAACAGTTTCATCTGGCATATAATGTACTGTAAAGATATTAACACCTATACTCTTACCCTTAACTGCAATACAGTCTAAGGGAATAGTAAAATAAGCATCGTTGACACGTTTCTCGGTGAATTCGCTGATGATGATTAGTTGTCCGTAGTTCTTAGTTTGTCCTTCTAGACGTGCTGTTAAACTAACACTATCACCTAAGACATCATAACCAAATCGATCTTTACTGCCGATGTTACCAATTAGTGTAGGACCTGTGTTAATACCAAGTCCGCAACCTACACGCGGCTTACCTTCTTTCTCCAATTCAATGTTGAACAATTCAACAGCGTGGATCATTTCAAGTCCTGTACGTACTGCGGCATGTGCATGATCAGGATCCTGTTCTTCTTGAATAGGGGCTCCATGTACGTGTAATGATGCATCACCAATGAACTTGATTAGACAGCCGTTATTGCGTAGAATTGGTTCAGCAATGGCTGTCATGTAACGATTCATAGTGTTAGTAAATGCTACAACATCATCACCGTAGGTTTCACCCAGGCCTGTAAAGTTACGCATGTCACTCATGATGATGGTAAGATCTTTCTTTTCTCCACCTAGTTTAATAAAACTAGGATCTTTCTGCAGACGTTCAACAATAACAGGATTTACATAACTGCCAAACTGTTTCTTAATGGCAGATTTCTGTAAGTATTCGCTTAAGAATTTTACCATGTAGGCATGCAAAGCGACCAAGACTGTGCCAAGGGCAAAGAAAGTACTATCGAATAAGAATAGGTAATGACTATAAGCATAGATACTACCGCCAATGATAGCACTAACCACAGCAACCGTTGTAGCCAAACCAACATAGGTCCACCTCATTAAAAATATTAGTAATAGTCCTATTAGTGCTAAACCTGCGACTTCTAGATCGTCAGCATAACTTGGACGTTGTATTGTTCTGCCGTTTAACATTGTTCCCATTAAACTAGCCTGCATGTATTGTGGCCATACTTCGCCTTTGGCAGTGGCCACTGGCTGAACTAGGCCGGCAGCACTGAGACCAACTACCACAATAGACCCTTCAAAGTCTTTAGGCAGATTTGCTAAACTGTGTTCAGTTGGAGTTTGACTCCAATCAATCCAAACTCTGCTTAGAGGATCAACATTAATTCTGCTAGACTTAGGAATACGAATTGCTTCAACACCCATGTCTCCAATCTTAACTTGTATCTTTGTATCTCTTGATGCCACCCTCAGTGTCTCTAATGCCACAGCAGGATGAACAATTATTTGTTGTTGATCTAACGGGAGTAAATGATCATCTGGGGCAGAGATCAGCAAAGGCATACGACGGACAACACCGTCTAGTTCTGGAAAAGTATTGGCAATACCTACGCCGGCAGCACGCTCTTGTAGTACAGGCACATTGGCAATAATGCCGGGATATTCTACAAACTGTCCCTGTGGGTCTTTACCTACTACCTGTACTGCCGATCCAAACGTTTTGTTCTTACCCTTTGTACTGGCAATCTCGGGAAGTATTACAGGATATTTTTCTAGTACCTGGGCCAGTTTGGGATCTTGATTAAATCGATCTCCTTCAGGCATAAGGATATTGAACACAACAAGTCCAGCATTTCTAGCATAAAGGTCTTTGATAATATTGGCATATATGTCTCTTGGAAAAGGAAACTGACCGTATTTGTCTAGAGAGGCTTCGTCAATATTAACTGTATGCACTGGTATTGATTCAGCAGGCTGATTAACAATTAACTGGTCAAAATAACGGAGTCTCACAGACTCCACAAAACTTGGATCCCAGAAACGGATTAAGACCATTATAGTCAGGGTAACTAATGCGGTCCATGGGTTAAGTAGGTATTTTTTCATAATACTATTTACACTTTCCACTTGGGAGGTGGGCGCATCTTGCTCATCTTTTCTTGTATTTTTTTAAGTTCTTCCTGTCTAAGTTCTTCTTTTCTGCGCTCTTCAATTTGTCGTGCTAGATATGCTTGATATCGTTCTTCTAAAGTCATCGGTTTTATACCCAACTCTTGCTGTAGGCGACGAGTCTCTGCCAGTACACGATCGTACTGTGCCTGTAGATCAAGCGGAAAACTCCAGTCTATCATCTGTTTCTGATTACGCTAACTGAGCATCCTGATGGATTTGTACAGGTCTGCTGTAAACTATATGTATCACCGATACCTGTTTGGATAACACTAACTGAGTTCTTATTACCAATTAGGTTTAGCAAGGTGCTATGATCATTACCAGTTTGGTTAACTGTTGCAGAGTTATTGTCTCCGCTAATGTTTACCAAGGTAAAGTTATTGTTACCGTTTTGAGTATTGTTAACTGTATTCCAATAACCAGTAACGGTGATGTAACTGGTGTTGCCAGTACCGCCCTTTTGTGTTAGGTTTACTGTGTTAATATCCCATGTAGTTTTTACACTGGCTGTATTAGTATTAGTTTGTTGTTGTGCAGTAACAGAGTTACCGTTACCTGCTGATTCAAAGTTTAGGATGTTATTGTTAACATCTCCGCCTGCGGCAGTCTGCTGTTTGATGTTGATGTTATTGCCCCAAGCATTCATTTTCAGGCCAACAATATTACCTTGGCCAAATTGTCTTACGTCGATAGCACTATTATTACCATCAACAGTAGCCCAACCACTGGTTGTGCCTGTGATAGCATTGTTATTGCCATCTTGTTCTAGTCTAACACTGGTGTTAGATCCTGCATATATCTGTTTAACGTAAATGCTGTTTCCGTTAGTGTTAGGTGCAGTTCTAGAATAGGTAGGTGCTGTACCTAGAGTAGGTGTGATAGTATAGGTTGTAGAAGTTGTAGTTGTAGAAGTTCCGTTACTTGTTGTAGTACTTCCATCGCTGTAGGTTGTTGTAGTTACAGGAGTTGTAGTTGTAGTCGTTACTGAAGTTGTACCTACAAACACATCAGTAAAGTTTCCTGTAGTGGTAGGACGACTAACAGAAATATTACTTGTATTAGAGTTGGATGTAGAACTCGACACGCTATTTGTAGTTGATGTGCTGACCACCGTTGGAGCACAATCACTACAGACACTACCAGGCTGGCCGGGGTTAGCAGGAGTACCACCTGAACCGGTATCAGTACTAGTCACTCCGTCATTGAGATCGTAGTAATAGGTAACTTCTGCGATCTGCATACTATCACAATTTAAACCACACCCGTCTCCTGACTTTGTAGTTGGGAACAGAATAAAGTAATAGACATAGGCATTGGTGTTACCTGTCATAATTTCCGGACTGGTCCAAAATCTACTTTCGCTTAAACTTAACGTGTCAGCCTTAATTAAGGTCCAGTTGACCCCATCATTACTACCATATAACTTATAACTTGTAGGATCTCTACCACTAAAATCGTTAGCAGTAGTAATGGTAAACTTTTGAACTACTCGACCTTGACTTAGTTTAACTGTAACGCCTGCATTCTTTTTATCAAAGTTTAGGTACTTAGTTCCGGTGTTACCGTCAAAGGCATTGGCAGCACCTTCTCCGCCAGGGCTGTTATAACTGGTAGGATATATGTTGCTGATTACTACAGGGTTACTATTAGTCCTAATGACTTGCCAATTTGGTGTTGGTGTTGCGGGAGCAGCCGTTTGACCTGCGGCCAAAGGTGTTGTACTTGCCCAAGTATAGTTGTTTAAATCGCTAGATGTAACACTGGTATCCATGTTAGAGAATGTAGCACTGGCACCATAGTTATATCCCTGTGCAGTTGAAATAACATTACCAAAGAAACCACTACCTATATAGAAGATGGCCCCACTTCCTAGGGCAGTGATATCACCATAGTCGTGAACAATACTATGTTGTGTTCCGTTGCTGTTCATTAACTTCAATCCATAGGTACCGGGGTTGGTGGTACTAGGAAAGAACTGAAAATATTGTCCCGCAGTTACAGTTACGGTTTGAAAGTTTTTATTGTAGGGTGCAATGAAGTTACTGGCATGTAATGTATTTCCATTCCAGTAGTACTGAACATCGAATATTTGATTGATACCGAACTTGCCATCTGTAATAGCGGCAAACGCATTAGAGCATAACAACATTAACATTAAAAATATTTTTCTTATCATTTGTAACTCTGGTTAATGATTATGCTGCCTTGTGGCCTATTTAGGCCTCCTGCAAAGTTATAAGCATCAGTTTGACGATCTTGAGTAACAACTACTAGTACTTTAGTATCGTTGGCCAACGAGATAGCAGTAAAATTATTGCCGCTAGCACTAAGACTCATATAACCCCAACCAATTTGGTTTAGCATAGGGTTGTCATTTTTGTACATCCTAACTACATGTTCGTTTTCGTAAGGTCTGTCTTTGACTTCGACTCCCTTTTCTTTTAACTCAGTCAACAATGCTAGAGCACGATCTTCGGCATCTCTTTCTCTAGCAGTTTTTTCTTGACGATCTTTCTGTTGATCAGAAGATGCTTTGGCTTCAGCATTGCTATGATCTTTATGATCTTTTTTGTCATCGTCTTTTTTAGCGTCTCCTGTTTTTTCGGCAGCGGCTCTAGCGGCCTGTTGTATACTGACTCCTGCCATAGTCATAGGAGGTCTAATGATCAGGTTGTTTCCTATAGCAGTATTACTAAGGTTCACTACCATAGGAGGAGTAGGCGGTGTTGCGGCTGTTTCTACAATAGTTGCTTGATACGGTTTATCTAACAATATCCTAGTTGATCCACTGTCAACTTCAATCTTACCACTACCGCAGGTAAGTCCTTTTAGGTTAATAACCTGAGGTAATTCGCAGGTAGGCATTAACATAACAAGACTCTTACCAGTCTCGTCAACACTCATAACAAAGTCTGTACCTCTCACAGCAATGGCCGCAGTAGGTGTATTAATCTTTACAGCATTAGGATTATTGTTGGCAATATTTCCAGACACATATCGTACTGTCCCGGCTGCGGCCTTAAGACTTAATTTCCCACCTGCGGCATTTTTAGGATCGTAGACAAAATCGTCTATAACTAATGCAGAGTTTTCCGTAACCTTAACTGATGTGTTATCCTTAAAACGAATATTAACTACACCGTTCTTAGTTTCCACACGGTCATTCATTTCAACCAATGTGCCTTTGGATACAGTTACAGTTTCTTTTCCTCGTTTGATAACAGCGGTACCGGTGAGATCAACTACTGAACCAATCTCGGCCAGTGCCGCCGTTGAGAATAACCATAACAATAATATGGCCCATTTTTGCACAGAACTCCCCTTTAGCGGCTCTTCTGGATAATGTTAAAACTACCGCCAGCGGCAGTAGCACTGATATTGGCTACGTTGCTGAAAGTACCAGTTTGGCTAATGGTAAATGCTGTACTGCCTGTACCATTTTGACTTAGAACTAAACTGCTCATGCTGGCGCTAGACTGTAATACATTAACTGTGTTGTTATCACTGTTAGTTAAGTTAATTAACATCTGCTGGCCTGCGGTGCTGGTCTGTTGTAGGTTAAGTGTGTTACCACCACCTGTTACATAAACAGCGGCCTGTAGTGCAGGACCATTACCTGTGTAGTTTAGAGTATTACCGTTGGCCTTACCTGTGCTGTCCATTCTAAAATCTAGGGCGGCAGTATTAGTGTGAGTCACTGTATCACTACAACTTGTAGTTAGACCGCAACTTACATTGGCTGTGTTACCGTTGCCTAGTTGTTGTAGATATACATTGGCATTATTACCTGTGATCTTTAAGGTATTGATCATGTTGTTATTGCCAGTTTGGTCAATAGTTACAACTTGATTGTTCCCATCAAGAACCATGCTGTTAGTTTGTCCAGAACGATCAGCACCAGCACGGTTACTATTACCGTCTTGGTTAATACTGATTGTAGGACTGCTGCCAGTCTGCTCTAAGTAGATAATGTTTGTGGTGCTGGCGTTGAGAGACGCTGTAACACCTGCGGCAAATCTTGTAGTTGCCGCTGTGGTAATTGTTGGCGCAGAAGCCTGGGTAGGTGCTGTCGGTGCTGTTTGTGCAAAAGCGCCGCTGGCCAAAATACCTGTTAATAGTGTTGCTAATAATTTTTTCATCATGATGTTTGCTCCGGAGGCTTTTTATTTTCTGTTAGTGCCTCTCCCTGGTTATCTAACTGATGTGTCTCATTTAGTTCCTTCCACAGTCGCTGGCTTATTGGGCCCTGGGTTCGATGTGGAGTTAGTTTCGGTGGATTCTTTATTTGGGGTGTCCTTTTGTACCAACTCATTGGCTGACTCCTTGTATTTCCAAAGACCTAACTTTTCGCCATTCTTCACCAATTCAACAATACCTTGTTCAATTGCTGATCGAAGTGCGTAGTTTCCGGGCTCATTAAAAGTCTGACTAGTATCAAACTCAAATGTCCTTGTGTTTTGATTGAAGAATCTCATCACAGTAGCACCTTCGTGAGTACTGAGTAGATTTTTCTCAATGGTTACGGATGTTAAAATTTCGCCAGTTTGTACACTGACTAATCTCATGCTAATTACAACTTGGTCCTGTGTGTATTGTGTATATGGTCCGATTCCTAAGACAGCAAAGCCTGTACCACCTGTGAGTACATTGCTGTTATAATCAATAATACCACCTTCTAGTATCACACCGGCTAGAGTCATTGGTGGTAACATTTTAGCATTTGTGCCTTCATAGATCTCACGAGTCTGTTTGATCATCTGACGCTCTTTAAGAAGGTTGTCTAAATTCACACGTTCTACAACGGTAAACCATTGACGATTACCTGCTTCTTGTAAACTTTTAATCAAGTAACTTTCGGCACCTTGTGTAACTGCGGTACTGAATAAACTTAGTGTTGTGCTATTCTTACGTTGACCAGTCATATCTTTGAAACCATAGACTGCTACTGCAATCTTAGGCCCCGCTGGTGCTGGTAGTGTGTCTATGGCCTTGACCAATGTAGTTGTGGCTCTAGGTTGATCTTCTATCTTAAGTTCGCTCATTGGTCTTACTAGGTTAGCACAACCTGCTAGACCTGCTACTGCTAGAGCCAATGCTGTTAATTTTAATGTTTTCATCTATGGCTCCTTAGAAACTAAAACTACTGATTGGCACAGTAATACTCTGTGTTGGTGTGGCATTCCATGAAACTGTTGAGCCACTCTTAGTTCCATCATAGACAGTTAACGTAACATTGTTACCTATCTTTTGCCATACGATTTTTTGTGTTTCGCTGATCAAAAAGTTACCGTCGGTACAACTTGCACCACCACTGCCGGTACATTCTTTGAATAGATTATTTGTTAATTGTGTAGCCAGTTGACTATATACCTGACCGGTGAACAATGCCATAAACTTAGCCAATGGGGTATTAGCGGCTGCGGCTTCGGCAGCGGCACGTTCGCTTGCGGCCTTTGAATCTTGTCCATTCTTAGCACCCTGTCTCATTTGTTCTAGTGTAAGAACATGACTGGCCCACCCTTGACCGCTGAAGGTAGGATTTTTAAATTGTTGTACTAGTTCAGCCTGAGCATTAAATGTCAGAACTAAACCTAACAATAGTATTGTCTTTTTCATACCGACCTCTCCTTATAACTCTATTTAAATTAAAAAGAGGCAGTATTAAGTGATGTGTTTATAAAATAAGCAAGACAAAGACCATAATCAAATAGCAGGCTTGATGTGCTAATTGATCTAGTCCAAATTGATTCCAGAATGCAGGCTTGGTATTATCCTTGCATCCATATTTGACTTTGATAAAATCTATGAAGTAGTGTAGAAGGCCTTCTATCAAGGAAACTAATATCCCGAGGGCTAGGCTAAAGTTGATAAAGAAACTGGCAATTAAGATTGCAATTAGACTAGAGGCAATATGATCTAGACTATGGCTGATGCCTATTGGATTTAACCAAACTCCTTTTTTCACAGTCTGCATATACGTCTGAATTTTAAAATCAGCGTACCAATGTTTGACCTGTAAAAATAATAAGAGCAGAAGGATATCCATGGTCAACTATTTATATTTGTAGTTAACTATGCGATTTTTTCTAAACCTGCATTTTTCTTAACTTGGGAAAGTTCATCTTCCGGTTCAGGTTCTACTTGAGGTTCTTGACCCATTTTTATCTGCTGAGCCGGCGATTTATTGAGATTTTGTATGCTTTTTGGTGTTTCGGGCTTCTGAGGTTGGGCAGGTATACTAGCAGGAATATCTACAGGAGTCGCAGCCGCGGGCGGAGCAGGTGTAGCAGGTTCTGCAGATTGACTAGGTTCTGCAGATGCAGTTCCACCAGCAGATGGAGACTCATTGTTATAAAGGATTTCAAAGGTCATATTACCCTGAGCACCTGTAGTCCAATAGGCTTTTTCTGTGGTTAATTTAACACCTGTAACAGCATTAGAAGGATAAACTGCATTCATTCCTCTAATGATGAAATCCTTGTCGCTAGGAACAACGTCATTGTATACTTGAATTAGAGCACTATTGTTTAGAATATCTGAAGCACTAGAACTGAAGTTGGTATCATCATTAACATACTTGCATACCTTTTGTGCTAATATTAACATCATTGTATGGATAGGTACCACTGGTTTTTTCCATTTCTGCATGTAACCGGTATACCATGATTCTAGTTCTCTGCTTAATAGGCCTTTGCCAACAGGATTTTCCCCAAGGCCCATATCTTTAAGAGCCATGATCTGCTGACCTTCTTCCTCTGTAATCAGTTTGGCCAGTTTGCCAATGATGATAGGTGCTGAGTAGTGTGCTCGCCCATCGTAGGCAATACTACCGTCATCGTTGGGCTTTTTCATTACACCACCACGGAAAGCCTCTAAAATCTTTACAACACCTTGATGTCTAGCAATAATTTCTTGTTTGCCTGCTTTTTCTAGTGTTTCGATAATTTTAAAAAAGTTTTGAGCACTGGCTTTAGCACCACCGCCCACAGCGTCTTTGGTACTAATTTTTAATTCTTTACCTTCAGGATTAACTAACACGCTGTCACTGAGAACACCGCCTGTGGTATCGTTGAAGTTGATAAGGCAGTCTGATAGTGTTGCACCCTCACCAAAGAATAAATTTACAGCGTCCTGTGCGTTACCTGTAACTTTCATTCCTTTAACCAGGGCAATAGGCTGTAGCATTTCACAGAAATAAATTTTAAAAGCATCAAAGTTCATTTGACCTTTAGGTATTCTTATAGGGAAATTCGAAGCCTGCATAAAGATTTTAATGGCTGTTGCTTCGTCACTGCCTTCACCGAACTTTTGAATAATCTGTCCGGCTATCTCATCTGGGGTATTCTCTAAGAACTTAGTTAAAACCTGAGAAGGTTTATAACCCGCATTTTCTTTGGCACCTGCTTTAGAACTATATTTGAACCCACCCGGGATAGCACTATGTGGGAAATCGTTGTCGTTTCTATTGGCTTTGATATCTCTAAAATACCTACCTAGATAGTATTCTTTGCCGTCGTCTGTTTGAAAAGTTGCAATAGCAAAGGCTAATGTACTGGTATTAGGAGCATTTGTCCAATGAATATTTCGATTTGTAGATGCCTGTGTCTTGGCTTTCTCTCTTTCCTCAGGTGTGCCATATTTGCCTACATCTGGAAAAAATGTAAGATTTTGGAAGATGATTTTGTCACCTTGCGGGTTCTCAAATGTTTCGCCTTGTTTGCGTCTGGCTAGACCTACACCCTCAGATAAAAAAGTAAACTCTTTTGCTCGCATAATAGAGTATTTACACAAATTCTGGGAACAGAACCTGATCTACAAATTTCTTAATTACAGGTTCTTCTATGCCCATAGCAACCATACTACGTACTACATGGGGATTTTGCTTTTGCCAATAACAGTAACGATTCTGTGCTTGGTGAAAATCAAATCCACTTTCTTGGCTAAGTCCTACATTTTTTAGATAAAAATCTAGAGCAGTTTTTGCTGTGTTACACAGTTGGTCAATTTCTGCTTCGTCCTGTAGGTTACCTGCGGCCACCATTGCAGGACTGAAAATCATCTTGGCCCATTCAGGAAGTTCTCTAGGTTTGTTCCATTCTAAATTATGTACCCTGGCTTTGAACCAAAGATACATAGGGTGCCAGGGTTCGCCACCGTTGCTAAAGTCATGAAAGGCGCCTGTTATTTTGTTTGGGCCGCATACTGCATCAAACCCAAAAATAGGGCTAGGATCGTTAAAATGAGGAAATACTGTAGTGTGTAGGATAAAGATCTTGTGTGTGTCTCGTTTATCAACTACCTCTACGTGTGCTCTACGATATCTAGGGCTAGTCCAAAGCACATTATGCCAGTCGTATTCGTGGTCTAGTGTGCCTTCGATAGGATTGCCTGTATTATTAAATTGCTGTTCAAAGTTTTTAGCAAGTTCCTCGATCTTATCCCAAACTGGCATCATAACCTCGCATCATTTTGATTGCCCAGTCAAAGGCCACATTGGCTTCGTCAGCCATGCTATCATCTAACTTTGCACGGATGTTGGTCATTAGTGTGGGAATATCTTGAAACTCAAGATTACGATGACTACCGGGAACTACCTTTTTAATCATCTGCCCACCAAACATATCACCCATATGCCAGGTATATAAATGAGCCATAATCTTATGCGGATCTTGGCCGATGCTTAGGATGTAGTTGTAATAGTCTACTACTTCGGGTCTAAAGTTAGGGCGTGTAGTATTTTTATCCCACATGTCCTGAAAGTCCATATAAAGATAAAATGCTCTGCGAATATCAGGTAGATCACCTAGTAGGCGGCAAGCGCCGGCGGCGCCTTCAATGCCTCCGTAGAACAAGGTCTTTTGATAGGTCCAGTCTGCCCAGAGTTCTTGAGGAAGACTACGTTTGAACACCGCTTGCATAAACGGTGTAGATTCTGCTTCTTTGTGTTTTTCTGCTGTAAGTTCTTTTAGGCTCATTCGGCCTCCGCTTTGAGTACCAACGGAAACCCATGCTGTCTAGCCATTTGTGTAGCATCGACAATCTTTTGTTCAGCAATTTCGTAGGTGTAGGTACCAGCAATGGCCTTGCCCTCGTTGTGAATTTTGATAGTTAGTTTTAATGCCTCATCCTGCTGTTTGCGGAATACAGCAATTAACATAGCCACGACAAACTCTACAGGTGTAACATCATCATTGCATACAATGACGTTAAACTTGCCGGGTTCTTTTGGTGTACGGTTAGTTACTTTTTTCTTTTCAATAGTTGGGGCTTCAGTTGTCATAGCGTTATTTAATATGGATTAAAATGGGGGATAAAATATCCCCCATAAATTTACTCGCCTTTGATTTTTAAGACACGAGGCTTTAGTGCTTCTGGAACAACACGCTTGAGAGCAACAGTTAAGACTCCATTCTTAATACTGCCTTCTCCTACTTCCATGTGTTCTGCCAGTGTCCAAGTACGAGTAAAATCTCGGTTGGCCAGTCCACGATGCAGATACTGGATTTGTGCGTCCTCATCACGCTTGCGTTCACCTTTAACAATCAATTGATTTTGATCAATCTCAACAGTGATTTCCTCTTTGTTAAATCCTGTGACAGCGATTTCTAATTCGTAAGAATTTTCATCGTGCTTGAGAATATTGTAGGGAGGATAATTGTTGTTGATTTGATTTGCGAATCCTTTTTCAAAGTTGTTGAAAAGTTCGTCAAATCCTAGAAGTGCTCTGTTTAGAGCGTTGGTGTCGAAACGTACAAGTTGATTCATGATTTTCTCCTTATAAAGTAAGAATCAATTGTGGGGCCCATTTAGGTACCCCACAATATATTTATACACTGATTTTATCTCTGTGTCAATGTATTACATGCCCATGCCCATTGTTGGATCAGCAGACTTGTTATCATTTTTTGGTAGTTCATTGATAGCACAATCTGTGGTCAACAGTAGGCTAGCGATGCTGGCTGCATTTACTAGAGCAGTCTTGGTGACTTTAGTTGGATCAATAACACCCATTTCCAGCATGTCGCCAAACTCGCCAGTGGCCGCATTATAACCAAAGTTACCTGTGCCCTGTGCTACCTGGCTTACGACCACATCGGCGCTGTCGCCTGCGTTGGTTGTAATCTGGCGGATAGGATCTTCCATTGCACGTAGAACAATACTGATACCTGCATCCTGATCGGCATTGATACCTTTCAACTGCATGATAGATTGCTTGGCACGGATTAAAGCAACACCGCCACCTGCTACGATACCATCTTCAACAGCGGCACGAGTAGCATGTAGAGCATCGTCGATACGATCTTTCTTTTCTTTCATTTCGGTTTCAGTTGCGGCACCAACACGGATAACTGCAACACCGCCGGCTAACTTGGCTACACGCTCTTGAAGTTTTTCGCGATCATAGTCGCTGGTCGCTTCTTCAATCTGTACACGTATGTGGCCAACACGATCAGCAATCTTAGCCTTGTCTCCAGCACCACCGATAATGGTAGTTTCTTCTTTGCCAATCTCGACACGTTCAGCACGACCTAATTGTTCTAATGTGGCCTTTTCTAATTGAAGACCGACTTCTTCGGCAACTACTGTACCACCTGTTAGAACAGCAAGGTCTTCCATCATGGCCTTACGACGGTCACCAAAGCCAGGAGCCTTGACTGCTACGACCTTTAGAATACCACGGATTGTGTTGACTACTAGAGTAGCCAATGCTTCGCCTTCAACATCTTCGGAAATGATTAGTAGAGGACGACCGCTTTTGGCAACCTGCTCAAGCACTGGCAGTAGATCACGAATGTTAGTGATCTTCTTATCGCACAACAGAACAAAAGGATTCTCTAAAATAGCCTTTTGTTTGTCTGGGTTGGTAATAAAGTAGGGGCTTAGATAGCCACGATCAAACTGCATACCTTCTACAACTTCTAGTTCGTCTTGTAGACCCTTGCCATCCTCAACAGTGATAACACCGTCCTTGCCAACACGTTCCATAGCATCGGCAATAATCTTACCAATGGCTTCGTCACTGTTAGCACTGATGCTGGCAACCTGAGCAATTTCCTTACCTGTAGTGCAGGGCTTCTTAAGGTTATCAAGTTCAGCAACTGCGGCGGCCACTGCCTTGTCAATACCGCGCTTAATGTCCATAGGGTTCATACCGGCGGTAACATACTTCATACCTTCCTTAACAATGCCCTGTGCTAGGACAGTAGCAGTAGTAGTACCATCACCTGCTTTGTCAGCAGTCTTGCTGGCTACTTCCTTAACCATCTGAGCACCCATATTCTCTAGTGGATCTTCTAGTTCAATTTCTTTTGCAACTGTAACACCGTCTTTGGTTACGTGTGGCGCACCAAAACTCTTTTGAATTACTACGTTGCGACCTTTAGGTCCAAGTGTTGTTCTAACCGCATTGGCTAGAATGTTTACGCCATTTACCAATTTGGCACGGCCGGCGTCGCCGAAAGTTACTGCTTTCGCTGTCATGATATCTCCTTATTCTACGATTGCTAAAATGTCGTCCTCTTTTAGGACAATGTGTTCGATGTTATCGATTTTGATTTGTTGTCCTGAAAATTTTCCATATAGGACTCGGTCACCCTTTTTAACTGCCATAGGAATGGTAATACCGTCGTCTGTGATGCGACCATCACCTACTTCTAGTACTTCTCCTTGGTTGGGTTTTTCTTGAGCAGTATCAGGAATAACGATACCTGACTTTGTGACTGTGTCAGAATCTAGTGGCTTGACTAGAATCCGATCACGGATTGGATTGAGTTTCATTTTTTCTCCTTTAATTTAAGTAAGAATATTTTGGGCACTATGCCCTGTTTAAGACCCATATGGTGTCTTAAACAAATATTTATACTAGTAATTACTCTTCTTTAGTATATTGAAAATCTGTAGTAAAGTCAACCGTTGAATTAACAATAGGACGTGGGTTAGGGGGTAATTCTACAGACAGCAAATGTTTTACCAGTTTGCTACGTTCTTTGACATTTTTTTGACCTAAGACAATTACGCCGTAGATGTCGTTTTTTCGTTCTACTAACATCAGCACACAACGTCCTGCAGGGTTTGTAAATCCTGTTTTGCTGATCAGTACATTGTCGTAGACAAAAATTTCAGGATTGGTATTGTGCAGGAAAATCTTAATGCTACGTTTGCCCCTAGCAGATTCTATAGCACGATTGCGTTCACTGGCAATTTCTCTAATAATAGGCTGATCTTTAATCAGTGACAAAAATTCTATAAGATCGGCTGCTGTACTGACATTGCCCGCAAGCAGACCTGTACTGTCTACAATTTTTGTATTATATAATACCTTTGACTCTAAGTAGTTATTAATGTCTTTGATAAATTGGTCAAACCCACCGGGATGGTGATGTGCCAATGCCTCGCTGGCTCTATTATCTGAACTTATTAGAGAGGCTCTAAGTAGGTCTTTTCTAGTCATGTAAACACCATTAGGTACACGACCATGACTTTTTCCAATTACCTTAACACGCTCGTTTAGATCAACACCACTGTTTATAACTGCTATAGCGGTGAACAGTTTGGTAATACTGGCAATAGGCCTAACGTCCATTCTGTTTTCTTGAGAAACATAAGTGCCGCTACCAAACTCATATAACACGTGAGCGTTTGCCGATGCATAATGGCTGGCAAAAATCAATGTAAGAAAAGTTAAAAATTTTTTCATTCACTACCCCATCTTAGTAAGAACATCAGGTGATCTTGTTTGTTGGCAAAATATAGTTTATTATGTCTTACAAACCAGCGGGAGCCATCACCTATACCAAATCTTTCTCTGAGCCAGTCGTGTACTTCTAATGGGATATATCTTCCCAGTTCAACAACATGATATTCGTGATCAATTATTATCACGCCCACCTCAGTGAAAACATTGTAGCATCTTTCTCACTTTTAAAGTACCAATCACTGCCTCGCCCGTGATAATCTTCTTTCAAATTAGCCCTACACCATTCTTTAATTTCGTGGGCATGAACTTCGTTCATCCTCTCTGGCCAGGTCATGCAGATTCGAATATAACCTAATTCTACTAGAAGTCCCATCATAATTTCCCAGTCTATTTCTTCAGCAAGAACTTTGGACATTTCATCTACTAGTTTTGGATGCATGTCCGGCGGAGTCATTGATTTTGCTATGGCACTGATCATTGCATTACCTACTGATCCAATCACGAGCAAAACCTTAGAATAAACATAGTCATATCCTTTTCGTCTTTGAAATAGAATTTCTTTTTCTTTTCAAACCAACGAGCACCACTACGACCAAAGTATTGTTGACACCAATCGATAGCAGGAGTGACTGTGTCATCGTATTTGTTTTGATCAGTGACTGGCATACTGACCCAATGGTATTCTCCAATCCAGCCTTTGGCTTTGCCTGTGTGCATAGGCTCGAGTGCTGGCTCCATATCTACACCATTAAATGTATTTGCATTAAAAGGTCCAATATTCATTGTAAGTACTTTCCAACATGTTCAACTGTTATCTGTTCATCGGGCACAATTTCTGCACCCCAGCGAATACACATTAATAGGGCATCTTTGTTGCTTTTAAAAACAAAGTCCATATAATTAACATTAGCATGGGTTTCAAAGCGGTCGCCGGGAAGACCAAACATTTCAATAGCCCATGCACAAACTTCGTTCCACATGGTTTCATTGTCGTAATCTTTAGACCAGTATATACGAATAGTCGACGCCATTTAAACCTCAAAAGTAAATGCAGGATCAAATCCGTTGCCTGCTTCATAAGGAACATAACCGCGTGGGTTTGCCAAAACGCGGCAGTCACCTATTTCATAGGAACTAGGATCATGCATATGGCCGTGAACCCAAACTTTGATGTTAGTGTTATCTAAAATCAAATTGCTAAGGTCGCTGTAGTAGGCCGCATTGCTCCATTCACCTTTGAAGCGTTCGTGAACGCTGAGACTACTAGGAGCCATGTGTGTGATAACCACAACAGGCTTGTCTGCATGTTCCTGCACTTTTTCTTCGATATATCTCTTAGATTGAATGTGCATGTTCACAGTATCGCGAGGACGCATCTTATGGTAAGAGCCATACTGAGGATAATGGTAGGTGATAGCATTGTAGTCATTCATGTAGTTCTGAATGGCCGCCATGGTCCAACCGTCACCCTTGTTTAAATCGGTCCACAAAGTAGCACCAACAAAAAGAACACCTTCGTATTCTTCACATTGATCATCTAAGATAGTTACGTTGCCGGGCATCATACGACGGAGTTCAGGAATAGTTTTCCAAAACTTACCGCCATAATGCTCGTGATTTCCTACAACATAGAAAACTTTTTTATACTTGCTAACTTCGTATTCAAAGAAATCATGGCAGGGAAAGGATCCGGGCGTACGATCTAATAGTTTGGTACTGTGAAATTCTTTTCTCAAAGTACGGGCTTCACAGGCATCACCTGCAATAATGAGAACATCGCCGCCAGGCAATTCTTGATACCCGCTGATGTCAAGATGAAGATCGCTGACAAGTCCAATTTTCACATTAACTCCATTTCAGTGTAAACCAACTGGCTTCTTTGTCGCCGGTTAGATATATTTTAATTTCAAATTCTGTCATGGCCCAAGACCATGCTGGATTCTTATTTACATCCCAGAACTCTAGTTCGCAACTAGGGCCCCAGGTTTCCCAACACCAATTCCTTACTTTAAAGAATAGATCACCCTGACTACTGCGTCTAAATGTAGTGGAATATTTAAAATCGCCGTATCCGTTCATACGACGATCAAGTTTCTTTAGTCTCATAAGTTATTATACATGAAAAAGGTTAAGAAGTCAATAAATACTCACATAATGATCAAACCAAAAACACAAGACGCAATTGCCCAAAGTTTGGAAAAATTAAAGAGCGAAGGCAACTACAGGGTATTCACAGATATTCTGCGCCAAAAAGGTGACTTTCCAAAAGCCATTTGGTACGGAAAGTATAATATCAAGCAGATAACCAATTGGTGTAGTAATGATTATCTAGGCATGGGCCAGCATAAAGTTGTAATAGACGCTATGCGGACTGCCTTAGATACAGCGGGCGCAGGCTCGGGGGGAACCCGCAATATCAGCGGGACAACTCACTACCATGTGGCGCTGGAACAAGAATTGGCCAAGTTACACGATAAAACTAGTGCCCTTCTTTTTACCAGCGGCTATGTGGCCAACCAAAGTACACTAAGTATCCTAGGACGACTTGTACCTAATGTACACTACATTAGCGATAGCGAAAATCATAATAGCATGATTGTGGGTATGAAATCAGCAGGCTGTCCTGTAACAGTATGGCGTCACAACGATCTAATACACCTAAAAGAAATCCTGCAGGCACTCCCGGAAACTATACAACCTATTATTGCTCTAGAAGGAGTTTATAGCATGGACGGTGATCGTGGACTAGTCAGTGATGTTTGTGATATTGCTAGACTCAATGGTGCTATGGTCTACGTTGACGAAGTACATGCTGTAGGCTTATATGGTGCTCGGGGCGCAGGTGTTTCAGAAGAACAACATTGCATAGATGGTGTTGATGTAATTCAAGGAACACTGGCCAAAGCGTTTGGTGTACAGGGCGGCTATGTTGCAGGCGGTAGAGATCTAATTGATATGGTTCGTAGTTACGCACAGGGGTTTATTTTTAGTACAAGTATGAGTCCTGTACTCTGTGCAGGTGCTCTAGCCAGTGTAAAGTATGTCAGTGATCATCCTGATCTTAGAGCACGTATATTTCAACGAGCACAGGAAACTAGAGAACATCTAATGCGTAACGATATTGATGTGCTGGTTAACGACGGACACATTGTACCTATAATGGTACGAGACGCAAAACGCTGTAAGGCAGTAAGTGATTGGCTATTAGAAGAAAAAGCAATCTATCTACAGCCTATTAACTATCCAACGGTACCTTGGGGTACAGAACGACTTCGTGCTACTCCAACACCTAACCACACAGATGCAGACATTGATTATCTAACACGAAGTCTAAAGGAATACTATGAAAAACATTAAAAAATATCTCTGGATGGCCGCAGGCTTCCTATTCTTGGGAATTGCTTACATTGGTGTCATTGTACCCGGTATACCTTGGTCAACACCTAGTCTAATTGCCGCCTACTGTTTTGCCCGCAGTTCAGAACGGTTTCATAACTACATGCTCAACCATAAACTATTTGGTCCCTTTATCAAGAACTGGAGTGATGGTCGGGTTTACCCAACTAAAGTAAAATGGATCATGTTCATCTGTATGGATGTGAGTCTTGTTGTGTTTTATCTGGCTACACAGAACTGGAAGGCCACATTGGGTATGGGAGTGTTCTTTGCTCTTGTATTACTATGGGCTAGCCGTTATCCGGGTAGCAAAGAAGAAAGCGACCGTAGAAAGGCCGCTGGCGAAAAGATTGGTTGGCTGAAATAAATTATTCTTCATCTTCCAATTGATCTCTAAAAAAGGTCAATTGGTTGATCATGTTTTGAACACCCTGCTTGTTCATAGTAATCTCACTGTAGCCCATATTGAAGGCAACACGGTTGTTGTCAGTAATCCCTAGTCTGTAGAATACATTGGGCGGCTTTTCTTTAGGAAGTTCGGGCGGCACAACATGGGGCTTCTTTTCTGGAAAGGGGACCACATTTGAATCATCTTCTTTTTTGCCTTTAAACCATTCAAACATCTAAGTGTACTCCAAATAAACAATAAATCGCAAACCACTTAGTGGGCGGATTTTCAATCCAGTAAGGATTAACCTTAAAAGTTATTTCCCAATCACGACTGAACTGAAAATGCCGCACACCAAATCTGATGTTGAACCAAAGATTACTCATGCTCCGAAGTATCCATGTGTACGTTCAACATCTCGTTCTCGTAAGAGTTGATCCACTTTTCTAACAGCCTCTTCACGTTCTTGATCAGTAAGTTCATAACACTTGGGCTTTCGTTCGGGATCACGCATCAACGGATATGAAAGATCCCGAACCTTAAAAAGTTTCTTAAGCATCAACGTCCGCCGATGTTACCTAGAGCAGTCATGTTGCTGGGAACAATGATGGTGTTAACTTTACCGTTCTTAATACCTTCGGAGATATTCAGTTCAGCCTGTGCTCGCATGTAGGCAATGGCCGCAGAGTTTTGGTTAGCCAGAGCGGCCATACGGCGTGCTTCTGCTTCCGCAGTCTTCACTTCAACTTCTTTCTGCTTGAGTTCATTCTTGGCACGGACTAGTTCGTTGGCACTAGCAACAACTGAGTCGGCAGGAACAATGTTACGGATAAGAACTTGACTAATAATCAAACTACCGTCCAACTTTTCTTCGGCAAGGCTCTTTTGGATAGTTTCTTTGACAGCCTGTTCCATGGATTGACGATTGTCTGCCATGTCCAAGGCCTCAAACTTACGTGCTTCTTTGTAGATAGCATTACGAGCAGTTTGGACAATGTAGTTATACATCAAATAGATGTCGCCGTTATGCTTGGCATGGAAGGCCTGACTCTTTTGGCTATAAAGTTCTGCAACCTGTGCCTGATTGATGTTATAGATAACCACAGCATCAAAGTCCTTCATAGTGCTGTTGTCTTTGGCTACAGGAGTCATGTCATCCAATTTGACATTAACGTCCTTAATGGGAAACGTTAGTACATCGCCAATAAGAACTTGATTAAAAGTACCGGGCAAAAGTTCACCTTGTTGAACCTGTTTGTCAAAACCAACACGGACCCCGACTTCACCAGTTTCAATACGAGTACAACCTGTAGCCAGAACAGCAAGACCCAGAACAGTCATAACACCAAAACGTTTCATTTAGATAACTCCAATGGAAAAAAGATAAAAACAAACTACAAAGCCCAATGCGAAATACAAGGGCCGCAACCAAAAGTCATTGATCATATTGTGTCCTTAGAACAAAAGATAGACTACAAACATTAGCATAATTGCTACTGCTGAACTTATTATAGCGTAGACAGCGTTCTTTGTCAAGTCCAAAGCCTGCTTACCGGTCATTTTCTGGACGGCCAGTAGACCCAGCCAGACTAGAGCCGCCAATACTACGAATAGAAAGATGACTCTGATCATTTCAGTAACCGTGAGGTTCGGAAGAGTTGCTCATTTCCTGCACAGGCTTATCAAAGGCCTGACTGGGGTCAACACCCAATTCGCCAACTACTTCATAGCGGCAAGCACGACCCTTGGCACCATTGTAGTCACTAGGGATTGAAACAACATCAGCAGGGTTAATCTTGACAATCACAGTACGCTCACCACCAAAGTGATTGAGATAACTTTGACCGCAGAAGTGCAGACCTGTGGAGCAGGTATTGTCCTTGTTGTCGTCAACACGGTTACGTTCCATTTCTACAATCTTACCGGGACTATTGTCCATAGTGCCGCTGTGGACATCAAGGAAGTTGTCGCGGACTTTCTTGTAAGCAAGGAAGTGACCATCTGGAGTAAGAGGCAGATTGTTCTTTTCCAGAAAGCCGTAGAGTTCGTCCACTGCTCGCTTTGAAGGATTCTGCATCAAGTTCTCCATAAACAGAACCATGGGCTCAATGGTAAAGCCTTCTTGAAGCATTTCAATCATACGCTTGGCCAGAGCACCATTGAACTCGTCACCTTTCCAGAACAGTTTGTCGCCTTGGATAGAGACATTGCCCCGGCCATAGTTCAGCACAACCTTGACAGGATCGATGATAGCCTTGACTGTATCCCAATCTGCGGCTTTAATAGCATCAACTACCTTTTGGTAAGTAGGATGACTTTTGGCAATAGTGTGTGGCTTATTGCCGATAACAACGGTTACATTAGAACCTTGAATAACAAATGGATAACTCATTTTAAACTTTCTGGTAAGTTTGTTGGAAAATGTCTTTCTTAACTACACCATAGTCATTTGAACCATGGCGAACGATAATATCGACTTCAGGATTATAGTTTAACTTCTCACCCCATGACGTGTCAACCGTTCCGGAGTGATCTGCTACTTTGGCCATCTTGACGATCTTTTTGGGTGTGCAAACACCGTCGCCCAAATCGTCCTTGAGTTCTTTGAACTTTTCTGGACTAATTGGATATTTCTCGCCCTTTGGGCCAGTCATGATGTAGTAGCCTGCAGGATACTTAACTGGTCCTTCTAGCGTATCAATTGTGCCAGGCACTTCCGCAATTTCATACCGTTCTTTGGCAGGAACTTTGAACGCTTGAAATCCGCCGTCCTTGAACCACTCGTCGGTGATTCCTCGGCCTTCTACAATGTTAATATACTGTCTCATTTAGACTCCTTTCTTAGCATCAATCATGTTGATGTATTCGGCGATATCGCTCGCGTCAACGCGGTAGGTGCTCAAATTTTTCAACAGCGGGTACCTACGATTGATGCTGTGAATTTCTGCTTGATACTTGGTCACAAGGCTAGTTGGGTCCAAGTTTGCGTTAGGTGCAAACCGGCGGAACAGACTTTCAACTCGATAACTGTTGCCAGTGGGCTTGTCAACATTCATAAACACAGAAATCAATTTGGTATAGGGACTGTCTGCGTTATCAAGCATACTTATAACAGAACGATTGTTGAAGTTCAACATATCGATCTGTTCAAGACGGCTCTTAACCAAACCCATCAAGAGTTTGCTAGTATCTTTGGCATTGAGCAACTTTTCAATATGATCTTCAAAGTTGACCCAGTTCTTACGCTTCTTGATATCCTCAATGTCCTTCTTGCGGACACCGTAGATTTCTCCGCTGTGTAGACCGGGCAGGCTCTTGACATCTTCGTAGAGTTCTTTGCCCGAACCATAGCCCTTCTTGCTCTCCATAACAAAGCCGCTCAAAGGAACATAGTAGTAGGTTTGGTTAGCGTCAAACTTGCTAGTGTCGCCAGCATCACGCCACACCATATCTTCATCACTGCGACGATATCCACTGCCGCCACGACGCTCCAGTTTAAGGATAGTAATGTTACGACCCAACGTTTCACGTTCGGGCTTGAGCAGGCCGCTGGCCGGAAACACACGATCCACGGGAGGCTGATGGATAGCCTCAAAGAATGCCTTGGTATCCATGTCCTTGGACTTATCTGCCTTTTCAAGAATCCAGATAGCACGATTATAGACATCACAACCAGTTTCGCGATAGTGATGACGAGCACGACCGCCAGCACCAGTCTTCAGGTCGTTGATAACAAAGTGACTGTCTGCATCAACAGGAACACTCCACTCTTGCCAAGTGATGTAATGACCATTGGCCTGCTTGTCGCCATATTCAGTAGTGCTCTTGCCGTTGGCAATATTTTTAACACCGCGAGCCTGTTTGAGCAGAACAATGCGAATGTTAAAGTCCTGGGCCAAGTCTTCTACCTTAAACTTAAAGGTAGCACAGCGAGGTCCATACTTGTTGGTAGCGTCATAGGTAGGCAGGTTGGCCTTAGCGGCATAAAGAGACGCAGCCGCAGTCCACAGGCGATTTTCTTTACGCTTGGCCAAGAACACAGCACGATCCCACAGATTAGGGATAGCATCTGCTTCTTTTGCCAACACAGCAGTAAGAGCCACATTCAAGGCTTCCAGTTTACGCTTGATGGCCTCAATGGTAGCAGGAATGTAACTGAGGCCTTCGCGGCTGGCTTGAAAGTCCAGTTCACCAATACCAAATTGCATTTCCAAACCGCAGGTCAGCAGGTTACGAAGATCGCCCAAACTTTGATCAGCCTGCGGAATTTCAATAGGGTAAGCAATATTACCCATGATGGCCACGCTCTTGCCTGAGCCGGTCTTGTATTGATGAACACCAGGAATGATATCCTTGCTTTCGTAGTCAACCAGTTCAAAGGTAAACTGGCTGTTGCCAGTGATCACAGGCTTCAGACTAAAATGCTTGTAAACAACACGGGCTTCTTGACGGAACTTGTCAAAGTCGTAACGATCGTTGACTGCGAACTTAACTTCAACACCAGCAAGTTCGTCAGTGTCTTCAGTCATCATCAGGGCGATGCTGGGCACGCCGTGTTCGTTAATGAAGGCAGTATAGATACCCTTCTTGCCATCTTTGATAGCGGTTACAGTAAAGTTATCAGTGTAAGAAAAAGGAGACTTAGAGCCGAGGCCAAGAGCACCAATAAACTCGTTTGAATTAGTTTTAGTAGACTCGAAATAAGTTGTATAGATGTTAGTAACTTGTTCATGGTTCAGACCAACACCGTAGTCACGGATGGAGAAGTGAGGTTCCAATGCATTGGGCAGATGTACATCAAAAGGCACATCCTTCTTGCCTGCGGCCGCGTGGCTGTCGACAGCATTGCAGGAAAGTTCGCGGATGATTGCACGGATCTTGTTGGCGTACAAACCGCTGGACAAAATGTTGAATGCTTTGGCTGAGTTGCGAATACGGAATTCGCCAATTTGGCCAACGTTGGAAACAATGGCTTCGTTAACTGGAGCATTGTTGAGAATCATTTGTTACCTTTCTGGGTAGTGTTTGTGTCTGTATGTATATATTATACAAGAAAAAACCAGTCCTGTCAAGAACTGGTTTTATCATTTTTGTCCAAAATTTGGATCAAAAAGCATCCCAGTGAAACTGGCGTTCTTTAACTTTGCTCAAGACTACTCGATCTCCATCATCGTTCATGAACACAAACTTGCCAGTTTGGGGATCAACTTGTTTGAGATCTTGTCCCTTAAATTGGACACACTCCCAATCAAAATCTTGGGAAACAGAAACTTCTCCCTTTCCAACTTCAATATCTCCAGATTCTGGATTGTAGACCTTATAGTCAATGCTGACATTTTGGGTAAGCGGATTGCCAACCCATTCAGTATCGGAATCCTTTTCAGGAATATCAACCCCCTTGACCTGCAGGGCAACTTTGTAACGAACTTCACTACTGAATTCTGGACGAGCATTTAGCATCTTCATTGCTTCTTGCGGAGTCTCATCGTATCGATTCATTTCTTCAACCATGGCTTTGAGCATGTCAAAGTTAAACTGATCGAACAGAGTTGCAATACGGCAGATGCTAGGAATGTGTTCAGTAGCATCTAGATTGTCCATGCAGTACTCGACAATGAAGTCGTTCTCAAGGCCCTTATAGTCCATCATGTAGTAGATACGACCAGGACGATTTCGCATGTGCTCGTTGACACGCCATTTGTCGTTACAGGTCAGGATGAACAGTTTCTTGCTAGGGTACACACCGTCCAGCAGAGTCAACATCTTTTCCTGATCGTCACGATCGTAGACCTTTTCAAACTCGTCAAAGAGAATGATAGTGGGCTGTTCAATCATCTGTAGGAATGCATTGAACTCATCACCACACCAGGGGGCGTTAATAACGATAGTAGGAACACCAAGTTTGGCACCTTCGATGCTTAACATCTTAGCCAGCAAAGTCTTACCAGACCCCTTTTCACCTGTAAGCAGAATACCGGTACTGGCAGTACGATCTCCAAAAGTATTTAGAATACGCTGTGCTCGCTTGCGAGTATCACCATAGATCTTGCCACGGATTTCAAAACTATCAATCTGTTCAAGATAGTGGCAACCAGCCATCTTGTCGTATTTGACGGTGTAGTTACCAACAGGCAGGCTCTCATGTAGATCCATGCTTTCTTTGGTTGCTACTTTGAAGGAAGTTCCAGATTTGAGAAAGTAAGACATTTGCTTCTTAAAAATGTGTTGTTGAAGTTTATATTGTATAGTAAAAACAAGGGGTAGTCAATACCCCTTGTTATAGTTTAGGCCTTTGCGTTTGCCCGAACTTGCTCGAATGTAATTTCTTTTACAAGACGACCATCACGGAAGACTTCTTCCAATAGCGGAACGAATGGTCCGATGCCTCGATCGGTCCAACCAGTAGGAGGAGTAATACCACTGTACCACTCACCACCACTCTTGAAAAGTTCTACACGACCTGCTTTGGATTTCTTGCCACTGTCAGTGACAGGGTCCTTTTGCACATCACGCCATACACCGTTTATCAATGCGCTAGAGCACTTCATAGCAAACTTTTGAGTATCACGATCCACTTGCTGTAGCAGGGCTCCGCCCATACCAAAAGCGATGTTATCGGCACTATAGCCAAGGGCCATAAAAGCACCGAGAATACTTCGAATGGTAAGTTCGTTGACTCCGTCGCCCTGGATGAGGCGAACGTTGTTGAGGACTTTAAATCCTTTAGCATTTACAGTACTCCCAAACTTACTGTCCAGCAGTTGAATTAGGTTACGGTTAACTTCTACAGGATCTCCACTGTCAGGACGAATTACAACAGTGGCGCCTGAGTCAATAACCTGTTGCCTAAGTTCTTCTCCCCAGAGTCTTCCGGCGGCATTGTAGATGTCATAGGAATCTGACACAATAGCCACAATGCTTCCTGGCTTAGCGAAACTGGTAAGCATGTTGCGGTATGCATCAACTTCTCTATCTCGTCCCCAACTTGTGATGGTGCTGTGTTCTGCGGCAGGGATTGAGAAACCAGCAATACCAGCGCCATAATACTCACGGGCAAACAGAATACCAGAGATAGTATCAGTGCCCATAAAGTTAACCAAGTGCGCCGCGCCGCCGATACCAGCAGATTCAAGACTGCTAGTACCACGAGCACCAAAGTCGTGAAGTTTAAAATCAATAAGAGTTGGATCACCAGTTTTCTCCAAATAGTCTAGGATTAGTTGGCGAATACTCCAACTTTGAGTTGCCACAGTAGTAGGATACCAAATGGCACGAAGCAGGGCAGTTTCAAGCCAAGTAGTCAACCAGAAGCATTCTGGATCAGTGTTTTCGATCGTTGCGAGAACATTTTTGACAGGAACAACTGTTCCTTCGGGAACTGCACGAATGACAACTGGGAGTCGTCCATTGTGCTTGTCAAGAATGTATTGCCATCCGGCTCGGTTGAAAGGCTCACCGTGCGCGGTAAGGATTTCATCAGCGATGTCAATGTCTGACTGGGTGATAGGGTCGAGAAGATATTCTTTGATGAACGCTTGTAGTCCGAAGAATACTGTTCTATCATATCGACCGCCCCGGCTCTCGATATACGAATATACACCTGTGGTACCTGCTGGGTATTGTTTGAACATTGAGACTTTATACGAGTCTGTGTTCAGAATAATGTTTTTTGCGAGTTTCATAGTAAATTTCCTTTACTTAAAATGCCTGGAGTCTATCTCTAGGACTTGTTTATAGTATAACATCTACCCCATGTAAATGTCAACCAAATTCTACTAGAGTGACCGAGCCACCTTTAGCAGAAATTTCTTTGGCAAAAGTCTCGATCATTGCCAAAATTCTTTTTTTGTCACCACCTGCAAGCCCCATTCCGATATAGGGCAAGCCAATATTCATCGCAGGACTAGCATCTCTAGCAAAGCCGTTAAGAATGTTTTTGAACGCATCGTATTCAAATACATCATTTAGGACTCCGCCACGATTAAAATCGTATTGAGTGTAGGCATTGACAATTACAAACTTTTCACCTGCACGATTATTAGCCAATGCTACTGAAATGGTTCCTAACTTATTTCGATCAGCATAATTGGTTGCACAATCTGCATCATAGGCCTGGGGATAACGCTCACGTATCTGTCGAGCAATTCCACTGCCCATGGTATTGTGGCAATTACATCCATGGATGATAATATTGAATTGCCCTTGTTCTGCCATTTCTAGCAGATCACCTTTAGCATGTTTAAGCATTTTTTTGATCCCTATCTACAACGGCTACACACATTTCTTGCCATTTGGCTACATCTTCAACATCGGGCCCAAATTGTGCTCCGTACAAGAGTCCAATGTCTTGATTAAGCAGTTCACGACCTGTGGCAGTTTCTACAACACGCAGATTTCCTCCACGCTTGTTAATACGAACTACTGAACAATGATATTTGCTGTCAAGTTCGGCTTCCCAAATATATTCCATTTTAGGAAAGTCAACAGGATTATTTGTGTTTGTATAGTGTGTCATTTTTTAATTCCGAAATGTTCTTTAATTAAACTTGCCGCAAGGTCTTCATCAAAAGGAAAAGGTTCGTTCTTCCATTTGAGTAAAACTTCAGCACATTCTCCTACAATCAACTCAGCGAACTTTGCTACATCCAGTTTTTCTGTAGGCTCAATCAAGCCTTTGGATAAGGCATAGTCTTCTGCTTGATCAGCAGGAACGGCACTTTGCCTAATCAGTTCTCGAATTCGTTCGTTCATTTTATGCACCTAGAAAGTGTTGGATAATTTCGTAGTGGTCTTCAAAGCAGTCTTCGCTACGGACTTCTGCAATAGGAACCCAACGAGCCTTTTCAGCATCATCCTGTCCTTTTACTTTAGGCAATTCACCGTCAGGCAATGCGATATGAAATGCGTGAGTAATAGTACGACCGCGAGCACTACGATTGACCGCATCAAAAACCCTACTACGGACGATACTGCCTCGGAGGACTGGCGCAGGGACCTTGATTCCGGTTTCTTCTCGGAGTTCTCTAATTGCGGCGGCTTCAACTGATTTGTCTGTGTTAGCATTTACAAAACCTCCAGGTAGTGCCCACAGACCTTTACCAGGCTCGCTTCGGCGTTTGATCATTAATACATGTCCACTTTGAATTACTACCGCATCACTGGTAACAAAGATTGGCGGGTACGGCAGACTTGCATATTGCTTCTTGTAGTCTGCAATGAATTCTCGTTCTCGAATAATCTGCATCCAGATATCGTTAGGAAATGACTGCAAGAACTGTAGAGTGCTTTCTGGTACAACATGTCGCAGAAAGTTTAGATTCATTTCTTCCTTGAAGAAAAGATCTCGAATATTTACAGCACTGAGGAACTCAATTAGTTTGACATCTTCATAGCCCCACTGAGGGAACATGTCAAGGTAGAAACTTGAGTCGTCTTTCTTATGACCAATAATACCTATGCGTTCGCCGGGTTTGGTATGTTTGGCCACAGCCTGTTGTACACGAACTGCCCAAGCAGGGTCGTTGTGAATTGTATCGATGTTCGGTTCTACGTTGATCTGTAGACTTAGACCAGAAGTAGCGTAGCGTATCATTTGACTACGTTCTTCAAAGGTAAACGGGTTTTTATAGGTACGTGGCTGATAACTACTGCCCACAACAATAACCAATTTGTTGCAGAGTGCGGTAGCACGTTTTACAATCTCAAGGTGAGCATTGTGGAACGGTTGAAAACGTCCGATTAGGACAAGGGTGTCATATTGTTTTGACATACAAAAATCCTTTGTATAGTTTGGTAGCGCAGAGTCTATCTCTTTGCTCTATGTATTTATTATACAGGGAATAAACCTGTTCGTAAAGTGATTATTTCTCCAAAATATAAATATCATGGGGAGTAACTAGCCCAAATGGGCTCTATACATCGTCAGCACGGTTAACACCCGGTGTATAGACAAAGAAGTGAGACCATAACTTTTTAAAGGAAAATTATGGAACTCTTTACGCTCCAAGCCCTTTGGGCATTTCTCGCTATCATTTTGATAGACATTGTATTAGCCGGTGATAACGCTCTTGTTATTGGAATGGCGGCTAACAAATTACCAGATCACTTACGCAAACGAGCAATCTTCTGGGGCACCTTTGGTGCTATTGCTATTCGCTTCGTTTCAGTAGCCGCACTAACTTACTTGTTAATGATTCCAGGCTTACGTGCTATTGGTGCAGTGGCATTGATATGGATCGGTTGGAAGTTGGTGTTCAATCACGACGAACACAACATCGAAGCCAAGGACACTTTCTGGGGTGCGATTGGTACTATTGTAGTTGCTGATGCTGTTATGGGTATAGACAATGCCTTAGGTATTGCCGCAGCCGCTAACGGAAGTTTTGTTCTAGTCATTGCTGGATTACTAATCAGTGTGCCAATCATCTTGTTTGGTGCCACTATGGTCAGTAAGATTTTATCACGTTGGCCTGATACAGTATTTGCTGGTTCATTTGTATTGTTTGCTGTAGCATTCTTGATGCTTATGAAAGAGCCATTGATGGCTAGTTGGTGGGCAGGATTAGAACTGTGGGTGGCTAAGGTATTACCGTGGGTGGCTGCACTAGTTATTACTGCTGTTCAATACAACAAGGCTAGATTACATTTACATAAAAAGTATTTGTTTAAGCAATAAAAAATAGGACCATCTGGTCCTATTTACTGACTACTTGTCCTATTATACGCCGTCAGTAAAAGCGAGTTATTTAATCTTGGCCATTTCCTTGCGAACTAATGATACTACATTAGATGGCAACGGAACATAATCAAGATCTTCTGCCATTTTGATACCTTTATCAAACGCCCAATTAAAGAACTTTAACACTTCCTGTACTTCTTGTGTTCTTTTTTCTTCATTCTTGAGATACATTATAATAAATGTAGCACCTGTGGCAGGCCAACTGGCTTTGCCTGGTTGATCTGTTAGTATTTGATAGAAGGTTTTATCCCATGTAGCATTTGAGGCCGCGGCCTTAAAGGTTTCATCATCAGGATGCACCCACTGTCCATCTCGGTTCTGCATCTGTACCCAGTTCATTTTAGTCTGTTTAACATAGGCATATTCAACATAGCCTAATGTGCCAGGTAACTGTCTAACCATAGCAGCCACACCTTCATTGCCTTTGCCACCTGCACCAACCTTCCAGTTAACTGCTGTGCCTTCACCAATGGTGTCTTTGAACTCGGGGCTGACTTTGCTGAGATAGTTAGTCCAGATAAAAGTTGTGCCTGAACCATCTGCACGACGAACGACTACAATCTCTTGATCCGGCAATTTTAATGTTGGATTTAATTTTACAATCGCAGGATCGTTCCAACGTTTAATTTTACCTAAGAAGATATCTGCAATAAGTGGACCAGTTAAACGCATTTCGCCTGGTTTGACATCTTTTAAGTTAATAACCGGAACCACTCCTCCGATGGCAGTAGGAAATTGTGTAACCCCCATAGCGGCCAATCTGTCATCTTTGAGTGGCATGTCACTTGCACCAAAGGTAACAGTCTTACCTTCAATTTGTCTAAGACCAGCACCACTACCTACACTTTGATAGTTTACTTTAATGCCAGTTTCTTTGTTATAGGCTTCTGCCCACTTTGCATACAAGGGAGCCGGGAATGTTGCCCCGGCTCCGTTAATGCTCTGTGCTTGTGCTGAAACTGCAAATGCAGCCAGTAGTGTCACGAATAGTTTTTTCACTTTGTGTCTCCTTGTGTTAAGTAAATGTGTAAAACACATTACTATTTAAACACAAAAAGATTACAATATGATTACAGAGTTAGGCAAAGATTTCCAAAGCAGTCCCACACTCAGTACAGAACTTAGCGTGTGCCTTATTCTGCTTGCCGCAAGTTACACACTTCGGTTTATGCTTGACTGTAACTGCTTTGTCAACAGGCTTGTTATGTCCAAGGTCTCCCACAATACGTAGAACAATGTTGTGGATTGTAGGATCTAAGGCACCTACAGTAGTTGTTTGAAACTTCTGTTCACTCTTGCTACCCGGTACCGTAATACCTGTTTCGTTAGCACACCAATCCATTGTGGCCATACCGTCGTGTAACTCTGTGGTATTGAGAAGTCCGTTGTCGGCACAATACTTGTCTACCGCGGCACTGGCGGCCTGGGCGGTAATCTCACCGTTCTTACTAAAGTCAACACCGCGCATAACGCCGCCAACGTTAGTGGAATAGGTTGCGCCACTGGACTGTAACCAAGTGTCGTTGATGTTGCTGTACTTGTCAACAATACCTTTGTACTCGCTAGTGCGAACTCCCGGCGGGTATTGTGGGAAATTACCTACAATGTTAGACACATTGATTACAGGGCGAGGTAGTTCGAACTGATACTCTACACGGATCAGTCCATCTTCCTCTTTGATGCCACGTGGGCCTTCTTCAATTTTGGCAGTACGCTCAATGAACTTGAAACGATTGCCTTCGGATAAGTTGCCGTTCTTAATCCAACGCTCTAAGTCGACACTCCGACCCGGGTCTATGACCAATCCGCCAGGAACGGCATTCTCACCGTCAATGAAAACATTCACAACGGCTCGAACTGTATTAAGGTTTTTAAGTAAGATGCTATATTCGCTAGCGAATGGAATATAGACTGTGTCCTTGAATTCTCTAAGGATCTTGCCTTTTGATTTAATAGAGGCTACTAGTTTTTGATTATACATCATGGTTCTTCCTTTTTACTGCGTACACTCTAAACGCATATTAATTTAAAGAGTGTTAGTTTGTGCCCCATGCACAAATTTATTTATTCCGGTATTTCTACCAGTTGAAAAATCTTGTAGACTTTGCGATCAGATTTCTTTTTGTCTTCTTGTCGACTTTCTACATATTTTAGAAAGTTTTGTGCATCTTCCATGGTACCGTAGTGAACTTCGCCGAAATAATTATAGGTACCCACCGAGCCAGTCTCGCCTTCCCAGTATTGTCCCACAGCATAGTTAAACTTTTTTGCTTGTTTTTTCTTTGGCATTTTGTTTGGTGCGTTTGACAGGAATCGAACCTGCTTCCTGGAGTTTTAGAGGCTCTGTGTCATCCATTGACTTCAAACGCTTTAATTCTTTAGGTTTAACTATTATAAGTGATTTGTATTCTTTGTCAATCTTAATGGGCAAATCTAAGAACACACTAACTCGAGGACCCTCAACTTCACTGATCACGGTATCGTTACCTACTGTACCGATAAAGGGAATCTTACCATACTTACCTGATACACGGTCACCGATGAACCACGTAGGCTTGTATCTGTTGGCTTCAAAATATTCTGCAAGACTGGACATTAATGATACCCATCCTCTTCTGTGTAGACCATCCAACGTCCTTCTTGTGTGTTCCAATGCCTGTTATCGTAGAAAGTAAAATGTATCTCGTAGCCAAATAATCCTAGTTCTAGATTAACACCTGCATGATCTTCTCTAGTTGTAAAACTAAATTCAAATCTAAGCAGGTTGTCGTGCTTGATAACCTGAACTTCCCAATATTTGTTTTTAAATGGGGTTTCTCCGGACCAACATTTAATATTTTCAAAACGATCCCACCAACGAGGATTTCGAATGTTGAAATTTAAGTAAAACATTTTAAATTGTACAAACTAAGTGATCCATTGTAGCATAGTAGGCATAGCCTTGTTTGTCTTTGTCAGCACCTAAGGCTGCATATTTGGTATCAATCTGACCTAGGTACTCGTTATACAAACCTTCCCACTTTTGAACGTGTCCAGCAAATTCTGTATGATTATACAACCAGAAGTCTTTGTCTCTTCTCAAATGGTCAGTGGGCTTGTTAACTTGAAACTTGTTTTCTTTATGATCCCATGTAGTATAGCAGGCTTCTCTTGCGGCAAACTGATTCATCTGTGTATGCTGTACATAGGTAAAGTTATATTTGCCTACTGGATGTGGGAACATTAACTTTTGATATTGAGGTCTAGCCTTAAACCATTGTGCCTTTTGATAGGCCATTTCGTAGATCAGTTCGGGCATTTTAGGTGACCAGTAGAAGAATTCTGTTCCATGCGGGTTATACGGAGAAGGATGTCCAACTGTAGTAATACTGTCCCTGAATGCCATATAGACTTCTCTAGTTGCCTTGTCAAATGTTAATACAGGTTTATCAATACCCCAAATTGTACAAACTTTTTTGCCTTGATCTACTAGAGTTCTTTCTGTGTTAGAGAAAAGAGTCGAACGTGCAAGATCAGCAAGATTATGGAAGTGGTTCAGTTGATTGAATTTATTCTCATCAACAAAATTTGAATTTTCAATAAATGGTGAAGACCAGTCAATTAGTTCAATCTTAATGCTAGGATGATTTTTAGACAACCATTCAAGATCAGGGCGAGTAGTAAAGTCCCACTCACTCATAAAGTTGTTGGCGCTGACATCCTTTTTGTTCGGAACATATAGGCCTGCTTCACCTGCTTTGAAAGGCCAGCAGACCATCACTTGATCTAGTTTAATATTATTGTCAATAAAAGTTTTCAGTATGTTCCAACTGTCACAACCGCCCGAGTAATTTAAAATAATGTAGTCATACTCATCTCTAATCTGTTGTGCTCTACGACGATACATTTCATCTAGAGAAACTAGTCCTAGATTTGTTCTATCAACTTTATCAAAAACTTCATCATACCAATGGTAGGTCACTTGCTGATGGGTTTTTGATGCTGTGGCCAGGGCTTCGTGCTTGTTTAGGAAACACTTATCGTTGACCTTATAGTAGCCTAGAGTGTTGTCATATGTATTATCGTTAATCATTCACTTAATCCAATATCTGATCTATATCTATAATCTTGCATGTCTACTCTTGATAAGAAATTATAGATGCGTTCTGCGGCATACTTTTTATCTACATCTACACAGTTAACAAATCCATAAATGTTTTGATGAGATAGGATAGAGCATTGCCTATAAAAATTTACTTTTTGATCTTCTGAACTAGAAATTGAAGGATGCCTTGCCTGCAATCTAGGGAAGTTGGAGTATTGTCTGTGCAGGACTCCCACACTTACAGAGTGTACACCCTGCTTTTCAGCAACGTCAAGCAAAGGCATGCTGGTGGCCGCACGATAAAAATTTTCTAATAAGGTTGAAGTATCAAATGTATCCATGATAGAAATAAATTCAGGGTTTCCAGGCCGTGTGTTTATTTCTAATATCTGAGGCGTGTTGTCTTTATCAATGATAATACCTAGATACATGATTCCGTTAAAATAGATACCTAACAAATTTAATTGAGCCATTAGTGTATCCATATAAGAAAATATCTTTTCTTTTAGTTCATCTGTAAGATAACCAACTGGACTATAGCAGCCTGCACCAGATGTATTACGCCCTACATCTGCATTGTATTCTTTTTTGTAATCTCTTGCCGAACCTAGGTATCTCCAGTCTGATCCGTTGCACAGAAAATGCATGGACACTTCTCTACCTTCAACAAATTCTTCGTTAAAAATAGTGTAGTCTGCCTGAGAAAGATTTAGTTTTAGATCATTGACATAGGCAGTAAGTGCTTCAGTATTAAAGTTATTCTGTTTAAAAACTGTTACAGCATTGCCCACATGCAGAGCCACGTCTGCTTTAAGCACTAACGGGAACCCTTGTTCAACTACTAGATTATAGACCTCATTCATGAGATTTTTATTGTTCAGTATTTTAAACTTAGGAGTTGGAATACCGGCATCAATGAGAATCTGTTTAGTGAATAACTTGTCGTTTTCTAGGGCATGTGATATCCTGTCTGGACAGAATACGGGAATACGTTTTTTAAATTCTTGAAACCATTGAAATTTCTGTAGGTTGAAGTAATTACATACAATAAAGTCATACTGGTCAATATTCTTTTCAATGTATGCTCTTAACCAACCATAGAATCCGATCCAGGCAGTCTTTATTGCCTGCATGACTAAATTGGGAATATTGTATTCCGTGATTCGAAATGGAGAAATATTATAGTACAACTCCATTGGTATAATTTTTACATTTGGAATATCGAGATTCTTAAGTTCAAATGTTGTGATATAATCAAATTGAACTTCAGGATTATTGACAGCGAACGCTTCAATAATTTTAGTTGTAGTAGGAGATGTTCCTATGACTAATACACGTTTAAATTCTGGGATGTGATGTTCCATGCCTTACATACTTTCTAGTGAAGATATTTATGTATGTAGTTTATACCAAAAGAAAAAAATTGAAGTATTTTAACGTGGACGAATTTTTAACTTTGAATAAATGTTCTGTACGCCCACTGCCTGACGAATAGCATCCTGCAGAGCATCGTGTTTGCTACCTTGTGGCATATCCGGATCATAGCCGAGATCAAATAGAGTGCGAGTATCACGCAGTTGCCAATAGTTCCAAGGCAGAGGCTTGTTCAAAGAACGGTACAAGTTTTCTAGTATAACAAGGTCAAAGGTAGCACCGTGACTCCAAAAAGTATCACAGCCCCAAGCAAACTTATGAAAACGATCAATGGCTTCTGCCAATGGAATACGACCTTCTGGACTAAATGCTTCTTCCATGATTACAGGATCTTGCTTGCTCCACCAGTCCAATGTGTTAGGATCGATCTCACGACCCAGTTTGTCTTGGTCGTCTAGATCAATTTTAAAATAGATACTGTCGCCGTAGCCGTTGCCTGAGGGATTGAAGTGAACTGCACCCAGACTCAATACCACTGCATTTGGACTAACTGCCATGGTTTCCATATCAACCATTAGTGCTTTTGCCATTATAACCTTCTTTCTTTTATTTTACGTTCTTGATATAGTTTTTAATATACTGATGAAGACCTTTGATAAAGTCAACTTCTTGTTGATTGCCAGCAGACATTTCATTAGGTGTTGCTAGAATAATTCCTTTACTAGTAGGAATGTTTGCACTAATGCCATCGCCGCCCGGATCAATATGTTCTTCCAGTGTTTTGCGATCAAACAGCATGGCTCCTTGATTGCCAATAAAGATTAAAAAATCTGCGTAGCCAGCAGGGAGTACTTTATGGGTATTTGTACCCATACTATTCATTAGTTTGATACCGCCAGTCTGTTCGCGAAGTTGTTTACGGCTGGTTGTGTAGAGAGCATTCTCTACATATTTCATTTCTACTCGGGCATCACCAAGTTCGGGTACGATGAGATCACAGCCTTCTTGTCCAACATACTTAATTTTACCACCGGAGTATTCTTCTACACTTTGCTCAAATACCAATGCTTTGATAAAACGTAGTTGGGCATCATTGACTTGATCGCCTAGGGCACAGGTCAATCTAGCGAATCTTGCAAAGTCTACATGTGCTTTGAAAAACTCCGAAACTTGGATGGGGGTAAGTGCGGTCATGAAAATCCTTTGCCTATTTGTACTATTATATAGGCAAAGGATTGATTAGTCAACCATTAAAATAGTTTTTTGGGCAGTTGTTGGTCTTTTACTTTTTTGAGCCAACGGGCACGAGCGGCACCTTTTCTGCGTTTTCTTACAGTGGTTGGCTTTTCGTAGAACATGTTGGATTTTACTTCTTCTAAAATTCCGGAATCGTCAACTTTTTGTTTGAATTTTCTTAGTGCTACATTTATAGGCAGGTCGCCCACAATAACCTTTAAGCCGCGCCCTTTTTCTTTATTTTTGTTCATTTTTCACTTTTTTATCAAAAATCATTACTGCTGGATTTCCTTTGACAGTATCTTTACTTATAACAATTTTGGATAAACCACGCTGTACAAGATTCATCGCATCAAATTGATAAGGCAATAGAGTTTTTTCAATAATATTTTTTAGACCCCTAGCATTGGTTTTGAGTTCTTTGGCCTTTTCTGCAATGTAAATTAGGGCATCGTCGTCAAATTGAAGGTCAATGCCGTCCAATTCAAACATATACTGGTATTGTTTAATAATGCTGTTTTTTGGCTCTAGTAGAACTCTAACTAACTGATCTACGTCCAATTCGTCAACGTTGGTAATTAACCCAAATCTACCAATGAATTCTGGAATAAAGCCGTACTGAATAATATCTTTAGGAGTCACATGTTGATAGGACTCACCTTCTTTCTTTTCATTTTCAATTAGTGCAGAAAATCCTACACTACGCTTATTCATTCTAGTTTGAATAACTTTTTCTAATCCTACAAAAGCACCACCGCAGATGAATAATATACTGCTGGTATCTACTTCCTGCATGTCACTGCCCGGGTGCTTACGCTTTCCACTATAGGGAACACGCATGATACTGCCTTCGATCATTTTTAGTAGAGCCTGCTGTACGCCTTCTCCGCTGACATCTCTACTGATACTGACATTTTCGCCTTTACGAGCAATCTTATCAATTTCGTCAATGTAGACAATGCCGCGGCTAGCCTTTTCTAAATCTCCATCTGCTTCATTGAGTAATCTAAGTAAGATACTCTCAACATCATCTCCTACATATCCTGCTTCTGTAATACCTGTGGCGTCACAGATAGCAAATGGAAGATCTAAATATTCTGCAATTTTACGGGCTAACATGGTCTTACCGCAGCCTGTAGGACCTAACATGAGGACGTTAGTCTTTTCTAGTTTGATATCACTGTTGGGATTATTAATACGTTTGAAGTGTTGACTAACTGCAACACTTAGGGCAATCTTAGCATCCTCTTGCCCCACAACATACTCATCTAGGTATTCTTTGATTAATACAGGATTCAATAGTTGCTTGTCAGATGGAAAGTTTTTTACTTTATCATCTTTTAATATATCAACACAGAGATTGATACAATCGTTGCAGATGGCTGCATGTTCTCCGACAATTAATTTTTCAACGTCTTCTTTACTTTTTCCGCAGAAATCGCAATTATGATTTGGTTGTTGTTTTGGCACCTAATACACTCTCTAAAAAGTTTTCAACTTGGCTAACTCTATTAGAATTGATGTGACCATAAATGCTAGAAAGATTTTCGTTATTAGTTTTATAGTACACACTATTTCTAGTTAGAGCATATCCAATCAACGACTGTGTAACAAGATTTACATAATCAGCGTTAATGTACTTATGCTCGCATCGATTGAGTGCGTATAAAAACCATGAGGCATTTGGTTCGTCTGTGTAGACATAGAGGTTCAAATTTTCCTGTATGTTGGCATCATATAGCCATTTACTAATTACATCTTGTTCTTCGTTGGTGATATGTCCAAGTAGGATACTGGTGTTTCCGTTTTCAAAAAAATCAGGTGGGGTTATTAGAGTTATTCTGCCAGCCATTAATTGTCCTTTTTATCCTTACTTGTCCTAAAGTAGTCCTCAGGACCAATAGGGTTTCCTGTAGCCACACTCCATAGATTACTGTCTTTCTGTTCCTCGTTTTGAACATAACTTTGTAATCTCGCAGGCATGGAATTCTTATTGTAGGTAACACCGTCAATAACTACATACGGACTATTGGGTATACGTGTTACTTCAGTTCCGCCTTCTATGGCCTGTTGTACTGCTTCTTCGGAAATTTCAGTGGATGTTGTGACAGTGGCTGTGCTGACTACATCAGATTCCTTTTCTGGGCTGTCACCCTCCGCAACTTGTTCAGTTTTGGCTACTAATGGTGCACCAAACATCCAGCCTGCTGGATACACAAATCCTTGACGAAGATAGGGATGTGTGTCTGGATGATGTGGGGCAGGTTCTTTGACTTCATCTTCTATTGCTTTCTTTTCTTCTTCGGTAGGTTTCTCACCTACATCAGCAACCCAAGCATCTGGTTTCAGACCCATGATCTCTTCTGGTGTTTTATCTGTGTTGTTTAGTTCATCAGCAAACACATCATTAAAGGAATCGGCAGCATCTTCTAGATCTCGTTCAAAGTTCCAACGTTCTCTGTTGCGAAAATTTTCAAAACTAATTTGACTAGACAACAGTAGAATAACGGCTAAAGGATCAAATACTACAATAAGGATGATAATGACCCAGGTAACTGCTTTCTCTAAAATTGTCTTGTCTGTGTCGCCGTAGACAAAGGCCGCAATGTATTTGATGGGTCCTACTTCTGCTTCAACCTTGCGTACTTCCGCTCGAATAGGGGCGGCCTCGTCATTAAGACTAGCAATAAGTTTCTGGTTGACTTCAATGTCCTTGGCCAATGCAACTCGATCCCTTTGCTGACTTCTACGAATAGCGTTGGCTTTGTCGGCACCCTTTTCATCTGTGCTTCTGCCCATGACTTGGTCAAAAGTTTCGTCCATTTGTTTGAGTTGCCTGCGGTTAGCCTCAATGTTTTCGCGGGCAGTTTTAATCTTTTCATCATATATTGCTATCTTTGCTAGAACATCACCACTGACTAGGCTTTGATCGCTGTGTGCTTTACTTAGGAAGCCAAAGATACCCATGCTGGTAATTACCATGAGCACGGCTATAGCGGTCAGTAGATATACTCTAATGCTCCAAGGAGCAATAGTCCAATTTTGTTTGAGCCATACTGTGGCAGTAATTTTTCCAATACCTAGAGCAATTCCCATAATGACTACAGGAATGACAGCGGCCGAGAAAATAGCAGTAAGTCCCAGAATACTGTAGTACTCTGCAACAATGCTAATTGCTAGGCCGCTGAATAATGCTAGGTATGCTATGAATTTTTCATTAAGTGTTACCGGCATAAGAATTATTTATCGATGGTATCTGGCCACATCCTCGCAATAGGCTATGAACTCGTCGTTGTCAAGGGGACCTTTCATTAAGTTAGTCATCCATGTAACTAACTGTACATTTCCGTTGACATAACCCTTGCTAGGATCTATTCTATCAATTGTGCAACTAAATTTATTAGTGTTGTTTACATAGTTCCCGCCACGCTCAAATTCTAACTCATCCCCTGATAGGTTACAACACCATTCTTGTTCTTCTCCAATTTCATAGAGATCATCTAGGGTTATATCGATTTCTTGGGTATAAGATCCTCTATTAGCGGCTCTGACCAAATTAGCACGTAGATAGGCTAGCCTACGTTTTCCAATCTGATATTCTTCTTCAGCCTCTTTGAGATCTTTAATCTCGCGTAGAGTTAGGTGGTCATCCCAACCATTGCGTTCTTTCCAAGTTCCTCTATTTTCATTGAGCATCTTGTAAGTTTCAGTTTTGAAAATAGTAGGAATCTTTTTCATCGCCGCATCCTTGCAATATCCTGTGCTTCTTCATCGCTGAAAATTGGCACAGCGTTTGACTTGTGCATAGTACCAATACCTTTGATTTTAGTACCAGTGTAAACAGGTGCCGGTTTCAAAGTAGCGGGGCTCATATCCTTGCCGCCATTGAGGCTAGGAATTCGAGGGCCGGTATCACGACGGTAGACCCCGGCCTGCGTGGGAAGCATCACAGGAGACTCGAGAGCACGTTTACGCTTTTTTTCCTCGGCTTCCACTGCCCATTTTTTTTGGAGAGCCTTCCATGACTCGTCCAACTCTCGAGCCTTACGGGCTTCTTCTGCGTTGCGAAACTTTTGTTTGCCTCGTTTCTTTCCAGTCGTAGAAAGCCAAGGACCTTCAAGGTGCATACTCATATTACTCTGCCAAAAGAATAATTATAACAGAAAACAAAGCCAATAGCAAATGACCGCTAAGGACTAGGACGAGGGGAATTAACCAGATCACTGTTCAACAGTGGTAGTTTGAGTCTGTGGTACAGTGATAGGGGTGGTCACTGCGGTTTCAACTGCCTTTTGGAATTTCTTTGGCAGTCCGGTAAAACGCAGAATAGCACCTGCACTATTAATTTTAAAACTTCCCGCTACAACCCAAATTTGGGCACCGTGGGCATCGACTCCTGCCAACTTTCGTACTACGCCGTTGGTAATGCCATCTGCGGTAACTTTGCCAATGTTCCAATGATATGTGGACTTGTTACCATGCCAAATTTGGCCTAGTTTGTCTCCAGAGTTATCAGTACAGAACTTCTTCAACGCTTCGATAGTTTTATCAGCAGACATGAGATTCTCCTTTGTGTATGTCTATGTTACTAGTATATGGTAAATTCAAGAAAAGATCAACCACTAATTTAACCAAATAAATATCAGCATGGTTAATGTTGTTATTCCCATGGCTGGAGAAGGTAGCCGCTTTCCAAAAGATCAATATCTTCCAAAACCCTTGATTGATGTAAATGGTAAACCTATGATTGTACGGGCTATAGAAAGTCTGGACATCGATGGACAATACTTTTTCATCATACGAAAGAATGAGTACACTAATATCGTCAAGGATATAATATCAAAAGTTGTACCAGGGTCTGTGTTTGTAGAAATCACAGAGACCACAGAAGGTCCTGCCTGTAGTGTGTTGTTGTTTAAAGACTTGATTAATAACGAAAGTGAATTAATCACTGCCAACTGCGATCAGATCATGGAATGGAATAGCAGTTTATTTTTTCATAATGTTAGACTTTATGATGGTGCAGTAGTAACATACTATAGCGACACAGATAAAAATAGTTATGTAAAGTTAGACAGTAAAGGTCGAGCAGTACAATTTGCTGAAAAAGAAGTTATCAGTAATATCAGTCTTAATGGTATTCACTATTGGAAACAAGGCAAGTTCTTTGTCAATAGTGCCGAGGCTATGATTGCCGCAGACGATCGTGCTCCCAATGGTGAGTTTTATATTGCACCAACTTATAACTATATGATCAAACAAGGCATGACAGTAGGCATACATCATATACCTAATGAACAACATCATGCCGTAGGTGTACCTGTGGACCTAGAAAGATTTATACGTTATGAAAAAACATAAGTTAGAAGATTTTTGGCGTGGTTGGTTTATTGGTAACTTTGAACCATCACTGTTGAAAACAGAAGCATTTGAAGTAGGCGTTCTCAATCACAAAAAAGGTGAAACGTGGCCTGCACATTACCACAAAGTGGGCACAGAATTTAACGTACTACTTGAAGGTAAGATGATTATTCAAGGACAAGAACTTAATAGAAATGATGTTTTTGTTTTTGAACCCGGAGAAATTGCAGATCCTGTGTTCTTAGAGGACTGTAGAGTATTATGTGTTAAGACACCCAGTTTACCAGGAGACAAATATGAAGTTCTTTCGTGATATCAGCGAAATTGACCAAAACAAATATTATATAGCAACCTACGAAATGGCCAGTTCGGTGAATCTACGAGAGGCTGCTTGGAATCTGGCCATAGGACAGAGCGTCGGTAATCCCAGTGTTCGTAACGAATGGGAAACAGACGATCTGTTTGAAAACCATAGTTGCCTAATTGTAGGCGATGAGGATTTTCTAAAAACACAAACAGAAGGCAAAGTGCAAATTGCATTTCCTGTGGTCAACACCGATTGGGAAACTGACGGAATTAGTCATCTTCTCTGTCAGTTAATGGGCGGTCATGTTGACATTGACATTATTACTAAATGTCGCTTGGTCAAACTAGACCTTCCAGAAACAGTCACACGACATTTCTTAGGTCCTAAGTTTGGTCTTACAGGTATGCGAGACCTAACAGGGCAATACAATAAACCATTCTTTGGCAGTATTGTTAAACCTAAGATTGGTATCACTCCAGAAGTGTTACTAGAAATGGTTAAACAAATGGTCGACGGCGGTGTAGACTTTATCAAAGAAGACGAGATCATGGTCAACCCTGTCTGCGCCCCACTAGATCGTAGAGTAGACATCATTGCCAACTATTTGGCCAAGCAAAGCCGTAAGATTGTATTCTGTCATACTATCAACTGTGATCCGCATATTCTAGTCGATCGTGTTCGTCGTGTACACGAACTAGGTGGCACAGGTGTACATATCAACGTGTTTAGCGGGTTTGGCGCATATAACAGTATCCGTAAATTAGACCTACCCTTATATCTACATTATCAAAGCAGTGGTGCCAAGGTAACTACAGATCGCCAGCATAGATTTAGTATTGCTTGGACTGTGATGTGCCAACTGGCTACTTTATGTGGCGCCGATACCATTCAAACAGGCATGGTTGGAGGATATAGCAACGACGATCCAGAAGAAATTAAACGCTGTATCGAAATACTTGTTGCAGGAAACACAGTACCTGCACTAAGTTGCGGTATGCATCCGGGCATTGTTGATAAGGTAACAGAAATTGCAGGCATTAATTATTTGGCCAATGCAGGCGGTGCTGTACATGGACACCCCGGAGGCACAGTCAACGGTGCTCGAGCAATGAGACAGGCCGTAGATAAAAACTACGGACTAGAATATGAACAGGCTATTGCAAAATGGGGCAAGGCTTAACTTTAATAGGATGTGGGGACAGTTGGACTTGGGGCACAGAACTAGTTGAGCCCTCTACCTGTCCCGATCCTACAAAATACACATTTGATCTACAACACCTTCCTATAAACGTTGAATATAGAGAACAGCACAGATACCTAAAACTGTTTGCCAATAGTATAGGAGCAGAAACTATAGTTGACCTTAGTCAAGGTGGATGTTCTAACGACACTATAGTCAGGAACCTACTTTACTATCTTGCCGACCGTGGATACTTGTCGGGCAAAGATACTAGCAATCTATTTGTCAGCATAGGCTGGACCAATCCAGAACGTAAAGACTTTTATAACAATAAGCCAATCACTGTGAGAGATGGTAAGGACTGCGGTTGGTTCACTCTATATCCTAACTTCAATCACGACTTTGGGTATCCTGAACTTAGCAAGTTTCACGAAATCTATGTGACCAACCTCTGGAACGAACAAGAGTACATTAGTCGTTGGGTTAGTCAAATCTATCAAACAGAAACACTACTAAAAAGTCTCAAAATCAAGTATGTGATGCATCAGGCATTCTATCATCACCATGTAGGACTTTTGTCCAGGCAATTGAAATCTGCTAAAGACTACACATCTAAGATTTCTGCATCCGATCGTAATATATGGGATGCTATCGACAATGTTAGGTTCATGCACAAACAGGATCCTACTACAGGTACATTTTTTGGCTACATATCAAATCATGTAGGGCAGGAAAATATTGCATCAATATTTCCCCATAGGAATGTACATCATCCTAATGCACTAGGTCACAAAATTTGGGCAGAACACATGTACCAATACTGTAAGGAAAATAATTTACTATGAAGAAAGTGGCTGTATTTGTTCGCGGGCACAAAAGAACCTGGAACTATAACAAAGAAAACTTTTTTGCATTCTGCGATAGTCTAGCAGAAAAGGTAGACTATTATGCGGCCATATGGGTTAACAGAAAAAATTATCCCGACATTGATCAAATGAAGCGAGACTTCGAAGGCAAAAATCTAAAAATATTTTTGATGTTGGAAAACCATTGGGAATACGATGCCTTTAGGGGACCTGCACATCTAAGTACCTTACTTAATAAATTTAAAACACAGGAAGAAGTAGTTTCCGAAGTTCCGTACGATGCTGTACTAGACACTAGGCCGGATGTTGTTTTCTTAAATTATAAAGAAGTTAAGCAACCGGACCCCTGGCACATGGGATCTACTAGAGTAGAACTTGTCCCAGTAAATGGTTGGCACGGATTAGAAGATCATGTGTTCTTTTCAGACAGTCCTACTCATACACTTTTTACAACTAGAGCACAGTACGAACTGGTTCACTTAGGTGGACATCATAAACTTCTACGCTACTGCGAGATCAATAGACTAACACCCTACAAGGTAGACTTTGACTGTAAGATTGTGCGTCCTAGCATTGTAGATTTCAATATTCCTTCAATACCCCCTACTATCAAGGACCCAGGTATTACTTGGAAATTTGAACATGCCTGGCAAGCCGCAGACAAGGCTAAAAAACTAGATTATATGTTACGTACTGGAATTACAATTGACCAGTATGTTAGTGTTTTAGATCTTGGTTACTAACGGCCATCCTGCAAAGTCTAGCAGGTACTTGGTCCATAAAACATGACTGAACTGATTAGGATGATCAGCATGATTCATATCGTTGTTGCTCTTAAGAAACTTAACGTACTTTTCCCAGCGATTAAAATCTTCGTCAATAAAATCTAAGTCTACTGATTTAAGTATTTTCAATCCTTCGATAAAGTTTTTATAGAATCCCGGATGCATAACATAGCATTGTTCTAAGTCAATACCGTGCCAGGCTGCATTGTATTTTAACCAATAAGGTTCAACAATTCTAAAAGCATAGTCTCTACGACTAGTCCAAATTTCATTGAAGTTCTTAAAGACTAGTACATCTAAAGGTAAGTTAGGATGTTTTTTAATTTCACTATCTAATAGACCAAACAAAGCCTCATCATATTTGGTAAACCATTCTCTGATAGTAACCTTTTCTTCTTCGGCAAAATTTTTAGTGTAACTTCTCAAAGGTATCAAAGGATGATCGGCATCCAGACACTCTACTCTGTCTCTATCACAGGCTGTCATTTGCACAGCCACATAGATAGATTTATATCTACCAACGGATATATTGTTTAAGATTCTAAACAAACCTGCAAGAATACCTGTGTTACTGTTGCCAGGACAACCAAAGGTCCATAGATCGCTATCTAGTAACCTTGCCATATGTCCACTATAGGTTACATTGATCCGATCTCTAACATTCCATTTGTGGTATCTATGATTAATGATTTCAGTGCCTTCACCATAGGTCCAACTTTCACCCAAGGTGATCAGTAGAGTATCCTTACCTTTGTCTACATATATTTCACTATTTTCAACAGTCCAGGTTCCGTCGTTATAGCAGTAGCGTTCGTTGTCATCGTTGACAAGAACATGTTCGACACCATCTAAATATTTGTAGGTACCTTGTTCCCAAGGCCTATCATCGAGCCTAACTTTTTTCCATTCCATGGAATTATTTAAGTGCGAAGTTTGGCTAATCCAATGGTCTTGAAAATTTTAAACCAAAGCCATCCTATATCAAACTCAAACCAGCGTCGGCTAAGTTTAGGATTTGCTGGTTCTAGGTGATGGTTGTTATGAAGTTCTTCGCCACCAATAATAATACCAAAAGGACCAATATTACGACTATGATCCTTTGTACTACCATTAATGTATCCTGTCCAGTGTCCGATGCCATTGATTACTCCTGCGGCCCAAAATGGAATCCAAATCATCTGAACTCCCCATATTAGGAACCCCCACATGCCAAAAAGAACAAGATCTATGATCAGCATTAGTAGTACACCTAGCCATGGATGTGGGGTATAAACGTGTTGTTCCAACCAGTCATCGGGTGTACCTACACCGTACTGATCTAATAGTGCTCGATCTTTTGCAGACTGTGCATAAAGAAATGCACCCCCAAATAATACACGCCAAATTCCAAAAACGTGCGGACTGTGTGGATCGCCAGGTTCATCGGTAAATCTATGATGTTTTCGATGTATAGCAACCCATGCCTTGGTATTCATGCCCGTGGTTAACCATAACCATAGACGCATAAAGTGGCTTAGTATTGGGTGGAATGTGAAACCTCTATGTGCCTGTCCTCTATGTAGGAACAGAGTAACGGAAACGATTGTAATGTGCGTTACAATCAGAGTATAAATTATCTCAATCATAGTTATACTTATACAAGAAAAGGGCTGTTACGCCCTCTCTTGCCCGTGTATTTCACGGTATCTTAACAAAGCAGCCTGTCTGGCTAAGAATAATTTCCAACGTATGTGTTCCGGTACATAATCCGGATCATCATCGTTATCGTCTTGAACTCTTGGGCGGCTGTAACCTCTGTGAGCAGAATCTTCTAATTCTACTTCAAGTTCGCTGTCCTCAAGATCAAGGACGATAACTCTAGTTGGTTTACTTCTTAGCAGGCTCGCTTTTGGCAGGCTCTGCTTTCTTATCAGCAGGCTTGGCATCGGCCTTTTTGGCAGCAGGTGCGCTGGCTGCGGGTGCAGGAGCGGCGGCGGCGGGCTTGGCTTCTTCCTTCTTTGCTGGGGCAGCGGGTGCCTGTGCAAATGCGCTTACTGCGAACATACTAGCGATCAAAGTTGCAACTAATTTCATTTTAAGTTTCCTTTTTGGTTAATACACAGAAATTATTCTCTGTGTACATATATAACGCGGTAGTAACAGGTTTCGTTGACTAATTTTGGATAAATAAAATGGACAATATCCAAATTGTCAATTTAACGTTAAATTGGAGAAATTTACATGAGTACAAAAATTCGTTGGGTTATTGCCCATGAACCAATTGGACTTTTCCTAAAGGTAGCAGAACGCTTCGCTCGCGAAGTTAATGAAAAAACCGGCGGAAAGTTTGATATTGAAGTACTAAGTCTAACTGACTATGCTAACAAGTACAATGATGGTAAGAAAATTACCAAAAATGACTTGATGGGCATGATCAATGACGGTACTATTGAAATGAGCCATATCTACACAACATGGCTAGCAGACTACAACAAGGATCTACACGCTCTAGACCTACCATTCCTATTCCGCGATCACGGTCACGCTGACGCAGTTTTAGAAGGTGCGGTTGGTGAAGAACTTCTAGCAGGTGTTTCTAAGAACAGCAACATCAAGGCTATGAGTTTCACATACAGCGGTGGCTATCGTGTTGTTCCTGCTAACTTTGAAGCAGACAGCGCAGACGCTTGGAAAGGCCGTAAAGTCCGTACAAGCCGTAGCCCTGTTGCAGTAGACACATTCCGTCTACTAGGTGCAGAGCCATTTGAAGGTATTGCTCTAGAAGAAATGAACGAAGCCGCTGATCAGGGTGTTATCGAAGCAGGTGAAAGTACCTACGTTCGTGTATTCCCTCTAGATCAGTACAAGAGTTTCAAGTATGTTAATGATACAGCACACAGCCTATTCTTAACAAGCATCATTGTTAACCAAGACTTCTTCCAGAAGTTTGATGCAGAAACACAGGAAATCTTTGCAACAGCCGCATTCAATGCCGCTCGTGCAGAGCGCCGTGAATCTGTTGCTAACATCCCTGAGATCCTAGAACTTTGCGAAAAGGAAGGTGTTAAGGTTGTTAAAATGAGCGCAGAAGAAGAGTGCAAATTCAAAGCCGTAACTGCACAAGTTTACGACATGTATGCTAACTACTTCACTCCTGGCCTAGTACAGAAGATTCAACTACACTAATCTGTAATTGATAATAAAAAAGCCCCTTTCGGGGCTTTTTTTACGAGTTTAAAACCTTAGCAACTGAATTCATTACTGCGGCAATACGTCCAATATCTCGAAGTTGCTCCACTGTGTAGCCTTCCTTCTTGAGTGTGTCGTAGTGTGCCTTGACACAGAAATGACACTTGCCAACAATACTTGCGGCAAGGCTGTATGCTTCAAACCGTGCTTTAGTAGTTCCGCCGTGGCTAGCAATAGCATTCATACGTAACTGTGCAGGTAAGCCTTTAAGACTATCATCTTCGGCCATTTCAACATATGGATACCATACATTGTTCTGTGCCATAATACTTGCGGCACACATGGCAGCATCACGTTCTTTAACATTATCCTGTATATCTGTTTTAATGTTTAAGTCTGTGTTTGCTAGAACCCATGCAAGCAATTTACCGTTACCAGTGGCTACCAAAGCGGCCAAGGCACAGGCTTCTGCTTCTACAGGATCCAGTGTTGAACGTTTGATAACTGCATCAAGATTCAATTTTGTGTCTTTAGCGTAATCCGGTAATGCTTCTTTAACCAAATCTACCCATTGTGTCATTTTGTCTGCTCTCCTAAAATTTTGTAACCTCGACCAGTGGGGTGAACTCCGTCAGCACTCATGTGACCATTGGGCCTGGGCAAAACTGTATCACCATATTCCTTTGCAATGCGTATAATTGCATCGTGGGGAATAGGCTTACGATCTTGTCCAGGATCGATCCAAAATACACGATTACCTTTTATTGCTTCGCGCATTTTACGCAACTCAAACTCAGTCTTAACACCTTTGTGGTCATTAGCGCCAAGACTGATGATTACGGTTTTGGCAGGTTCAGCAGAGGCTTTGGCCAAGTAGTCCTTGTTCCATTGCCACGAGTTCCAACCGCCTTTTGCATAAGCCACACACTCTTTACGAGCCATTGCTGTACCAACAGCAATACTATCACCTATAATCATACAGTCTAGCATTAGATCACCTTAGAGTGTTTCACCGCCAACTGCACGGTTACATGCACATAGTTCACCAGTTTGCAATGCGTCAAGAATACGCAGAGTTTCTTCTGGGCTACGACCAACGTTCAAGTTGTTGACAGTAACGTGTTGAATAACACCTTCTGGGTCAACGATAAATGTTGCGCGAAGTGCGGCACCTGCTGGAGCATAGAATACACCTAACTGATTGATTAGGCTTAGGTCACCACGCTGTGTATCAGCGAACTGTACGTGTGTGATCTTGGCAAGATCTGGGTGTGCCTTTTGCCATGCTAGTTTGCAGAACTCGTTGTCTGTTGAACCTGTGAGTAGAACAGCATCACGGTCTTTGAAATCACCTGCCAATTTGTCGTAGGCAACAATTTCAGTTGGACATACGAAAGTAAAATCTTTAGGATAGTAAACAATTACTTTCCATTTACCTTCAAATGATTTTTCTGTAATGTCAAAAAATTGATCACTACCTGGGTTAACGCCTGTTACGGCAAATGCTTCTAATTTATCACCAACTGTTTTCATTCGTGTTTCTCCTTGTGTGTAAAATGAAAATAGGAATTTTTAATTCCCATAGTTTATTGTATAGATATTTAATATAGAAATCAACTAATTTGAGTCAATTTTTAATTGTATTTTTAAATGGCGTTTATAGGTTTTTCATTATATCAAAAACTGTAGCAGTATCTCGACCTTCTTTTAAAAAAAGTTGGTTTAGCATTTCAAAGCCTTTTGGATTAGCGTTGATCATCATACGCTTTCTCTGGCATCCACTCAAAAATTTTTCTTTTGTAATAATACCATTGCCGTTCGTTGCTCGAATACTCATTGCCACTCGTCGAGAATTTGCATCTTGTGTTTTATGAAGGAGGTCTCCTCTCATAACTATAGCATCGCCCACGGACATTTCTGGTATTTCGCTTATTTCCGAAAGACTAAAATCTAATGTAAAAGTTTTTCCATCTTCGTCATCGTAGACTGTTGTTTGAGTTGGTTGTGACTTGAAAGATTTTGCACCCTTACCAATAAATTCAGATTCTAATAGTTCTTTAGAAATCTTTGATGCAAGATTATCGAATGGTACTATTTCGATGCCCGATATATTAGATTTAATTTTAATAATAGGTGCCCATAAATTTATTGAATCGTAACTATTTTGCCATTTATAGTAAGGCTCGTGATCCTGATGCCAGGAATTTGTAAAAACTCCTGTATCAAAATATGCGGCTCCAAAGTTAATTGAGTTTATTTTAAGATTTGTTTCAAAAGATATCTTATCAATTAGTTTACCAAATTTTTCCATTATAACACATCGACCCTGCATAATGCCACGTTTAACTTTAATCTGATTGTATTCTTCGATTGCACGGGCTATATCTTCAGTGTCTAAAAAACTTTTTAGAACTATAAACCCCCTGGTTTCGAGTGCGGAAAATGTCATGGAATATTTAAGAAAAGAAAACCCGCCTGGGCGGGTTTCTTGATTGAGTTGTAAAATTTAAACAGTAGCAGTAAAAAATGTCATTGTAATACTGTTAGCCTGATGATAGGCGCGGCATGCCTGTGCAGAAGGTTGGCTAGGCAACTGATCTGACATGCTTTTCCAAGATTGCTCAGAATCCCATGTATGGGTAACTAAAAATTTTGTTGAATCAGAAGGATGTTGCTGCCAAGTACCAGACTGGAATCCGGGTGCAGATCTAACAAAATTCTGCATTGCATCTTTGCCTGATGGGTTTGCATCTCCAAACCATTGAACCCCTGCGTTTGGGCGTGTAACAACTGCATTATATCTAAAAGCCATGGCCGTAATCTCCTAAGTGGATATACGTTTATTTATATTAAATCAAAAGAAAGGGGCAAACAAAGCCCCTTTCAAAAGTTTAATTAACTTAGTAGTTAATATTAGAAACTGTATCTAACACCTGCGGTAACGCGATTACCATCAAATGTCTGTACACGATCTTGACCATATTGACGTGCAACATCTACACCTAGACTAACGGTTTTAGTCAATGGTAGAGTAGCGCCAACACCAACTGTCATTGCGTAACCATCAGCACCAGTTTGGTTGTTGAGATGAGCAACACCAACCTTCGGAGTGATAGTAACAGCCCCTAATTTTGCCGCATCATAGCCAGCAACTAGGCTCAAACGATCTTGATCGTTGTTGCCAGCAGTAGTGCGCTCAAAACCAGCAGTAACACCAACCTTGCCAAATTTTTGGCCTAGGCTAACACCACCACCGTTACGGTCTGTACCAGCATAGTCGCGAGTCATAGTAACACCAAACTCGGCTGCACTGGTGGCCGTTGCGGCTAGAGCGAACAAAGATGCAATTGCAATTTTCTTCATATTTTAATTTCCTTTTAATAAATGACTGTGTGTCATTACATTATTATATATCAGTGTTTGCCATAATGTCAAGAGAATTTGAGCAAGAATATTTGAACTATAAATAGAACCATGGATGTCATTTTTTTAACAGGATCACCTACAGTAAACACAGTTTTCAATAGGTATGTAGGACCATATAAAATTTCTCATTGGATTAAAAAACATGGGTTAACTTCTCAGGTTATAGATTTTATTAACCATTTTTCAGAAGATCAACTCTATACTGCTATTAAAAAGTTTATAGATAACGATACTGTGGCCTTTGCTATGAGTACAACATTCTTATGTAGCATTGTGCATACACACAGCACCGGAGCAGTATCTAGACTTCCAGAAAATGTTTACAATGTTTTAAAGAAATTAAAAAAAGAATACCCTAAAATAAAATTAATAACAGGCGGATACATGAGTGATCGATTAGCCAACTGGGGTATAGTTGACGCAACTGTGATGTCATATACTGAGGCATCTGAAGATATTTTCTTAGAATATATTCAACACCTTAAAAAAGGAACACCGGCACCTCTGGGTCAACTAAGGTTTCCAGAATTTAGTAATCTAGCCAAGAAGCCAAAACCTCGTATGATATACGACAAGGCTAGGAATCCCGTTTATAATATTGAACTAGATGATTTTAAATTTACTAAACAAGATGCAATTTTACAAGGAGAATATCTGCCACTCGATGTTAGTAGAGGGTGTATATTTGCCTGTAGATTTTGTCAATACCCGCATCTAGGAAAGGGAAAATTAGATTATATCAGAGCAATGTCTTTATTAGAAGAAGAATTGATCAACAACTATGATCAATTTGGAACTACAAGATATGCTATGCTTGATGATACATTTAATGATACCGAATGGAAAATGCAAGAATTTAAAAAGATGACCGAACGGTTACCTTTTAAAATAAGTTACTCTGCCTATATTCGAGCAGATTTAGTACATCGATTCCCCGATACAGCACATCTTCTTAAGGAATCGGGGTTATTTGGTGCCTATATGGGATTAGAAAGCCTGCACCCTTACGCTAGTAAACTAGTAGGAAAAGGATGGAGCGGTAAAGAGGCTAAAGGATTTATACCGGATCTATATCATAATATATGGAAGGAAGAAGTACCGATACATACAAATTTCATTGTGGGCCTTCCTAAAGAGACTGAGAAAGATCTACTAGACACAGTAGCGTGGTTTAAAGATAATAATCTCTATTCAATATATTTTAGCGCACTTGGATTATGGGGCAAAGAAAATAAAGTAAGTAAATTTTCTATACAATCTGAATTTGATAGAAATTCAGAAAAATATGGATTTAGTTTTGAGCCCGGTACCGACAACTGGTATAACGAAACCTGGACTAGAGAGCGAGCATATCAAGTTTCAATTGAATTGAACAAAATTGTTAAACCATTATCTAAAACCGAAGTTTGGGCGATTGGAGCATATGAATGGTACGGTTTTTCAAAAAGTGAAATTATCAATAACTCAAGATCGAATATTCCTTGGGATAAAGTGGTAGAAATAACTACTCACAAACATCAAGAATACTATAATCAATTGATGTCACTGTAAAGAAAAAGCCCGCCGAAGCGGGCTTGGTTGTTTCTGTTACGAGGTATTTCCTACCCTAGGCTGCGTTTAGGCGGCCAATGCGAACTGTTCGTCGTTTGCGTTTACGTTTTTGCTTGATTTACGGTCATCGCCTACCGTGCTGTCCACTCTGTTACTCTTTGCCCTGTCGAAACCATTTTCATCCCCACCTAAATATACCTCAATACATTTAGGTGGAGATGGCGAGATTCGAACTCGCGTCCAAGACCTGTTTCTCTTTGCTTCATACAGCAATAACTCTTATTTATTCACTCCTAATAATTCTTTGATTAGGGTCTTTTTATCTTCCATGGACATACCATCAACTCCGAAATGCTGTTTCATTTCTATCGCCACTTCGACCATGCCGTCATCTTCAAGTTTTTGGCAACATTCCCGAACAATCAACTCGGCGAACTTTTCTTTGCTGAATATCAACTCACCGTCGTATTCAACAAGACTTTGTGCGGCAAACTTTTCTAACATTGGTATCTTTTTCATTCTTTGGTTCTCATCAACTCAAATAAATCATGACCAAGTTTATTTTTGAATTCTTCCTCAGTCATGTCCACAAGAACCTCTTTGGCTAGTTCCATTGGTAGTGCCACTGTTACTACCATTTCTGGAGCAAAGGTGTCGGGGTTTGCTTTTATGTGTCTACTGATTAGTCTCATACATTGTTCCTTCCTATTCTACTATAACCTAACTCTGATTTGAGTTCTCGCTCAGTGGTCTTTGTTTTGTGCCGCCAGTTTATGCCCCAAGTGGTGATGAACTCAATGGCATCCCCATCCAGATTGCACTCCACATAGCCCATATTGCCCCAACGGCGATTATCCGGATCTGCCAAACACCATGCTTCTAACTCTGCTCGTTGCTCACCACCGTAATGACTCATTTCAAAACAATACTTGAACTTGTTTTTAGGGTGCGGCGGAGGCATCTGGCGAATAGTAGTCCGGGGCAACGGTTTAGTCATGATGATAGTATAACATAGTTGTCGAATCTATGTCAATCATTTATTATGGTTTCGACTAAATACTTGTATGCTACACAAACACCACATCATACCAAAACACCTGGGCGGAACTGATGATCCATCTAACTTGGTTGATCTAACTGTAGAAGAACACGCAGAAGCACATCGTTTGCTTTACGAACAACACGGGCGTTGGCAGGATTATGTAGCCTGGCAAGGTCTTGCTCAACTTGATGCTAACTTCGATGCGGCCAAAACTGCTATGTTAGAAGGTGCAAAACGCGGCAATACCACAATGGTATCTCAACGCAAAGGCAAGAAATGGGAAGAGATTTACGGTAAAGAACGAGCCGCAGAGATCAAGGCCAAATACAAGAGTATGCGTAATGGAAAAACTTGGCAAGGCAAACTATACGAAATAACTCACCCAGACGGGTCTGTAGAAACAGTTGAAGGATTACGCCAATGGTGTTTAGACCGAGGCTATAATCCTAACAACTTTGGAAATGCTTGCTTGAGAGGTAGTGTAACAAATGGTGGATTTATGGTCCGTAGGGTCTAACACCCTTGCGTCCAGAACACTTTTCTCTTTGCTTCATACAGCAATAACTTACATTATATATTTATTTTTAGGTATTGTCAAGATGAGACTTTATCAAGTCAACTAATTTTTTTTGTTGATGTAATTGTAACAATATATTATGTTCGTTGGGTTCGGGAACTTTGATAGTAGTTGTCTGATAACCAGATTCGATTAACAGTTTTTTGTGGCCGTTGTCCCCTGTACCATCTTCCTTGTGATTTCCAAAATAAATTGTATGTTTACCAAAGGGAGGCGGTAGCCTACATCCTTTTATATTTTTTAAATCTTTGGCCCAAGATTTTGAACCCTGGCCACCGATTGCAAGTATTTCTTCTGAGATAGTAGTGCCCTGAGGTACAAACGCTAATACTTTATCCGCCTGTATCTGCCATTGATGAAATAACGCGGCCCAGCCACCCATACTATAACCAATAGTTAATTCCGGTCTTCCATATAAATCGATAGCATCTTGTATTTTTTCTTTCCACGATTCATCTAAATACCAAGAATTGGTCTTGTCATAGAATTTTACATAAGGGCGACCTAATTGATTGAGTGTTCCAGTGAACTGAATCATTGGTTGACGATGGGCAGAAAAGAAAAAAATTGGTTTCACTTTATAGAGTTGGCTATATCTTCAAAAGAAACTCCTACCCATTGCCAACTTATAAACTTTCTTATTCCAGCATTAGGACTATCTACGCTGTGTATCTTACTAACATCGAGCAAATAAAGATCATTTTGCTCTGCTGTAAATTCTGACAATCGTTCAACTTGGTCTAATGTAAAGATGTTTGCAGTTTCCCTGCCGGGATATATATGCCCTTCTACATGTTCTTTCTTTTTATAAAAGTAAGTAGTTGACCCATTAGTTTCTACGTAGTAATTTGCACAGGCACTAATATTATGATCAATATGAGGAAGTAAGTGTCCTGCTCCTATTATCTCTGCTAATTGAAGTTGTCTTGGTTTAATACCGAAAAACATTTCTTCGGGTAGTAGACTTTTAAAATAATCAGGATCTCTAAGCCTATAATAGGTTAGTACAGGACGAGGATATCTACCATAACTAGTTACCACATCTCCTTTAAGACGTTCGAAATCTAGATCAGTTAATTTGAATTCAACTTTTTTGAACATCTCTTTCAACTAGTAGATTTTGTTTTCTCATCATGTCTACTACTTGATCCCATTCGTAGTCATGATGAATGGAAGTTCTTGCTGAAAAACACCATCTAGGTTCCGAGCCCATTTCAATACTATGAGGAACACCTGTTCTTACTAATTTAACATTTTCACCAATAGCATCGAATTCTATTCTTTTTAGTTCCCATTTATTCCATACTTTATAGGCGGTACCGGCTGGAGTATAATCAATTTTCTTTTCTTCTAAAGGAGTTTCGTACCAAGACATAGTACTGTCTTGACCTCCGTAGACCCAATTGATAGCAAAGTTAGTTAGAAGCAAAGGTTCTACAACACTAATATCTACATGTGCCCCGTGGGTACTTGCCCAAGCACCTCTGTAGAATATCATTACAGAGTATATGGGCAGTCCTTTAGATGTTACATATTCTAACCATTCTTTATTGAATACGTCCCAGGCCAACATGTCCCAGATACCGTAACGACCCCTTACTGCTGGAAATTTAAAATCTTTCCTAAAGCAGTTTTTAACATCTATATCTAAACTATACCAACAGTTACGGTCATTCATATTAACATTTTGCCAACGATAACGTCTTCGTCGACATATCCTAGTCTGTGCAAGATAGGTCGAAAGTCTGGTTCTCCCTTGACATGCCACGTTATTTTGTGAGCATACTTTTTCATCTCTTGCTCAGAATATTTAATTAGTTTGATGCCAGTCATACCTGCACGATGATCTTTTCTTAGGAAAAGTACATCATTAGCCGCAACAATAGTTTCTTTATAGTGTATATGAGGTTTGACAAACCAAGCACTATAACCAATTAGATCGTTTGAATCAGAATCTCTAGCAGTTAATAGATAAAAGGTACCCGCCTTTTCCATCTTATCATAGAGTTCCCAATCAGGTGCTAACTTAATTTTATCTTTGTGCATGGTCAATTCTTGATAATGGTCGATCAACATCGGCTCCATTTCTGGCTTGACAGTTAACACAGGTTCACATTGAAATTTAATCCCCATTATTCCTCCAACGATTGTTCCATTCTATAGAACGCAGGAATCATACCTACCTTAGCACAACTGGCTTGACGAATTTTATTATCAACATGTACAAAACTAGCAATCTTTCTAGATTTTAACTTTATAGCATGTTCCATTAAATGCTTATGCATGATTTCGTAAAGACCTCTACGACGATATCCATCATCTATACAACTAAAATAAATCCAAGTTGTCTTATAACAGTCGTCTAATAATTCAAAAACAATGTGTCCTGCTAGGTTTCCGTCTATTTCTACAAAAACTGCTTTACACATATTAGTTGCTGCCATGTGAAGATGTGCATGTCCATTTTCCATAAGGGCATGAAAATTCTTGTAGAAAAAAGGAATAATATGAGTTCCGCCGATGGGATCGGCTAGTTTAACAATTACTTCTGAACCTTTCTTATCTTTTTCAGTTCCTATTACTTTGATAGCCATCCACGTCTCCAATCTGTAGTGATCCAAACGGCCTTGTTCTTCCAACGCTGTTCGTCCGTTCTATATTTTCTCCACGAGGGCAATTTTAACTTATCCCTGGTGTAATTTTCGTCCCCTGTGAATTTTTGAACATGTTCCTTAATGGCCATTTTATAATAGTTAAAATTATTTCCGGGCCATTTTACTTCAGCAGGAGTTGATACAGCATAGTTATTCCAATCTTCACCTGCACCGAAGTGAAAAAGGTTTTCATCTAAAATCATCTCTTCGATCTCTAAAAGCCACATTAACTGTTCGCTTTGATAGTTTAATGTGTAGTCCATCCACCAAAAGAAATCTTTAACATTTACTAAAGGTCGCGGACAGGCTTCTATTAATCTAGTGTAACTTTGTCTTGACACAATGTCAACACCGTTTAAAAAATCCTTGAGATTTTGATTTAATTTTTCTACAGGAATAGCCTGATAAATGTTAGCACCAAACACAGGATCTAGCAGGTGCCCTGTAACTACAACTCCATCTACTAGTGAGTTACGCAATGGAGTATCTGTATAAAAATCCATCCAGGTAAGAGAAAATTTATCTTTTATAAACCTGTTATAGAACGCAGGGTATTCAATCACCGAATTTTTATTCATCATAACAACTATTTGGTCATGAGGTGCTACTTTCATTAGTTCGGTTAAGGCCAGAGTACTATCGATGCCACCACTCCAGGTTACTACAATCTTTCTAGTTCCTGCTTTTTTTACTATGTTGCTGGCGCTTTCAAAACACAACTGTTCTATTGACTTAGGTTCAACTAATTTACCTATGGGAGTTATGCATTCTATTTCGGGTATATCTATCATTGACCGCGTTCTATCAAATACATTATACATGTAATCCGGATTGGTCATAGTAGGCGTATAGCCGGCATGATGAAAATATTTCAAAGTTTAATACCTAATTTTGATAGATCCATTAAGATCTGCTGTTGATTAATTTTTGTAGGGGGAGGAGGAGCAACATTAGGATATACCAGCACTAGATTATAGTTGCCAGGAGTCCTGGGATGTGCGTGAAGATTAAAGCGTTGGTCTTCTTGTAGAAGATCAGGAAGTTCGTTTACCATGTCCAATTAACCCTATTAACAATCCACCCATGTCAAAATACCTAAGTTTGGTATTCCAATCATTAAGGCCAGGTCGGTCATGATGTTCTTTGTGAATCCATTCTCCTCCCATAGGGACGAGGAATTCTAAAAGCCATAAATTACGAGCGGCAGTTCTTTCGCCTTGAGGAATTTCTTTTCCATGAGCAAAAATTGTGTGTAGGCCGCTGGTTACAAGATAGGTAGTAACGGGTAAAGCATAAAGGAATAAGAAATATTCTAGACCAAGTACTGCTGTAACTAAACCTGTCACTATGCTTAGAGATAAAGAATGGTTTACAAAGAATACATGCATACGATCTCGCATCATTCTTAATTCGTTTTTTGTAGCACGAACATTATCCCGATCTTTGAATCTTAAAAAATGTTTAAAATTATTGTCATAAGGATCTTCAGGAGTATCACTGTGTTTATGATGTAAAATATGAACACTACTCCAGTGTACGGGTGCGGCATTTAGACTTATGCAACCCACTGTGCCAAAAAACCAATGCCAGAATTTTGAACACTCAAAAGAATTGTGTGTAAACAATCTATGATAACCTACGGTCACTGTTAAAGCAATTACTAGATAAATTATAAAAGCAGGAATTAGCCAATATAAATTAGGCAATGAAATAAACGCCCAATAGGACACCGGTAAAAATAACCATGCTCCTATAGATCTATGTAATGCTGTTGTTTTCATAAAAATCTCAGTGCGTAACAAATCCTGTTATCTTCAGCGAGTGCAAATGTTTCACCGCTTCTTATTCTTATCTGGCAAGGTCCTAAGAAACTCTTACCAGATATATTTACCCTTCCCCTAACTAAAAATATATCAGAATTATTTTCAATTGGTGTAGGAGTACCCGGTTTAATTATCATACTTTGTAAACTGGGAAGACCATCTTTATTATATTGATGCGGAATGCATAGCCACTCTGTAGGAACTGGAAAATTTAATTGTAAATTTCCTTTAGTACTTGCGCTGGCTCCTGCGTGTTCAACATTGAGCCATCCAGGAACCCTATCTGCTAATTGCTCACCTGTTTCAATTACATGAACTTTAGCAACACCTGCGGTATAATAATAGTAACCAGATTTTACTAGCCCGTTTTGACCCAGGGGTACTACCCGTGTATCTCCTGAATTAGTTTGAGCCACGATAACAACTTTGCCAAAGGCTGCGTGTGGAGTAAATTTCATACTGTACCTTCGGCCATTTCTCTCAAAACTTGCTGAATAGCAATCTTTAATCTAACATCATTAAATGCGGCGGCACCTACAACTCTCTCAGGAGTTGACATTCGAGCATACATGTTAGAGTTTCCGGTCTCTAAAGGCTGGGCAGATCTAGTTATGTAATCATCGTCGCTGTCTAGAGCACTCATTTCTGGGGAGTTACTGACTGGCGAACTGTAACCTGTATGTGTTCTTGGTTGATTAAAGTTTTCTGTAACTACGTGTTCTGTGTTGACAAGGCTTTGTAAAGAGTTGTGGTTAGTATTATTTTTATTAATTTCACTGATCCAATAATCTTGAGGCGAAGATACTTTTAATGAAGTTAGCACTTCATTAGTATCTTCAGGATTATTGACGTTTAAATGTATTTCTAGTGTCAGCGGTGTACACTTGTTATTTTGGGGAATATATTCTACTGTGTAAGCATAGGTAGAAGCATTGTACTTCTTGATCTTCATTGTGAAGGGGATCATTGTTTTCCTTTTTAACCATAATACTGAATAGAACAAGCAACTGTTCCGGAAATAGGGTGCGCTGTTCCTGCAGACCAACTCCATGTTCTTGTTGTGGCTGTAGCAGTACTGGGAGTCGAAAGACTAAGCACACCGCCTACATTATACCCTGTCATAGTAATTGCTTTGAATGGCTCTAATGTAGCAGGAATTGCAGAAGAGGATCCTAGTGTAAGATACCATCTATTGTTGCCTGCATTAAAATAAAAACTAACTAGAGTTAACTGTCCAATAGGACTAATAAACACCGGTGCTCCGCTTATGATTGAACCAAATCCAGGTCCAAAACCATATAGTGTACCTTTCTTTTTCTTTTTAGCACCAGCCGCAGTTCCAACGTTCATTGTAAATGTACGAGTTTTGTTACCCCAAGAACTATAATACTTATTAAGTGCTAGTCCATTCAGGCCAGTAGGAATGTTACTGTTAGCCCTTCCTGCACCAAGGTTAGGAACAAAAGGTCCACCTCTGTACAAAAGAGCCATAGAAACGGCTCCCGAAACACCAAAGGTGTTTTTTAAATTTAAAAAGGATATCGGACCTGAACTGGGTGTTGGCATAATCTTTCTCGGTTGCTAATATGATTATTTAGCAAACCGACACCCTAGTGCTTTTTGTTTATTGAGTGCAGGTACGCGATCTAGTGATAGAACCGTCAGAATTCTGTGTTTCAGTCCAAGGCCCGCAATTTAGTACTGGTTGCGGGTACTGTTGCACTACCACAGGAGGTTGTTGAACTACAACTGGAGGTTGCTGTACCACCACAGGACGATTATAAATGTCGTAGACAACAGCCCCTAAAATTGCACCTCCAACTACATGCCCCCAATTTGGACCTCTATAGTGGTGATGGTGATGATGGCGATATCCATGATGATGTTGTGCCATTGCTGGTATAGCGGCTAGTGTCAATACTGCTATTGCTAAAATTTTCTTCATGTTTATCTCCAAAATTGACAGACTTCCCAGGGCGTGTGGAGCCTCTGCCGAGCCATTGTGTCCACTTGCTATGCAAGATCGCCCCTGCGAAAGCATACTTATTTAACGCCGTAATCCGGGTTTTCGTTTACAAGTTTACAAACCAACTGAAAATGATCGTATGCCTTACGAACCGCAGGATGTGTCATAAGTTTGTCTGCTTCAACTTCCATAGTTTCTACAGCCCGTTCTGCAGCCTCCCGGGCGCTAGGCCATTCCAAACACTTTGCTTCGGGTCCAAAAACTTCTACAAGACGTTCCCATGCGGCCTGCTGTTCAGGAGTAATAGGTGCCCTTTTTGGGCGCAGATCGCTGGCCCGCATAATAGCCTTACTAATCGTATCTTCGGCAACTCGCCCTGCGGCAATCATAGCCGCATAGTTAGGATTAATATTAAAGCGCCGAGACTGGCCTCCGGGATAGCACATGACCAAATGAGTACCCTTTGGAAACGAGTCCAAAAGTTCTTGATCATATTCGTGTACAGGAACATACTTGCGTCCTTCCTTTTTATAGAAAATCGTCTTCTTGGTCATTTTTCTTACCATTACTTCGTTTATCAGTTGTATGATCTAGATCTTGGAACAAACGTTTTTCTTGTTGCGTTAGTTTATCTTTATGAGTTTTACGAGGGTTACCACAGAGGTAGCATTCTGGGTTACCACAGTCCATGGCATGACGTTTGTGTAGCCGATGAGGCTCTTTGACTGGAGCGCCATGCTCTTTGGCAATCTTAGCCTGTTTCTTAACAGCGTTTTCGTCTTTTTGGCGACGCTTGCTTGTTTTAAATTTGGACTGTGAATCACTCATTCTGCTAATCCTTTTCTATAGTATAACAGAATTTTAAGAGTTTGTCAAAGGGTTTTAACGAAAGCCAATGGAGGTTGTCCACTTACAGAACCGGTAATTGGTTTATCAAATTCTGGAGGTAGTGTCCATGCTCGGCCAACACTCCAAACTTTATCAAAATAACTTCCACCCCAATTACACTCGGTTACATTGTCACTTTGATTTCCGCCCAATATTCTAACAACTTTCTTTACTGGATCAACGCCCCTAATAAATGCAACGTGCCTGTCGATGACGATAACATCATTAAATCTCCAGGTACTAGGATCTTTGGGATTGGCATAGGTTGTTGCCCACTCACCTTTGAACAACTTAGGTCTATCGGGAGGAGTAGTACCGCTTTTAGCATAGTCATAGGCCCAGAGAGTGCTTCTTACTTTTGGATTGCCAGACCTAAATAGAACAGCACCTACAAATCCTGCACACCAAGGAGTATAATCATCAGTATAGGTAAATCCATTGTCTTTGTAGCATTGAAGAATATTAGGATTACCTGGCACACCCTTTCCGTTTTCTTTCCATGCACCGTTTCTAGATTCAGAAAGAATTTTATTCAGTAGATTACATAGATTACCAAATGGTGTACCATCTGTCGGCGGGGCAGGTAAAGTGGCTAATTCTGTACCAACTGGTTGTCCAGTACCCGGATCTGTACCACCGGAAGGTCCACTACCGCCAGCGGCTACATTAGTAGGACTACCAGCACCGGGATTACCATCCGAAATGACAATGTTTGGATCGGGTCCTTTTTCTTTTTCAGAATTTACCAATGCTTCTATGGCCGCCTGTTCTTGGGGAGTGATTGATACATCCGGAGCAGAGGGGACTGTTCCCGAAAACAATGCACTGGCTCCGGGGTTTTCCCATAAGGCAACTAGTTTATTATTTGCATAGACATTAGTTGCGTGATAAACATCTGAAATTCCACCTACACCAGGAACGTATGGCATATTCTATCCCCTTTACAGTATTTAACTTAAGGCAATACCTGTTGTGCCTTGCATGTATTGATCGGCGGCTTCTTTCTTACTAGGAATCATTACAAAGACATGCTCTCTTTTAAGAGTAATAGTTTCTTTGCTCCCTAAGAAGATCCACGGAATCATTCCTAGTCCTTGGGGACCAACTGTAATTGCAAGAGGTTTACTGATGCTGATACCGTTATTGTCGTCGGCTTCTAACCTAGCAATAATTTCGTCTCCGTTTACTAATTTAAGGCTAACAACATCACCTGCAGCCATAGGTTTTTCAATTAACATATATTATTTCCTTGTTCGTCAACTTCTATCCAACTGTGGTCACCTAACCACTTAACCCTACAGATATATTCATATTCTTCAGGAGCACCTGTGCTCCATTCGGTAGGACCATGAAATACTAATCTAGGGATATTTTTTCTATTATCAAATACTAGCCAATATATTTTTCCGTGATATATTTGAAACTCATATTTTGCGGCATGTACAGCATCTGTAATTTCTAATCTACGTTTAATCTGTGCTGCCTGCTTTTGTAAAACTGCAACCAGTTCCATTATACGATCATATTCTTGTTGAGCGTGCATTCTTGCAACGTTCAACATAATGTCTTTTTGTTTTTCAACCGGAACTAGATCAAACTTAAATCCACCTGCTTCTGTTGCATAGGGAGTTACATTTCTATTGAAGAAGGCAATAACAGCATTAGTTGATGTAGAATCGTAACTGTATCTACCCTTGGCACTATTCCCTTCTTCGGTCATATTACTTAAGACCAAGTTCTTTCCTAATCTTTGTAGCACTGATATCTGTGATAGTATCATCAAACGTTTCTTCACCTGAAGTATATCCAACTCCTCTACCCCAACCAATGTGTACAATGTTAGGTACTACCTGTATTTCATATTGACCTTGATACAAAGGATCTAGATCTCTACGGATAAAACTTTTAACCTGTTCAATAGCAAATGGATTAGATCCTTGCCAGCCTTGAACATCTCGAACTTGTATTACTACTTGACCTGTACGTGCAATTAATCTTTCAAATAGGGCACGATGTCCGTCATGCCAAGGTTGCCAGCGTCCTAACATCTGAACAGTTTCCTTACGCCAGTCAAATGTTGGACGGCGTCTGTTTTCTAAAATATGATCACCTACAAACTCTACCCACTTTTCTGCATTTTGTTCAATGATACGAAAATCATAGACTTCTGGCTCAACAAACATTTTGTTTGTATCTGCATAACGACCTTCGCGGATAGTGTCCATCCAAATTGTCCAGTCAGCCTTAAAGTTATTACGCATTTCAACTAGAGGTGCAACAAAGTCTACAATGCAATAATCAGTATTGGCTTCTTCCGAAAGTTCTCTCATACGATGACTTTGGCGTATCCGACCTTCAACACTAAAATCCCAATCGTTATAGTGTCTACGTACCTCATCGGCATTCAACCAAGAAACAGTAGTTTGTGTTTCTAAATATTTTTTCAGTCTTTCTGCAAAATAAGTTTTGCCAGCACCAGGCAATCCCATAATTAAAATACGTTTGACTTGTTTCATTAATCTTCTCCTATTAATCTTTCTAATGTTTTATAATGTTCGTAGGCTTTTTTGAGAGCCGCATATTTTTCTAACTTTGCAGGATCTGGGTCTTGCAAAATTGCAAGTCTATCTTCGATCTTCTGCAACATTTTTTCTAGACTGCGGCCTTTAATTTTAACATCGCCATCAAATTCTGCTGTACCGTTTACATGTAAATTTGGATTTGTCGTGTTATTTGTAAAACTATAACCGTTTAATCCGGGAGTAGAGTAAAGGTAACTGCCAGAACTGCCCGATGCCACTGTTACATTTCCTGTAAAATTAGGAATTGTAAGGGTAGACATATCAATGGTGTAATTTAAGTCGCCAAGATCAACATTATCTATAGTCACTGTTGTGCTATCTAATACTGTATCCTTATCCATTTAGATGTGCCTTTAATTCAGTGAATCCACCAATTAACTGTCCGTCAAGGAAAATCTGTGGAACTGTTCTTGCTGTTGGCACGGCTTCTAACAATTCTTCTTTGGTGAATCCGTCGCCAATTTTACGTTCTTCAAACTCAATACCTTTTTGTTTTAAAAGTGCTTTGGCCTGATCACAATAGGGACAGTGGTACTTACTCCAAACAATTGCTCGCATGTTAATTCCTTTCTGCTTCTACTACTACAGTTGCACTGACCATGCTTTGAACTGCTTCTTCAATTTCTTGACGTAGAGATTCGTTGACTAATTGTTCTACATCAGTTTCATCATTTTTAACTAGTCTACTTAAACGTAGCACTACGATATCTTCAACAATTTTTGCCATTTATTTTCCTTTATAATTCAACATAATCTGATAGGGGTCTGGAATCTATCATAGAACATTTGTGATACTTATCTACACTTCTAGAGATTAGGTCGTGATAACGATTAAAGTCTAAAGAATATCTTTCTAAAATAATCAATATTTTACTATGTCCCAATATATGATTACTACCATGCTCTGTTCTAAGGTTATTCCAAACATAAGAATTAGTGGTTTCTAGTCTTGGTAAACTAAAATCACCGTTTATTCTAGTCCTAACTTTTAGGGTTTGTACAGGATTATCATCATAGAGCATTATTCGAAAACTTGTAGGACTGTCTACAAACCATGTTTGATCCCTATGCCAGGGTATGCGTTTTATACTAGACCAAATTCTGAGCCTATCTAAACTTGTAAATGGAAAATACTCCATTATTTGTTTGTAGACTTCTGGAAACAATGATAAGAAATCTTGACGCCAGTTTGTATCCCAAGCATCGGGTTGATCTAATCTACCCGTAGGGGATACATCTATAGATTTGAATAAAGAAGGACCACCGATATCTGCTACAACCTGTTCCGGTTTAGTCTTCTTGACTTCTTGAGCATTATCAAAAAACCAAGATATTAGTGCTGGAGAGTCAATTCGCGGGATATCCAAAGGAAGGGCACAGTATTTTCCCCAACGTTCAATATCTGCTAGACTAGGATAATCAACTAACTGCTGATTCCTAGTCTTTGACAACTCACTACGGTTCATAGATCCGGAAGTTCTTCGTACTCTACTGCATCACTCATAACACCAATAACATAATTAGTGCTTTCGTTTTCTTGTAGTGCAGTCTGCTTCTTATTGATATTAATATGTTTATTAAACCAAGGAATAGGACTAGATTTAGGATGTTCTTCTAGATACTTAATTCCTACTTCCTTTAATTTGGTAAATGCTGTGTAGTCTACAAAGTCTTTGAGAATCTGTGCGTTAAGACCAATCACAACACCTTTCTTAAAAAGATACTCAGCCCACTCTTTTTCCTCACGAATCACATCCATGTATAAGGCATAGACTTCATCTTTAGCCTCTTCGGCAATTTCAATAAATTCGGGATCGTCCTTTGGTGTCTGGTTAATTAACCAAGCAGTCCATTCACCGTGTAGTATCTCGTCCTGCAAAATTAAACTGATAATGTTTCCGTTGCCGATATAGATTTTGTTTTCTACCATGGCCAAGGATGTGGCAAAGGATACCATAAAGCGTAGGGCCTCGAGGGCGTAGGAGGCATGTAGAGCCATCCATATTGCTCGTTTGTGAACACGGACTGGAATATCTTCGCCCAACTCTTTACGCATGTTGAGAATATGTAGATCCTCATAGTAACGACCAACAGCACTAGCCATGTTAGCAATTTCAGCCGTGTCGTGAATTTTGTTGAACTCATCTTTAGGTACTCCGTATACATTGCGGATGATATGGCTATAACTCTTACTATGAATACTAGTTTCAAAGAAACTCCATGTCAGAGTTAATGCTTCTAATTCAGGAATACTGACCACAGGACCAAATACCTGAAACGGTGCTCGTCCTTGAATACTGTCTAAGGCAGTCTGTCTAAGCAGATTACTAGTGAAGATATGTTTAACTGCGTCACTGGCATCCTTATGATCAATCTTATCTTTAGTTAGACTAATTTCTTCAGGGACCCAAAAGAATCCTCTGGCCAATTCTTCGTATTTCTGTAGTTTAGGATATTTTACTTCTTCAAACCGTTGTACGCTAACTGGACCTTCTGGATCCAGAAACATATGACGCTTAAGATAATTTGTAGGTTTTTTAAAATCGTATTGTTCTTTACTCATGTCTTTGTTCCTGTGTTTGTCTTATAAAAGGTAATTTTGATAATTCATCAAACCGTTCGTCCCAGGGTTCTCCAGGACTCATACCTATGTGCTCTCGATCTAGATCAATAAAGAATACTAATCTATACTGATCTGTGTAATTATGTGCGCTGTGTACAAATTGATTGTTAAAACCAAAAATGTCATCCCAACGTACTTCCTCACCATTAACTTCTAAAAATACATCTCCCTCTGGAATAAGCAAAGGAATATGTATTCTAATGTACTTACCTGTTCTATTCTCAGGACCGGTGTGCCTTTGCAGAACAGTATTTGGAGCCATAATGCTATATTGTGCAATGGGACATTTTTCTCCAAACTCGTTGGCTAGTGTATAAGCAGTTTTGTACTTTAATGCTCTACCATCTAACGGACTCATCGAGTAGTTCATAGGGGAGTCTTTAATACCTCTCCTATACTTAAACAAAACTGCTAACCAACCGTTGATATTATTTTCTAATTCTCCGGTATGATCATTTTTAGATTGAATTAGATATTCAGTCTCATCTAATGGAACTCCTGCATATCTTCTATCTAAACTAGGTTTACCTATAAACTTGGCAGCATGGTTTAGTGTTCTAAATCCCTGCAGAAATTCTTCTCTCAAACGATCTTGAAACCCCATGAGATAATCGGCAATAGGAATTTCATGCCTCCTGTAGATTGCCTGAGGAAGATTTTCAAAATTCAATTTAATCTCTTTTTAGATAGTCTATGTGTTCTGTGGCACGCCAAAGTTCTAGGCAAGGTCGACCTGTTGGAGACCCGCTGGTACTATCTTTGTAGGCAATTCTAATTTCAACGCCTCGGTCATAAAGACTGTCCATAAGGATATTAATTCCAGAAACATAATCTTTAATTTTTTCAATATCTTGTTGAATCTCTGTGTCGATCATAATTTGCAAGCCTCGCAGTCGTCCTCTAAAGGTTCATATATAATTGCATTATCTGCGGCATTGATTGCCTGTATTTCGTTTGTGCTGGTAACACTGACTTTAGCACCTACTTTGTTAATTAAACTGTAGTATATGGTCTTAATGCCCCACTTGTAAGCCAACATCAAATTTTTAGCAATCAGTGTTCCGGGAACTTTGCCATCTTTAAAATAAGCAGGATTATAAAATGTGTTTGTACTTAGACTTTGATCAATGTATGCAGCCAATACCGCGGCTGTCTTCAGATATGCTTCGCAGTTCTGCTGATCCCACATTAGTTGATATCGATTCTTTAAACGCTTGTATTCTGGTACAACCTGTACAAACGATCCTGCTTTACTCTCTTTAACTGAAATCAATTCCATAGGCATTTCGATACCGTTAGTACTATTAAGAACAACTGAACTAGACTCAACAGGTGCCACAGCCATTAGTGTAGCATTACGGATACCGTATTGCTTCATGCGCTCGCGTAGTCCTTCCCAATCTAAGTTAGCACTAGGAGTAAAGTCTGTAAGTTCGTTTACACCATTGCTACGACGCTCCCAAGGAAATACCCCCTTACCATACCATGTGTAGGAACTACGTTCGCAGGCCCCTCTTTCTTGGGCAAGTTCTACACTGGTCTCGGTAAGGTAGTATGCTTGATGTTCCATCCAACGCTTGACTTCTGCAAGTGCGTCTGCTTCGCCGTACTTTAGATTTTTCTTAGCATGCCAGTAGGCTAAATTAGTAATACCAACACCTAGTGGCTCAAAGTCTTGGTTAGCCAATTTGCTTTGTATACTTAGGAAGTCTTGATAGTTTAGTAGATTACTTAGACTACGTACTAAGACACGGCAGGCCTTACGCATCTCCTGCGGGTTACGGAATGCCCCCCAGTTGATTGACCCAAGAGTGCAAAGAGCAATTCGGCCCTCAGGATCTTCGATTCTCTGAAAAGGCTTTGTGGGTAAAAGGATTTCTTGACACAAATTGGATTGATATATCGGATCAACTGCTGTGTCAAACGGACCCTGGTTGATGACATTGTCGATGAAGACAAGATAGATGCGGCCAGTGTCAGTACGCTCCTTAAGGATTCCATCCTTGAATACTTGATCTGCTGTAAGGACCTTTTTCTTCTTTGTCTTATCTTGTTCATATTGTAAATAGAGCCTTTCAAACTCTTTACTGTCTCTGTAGTAGGCTTCGTATAGGTCAGGAACTTCGTGCGGATCAAACAGGCTAATATTTTCGCCATTCTTATAACGGCGCCAGAACATAGCATTAACTACAACACTATAGTCCATTTGACGTACACGAACTTCATCGGTTCCTTGATTGTTCTTTAAAACGATCAAATCTTCAAATTGAGCATGCCAGATCGGGAAAGTAACAGTACAACTTGCGTTACGAATACCGCCTTGACTGCAACTGCGTAGATCGGCGAACCATTTCTTCATAAAGGGTATCATACCCGTATGCTTGATTTCTCCATTGCGAATTGGTGCTCCTAAAGGTCGAATTCGGCCAACTTCTAGGCCAATTCCTGCTCGTTTTGAGGCATATTTGGCCATCATTTCGCCGGCAGCAAAAATACTATCCAGTGTGTCATCACTGCTGATAAGCACACAACTACTGAACTGTTTTGTCGGAGTCCCTAATCCTGCCAATACAGGAGTGGCAAGAGTAAAGTGGCCATCACTAGCACATTCATAATATTCTTTAACATACTTCAGCCTTTTATCTTTATCTTCTGAGTGAAAGGCTGTGGCTGCGGCTACAGCGTATCTAACCTGTGGTGTTTCGTAGATCTGCCCTGTGGCTCGATTTTGTACCAAATACTTTTCGCATAATTGTGCAATGGCCGCAAAGGTATAATGTTCGTCTTTACTATGATCAATGAATAGGTCGATGATATTCCATTCGTCCTCAGTATACCAGTCTAATAATTCACTGCTATACATTCCTGTGTCGACGTTTCTTTTAACTATCTCAAATAATTTTGGCGGCTCATATACCCCATAGACTTCCTTACGTAGCATACTAACACGCTGACGCCCGGCCACATATTGATAGTTAACATTATTAATTTCTGAATTTTCTGTTTCGTCAATTAAATTGACCATAGCCTTCAATAACAACTCATCTATGGTCTCGGTATGAATACCGTCGTGTAGTTCGATCTGTGCTTTGATTTCAACCATTGAGGGACTAACTCCCTCAATGCCACGACAAGCGTGAGCGACCTGTCTCTGTATCTTACTAATATCAAGAGGAACACGCTCCCCGTTGCGTTTAACAACTGTAATCATAATTTTTATTCTAACCTTCTAAATGTGCTGTGGAAGATATTTACCAAGCCCTAGTTACTTCAACGATATTTTCTATGAAAAATGACTCAGGGATATCTTTGACTTCAACAGGACCGTTATCATTGTAGTTTATGGCCCAAGAATCATCAACACATACTATGTTATAGTAGCAGGTTTTTTGATCATTAACAAGAGTTTTAATTTCAATTTTTGAATTTTTAAATCGGTCAGTGTACTTCAATGAATGAGCGATCATAAATGCCTTGGTAAAATCATCATACCGATTATGTACAATGATGTCCCATGGTGTTGGCCAACTCTTTCGGTTGAATGGATCAATTTTATTATTGTAAGGCACGTAAGGCGCCGACTGCCAGAATTCAAAGGTGTGACTAAATGGATCGTGGTGACTCTCGAGATCTCTACGGTGGCGAGACCAAGACGATAACCGATCGTCAATTGATTGATTAAACATCAGGATTTGGATTTAGGTTTAGATCTAAGGTATATGATAGCCTATATGATTGACTATCGTTGTTCCATAACTGAATGGCCACATAGTTATTAGTAGCAGCCAACAAGTCGCTGGTATTAAAAATAAATTTTGCAGAAGCATCTACTACTGTTTCTGCGTAGTTATAAGAATCAGAAACTGATATGTTTCCGTCGGCACTGATATTGATTAACAGCCTACCTACTCGACTTAGTGTGCCAGTATTAAGTTGGTAATCAAGAAAGCCTGCTTGGTCTCCATCTGTAAGGGGTATTTTAATAATCTGTAGATTGATCTGATTTTGGTTGACAATCTTAGGACTGGTTGTAGAAACTTTTCCGTAACCAATGACCAAGGGGTTGTAATAGTCAAGATTCGTTTCTGGATTTTCACCGTAGATACTTTCTCTATGGAAGTAGTCATTCAAAGAAGCGCAACCTCTAGAACCAAAATGTAAAACAGCGTCTGCTGGATAGTTCACTAAATCGTCTGCTAGGAAACCATTGTTACCTACGTAATAATAACTGTTCCCGTTACAGATAGCATTGGCATAAGGATAGTTGGTACTCTCATCACCGACCCTCACAGCGTTAGAGTAAATGAACCTAAATGTGTTACCTGTGATTAAAGCGTTTTGTGGTATAGGTTCAGTTGAAGTAGTTTTATCTAATAATACCCCTGTAACTAGATTTTCAAAATCGCTGTCTACAACATATGGGCGTGTTACATAATCTATGGCCTTAACTCCTACTCCCATTTTTTCAAACACACAGTTATCTATTTTTGTACCTAGAGAAATAGAAGTAGTAGGATCACTACCGTCACCCCTAATCAAAACACCAGTACCTGTGGTCACAAAAGAAGACGTAGTAATGTTGGCATTTATAGTAGTAAACTTAACGTCTCTAACAACGGCTTCTTTACTGTTATCTAAACTAATCAAGGGACTTTCGTTGATGTTTCCTTCAGCATAGGCCAATGTCATTTTTTGAACACTAACGTTTCTTGAAAAATTATCTGCGGTGTCCATACCAGCATCATAGGCATTGCCTAAAGAGTCTACAGTTCTAAACAATGGATTAGTTGTATCTGTACAAACAATAGTTGTAATGTCTTTACCTGCACCCATAAGAGAAGTGTTAGGAGGTAGATCAACTGTGCCTGCTACAACAAAACTACCTGCAGGAATACGTAATTCTCTGACCACATCTAATCCCGGATCGTTTTGATACAAAGATTTCGTAGCCTGACGCAGTACCTGTGTAATATCACTACCCGGAGTAAAGTATTCGCCAGGGCCCGCAAAGTCTGTAAGGCTGATCCAGTTATCTAATTTTCTACCAATCGTAGTTGTAGTAGAAGCAAAGGTACCAGTAGTTGTTCCGTAAGGTACATCGGGTCTATATCTGTAGGATGCATTAGCATCGTGTGCTTGACTGTCTGCACCAAAATTAATTAATTCAAAAATATTCTGTAGGTCTTTGTCTGTGAGTAGACGTGTAGGGTCGTTACTACCAGCACCTTCTTCAATACTTTTACCTATCCATAGGTGCTCAGTATCCTGTGCCCAACCAAACTCACCAGGATCTAGTTGTGGCTGTCCATCAACATTTTCTAATCCTCTGCGGACCTGTATTTTTGCAATCTCAATAATGGCCATAAAAATATCCCTGTTATGGGATATTTATCTTACTGAGTAAGCATTTGCTTCATGCCCTTCATACCTGTAGTGTAGTATTCTTGGACTTTGTCTAACCATTGATTCTGCCAGTACTCAAATTCATCGGGCCATAGATCAAACTGTTGATATTGTAGATCTCTACTGCACATAAACACGTGACCTTCGTTAATGGTAGTTCCGTACACTTCATTATGAGCCATAATATAAGCAGTTAATTGAATCTTATAGTCATCTACCCATTCTTCTTTTTTAGGCTTGTTGGTCTGTTTATAGTCGCAGACACTAGGGTTACCTTTATACACACCCACTAGGTCAGTGGTTCCGCTGTATAGTCCAGGAAAGTAAAGGCTCTGTTCCATGGCCCATATTTCCTGCATGTCCTTGAGACCATTTTCAATAATAATGTCTGCCATTTTATTAGCCTGGACATGCACAGGATTGTTACCGGGCTGACGTTGAATACCTGCAATAAATCTTTCTAGATTACTATGCATAGCAGTACCAACTCCTGCGGCTTCTCTGGTAATTTGATTGGCTTTTTCTTCTCCCACACGTTTCTTCCATTCATTGAGTGCTGTCATATCTTTGGTAGCACTCAAAATAGTAGTTACGCTAGGAAGTGTTTCTCCGTCGGGAGTTTGATAAACTCGTTTTCTGGTTACAGGGTCATTGACCTGCACACAATTCTTATATTGAAATCTCTCTATAAAGGGAGGTGGTGTATAATTACTCATAAAGTTAATTATACTACAAAAATTTTAAATGTCAAATATTAGAAGAAAGATTTTTGGAATTGCTGGAAGCCATAGCATCTACGCTAGGGCCAGTGGCCTTACCGGGTTCTGCACCTTGTTCTTGGTCGGCGCCTTGAACTTTGGTATTTAGAGTAACTGCTCCGGTTTCTGCATCGATGTCTTTGATGACATCGCCGTTTGGGTCTACGCTGTTCTTTAATGCCACAAGAGCATCTGGTGTACTAATACCTAAACCAAATGGTTTGAGCAGTTTCATCACAACAGGAAAGGGCAGTTGACTGTCCTGCCCTTCTTTATCTGCTAGACCTTGCAATACTGCTAGGACATCTCTAGCAGACCCAAGGTCTACTTCAAATAATCTCATTATCGTGCTAGTTTGGCTAGAATGTTGTGTTGTTCTGCTAGTCTACGGGCACGGCGCTGTTCTTTGCTTTCACGAACTGCACGGCCTGCGGCTTCTGCACCGCCGGCGGCTGCGTCGGCAGCGGCAAATTCATCGCCTGCTGGTGCAGGATTCATCATGTCAGGACCTGCGGCTGGCATGCCTGGTTCGGCAGGAGCCATACCTGGCTCAGCACCCATTGGAACTTCTGGAGTTGCTTCTCCGGCTAGAACTGCTACTGCTTGACTGATAGCCTCGCGCTGTTGTGTTAGAACTTCTAATGTAGCCTGTAAAGCGGGACCAACTGACTGTTTGAATGTTTCTGCTTCTTGAGCACCAAAGTCTGCACGGATAGCATCTGCTAGTTCGATCATGCTCTTTGTTTGATATTGTCCTACACGTTGCATCCAACTGGTATAGTCATTGACCATGTCGCCTGCGGCTGTAATAGCCTTAGCCTTGCCTTCTTCATCTTCTGCTAAAAGATAGGCTAGACTTTCGTTAACAACACGAACATTGCGTTTGAAGTTTTCTTTGGCCTGTTGCTTCCACATAGCGGCTGCGGCAATTTTCTTACCTTTCTCACCACCACCTGCGGCTTTTTCAATCTTTTCAAAGCCCTTGCCTTTCTTACCAATGTCACCACCTGCCTTGGCCTTTTTAACCACAGCAGATTTTTCTTTCTTGCTCATACCAGCACTAGGCTTGCTTTCATACATACCACACTCTTTTAGGCCGTGAACTGGGCAACGTTCTCCCTTGTCGCTATGATTACATTCTTTGGCTGCTTCATCTAGATCGTTCTTCTTGAACTTGGCTTCTTTGTCAGCCTTTTGACTTTGGTGACCTTGGTAGGTTCGTGCTTTTACTTTTGCACCACTGGGTAAAGTTACATCACGCTCACCTGTTTTCTTAGTTGGCTTGCGATCTGTGTCGTCTGCTTCGCCTTGACCTTCGCTAAATGGTTTGCCTGCTTTGGCAGCGGCCTTTGCGCGGCTACCCCATACTTCGTCTTTAGGGCTTTCTTTTTTGCCGTCGCCGTCATAGTCTTTGGCGGCTGATTTAGAACCTTGTGGGTGCTTGGCGATCTTGACACCTTTCTTACCTTCACTTAGTTCAATTAGTTTGTCTTTTAATTTTTTGATGTCTTCACCTAGCATTTCTTTGATCCTTGTGTTTAGCAATTCTAACATTGCTTTGTCTTTTTGATAGTTCTCGTTACTTAGCAGGTCATTAAATCTAGAAGAACCTTCGTGTTGAAAAACACGGGTACGTAGTTTATTACGCATGTCTTCTAATTGTTCACGATTATACTTGCCCAGGTTAACATGAACACCAAACTGCTTGGCCATGTTTTCTCTTAACTTAGTACTAGTAACTCGACTGCTAAAATCTTTTGTGTTCATATGAGATTCCAAAAAGTGATTAATGTTATTTATACTAGCCTTATCAGTTTTTCAAAACTTTTAACCACGTCTGCTTTGTATCTTTCCTTTTTAGCCTTGGCAATCAGGGCTTTTGTGTGCATAACGTCAAAATATTCTAAAGGCTTTTTAGCACTTTTTGCCACTGCTCGTTGATGTAGGGTTTCTTCGAATAGTGCATATCCGTAGTGTCTATCGGCATTGATAATTTGGTTATCTCTAAAACGTCCTAAAGCAAGATTATTGGCTAATATAATTGCTGTTTGGGGCAAATTTATCTTGTCTATAACAACTTCGTTTTTTCTATCTAACACAACATAAAATCCGTCATTTTGTTTTTCAATCTTATAGGTTCCTACAGAGATAGTACCGTCGTCATTTTTAAAAGGCACTACTATGCCCTTACCGCGAAGTTCTTCTTTAACTTCATCGGTTAATTTTACTATCTTTTTATAAACGTCGTTAGTTAGATTTTTCATTTGCTTTTTTAACCAGTGTGTTATCGTCTTTGTTTATTTTATAAACACCCTTGCGTACTAGATTTTGAGCAATCCATTGATCATGCTCATCGAGGCTGGTTATCTTTACTGTATCATGCTTGGATACGAAACGATATTCTTCGTTGGTAATAGGCAAATGCAGGTCTTGCAGTAGTTGAATTATTTTCATAGTCCTACCTTTTGGGCCTGCTGTTGAAGTTCTTGTTGTTTTTGTTTGAGTCCAACAATCTGTGCGGCTATCTTATCTAGGTCAGTTAGTGTATTCTTTGAAGCCTGCTGTATCTGTTGAATCTGCTGTTGTTGCTGTGGATTAGGAGTTTGAGGCTGTTGTGGATTAGTTGGTTGAGCAGGTGGCGTAGTTGCTCCTGCGGGCTGACCTGTGGTCTGAGTGGTTTGTGTGGCTGTGGTTACCTGACCAGTGGGCGGTGTGCCCGATGGCTGAGGATTTGGCCTAGTACCCGTCGGAGGCGTAGGAGCAACCGTCTGTTCAAATAACTCTATAATTCTCATATTTTATTGTTTTGTAAGAAGTACAAACAGTACACTTAGGCAACCTGTTACTACCGAACCGGCGGCACCAATAATAATTTTTGTCATACTGTTTTGACCAGCCTCGATCAACTTCTGTAGTTCGCCGAATCTGCTTTCAATCTTAGAAAGGCGCTCGTCTAAAGATGCGTAACGCTGGGCACATAATTCAACGTGCGCTTCTAAATTTTGTTTTTCAATATCAATTGGTCCTTGTGTGGACATATTTTTGCTCCTTGTTAGGGTTTTACGTTGCCTGAATTATGCCTTTGTGAGCCTTGATAAGAATATTTTTAGTGGCAGGATTATTACAATCAAATACTGCCTTGTCTATATTTACCGTTTCTTCCAAATTTTTAATTATGGGTACAAGGTCGAGGTCTTCTAGTAAGCAACCAATAATATTACCATCAGCACTGGTATATACACCCATACGATCCGGAATGAATTTAAAAGTCCATACTTTTTGTTTGCCTTTATAACTAGAACCAAATCCTAGTTCTTTAGCATCTACTAGTTGGCAAGTTGGGGGATTATCATAAGAAACAATACTACGTATTTCTATACACTGACGTAGGGTAATAAAATTTCTATTCTGGTCATACTCTATCTGACTGCCTTGATTGGGTCTGATCACTTTAGTGTTTGTGATGTCAACAAGAGTTTGAATTTCAATAACTTCCATAATATACCTATATAATGTATTTATGGCCAAAAGAAAAGGGAGTTAAAAAACTCCCTTATCCTAGTTTAAAACTATTAGGCCGCTAAAGAACCACCACTGAAGCCTGTATAGGCTGTTAGTGTGAAGTCACCTGCAACTGCTGAAGCGCCGTTTGCAGAAGCAACTGCGGCTAAGATATCTTTTAAAAGACCAAAACCTGTTGTTGCACCGCTTTGTCCGCCTGCACCAGAACCTTGGTTTAGGGAAGCATGGTCAAAAGCAACAATGAAAACGTCATCGCTAGAAACTGCTGCCGGAACACCGTAAGCAACAACTACACCAACGCTTTGTGCGGCACGAACTGTTTGCTCAAATAGGCTGTTAACAGAACTGTAGCCTGTGGCTACTGGAAACTTTGCTGTAGCGCAAGCAACCTTAACAAATAGAGGTTGATAACCTGCAAAGAAACTAGATTTTGTACCGCTTAGATTAGCACTTGCGCCTGTTTCTGCGGAACCATGTGTACGAGTAATACCTGCTGACATAATTTTTCTCCTTATCGTTTATGTCCACCTCGCTCAGAGGTGTTTTTTGTAATAATATTTAGTCAATTTGGAAAAAATATGCTCAAATGGCCAATTAATCGTCGTCTTTGAGATCGCCTTCGATGATAGTAAGGCTTCGTGCGGTATCTTTGCTATCGCGCAGTCTACGTATACTTCTAGTGAACTTGGCAGGATCTGCACCTTTAATACTGTTGATCAAGCGTCTTTCTAATTCGTAGGCCTGATCAGGGGTATAGTTTTCTTTAATCAACTTGATTAAATTAATGGCGCTGTCAATAACATGTGTGGCTCTGCTTTCGATGATGGCTTCGCCGTGGCGCTTTTCTGATATGGAATTCAATTCCTCTAAAAGACTGCGAGTTGCTCTTTTCAAGTTCGTTTCCTTTTTTATATTTAGTGGCACAGGAATTTTAATATAACATTCTTTTTGGCGATCTACAATGTTGTATTTTGTGCGGTCGCAACATATAATGTATAAATACTCAGTAGAAACCATGAGTCACTACATACATACAGAGGAAAACAAATGAAATACATATCAGATAAAATGCTGGGATTGCTAGAACGGTTAGCAGAAATGTTTCCCAGGCAACACTATCAAAGTCAACTAGAAAGTTACATCTGTTCGAGGTATCCACAAAATGCCGCAGACGTAGAACACTTTACCAAAGAGTTCGAATACAAAACACAAGGAAGATTCATATGAAAAAGTTTTTAGATTTTTTTGCAGGATGGTTTGATGCCATGGCCAGGGCCAAGGCTGCTACTGTTCTAACACGCATGGGAAAAATAGAAGAGGCAAAAAGCCTTTATAAATAAGTCCATATACACTTGCAATTAATATTTGCACTAGTATATAATATTACATACACAGAGGAGAATTAATATGTTCGGACCAGACTTTTATATCGACGCATTTCAAGAAGCAAAACGTGTCGTCACAAATCAAGTTTTTAAAGACCCTACGCTGAATAAAGCGGCTAATGACTACATCAATGCTCAAACAGCATTTGCCAAGATGTTGACACATAACGCGGTTGACTTAACCAAGTATAGCGTAGATAAAATTAGCAAAGTTTTATTTCCACAAGGTGTGGAAGTAACCAAAGCAGCCGGGGCTAAGGCTGCAAATGCCCACACAGACATTAACACACAAGGAGAATAAAATGTCAAATTTTGAAACACCAAAAATGCCAGAAGTTAAATTCAACAAGAACGGCTATGAAATCCGTACTGACATCCTAGCAATGGCCAAGGATCTAGTTGCACAAGATTTCCAAGTTAAATTCCAAGGTTGGGAAATGACTGCCACTCGCGACGAAAAGACAGGACAGATTGTTAGCACCGTTGCTATGCCTCAGTTCCCGGGACTTGACAAGGTTCTAGAAACTGCTGAGAAGATGTACGCATTTGTTAATGCAGGCGCCAAGAAATAAATATTACTTCATATAAAGATTATATTAGTGGCGTAGCCTAAAATTATATTATAGTAGAAAGAAAACCCCGGGTAAAACCGGGGTTTTTCTTGTTTCAAATTTTAATTAGACGCTGAGTGCAACCCATGCACTACCATTATAACCATAGAATGTAGTACCTGCTAGTACAATCATTCCGGCAACCGGAACTGTAATAGCAGTATCTCTAGCGGTAGTGTCAGTGTAACTCTTTGTTTGAATGTAGGCTGTTGAACCTGTGGCAATCAAACCACCACTAACAGTTAGAGTGTTAAATGATCTAACACCTCCAGAAGCACGAAGTTCCATTCTTCCTGTGCCATCTGTTGTAGTTCGAATAGACATTGTTGATGTGGTTGCATTTTGACCGCCGTTGTCATCATAGGCAAACATACCAACTTGCTCTCCGTGAACATAGTAACCACTGGCAGCACGTTGATTCTGGTCTAAGTTACCTATAAACAAGGTATCACCAGTTTCTAAAGTTGGTGATTCTACAACTTTCTTGAGTGCATTAGAAGCATTACCTTGGACACAGGAAATAACAGCATGTGATCCTGTGGTTGTTGCCCAAGATCCTTCCATCCAATTAAAATTAGTTAGAGCAGGTGCGCCTGTTACCGACTTGCTACTAGCCACCATTTTTAGATAGCCGTTGCTAGCATCTCCTAATTCCACTGTGCCGTTGCCGTCAAAGTCAAACGGAACAGTTAGTTTTCCCTTAATTGAACTCAACGTACTACCGATTGTTCCAGGGAAGGTAGTACCAAAAACGTCAAGATCTCCTTGAACACTTAATATGTCTCCAGAAACGGTCCACATACCAAAACCGTCATTAGACGATATAATGGACATTTGTTTTTTGGTGGCTTGCCCAGCATCGTCGTCAAATCCAAAAATTCCAACTTGTTCGCCGCTGACAAACAATCCAGCAATCGATTGTTGACTATCATTAACGTTACCCATAAACAAGGTATCACCGGTTGGTCGAATTGGTAACTCGACTACTTTTCTTAGTGCGTTAATTGCATTACCTTCAACACAGGCAATAATACCGTGAGAACTAGTAGTTGCCGCCCAAGAACCTTCCATCCATGTATATGGAGTTAGAGCAGGAGGGCTGGCTGCTCCTCCATAATTTGCAAATTTTAAGTATCCGTTAGTTACGTCACTAAGGTCGGCAGTTCCAGAAAAGTTAAAGTCAAAATCAGGAGTTAAACTTCCCTTTGATGTCTTTATAATATCACTAAATGTTGTACCACCACTAGTTGCATCAGCGTCATTGACCCAATTTGTACCATTGTATTTTAGCACCTGACCATTAGATGGGGAAGTAACAATAACGTCTGTAAGACTATCTAAATTACTCGGTATTGTTGGTTTGTTAGTTAGATCATTGTAACTACCACTAGTGGCTACTGTGGCAAGATCTGTAATATTTGCTTTAAAATCTAAACCAGCGGCTAATAAATTATCTGCCGCATCTACGTAACTTTGTTCTGCTACTCGTGACCCATTTGTAAATATTGCTCTAGCATAGACGGGGCCGTCAACACTTAGTCCTCCGTAGGCTTTGACTCCACCTGTGCCAATACTAGTTGATGTAGTTTCAGATGTTATTTCTAAATTTGTTCGTTCAGTAACTCCGCGTCTTGTAGTGAATACAAATTTAGAATTTAAACTACCTGCAGAAACTGCGCCAGTGTCAACTACCATGCGTATTGCACCAGCAAGTGCTACATTTCCTGAAGAATTAGTTACAGCATTATATCTAATATTACCTATTGTATCACCAGCAGTCACAGCAGTTCTAGCCGTAGAAGATCCTCTAGATCTTGTTATTGTGATGCTATCGTTGGTGGCAGCGGAACTTTGATAATGTCCAAGTGTTAATAAATTTGCTGACGAACCTCTAAATATATCTGTTGTTCCGTTTACACTAAGAACACCGGTAGTCGGTGTATAGTACAAATATATTGTAGAAGTTAGATCTGTGCCTGTTGCGGCATAGTATGGTAGACGAAATCGTGCTCCGCTATTAATGGTATTTGCCATGTTGAATCTCCAGTTCAACTATTTATCGGTCAATATCGATTATTTGGTTTTACCGGCCAAAAAGTTAAATGGCATCTACTGAGTATTCCTGTTTGATACCCTACTCCGATACTAACTACTGCATGAGTTTTCTGCGTAGTTAATCCGTAAATAGTTCCGTTAGCAGGGATAAATTTTCCCTGAACATCAAACTCTTCTTTACAATCCTCTTCTGAGAACGATGGCTCATATTGTAAACGCTTGTCTGTCCATACAAGAAAGTGTCCGGGGTTAGTCCATAATACTAGATGATACCGCAACTTTGCATGACCATCCCTATGCCAATACAATCCTTCTCGGATAGATCTATTATGAAGTCTAACTCTAATAGGGCCAAAACGTTCTTTAAATGTTTTGATCATGTTTCCAGTATAGGTATTTTCTAATTCTGGAATAAGATCGCACAGATCCCCGTCGTTGATTTCTTTGGATTCCTTGTAAATTCTTCCCGAATGCCGCCATAATCTATCTTGTAGATTTGGACAAAGATTTACATTGCTAGTTAAGTTTAAATCACCGCAGTAATTGTATTCTTCGTAGCCACTAGCAGTCACTAAGGCTTTATCATACCATTGTTTCCAATCAGCGCCGGTTGATTCTATCAAACTACGAACATCTTTTACAACCTGTTGATGATCCCATTTACCTAAATTTGTAAATTTTTGTACAAAATTCTCGTCCATTATAACCTCTGTTCTACTACAGACCAATCAATGATCTTCCATTGGTTATTTAAATAAGATTCTTTGTCGCTTTCGTAATCAAGAGCCCAGGCATGTTCCCACCAATCAATTAACAGTACAATATCATTTTTAATTTGGTGATTAGTAATTGTTTTTATTTGGCCGTTCTTAGCAAGATAAACCCAACCACTACCCTGTATGCTCATGGCAGTTTTAGTAAACTTTTCTTTAAAATCTTCAAACGATTTAAAGTGTTCTTTAATAAAATCTAAACAAACTGTATTAGGTTGATTGTTATTCTTAGGATTAGTAAACTGACTAAAATATTTGTTGTGGAGGAAAGCACCGGCTTCATTAAAATCTAAGTCACCTTCTCCGTTATTAAATCTATCAACGTAGGCTTTGTAGAGTTTACCATAATGATAGGTCATAGCACGTTTACTAAGGCTACGACCCAGACCATCTAGTGCATAAGATAATTTTATACGCTCTAGTGTCTTAGGTGTTTTACCTTCGGCAATTTGTCTTATGAAATTATACATGGGTAAATATTAGGTCAAGTGGTCAACTGGACATCCGAGGATTCTGCGTCTAGAACTTTTCCAGTTTTTGCTAGGCACAGCCAATGTGGCGAAAGGATAAA
>JACCDG011988530.1_pt1 | contig 228245 bp, 251 predicted proteins | sample 7442471 | NCBI WGS metagenome assembly JACCDG01 (sample SAMN15323444, study PRJNA562643) | freshwater metagenome | isolation source: river surface water | place: USA:Blue River Watershed | collected 2017-08-17
GCTGCTCGGCTTCAGCGGGCCGCCGCGCTCGTTGCCAACGTCGTCCCGGGCTACATGCCCTATATCTTCTTCGTCGAGGGTTCGGAGGGCGCGTCCTACATCGTGCGCGTCAACCGGGCGGAGAAAACTTCCACCTGCAACTGCCCCGACTCGTCGGTTCGGGGTGCACATTGCAAGCACCGGCTTGCAGCGGCTCTTTTCGATGCCGCCAAGGAGAACAAGTGAAAATCGCAGACATTTTCCAGCGCTTGGAGACCTCGCCCAACGTCATCCCCCCCACGATTCCGATGACGGGGATCCTTCTGCGTCAAGAAGTGGCCCCGCTCGGGATCTTCTTCAAAGCCACAGAAGGGAGAGGGTATGGGGGGAAGGGCGGCACGAAGCAGAAGTACAGCGTGGCCACTCCCGTGGCGGTCGTCATGAAGGTGACGTGGATCGCGGAGGTGGGGATCCTCTACGTGGAGGGCGTCTTCGCGGGTGTGGGACAGGCGTTTAACTACGGCCGCGAACGTGACCCCTACGTGAACACGGAAGGGCCCCTTCCCGATGAGTTCAAACTCCCCGTCCTGAAGATCGACCACACCGAGTTCATCGACGACTACTTCACCGCAGTGGCGAGGACAGCGACAATCACTGCGGAGCTGGTGCGAAAGTTCATCGCACAGCTCTTGGACAACTACTCCCACGCGAAGGAAGCGGATCTCCGTTTCGTCCACGTCGGGTCGGAAGCAGAAATGTCCGTTCTCATGGCGGAGCACTACAAAGCCTGCACAGAGACGATCAAGTCCGGTTCTTGATCTCAAGAAGTTGCCTCATTGGCGAGACCTCGCCTACATTGGGGGCATGAAACTTCTGGCTCCCATCTCCCTCGAAATCCCCCAAGACGCCCTGGCCCTCGATGTAGGAGCTGTCCTCGAACAGCTCCGGGGCGTCCTCCTCCCTGAGGGGTGGCGCCTCAAAGTCGGGGTCGTCTCCATCGAGCATGCCTCGAAGCGCATCGTGGTTAACAAGAAACCGCGGTAGCAGCCCATCGTGGACTTCCCGATGGCACCGACAGCATAGCAAAATACACTTCGCCAACTCGGGTTCGATCTTTTTCCAGGAAGACATCCTCTCCGAGATCGTGAAGTCTTTCTCATAGGGGTCGGGGTGGTGAAAATCGAAGGCTGCAACGCTCCCTGCATACCCGCACGTTGCGTTCTGACACCGACCCCCAAGATAGGCGACAGCTCGTTCACGTAGCTTCCGACGCCTCTGCGCGGCATCCCATCTGGTGTAACTGCGTCCCATGTCCTATATCCGATCCGGGTCAAATCCCGAGCAGCTCTACATCTGGGGAGAGAAGGATGGGCGTGTCTACTTCTCTCACAATGTAAAGGAACCTCTGGCTACACCGGGGATCTTCTCGATTCCGAGGCACATCTTCGAGCATGTGTGCCGGAGGTGGGCGAAAGTGGGAGGCGAACGGGTCTCGCGCCGAGGGCTCATTGTCGAAGAGGTGTTTGTGAAACCCAACAAGTTTCTCATCCGACTCGTATACAACGAGAACTGTCTTCACATGTACGAAGTGACCTGGGACGCTATCGTTCAAAACGTCGTTCAAAGGCAGGGTTGAAATGTTCGAGTTCTTGAAAGACGATGAGCCTGCAACCGGAGCGGAACAACGTTTTCACGCTCGTATCCCTCTTTTCGTGAAGGATGGTCGGCCGAACCCCCGTCTTCGCCATCACACCCACTGGCTCATTCACAACTGCATCGTTCACCCTCTTCTCGGCGTGATCCCGAACCAACGCACGGCGGAGCTGCATTCGCTCAGCTCGAACTGGCTCAACCACCGGGCAGGAGATTGGAAACAACGGTTGAGGGGCGGAGCGTATCAAACATTTTCCCCCATCCCACAGATCCCCGAGGGGAAGCGTGGCTGGTGGCTCCTCCACAACGTGGTCGCCCACATGGCTATCGGTCTCTGTCCCACGAAGCCCGCGTTTGATCTCCACGACTGGTCAGCCGAGAAGATGGACGTACCAGGATGGCTCTGACCTACCCCAAGCCGCCTTACGACACTTCGTGGGATGGGTACATCATTGGGACTGATGAGGCAGGGTACGGGGCCTGGGCGGGCGTTCTCACGGTCGCCATGGTGGCTGCCCCCGCTTCATGGTCGAATCCTTTCGTGAATGATTCGAAAGCTCTCACGGAAAAAGCCCGTGAGAAAGCGTTCGAGATGATTACGAGAGACGAATCTCTATTCTGGCAAATCCGCTATGCCTCTCCGGAAGAGATCGATGCCCAAGGCGTAGGGTGTGTGCTCAACGAGCTGCATACGTGGTGTGTCGACTCTGGCCTACGACGGATGGCAAACAAGCCATCCATGGCAATTGTGGACGGAAATCTCAAGATCCCTCGAGCACTCAGCCTCAAGCATGCGGACGCCTATATTCCGGCGGTCTCGGCAGCAAGTATCATTGCCAAGGTAAGCCGAGACCGCCTCATGGTCGCCGCCGACAAGCACTACCCTGGGTATGGCTTCGCCCAACACAAGGGGTATGGGGGAAATGCTTCTCACGCGCATGTCATCGCTCTCGAGAAGTTGGGACCATGCGCCATACATCGGAAGAGCTACGCGCCCATCGCCAGGGTTATCAGGGAGAGATCTCTCCCTGAACCGCTTTCCTCTTGGGAGACCCTCTCGGGGGACGACGATTCGGTGTAATACCAGGACGTGAACCTGAAGAGCAAAGAACGGAACTGGATCGCAGCAACCATCATCGGCGCCATCACCATCGCGCTGGTCAACTGGATCTGGCCGGGAGTAATCCCGATCGAGACCTTCTCCTTGTGGGATCATCACAACGGTGGCGTCACGGACTGGTTGGTCGTGGGCGTCCCCGTCTTCGTGTGGGGATTCGCCATCCAGACGATCTCCGAGTTCGTGAAGTCAGCTAGCTCGAAGGGGTTCTTCGAGAGTCTTCTGCGAATCGACGACCCGAGCCCCACTCAAGTATTCTTTGGTGGGCTCGTCGTGAGCGCCTGGGCAGGATTCGCTGAGGAGGTCGGCTTCCGCTGGCTCATCTTCCTCTCGACGATCGTGTGGGTGAAGGTGTCGAACTTCATCTTCCTCGGTTTCGCTGGTCTCAACATCATCGCCTGGCTTCACAACCACGTCTTCGGTTGGCTCGCGGACAAGGTAACCTTCGGGTATCTCCACGACATCATTTTCCATTCGTCCGGATGGGCAGTTGGTGCCGCGATGCTTTCCTCGAATGCCTTCTTCCGGGACGGACACAAGTACCAGGGGATCAAGGGTATCTTGAACTCTTGGTTCCTCGGGATGTTCTTCTTCTGGGTGATGTTTCATCACGGTCTTTGGGCCGCGATCACTGTCCACTTCGTCTACGATGTGATCGTGTTCACGGTCGCAGCTCTCGGCCTCGCAGCACGGAAATAAGCACATTCCTATGGAAGAAACATCATCTCTGGCAGTTTGCAAGCAGCTCGCCGAGATCCTGACCTCCAAAGGATTGAAGGCGTACTACGGCCGCTTGTGGGACGGGTCTAGCGACTACAATGACTCGATGTTCTGGTACTTCTTCCCTCGTGGGAGAATTGTCGGAGTCTACGTCCAATATGACGGAGATACCCAAAAGCACACGTACGATGCAGGGGAAGCCATCCCCGCACTCGACGTTGTTCTCACCCGCGTCAAAGCGCTCGAAATGAACCCTTCCAGGAATGCAGTCTGGGAAGCTCTCGAAGCGGGTTGATCGATCCTCGGGTGCGTGTGTAGAACAGGCGGAGGAAACCATGCTCAAGGCAAATGACATCGAAGCGAAGGTTCGGGCGGCGGATGCGGCCCTGATTGCACAGTGCGAAAACGTCATCGACAAGAAGTTGGAAGCCGAGTGGGCTCCCAACGGTGAGGTGGCCGTCAGCCTGAGCACGCAATTCCCTGCTCGCGTCGCGGGAGAGCTTGCGGACATGTACCGCCAAGGGGGCTGGGATGTGTCTGTCCAGGAGGGTACCCAACATGACCCCGGCACGACCCTGCGCTTCAAGAAGCACGTACCCAGCCCCAGCACCCACTACGAACGCTAGACCATCTCCGATGGTGTAGCGTCAACCGTGCCCTACGGAAAACCCTTCCTCAAGTGGGTCGGGGGTAAGCGAGAGCTGCTCCCCGACCTTCTCCGCTACATCCCCCTCCACTTCAACACGTACTACGAACCCTTCCTTGGGGGCGGGGCACTCTTCTGGGAGCTAGCCTCGCAAGGACGCTTCCAAGAGGCGTACATCAGCGATCTGAACGAGGAACTCGTCAACCTGTACCGAGTCATCCGAGATCAGCCGGGCGAGTTCATGAAGCTGATGGAGTTCACCGCGGCTTGCTACAAGACTGCGACAGACCATCGTTTCTTCTACAACGAACTTCGTTCGGGTAAAACCTTCCAAAGAGATCAAATCTTTCGAGCCGTTCGATTTCTCTTCCTCAACAAGACCTGCTTCAACGGCCTACACAGGACGAACAAGAAGGGGGAGTTCAATTCTCCTTGGGGAAAGGAGGTCGATGTCTCTTTCTACGAAGCGGAGAATCTTCTGGCATGTGCTGAACTGCTCCGAATTGTGGGGATTCGTAACGAACGCTATTCGTGGGTCGATGGTTGTGCTGTTGCAGGGGATGTTGTCTACTTCGATCCCCCCTATATCCCCGTCTCAGAGACTTCGAACTTCGCCTCCTACACAGCCGATGGTTTCACGCTTGATGATCAAGAGCGTCTTGCGAGACTCTTCCGTCGATTGAGCGATCGTGGCGTCCTGGTGATGCTTTCGAACTCGGATGCCCCCAAGATTCGAGAGTTGTATGACGGGTTCGAGATCAAGATCGTCCGCGCTCGAAGAGCCGTCAACTCGAAGGGGGATGCACGAGGAGCTGTCAACGAAGTCCTTGTCCTTGGGAAAGGAGTCGAAGAGACGCCTGTACCTTTCGACATGCTCGCCCACCTCGAGCAGGAATTCTGATGAGCATCTACATCGCGAGCAAGGCGAAGCACGGTGCCCGATGGCGGACACTACGAGCGTCAGGTGTCCCGATCATCTCCTCCTGGATCGATGAGAGCGAGCCGGGGCAAACCGTCTCGTTCCCCCTGTTGTGGGTGCGGAACATCCGTGAAGCTGCAAGCGCCCGAGTGCTGATCGCATACAATGAGCCGGGGGAGAGCCCCAAGGGCTCCCTGGTCGAAGTTGGGGCAGCTCTTGGAGCTGGGAACCCCGTGCTTTGGGTGGGGCCGTCAGAAGGGCAGACGGTCGTTGAGCACCCCCTCGTCACGTTGTGTTCGAGCCTGGAGGAGGCTCTGGGGTTGGTGTAAGAAGACCCATGCCTCTAATACTCAAGAGTGTTCAACGAAACGACGGCGAATACACAGCGACCTACGAGCTGACTCATTCAACCCCTGGACCCGCGGGCACAACGCTTGTGCTCGATTTGGTTGCGACCATCGTTCCCGCAGGAATTGGTCCAATTCAAATGACCCTGAATGTCCAGGGTCCCGCATGTGGGTCAGTGAACGAAGCCATAGATCGGATGGCCGATCAATTGGAACGAAGCGCGGAAGCTCTTCGAAATCGTCCGAAGAACTGGGTGGCACAAATCCCCGTGTACCCTGAGTGACCCCTACCTATGCCGAAAGTCTTCTCTGGCCCTGGTAAGGGAAAGACATCGCCAGCTTCGCCCGTCCACTCCCAGTTTGGAGGCACTGTTGAATGAGAGCCTTTCCTTCAGGTGCATACCTGAGTTTGCGAATGCTATTTTGCAGGTCTCGGACAGAGATGGACCACTCTTCGGTCACGATTCCAACTTCGGAGATTGCGGCAAAGCCGATCAGAAGATCCCGAGGGTGATCTGAGCTGAGGATCTTGTCCCCTGTCTTCCGACAGTGATTGACGATGGCATCGAACATCTTTTGAATGTTCGTATGAGTCCCCCTCCGTCGAGGAAGGGCAGCACGCACCTGTTGAGACACGCACAAAAGCAGGGGGACGGCTAGGAGGGCTTGGAGAATGCTTCTTCTACGCATAAGTCTGTCCTTACACCGGACCCCAACCGGGTTAGACTTCTAGCAAGTAGAACACGCCCCCTGGGTCTACAGATGTAGCGCTCAATCATTTGCACCCTCCAAGGAACCCACCGGGGATTTGTGGGAGGGTGACGTTCAATGACATGGGTAAGATGGATCTCCCATCGGGTCGATCCGTCCAATCCTTTGGCCTCGAAGCCGAGGACTCGACGGTATTGATCGTCATGGGACAGAACAACATCCCCCGTCTTTCGCACATGGAGCGAGATCTCATCGAACATATCGTAGAGATTCGTGTGCGAAAACGTGGCTCGACGGACAGGGACATACGCACGAGTCGTCGTGGGCAGGGCTACGCAAAGGGAACCTGCTAGAAGCGCTTGTAGAACTTGTCGTCGTTCCATAGGTTTTGCCTACACCAGTTTCTCAAGATATCGGGCGACGACCGTTGAACTGAGTTTCACTTCCCCAGGGAGTACAACGTCTAGCCAATGTCGCACCTGCTCAGGGACACGACCTGGACCGTATGCTACCAAGACCCCAATTGCCTCACAGAAAGCCTCTTCGGGGTTCTTGTTCGCGTATCCTGTGATGGGGGTCGAAGGAACTGCGATAGTTTTCACCCCACGGTCGAGTAGATCCTGGAAGTCGATTCTCTTGTCCAAACTCGTGGAGGGGATGTGCCCAACACTATCGAGTTGAAGAGAGAGGATGGGGTCGGTCTTCGCAATCTCCTTTGCAAAGCTGTACGCGAACCTCTCGCTCTCGGGCCACTTGTCGAGAAGCTCCTGTATGTCGAGATCCTTGTAGTCAGCTCGGATGGCATGGTACCAGTAATCACCGGCAGCTTTGTCCAAGTGCTTGAAGAGGTAATGCCCCATCTCGTGGGCCATCACATGGGTCGCCCACTTGGGACCCTCTCCTATCAAAGAAGAGGCGTAGAGAGTGATCGTCCCATTGAAGTTGTACTCCCCACCCTTATCAAGAGTCGTCTCGAAGTTCACAATGACGGGGAGTTGATGCTGTATGAGCCAGGGGAGGTACTTGTTGGCATTCGTCCGATAGGCTCGGAGCCCAGCACGCAGGATCTCAAGGGCTTCTTGTGCCCACTTCGATGAATAGTCCCCCTTCTCGGGGTCAAACCCATAGAGGGACATCTTGAACCCCTCTATCTCCATCACCTGTTCGGTGAGGACATCTACTTCGAAGTTTTTTCCTCGCTGAGTGAAGTACTCAAGAAGGTCCCGAATTTCCTTCCAACATGCTTGAGCTTTGACTCGTATCCGACTCTCCCATCTCTTTACTTCTCGTTCGTATTGTACGAAACGACTTTCTTCAGAGTAGTAGTCGTCTTTGAAATCAATGGGCATGCTCCCCAATTCCATCGCAAACGTCCAAGCGGGTCCCCGGAGCTTCGAGTTGACCCATTTGATATCGTTTTCGTCGAGTTTGGACTCATACTTGATGGTGTGATCCAGGAAGCGCTTGAAGATCAGGTCCTCAAATCTCTCCCGGTAGACTCGGAGAGCTTTCTTCAATTCATGCGCTGTCTTGTAGTCTTTGACGCGGGGCAGGTTCTTGAGGAGCACCAAGAAGTCTTTTCTGAGCTTCTCGATGTGGGCAAGATCCAGCCGTACTACGTCAGCTTCACGTAGGAATCTCGCAACGACCCGATTTGAAGAGATGGTTGGCATCAACGGAAGTAGTAGTGGAACCAGTCTGTGTGCGAGTAGTTCTTCATGTATCCCATGAGACTCGTCACATACCCATGGGGAGGTTGGAAGTCAGCCCCAGATTCCCACTCGTCTCTTTCTTGATCCATCTCCCAACGGGCCTTCCCCACTCTATTTTCCAGCTCCTCAAGCCAATCGTCCATTTCCTTGAACATCTTGGCAGGATCGCCTGTGCCCGCTGTTTTACGACGGTCATAGCTGTACATTGGGGTCTCCCCGAAAACGGGTAACGACTGTCGAGCTGAGCTTGTCGACGACGGTTCCATCCTTGAGGTACGTGTCCTCGAGCCCAGGGACGAGGTACTGGCTCTTCAGCGTCGCCGGTTCGTGGCCCACGGCGTCGGCGGTCTTCTCAAGGGCATCCTTGAACTCCTCCTTGAGCTGCTTCTCGCGTTCCTTCTTGTCCTCAGGGAGCTTGCCGCCCTTCTTCCGGACCTCGCGTAGCCGGTCCTGCATTTCGCAGTTGGCGTGCATCCCGCGGATGTCTTTCGCCGAGATATCATACTCGTCGAGGTAGGCGTTCACCTTCTCTGCCGTCACCTTGCCGCCCTCATACTCGAAGATGCTCGCATCCTCGTCGTCAGAGGCCTCGTAGGCGTCGCGAAGGGCCTTCTTGATGGCGGGGTCGGTGACCCGCTTCTCTTGCTTGACGCCCGACTTCCCCACGTACTTGACGGTCACACCCGACTTGCCGAACGAGATGTGCTTCCGCTGCCAGCCGGTGACCCCGAAGTGTCCGTCGCCTGCACTCTCGTCGTTCCCCACCCGCTCGAATGTGTGGTCCATGAGAGCGACTGCCAGGGCCGTGAGCATCTTCTCCGGGTCGGAGGACTTCATGTCCTTTTTGACCTTAGAGCGGACATCCTCGATCTTGTTTCTGAGCTTCTCGATGCGCTTCGCCTTCTCCCGGTTCCGGTTGGCTACCTGCTTTTCCGAGTACTCATAGACGACCATCTCATCGCCGTCCTTGGTCTTGACCTTCTTCTTTTTCTGATACCGGGCTGCAACCCGAAGTGTGAGATCGTTCATGGTTGTTTCCTCAGTACAGGACTGGTTTTGTATCGAGCAACAACACGAAGCGAGGCTGCGAACGGTACCCCATCGTCGTAACCACCTCCCCCGTTGTCGTAACTGTTTGGACTTTCGTTCACATCACAAGTGGGGCATGCACGGCAAACGCCCTCTGACTTCTCTTTCAAATCCTTGAGATTGTTCTTCTCTTTGGTCGCCCGTTCCTGTTCCTTGTACCAAGCATCTTCATACTTGGTTTGATTCTTGTCGCATTCCTTCTCAAGCTTGACCTGTTCCCGGCGCTTCTTCTCCCACTCCCGGGTCATCTTGGCCAATTCCTTGTCGGCGTTCTCCTGTAGAGCATCCATGTTCTCCCCTGGATGCTCCTCCAGGTACTCCATAAACTGTTCGGCACGTTCATGAGGGGTGCCCTTGAAACGGTTCTTGAGTTTCCGCCAAAGGATTATGTGTTCGGGAGGAATGTTCTGCTCCGCGAAGTCGTCCTTCTCCTTCCGGTGCTCCCAACCCCGTCCAGTGCCTTTGGCCTCAAGGTACCGATCAGCAACCCGATGTGCAGGGTTGGGGATCGTCACGGTGGGCGCGTTGGCCAGGTCATCCCGGCGGAACACGTAGGGATCCCCGATGACACCCCCATTCGATTCGCGAGCCGTCCAGAGGAGGGCCTTTCCGTCAACCCCAGCGAACGCGATCCAAGGCCCCCCGTCAATGACCCCCAGCCAGCCCCCAACTTCGGCTGGGTTCGAGTAGACCTCGGTCATCCCGGCGATCGTCGCAGGATGCCCTTGAAGCTCAAGAGGAAGTGGGAGAGCCCCTTCATAGTTCGGACCCAACGCCTGAACCGAACGGAGGGCGTTGACTCGCCGAGCTACAACAACTCGGGCTACAACGTTACTTGAGAGGATGCCCATATACCTGTCCCTCTATAGATTCTCGATGAAACGAGAGACGACTCGGGAAACAGTTGCAGTACTTCCAGAGTAAGGTCGCAACCATTCGGCGATGTACTCCCCAACTTGAAATGATTCGTCTGGGGTCACTTCGATTGTCGGAGGCAAAAGGACGGAGACTCGGACACCCTCATTTTGCCTGTCCACGTGCACCCTGAGGATCTTGCCCCCCTTTGAATGAAGAGCTTGCGTGAGTCTCTGCACATCCTTATCGAGTTTCGCCTGATCGAAACCTACGAAGTCTTCCTCATTCGCATAGGGGAAAGACAAGGTAACCGTGCCCAAGTAGGGGAGCTGTTCCCCTACTTCATGGTACTCTTTGCGGTCCCTGCACAAGTACTCAATGTAATTAGGGTTGTGAGGAGAGGCGAAAATTGCCACCACATCCCCAGAATGCATATCAGCCTCAACAACCTCGTAATGACGTTTGGTTGCGAATGTGACGGCAAGTTTTCGAGATGGGGTCCAAGACAGAAACTTCCGTTTGATAGGGGGCTTGTCCTTCGGCTCACCCCTGTAGAGACGGATCGATGAACCGTACTTTCTTTGCATCAACTTACGAACAGGGGTGTAGGCTTCATACAACTCAGGGGTATGTGCCTCCAAAGGTTGGTCTCGCCCAACCAAAACCATATCCAAGAAGTCGTCGACCTTTGATTGCAATTGAGGGTCAAGCTCACTGTAAATGGCCAGGGACAGAGCGCGGATCTCCGAATCTTTCTCAAGTGATCCTGTTTTTGAAGAGTTCGAGGAGGAGATCTTCAGAACAGCTTTGAACGATTCGATCTGATCCCTATTCATGTCTTTGCCCACTATATAATGGGCAAAGACCTCAGCGAACGCCTCAGAGATATTGTTCTCCCCGTAGGTTGAGACAGGGATGACCTCCCTGGAATCATTGTCCCACTCGTCTTCCCACTCTTTGAGTATTCGTTGGGGGTTGGTTCGATCTACTTCCTTGGCATTGTACGCCTTGACCGTGGACTCGATGTAGATCCGGCCATCACGAACAGATGCCTTCAGGAGTTGTTCTGCTTCTTCGAGCCATACCCCCTGCTCTTTTTTGAATGCCTTCGTCCAGTCCGTCCCATCTGGATAGGCATTCACCTTTCTATCTAGCTCATCGACATTCCGTAGAAGTTTGCCAAAAGCGATGGCGTTTGCTTGGGCTGTCTCGAACTTTTGACGAACATCTGCATTTACGGTGGCACTCGATCCTGCAAAATGCAGTGCGTCGATGTAGGAAGAAAAGAACTTCCCCCCAATATGCCCCAACGGGGGTTCAAACTTTTGAAGGATATCTCGAAACCATCTCAGCCGAGATACCTTGAAGTCCTGGAGGACTTTTGTAGCTTCCGCTGCCAGGGCGTCCAGCCTTTCCCAGCCTTCTTTGATCTTATCCTCAGGGATAAGAAAAGGAGATAGAGCCGTCTGTGGGAGTTGGGGCTTTGGACGTTTATGCGTGCGAACGAGGGACTCAAAGTGTGCCCTCTGCTCTGAGGTCATCTGCTTGTACCAATAGCGATGACCTAGTTCATGAGCTAACAGTTCGACCATGCCCGGACTAGGCCGATCATAGATTCGTATTGTGTCTTTGGTGATGTGGTAATCCCCGCCAACCCCCAGGTCAACTCCGAGTGGGTTGACCCCGCCACAACTCTCACATTGAATGAACACAGTCCCGTACCATGCTGAACTCATACGCTTGGCCTTGAACCTAGCGTATGTCTCATCAAGGAACCGGATATACTTCTTGAGCAATGACTCGTCTACTGTCCGATCATCTACAACGATCTTCATCCCATAGAGGTTGAACTCCTGAAAGAGATCCCCCTTCTGGATCGCATCGTCCGTGTAGTTGGCCGCCATCATTGCCTGTATACGGTCCACCCATTTCGTGAAGTCCCAGTTGTCGATCTTCTCTTTGGACAAGAAGCTTTTGATTTTACCGTCGACAACCCGCTGGTAGAAGGCATAGGCCGTGTGGATCACGTCGGTCCCAAAGTCATCTTTGGAGAGCCTTGAAAGAGCATCAACTTCTTGAGGGGTTGCTTTTCGCAAGGCAGCATCCGAGAAGGTCTGAATTGCAGAACCGTCGGCTCTCCAGAACTCCTCCAGAGTCCCCCCTAACGTCTTGAACTTCTTCTCCCACAACCTCTCGATCTCTGATGCAATGTGGGACGTGACCTGGCTGTAACCCGGCTCATCATGTTCTTTTCTAAAAGAGGACAGAAGCCGTGCAAGAGCGCCATGTCCTTCCGAGATCCTCTCCAGGACATGAACTACAGTGCTGACACGATCCTGTATGCTGGTAACAGCTTGAGGGTGTACCCCGAGATCAACGAAGTCTCTCGAAAACTTGAGGAAAAAGGGGATGATTCGATCATCGATCTCAAATCGGGCATCCTCAGGACTACTCACGGCAAAAGCGAGATGAGCCCGCAGCTCGGCCTTCTTCCCTTTGAACCAGGCATCCGGGATGAAACCCTGTAGAGGAGATTTTTTGGCTTCGAGGAAGCGCGACAGGACGTTAGACGCGAGACTCATAGAGGGCCCATGTCCAGGAAGCCGATCGGGTATTGCCATCCCCAGTCGTTGTCCGTGTCTGTTGGATCGAGACCCTTGATCTTGTTTCGGTCTACAGGAAGGGACTCCAACGCCGCATACCGAGCTGCTACTCGAGCTGTGAGACTCTCGGCTTGTGCTGCCTGCTCAGCCAAGGCCTTCTCTTTCACATCAGCTCGCCAAATCTTGAATAGGCCAAAGATCTTGTTCTGCTTTCGACCCTTGGGTATTGGTTCAATTTCGACAGTGGGGTTCCCCCATTTGTCTTTTCCAAACCCAACAATTCTGCCCTTGTGGTTCTTGTATTTTCCGTAGGTTACAAGATCCTGAAGCTCGAAGTATTGATCGCGAGCCAGGAACCTCCGGGCCACACGGGAGCTAAGGGGCTCGGAGGTCGGCCAAGTCTTGACGTAAGTGGGCTCGATGGGATCTGTCCCCCTGTCTTCCAGTTCTTCGGCAACTTTGCGTCCAAGATCCATGCGCCCTCACGAAGGTCTGCGCATTGACAGATCCGCAAGGTTGATCAGACGAATGCCTTCTCTGTAAAACGGTGTACAGCCCTGACACCCCCAAGGAGAAGATCCCCATGTTCATTCCGGACGAGACGCACGCCAAGCTGAGCCAAGCGGAATTCCGCTTGGTTGACACAACCGAAGCCCTCGCTCAAGCCAAGTGGGTCTCGGACGCTATCGCCTTCCTCACCACCGCGATGGATCTGGACGATCCCGAGGCCGTGGCGTTCGCCCTGAAGCGCATCTCGGACAACCGGGAGCGCTTCAGCAAACTCAAGACGGCGATCGTCGTCGGGAACGAAGCGGTCAGAGCGGCTCAGAGCGCTCTCATGTTCGCTCGATCCAAGATCCCGAACACGACGCCCCCCGACCCGAGTGGTTACGAGAGCTGCCCGTCTCTCGCCCCCTAGACCTCGGCTACGGCCTGGATCAAGGTCTTCCCCCATTCGCTTGCCAGGGTGATCGAGATCTTGTTGTTCGATAGCATCTCGGCCGCCCAACGCGAACTCAGAAGTATCCTCGGCAAGTTCCGTTGCGGATACCAGAGAAGCCCCGTCATCTGGGCCATCACCAACGCCTCCCCCACTTGCTTGCAGCGGAGCCCCTGGCTCGTGTGAAGGAACACGAGCCAGTCCTTCCAGGGGACGAAGGCTCCTCGAGCTAGGGCAAGCTGGAGTGCCCTATCCAGCTTGCCCTCCTCGGACGGAAAGTCACCCCCTTCGGCTACAACCCAGCACGAGAGCAACGCCAGGGCAAATCCGAAGGTGTGCATGGTCTACTCGTCGCTGAGGTAGACTTCGAGAAGGTTTCGGAAGAGAGCGTAGGGTGTTGCTCCCGGAGATACGGGGATCCTCCAGGCAAAGCCAGCGGCTCCGGTGTGTCCACCCCCACCGGGGTGCTTCTTCGCGAACTTCGCGCAGTCGAAGTTCGTGTGACTCCGAGTCGAGAAAACGATCTTGAGCCCTTCGTTGTCGTAAGCGTACTTGAAACCGACAACGAGATCGACTGTATCCCCGAGCTTCTCAGCGGCATCACTCGTTGTGCCCGTCCCCTGGAACATGAGAACCCGCATTCCAGAATCCAGGGTGAACCGATAGGCTTCCTTGATGGATCGATCGACGTGATCTGCGTGTCGAGTGATCAGGGTTGGTCCGATCTCGATGAGATCATCCCAATCCTGAATGCGCGCGTCGAGCCACATCTGTGCGGGCCAGAAGAGCAAGGCCTCAGCTTGAGCACAGGCTGCATTCCACTCGGGCGCCTTCCGCTGCCAGGTGTCCCGGATGCCTGCCAGCGTTGCGAGTTGCTCGACCCGTTTCGAACGAAAGGTCCCCATCGACCCATCAATCGCGCGATCGATGGGCATCCAAACCTCACGGAAGGCAAGGAGCGCCCCCGAAACCCCTGGGTCATCCTTCTCGTCCGCGAAGACTCCGTTCGCCCCAAAGGCTGCGACGACTCCCTTCGCCGACTTGTGGTGATCGAGGACGATGGTCCCCACGTTGAGGAATTCCTCGACCCGATCAGCCGGGGGTGCGAAGTCACAGAAGAGCATCCCCGGCACCGCCTGGAGAGCCGTCAGCTCCGGCGTGTTGTACTGTACGAACACGACCTTCGCGTTGGGTAGAACCTGGTGGAGGATGATGGCGGAGGCAAGTCCGTCCGGGCAGTTCGCATGGCAGACAAGAGTTGTGACTGCCTTGAGCTTCTCGATGTCGATCATGTGGGGGGACTACACCGGGTCAGAAATCGGCGAAGGGGGACGAAGACAGATGTCCGTTATTCTCGCCCAGATCCCAGTTGTTGAAGTCTTTGGGCTTCTTGGGGAGAGGGAAAGGTTTCTGTATAGTGACCTCATAGGTCTCCCCCTTGTACTTCTGGAGAGCAGCTTTGACACGGGGGTCCTTCAGAATAACTTCGGCGATTTCATCCCGAAGTCGAGAATCAGGGATGCCCTTCGGCCACTCCCCATCAATATCGAATTCAACGAAGAACTCTTTCAACCCGTCCCCGGAAGGGTCGTCAATTCCCGCGTTAGTGACGGTGATCTTTGGGAGAAGGACCGAAGCTCTACGATCGTAGGAGTACATCATTCTCCTACGATCATAAAAGGTTCACGGATTGTAGAATCCGCCCTTGAAGTCGTAGATGAACACAGGAAGGTCCCTCATCGTCCGCTGAATGATGGGCTCGACCTTGCTCCACTTGCCCCCCGCCAAAGAACAACCAATCCGAGGCATGTGTATACTCCCACATGTGGCCCGAGCATCATTGGCTACCTTTTGGAGGCAGGTTTCGAGGGCATCGTACTGGAGAGGGATGCCCCCATCTTTCCCATACCCATCTTGTGCAATCATATTACACACCCAAAGAAGCCTATTCTGTGCTGAGGAAACAGAAACAAATTGCACAGAGCCCAATGCAAAAGGTCCAGATCTGGGGTGGGATCCATTTCGATACCACTCCCGGTAGGCTTTCTCTGGTTCAGGCCATCGCCTTGAAATCGCGAGAACAAAACCGGCTCCCCAACCGCCTTCGTTGTTGTTCACTTGAACGATATAGCGAGCACTGGTAGACGCAATGGGGTCTGTTGCATCCCCTTCGAGGTAGTGAATTGCCATCATGCATCCTTCGGGAAAGATGCGTTCTTCGCTCGGATTGTGTCGTACAGCTCGTTCCGAAGACCTTGACTCCGTACCAGATCTCGACGCTCTTTGGAGAGCGTGTACCAGGTGTAGAATTGATACGGATCCTTGATCGCTTGAAGTTCGGCGAGAAGAGATTGCTGTACTTCTCGCTCACTGAATTCAAATGGGGGTTTCTTGAATTCTTCGGAAACAGCACTTGTGGCTGCCTCCGGAACATCCCGGAGCTTCTCGGTGATTTCGGTAGCCGTTCGAGTCACATGAAGAGCTTGTTTGAAGGCTTTCAGTCCAGCCTCCTCATGCTCGGCGTTGCGCAAGCAGATAGCGTTCACCGTGAAGCACAATGCATCAAATGTCGCCATGAAAGCGTTCATTTGTGCCTGGGAGGAAAGCCCCGGCAGTCGAGCCTGAATAGCTTTCATGAATGCCTCTTCAGGAGACGGAGGTTGTTGATCTTCGGGGTCTTCTTCGTCTCGATCAAGGATTTCTTCCAACCTTGAGAGCCTTGCCCGGAGAGCTTCGATCTGTGCCTTGTACTTCTGCCTCTGATGCTCTTCCATCCTACACCCTCATCTAATTCTTCGGAGTCATTTTGGCTTTTCGGACCAAGAACTCATAGTAAGTTCGAGCGAGCTGCTCAGCGTTCTGCACACCCTCTGCTTGAAGGCTATGCTGAAATACACCTCGAATGAGCTGTGCGCCTTGTTCTGGGTTCGACAAGACCCGAAAACAGGGCCGACAGTAGACATACTGCTCTTCAGGCTTCTGTCCCATGGCTTGCACCGAAGCCTTCTCGGCTTCGGTGAGCTGTATGATGACACAGGATTCTTTGGGCCGATCCTTTGAACACACACAGCATTTCATCCGACAGCCCCGTATTCTTTGATCAGGGTGGAGCCGATATTCTCAAGGAGGAGCTTCCCAGAGACGAGAGCCTCCGCAACAAGGACGGCCTTGCTGAGAGGGAATTGTATTCGAGGTAGTTCGTGCTCCTTGAGCTTCGAGGCCTCCAACCGATGGAACTCCCCCAAAATATCTGCTCTCGGAACGATCTCTGTCCTCAACCCGAATCGAGAGGGCGCACAGTAAAATGGGTCTCCAACTGACCAAGTTGTTCGGCAGACAAAAGGTCGGCCATCATGGACGGAGCAGAGATTCTCGATGAGGAAGGGGCACGGGATATTGCTCAGGAACCAGACCTCATGTGCCAGGGCCCAGGTAGCGTCAGCATGCGCTTGTAGGCGTTCCCGAAGGTCTACGGTCCACCGGCCTCGCTCAGCCAACCAACGGTAGAGCAGGATGCCTTCCAGGAGGGAGACCATGATAGGGTGAGAGCAACAAGCAGAGCATGCAGAGGAGCAAGAAACAGCTCGTCCCTCTTTCTCCGCCTCATCTCGAACGTCCCCTGCAAACACCCCCGAACGAACATAGCGTTCAGTTCGGATCGTTTGGAGATCGCGCTCGAGGAGAACAGGAAGTTTTCGCTTCATTTCTCAAAGGTATCATCATCAAGAAGATGTGTGAAGACCGTCTTCGCTTCTCTCTCGGTTGGTTTGGAGAGAGCAACACGATTTGCCACTGTGAGGAAATTGGAGGGGACGACAAGTCGGGCTCGCCCTCGTTCGAGGATGACAATGAGTTGCTCCCCAGCTTTGAGGTCTAAAGCTGGGGAGAAAAAGATCGGCCCGCCACTCCGAACAGGGTCACTTGGCACCCAATCCTTGTATATGGCCAAGTCCTCTTCGATAGGAGAGGACATCGGTCCCTTGATTCGAACGACCCGTCTCAGAGGGCCGAATTTGGGTCGTTCCTTGAGCGTTACAAAGGGCCAATCTGTGAAAGGATGGGCCAGAACGACAACTTCGCCTTGAACATCCGCATCCCATCGGACTTCTTCCACCCGTCCCGAAGTAGCGAGAAGTGTTGCCGTCTTCGTTCGTCGAGGGTCAAAGCGACTGACGACCCAGTGCTGATCCTTGTACCAAACAAGGTCGGCGACCTTCACGCCATCACCCACGGAAGCTCAACGAGGAGATTCGTAGGATCGAATTGCTGCTCGAATTGATTGAGCAATGCAACGATCTCTTCGTCTTCTTTGCCGAACGACCTGCGAACATCCACAAGGGCTTCTTCAGCCGCCGATTGAAGAATTCGACTGAGCTGCGTTCGTTGAGAGGGGACAGTCAAATCCCAAAGTCGAAGTTGCTGTGCCCAATCCTCACGAGCACTCTCTCCAATCTCGTCTTCGAGACCGAGCATTCGTGTGTAAGGGCCAGGGATGGTTTCCTGCTGGCTTTTGGAAGTGTAGATGGATTTGCGGGCGAGGGATCGTACCAATCGCTTGGCTTGATCCCTCGCTCTCATGACGAATCGCAACATGGGATCTGAGACACCGGAGCGTCTCAGATCAGCCTCCGAAGGGGCCGCCGAGATTGATCCCAGCCTCCTTGAGCACGTCATCTGTGGAGGGCTTCTTCGATGCGCCGTTGGTGACTTCACGCTTCACCTCAGGAGTCGCCGGCTTCACCTCAACCGTCGCTGCCTCGACCGGCTTTGTCTCGACCGAAGCCTCAGGCTTCACTTCAACCGGAGCAACGGCTTCCGCCTTGACACGGTAGAACCCACGACCCTTGGCCGGAACACGGTCAAAGATCTCCTTCTGGGAGCTGAGGGTATATCCGATGTACACCTTCGGGTCACTCGCGGACGGAAGCCAGCCCTTGGCCTCCACCCTCTTGTAGACCTCCTCGGCGTTGCACACGTCGGTGCCCATGACCTGGACGATCGCCTGCTTGATCGACGGGCGATCACCTCGGGCCACGGCTCGGCGTCCCTCAGCCGCTCGGCTCGCTCCCGCCGTCTTCGGAGCCGCTTCCTTCTCTGCCTTGGGCTTCGGCTTGGGACCGGGCTTCTTCCGAACCTTCGGTTCCTCCACGGAGCCCTCAGGCTTCACCTTGGGCTTCGGCCCCGGCTTCTTGCGGACCTTCGGCTCCTCCGAGGTCGCTTCCGCCTTGGGCTTGGGGCCGGGCTTCTTGCGAGTCGGAGCCGGGGTCGAAGAGTCCCCCAGCATCTCGTTGAGCTTCCCCAGGTTGTACTGGAGCTTCTCCAGCTCTTGCGTCTTCAACGCAATCTCGTTCTCGATCTCGGTTCGTGCCTGCTCTAGTGCGCTCATCTCTGTTTTGTTCTCCACATGCCCGTTCAATCCCCGGAATGGGGGAACGGAATTGGTTTCTGTAGGAAACCGTAATTTTCCGATTATGTCAAGGGCGATTTTTGGGATCGACCTCGAGAGATTTCAGAATCCGAAGATGCTTCTGAGAAGCGTCTCCGTCCAGGATGTGATCGTAGTTACACCTCTGGATTTGAAAACAAGTAGCGAGTACCCCAGGGCCCGCTTTGAGGCCGTTGCAACTCATGCAGATAGGCGTCCCAAAATTCACCCGAAACCTGAGTCGTGAGGTCTCAACACAAAGCTCTTGATAGGCTTCGGCAAGTTTTTTAACTGCCGAAAAGACCGTTGCTGGATTCCCAGATGAGAACGCTTCAAGAGCGTCGTCAGCTAGCTCTTCTCGGGGAATTCCCGGGCGATGTCCGTCACCGAAAGGATGCCCATCCTTCGAAGAATCGCTTCGCTCTGTCCCTGTGACGCGGCTTGGCGTAATCCGCAGAGGTGCCTTGATTTTGTCCTCTGTGCCTGGATGATCACTTGCTGCATCAGTTGGTGCCATTCGACGGAATTCTTTGGAGCAGAAGAGGGACGACCCCCGTTTGTTCGGTAGGGGTCAAGAAGACGCGTGGGCATCTGATTCACCCATTCCAGGGGGGTATGCCGTGAAAAACGGAGTAGAGGACGTTCGTTGCAGGCCCTTCCCGGTTGGCATCCTTCTGCACAGCATCCGACAACTCCATCGTCGGTAGCCGTTCAACGGTCTGTGCCAGCTCGAGGAGCTGAGGGTCGCTTGTTACCCGTAGGAGATCGGCACGTGCACGCTCGTCTCGTTCAAGCGAGTAGATCACCTGATCCGGTCTCATGGTGTCGAGGAGACAGATCCCGATAGCTCCGGGCGTCCCGCGTTCGACCCACACGTTGTTCGTCGTGTCTCGATCGCATTTCGTTCTCCAGGGCTTCTCCTCGACAGGGCACAGATCATCGCTCATCCCGCACCTCGCATCCAATCCGTTTTGACAACCGTGACCGTTTCATGCCCCTCCGAACAAGTCGCTCGAATCTTCCAGAAGTACATCCCAGCCCTTCTTCGAAGAAGGTAGTGCGTAGGTTCCGGACGAGCCTTACATGCGGCACAACATAGCCGCTGCAACAAGGCAATAATTTCAGTGGGCGATGTTGTTGGTGTTGCTGAGGAGGCTTCGCTTTCTGAAAGATCCTCAGAATCATCCTCGGGGGGGGCATCAAAAGAGATCGGCACGCTCAAAGTCTACCTAGTCTCACCCTGACTTGTCCAACTAAAATCGATCCGGGCCCAAAATTGCTTTCGTAATTGGGAGCGCCTTGTGTAAAGGATTTCGCACCAGTTCTCGCCTGTGCTCGCTGAACTCGTAGCCATCTCGCTCTTCGATAATGTCGAAGGATTCGGCTTCGATGTGGGGAAGAAGTCTAGCGACCGTTTCTACGAGGAGATAGCTACCCAACTCGTGGCTTTGCAACGTTCGAACATCCTCGACCCAACGTACTTCGAGTTTCCCGTTGACCTTACGCTTCTCGACCACCTGGTAGGTGACCTTGATACTGATCGAGCCATGCCTCGAGAAAGAGGAGACACGGATGTCTCCCTGCATCCTCTGACGAGAGACCTCTTTCCAGGGGACCTCTCGCTTTTTGCGGGTCTTCGGACGAGCTTTCGGCTTGGTCATCGGAGAAGGGGGAGATGCCGCGTTGTGTTTCGCTTCTTCCCCGAAAGCGTCTCATCCGCTGCATAGCAGTACCGGCAGCCCATCGTACAGGACTCGTTGACGGTGAACGCCTCGACGGCGAGCGTACACCCGCAACCCTCCGAGGGGGGTACCACCTGACCCGGGAGCGCGAAGTCTTCCGGGGGAGCACAGATGCCGGGGGCGAGATTCGACGGCAGATCCCGGACGCCAAGAAGCGTCCGGTCTTCGTTACAAAGACGCACCTGGAGGCCCCATTTCCCGGCGATCTCGGCAAGGTCTCGCATGAGCGAGACCCTCTCCTCGGGGGAACGAGTCTCTGCGATCCGATCGTTGGGCTGAAGGAAGGACAGGAAGACGGTCTTGACCCCCCCTCCCGGTTCGGACAGGAAGGGGCTGATCAGCCAGGCGATCTTGTCGAAGCGATCGACGATTTCCGCCAGGTCGAGGCCCAGGGGCACAGGGCTGAACCTCCATGTCACGCGTTCCCAGCCGAGCTTGACGCCCAACACGCGCGTCAAGCTCGCCGTGTCAGCCCAATCCGGAACGCCAGGCTCTTCCTCATGCCAACCCGTCATCGTCACGTGAACGCGGGTGTTGTACTGGCGGAGCATGTCTGCATGTTGGACGAGATTTTCGGGGTTCTTCGTCCAGAAGATGAGCCCGAGGGTGTCTTCGGGCTTGAGCGACCAGAGCGAGGGGATCCCGGTTCGAGGGTCGAACCCCTCCATATTCCCAGCTCGCATCCGATCCATGAACCATCCCCACTTCGCCGCAGGGACATCCGTCCACCGGGACAAACTGTAGGGGAGCCCTTCGACACGCCCGCTTCTGATCATGACCATCCTCGTTGTACTTGGGTCGACGAGAGCCGATCAACCTACCGCTTCATGGGCGGACGACTGTGAAAGGGATGCAGAAGAGTTCGCTCCTCTTGCCTGAGCCCGTACAAGAACAGGCAGCCGATGCCGACGAGAGCGAAGAACGACCCCAGGCCCCACAGGGCATAGAGCCGCTGATAGGGGGTCTGGTAGATGCCGGAAGGAACCGTGATGCTCTCCCCTTCCCCCGACTTGTCCATGAGGGTCTCCCGGAGCTTCATCAGCGTGTTTGTCCGGGTGAGCTGCCCGTCGTCCGGCCCAAGCTTCCGCAATTCGTCCCGCGAGCTGACAAGGTTCTGATACCAGAACCCGAGATCGTCCGAAGGGGTTGGGAACAGGATGGCCGACGTGCCCGACGTGTAGCCGTTCTTCTCGGCGTACTTGATGGCCGTGTCCAGCTCGGAGAGGGCCATCAAGTACGGTGTTCGCATCACCGGCCCGCTTCAGGTGGCCCCCGCATTCCCGGGTGAACACGTAGGACTGGAACAACGTGGTGATGATACACGATGCGAAGATGACTGCGGAGACGATGGCGGGATAGATGTAACGGCGAGGCTTCATGCCTCCTAATACACCGGACCCCCAAAAGATCAGGCTTCGGCCTGATCCATGCCGTTCAGAGCCGCCTCGATGTCATCCAAGTCGAATTTTTCTAGTTCCTTCGCCAAGGCTGCCAGAAAGAACTTCGCCATGACATCCTCGGGATCGGCTTTCTTTCCCTCGGCCGCAAGCTTGTCCAGGATGTGACCCAGCCCGTGCCCGATGTGACCCATCTCCTCGAGCACGTGGAGATGCCCAAGAGCGTTCGACACAGCCTTCATTGCGACATGCTTGGCCATCGACTTGCCAAAGATCGCTGCACCCGCAAGAGGCCCTCCAGAAGCCGTGAGGACCGTTGCCACGGCTGTAAGAGCCAGGTGGAACCCCACCGTCTTCAAGGCTTTCTTCTGGTGGTCGTTCATCTTGCCCCCCTTGAGGACAGCGGCGACACCTTCTCCAGCTTCTTTGAACTCTTTGATCTCGTGTTTGACCGTATGAATCGCGTTCTTTACGAGACTCTCAGGGGCATCAACGAGCTTCTTGTGGGCTCCCATGAGAACGGAACGTCGATGAGCATCATCCTCAAAGAACTTTTTTACGTTGGTGGGGGCATTCGTGACAAAGTTCTTGGCCTTCTCCCCCAATCCCTGTAGGCGCTCTTTCCAGGTCTTCTTTGGCTTCTCCCCATGATCCCCGTGCCCATGCTCTTTTGGCTTTGAGACCTGGTGATTGGCGGGATCAGCGTGAGGATGTTCGTGAAGATATTCTCTCCTAGCTTCGGGAGATGTATGCTCCATCGCCTGATGAAAACGGGAGAGGACTCTTGCCGTGATAGTTCCCCCATACGTTGACTGATTCTGCTCCCACTTCCTTGGACGTTGCTCTCCTTCTTGTATAGAGATGTCTGGGAGATAATCAGAAAGAATTTTTGGGGACACCCCCTTTATCACAAGAGAAGTTCGTTGAAGAGCATTCGCGAGCCATGATGCTGCGGGCCACCCAGCAAGGGATGTCTCGCTCATCACATTCAAGCCAAAATGATCTGCATACGTTCTCAACACGTATGAACGGGAGGGCTCATCTCCAGGCCGATACGGGGGTCGAGACTTCTCGATCAGAGAAATCTGTTGAACCCCATTGCCATTCATGAACTCAGCCGACTCAAGGATACGCTCTGTTGTATTGTCTTCAGTAGCTTCCTTGAAACTCGCGAGGATCTTTTGAGAGTCCGTCTCGTTCAACAGAATACGCCCAACTGCCCCCAGAACTGTTGAACCCACGGGTTCAACAGTTGACATATATCGGGCAGCGATGCGTTCAGCGAGAGGGACCATTTGAAATGTCCTTCCAGAATTCCTTGTCCACTGATAGTGTGGGGGCATCTTCCCAGGCTCGCCCATAGCCTTTCTTCATTGTAACGACCCAGATGCGATCTTTGCCCTTCCAGTCTCGAGGATTGGAAGCGATGTCAGAAATCGCCCGGTTGGCGTCCACAGTGGATCCTCGAACGACCGTCTTTCCGTTGGGATCCGTCAAGAGGTACTCGAAGTGACTCCCGTTCTCCTTGGGACGAACGAGAAGAGACCACTCCCCCCTTTTGGTATGGGGATCTTCCCACTCAGCTCGCTTCTCAACGGTTGCAAAACGGGCAGCTACGCGTTCGACGATCGTGCTCATATTCAGGGAATCCTACAAAAGAAACTAACGGAGTTCCTTCGCGAACATCGTCTCAAGTTTTTGGACGATATCCTCCGCACTCATGTGACGGTAATCCGGCACCCATGCCGAACGCGCATCCGAAAAGTTCTTCAGGCTTAACCCCTCCGAAAAGTAGATCGCTTGTGGCTTGAACCACAGCCGAAATTGCTTGTTCGGAGCTGTTGCGTGGGGGATTTTGAGACCCTGTTGCACCGTCCAACCCTTCTTTGTGAGAAGGGTGAGCACCTCAGCCTGTGCTTGTGCGTAAGTCTTTGGGGGACGTTTAACGGAGGTCTTGTCCGTTTTTTCTTGTATGTATCGTCCGATGACTCGAGCTTGGAGAGGGGGACTCATGCTCTCCCTGGCTTACAAGAAGATCCGACCTGCCAAATCAGCGGTAGGACGAAGAATCCGTCTCCAGGAAGCGGGATTGTGCGCGATCGGGAGGGAGATCAAAAGCTGCCCCACGTTCGTCAGGGTCCCATCCGAGGCGCATCCCCTCTTGAATGAGTTCCTTCACATATGCTGGTGTGAAGGCTACCCCAAAGAAGAAAGCCCCACGAAGGACACGCCCCGGCTTCTCCACGTCCCGTTGAATCACAATGCGGGCAGCCTTCTGATCAGCATGATCAGGAATCGTGATTTGCTTGACCAGGAAGAGGAAGGCCTTGCCTTCAAGAACGAGTTTGCGACTACCTTTTCGAGGAATACTCATGCTGACCTTGTTGTGATTCGAAGGATCCTGAGGCTTTTACGGGCCTCAGGATCCTTCCAGCCCATACGCTCATCTCGAGCTGCTTCGAGCGTCAAGAAACGAAGGGCGAGGCTTCGCTTGAGGGTCACATCGGCCAGAAAAGGCATGACCCCCTGTATGTAAATCTTACTGTACCTGTTCTGGATCGCCCAGGTGACGTGGGTTGCCATCACCCAATCGCAACCTTTTCCTGCTCCACTTCTCGGCGCAGAATGATCGCTTCCCCCTTGCCCATCACAGCATCCGCCGTGATCCGGATGGAGACGATCGTCGGATCGCTTGGAGCATCGAAGCTGAGCTTGCGGAGCGTCGACTTGACGATCGATCGAAGCGCTCGGGCTCCGGTTGGGCGCTTCTTCGCCTCTCGACCGATGGCCTGGAGAGCTTCGGGGTCGAACTGGAGATCGATGTTGTCCATTTTGTAAAGCGCGATGAACTGCTTCACGATCGCGTTCTTGGGCTTCGTCAAGATCTCGACCATCTCCTCTTCGGAGAGGTCGATCGTCGTCGTGATGACCGGCATACGCCCCATCAACTCAGGGATGAGACCGAAATCCAGGATGTCGTCCTCCTCGACGCTGAGGTAGATGTCTGTCTTCGAGAGCTTTTTCCGATCGGCCGCTCCGAATCCGAGACCCGCGCTCTTGTTCACACGCTGGCTGATCAGCTCTTCGATCCCCGCGAAGCTCCCCGCTCCGATGAAGAGGATGTTCGACGTATCCACCATGTCGAAAGCCCCTCCAACCATGACCATCTTTCCGGACCCGCGGGGAACGTTCACCTTCGAGCCCTCGAGCAGCTTGAGAAGCGCTTGCTGAACGCCCTCCCCCGTCACGTCTCGGAAGCCTGTGGCCCCACGTCCACTCTTCCGGGCCAGCTTGTCGAACTCGTCGATGAAGATGATACCCCACTGAGCACGCTCGATGTCTCCCCCAGCGTCCGCAATGAGCCCCTGGAGGAGGCTCTCCACATCGTCTCCGACATAGCCCGCCTGGGTGAGCTTCGTGGCGTCTCCGATGAAGAACGGGACGCCAAGCATCTTGGCCACTGTCCGGGCGATCTCGCCCTTGCCCGTGCCCGAAGGCCCGAGCAGGAGCATGTTCGACTTCGCGATCTCGACCCCGAGATCGACCCCCGCCTTCGTCGCCTCCCGCCGCTTGTAGTGCTCGTAGACGGCGACCGCCACGTCCACCTTGGCCTTGTCCTGCCCGATCACGTAGCCGTTGAGAAAGTCCCGGATCTCGTAAGGCTTTCGGAGAACGTAAGCCTTGTCCTCGTTCTTCTTCAGCTCGGCCTCCGAGAACGTCCGTCCGAGTGCCGAGACGCACTTCTCACAGATGAGGGGGCCATTTTCGGGCCCCGCGAGGTTCTTCACCTCGTTCCGGGGACGCGAGCAGAACGAACACTTGGGGACAGGTTTCTCAGCCATGGGGATCCTTACACCGAAACCCCCAGGATTGATCCCCATGAGGATTCGATCTCCTCGCCCGATCAGTCCACATACTTCCGGGTCGCGATGAGATCTGCCAGAAGGGGGCCAAGGGCATCGTCGAAGATATCCTCGACGGCACCCTTGTAGACTGCCTGGATCGCATCTCGCTCTGTGATGGTGAGACCCTCATGATCGACAATGCGTTCAGCCACATCGAGAGAGTTTCGGAAGTAGTCGGATACTTCCTGCCCTTCACGTATGATCATATGAAGGAAGTTGTCAATCTTCGTCTTCATCGTCTTCTGCCGAATTATCTCGTCGATGATCCAATCGACGGAAGTGTATCCTTTCGCCTGCAAGTAGCGAGCAAGGACTCGATTTTCAAGCGACTGACTCATTCGGGAATCTCCGTGATCACAATGCAGTCCTGAAACCAATGGTTCTTGAGCCCAGCACAGTGAACCTTTCCGCTCGGCTCAATGACACAGATACCCCCTTCTCCAAAGTCATTGGGGATCTCTTTGCCGTAACGGTTGGCAACAATGAGCCACACCTTGTTCTCTTCGGCGAACTCCCACCAAGCTGTGGCTGGAAAGCCCCCATCCCCCCAGTTGGCTGAGAAGCAAACGATGTCGGCATCACCAGGTTCGTACAGCTCCCCCTCTTTACCATCCTTGTTCCGGATGTCCCGACAGATGAGTAGGCCAAGCTTCTTTGTCAGGACAGGTTCCCCGATGCCCGTCTCGAACCGTGCTCGGATTACAGGGGGATTCCCACGTCCAGCTTTGGCCCACAATTTGTCATTCCCCCACAAGTTGACCTTGCGGTATGACTCGAAGAACCCCGTGGGGTCAACGTAGACCTGTGTGTTGTAGAGATCCCCCGTGCCTGCGTCTTGCTCGACCATCCCCCACACGAGATGCACGTTCTTGCTGGCCGCGAGAGCCAGCATCGCCTTCATCGTCATGCTCTCAGGTGTGATGACCTCTGCAAAAGGACGAGCCTCATCCTCCCCCATGAAGCCGTAACCCGTCGTCGCCAGCTCCGGGAGCACAATGAGTCGTGCTCCCGCTTCCGAGGCGTCTAGGACGAGCCGAGCCATCTTGAACAGGTTCCCGTTCTTGTCTCCGAAGCTTGGAGCAAATTGAATGGCAGCAACACGTAGATTCACACAGACCTTTTGGAATAGGAGGAAACGCTACTTACTCGAGAAGGGACCATCTACGGCGAAGCTCAGCCGTGTAGTCACGAGTGTCCAACACAAATGTTTGTATGTGCTCAACGTGTCCTTCGATCTCCTCCGGAGATGTGTCGAATGTTTTTGCCCGAAATTCTGCATTCGTCCATGCAATTGAGCACAGAATTTCGCTGAGACAATCCCAAGGCGTTAAGCCTTCGATCTTCTCCGTAATTATCGGATGGGTTCCGAGACTTTGCCGGAATTGGAAGAACCCTTCATATTCTCGAAGAAATTCTTCGTATGCATCACGAACACGGGCATCAGGGAACGTCGCGATGAGGAGACGTTGCTGTGTGATCAGCTCGTGGGTTCGTCTGCGATCTTCTTCCACGGAATGTTCGGGCATGCCCCCCAATTACACCGGGAACTGGTTCTCCCATCCCTTGATCTTGGTCCCCTTGAACATCCGCTGTCGGCCTACCGTGACGGGGGCATGCATTGCCAGGGTGCTCACAGATCCCGTCCGACCATCAGGGAGTCGAACCTTGTATCCCCCAGAACCCAAAGTGATGATTCCACGATCATCCTGGACTCCTTGAAGGATCTTGGCGATGTCTACTGGGTCTGCGCGGAACCGAAGAAAGGGGGTGACTCCGATGCTATGCGTCCCGATCACTTCGAGGCGTCGAAAAAGTCTCCCTAGTTTTTTCGACGCCTGAAGAATCGTGAAGGCAATCTCCTGATCGCTTTCTCCAGAAAGAATCTGAACAGCGAAATGGGTTGTAAGGGGGATGTCAGTCGTTGTGAGAGTAGTCATCAATGTAGAATGGCTTCAAGAAGAGGGATTTGTGATTTGGGGAGCTTCCCCATAGCGTAATAGGAGGTCATTTCAGCGAAGTTTTCGTCAGCGTCCGTGCCTGCATAGGGAGTTACGAAACCCTTGTAGTCCTCTGTGAGAGGAAGTTCTTTCCCTGTGGCTTTCATATACAGGGAAAGGGGCACTCGATAACTTTTCACCCCTTGCGCTGAGTCGGTCTTGGCCAAGATGACTTCTTTTTGAAAGTCAGCTCCGTAAACAGTGAGGAGCCCAATCTTTGGTTCTTTCAGGTCAATGACTTCTCCCTGTTTGGGGTACATGTCCATCGGGATTCTCCGCCCGTACTTGTGCTCGTTGTGGAGCTTCCGGTAAACAGCATTGATCTCAGCTCGTTTCCCAGCGAGGAACTTGAATTGGAGTCGATGGCAAAGCTCATGACAGATCGTCTGCACCGTATCCCAGTGGGGTTTGACATTTGCGCGCACGAACATCTCGTCGCTGGAAACCAAATAGAAAGCCATGATGTTTGATTTCGCAAGAGTCTTGGTGACGAGAATGTCCCCATAGCACACCTTGCTGAGACCTACACCTCGCATCGCCTTCTCCGCTTTCTCGACGAGATCCGCAACGTTTGCCATTACCTTGGCGTCAAAACCCCCGGTATTGACGAGCGTGAAGCTCCCTACCTTGATCTTGGTCTCGGCATCGGGGGCTCCGTGGAGTCCCCCTTCCTTGATAGCAACGTTGGCTAGCTCTATCTGTTTCCGAAGCTCAGCGCAAAGCTTCAAATACGCTTCTAGGTACTCAACATCCGCTTCACGACTATAAGGGGACCGAGCCTTGAGCCTGACCAACATCTTGGTCTTCCCCCAAAACCGTGTCGCAGCTTCAATCCCTGTCCTTACCCTGGGAGGTAAAGCATACTGTTGGACGATTGCCAAGAACAAGGGCAAAGCAACAGAGCGGTAGCCCTGGAATAGGCGACCCCCTCGAAAAAACGAACGTATTGAAGAAACGAAAAGTTCGTTTTTCTTCAATACATCCACAAAAGAATTGCTTCGAGAGAAGTCCCCTCCCCCGGACATCTCCGCATCCCTCACCTTGAGGAACTCTTGAAAGATAGCCTGGACACGACGAACTTCCCCCTCACCGTCAAGGAACGGCTTGATCATCGCTTCGAATCGGACCAGCTCTTTCGCGGGGTCCGCAATGACATCCGAAATGAAGCGACGTACAACCCTATGGGTTAGGTTCGTATCGTTGTTGGAGAAGGCGAGGGTCATCGGCATTGGGGCTCTCTTCAACCAAAGCCCAATTCACAAGGAGATCCACAGGGAACCTCGTGACTATCGAACCCTCAGGGATCTCGACAGGGGGAACGATCGTGAGGTCGAGGAAGTTTACCAGCTTCTTCTCCAGAGCGAGGCGATAGATTTCGCCCCCACCACCGATCCACACCGTCTTCGTCTTCGTCCACACCCCAGCATAGTGGATCGCATTGCTGAGGGTGCGAGAGACCCCTCCAGGGAAGGGAGGCAGCCCCTTCTGACCCGCGGAACCTGTACGGCTCACAACGAAGACCCTTCTTCCTGGAAGGCGCCCTGGGAGGCTTGCGTACGTCTTGGAGCCGAAGACAACCGAACCTCCCATCGTCTTCTCCTTGAACCGACGCATGTCCGTCTTGTAGTGCCAAGGAATGCCACCGTCGATGCCAATGATTCCATCAGGAGTCATCGCAGCAATAATGCCTACGTCCACAGAACCTCCGAAGTCAGATGCTCCCAAGAGGTTTTTCGACGGGGGTCCCCGACAAAAACCACCCCTCTTGTATTGTACAAAAGAAAGTTTCCACGCAAACCTGTCTCCCTGCCCGGTCCTTGGAGGCATATACCAAGAAGTTCGGGACTCGTCACAGCCATGACGGGTTCTCCTTGTAGATGGAGCAGCCCGTAAAAGTCGAGGTCAAAACTTTCGAACCAACGGGGGACATCGTTCAGAGGAACAAAGTCCTGCTCTTGTGCAGCTCGGAGCAATAACATCGCCGCCTGGAATTCGAACTCCGAGGATGACATTGGAAGTGTGTCCACGTACGTCCTGTATTCGGACGTTACCATTCGAACTTCGATTTCTCCATGCATGAGAGTCAGGAAAAATCCGTTATTTGGAGTGGCGTACCATTCCCCCGTCATAAGAGGCGGAAGAAAATCGACACAGAAAGCTTCAAGAGCGCACTGAAGAATACGCACGATTTACAGATGCCCAGGTCGTTTCTACTTTTCCCCCGCAAGACGTTCGAGAACTTTTTTGGGAGTGTGCTCGAGGCACGACGTGAAAAGAATACGCCGGTTGTTCCCCTCCCCCTTCTCGCGGATGAAGACAGCGGGTCCCGGACATTCCTGGCACACCACAGGTCCCAACATCGTGTCGTCCGAGGTTACCTTCCGCCACCCTTCGGTCCACTTCGGCCAGGCAGGGTTCCAGGTGGGCTTCGTTGGGACGAGCTTGTACTCTCCCTCGAAGAGTTTCGAGATGAATGCCTGGCGAACTTTCTCATTGCCAAGAAGCTCGGGGCCGTAGATGCAGTTCAGCTTCTCGGCGAGGTAAGCCGCGTTGTAGTCCTCGAAGGGCAACGCCGTTCCCGAATGTGTGTTCGCGGACACCCAGTCGATGCCCGCCTTGTCCGCCCGTTCGCAAACTTGGATGTACTCGTTCATGAGGCCGCAGAACTCGATGAACGAGTGTACGCCCGTGCGGATCGCCAGCTCATAGAACTGGCTTGAGGTTGCCCGCATCTTGCGGAGCATCTCGGTTCGCTGCTCTTGGGTGTACGTTTCGTTGGGGAGGGAGGAGGTATGGGAATGCATACCCCAAGATTACACCGGAGGGGTCAAAGATCGTCGATGTTGGGGGGTTCGGTCTCGATAACTTCGGCCTTGGCGCTTGGATCGAAAGACCCCTGAAATGGGATCACAGGGTGGGAAAGAATTTTCTCGTTCCTCCCTGCATGCCTGAGAGAGATCACAACATCGGCATCGACGAGAATTCTCTCTTTGCCAAAACGGTCGTCCCCTGCTTGAATGAGTTTGTCCCATGTTACACTCATGGTGTCGAGAAACCTGCTCTTGTTCTTGTCAGGGACATTTTGCAATGCCTCCTGAGGGAAGATCCCCTCGTACATGCTGGGCCCTTCAAACCAATAGCACTCAACGTTACCCTGTCCCAAGTCTCGGACCACAGTCATCCGTGGGCCCCCCGATTTCAGAACGACTACATCTCCAATCATTTCACACCTCAGACAATACTACACCTGTAGACAATTCCACGAGTGTCGAGAGGAAAGCTGCCGTCGAAACCTGTGCAGGAAGTCGAACTCCTGTCCCATCGTCCTGAAGAGCCTTCGTTCGAGCTTCTCGGAGTCGTTCGTGAATCCCATGGAGGTCGTGCTCGTAGATGGGACGACCCAGGGCATTGGTGGGAATCCGGTAGCGATACATGATCAGACCGCGACCTTGAACGAGATCCCCGGGTGGGGATCGTAGCCTTCGAGCACGAAGTGTTTCATGATCTCTTCGGTTGAGACTTCGGGTGCCATGAGACGCTCGATGTCACTCAGCTCCTTGATGGAGGGATCGATCGTGAGCTTGGGAAGAGGTCTCGGATCACGGCAGATCTGTTGAACGAGGCCTGGAATGTGATCGAACTCCTCCTTCGATCCGTCCGGCTTCTTCGTATAGATATGGGCATCCACCAGCGAATGAGCGAAGATGCCCGGTTTGATTCCGCTCAGGTGTGAGAAGATGTGGAGGAGCAGAGCGTAGCTCGCGATGTTGTAGGGCACCCCGAGGGCCACATCGCAAGACCTCTGTGTCAGGTGAAGGCAGAGGCTTCGAGGGTCGAGATCAGATGAGGGATTCTTCAAGAAAGAACCCCCGTGAATCTCTTGAAGAATCCGCTGGCATTCAGGGCACCATTTTTCTCCTGAACGCATACCAACCCCATGAGGCAAAGTTCGCATCCCCGGCTTGTGATGCTCATTTCGCCAAACCATGTTGTTACAAACGGGCCATGATCCGTCGTTGTGCCCGTAATGAACGAATCCCTTGTCGAGATTGTCGTTCTGCACATTGAGGATGAACGACATGTGGCAGGGCGGAAGCTTGCTCGTCTGTGCGTTCCCTGGAGCCCACGCCGAGACGACCATCCTCCGACTCATGGGGTTCCGACGTAGCTCGGCGAGCACCCAGGCGATCTGGTCGTTGTACGAAGGCGTTGTATACGTGAGGGGATCCGGCCCCCCCTCTTTACGTTCACTCGTGATCGATCCGTGAACCGGGAACTGTCTCCAGAAGTTGCCATACGCTGAAGGCACCTTCCCGTTCTCGTCAGCCCAGGCATCCCAGAACTTGCAGCCGTGTCGCTTGAGGATTGCGATGTCCTGGGATCCACTCAAGAACCACAATACCTCGATGACGATGTTCTTCCAACTCACTGCCTTCGTCGTGAGTAGAGGGAAACCCTCTGCGAGATCCACTTCGAAGTTGTAGTTGAAGGTCGAGAGCGTATCCACGCCCGTCCGGTTCTCTTTCCGAACCCCTTCATGTATGACGTGCTTCACAAGATCGAGGTATTGTCTCATTTTGCTCTCATTTGATTTGTGGGGCCATCTGCCGTGATGCACTCGTAACACAGGCAAGGGCCTTGATATCCCTCGGGATGGGGGTTCACACTTGGACCTGGAATCCCCTGGCGTACGGCTTCATCATGAAAGTGATCGAAGACGGACTGCGCAACTGCTACAACTGGATCTGTGTCTTGTTCCGAATGAAAAGGATAGGAAGCCTCTTCATCATCGAGGATCTGGAAAACTTCTTCCCATGTGTGAGCGCGATGGGCACGAGGACCAAGATCGGCACTCTTGTTGTAGGGTTGCGTCCAGAGTATCCCTCGACCGTTGGGATACTCTGCCAACCACAGTTCGAGGTTCTTTGGCTTGTCTTCAATGAGCCAATCCCCAGAAACAACGAACTTGTCCGAAACTTGCACAACTCGACGGCGAGGAATACCGAAGTGATGCAAAAGCCAGTTCCTTCGTTCCTCCTCCCATGTCGGTGCGATATGCATGGGCGACGTGACAATGTACAGCTCGCCACGCTCCTGGAGCCCCTTGACGCCTTCGTGAGAGCCCGGGATCACCGGGATGGATAGGCACATCCCCGGCATCTTCCACGCTTCGTAAAAGGCAGGTTCGTGCTCCCGAGGTATGGTCTCGAAGATGTCCCAGTCGTGGAACTCTTCGAGACCATACCTTCGACCTGAGATCGAATGCACGATGTCAAGAGCAGGGACGAGGAAGTCAGCCCACACACCGTCGACATCACACAAGATACGGCGTTTCTTCATGCAACGCCCTACACCAGGCTTCAGGTATTGAGGAAGAAAGGAGCCTGTGTGAGCGAAGATTCCCCGTCTTCGCCGCCGATTTGGTTGGCTTCCTTCACATCGACGCGAGCTTCTTTCAACATCACAAGAAAGAGATCCAGATCCTCAATCTGCGCATTGAAGACGTTCATCCCTGGTTCGAGGATAAGGAGGTGTTCGGGCAGAGGGACTTCCTCTTGAGCTATGACTACGAACGAATAGAACTTGCCCGTCCTCATCTTACCACCTCAGCAACGATAGGGAGATCTGTCAACTCGTAAGCAGTGACGTTTTGCCAATTGACCCACAAGGTGTATTCGCACCTCGCCGCGATTTCCCATCGTTCATGGATCTCTCGCGATTTGAGATCGAACCCGTCAGGATGTAGGACAATGTACCCCGCCCTCCTAGCCGGGTCTTCCCCAGCCCCCCAAAGTTCTGTCAATTGGGCACCTACAATGAGTAGTTTGCCGGGCAAACTAAAGCCACGAGGGAGAACTTTTTGAAACCAATTGGCTTCTTGGGGGCTCATGATCATGGTTGACCCGTAGGGATGGGGGTCACGGTTAATATCAGAGGCCCGAATCGAGCTAATTGTACGCTGATGCGCTGCAACAGAGAGCGTACGGGCTATCTCCCCAACCCATTGCGCTCCAATGCGTCCAAGCATCGCTGTTTTGGCATCATATCGGGTATTGAATGTCTTGGGGTCTTGTGTACCCAAACGATCCCGAGCGATTGCTGTACCTCTTACAAGAGGTACAAAACTCGTGTCCGTAGGGTCTTCCACCAAGATATCAAAATGGCTCAGGAATCTTCCTAGATCCCCCCTTACAATCTTTTCAAGAATCGAGGGAAGACTCTGGCGGATCTCTTCGACGATTGTTTTACGACCCGTACGCGTAGCAACAAGAAGTCTCGGGTCCCCCGTCTCTGCCAGAAAGTCTGTCGTTGGAAGCGTCGCCTGGATCTCTTGTCGAAGTTCCTCATCTCGGCTCTCATCGAAAGCCCATTGGACGAGGAAGCCTTCCAGCTCCGGCCGTAGCCGAACGGCTGGCGTAGCCAGGTTCCCGGATTCACGAAGGACGGCTGGGGGCTGCCATAGATCGTCCTCCGTGACCTTGTAGACGACGTGACCCGTTCGGGAGGAGATGATGTACATCCCATCCCCAAACTGCCTGTACTCGTCAGCCAGGAAGCGGGAGGCCTCTCGGATCTCGGGGTAGCTCCCAAGGATACGCGTGTGAAGGATGTTGTCGAGAGCCGCAGCAAAGCGCTCCACAGGCCATGCTTCGTCTCGAGCTTGTTGGAAAATCTTCTGGAGTGCGAGATTCCGTCGGATTTCGTTGCGAGCCGAAAGGAGAACGCCGGAGACAGGACGAGCGAGCGTCCTGACCTCCGGCGTCAGTGAAACGAGGGAATCATCAGCCATCTTGATTCCCACATACACTGGATTGGGGTCATCCGTCCACGATCTTGAAGGAGCTGCCCTTCTTCGGAGCCGAAGCGAGCCGGGCCTTGATCCCATCGTTCGCCTCGTCATCGAACCCGACCCACTCGATCAGCTCACGCACGTCGTCGACCATGGTCTTGAGGATGCGCGGCTTGCTCCCGAGGATGTCCAGAAGGATCTTCTCGTCGAGCTTCGGGCTCTTCGCAACGAAGCTCTTTCGCATCGCTGCTTGGATGGCCTGCTCGACCTCACGACCCACCATGCCCCGAGCCTTCTCAGCCAGCTCGGAGAGCTGATAGTCGTCCGGGTTCTGTCCCGCCTTTGCGAGATGAATCCTCAGGATCTCGATTCGTTCATCATCGTTCGGAAGGTCGAAGAAGAACCGCTCGTCCATCCGGTTGACGAACTCGACCGGGAGCGTCTTGAGGCTGTTCGCCGTGAGAGCCAGGCACACCTGAGCCGTCGTTTCCTGAAGCCAGGTCGAGAGGATACCGATCGTTCGGCTCGTCGTCCCTGCGTCGCTGGCGGCCGAGGACTGACCTCCTGAAAGGCTCTTCTCGGCTTCATCGACCCAAACGACACACGGAGCCGCCGCTTCGATGATTCGGATGGCCTTGTAGACGTTGGCTTCGCTCTGCCCCACGTTCGCAGAGCGAAGCTTGCCCATCTCCAGAGAGACCACAGGAAGCCCCCAGGCATTCGCCATGGCCTTCGAGCCAAGAGACTTGCCACAGCCCCAGATCCCGACGAGAAGCACGCCCTTGGGCGCCTTGAGGCCGTACTTCTGGCCTTCCTCGCTCCACGCCGCCCGGGTCTCGAGCGCCCATTCCTTGAACCGCTCATTCCCGCCGATCTCGGCGAAGGAAGGGAGCACGTCGAGATAGGTGAGGAGGTCGGTCTTCTTGAGCTGTCGCTTCTTGTACTCCCCGATGTAGAGGGGATCGATCCTCTTGGGATCCTTCACATCTTTCTTCGTGTGGACGATGCTCTGCGCGATGGACATGTCGATTTGGTAGCTCGTCATTCCAGAGAAGACCTTCGTCATGTTGGGGGGCGGCTCGACTCCAGGGAGATGCTTGCAGACGGTCTCGACCGAAGTCCGGATGTCTTCGGGACTCATACCCGTGTCGTGTACGACTTCGACATAACCCGCGAGAGCTTCCGGAATGACCTTCCGCGTTCCGACGAAGATCAGGATCTTGACGGTGCGGATGTCGTTGTGCACCTGGTGGATGACGTTGAGCACCCTCCGGGTCATCTGCGCATCACTCAACCACCGTTCGGGATCGGTGATGACGTAGAAGTTCCTCTCCTCTTTGGGGTTGTCCTTGTAGATATGCTCCATCGCGTCGTTGAATCCGATGGTCTCACGATGCACCGCGTGTGCCTTGGTTGACCAGTCGTCGATGTGAGCCTTGATGGGAGTCAACCCGAACGTCGAGCTGTACACCCAACAGCGATCGACATACTTGGCCTTGGCCAGGATATCGCGAAGACGCACGAGGAAGCGATCTTCCTCATCCGTGACGACGTAGATCACACGGCTGAGCGCCTTCAGATGAAGGAGGAATTCGTTTTGAGACGTAGACGCCATGGGGTTCCTTTACACCAGAAATCATGCCCCGAAATGAGAACGCCCATCCCAGGTGGTTGGGATGGGCGTTCTCACCCGGATGTCGGATCGATCCGTCGAGTTGTTCAGGCCATCGCGCAGAGCAGAACGATGTTGCCGTTCTCGACCGTGCGGCTCTCGATCTGAATGCCCTGACGCTGGCACTCGAACTTGTACTTCGCCTCGCCGTAGGCCTGCTTCAGACAGCCGAAGGCCGCCTTGGTGTGCCCGAAGTCCGTGTCACCGGAGATCGCCCCGGTGCGGAGATCCAGCGACGCGTTCTTGAGCGGCCCGCTCGTGAACAGGAACGTGTCGCCCTGCTCGGTGTACGAGACGTTGTTCTGCTTGCAAGCAGCACGAACGTGCTCGCGATCCTTCATCTCGGTTGTGGTCGTGACTCGATGACTCATTCTCGTTCTTCCTTCGTTCTCTGTGCTGTCAGTTGGTGTGACTGACTACGCCCCGCCGTTCGTCTCGGTTTGCGTGTCGCACTCGGGCCCGATGTTCTCATCGGACTCCTGCTTGCCGACCGCCGAGGTGACCTGGTACACCGCCGAGCACAAGTGCTCTCCTCGATCGAGGACTTCGGTGACGACCTTGCCGTCTTGATCGATGACGGCCTTGAACTTCATTGCCATGGGGGTTTCCTGAGCTTCCCTTGTTGTGGTTGACTGCTCCCTCATTCTATACACCACCCCGACCGAATTTCACAGTAGCCCCAGGAGAAATAATCGGCCCGGATCGATCTTCTGGAGGAGGGGCAGCCCAAGGATCGGGAGCCGGGGGTGGGGATCGACCCACTGTTTTCCCCGTTTGATCCGGGGCGTTAGCCAGAACAAGTCGTCTTGGGGGTGTGGGAGCAGGGGGAAGTAGCGGAGGGTCCGGAAGAGATAACGGAGGGGCAGGAAGGGGCATCTTTACTGCCTCCTGAAGAGGTTCTGGATGTGTGTCCCATCCAGAACCTCCGATCTCCGGGACTCTTCCGGAGTCGATCATCAAGAACTTTTGTCCCGCGATCTGTGCAAGACGAGGGTCCTTCGGGTCCATTCGAGGGGGATTTCGAAAAAGGCGATCCTCCCAGGTAGAGACCCGCAGCTCGAACTTCCCCCCCTTCGCGGAACGGGTGCATTCTGGATTGATGCACCGAACACAGCACTCCGCAGAAAAAACGTCGATTGGCGTCCCATCTACATTGCACTCTCCGAAAAGATCCCGGCGATTCACAGATCAGACTTTACCTGAACGTCGAACAAAACGCCAGGGCTATGTGCTCAAGATGAACTGCCCATCCGAGAGATGCATCTCTCGGAGTATTCCAGCCACCATCTCGGGGTCAACTTTCACCCCGAGATTTGGGTCGATAAGCGTCATTGAATGAGCATCAATGAGGCGCAACAACGCGCCATGATCAAGATCGAGATATTGCGCAACAACCCCTCGAACCTGTCGTATCGAAGCCGGGGATAGTTCCTTCAACCGAATCGTCACGATCTTCGTTGCTCCGTTTTTCTTCTCCAAAGGAGGAGGGGTACTTGAGGGCGTTGAAGAAGAACCTCCCCCTGAAGAACCTCTCGGAGCTGAGGGAGGAGTTGGAGCCCCCATTGGAACACCGTGAACCCACGGAGGTGTCTCCGTCAGGCGAACAATGATGGTCTTCTTCCCTCCCTTCTCAACCGTCCTGAGAACGGTTTCGTTTTCTTGTATCTCAGCTTCCTTCTCGCACTCACGCGTGAGCGAGTAGACATATCCGTGAAGAAGCACCTGGTCTTCTTTGATCTCGTGCCCCTCAACGAAGCGCTCGACCTTATAGCCGGCACCCCAGTTCATTCCGATCAAGGGTTCGACAACAAGGGGCACTTGCCACAGAGGCGAATAAGGAGGGCGAGCCATCTTCGTCGGAAGCTCCATTTGCTCGACGATCAAGGGCATAGCTTCTGCGACACGGTCGTAGCGAACCTCAAAGACCAACTCGTCGTGAACCGTGAGAAGCATTCGCACTGAATCATCTCCACCCACACGGAGCCATCCTCGCCGATGGAATTCCTTGTGAAGTAGGACCATCGCGATCTTCATGATATCCGCACCCGACCCCTGGATCGGATAGTTCGTTGCTGCCCGTTCGCAAGCAGCACGGATCATGTTGGTTTCTTCGCGGGTTGCAGCGTGCTCCTTTGCCGTTCCCTTGTTGAGGATATCCCCTTCCTTGATATCCGCGTCAGGGATGGCAATCCAGCGACCGAACGCCGTCCAGACTCCCTTATCCTTCTTCACCCGGGCATGCTGCTCTTTGACCCACTTGGCGAAGGTGGGGACAGCCTTGTCGAAGGCTTGCTTTCGCCGTTGCCCCTCTACCTTGTCACAACCTGTTGCTCGCATGATGGCCTGGGGGCCCCCACCGTAGACAAGAGCGAAGTTGGCAATTTTGCCTCCCTTTCGCTCTTCCTTGGTGACTTCCTGCTTCCCAAAGAAAGCTCGAGCTGTAATTGTGTGTAGATCTCCGGTGCCCTCCAGGAACTCTTTGACCCAAACGGGTTCATTCGAAAGGTTCGTAACAATGCGAAGCTCTTGGCCGGCGTAATCCGCCTTGACCATGGCATAGCCTTCTCGAGCTTCGAAGCAGGTACGAAGATCAGAGGTTCCGGGGATACCATGAGGCGGGACTCCAGAGAACCCATGACTGACGTGATCCTTTCGAGAGGGGGCAGAGAACCGCCCCGTTGCTGCTCCGGTCTGCTTGAAATCGAAGCGCATCTCCGACAAGACTTTGACGCGCGCATCAAAGTTGTTGTAGAGATTGTTGAGATAGGTTCCTAGAAGCTTCTGCTCTTCGCGGAAAGACACGATCCACTTGAGGACTTGAGGAGCGTTCTCCCCCATGTCCTTCGTCATCGTCTCAAGGGTCTCTCCGTCTGTCTTGTATTGCTGGCTCTTCTCGTTCCTGTCCGGCTTCGGCGTGATATCCAAACCACGCTCACCGAAAAGAAACTCGCCGAGTTGCTTCGGGCTATCGGGATCAAAGCCGAAGAATCCCTTGCTCTCAGCAAGGGAATTGATCTTCTTCGCCAATTCGTCACGCTTCAACGTGTGACGATCAAGAAGCGTCTTGACCTTGGTACGATTGACCTTGACCCTGTTTCGCTCCATCACCCGGCCTGCCTGGGAGAGCTGCTTCTCCAGGCGATAGGTGAACCCATACTTCTCCCGAGCAAGTTTCACGTTGCCCGGTTGTTGGCAGAGGAGCTTTGTACAGATCGCATCCGAGCATGCGTACTTCTTCACGCCGGGCTCATCCGGAGAAAGCGTAGCGAAAAGAATAGGCCGTCCCTTGAGGAACAGCTCTTTCAGCTCGATCATCTCATAGGGGTGTCGAAGCGTTCGCTTTGACCCGTCAGCGGCGATGACGTGTTCATCAACGAACAACTTGGTCTTCGACTGAGGCTTGAGCCCAATCTCATCATCGGAATAGACCGTAAAGGCTGCCAGGCACCCATCTTCGAATGAATCCGGATGCCACCAGTCAATACCCGTTATGGGGAACAGAAATTCTTGATCGAACTTCGCATTCCAAAACTCGATGACGAGCTGGGGTGCAACCTCGAAATCCTTGAAGGAAAGAAGATCTTTCGGATCTCCTTTGGGAGTCGGCTGAGACGCGAGACATAGCCGACGAATCGCAGCCTCAACCTGTTCAACGGGTCGAACGTTGAGGTCGGGCATTCCCTCGCCAGGCTTGTGCCGTACGGGGATGTAGTAGCCAATTTTCCCGTCAACCGAGATGCAAAACCCGACGATCTTATGGACCGTCTGAGGGTTTCCTTGGGGATCGTAGAAGATACGATTGTCAAACCCTTCGGTCTCTAGATCGAGAGAGCAGCTCTTATGGGCGATAGCGTTGTCGACGATTGTCTCGACTTCGCTGATAGACTGAACAAGCTTGAATTCGTGGAACCGCATCCACGGCTTCTCAGGATCGGGGACATCCCGTTCCCTCTGCATGCCCGCGCCCGACATGAAGTCATCGAAACCGTCCCCTTCATCGAGGGCTGGAGTCGTGGGGATGACTTTCTGTTTCGTCTCCACAGCCGGGGAGAAATCGAGAAAGCCCAGATCGTCGTCTTCGTTCTCTGCCATCATGCCTCCTGAACCACCACGATATACACCTTCTCGCGCCAAAGTCTGATCACCTCCGACGCAAGAAGCCCAGTTTCGTCGTCCGTACCCGAGGGCTGGAAACAACTGGGCATTTTTGGTTGTGTAGGCAGACAGGCTCGAGGACGATAAAGAGGGCAGCGCTCTCTCCATACACACTCAGGCTCGGGCAACTTCCGAAGAAGAATAGCCGGAGGGATGCCAAGCTGATCCACAAGGGGGCGGGTCCACCCGTGAAGGGCGTGATCCATCACCTCCTTCGAGACAGACGTAAAGAGGGTGGCGATGGGATGTCCCTGGAAAGGCTTCCACTCAGGTTCCCAGATGCCCTTGGTCTCGTAAATCAGATACAGTTCTTGGAATCCGATTTCGTTCGTGTGAATCTTCAACCGTCGAGGCATTCCTCCTCCAAAAGCCTCTCCCATATTGTTTTTACAGGTTTTTCCACAGGCCATTGAACTACCGGCGAATAGGTGTAGGCATCTCTTGGCCGGGGTGCCCCGTCGATCTTCTTGGAACTGATGATCTTGCAGGGGAACATGTCTAGTTGTAGGGTGGCAGCCGATACCGCCATATGGCGTTCGGGGTCCGAGACATTCCATACTTTTTTGGGGTCATACTCAGGATCCGGAACATCGACGATGAAGGTGCTGCTTGACTTCTCGGGTCTGAGTTCCACACGCCATGTCATACGGCCCGCTCTTTCGCACCGATCTTGTCCAGGATGAGACGGGTTGTTTCCTTCGCCTTCTCGGGGGTCATGATCCTCTCGTCAACCCGGGTATAGAGTCGGTCGAGAATCGTTCCAAGCACCAGGTAACTCTTCATATCAAAGAGGGGCTTGGCTGACCGTAGGCGTCGCTCACAGATGCCACAGAGATGTTGAAGCTCTGCAAGAGCCAGGTCTTCTTCAGCTTCGGCTTCCTCGGGAGGGGGTCCTTCTGGAGGTGTGATTCCGAAATCTCGCTCAATCCCACGAAGAAGCCGGCCAAAGGTCCCCTCGAAGCCTTCGAACTTCTTCCAGAGCGCGATGCAATCCCAGCGCTCTTGGCAGACGAAACACCAGACGTGTGAAGGACTCCGGGATGACTCCACATACACGCGAGCGGAAGGTTTCGTATCCGTCCCATGAAAAGGACACGAGAACTGTTCCTCCCGATCTGTATATCGAAGGGAGATCCCGTGTCGTTGAAGGATGTCGTGAGCCGTGACCCTCTGGTGGATCGTGTCAATCCTTGCCTTCATCCAGCGGAGAACAACTTCTTGATCAGCCATTGGAAAACCCTGGTCGCTTGGCCTTCGCTTCTTCGGCTGATAGCGGCTGAGGACTCACAATCCCATAATTCAACCGGAAGGTGGCCGCCATTGCGTTTTTCCGACAGACATGTGATCCCCGCTGTTCTCCCTCGACGCAAGGATCTTGGGGGCACACACATTCGGGGCATGCTTCTTCGATAGTCACAGGAAATCCTTCTGTAGATGGTCCCAGGCTGTTGGGAGTTTGTTATGTTCAGTGCGTCTATTCTCCGCCCATACACCCCGATAGTGCCGAAGGATCATTTCTTCTTCCGCCAAAGTTTTTGGCCATTTCGCATGGGGGATGTTCATGTATTCCGAAGCGAGATCTTCCATTTCGATCCCATCTAATTCAGGGTGTATTTTACGCACCAAAGATACAGCCGCTTGAGCTTTCGTTGAGAGGTAGAGCTGCCAACGTTGAGGGCTCATGGCTACACGTTGAACATGGCATCGAGCACCTGGTGGTGCGTCTCGACGCTCATTCCCCTGCCCTGGTACATGTCCATGTTGTAGATCCGCCGGCAGTCGAAGTTGACGGAAGCAAGGAAGGGGTCGAATTTGGGGTTGTCTCTGTTCTTGAGGTTGCAGAACAGAGTTGTCCCATTCTTCCGGTGATTCTCGTCATCCAGGAAGGTCGTCGTGATCACGTCGGCAGACTTCTCGACCTGGTTCGCGTAGGTGAAGGCACTCATCTTGTACTTCCCTTCATTCTTGACTGCCTCCTCTTTCCCCTGACGATTGATCTGCCAGAGGAGCATCACAGGAACACGTTCCCCATGGTTGAAGTGCAAGGCAAGACGCTTCGCATCCCGCACAACAGAGTTCAGTTCGACAGTATAATCCTTCGAGCGCTTGGACTTCCGTGCTTCGACTTCTTGCCCGTGATCGATGACGATCAGCCCCACTTCCATCTGCTTGTGGAGAAGCTCCGTCTCTAACTTGATGTCTGGGATTGTCATCTCATGATCAGGAGCCATGATCTCGCAATGACAGTAGTCAGGATTGTTGCAGAAGTCGTCGATGACCTTCTCGTAGAAAGTCTCTTCTTCTGGTGTTAGCTCCCCATCTCGAACCTTCCGGTAGTCCAAGGGGGCGTATCCCATGGCCCGCCATTTGGCGTTGGCCGAATGCAAGACGTAGAATTGGAGGCGCACCTGTTCGTAGGGCATCTCCAGAGACCAGAAGACGATGTTGGTACGGTAGCGGGTGACGAGGTTGTAACAGACGTTCTCAGCGAACGTCGTCTTCAACTCTCCAGGGAATGCCCCGTGGACCCATAGTTCGCCTCGCTTGTGGCCGTGGCAGATCTTGTCAATCTCGTTCAGGCCCGTGAACTTCCCCCACACCTTGTCCTTGTTGACTTTGGCGTTCTGGTAGTTGTCGATCATCGACTGGCCATCAAGGCGGATATCCCCTGAGGTCCGGGCGTTGTACTCAGGGATGATGAGATCGTGAGACTTCTGACTGAAGTGAAGAAGAGCATCCCTAACGCCATGGCGTCGGATCTTTTCCCTGCCCTCAACGATGTCCATTCCTCTAGTGACAATCTCAGTTGTCTCCTTGAGGAGTTTGACCGTCTTCTCCTTGTTCTGCTCTTCCAAGAGCGCTTGGAGAAGATGTTGGAAGTTCGTCCGGATGTAAGCCGGAGCTGCTTCGATGTCGAGAATCCGCTCTTGAACTTCAACGTCGTCCGCTCGAAGGAAATAATCCCGAACGGTCTGTGCAGAAGGAATTTCAAGCCGGGATTGGAAGTAACTGACGACGTACTGGAAGACCTTCTCGTCGTCGGGACGGACCCAGGCAATCTGTGAAGAGATAACCTTTTGGAGGTTCTGAGTCAGGTGCTCCTGAGCCAGCTTCCCATCGAAGTCAATGACAGATCGAAGTAGGCGCTTCATCCGAGAGGTCCCCCTCCACTGCTACCACCATTACGAGATTTTTTCCACGTCGACTTGTACTTCTTGGGGCCTTCACCATCCCCCAAGGCTCCCGTGTCGATCTCAGGGGGAGGAAGAGCTACGAAACGTGGCTTCGCAACGATGATTTCCTTCACAGGAATGGGAGCATCAAGGTCTACATCTTCCTCAGCGGATTCAGGTTCAGGCTCGGGAATAGACCGCTTCTTGTTGGTGAGTTCGATCACCTTGAATCGGCGATCGATGTCCTCTGCCAAATCCTCACTGTAAGCGAGATGGCCTGGTCCGAAATACCCTTGAGACGGGTCCTCAACAATCCATGTGGGTTTCGTCGCCGCTGCCCGAAGCATGAGGGCCTCTTTGAGAATGCCGGGCATTGCAACGTTCTTGTAACCCAAGAACCCCAGACGGATGATCACCAGGTCGATATCAGGCCCGACAAGATCCGAAAGAGAATTGTTCGTTGCCATCTCATCCCGCTTGTTCTTGGGGTGTGCGGAATATTTCTCCCCTCCAAGATAGACCGTTCGTAGGCGTTCATCGGTAACGATTTTGAAAGAGAAGAAGAGACCCTTCCCCGCAAGGGCCGATTTGAAGTGAGAAAGGAGATCGACCCAATACCCCTTGAGGAAAAGGTCATCCCCTGTGCGGTCGATCTTCGGTTTTGGATCCCCAGCGACAAATAGAGGACTGGAGGCAAGCGATCTTGCTAGAGCAATCTCGGGCCCCAAGTGCTCTTTCATAGCCCGAGCGAACGCACAGATGCATTGCTTGACCGTAAGGTCGTCGACCTCGATGCGACCCACCCCGTTACACAAGGGACAAGGCTTTTTCTCTTCACTCATCGAAGCTCCGAAGAATCACGAAGGTTGGATCCCATGAATTACCCGCTTTGCCCAAGCTAATTTTTCGGACGCTGTAATCCTGTGGAACTCTTGGTTACAACAGGAGCACCGATGGAAGAAGTCCTGCGTTTTCAAGTCAATGCTGCTAACAAGAACCCCAGGACACCCCAAAATCTCACACGGGTCCCCCACCAATTCAAACTTCGGATGCATGCAGTGTCTTTACACCATCAATCGTCATCCAAACCGCGCATCCGTCGAAGCAGTTCTTTGGTCGAGCTGCCTTCAGTTTCGAAGGAAAGGGCCCCCACGGCTGCCTCCCCTAGAACCTTGTCGATGAGCGTCTTCTTGCTGTGAAGCAAGGCGAGGATGTGGTGGTCAATCGTCTTCTTCTCCTTCGCCTTGGTCCTGGGGCGCTCCGCCACGATGTGGTAGGCAACGACGTTGGGATGGGGAGACCCGATGCGAATGGGGCGTCCTAGGGTCTGGACGTAGTTCCCCCATGACCAGGGGGCATCGTAGAAGATGATCGCGGATGCTGCCTGGAGATTGATGGCCTCCGAGCCTGCGTCCGTGATGAAGATGACCTGTGTGTCCGAGGCGAGATCTTGGAAGGCCTTCTGCGCCTCGAGCCGGGCTTTCTCCTTCTCTTTGCCCGTGATGCGGACAGACTTGACCCCCTCTTCTTTGAGGATGTCCCCAAGTCTTCCGACGAGCCTCTCGAAGCGCGTGTAGACGATGACCTTCTCGCCATCCAGCTCATCCAGAATGAGGTCTCGGAACGCCTGCTCCTTGCTTCCGAGTGTCTTGACCTTCGGGGCCTCGATGGTGTCGTCAAGCTTCTCCCAGGCAGCCGGAGAGAGGTCGTCACCGGGCTTGTACTTGAGGAGGGTGAGGGAATCGACGACCTGTTGGCAGTAGCAGAGGGCAACGAAGGCCTTGTGCTCCTCGTAGTCCTTGACAGACCCATCCCCCATCTCGATAACACCCGAGAGAGCTTCCTGGTACTTCTGATCCTCACCAGGGGTAATCTGAACGACCACCTGCTTTGTTATGAGTTTTGGTAGTTCGGCGGAGACGGTATGCTTGGGTCGCCCCAGGAAGTAGGGGTCGATCCTCTCCCGGAATAGGTCGAGGTTCTTGTATCCGACGACGATGGGGATCTTCCGGTTGCCTGCTACCCTCTTCTGCTCGACGATGCAGTAGGCATCGAGGAATGCAGTCTTCGTCCCAAAGAGACGGGGGATGATGACCTTGTAGATCGAGAACCCCTCTTTGAGGTTGTTCTTGAGCAAGGTGGCCGTCAAACCGTAACAGCGGTGAGCACGGTCTGAGAGAAACCTACACGTCTGCCAGGTTTTTGTGTCGGAGTTCTTGAACGCTGTCGCTTCGTCATAGACGATGGTAAGGTTCTCCATCCCCTGCGTAAGTCGATCTACAAGACCTGGAACCACTTCCGGTTTCCCTTTGGGGGTCTTTGGCAAGGTCACCAGACGACCTTGATCCCAATCCCGAACAAGAATCGCATAGTTCACGATGAGCACAGGAACGAGATTATCTGGACCCACAGGTGCTTTGGCCCAGCGCTCATAGATCTCCGCCCTCTCCTCAGGGGTACCACTTACGATGTGGCACCGGGCTACAGTAGAGAACCTGGCGATCTCTTCCCCCCATTGGCGTAGGACGCTTTTGGGGGTGACAATGATCACCCGGTTCCCTGGCTCCCTGAGATGAAGATAGCAGAGGGAGGCGATCACCTGAATTGTCTTACCAAGCCCGGTCCCATCCCCAAGAAGCATACGCTTCATCGAAAGGAGATGGAATACCCCCTGGACCTGATAGTACCGTAGTTTGAATTCCTGTGAACTCCCATCGAGTCCTGTGATCTGTGTTTTGAGCGTCTTTACGGGCTTCAGTGCGACCGTAGTCGATGCTCGCACCTTCTTGAGCGTTTCATAGACCTTCGTGTCTTCGGGAGATATAGGCATTGGGCTAGCAGCTACACCACGACGGTGTAGAAGTAAGACGGGCGGGCAAGATGAAAATGAGCACAAACACAACAAGCATCGACGCAGCATGGCCGGAGATGAGGGAGCCCCCTCGCTATTTGGTGCCGCAAGAAGTCCAAGAGATTCTCTGCGCCCCGCTTGTGGTTCATGTTCGGGGGCGCAAAGCGAGGGGAGAGACGATACCTAACCCCCAAGAGATGCAGAAGAGGCGATTCCTGTACAAGGTCTTCGAACACCTCGGACTCACAAGAGTTGAAGGCCGAGGATGGAAGGTCTCTTGTGTGTCGACCCGATTCCGTACAATTGGGGATGAAATGATCCCCGTAGCGAACGAGGGCCTTCGTGTCACGATCCAGAAGACGGTGATTTGGGAGTCGAGAGGTCGTCTCGCGGCTGTCCGTTAAGCCTTCGGCTATGCCGTTTGGAATCTGGCAATCACACGAAGTTGGAGAGCAGTAGGCATGTTGCTCTTTCGTGGGATGACACAGGTTCCTTTGGGAGAAGGGGGATCGTGTTGCCCTCTCCAAAAGGTTGTGATGAGACGGAAGGTGCCTGGGGATTCCTGTCGAAAGACGATCTTCAACTTCGAACGGGGGTCAACCCATTCGACTTCCTCGTGCTCTAGCTTCGCAGCAAAGCTGTCGTAAGCGCGGCTCTTCAATGCCTTCCAATCGGCGAGCTGCTTGAGGAAAGAGAGCAGTGCTCGTTGAACGTCCTCAACCGTGATCCCTCGAAGATCCATCCGGTATTGACCGTGCGAGGTGATGATAATTCGGTGTACCGGGCCAACCCCAGGCTCAGATTCGACGGGATAGACTTTCGAAGCCTCTGCGTTTGAAAGATCTTCCCCTTGCTGAACTTCGTCAACAAGGCCCTTCTGTAGCTTCTGATCCCGAACACGACGAATGATACGGTCGACAACCGAACAAGGGCCTCCAGGTTTACCCAGCGGAGGACTCAAGTCTGCCGTGACGGATGCTCCCCCACAGTGAGCACAAGGAGAGGCGCCTCCAGAACCGGAGCACGTCGCCTTGTCACACCCGCAATTGGAAGAGCATCCGCAAGACATCAGCGTTCTGAAACTCGATTCAGGGCATCTGCCCGAACCGTGTCAAGTTCCGACAAATCGGGAAGTGGCGTCGTGTTCAACTCAGGGTGTCGCACAAGAGCTGCTTCCCAAAGTTTCCCTCCAAGGACGAACAATTCGTCCAAGGTATGAAGAAGAGTGCGAACGTCTTCGAACGTCATTTTGGGACTCATTGCATCGCCTCCGAAATTTGCTTGAGCTTGACAAGCGTTTGGGCAAGGTTCTCAACCGCTGTTCTAACCTCGGCATCTGAAACGGATCCCGTTTTTGATGCCTTGAGTACAACGAGGAGTGCCTCCCAAGAGGTCTTCGTTGCTTCATAGGTCGCTTGTGCAGGGAGGCAAACCTTGTCTGCCTCCTTTACATCTTGAGGAGTGTTGGCTTCCTTGTACTTGGGAACGCAGTACTTGAGAATGATCGCTCGTTCAGCAACAGCGATCTCCCGGATATCGTTCGCTGCAATTGTCGCCGCATCCTGGGGCGACAATTGACACCCCAGCAAGATGACGAAAAACACCAAAAGAGAATGAAGTAGCTTCATGACGGCCTCGATTCAGAGCTGTTCATTTTGTCGGCAAGAACTTTCAAGTAAGTGCGGAAACGAGCGTATACCCACCCAGAGCAAATCCCGCAGACGCTCCCATAGATCAGCTTTGCTGAAAAAGAGTTCGCGACAAGGGTGGGCCAGGGGTACTTGTCAGCCAAAAGACTAATCGTAACCCCTGCCAGAATAGGAGTGAAGGGAAGGAGCAAGTCCCTCCACCAGACTCTACGCGACACATTCGGACGCAAGGTCTCTACAAACGTGCGGATCACAAACGTGATGACGTAGATCCCCAAGCATAGGAGAACCGAGGGCCAGAAAAAGGACTGGTAGGATTGGGCATCTGGCATTGGGGTACTTCCTGTGCGGATTATCCAACGGGGAGGGTCAACGGAATACTGGACGGGTCTATGAAGTATCGCCCGTTGTTCCGTACGATGGGGTGCCCATCGATTCGATAGATATCTGCGGCGGAGTACCCCTCTTGTGACCCGTTCGTACCGATCACGACGAACGAGGGGACCCAATCATTGGGCATGATCATCACTGTCGTTACCACAATGATCATGAGTTCGTCTCCCGCAGAGACTTCCGTCGCTCCAACGGAAGTGACGGCGTTTCGAACCAGGAAGGCAAGGCCCGAGATCAGATTCCCGCTTTGGGGCGCCTTTACATCCGGGTGTACAACAGCAACCTCTCCTCCAGGGTGGGATCCCGAGGCACAGAAGAGACTCCCTCCACGGTAAGTGCGGAAGTTGCTGAGAAGAGCATAGTTCCCTTGCTCTCCGTCTACGTGGACAAGGATGTCTCCAGGGGAACCGGTCGCGGTCGATGCAGAAGAGACATTGACTTCCGTCTGTTCAAGTTTCTTGGCATTGCTCTGCGATGTCAAGAAACCGAAGCCTGTCTCTGGAATAAGGACCAAGGGGGCTCGAACATTCGATCCGAATGTCCCCCCCACAAAGTCCTTGTCGCGAAAGAGAGCACCCAGGGGGAGCCTCTCTGAACAGCCTAGATAATCGGTCCCCACTTCCACGGTAGAAGTCTCGAGGGTGAAGGCATCGAGCAGAACACGGGGCCGAGTAGCCAAAGCAGAAACAGGGGGGTATGCAGTTGTGTCCTCCCGTCCAACATCGGCTAGATTGGAGGCCGGCAGTTTCTTGTAATCCCCTGTGAAGCGGCCCGTTCCAAGCGTGGTTGCAAAACCACACGAGGCAAGCACTTCAAAGACCTTTTGGTTTGGACGAGTGAGATTGGCTGCATCCAGCGAAGTAGAAGCGACCTGGAAAGCCGTTCCCGATTGTAGAGGCCCTGGGGCATACCCGATGTCTGTGTGGCTCGTCTGAGACCCCCAAGCATCTCCCTGGTAGACCGTTCGACTGTAGTTGACTACAATCTGGTCAGAGTTCGTAGCGGGACCGGGAAGAACGCTCACAGGTCCCGCTATCGTGACCCCAATGTTGTTCGCTCGGATGACCGCATCGGCAGCCTGGCTTCGCATAAGCCCAGCGCTGGTGGGTCGAGTCAACACAAGACGGAAGTCTTTCGTGATATCGAAGCTACCCCGGTCAAACCCGAAGATGTTCGCCTCAATAGCATAGTGACCCGCTGCGAAATTGGCGATGGCATTGGGAGACCGAGATAGGTCGATGGCATCAGCGTTCAAGATAAACGTTGAATCCCCATCTTCGTCTATCTCGACCCAGAACGTAGGCCCGTCGAAGTTCTGCCGAAGAAGGTTGACTGCCCCAATCCCTGTAGCATTACGGGTCGTTGCATCATACGCGGAACCGTTAAGCTTGTAATCCTCAGCTTCGTAAATCGCAAAGAGACGCGTGATCCCATAGAAGGGGGGCATCTCCAGGCCTTTCCGCCCAAGCCCTCGTGTATCCGTAAAGAACCGAAGACCTGCGAAGGTTTTTCCTCCAAAGGAGAACGAGGTGTTGTAAGTCGCTGGGTTCCCTGGGGGGTTGAAGTTCAGCGTTGAGAACACCCCATACGTGAGGGGGCCGTTCGAATAGGGGCAATAGTTCTTGTCCGTATCCGCAAAAGGTGAACTCCCCTTCTTGCTGATGAGCATGAAGTTGATGCCCTCCGCAAACACTGCGGTGTCCTGCCAGAGGACAGGGACATAGAACGCCCCCCATCCAGGCACGAGATGACGAGGCAGGGTCACGTAGATGTTCTTCGTTGAAACCTGTGCCTCTGTTGTCCCAGAGAAGAGCTGGAGAGGGTCCGTTGTTGTCCACTTGGCAGTCACACCATCTTTCTTGAGAAGAGGCATGACTCCTTGGGCATGGTAGATCGAATAGTTGAGCAAGAGCACAATAGGAAGTGTTGTGCCAAGAACCAACTTTGTTGTATCACCCCCGGGAGCAACACTCTGTACAGGATACTTCCCTGTATTTGCTCCCGCAGTGACAGTGAGGACATCTCCCGCAACCACACCCAAAGCCGTGAAGTTTTTTGATGCGTCGGTGAACGTAGTTGTTCCGTCTCCGACACCAAGAGTACCGGAAACGAAAGATGCTGTGTTGAGATTTGCACCTGTCCCGTCCTTGGTACGGAAATCATCCGGCCAGTCAATTCGACGGAAGGGGGTGACCACAACCGTCTTGCTCCCAAGATCGGCAAAAGTCTCTGCGGTCACAGGGACCAATCCGCGGTAGGTCGTCTCGCGGAACTTGCTCCACAGAGGGAACCAAGATGTCCGAAGCCCCTGATTCGATAGGGGGACCGATGCCGTTTGAAGAAGAAGCTCTGTACTCGGGTTCAGGAAAGCTACCGAGTGAAGAGCATCCGGTCGTCGTGAAAGGCCTCGTCCAGGCCCATACATCACGTGGAGTGTGATGTAGAGCTGATTTGTGGTGAGAGGAAAGTTCGCTCCAAGCGTGATGGTCAAGTCATCGCTAGGCCCAGGATTTGCCGGAGTCACCACATAGAGACTTGGATCGACCGTGTTCAAACTATCGTTGATCCGGATAACGATCCCACCTGTCATTGTGTCGTTGACCCAACGCACCTGATCAACGTCTCCCCCTGGAAGACCTGCTTTGAGCTGTGCGACTGGAACTACGATAACATCTGTGGGACTGAACGTGTTGGTTGTCGCCCGCACTGTGTGGTTCGCGTTGAGAGTCAACGACCAAGCGACATTGATGGCCGAGGGCACCGGAGCTGCATTTGCAGCAACGATGACTTCAACGGGTTGTGTGACAGCAGCATCCGAAAAGATGAGCCGAATGTTGTCGGGGCCATCAATCTTGGTGACTCCAAGAGAAGATGCCCCGTTGACGATCTTGTCCTGGTAGAAAGCCACAGTACCTTGGGGCCCAGCTCCAGATCGCTTCCAGTTGGCGCGCATCTGCCCCCGGAGGAGCTTGTCAAAGTTCGACTTGAGCAGAGCGTCATAATCGAACCCGTTCGGATTCACAAGATGACGTAGATCATAGATATCCGTCATCGCGATTTGGTCCGAAAAGAGACCATCAGGTCTCCCGGACAGAACCTTCACGACACTGCCCGCCTTGTGCTTCTCTGCACGAGAACCATTCACTCCTCGAGTAAGACCCCCAAGAATGGGGGGAGTACCTGAGACAGAGGAATATGTGAGCAGCTCGTCCCCGATCTGAATGAGGACGGGGAGAGCAGGTGCCGAGGGAAGAGCGATGTTCGTTGCTGAGGTAAGCTGTACTGAGACAGCTCCCGCGGACAGATCAGCAGCCAGCGTCACTGTCCCCGCAAACGTCTTGATCCCTGTACGATCTACTGCCGTGGGATTCCTGTTGAAAGCGCCGTTGAGGTTTTGTGCGGGATCCCCATTCCACGCTACAGAATTTCTCCTGAAGACCGCGGTGATCGGGATGGCATAAACATAACCATCGACCGTCCCCAAGGTATTGCTGGACACCCCATCCCCAGCTCGCCAGAGTCCCACGTCTCCAAGCGTTTGACGCATGTTCGTGAACACGAAGTTGGTCGGGCTGGCACCCGACCCCTGCGCTTTCACCACAACAGGGTCAAAACCATCGGGGTAGCTTGTCAGACCCACAAGGCCCTTTACAACACGAATCCTGTATTGAACTTGAATCCGCTGTGTGGTCTCAAACCCGAGGGAGGGGTCGGTGAGGTCATCGGAGAGGAAAGTGTTTCCGCTTTCGACGTTGCCATAGCGATAAATTGAATTCGCTGCGGGTTTGTTGAGTGTGGAGGGATTCGAAGGCACCCTTGCGAGCCATACCTCCAAGAAGGCGAAATCGATTCGAGAATCACCGCTATTGGAAGGAGGAGGATCGAGTGCAAGGATGTTCCATGTGTCCGTATCATTCGGACTTCCAGGTGGCGTCCCCGTTCTCGTCCCCGTGACGGGGACGAGCCAACCGTTGACAACCGCCCACTGGATCGCTGCTCTTTCTCCCGTTCGCTGCCTTCCAAATTGAAGCCAGTTCGACCACAACGGGTTCGTAACAAAGTCCTCAGTTGTATTGGTCTCATTCCCAAGCCAACCTGAGGGGGTCCCTCGAAGAACGACCTTTCGGCAGAAATCTTGTGCAAGATCCTGGAGGAGGTTCAGCTCGGCATCAAGCGGGGGCTTGCCTTCTTGCCAAATGACGTTTGTGAACGAGCTGTTCGTGGGGTCGAGGACGCGAGAAACGCCTGAGCCGTAGTTGGATGCCATGAGTTACCCTAGTTGTAATTATTGGAAGAGAATCGTCCAAGATCCGACGAACAACCGGCGAGTTCCGGTTGTTCTTCCAATACGGACTACGAGATTTGACCCTTGTTTTCCAACAGGGATCGACACGATCTGGCCCATTTGTGCCACATTTCCAGTCGCCCCCCCGTCAAAACTGATGGCCAGACTTATTGCGGCATCTGGGTCGCCCTGTACCGGAAGTTCATAACTGCGCTGGAAACGTCCGGATTTGGTGTCCACGTCCTGGTAGAAAAACAAATCGCAAAAGAACACGAATTGTGTCGGGGTCAGACCCAAGGCTAGGGTTGTGGAGAAGAGGAAGGCCTCAGCCAAAGTTGGGACTTGCAGGCACACTCCAACTTTGGGGGACACAGAGATCAGTTGGGAACCCGCCACGTCGATTTTCGAGTCTGTCTGGAGATCATCCGACATCACGTTCGTGAAAAACCCGAAAGAGGACTGTATCCCTTGGTCTTTTGCAGCAACGAGAGCTGCGACATTTGCGGGCACGCCTACGTCGATCCCATTCGGGATCGACACGCCGTACTTCCCCGTCATGTCCACTGACTGCCCTGGGGACAGACTTCTCTTTCCGATGATCTGGTCACTGAACAAATCGACGAGGTACAGGGAGGGCATACTCTAACCACGGATAAGAAAAAAGTTCAGGGAGTTGATCGAGGGCTTCTTTCTTCTGTAGAGCCAGACAGAAAGACTCTCCTCACAAAAGGCCCCCAAATGTCACGCGCCCTGAAAGCTGGACTGATCCTCATCTCGTTTTTCGTCTTCGGTTGCGAATCGTCCGTGATCGTGATCGATTCGTCGAGCGGGGAAGAAATTCCCGCCTCGACTTCCGCCTCGACGACTGGAGGGGAGGGGGGTTCCGACATGAGCACCAGTGGGGCAGGTAGCACGGGCGGAACTGGGGGTTCTGACGGCACTGGGGGTTCAGGGGGGACTGAGGAGGACGCTGGGGCTCCCTGCCCTCCGTTCACGGAGGAGGATGCCGGGGGTTGTTGGAGTTTTTGCCCCAATGCCGGGGCGGCTTGTCAATTCGACGGGCAAGACGGTATCTTTGGTAGCAGTGCGCCTCTCACCTGTACTTGCTGCCTCGGTTGCTTTTCGGACGAGTTCATCTGCCAGGATGGGGCCAGCCCGGCAGCTTGCGGACGCTCGGGGGAATCGTGCAAGGTCTGCGGAGATGGCACCACCTGCATCGAGGGCGAGTGCCTCTGATCAGCTCGGGCGGATGGCTGCCAACGTATACGTCAAGGTCACGCTGTAGATACGTAGCCCGTTTGCTTGAGCATTGTCATGGGGGGGATCGACCCACAAGCCATAATTGTAGGTAGTTCGATCTACGAGTTGGTTGCTCGTAGCAGTTACCGTCGTGCCTGAAATCAGGGCGAGGTAATCTCCGCCACCCCCAAAAGTATGTTGGTCGGCAGTGGAGACTGAGAGATAGGTCTCACCTCCAGTTGACGACCAACGGACAAGACGGTACGCGGGATTTTGGGTAGGATTTAGAGCCGCCCCGAGGCCCTTCGTTTGAATGACGGCGGAAATGATCGTGGCCCCGTCCGGGACATCAAGTTCCAACCAGAGAAGGTCCCCGTCCGCGTTGTTGGTTCGGGTCTCAACACAGGGAGCTGTTCCGTTGTCGCTCTGTGAAAGAACCTTGGCTGTTGCTTCTATTGCTGTCGTCTGTGGCTGGTTGATGTTCGCGATGCGAAGCGTCTGAAGGCGTACGTAGGTCTGCGCTCCACTGAAGGCGACTTCATAGTTGCTCGAAGTACCAAGCGTGAGCGTACCCGTGACGCCTACGTTTCCGCCGAACGTCCCGCCTTGGCGAAGCTCATCAAGCTGCCCTCGAACCGTAGCGGTAATGAAACCCCCAGCTACCTGGCCTCCGATGCGTTTTGCCCCGTCATCGTTGAGGGTGACGCTGGTAAGTTGTAGAAACGCATTTGCAACGTTTCCCGAGGTAAAGTTCCCTGTGACAGGGAACCCAATCTTGCCCGCTCCCGAAGGCGTAACGCCCCCCGCAACACTCGCAAGAGTTGAGACGATAGAACTGAGCTGAGCTGCAACAGAAGCCGCAGGATTCGTCGTCCCGTCTGCCCATGTCCCGCCTCCGGCATACTCCAAATTGGAAGCTTGTCGAAGAGCCGCGATTGCAGAATAGATCGTCCCGAGAGGAATCGTCGTAAACGCTCCGACGAAACTCGCACATCCGAGCTTCTCTGCCCCAGAAGTGCCTGAGGTTTGGAGTGTCAGATCGTTGTAAATACGATCCAGCCGGGTTTCAATTGTACTGGCTGGATTCGTTGTACCATCCAGCCAGGCCCCACCCCCATCATATTCGATGTGTGCTGATTGCTTCAAAGCGAGCAATTGTGTGGGCAAAGCGGCAGCGGGTATTGTTGTTGTTACCCCGATGATGCTCGCGGACTCCAAATTCGCCACTGATCGTAGAGCAGTGATCTGTGATCGAACTGTACCCGCTACAATAGTGGTATACGCCCCAACAAGAGCTGAGGTGCCGATCTTGAGGGAACCGTTTGCCCCCCCAAGATCAGTGATGATTTTGTCGAGTTGGCTTTCGACAAGAGTTGCTGGGTTCGTTGAACCATCGGCCCATGTCCCACCTCCAGCATACTCAATGTGAGATGCCAACTTGAGGAACCCGAGTTGACTGAAGAGAGTTCCTGCAACGATCGTGGAATTGGCGCCCACCAACGCCGCCGAACCGATCTTTGCCGAGCCCGCTGTAAGAGAGGACAGGTCAACGAGGATTTTCGTTATCTGTCCGTCGACACTCGTTGACGGATTCGTTGTACCGTCCGCCCAATTCGGCCCTCCGCCATAGAGGGAAGTCGTTGGGCCCCCTGAGAATTCAGACCCAGATTGTGCGGCCCCAAACCCGGGTTGAACAATCTGACTCGGATCTTTATTGCTAGGCATCAGAACCTCCTCGAGAGCGGATGTCCCTTGATGCGGATGACGCTCGCTGATGTACGATTCAAGGTCAAGTTGTTGTTGAAGAACACCCCGTTTGTGTTGTCAAACGGGGCATCTCGAACAAGGAGAAGAAGCACGAGTTGCCCCTTTGCTCCGAGCAGACCATCGGCACTGATCTCTGCCAGCACAGGGAGTGCATTCCGATGTCTCATTGTATTCACGAAGGATTGCCCGAATGCACTTGGGAGATACCCCGCGGGAACTGATTTGAAGAACGACCGTCCTTCAATATCGGTGTCGGCGAGATCTCGATTGAGCGTCAACAATTCAGGAGAAGGGACGAACGGAATGAGCCCCGGGAGTTTCAAAAACCCCGACTCAACATTGAATCCCGCCAACTCCAAATACCCGGCGCCGTCTAGTTCATGCTCCCCGTTGAAGGATCCCGCAGAAGTTGGGTACACTCCCCCCATCTGCACATACGCATAAGGGAAGGGGTAGCACTCCTCTTGGGAGCCACTCCCGAGGGAAAGAGCATAAACGGCATCCCCGACAAGGCGGGGGATCAAAGTGATCGTTGTACCTATGAGGCTCGAACGACTCGTTTGAGGAGCCCTCGTTTCGTAATACAATGTGAATTGCACGTCACATTGGGGCACGGGTCGTATGGCCACGTAATCGAATTCGACTATATCCCCAAGACCTGGGTAGTCTGCGATATCGTTGAACGTGAAGAATCTCCCTGACGCATCGAGCGTTACGGTGCCCCCGATGGGGGCACCCACGACGACATTGCTGACGGAAAGAGCACGTTCGGGAAGATAGACGACTTGAGGAGTCGTTGTATCGGCTGCGATGTCGATCGAGATGCTCGTTGTGTTGTACTGGAGAAGGATCTCTCGGTGGGGAGCGTCGATCGCATTTGTCCCAGAAAGGGCGCTATATTGAATAGGGGCTGCGGCTGAGAGCTGAGCGGGATTGTTCACCGCCACCCCGGCTGCCCCAAAGGTCGATGTTGGGGTCTTCGATAGTCCAAGCCCTTGAGGATAAGCCACCAAGATGTCAACATAGACAGTTTGACTATCGATGTCCGTTGCGCTGATATCCCCAAGAGTGAGGTCTACAGAACCGATAGGATCAGCCATAAGCCCTGTGATTTGGGCAACGCTTGAAATCCCGTCGTTTACTGTGTCCTCTCCGACTCCTCCGATAAAACGCACTGCCAAAACATCAAGGAAGAGTACTCCCGCTGAGTTGTATGCTGCCCAATTGAAGGCTGCATACGGGTAAATCTCGAGCGCTGTGGGGTCAATTGCGAATGTGCTCCCATTTAGCCAGCCCCCACCTGGAGCTGCGACAGCTACGGTGATGACTTCGTAGATGGAGCGATCAGAGAACGTCCGTCTTGCCGCATCAAATTCCCCAATGAAGGACGCACCTGGAGTGTCTCCAGTGGTTGTCCCATTCCCCCCATTCGCATTGGTGATCCCCACTTCATCCGCCCAGAGAACCGTGTGACCGTTGCACCCCGCCCCATTCGGAGTCGTCATCCATTCGGTTGCCACTTGATTGTCGAGAAGGAAATTCACGTTCTTCTCAAAGATTTCTCGAAGATCCCACCCCCCAGGACGCACAGCATGACGAAGGTCTGCAACATCCTTCGTCGCAATGATGTCCGAGAAGAGGCCGTCTGGACGATCGCTTGGCCCAGGACTCGCCACACCACCGTTGTGGTTCGTGTTCTTGTTGAACGCCGTGGTGTTTCGTCGAAACACCCCCACAAGCGGAATGGCATACATAAGGCCATCCACTGTCCCCAATGTGTTCGCAGGATTCCCGTCTCCTGCGATCCAAAGACCAGGGTCGCCAGCCGCCGACTGATTCGTGTAGGCAAACAGGGTGGCAACCCCATCCGGAGTCGCCGCATTGGTAGGGACTGAATTCGCCACAACAGTGGGGTCCTCAAATCCGTAGGGGTAGGCAAATAGATCAACCCCCGAGATTACCCGAAGGCGATATTGCAGTTGGACTCGTCTCGTTGTTTCCGACCCCACATTGGCATCGAGGATATCATCCGCATAGTTCTTAGTGAGGTCATCCGCCCCCGCAATCTTGACGTTGCCGTTCTTCCAGATCCTTCCAGCAGGGCTCTTTCCAACGGCACTCGGAGACGGGGAAAGCAATCGTCGCCACACTTCAAGGATAACAAGATCCGTTCGCTTGGTTCCCGCCCCAGCAGGGCCAGCCCCAAGGCCAAGAACATTGAATCCGTCCGCATCTGTGTCCGAGATCGTGAAGATCCATCCGTTGACATCTGCCTGGAGTCCGTTGACGAGCTTGAGCTGGTTCGCAACTGCACTCACAGTAACGATCGCAGAGGAGCTGCTCGTCTCCAGGAAATCCCCCGCAACCCATCCGGAAGGACCGCGGAGCGCTCGGCTGAATCCCTCGGCGAGATCCGCCCCAAGGTTCAGCTCTGTGTCGAGGACAGGCTTCCCTGCTTGGAAGACCGTCGTCTCGAAGTTGCGCCCGGAGGGGTCAAGGTAACCGCTTACCAGGTTCCCGTAATTTTTCGCCATGTCTATGTCCTCACGTCGTCAAACGCCAAACAATGGTCATCGTTGACGTGGCTGGCTTGTTGATCACAGGGAAAGTCAAGAAATTCAACAGAGTCTCTTTGGTCGTCAAATCTACCAAAGGGTCATAAGCACCGTTGGGAGGAGAGACAGGGTTCTTGACAGCGAGGTTTGACGAGATGTTGCCCCCAATGAGTCCCATCTCCACAAGCGGGCCTACGGCCTCTGCTTGTGTATAGATCGTCGTGTAATCGACAACCTTGGTGGGGGTCGCTGAAGGAAGGCCCCCTGCGTCAATGAATTGTGTGTTGGAGAAGGTCTTCCGGGTCAACTCCGAATACAACGAGCGCTGTGTGTTCGTTGCAGCCGGAGGATTCTGAAGATCCCATCCAACATCTCCTGTCCCTATGGCCAGGGCGAAGATTCCATAGGGAGGCTCTTGGCTGTTCTTGAGAAGACGGGCGATCAAGATCGAAGCATCGAGGACGACGATATTTCGGACCTCTCGCTCGTCTTGGACCTCTCCCGTTTCCCCATCTCGAAGCGTAATGAACACATCCCCTCGGATGTAGGGGGTGCTCTTCTCCGGTACCTGGAACGTCTCTTCATAGCGAAGACCAAGCGTCGACATGGCGGCATCTGAGGCTTGTGGAAGTGTGTCCTTATGGATCATCACTCGTCTCGGAATGATAAGAGAAAACCTTACGGTTGAAGAGGGATCACAACCGTGGGGCCAGGTGGGATAGGGGCCAGATTCGAGGCTGTGATGAAGGACGGGCTCACCCCATCGAAGAGCTTCCAGTGGGCATTGTTGAGCAAGGAGATCAGGGTTGAGTCGAGAGGTTCCTCAAGGGTTGCCGTGGCCCCAGAATCGACAACAGAGCCAATAGTATCCTCATTCAACCAGTTGAACTCGAACCACGCCTCTGCAAGCCGAGACGGAGGTGCCCAAAGGACGCCCCCTCCACCCAAGACGGAGACTGGCGTTGTGGGGCCAGGATTCAAAGGGAACGTGAAGAACAGAAACGGGTCCGAAAGAACAGGGAATGTGTACGAATCGTAAGCTCGTACGCACACATCAACCTCATCGACCTGGATCGTCGAATTTGCCGCTGCGGAGACCAAAGCTGGCGAGAAGAACACCTGTCCCTTTGCGTCCCCAAGAAGTCCCCCGGGGGAAAGGTTGGAGAAGTCCTCGAGCTTGATAGTGATCTTGACAGCCATGTGTTACCCGTCGATGTAGATTTCGAGGACACCCAGACTGGGGTTTCGGACGATCCTGTAGACGTGGTAGGCCCCATCCAGGAAGTCGAAGGGGATGCCCCCAACGACTGAGTTCGTTGGGAGATCATACACAAGGACGTACTTCTCCCCGAGGCCTGAGGTCACGAATGCTAGGGCCATTGAGGTCCCTCCAGAGGAGAAGCCCACCCTGATCTGTGAGTCTCCTGTGCCCCCCGTAGCGTCGCTTAGAATCTTGAATCGAAACTTGATCTCCGTCTCCAATGTTGTCCCAAGGAGAGGGGTTACGTTTCGATAGACCGTCCTCGTTCCTGTCACATCCGTCCCAAAGGTGAGGATGCCCGCGAACGCTGATCTGGACACATGGCCCACGTTGTCGGAAAGCAATACCCAAGGCGTGGAAGCTGAGGCATCCAGCTCAGGAATGCTGTTTCCTAGATATTTGAGGCAGACTTCATCTTGCCAGTTGAACGTACCGAGATCGATCAAGGTGTCGTCCGCGGGGGCCAAGAGCCCCGGGCTCCCTGTCTCCGATTCGATTACCTGAAGGGAATTGTAGAGAACATCATCAGGCACAACGAAACGGAAACGAGTCTTCCCATCGTTGAGAGTGAAGTCTTCATCTGAGTTGAGAACATCCTCGACGTTGTTAAGTCCCGAGACAGGTTCCAGAACGGTTGTTAGCCCCCGAACCTCTGCCGTCTGCGTCGAAGGCATAAGCGGCGTGTCCTCGTTGAGCAGCGTGAAGGCGATAAGACCCGGACTTGCAAGAAAATCAGGGTCAATCCCAGATGGGACTCCTGTCGAACTGCTCCAAAAATCCGTGTGCGAATGAGGGAGGTTCGAGTTCAAGTGCTCAGGCGAAGCCATGACATTTCGCTGGTTTAGCACCTGGTGGTGAGGCACGATTCGGAGTTCTGTGGGTGACCGCGTGATCCCATACCGAACATAGTCCCATGAAGATTGGGAGATATTTGTAGGGTCGAAGGCCCCGAATACAATCGACGGAAGGCCCCCCGCAATAACCCTAGAGATTCCTTCTCCACTCGGGGGTAGATCCTGTGCATTGTATCCGAGGAGCAGGATTTCAGTGGCATCTTGGTAGAGGGAGATACCCCCTTCTGGTTTCCGTACCACTCGATAGGCATGAGCCGCTGCCCAATCGGTTTCTTTGGGAATACGGTAGTCAAGAATAGATGGCTGCACAGCAAAAACGCCATCTACAGTGACGGTTGTTGCGTTTGGCACCGCAATTATTGTGTAGACCCCTTTGTTCGAACCCCCGTCGACAATGAGGCGATCTCCGTTGACAACCCCCGCAGCAATGAAGTCAGCGAGGGGATCAACGAGAGCGTTACCTGTAACTCCCGCATTCTTTCCTCTGCCCTTGAGAGGGAGATGATATCCCGTCAGAGCATCTGACTCGTACCCCCTCCAAACTCCCAGGTACTTCCGGAAATTCGAGAGGACTCTCCACGCATTCACGTACGTCCAGTCAACTGTGGACAAGGACTGCATGGAGGCTGGGGTTGACGAACCAAACGAGATGATACCATCCGTCTGTGGAGGCCCTCCAGGCACAGGGAAAACACTGTACGCTACAGAGCCAAGGAAGACACCATCCACGAACAGGGACACGAGATCCCCCCCTGTGTTCTTCACCAAGCGGTAAGTGTGGGCTAATCCGTCGTTCCACTCGAATGCGAACTGACCCCCAACAACAGGGGCACCATCGGCATGAAGAGTAATGTATCGCAGGACATTCTCGACAAGCATGAACCCGATAGAACGGGATCCGTCATACACTTGAGTCATTGCCCCAGCATACCCAGCACCATCAGGCACAAAGGAAGACACCCGGAAACGGGCTTCCAAAATATAGTCACTCCCAACATCTACAACTCGACCTGAGTCTCCAAGAGGGCTGTTGTCTTCTACGAAGTAAACACGCCCATCGTTCAAAGAAACGTCAGTGATACGTAGTGTCTGCCCGATCATCGCCACGGGAGAGGATCCCATCGATCCCCAGGGAATGGGGTCAACTTGGTCAGGGAATGTTCGTCCCCCATAGCTCAATTTCGGAGCGGAGACATCGGAGAAGAAGCTGAGCTGAACGAGGCGATCCCCGTCATCGATGGCCACCATGAGGGCATTCGGAGTGATCCCATGTGTGAAGGTTCGAAGTTGAACCTTGAAGTCCAGCGCGACATCGGCGTTTTCGGAGAGGAGGGGCTCAATTCTCGAGAAGCCTCGGAAGTCTCCTCCCACAAGACCGGCGAGTACCGAGCTTGCGGGGGTTGTGGCGCTGGTCGAATCAAGGAGGAGAAAATCGCTCCCCAGAATGGTCTCCGTTCCATGCGACCCCACTGGCGTCCAGGGGTTCGAAGCTTCCTCTGGGGTCGTTGTCCCTTCGTAGAAGGCGAAGACTGAGGGGCTCGATTGGACAGGATTCGTCGGTAGGATGAGATAACGGACGAAATCCCAAGTTGAAGTGCTTGTCGCAACAAGGGAGAGAGACCCGAAAAAGACTCCCTCAAGAGTTTCAAAAGGGTCGTGAAGGTCGCTCAGGGGAGGGAAAGCCGAACTTGCAAGCTTGAGGCTCTCCGTCACTGCTCCGTCGATGTAGACACGAATTATCTGGTCTTTCCCTCGGAAGATTCGAAACGAATGAAGAGTGGTCCAATCAAGCTCAACAGGAGCCCCTGTAGGATTTCCTTGATTGTCGACCCCTCCCCCCCAAGAAGCAATCACAGAGGGGTCGGAACCGTTGATCAAGAAACCGATCTTCGCTATTCCTGCTTCACGCACACATCCAACGACGTAAGCCCGTTCAGAATCAGAATACCCCGCAGCAATCCCGGTGAAAACACCCTCAGTAACAGGTGTTGCATTGACCTCCATTTGCCACGTCGCTGCAAAGACATGAGGGAAGGTGAGGTCGATTGTCCGAGACCAGAAGATGGGTTGCCCCGTTGGAAAGACATCCCCAAATGTATCGCCAACGACCAATTGGTCTGCAATGAGTGCAGACGTTCCCGTTCCAAAGCGTGCCCAGGGGTTGGCATCGTTTTCGGGGAGTGCTGTTGGGGCATAGGAGACGAATGTCTGCGAGATCATCTTCTGTAGAGGGGGGAAGGCGATCCGATGCGACGGGGAATTCAGGAGCAACAGAGAAGGGTCATTGAGAACTGCGGTATACGCCCGTTCATAGGCTCGGTACTTGAGACTCCTCTGTAGAGGTTGGTCCAAGATCGCTTGGTCGTCCTCCGGGACATAGGTGGAGGGCCGGATGAGCGTATTGTTGTATCTGTATGTGTGTCCGTCGTGGGAACGATTCAGATCTCGATTCCAATTGTTGAGACGGAATTCCTTGGAATTGAGCCGACGAAAATCGATGGTTGGGTTGTGTATCCAAGAATACCCGACCTGTACGTCTGCTCCATGCACTGGGGTAGACGGGAGAACAATCTGCCCCAGAAGACCTGCGACTGCCTCTGGAATCACGGCAATACCGTTCACCATGACAGAGACATCAGCGGGGTTGTCCGCAATTTGCCCGTCTCTCGGATCGATGAGCTGCCAAAGGATGCTCCCACTTTCGGCGTCCGGGCGGGAGAAGCTCGCGACCAACCTCACCTGTGTCGCGCTCAACCTTGCCGCGATCTGATACATCCCCCCGTTTGCTACAGTCGTGAGCTTTACAAAGAGCCCGACGTGGCTTTGAAGGATGTTCGCCCCAGGAAGGGTCACATTCGTGAATGAGTCGATTGTCGCTGTTGCCCCTGAAGCCAGGACGAGTTGGGGCTTCGTGATTGGACCCCGATCTGTATACACACTTCGCTCTGTTAATGCAGAGTCGGATGTATAGATGGCCTGGTCATGAACAGAGAGGGGCATACTACACTAAGCTTCAAAAGTCATTTGAGTGGTCTTCAGCTACCACGACCTGATTGACTTTGACCCCAAGACGATCCCGTCTTCGGATCCCATTCCAGTAGGAACGGAAGTCACCATACTCGTACATAGAAAGACTCCAACGCATAGAGTCGATGATCTTGCCCGTCGTATCCGTGTTGGGGGTGAAGGTATCCGAGAAGATGTACCTGATTCGGAAGAGCGTGTGGGCAGGTCGGATGATATCGAGGAGCATCCTGAGCGTCGAGTCAACCTGGAACATGTTGGGAGGGAACTGGCCCCCCTGTGGGACAACAACGTCAATGTTGAAACCGAATTGGTCCGAGATGTCTAGCCCCGAAGCTCCCTGGCGAACAAGGAGGAAGTTCTCCGTTACACGGACATCTCCAGAGAGAAGAAGGGCCGTGAGGTCCGAGATCGATTTGGGGACGGATCCCTGGAAGTAGATCCGAGTGAGGTTGACGAGGAACTGCCGGAATTCCTCGTCGGAGAACTCCATTTGAGGGAGACGACCGTTCAAGAAAATCAAGTAGCCGATGATTGAGTAAAGGAAGTCCGAACGAGTCGTGTTGATGGATCGATCGGAGTCCACATCCTCAATAGCTAGCTCGATACGAGCCAGCTCGACCGCGACCGCCTTCATCTCCAGGGTGTAGTTCGGGCCCTGGATCGCCGAGATGTAGTTGCTCGGGAGCAGGTTCAAGAGGGTCGTGAAGATCGCCTGCGCTCGCTGTTGGAGGCGTAGGTTGTACTCCCGCCCCGTCTGTGAGACGGTGAAGTTGACGCGATAGGGGGACGTTTCAAAGCGAGCCATAGGTCACTTGTAGAACTTGGCAGACCAATCGTGGAAGGCATCGAGCTTTGACGCCTCGCTCTTGTATCCCAAAGCCTCAAGCACATCCGCGATGAACAAGAGACGATGTGCGACGCAATTGTGGACGTAACTGACGGCGAGTTTCCTGAAGGTCTTCATGGTCTGGTTACTTTCGCTCATTTGCAAGAGTCATCCTCCGCTTTTGCGACATAGACAAGGCCTGGAACTCCGCTTCAGGGATACGCCTTCCGCCGGTCCAATAGAAGCGAGATCCATCGGGATCGTAATCGCACCCCCCACATTTGACGGGGGAGATCATCGATGCTGCCAGCTCCTCCTTCTGCTCGGGAGTCATTGCTCGGAGTTGTTCGGGTGTGAGAGTGCTCATGTCGCGTTCCTATTCGATGTGCTCGTAGCCGTCTTGCCAAACGCGCCCCGCCCAGAGCGTATGGCTCAGGTGAGAGATTTCTTCCCGCTTTTCCCGTGCCCGTTCCATCTCTTCTTCGTAATCTTGTCCGGGCCTTTTGGACGATAGACGAACGGAGTTACCGCAGAACTCGATTTGCTCCTCGGGAGATGGCGAGAGGAGAAATGCTTTGATCCAATTTCTGATGCTCATGATGCGTTCCTGTATGTAATCGTCAAACTCCCAAGTTCGAGGAATTCGACTTCGGATGTTGTGATGTCGTGTGCTCCATGATCCCCTCGAACGACGTAAGACGCAGCGTAGGCATGACGGCTCGGATCATTGGGAGGGAGTTGTGTCCCAAGGAGGGACACAAGGACGTGGTTGGCGGTCCTCCTCAAACGCTCTGTAGCTCTTGTCTCGGGCGTCAAGAAGCCCGCTGCGAGGAGAGTAGCATCGTCTGAGTACCCCGTGATGACGGCCCCCTGTGAGCCGATGATGAAGGCCTGGTCGGAGGCGTTCCCAACTGTAAGGAAGTCCTGGGAGAGAAGCATGGCCTCATCGTCCTGGAAGACGCCCCGGTGTTCCGTCTCGAAGCCACCCCCATCTGTGGTGGGGTAGTTGAGGGGATTCAAAAGAATGAAGACGAGGTTCCCTCCAATGTCGAGCGAAGGGATGGCCTGGAAGTCAGAGAGAAGGGACTCCCGTAGCTTCCTGGATGTGTCTGCATAAGCCATACGAGCAATCGGGACGATCTGGTAGTCGACGCCTCTTGTCGAATCGACAGCATTGATGATGTCGCTCTGTGCGATACCCTGTCCGATGAGCTTCTGGTTCAGCTCGAGGCTTACAGCCGTATGAATTGAGGGGTCAGTCGTATCCTTGGTGGCCCCGCTCTTGAGTTGTACCGTGGTTTCAAGGTCAACCCCATTTTTGACAGCTTGCTTCACCAGGACATCCGCCGTCGTGTGTCGTCGGTTGTTGATGACCTGTTGGAGGTCTTGCAGGATGTCATTGATCACGTAGGTGACCGTGAAATTCTCGTCGTGCACGTAGTCGACGCTAACCTGTTGCCCACTCTGAATCTGTGAGAAGGCCGTTCGAACTATTTTGGCAGGTGTCGTCGGCGTTCCTGGGATCACATCAAAATCCGGGACGGCCGTTTCCGGCCCATTGTACTCAATGGCTCGGGTTTGATCAAAGACCCGAATGGTCTTCGTGTTAACCCCAATCGAATCGAGGAGTTCCTTGACAAACCCGATGAGGACATGAGCCCTATCGTTGATCTGTATGGTGTTCCCACTAGGTTTGCCTCCTGACTGTAGAATCGAAAGGTAGTCCTTCGCGATCGTGCTCTCCCCTGTGAGGAGGGGGTCATCTGTCTTGTAGAGGAGGTAGTTCGTCGTTGCAACAAGCGGCCCTGCCACTTCTCCGACAACGGAGATCACTCGCCGAACTGGTTGGAGAGAAAACCGGAACTGATTGACGATACGAAAACGATAGTCCCCCGCCACGATGTCATCGAGATGCGTCACCGGCTGTGGAATAGCCACATTGAGCTGAATCGTCTGGTAGTCGAGGATCACGACTCCTGTAAGGTCATAGTCCTCTCCAGTCGAAACATTGTGCACCCCAAGCCCTTGCGTAGGATTGTTGAGAATCTCAATGAGAGGAGTTGCGGGTGTCACGCGAGAGTCCATCACCCGGAAGACGAGCGCGTTCAAATCGACAATTTGGAGGAGAGCATCTCGAGCAACTTCGAAGGTGAAGGCAAACGTTTCGGTTACCTCCCGTTCTCGCACTCCCTGGACCCAGATGTCGACTTTACCCCCAATGTGCTTGTGACGTACCGAGTCGTAATCTCGCATCATAAGGGGATCTCCGGACTTGACCACTTTTGCCTTAACAACTCCCACCTCTTCTGCTGTTGTCGAGGCGTACCCTCCTTGTGTCCCTGTATCGACAGAGGAAGGCCCCAGCATGGTACGGTAGGCCAATTCAGCATTCGTTTCTACATCGTTACCAAAGATGGATGCCGTACGGTTGGTAACTTTGACGCCTGAAACTCCTTGAATGTTTTTGATCGTCCCCGCTGGACGATTGCCATCCCTACCCAGCGTCTCTGCAATGATGTCAATTGTCAGTTCGTATTGCTTCGTGTCAAAGTTGTAATAGGAGTCGACACTTGCCAGGGGCAACACGAATGTACCCCCTACACGGAATCGAACCGCCGGGGAATTCGTGCTGATATCGGCATCCGTTGAGAGAAACGTACTGGTTGAGACGAGGATGTTCTTGGTTGGGCGAGTTGCCGTGTAGACAACTGCCTGCCCAACCGAAGGCCTACCAGGCAGCCGTGTCTTCCCATGGTTGCGAGCCAGCTTGTCAAATTGCGTGTCGATGAGATGCTGAACAGCATTGTCCGTCGTAAAGCCCAGAGCATCCCGGAGTGCACTCTTGTACGCACTCGAAGAAACAGGGTCACTCTCCCCATCTCCGTTTGCATCGTCAATTTGAAGAAGAGTGAGGAAGCTTTGGCTACGATGCACGAAGTCGAGAAGGAACCAGATTCTTTCCGCTTCGGAAGAGAAGGGGTCAATTGACACATCGCGTGTTGTAGACCCTGGGATGAGCGAGATCTCTGTGTTGACGCGCTGAACAGCTCGAATGTAGTCGAGAAGAATCTGAAGCTGGACTCTTCCGGGTAGGTCTCGGATGGAAGTGTCCAGAACCAAAGGGAGCCCCAGGACTTCTTGACTCGTAGGGGTCTCTACTTCTTCCCCCGTCAGGTTGTTGAAATAGACGGAGGTGACAACGTAATAGAGGGGGTCCGTGTCAGCAATTCCAGCGAATTGCTCCGAATTGATGGTGCCCACTCCCCCAGCTCTGTTGTGTTGGAATGTAACGAACTGATTCAAACGATACTGTTCCAACGAACTCTTGAACCGTATCCGGTGGAATGCCGTATTCACACTTTGGAGGGTGTCGTAACGAACACTCAGTTCGTTACCGAATTCGTCTTCTTCCGTAACCTTGATACGGACGTTCTTTTTCGCAGAATCCGGCCACGTTGCTGTGTCCGAGTCCTGAATGAGCACGTCTTCCTCAACGACCGTAACTACAGGTTGGACGAGCTTGTCATTGATTTTGAAAAGACCCGCAACCCCCGCGGGGGAAGTACCCGCGTAAAAATTGAACCCCATGAATCGAGTTGAAAAAGTGATCGGGTTCCCCGTCCCATCTTCATTCTCGGTCATATCCGGATCCGGAATCGCAACGAGCAGATTCACAGCATTACGAAGGCGACGAACCCTGATTCCGGTTGGAATCTGTGTGCCGACAGAATCAAGAGCAGGAACCCTTGTGACAGAGGCAAGCGAAGCACCACTGACACCCCCGATGATATCGATGGTCCGAATTTGAATCGTGTTTGGACCGAAATTGAGTGGCAACCCTGTGGGGTACACAGACGGATCGGGAAGAACGAACGTGCCCAAATCAATCTTGACGAGCCCTGGGTCTGAGACGAACGCCCCCCCATTTACCGACACCTGGAGTGCGGCCGTGTCAACCCCAAGAGTCCCCGTAAAGGAAACGAAGCCTTGATTGGTAGTAAACGTGAGGTTCTGTGTGAACCCACTTCCATCTCGGTTTGCGAATTTCGGAGGAGTTGCCATCATTCACCGGAAAAAACAGGGTTTCGAAGGGACTGCCGAATGACTCCCTGTTGAAATGATGCAATGTCGAAAGCAGAGGGGAGTTTCAGCCCCCTCTCCAGGACAATTGCTTTTTGGGATCGATTCTGTATCGTAATCTTGAGAAAGATTACGGTAGGGTCCTTGTCACTTGGGAGGAGGTTGACACCAAGAAGGCGGTAAGGGAATTCCTCATCGGAGATGATTTGGCCCACCAACTCTTCCTGCTTTCGCTTGATGTCTTGCCAACTTTTGAAGGTCTGCCCTACGTCGGTCACCAATAGGTTCTGAAAGAGAGCCCCTTGTGTGAGCTTCTTCCCAATGGCCTCGATGATCGTCGTCCCGTAAAACGGGTGGAATGTGTTGCTTCCTCGTGCGGTCAAGAAGAGCTTCTGGATCTCCTGACGAAGAAGAGCTTCATCCCGAACTTGTACCGTCTCGCCCGTTCCCCCGTACCTCCAATCGTTTTCGATGCCGATACCCCCACAACGACGACAATCGGGCCGAGCTGTTGTGTAGGAGACCTCCACGAAATCAGAGAAGCTTCGCAACATCTCATCAAACACGATGAAGCGAGCAGGGCGTTCTGAGATCGCTGCCGGGTCTCGAACAAGAGTCCATCCAGGAATCGTTGTCTGCCCTCGAAACTCCCTTGGAGTAGGGAAACCCAAAAGCGAAACCAAGGTACTCGTAGGGTCGAAGAACAAGCTTGCCCCAGACCCTTCTGACAAGGTGCGAAAGGAAACTCTGTTTCCTGTTGGAGAGAAAGACACCCCCAAGAGATTCGTGTTGAGGATCGCCACCAAACGAGCGGCGGAGAGAGTTGTCGCTGGCGGTACGATAACTGTCTGCAATTCCCCATTGTCAACGCGAATTGTAAGCCGGTCGTTCACCCCTGCGAGAATCGTGTAGGGCCCATCTTTCGACCCTGTTGCCCTAGCAGGAAGGTGAACACCAAAAGAAGGGACCTGGATCTCCCCGTTGAATCTCAAGACAACGGAAGCCGCCGAAGCGACAGACTTCATGGGACGGATCGTTCGGCGATCCGTCCCAACGAAGAGTGCTTCTTCTACGACGAGATGGGGGCACACCTGGTCGATTTGTCGGTCGTAACTCATGCCGAGGAATCCTTCTCCCCAGGCTTCGTTGCCCCGAGGTCGTCCCGCCCGTAGATGTCGTTGGCTTCCCTCTGCTCTCCCGACGAGAAAGGCAAGAAAGGCGCGCAGACGAGCTTGCCGAAGGGATCCTTCTGTTGATCATCCCAGATAGCCCGGTAAGAACTGTCGGAGAAGAGCTGCTCAATTGTGGCTGCCACATACTCGAAGGAGTCCTCAACGCTTTGGTCCGACTTGATCAAAGCGAGAAGGTCCATCTCCGCTTGGAGGGAGTCGGCGTAATCAATCGCCCGCCGCACTTTCCGCTCTACATACTCGAGACGATAATCGAGCACAGGACGAAGCCACGCCCTCGCTTGGGTCATAAGCTCGGCAGATTCCCCATCGGCTTGTCCTGGAGCGCCCACAATTTCCCCGTTGGACATGAGCTGAGCGGGGGTCGTCTCATCCGTACGAACAAGAAAGACGGGCTGGTTCATGGATCGCACGTGGAGATCGTACAGAACGTCTCCTCCGAGGATCTCGTAGGCTCCGATGAGCTTCCCGATGTAAGATTCCGGGGGATCAGCCGTGAACCCAACAGGAACCCCACCGGCATCATAGGAGAAGACCAGAGAGCCAATTCTCGCCTGTTCGGCAGCAAGATGGGCAATCCGGGCATCTACCTGAGGGAGCTGATTCCGAGCCCACGCTGTAAAGCGTTCGAACTGGCTTCGATTGAAAGTGCCTTTGAAGTCGAAGCTCAAGATCGTCTCCCTATAGAGGGGAGAACTTTAGAAGATGAGTTGCAAAGCCGTCTTGAGGGCTGCGATGTCTGGGGCGAGGTAGGCCAGGGCAATGCCCCCCGTGAAACCCAAGGGTCCGCTTGTGGGTGCGTTCTGTGCCCCGTCGATGGCCGAGATCCATGCTGACACATCCCCATCGATCGAAGGGAGGAAGAGCAGAGTGAAGCTCACCTGAAGGTTGTCGAGGAAGTCCAAGATCGAAATGAGGAATTTGATGAACCTCTCGAGGGTGTCAATCTTCCGTTCGATGCTCTCGATGAACTTGGTGATCTCTGAGACGATCCCACTGAACGCATCCGCCAACGCTTGGATTTTGGCAAGGATCTCGTAGATGAATTGTCCTGCCCATGGGATCATATCCCGGAGGAGCGACACCTGAATCCAGTTGGTGCCCGCTCCACTAAGGGTGAAAGTCTTGAGGAATTGTACGACAACGAGGACGTTTACTCGAACCTTGGGGTCTGTGTAAGCCTTTACGAACGCTTTTGCCGTGTCCTCACTGACATTCCCTTCGTCATCCAAATGAATAAAGGCGGTGCAGAGCTGTTCCAAAGTCGTCGTGGGTGTTGGCCAGGAAACCCCGACAGCTCCTTTGGGAAGCGCCCCTTGCATCATGGTCCGGAAGTTCTCAAGGAAGGCACTTCCAGCCGAAAGCATAGAGGATGCAATGATCGATGAGAGCCGAGCTGCTTGAACATTTACGTTCGGGCGTTGCCAAGGAAGCAACGGAATCTTTCCGGTCACAGGGTTCGAGCTAGCTGTGAGCGATGTAGCCTGGCTGAGGATGTTCAGGAGAGGGATCGACGAGAACGAAGCCAAAGCCCCTGCCTGTGAAGAGAGAGACCCAACACCAACGTGACTCGATGGTGTTGCATCATTCAAAGGCAGCCCCGCCGAGTCAAATTGATCCTCAGGGTTCGCGGGGAGATGGAAGTCGAGCGAAAAAGCCGTCAGAAAGACAGCTCGAAGATTCCCGAGGACATCGAACGGGGGGATTTTTGGGAGTCGGACGCGAAGTACCGAACTCGCTCTTCCAATAATGGGGGGCTTTGCGGGATTGGTCCCTGGCCACTGAAGGAAGTGCTTCCCCCCATCGTTCATGTCTTGTGTGGGCTTCTTGAAACTTATGCTCGTCCCATTGATCGCCAAATCTCCCGAAAAGGCTCGCACTCGATAGAAGTAGGTCTGGTCTGGAACAACATCCGTGTCGATATAGCGAAATGTGCCAAGTTGCCCGAAGATGAAGGTTGCAGCGTTGGTCGAGATGTCGACCACGATGTACTTCTGCATCTTTACGAAGGGGTCGCCGTACTCGTCCTTGAGTCGAATCTTTCTTGGGATGGGCTTGTTCTTGTTCCTGGGGTCCAAGAAATTTGATTCGATCGTTGTGGTCACGATCCCGGCTGCATTGTTGTCCCCGAGCTGCCCGTCCGTCACTTCTTGAACGGGAGGAATGAGGCTCTTCTCAATGAGCCACTTGGGGGGGAAGAATTCTGTACTGAGTTGTGTTGCAATCCCTGAAAAGCCGGGGTCGTTGGGAGTAGGGGAGGTAGAAGGAAGGGACCATTCAACGGCGATGGCCTTGGGGGGGTCACTGAAGACTTTCGTGATCTCCAGAAGGAGATCTCCCTTGGACCCCACAGGCAATGCTCGCACATTTGAGGGTGCTGCATAATGAGGGTTCAAAAACTCCTGCCCAAAAAGGCGGAGAAGAACCTGCATCAGGGTGATGAGTTGGAGGGGGCCATCAACATCGATAGCCATGATGACCATGCCCCCCGAAAGAAAGCCGGAGATTGGCTGAGGCCTATTCGGGTCATGGGTGTCAACGAGAGACGCCTTGAGACGCTGCTTGAAAGCCTGGAAGCCCCCAGCCTGTCGCTTGAAGTTTGGGTCCTTCGAGGGGTTTGGAACGTCGAGATAGAGGTAGAAGCCAGACTGTTGAAGCGTCTTGAACAGGTTCGTGATCAGATCAATAAGAGCCTTGACAATCGCAGCGATGGGGTTTCCAAAGTCGACTAGAAAAGTCTTCACAGTCTCGAGAAGAGCCTTCAGGATGTCGAGGAAGACCGTCAGCGTTTCAAGAACGCTTTGGACCTTCTCCATGAGTTCCTTCCCAGGAACCTGAAGAGTAAACGACTTCCAGTTGGCTTGTCCCGCCATGATCAGCTTCCGTAAGTCAGGCGTGCGATCTTACGCCTGAGGACTGAGATCTCGTTCTCAGTCGCTCCAATCGTCAACTTGACCACTTCACGCATCTTGCCCTGAATCTTCAGCTCTTCCCGTTGCTCCCAGCAAGGGGCTTCAGGTTCTTCCTTGGTCGTCGAAGCCGAATCATCCGTCATGACTATCCATTCCCCTGTGTAGAGAGCAGTTTGTAAAGGTGATTCAACAAATTGGCCTCGACCTGAATGCGATCAGCCTGTGCCCTCAAGAATCTCGATCGGTAACCCGTCGTCAAATTGATACGGGCATCGATCCAGGCATACCGTTTGTTGTACAGTTTTTCGATGTTCTTGAGGATGTTCTCAATCTTCGCAACAGGTCCAGTCGGGCTCAAGACTCCCAAATCAGGGTTGTTTAGCCGGTTGTCTACCACAGCCGCGAAGTCAGAGATATCCGTCTGCACAAGAGCGTTCGCGAACATATTGAGGTCAAGGGTGTTTCCAGGAACGACGACATGAGTCTCCGTTTGAACATGAGACTTGAAAAAGTCCAAATTCAAAGGGTAAGCAAGTGCATTCTGGTACACCCGAAATAGTTCGATGAAGGTGTCTTTTTGGTTTACCCCAAAAGGACGCACAACCCTGTAAGAGACTGCTCCGACAACAGGGAAAGCGGGGTCAACAGTCAGCGTTGTCGTAGTGGGGGGCGGATCGACGACACCATAGAAACCCGCGTTCCCATTCAGATCTGTTTCTATGTAAACGAGATCTCCCTTGACGATACCCAAGGCAACGAAATCCGTTGCTCCCGTAAGGACCGCCCCGTTCACTGCCCCCGCTTGTGTCGGAGGGTCGAGCAAGTCGTTAACGACATACTCAAAGAATGCTTCGAGGGCCACCTTCTGAGAATTCACCGGGGACATCGCAGGAAGCGGGGGGGCGACGTTTGTCGTCAGGATGTCTTTGCTCTTCGTGAGCTGAGCGACAAGAGGAGCGAGATTGCTATAGGTGTTCAGCGGATTGTCAATCCGATATGTGACCCCCACTTGGTTGGCTGAGAAAGGGTGATCGACTGTGATTGCTGTTGCTGTGAAGCCGACAATCTGTCGACGATCTCCAGCCTGTGCTCCGACCTCGATGACGACGGTATACCCAAGTTGAACACCTGCTGTATTGAAGTTGGCATTCGTGTCTGTCAAAAGGGTGTTGTTGACAGTTACAGTGATACCCGTCCCATTTGCAACAGTGTTAGCAACAGTCACTCCGAATGGAAACCCTGCATCCTGTGTGGCAAATGGCGTGTCGACTTGGATCGTATTTGCTGTTACAGCGATGATCCTTCGGTAATCAGTTGTACCGTTCAGGCCTCCAGTGATCCGTACCAGGTCGTAAATCTTTGGCACGGGATTGGGGAAGTTCCCCACATCTGTAATCGTGTCCTTGTCAACATTCAGCGATCCCACACCGAAGTAAGGGGGGGTCGTGAAGGGGCCTTGGAAGTATCCCCCAGCCGCGGGTGCTCCAATACCCACATAGTCTTGTATGAGTTCGGACAGAAGAGACTCACAGTCGAAAGAGGGGCTTACAATTGGGATTGATTCGTCACTGTCATCGTTGAGCGAGATGCCATCGAGAGCTGGGAATCGCAAGGGACTCGTCAGAAGGTTCCCCAGTGTAAGCCTCGTCTGTATCCTCTCATTTGAGGTGGGAGGGGGGAATCCTTGGGCTGTGCAATCGAGGGGGTAAAGAAGAACCCCCTTCTCGAAGTTTGGCCAAAAGGAAAGAGGAACTGTATAGATTTTCCCCACAGGGACATAAGGATCCGGGTAGAGAGGCTCCTGGACCGGAACAGTGACCGTCGCTCCAACCGGAATGTCAACAGACAAGGGGAGGCTGAGAACGAGACGATCAGGATTCGTGAGTAGAGCTGAGATGACGATCTGGGGTAGGGGGAGCACATCCGGAGGGAGGTTAACCGAAAGCGGCGTACCATCCTCTGCAATGATGTCGACAGGTTCTCCCACAACGAACGCAGGACGGAGAAGCTCCGTCGTTGTACTGAGTGTTGTTGTGTAGAGTGTGTCCGAACCTGCTCGGGCTGCTTTCAAGATGCGGGCTCGAGCACTTCGCCGACGAACCTCAGGGACAGTAGATACATTCTTGACCCCCAAATCAAGAATTTCAGTCCCAAAGGTCGCTCCTGTATCGCTTCCCCCGACTGTGATCCCAAATGTTGCTTTTGTTGTGGGGTAGAATCGACTCGCGGGCCCTGGTTGAAAGACCGGAACCCAAGTCCCCTTGAATACGAATACAGGAAGGCTGTTCGTATCTACCGGGAAGGGTGTCAAAAGCACCCTGTCGTCGATATGGTTCGTCGAGTCAGTAAGGGTAAGAGGCGCCTGAGGAAGAGGCCCCGGGGGGAGCGAAGGTAGAGGAGGAGCAGGAACTTGAGGGTTGTCAAGTTTCCCGTCGAAGAGAAATCTCCCGTCTGCTTGCCCAATGACGCGTCCATCGAGATTCCGAAGGACATCTTCGAGGTAGTGTACCGCGTCATTGTAATACTTGAGCATGACCCGGGCCACAAGGTCTTGATTCGCATAGTGCCCTTCCGGGAAATAGGTTGACTCCCGCCCTTGCTCGAAGAGTTTCGGAGCTGATGCGTTGGAGAAGTTCGGACCCCCCGAAGGAGCCGAAGCCTTTGCACTATCTGAAATGGATTTTGAGACTTCCGCTCGAAAGTTCGTTCGGGTCTCAATACGGTAGTAGTACGTGTCGGGAGAGTAGACAGAATAATCCATCTGGAGGATCTGGTTGAGAAGGCCATTCCCGGCACTATCTGGGGTGATGATGGACGTGTACGACACCTGGACACGTAACCCGGCCCCAACCAATCGATGTCCAGTATACAACAGGGCGATCTCTTCGAGAGGTGCGAGAGGGGGTGCAAAAGAGATCTGCCCCGTTTCGTCGATTGTGTAGTCATCTACAGGGTCAAGGAGTTGCCCTACCTGCCCTTCAATACGACGATACACAAGATAGGGGAGGGCAAGAACAGGGGAACGACTCGCCAGTGTCGTCTTCGCAGAGGATTCCAGAACAGGTCGAGCCGAGACCTTGAGCGTGTGAACCCCTGCAATGTATTGTCGGAGGGCATTTGAGGTAAGGGTGATCTCTGTCTTCCCAACGGCATTCAGAACAACCCCAGAAACCTGGTAGAACTCCTGAAAGGTAGCTCCCCCATCCGTGAAGAGAAGCACAGAACCAGACCGGTACGCAGAGGTTCGGTCCCCCGCCACAATGATCTTGTTCATCCCTCGAGCCACAGCATCGTAGGGGGTCAATTCCGTGACGAAGTAAGAAGGGAAAGACAGTGCAGGTTGAACTCGGACAGGGCCAGAAGAGACGTAGAGTTTGGGCCCATTGAGAGAATCCTGGAATGTCGCTCCCGCTGCAAGAGTCACCGTTGTCAAGTTTGAGAGGGCATCATAAGACGATGCCCCAATAGAATAGACTCTCTCTGTCTCAACTCGAAGCAGGCATCCCGATGGGAACACGGTCGTCTGATCCCCGATGACCGTAAAATTCGTCTCCCCGTCCACGAGGACAACTTCTGCGACATGCATGGGAGGAACAAGAACAGAGACAGACTTCTCACCCCCCATGGCCTCGTAGATTGAATAGTCGATATAAATCCGCTCGTCGGGGTTCACCACAGACCCATGAGGGAGTGCATCTGTCACGAGATCATCTGGGAGGAACGTGATCTTCGACAGCGCTGTGTCTACCGAGATTTGGGTAGAGTCTTGGGGTCGCCCCCCGCGACGAACAACAGGAGAGGGCTGACTCGCCACCGTTCGTTGAAGAGGATTGAAAGTGACTGTATTTGTGACCGTCGGATGATCTTGGGAGATCTCCCCTCGGACAAGAAAAGTTGCGCGTTCTACGTTCGAACTGACCGCTGGGCCGTTACCCGTAAGAGGGGTGTACGTGATGAGAGCTTCTTCAAGAGATAGAAGCCGACTGGTAAACTCAATGAGTCCAAACCCCGCTTGGATCTTGTAATCTCGGCCTTGAGTAAGAAGGCGTACTGAGAATACCTGGACGTTCGAAGTCACGTCCGCAGAACTGAGATTCAAGTTTCCCGTTGCAAGAGAGATCTCCACTTGCCCCTCAGCAAGTGCCCCCGGAAGAGAGAAGTCACCATCCGTTGCAACAATGGTGACCTGCGTGGAGAAGACATCTCCCCCGAACCTGAAACGAGTCGTCAAGACATCTTCGAGAGAGATCTGTAGAGCAGCCGACGAAACTCCCAACAATCGAATCCGTTCGACTTTTGTATTGGGGTCAATGAGGAGTGCTTCCTGGAAGAATCTGTCCGCAAGGATCTCCCGCCCACGGAAGATCTGGTAGGACATGTTCACTCCAACGCCTGCAACATCGGTCGTGAGCGTTGTCCCGTTGACCTGTGTGGTGACCGTGTAGGCCCCCTTCCCAGCACCATCGGGTACGATGAGGATATCCCCAGCCAAGACGCTTCCAAAGGCCCCCGCTGGGTCACTGAAGGTCGTACCAACGAACGACCCCGTGCCCCCATTCGTGACTTCCACCCCTTGTGTGGTTGTGAAGCTGAGGACGCCTGCTTGTGCGTCCAGGATGGCATCAATCCCCAATGTGAGCGGGGTATAAGTCCCCGTGCCCACCCCTGTCTCCAAAGCCGCCAAGAAGTTCGTTTCGATGAGCAATGGCTCTGGGAGTGCCACCGCTCCCGAGGGCTTCGTCAGGGTAACCGTGTTTCCGTTCTTCCGCTGCGCGTACTGAAAAATCCTCTTCGGAAGATCGAGGACGTACCCATAGATGGGCCCGGGTCCTGGAGGAAGAGGGAGGACATCGAGACGAGGAAGGACACCAGGGAGGAAAACACCCGTCCCTTGCTCTACATGAACGACGATAGGATAGGTGGGGTCATCAAGAGGAATGACCGGGAGGAACACCTGAGGAGATCCAATGATGGGATCTGCCAACGTGGCATTCGTTGTCGAATAGATGTTCGTGACATCCTTGATGTTGGGATCAGATGCGTCGAGATTCACAGGCGTGCGAAAAAACCGCATCGAGACCCCTCTCTCAATGGGGAGATCTCCAAAGACCACCTGAAGAGGCGCTCCAAGGTATGCAGCCTGATCGAACGTCGAGAGTTGAACTTGTGCCCCAGCACCTACAGGAAGGACTTGAATGACACGGAATTCACCGAAGGTGTCGAACGCTTCGACCCTCTTCTCCTCGGGGAATTGTATGACACCAGGGATCCTGAAAATGAGGGATCCCCCCTCTTGAGGAAGAACCGTAATGTTGGACAGACCTCCAACTAGCCCTAGGTTTTGGCGTGGGAGGGTCAAGCCGGCAGCCAACAACACCCCGTCGTAATAGACGGAGCCTTCTGCAAGTCCCGAATTGAATCGAAGGCGGCCCGTCGTCCTCGACCATTCCACATGACCCACGGCGGGATTCGGAGAGAACGCCGCATCATTCGCGACTTCATCTGAGATGAGGTACAGGCCGTACCCAACACGAATGAGAGGGATTTGTGTCTGTGCAGGGAGAGGGTTCAGGATCAGCGCTTCGGTCGTCAGTCCAATGAACGCATCACTCTCTTTGGATGTGTAAAAGATCTGACGCTGGAAGCGAACCTGTTGCCCCACATAGGTGACGAGATCCACGGCATTCCAGTTGAGCTGCCCCGTGGTCGAGAGAATCTCGACGGTCCCAGCCGAGGGCGCACCAAAGACATCGACCAGGCTCGTTGTAAGCGTCGTACCTGAGTTCGGCCCAACAGAGAGCCGATAGGGAGCTGGGGCTGCGGGGGGAGCCACAACCTTTGGGGGCGTCACCTTCAACCGAGTGTCAGGCAGATTGATCGTAGCATCGACCACGCCCACCTCGACAGGGGGTGCTCCAAGCAACGGCCTGTACCGTTGCTCTCGTCCGTCATATTCAAACCGTTGGATCCCCTCGTTCTTCGTCCACCCAAAGACGGCATCGACGAGAAGCCCATCGGTGAGGACCATGACGAGATAGTCCGCTCGTTCTGAAGGTTCTGAGTCGACGGGGTAGACGGCTCCAAACGCCACTGCATCGGCGATGAAGTTGTTGGGGGAAGGAGTGAACGGGGAATTCGCTTGCCCAACACGCGGGGGCTCAAGAACGTAGCCTTTGAAATTGAAACCCATGGTTATTTAGAGTCCGTTGTCTTCAAGGAGGTGCACCCAAAAAGTAGGCTGACGATGGTGAGCCTCAAAATCAAAGGAAGCGGGGACTTCGAACATTGCTGCCAGTTGTATTCGTCCGGATGCTGTTAGGATGAGATGTTCGTACTCATCCTGTATATACCGGCCAGTTTTCCGCAGATCAGAAAGACGAATGCTGAACTCGACATAATCCCCTACATTTAAAGGGTACGCTATGAATTGTATTACCCTCCTAAGAACATCATCCTGTGACAGAATCCTAGCTCCAGGATGATTCCGGCCATACTTCTTCAAATCGATCAACATTCTGGAGATGCTTGTGTGCGTAGGCATCAGAGAATCTTCCCGGTGCCTACACCACCGCTCGGAGAGATCGAGGGCGCTCCAACAATCGGGACAGGAAAAGTCAACGCTAGGAAGGTCGCGAAGAGTGCGTTCGAGATCCCCGTTGCGAGTTGTACCGAAGAAGAGCCCGTGATGTCCACGCTTTTCAATCCGGCTTGAATGAAAGGGAGGGGTTGAGGAGGAATGAGCTTCGCCGTTGCAGCTCCAACCCCAACGGTGGGATGCACAGTCGACAGAATTCCTTGCCCAAAACTTCCGGACAGCCCAATTGACAGGCCAACGGCCAAGGGAGGCATCATGACCCCCAACACTCCCGCTGCGGGGAGATTGAGAAGAAGAGCTGCCAACAAGGGGGGCGGGGGCACAATCAAGGGAAGGAACCCAACCCCCACTCCGAGTGTTCCTACATCGACAGTGACGACCTGGATCTGTCCCACCCATGTGGTGACGCCCAAAGCCAAACCCAGGGCCAACTTTGGGGTTGCCGGCCCGATCATTCCCCCACTGACAAGAGCAGGGATGAGGGCTGTAACAACGCCAGGAAGATTGATCGGCATGGTTACATCGACCGAATGAGAGCAGACCCTTGCAGGGGGAGGCCGGTCAACCAGTCCAAACTTGGAGCCCCTGGGGGCATCATTGGAATCCCTCGACTCACACCGAGGAACGCGAAGGGTGCCCCCAGAAGAACCTGAGGAGCCGACAATGTGATCGCGATGCCTGATGTCAACGTGATCGCCAAGCCCGCCGTGAGAGTTATGGCTCCCGCAGCGGCCGAAAGAGCAATCGCCCCGGCTCCTGAGGAAAGAGCAATAGCTCCGCTTGCGGTCGTGATAGAGATGGCCCCCGTCCCCACCGTGATGTTGAAGGCTCCGGCGGGATTGTTGAAAGTCGTCGCCCCTGCCAAGGCGTTGAAAGCTACAGCTCCGGCTGCAACCGTCTGAACAAATGCCCCCGCAAGAACCGTCTTGGTATACCCCCCAGCGACGACAGTCTCCAGAACAGCTTGGGCATAGTCGTATTGGGTCTTCCCTGAGACTGTCATGTCGAGCTTACCCAGCGTGAACGACCCCCCTCCAGTTCCACTGACGTTCACTTGATCCGCCCGGATGTTATAGGCGCCGTTGGAGTTCGAATGCATCGAACCTTGAACGGATTCCGTGAAGTCTCCTGAGCAGACTACCGCAGCATTCCCCTGTATGTCTTGCTGATATGCGAGTTTGTCTTCGTTTTGGGACCCCAGAAATGTTTGGTTGACACCACAATGATAAGTGACATCAATTGCATTCCCTGTGTCGGTGTTGTGCCCGAGATCTGCTTTGATTCCCCCAGCCGTCGAAAGATAGAGCGAGATGTTATCAGGTGCGGCTGCCCCCAAGAACATCTTGAGTGCACCCCCCATGTTCACCTCAGCCGAGACGTTCTTCTCACGAGGGTAGCGATCGACCTGACTACCCGGCACATTGAGGAGGACTTTCCCCTGCTTCTGGATCGCCAAGGCAAAAGCATCTTCAGATGCCGACAAGGGGGGATTGATGCGGAAGTAGTAAGCTCCCGCAGTTGTCATTGATTCCACTTCAGGTTCCAAAGGAGACCGAGGGATGGCTTCCATGGCGAAAGTCCCCGGGCCATCTTGCCCAAAGTCATCAAAGAGCTTCGGACGGAGGATCTTCGAATACTGCCTCTGGCCCATTCCATCATGGGGGTCGTTCCCGACCGTTGTACCCAAGACGTGTTCGATGTACATCCTTCGTGGGTTCATGGTGAACCCATCGATTTCCCCAAGGACATCCTGTGTGAGGTCAGAAGTGTGCGCCAACTCGATGCGGTATTCCGTGAAGGCTTCCGGTTGGCCAGCTTCTAGGTCTTCAATGCTCGTTGCGGGGAGAGTCGCGGCATAGTGAACGCGGCGACCCGTTGCCAGGGTGACCGGCGGAGTCTCCGCCGTCTCGTTGATGATGTTGAGAACCTTCCCCGAGGCATCCGCAAACTTCGTCGGAGCCCCCGCCATACCCGGCCCCGCGGCTTGCAACTCCTCAATCCCAAAGTACCGGTCGATCTGTGCACTCTTCAATACCCGGCTGGGTGTGCCCGGATTTGCAGCATCCTCCTTGAAGATATCTGGGGGTAGGAAGAAAGCTCCTCGACGAATCGGACCCGACATTCGTCGAACACCAGCTTCACTCTCGACCCTATGTATTGACTGTGCAACGAGCGTCCGTTCAGCATCGCGTAGCTCGAACAGGTCTCCCGCACGGTTCGTCATCCGGACATCTCTTGAAAGAACCAGCTCGGCTCCCTCTGCGCTCATCCCCCCAACATCCCCAGGATGCAACCGGAGCCGCTTGTGCCGGATTGTGTTCCCGATGACTTTCTTGTAGAGGGCAGCATCCTCAGGAGAGATGTTCGAGGGATCCTCCGGGGCGAAGGGGTCGAACCGAATCCCGCTCTTGTTCCCCACGGGGATGTAGCCCAGGATGACGGCTTCTGTGAGCTGCTTGTGCTTCTGCCGGTAGCCGATGAGCACGACACTGTTCAGCTCCGGGACGCCTCCCCAGAAGCTCCTCGGGCCCGCCATGGGCTGGGTTAGGTCCACCTCGAAGCGGTCACCACCTCCCGTGAGAACCTTCACGTCGGCCTTCATGCTCAGCTCATCGACGCGGGTGATGATCCCGATACGGAGACCATACGGAAGACCAACATCCTGGAACCCCTTACCAGGTGTCGACCCGATTGGTCGCTTGGGGTTGAAGTCTCCGTTTCCCATCTGGTGTATACCCTAGCATGCCTCAAGTTGGACTAGACAAAGTGATCGAGTTCCTCGACAACATGACCATTGACGAAAGGGCCATCCTGTTCCTCGAACTGCACCGAAGATGGGATCTGGATCTTACACCCTTCAAGGTGTGTTCAGGTTGTGGGCGAACCAACCCTGGCCCTCATGCCTGCCCTGGTCCCTCTCGACCTCGTTAGCCAAGAAGACTGAGTGCAAGCTGATCAGCATTGATCTCTTGCCGAAGCTTAGCGATCTGATCGTTGACCAACTTGAGATCGCCGACGAGATCACCTGTTACAACGCTCCCCGAAGCAATCTGTTGTTCGAGCTTGGTCTTCTCTTTCTCGAGGCCGATGAGGTCTGCAAGAGCAGATTGGATCTCCCCATGAAGCCGAGCACGTTCAGCCGACTTCCGGAGGTCATCCCCAAAAGACTTCCAAGAACTTGTGAGATTCTCTGCCGCTGAGGATAGTTCTTTCTCAATCGCCGTGAGATCCCCAAGAGCTGCTCGATTGGGTGCCGAGAATGGGGGCGCAAAGTCATTCGGCGGCTGAGGTTGTGTAAAGTCTGGGTCAGGACCGTTTTGCTCTGAGATGATTTCCCCTCGAAGTTCCTTCTCGTATTGTTGGTGGGGTTCATCCAGCGCTTGGTAGAGGTTGAACAAGAAAGTGTCGACAACGGAGGCCACCTTCTCAGGGCTCGGGACGGCCATCGTCGGAGAGACGGGATCCCCCCCATTCAAGAACCCCTGGTTCCCCACGACTGATGTCGCTCCGCTTGTGTCTGGGAGTCCGCTCATATCAGGGGTAGCACCTTTTAGTATCTTGACCTGATACCCAACATTGATAAACGCGAGATCCCCTCGTCCAAGAGTACACGGGCATGTGTCGTTGGGGGTAGTCAAGTCCTTCGTCAACGTAAGCTCGGCAAGGGTAAGAGCCCTGGAGAGTTGTCCTGCTTCAACATTTGAAGGCACCCCTTTTTGTTCGGGGGATCCTATTGGAGCCGAGTCCACAAAGTTTGTCCCGATGTTCACGAACTCTGCCTGCTTCGTGTCGGGGTTGATGATTCCCGCTGTTTGAAGTTCATCAGGTTGTAGTCGGGCCACAGCATCGGCTGGACTTGGATACACCGTCGTGATCGAAGTCAACCCTTGCGCTTGGGCATTGAGAGAAGCGAACAGATCCCCCGAAAGAGCAAACTGTACATCAACATTTGCCTTTTCGTGACTGCTCCCACTCCCAACAAGGTTCCCATCTCGAAGAGAGATCCCCCGGCCGTATCTGAAATGACCGATGACCTCGAAGCCCCGTTCATCTGAAACAGGACGAATCATGGCAGTCGAACCAGGGAAAACCTTGGTCTTCGAATCGGGGGTTACGGTGAGATTTTTCGTTGGGACGAGGACAATCTCACCGATAACCTTGGTCTTCTCGTAAGCGTAGACATAGACCCCCGCCGAGTTGAGACCATATTGGTAACGGTTCGTCAGGTGCTTCTCACGGAGACGGTCGTGATCAGAGGCCTGGAGCGCACTGTCCAAGTAGTCAGACAGTTTTGCGGCAGTCTTCTTGATGTTCGCTTGAACCTTCTTATCCGCCATCGGATTGGTCCCCGTCTTCTGCCCCTTATTCTTTGAGAGTGCGTCAGGATTTGGTGTGAATGGCCGCGTATATGCCATCACAACATTGGGATACCCGACGAACTTCCCCGTCTTCGGGTGCCGGAGTACAAGGGGGGCATAGGGATTGTCTTGCCCAACAGATTGGGCCGAAGCCACTGTTGGGGGGAGCTGAGCAGCCTCTCCAATTTTGAGATTGAACGTCCCTCCCTTGGACAGTTGCTTCGAGGTGTACGGGAAACCTGAGGGGGAAGAACCAACCGCTGGCTTCACCTTCCCTCCGCTATCCTTCCACCCCGTCAGCTCGAGGGTGCCAATACCCTTCGGAGCAAAGAACTTGCTCCGTTTTGCAGTCAAAGTCAGGGTTGTCTGTGCTCTCCCTCCGAATTGTATGCTGTGGGAGATGCCAGACACGTACCACATCTGATCTTTGGGGGCGACATACACGGGGAACCCCAAACGAAGTTCTGGGCGATGAGGGATCGTTACCGATGCCCGATGCCTCTTCGAATTCAAACGATCAAGGATATCCATCCCATGGTAGAACATGAGCATGGTGTCCCCCAAAAATTCTGAGTTGTACGTGTGCGTACGCCAACCGTATTTTCGGAGGAGATGATAGTCCGTCACCGATGTAAAAGGTGTGACCTCTTGAGGCATACCATAGTCGATCGAGCCTCCGAACGATCCCTGCATCTGCACTTGGGTGACGACCTCGGCTTCTGATTCCGAGAAGTCCCAGTCGATGATGTCTATATCCTGGATCCAAGACAGGGGCTTGTTGCTGAGAACGTCGAGGTTGTAGAACGGGGGTTTGAAGACGATGCTCCCGTCCACATCCATGTAGAACTCGAAGCCGATGGCCTCTTTTGCAGCGTTGGCCAGCTCAAGCTTCGTCTGATATTCGCTCTGCCAGAAGTTCACCTGCCCGGCGTTCTGGAACTGCGTTCGGAAGGCGACAACATTCGGGTCAGTAGGGTCAAAGACCATCTGCCCCCCATCCTTGCCCCCATTTGCTGATCGGACTGCCTGTGAAGCGAAGGGCCTCCCAAGAGTCCCTTTCTTCCCATGACGGTACGCTTCATACAGAGAGTCTCCTCGAATGGCTGTACCGTTCACCCCATAGAGCATGACATTCGATCGGATGCGAGAGAAACGCTCCTCCCAATAGAGCATGATGTCTGAAAGAGCTGCATCGAAGACTTGTTTCTGCCCTCCCTGCTCCTTGTAAAGACTGATTAAGCTCCCTGTCCCGACTACGACATCTCCGAATGATGCTTGAGCCAACGTCCAGATAACATCGTAGGGATTCATCCCAAAGAAGACGTTCCCGAAAAGGGACCTTCCCTGTTGCCCCGCCGGAGCTGTGAAGGCGGGGTTGATGTTCATCTTGCACAGCTCCCACCACTTGAGGATGTCCGCGCAGTGCAAGCTAACGGTGTGCTCTCCCCCTGAATAAGCATCATTGACCTCAGTGATGAGGCCCCAGAAGATGGGGTAATACTGTGGGACACCTTCGACTAGATAGTACCCCTTGGAGTAGATCTCTACTTCCATCATGGGGGTGATGATGGGGTTACCGTCGAAGAAGAAGTCGTCGATGGTGTGCCTCGGGATCGAGAGGGAAATCGTCGCCGTTCCTGGCGCACTGTCCACGCTCAAGTCGACCTGGATCGAGGTGATGTACTTGTTCCAATCAAACCGCTTCCGACAGCTTGGGCATCCCTGAATGTCTGTGTTGCCATTGATGTATACAACGGCATCAGGAGCCGTCACGACGGTAGGTCGGATGCCATATTGGTATGTTCCCTGGAACGGACTGCGGGGCATTGGGACTCCTAGAGGGTGCCCGGGAATGCTGCCGGAGCGCCATATGTGAAGCGGGCGTCTGCTTGGTCCAAGACGAATTGGGCTCGGACAGAGAACGAGAAGCTATATTCGACCGTGAACGGTTCCATGTCCGTTTCGGTGATCGTGAAGGATTCGAATGACCCTACATACAAGATACTGTCGTAGAAAATGTAGACAGATCCCATGAGAGTCAGATTTGAGGTTTGGGACGTTTGAGGAGAAGTGGGGTCAGGAAGCCAGATTCCCGCATTATTGCGGTAGATGAGGTAAAGGGAAAGGAAATTCTGATAGGCAAGAGAGACATTTCGAGCCATTCGAGTGAGACCCGGGCTATTTCCAGAACTCCCAAGGGCTCCCCCACTAGCATCAATTGCGTAGAAACCTGCGACCTTGCCTGTCCCCTCGATTTTGTCCTGCTGTTCGCCCCAATGCTCTACAATGGGGCCATTTCTCCCCCAATTACCATCCGAAACGATCTTTTCGCTCCCTACTTTGAATGCAGTTGGGTTGACCAGCATTCGAAGAGGTGGCGTCCCGGCCATCTGATCGATCGCCGCCTTGGTAGCTTTTGACACCGCTTGCTGTAGTTCTGTGAACTGCTTCCCAAGATCGGCTGGGTCGATACCCGTTCCAGCCGTTTTTGAGAGTTGCTGTGCCGCCGCTTGAGCATTGTCCTTCCCGTCTTTCTGCCAGAAGATATTTTGGGGGACATCGCTCACAGGGACATCTTGAAGAACCTTCTCGATGTCAATAAGGGCTCCTACTTTACGCCCTCGGGGATCCTCCCCTTCCCCCACCAGATCCAATCCGTCCTCTCGCTTCACATACCAGGAACCGAAGTCCGGGGATTCAACATCATCCTCTCGTTTCCAGAGACGAGTTGCTGTCTTGATACCCTTGTAGACGGTTCCATGCCCATCCGACCCTAATTGTTGCCCCCCACTGATATCTACTGTCTTGAAATTTCCTGATGCTGCGGATCCTTCAACACTCTCAATGATCCCCATGTGTTGAGCGGATCCGGTGATGTAGTACACATCACCAGGTTGTGGGGTCTGGCCGAAACGCCCAAGGCGATCAATCCTCGCTCCTGCTCGCCCTGCAATCGCCAACACATCTGCTGGCGCCGCTGCCCACTTGTAGGGGTTGGAGAGTTCTGGAGCCTTGACCCCCAATTCACGGAACCAGCTACGAACAGTCGGGGCACAAGAAGCCTGATTGATAAGAGCCGTCTGTGCCTCGACCGTATCAATTGACAGGTCGGCAAGAAGACTCCGGTATCTCCCCACGGTTGCTGGGTTTGTGCTCAGACCGATGTAAGTTTGAGCCAAAGCAAGAGCCCTGCTCCGCATATCCTCAGCAAACCCAGCAACCGCCCCATCGGCCGATGACCCCGCACTTCCAAGAGTTGCAGCAATTGTAGCCGAACGATCCAGTGTTCGACCCGTTACGTTTGCAGAGGGGGGAATGAGCCCAATAGCAAACGTTTTGAGGTTCTTCGCAACGAAAGGGATTTGGGAAAGAGGGACATACTCTGCCGAGAGATTGTCGGTAGATGTCTGAATCGACGAGAACAACCCGAGAGCACTATAGAGACTCGGGGGGTAGAAATCCGCAGCCGTCTCAATTTGTTTGGCGATGTCATTCGTAGCCATCGTCAGATACCTCGAGTTGCATTCCCGCTCTGGAACGACGGTGCGTTAAACGAGGGCACCTCTCCAGAAGGAATTTGCAACAGCGTCATCTCTACTTTGAATGTCCACGAAATCGAGAAGGAAAAAGGCGTCTCATCCGTTTCTTCAATGTCAAATGATCGGAAAGTGCCGCAGTAGACTCCCCGATCATACATGAGCATGATGTTCCCCTGTAGGACGATATTGCCGTAGGGGTCATAGAGCGATCCGTTGTTGTGGTAGAGGTCGTAGAGATCTCTGAATCTGTCCCAGGCAATCGTCTGCTGACGGACAATGCTTGATAAACCCGTGTAAAGATTCATGAAGGCACCTGTAGTGCCGTCACATGAGATCTCGTCCAATTCATCCCCCCAATGTTGCTCGATCCATCCCCCTCGTGTTTGGATCTTCTCGACCTTGTGGTTCGAAGTGATCGTCATGTTCGACGGATTCACATGCATCACGAGAGCATGGGGAAGAAGTGCAACGGTTCTGTTGAAGGGGCTCGTCACCTGAAACGCGACCGGAATCGCTCCACGTCGTTTTTCAGCGGGATGAAAATAGTCGCTAACGGGCCCTGGACCCGAGAGTTGTGAGAAGTTGGCTACGTTTGCAGAAGGGATGCGAGGCACAGGCTTACCTCAGTTGGTGTATAGAGGATCATCTCTTCGACTTAGCTCCCTCGTTCTCAAAGTAAACGTTGGAAGCCTCCGCCCGAATGAGTCGCTTGAGGTCGCCGTTCATCACAAGCTCGACGACCATCTTTCCGGATCCCCCGCCTCCAGCGGGCGTGATTCGCTCGCCCTTTCCGATGGAAGCTAGACCCTCTCCAGGGGCGGGGCGAACCTGAGCCATGCCGTTTGCAACAGAGGTCACCATGCCCCCGGAAGCGTTCCCATGCAGGGTGCTGATTGCCTTGTCCGGGGTCACACCCTGTTCGAGTTGCTCCGCAAGAGCCTGCCCAAGTTCTCGAGGAGATACCCCAGCACGGATAGCTGTGCCCACATCCTCCGTCTTGAGATCCTTGTAGAGGTAGTACTCGTAAAGCGCTTGCCGAAGCGCTTCGAGGGTTGAATCCTCAATTTGCTTTCCAACATGGTTTTTGAGGAACGGCTTGTCGATCACGATCCCTTGCTTCCGAAGAGCAAGGTGTGTGTCATCCAGCGTCGTAATCACCTGTTGCTGCTGATCGGCCGTTGGCGCATCCTTGGGGAGAGGAGGGGGCGCGACAACCGCTCCAGGGGGGCCAGGCGGACCTCCTGGAGCCCCTGGGGGCAACACGACGGCCTTTGCTGCCTCCACTGCGGCTGGGGGTGCACCCAAGGCATCACCAGGCTTCGATTCGATCCCCGCCATCTTCTTGGCATCCGGAAATACCTTGGCCAGGGTCATCGGATCCATGTGCCAACCAATTTTCCCGAAGACCTTCGCGAGTTCGTCTGGCGAAAGAAGCTCTTGCATCACCTTGGGGTCGAACATCTGCGATGCAGACTTGAGATCCCCTCGCCCTGCTTTTTCCTTCTCTGACTTCAGAAACGCATCGGCTGCCCCCATCCCCTGGTTCTTCTTGATGTCGGCTGCCTGTGCCATGGTCGCATCGTACTTGTCCTTACCACCGTACTGCGCCATCTCGAAACGCTTCGACAACTCCTTCCCGAAATCTTCCCCAAGAGCATCCTTGACGGCAGACCCCCGCTCCGCATTGGAAGCAGCTTCCAACATCTTCTTACCACCTCCTCCCTGAGTGACACGAGACATGTTGGCTCCGCCCATCAAGGCTCCACGGAACTTGTAGAGATCACCGGCCGCGTCTCCCAGGGCTTTCGCCATATCCGCGTCCTTCGACTCTTTGACGCCCTTGGCCAGATCTCGTTCCTTCCGCTTGGCATCGCTCCCAAACATAGCGCTATCGACAAGAGCGTCCCAGATTCCTGAAAGCACGTTATAAACCTGGTTCATGATGAACTGTGCCAGGTTCTCAATCTTGTCGAGAAGACTCGTCTGATACTTTGCTGTGTCCTTCGCGTAATCGATTTGCTTGGTTGCGTCTCGAAGAGCCTCTTGCTCCGTCTTGTCCAACGTTGACAAGATATCGTCGTACCCCGCGCTGTCGATATCCTCTGCTTTGAGTCCCGCCTTTTGCAGCTTCTTGAGGGCCTTCAATTGACGTTCCCCACCCGCATTGAGATCGTTCTTCAAGTCGTTTCGGGTTTCGTCAATGGCTTCTTCGAAAGCAGCCATCTGCCCAAGCTGCTCTTCAGAAATCCCGTTGGCTTCAGCGAGCATCTCCGTCCCGAGATCTCCACGGCGATCCGAAAGCTTGCCCTTGCCTGTGATGTTGAGCGAGGACTTCATCGCTTGCAACGCAGCCCCGGGTCCCAAGTTACGCCCCGCGATTGAGGATCCAAAGACCCCCTTCTTGTTGGCCTTGTTATCCATCCGCATCTCGCCGATGGCCTCACGAAGCGTCCCCTGTTGTTCCTTCGAAACGCCTTCCATGAGATCTGACATGGACTTCGACATGAGGTCTTCACGCGAGAGACCCTTTTTCCCCCCGGCCTCTGCGATCTTCCCGGAAACATCTCGGGATTTACGATCAAGATCCTTGTCGACGAGTTTCCCCATCTTCCCCCCTCCGAGAAGATTTGCCTTGAGGCGATCTGTGCGGCTCATACCCTTGAGGGCTTGCGTTGCCGTTTGCATGAACTTTTGGGCGTTCCTGGGGCTCATCACTTTCCCAAGAAGACCAAGAATCTTGACCGTCTCTTCCATACGAACATTGTAGAGGGAGAGATCAGCCGAGACACCCCTGATAATCCCGAAGAATTTGTTCGATGCAATACCCCCATCTTCGGCAGCTCGAGTCATTTGAGCAAATGACAACTCAACGCTCTTCAACCCCATCCCCATATCAGTCATCATCTCAGCCTGGAGACTGCTGATCTCTTGAAGACTCACACCAAGATTACGAGAGAAGGCCACAGCCATCTGTACAGTTGTTCCAAAGCTCTTGGCATACCCTTGAGCATCCTTCGCACTATCGGCGGTTGCAGCGTAATCCTCTTGGAGACGTTGAAGGCTCACACCCTCGGCTGTCAGAGACCCAAGGACCGCCTTGTGTGTGTCCTTGTTGATGCCCCACCCGATATTGTCGAGGCTCGTTGCCTGATCCCGAATTTGCTTGAGTGTAACCCCAAGATCCGCAGCTCCAGCATTGACATTGTTGAAGTTCCTGTAGAGGAATCCGGCTGACCCCGCTGTGGCCAGGATTTCCTTGTTGAAGTCTTTTGCCGCTGCTTCAGCATCAACAAAGAGCTTGACGACGCCCACAAGAATCGTGCTCATGGTCCCAAGAAGAGGACCAATTTTCGAGACGATGTTGAGAATTGGGGCGATCCCGGAGGCGAGCTTCCCAATGCCTTGTAGGGCCCCACCCCCCGCCATCTGAGCGGCTCCCCCCATCTTCCCCATTAGACCACCCTTGGCCATCGACATCTTGCCCTTGGACATCATGGTGGTGCCTGCTTCTTTTCCGAAGCGACCCCCCACCTTGGCGAGCCAAGAACCCGCCTTGAAAGCGTTCTCGACGCCCTTACCGACGAGCTTTCCCCCAGACTCGAACGCACCAGGCAAGTCTCTGGCAAGAAGGCGCTCAACGGGCTCGTACAGCTCCCGCCCAGCGTCTTTCATCGCACCAACGAACTCATCCTTGTCGAAAGTAATCCTCGTCTCGAGGTCTTCTTTGGTGCGGCTTACTGTCTCAAGAGCCTTCTCTCTAGCATCACGAAGTTTCTCCCAGACCTTGATCTCTTTCTCGATCTCACCCCGCTCATCCGAGGAAGCCGATGCGAGCTTGTTCTGCCACCTTTCCAACTCCGAGTTCACATCGGACATCGATCGTTGAAGCCGATGGTAGGACTTCTCTACATCCTTCAGCATGGGAATGGCCGTACGACGAACCACCGTATACTGGTGGACCATCTTCCCAAGACCCTTGTTGAAGTCCTTCGAGGACTTGTCGAGGCCCTTCAAACGCCTAGAGATCGCCCCTTGAAGGCGATCCATGTCGCGTTTTGCATCCTTCGTGTCTAGATCAACACGAAGACCAAGAACTTCCAGAGTCGTTGCCATCAGACTTTACTCCTGAATGGCTTTCCATTCCGTGCTTCGGGAGAGGGGATCGCCGTTGAAGGATCGCTCGTTGATGTCTCGCCCGTAATCCCCCACTTTTGGAGACCTTGAGCATATTTCTCATCAAGCAACTCAGGATGGAAAATCCTCGACGAAGCTGCCTGTGCCTCATACTGCTTGTTCCGGGTAACCCTTTCCTTCATTTCTTCTGGAGTGAGCCCCGCAAAATCAGTCGCTCCCTGTAGCTGCCGTCCCTCGAATTTCGAATCGTTCTCGGCCATCACTGCATCGAGGTCTGCCCGCCGCTTCTTGCGTTCGTTTCGAGCCCGCTCTTCGATCTGTGAGACAATGTTGTCGTGCCAATCCTTCTCGCCCTTGAGATCTTTTCGGATCTGCTCGGCGAGATCTTCGACAGTCTTTGCAACGATCTTCGTCCCGGAGTTTTTCTTTTCGTCCAAGGATTCTCCCAAGATGACGTGCCTCAGAAGTCTATCCTTCCGTTCGGCGGCTGTCTCTCGCTCGGTCTTTCGCCGACGGTCATCCTGGTGATAGATCTTCTGAATCCCCTTGCCGGCCATGCAAGAGCCAACGAACTTGGCGTTTTCCCAATCACGTTCGATTTGTGTGTGTAGATCCTCGTAATAATTGAGTGCCCGCCAAACAAGTTGAGCCGAATTCATCCCGAGCCTCTCCGTCCCAGAGATTCCTGTAACAGAGGGGGCTGTTATGTCCGTTGCCTGAAGCTGAGCCCAACGAAAACGGGAGTAATTCTCCGTGGCATAGGCTTCTGTCAGAACAACCGCCGATGCACTTCGACGATTCAATTCCGACATATGCCGAATCAGAAGGTTCTTTGGGTTACGTGTGAATTCTGCAAACGTGCCGGCAATTTTGGGGATCATCCTCTCACGATCAGGTAGGACATTTTGCCCGTCGATCATGAATACGCCATATGCCAAGAAGAGGTCCCAGAACCGTCGTGGGGGTGGGATCCCGTCTCGCACATCCCCCATCATTCGTACGAGGCTGAACTCATGATGGTTCAGACTCTTGAAGACGAAATGAACCCCATTGATCTCGGCGGAAATCGTCAGAAAACCTCGGAATAGAAGGGGCTCTACATCCTTGTAGACCTCAGGATTAACCTCAGGTTCTTTGGGGATGACAAGACCGTCACTCTCCCCGTCAGCCTGCTTCTTGAGGCGGTCCTGTTCCTGGTCATACTCCGTCGACACGGATTACCTCAACGGACGAAACTTCGGATTCAAGCCCACTCTGGGTTGCTTGTCGAGATCCGCCATCACTTCCCTTGTGTTCACCCCGGTCTGTCTGTGAGACAACTCGGGAGTTTCATCTGTGACTGCTCCCGTGATGATGTCTCTCGGAATAGCCCCGATTTGATCGGCGTCCGTCTCCAAGGCCGCAAACTCTTCTGCCTTTGTCTTCGGACGGGGAGCGGGCACCACTTCTCGTTGAACGAGGGGGGGAGCCGGGACATCAACCACCATTTGGTTGAGCGGCTGCCTCTTTGAGGTATCGGGGCGCTCCATCGCTGGAGGCGAAGACTCACCTGGAGTTGGGGTTGGGTCTTCCCAAAGGAGATTCAATCCCTTGTGGCTCCCATCGTGCCCCTTGGGCAATTCACAGGGGATCGGAGTCTTGGGGCCAAAGGGAGAGAACGTCATCCCCTCACACTTCTCCACAGAGGGAGGATGGGGAGCCGCAGCTTCTTGCTTCTTCCGCTGGACCTCTTCCCATCCGGCCTCGGAGTCCTTCTCCATGACCGCCTTGATTTCCTCAGCCGTGGACTTCCGCATGAGTCCATTTTCAGCGAGGATCGCATCGACGAGCGTGGGAGGAACCTCATCCTCAATTTCCTTCAGCTCCCCAACCAGCCGGCGAAATGTATCGGAAGGGCTTTCCTCAGGAACGAGGAACTTGATGTTGCTGCTCGATTCCGTCTCGGCTCTGGAGATGGCATCTGTGACCTTCCGATAGATATTGTAGACGGCTTCCTTGCTCCACGTGGAGACGAGGTAGTCTCGAAGATAGGTGCTCGTCTCCAACTTGATGAGCTTCTTTTGCCCCTTGGAGTCCGCCTCCTCGACCTCGATGAAGTCGACACCCCTGAAGTCGATTCCGTTGACCTCAACAAGCGCGAAGCACACGTAGGCCTTCTGCCAGGCGTTGAGATACTCCGCTTCATTCGTAAAGCCTGCGATAGACTTTATGATGAGGTCGTACTCAGCCGGTCGAAGATTTCGAACAACGAGGTTGTTGCCCCCAATCTCGAAGGCTTCCTCGACGATGCAGATGTTCTTCGCCTTTTCGAGGGCCGAGCTGATCTTTTGCGATGATAGTACGCTTCCCATATACCGAGGGGAAGTGATAGGAAGATCCGGTGTAGAGAGGCTACATGAACATCATGCTCGAAATTGTTGGAGTACACGAAAGCCGATCGATTCGGGAAGAGAGAAATTTGGATGGATCAATCCGGGAACTCATTCCTGTGTGCGGATCGGAAACCGCGACTCTCAGCCTCAAACTCCCAGATGGGAAGGTCATCAAGGTTGGGATGGATCACAGAGATTTCGTGGGCCACGTACTTCCCCTTTACAAGGGGGATGCCCCAGATATTTTGAAGACTTGGACTAGAAAGGCCGAATGATCTTCGGCTTCTTCTCTTCGACACTGAGACCCGCGATCGGGAACTCAGCTCCCTTGAGGATACGCTTGGCTTCTACTAGCGTTTGCAGTTCCTCACGAGAGAACTTCGCCCCGCCCTCCCAGCTCCCCGTGTAGTCGTACTGGTCGAGAACACGTTCGAGAGATTTGAGGGCAGGGCTTACCAGCTCAAGGAAGTTCCGGTGCCCAGCGAACTGCTCTGGAGTGAGCTTGTACCCCTTCTCTTCGAGCCACTCATGGTAGCTCTTGGCAGTGGCCCGTAAGAACCGACTGACGACTCGAAGAGAAAGGTCCATCTCAGGTCAGATCGTGACCTGAGGAGCCTGGCTACCGCCCGCGAAGCGGAGCGAGAAGCCCTTGCCAGCGGCCCCGTTCTCGGCGATGGGCGCGAGGCCAGTGTCGATGAATTCACCGTACTGGCTGATTCCGTCGAGGATGTCCGTCACCGTGACCGAGCAGTTCTCGGCCACGAGGGCAGCATCCGACGTGAAGGACGCCGAGTAGCTGTTGAACCAGCACCCCTCGTAGTACGTGAAGAGCGCCTGAATGGTTCCAGGAACGATGCCCGAGACCGCGGGGCCCACGTTCACGTCCGCCGGCTGAGGCGTGTTGATGCCTTCGAGGTTCGCGATCTCGGAGAAGACCATCTCTTGCTTGATGTCGAACGGCCAACGGTGATGCCGTAGGCTTCGAGCAAGTCCGTCGACCCCGCTCTTGTACCCCACTGCCTGGAAGGCGTTCTGGATGTAGAGGAGCGTGCGGTTGAGGGTGAGCGTCATCGGCTCCGTCACGGAAGGGACCAGCTCAGCGATCTGATCCCCAAATCCGACCCCACGCACGGGTTCGATGGTTCGAGACTCATCATGCCCGAACTCGGAAACGGCTCCAATCTGTGTGAAGCCAACCGCTCCCACAGAGTAGCCGAAGACCTTGTTCTTCTGGCTCGATACAGCTCGGGTGTTCGGAGCCGTCCCCGTGCGGTAGATGTAGTTTGTACTCGGGTTGGGCATGGGGGTCCCTCAGACCTTGGCAGTCGCGAAGAGGTCGTGAATCTCGGTCGCTCGAGCCGCGAGCTTGCCGAGGTCGTTCTTGACCCAAGGTTGGGCCATATCGACATCCTGGAGGAGGGAGCTGAGCTTCGACGAGACTTCGTGAAGATCAAGCTTCGCCCGGGACGCATTGAACTTACGCCCTGCTGTGACGAGCTGATCGATCCGCTCCTCTGTCGTTGTCACCTGCTGAAGGATCCCTTCTGCAAGGGCAGAATTCTCCTGAAGAGCATCAAGTGACGCGACCTTCGGATGCGTCACCTCAGCCGGAATCTTCTGGCCAGGCTCCGCAGTGTCGACCTTCGGTGCCCCAAGACCCGTGAAGGCATTGTTCTTCGACTGATCTCCGAAGTTGGGGAGAGAAATCCCCGCAACGAGTTCTTTGAGCCCGATTGCGGCAGCTCGAACAGCGGATTTTGGAAATCCTGCACTGGCAATCTTGCCAATCTGTTCGATTTGCTGCTCAATGAGCCCCAATTGGGTTGGGAGGGTCACCTTGTCGTTCTCCATGGGTCCGCTTGTGTCCTTTCCCAGTCGGGTGGGATATCGATCATCCCCGGGGATAAGAGAACTAACGAACGACCAACGAGCACGTCGGGGAGCAAACAGCAAAGCCATCTGCTCAAGATCGACGGGCACCATAGCCTCTCCGACCTTATTGAATCGGTCGAGCGCCATCCGAGCCATCATCCGAGAGGGGACGAGCTTCGTGATGAATTTCAAGACAGAGAGGGTGCCGAGGTTCTGGCGCGTCCCATCTGGGAGCTGCACATAGTCTCGCAAACCATCCGTCCCGACCGTCACGGTCGTGAGATATTGCTTCGGCACACCTTGCCGAAGTTACAGGAAGATTACCTGGTGTAGATGTCAGGCATGCCTGATCTACGAAAAGCTGTGATTTCGAGTGTGGACACGGGGGGCTACCGAGCCTACGTAGTCGAGTCGACCCTGAGAGATACGCCAGGAGTCTCAGAGATTGAAGTTGAGACCATGATCGACACCCTCATCGGAGACGGAACCCTCACTTGGGGGAAGACGTACGGGGGCGAAGACTACATGGTCGTTACAGCATGGATGCCCAATGCGGCTGCCACCCTAAGGAGAAAAAAGTAACATGGACGTGATTGTCGACAATCTGCCTGGCGGAGCAATCCCATGCATGCCCGCCGATCTGTGGGCAACGATCACGTACATTGACTTCAATCATGAGATCCGGGAGATGACTCTTTACAAAGGGCACCCGGATGTTATCGGAACGGGCAATTTCTTCCCACGATTCATGGTCCCCAAGATCTCCCCTGAGGAGGAAGCCTTCTTGATTGAAGCCCTGAAGAGAGAGGCTCCCAATGCAGAAGAGATCCGTATTCTACGTAATACGGCCGGCAACTTCTTTATGTGTGCAGTGACCCCGCCCTAATCATCGACGACAGACACACGTCATAACCCAAGATGCAGGGTTTGTGTTCTGTTGTGTGATTTTGAGGTCTTGCCTCGCATTGGCGCATTCCAAATGCTCACCCATGATCGGAACGATCCTCCCCTGATCAACACAGGGAGTACGTTGCGTCTGACTTGGTAATACCCAAAGCCCGCAGACGAACAAGGCACAAATAACCTTGAATGTGTTGCGAGCCCATTGGGAAGGCTCGCTGGGCTCTGACAAAGAAGGCTGTTCGCGATAGGGACCCATATTCATTTTTACTTCCCTCCGAGCTTTTTCCGGATCATGAAGATCCGGAAACGCGCGTGGCATTCAGGGAGCATCTTCATGATTTCATCGCATGCCTCAACAGAGGTCGCCAAGGGTTCCAACAACGCCGTTACTGAGGCATCCTCCAAGATGTACTTCTCCTGTGCCTCGCACATCTTGGAGATAGCTGCTTCTGCGAGCCCCTTTATCAGCGTATCCATGGTTCACACCCTCTTGAGCAATTCGAGCATCTGACCAACACGAAGTAGCGTTCCTCGTTCAGGCCCCCACAGCCAAGTGCTGGGGCTACCCGCCAGCCTCCACTCAGGCAGCTCTCCCATTGCTCGCTCCATCTCGTTGAAGACTTCGGCAGCCGTCGAGAGATCAAAGCTCACGGTGGGACTCTTCCTCGCAATGAGCACCTTCCGTCGACCCTCGATGTCGGGTCCAATGAGAAGGCCTCGAAGATGCCCCTTCCGATATAACTCGACCCACCCCCCGGGGAGATGTCCCGAAGTCTCCGCGACGACGAACCCATCCGTCCCAACATCCAAAACGCGAACACTTGGCCACGGAATTCCGAGCGCGGGGGGGCCGCCATCCAAGTATTCCGTGATCCATCTGATCGCTGTCGCGATTCGCTCTCCCAACTCGCGTTTGGAAAGCCCTTTCTCTGGAAAGACCGTGCGGAGGAGGAGGAAGAACCGCCCCAAATTCGGTTCGATGTGCCCCAGCATGGCGGGACCTCGCCGATGAACCAGGTCCACACAGGCGACGAATCCAGGCATTGCCGGATGAATCGCCAACGTCCGCTGGAAGAACAAGGCCATCGCCACGATCGTGTCGAGATCCCGTACCTGATGGGTCGCGAAGACCAGGGGAAGAGGGCGTCCGAGGATCATGTCCTCGAAGAAGCTCGTCAGCGCTCCCGGGTCCGCGGGGCCAAAATCGACCCCATGATGCTCGTAGACGAAGAGGTCCGGGTCTCCCGCCTGCTTCCGACTCGCTCCAGTTTCGAAGGAAATCGCATCGGGGACGACGGCTGGGAGAGTTGGATCAATCTTCGCGTTGAATTCTAACTGCGGCACCCCAAGATCTACACCAAGAAGAATGGTGTACCTGATCCCCAAGATGCCGAACCCCTACGAGATCCTGGAGGTCCACCCCCGAGCCCAAGTGCGCGTTGTGACAGCGGCTTACCTGGCTCTTCGTGAGGGTGCTGATCCTGCCCGCCTGGGTGAGCTGGCCGATGCCCACAAGATCCTGACCGACCAGAACGAACGTGCGGCCCTCGACAAGGCAAACGCTCCGGTCACTGGCACCCTCATCGGGAACCATCGGATCCTGTCGAAGATCGCTGAGGGAGGCTTCGGGACTACCTACCGGGGAGAGCACGTAATCACACGGGAATCCGTGTGTATCAAGCACTGCTCATCGATCTCGGTCGCGCATGACGAAGTGCTGATCCAAGAGGCTCAGGCTCTCGGGCAGCTCCGGCATTTCTCCCTGCCTGCAATGCGGGACATTCACAGGCTGGAAGATGGGAGCCTCGCCTTGGTCATGTCGTTCATCCCACATCCAACGATCGAACAGATCGTCGAGAAGGTGGGAAGGATCGACGCTGAGACCACGATGTGGGTCACCGAGAGGCTCGTTAACGCTCTCCTGTTCACGCACCGCTACGGAGTCATCCATGGGGACATCAAGCCGCAGAACGTGCTCGTGAATCCCGAAGGGCACGAGGTCTTCATTGTGGACTTCGGGCTCGCTCAAATCAAGCCGACCACATCGACCAAGGCGAAGGGGTACACGAAGTTCTTCGCCCCGCCCGAGCAGATCGAGAGCGCCGAGCGAGATGTGCGGAAGCCCCTCATCCCGGAGAGTGACTTCTACAGCCTCGGGAAGCTCATGACCTACATGCTCGGAGGAGGGCTCGATGCTGTGAAGAAGAACCATGTCCCCTCCGATGTTCCGGATGCTGTTTGCCAGTTCATCCGTCGCGTCACCGCAAAGAATCCCCTCGATCGACTCAATGTTCCGAAGAGTTCGCTCGACAAGCCCCAAGACAACCTGGTCGAAGAGGTCCGTGAGATCCGGATGAAGGCTTTCAAGCGGGCACGTTCCGGCATGAAGCGAATCGAAGGTCTGTAAGCGGTGTAATTCCCACAGTGAAAGTGAAGGAAAACGATCATGGCTGAGACGGCTGACTACGATCCGGGCGACTGGCGGGGACACGACTTCAAGGCCGCACGGGCGGCCTACACAGCGGATGCAGGGCGAGGCTATGCCGAAGCTGTGTCTGCCCATGTCTCCGCGTCGGATCTGGTGCCCACGAGCATTCAGACGGAAGCTCCGTTGTCCCTCACCATCGTCTGCGATGTGACGGGCTCATTCGGTTCATGGCCTGGCGTCATCTTCTCGAAGCTCCCCTACCTCGACATTGAGGGCAAGATCTATCTCGGGGACGATGCGGAATTCTCTTTCGCAGCCGTTGGGGATGCCCCCATGGGGGACACATACCCCCTCCAGGTGCGTCCTTTCGCCAGCGGCACGGCTCTGACCGACCATCTCAAGGCTCTGAAGATCGAAGGGCATGGTGGAGGGGATTCAGCCGAGTCCTACGAGCTGGCCGCGCTCTACTACGCTCGCAATGCCTCGTTCCCGAATGCCACAAGCAAGCCAATCATCATCTTCATCTGTGATGAAGGATGCCACGAACGTGTCACCCTCTCGCACGCCCGTTCCGTTCACATCGACACGGATTCCTATGTCGACACGAAGGACATCTTCGCGGAGCTGATGGACAAATACGAGGTCTTCGCCATCCGCAAGCGCTATGGCGTTGCAGAGATCTCGGTCCAGGCCCAATGGGCAGATCTGATCGGCGAAGATCGTATCGCGCATCTCGACGACCCAGAGCGCGTCGTCGACACCATCTTCGGGATCCTCGCTCGGGTGACCGACCGTGTGGACTACTTCCACACGGAGATCGAAGGGCGCCAAGAGCCCGAAAAGGTCGCGACCGTCTACAAGTCGCTTGAGACCGTTCATGCAGGTCTCGACGGAAAGGATGCGGGGAGCAGGAGCAAAATGTTCCTTCCAGGAGGCGCCAAGAAGGCAAGCAGCTTGATTCCGGATACCACAAGCCTTCTGCCGTACTGGAACGATCTCAAGCCTGCCAAGCCTGCCACGAAGAGGTAGACAAATGAGCTTCATGGCCGGTCTCGTTCGCCAAATCCAGAGGTCCAACGTGAAATCTACGAAGGAAGTCGAACTGCTCGTCACCCTGTGGCCGAGCTTCCCCCACTTCGATCGGTTCGTGAAGGACCCTCGAGTCGCGGGCGTTCGGCTGAACTCGGCGATGATGTCCTGTCCCGAGCTGGACAAAGAACTTCGTGTCACCGAAGCTCTTTCTCAGGGCAATGAGAAATCAGCTCCTCTCTTCTACGACATCAAAGGTCGGCAACCGCGGGTTGTCGAGGTGATCCCGAACGATGATCATCTCGACATCAGGCTCAACCATGCCATTGGAGTCGCAACGCCGTCCCCCATCATCCTCAAGGGCGGGATGGACTTCGCCATGCTCGACCATCTCGAAGAAGATGGTCGGCGCCTCGTCTTCCAGGGGGGCCCCAGGTTCCAAGTGAAGGCGGGGGAGTCACTCTGCATTCGTGCCCCTCATCGGATCCTCGGCGACCTCTTCACCGAAGCGGAGAAGGAGAAGATCGCCAAGGTGAAGGCCGCTGGCTTCTCTCGCTACTTCCTGTCCTATGTCGAGGAGCAACAAGACGTTGACGCCTTCCGCGAGCTGGTTGGCAAAGACGCCGAAGTCTGGCTCAAGATCGAGAACGCGCGAGGTCTTCGCTATGTCGCACATGACTTCAGGAAGCAGGACAACCTCACGCTTGTTGCTGCCAGGGGAGACCTCTACGTCGAGCTTGACAAGCCGCACCTCATCTCGAAGGCGCTCAAGCTCATCATCGACAAGGACCCCCTCGCTTGTGCCGCGTCCAGGATTCTCCTCTCGGTCGTCGACAAGACCGCGGACACGGAGACTCTCTGGAAATACACAGACGCCGATGGAAACGTCTTTTATCTGCCGAATCCGTCACCAAAGGTCTGGAACCCCTACGCTGGGGATCCCATCGAGCCAAAGCCCGTCAAGACCTACCTGAACGTCATGAAGACGGTCGTGAACCCCGTCCCGAGCTGCGCCGACTTCCTCGAGCTGCAATGGCTCTACGACGTGGGCTACCGTCGTTTCATGTTGTGCGACGAACTCTGCCTGCGAGGGGATCTCCTCGGAACTGCGGTCAACGCCTTCGAGAGCTTCCGCTCACAACTCCCCAAATGAAGCTGTTCTACTTCAACTTGGCTTGGGGGGATATCGTCGTCTGTGACGCTCCAGTGGGGTCCATGTGTTTCAACACACACGCAACTCCCCCACAGTGGTTGATGCTGACGCCAAGAACCCCGGAGCATCCCACCTGGGTTCATATCGTGGCCTTCACAGATGAGATCGAAGACACACAAGAGGCCTTCAAAAAAGCCCTTCAAAAAGCTTTCCAATGCCTCTTGCCCTCCAAACAAAAGAGAGGCGTCATGGGGGTCATTTTGAAAGAGACTTACAAAGCCGAGGGAAAGATATTCCGTCAAATCGGATTCTTCCACATCCCCTCACTCAAAGCGTGGAACAACCTGTTCCCCAACCAAGGCCAGTGGAAACAAGACGAGTTTCCACCTCCACCTGGTTATCCCTCAAAGGTTTGACATGGGATATACAATCGCAACCCCCATTCGAAACGTAAAACTACGAGATCAAGTAGTTGCCTTCCTCGATAAGGAGTACCGCAACTGGCCCGAGTTGCACGGGGGTAAGAAAACCGACCCTTGCTACATCTCACCCCCACTCCCCAATGGAACGGGCCACTACCAACCCGTGGGGTCTCGGAACCTAGATTACGATAACGGGTCTTGTCGCATCGGATTCAACTACAAGTCCAGCGCGGGAGAGCGAGATTACGCCTTCACGTTCTGTCGTTGGCTAGCTCTTCGCTTCGGAAAACTCCGGCGATTCAAGGGGTTTGCTGAATCGTGTCCACACATCGTCCTTGATGGAAGTATGGCCTGGCCCGTGCTCATACGAAGGCAATGGCAAGACGTACCCAGAAAATTCAAGTGGGCACAGTACGACCGCTGGGGGTGTCGAAGAATGGATCCCCTTGAAAGGAAATTCGACTTCGCCCGTGCTCAATACAAGGAGCACTTCACACGGGTACGGACGGAATTGAAGCGCCTCGACGCGGCCTGGGTATCCGTCAGCTCGGGTCTCGATACGTGAACTCTTCGTTCTCTTCTCGAACGGGAGGACGCTGGTACGAAGAGCCCTGAGCCCGGCTCTCCCAGTACGCCTCCTTCTCCTCGTACAGCTCCATGTAATCTTCGATTCGATCCTTGAGCGAATCGCGCCACCCCTGTGTCCGCTTCACGATGGGAAACTTCCCCGTGATCATGGGGCGGTTCAGCTTGAAATTGAAGAAGCCGACACGGATGGCATCGGCCCCCTGCTCGGCTGCATACTCTTGCCCATGGCCAATTGACGTGTAGATCTGAACGCCAATCGTCTCCGTTTCATTGAAGGCCAACTCGAAGACCGTCTCCCCTCGAAGCACAGTCTTCGTTGGCTTCAAAGCTCGGAAGGCTCGCTTGAGATAGCTCTCCATCTCTCGGATAGAGATCTGTGTGTAGGTCGCGCCAGCCATCAGGGTCTCCGATCATAGTTGAGGCTTCCAACGTCCTCGTTTGCAAACCGCATGAACTCTTCCAGGTCCGCGTTGTACTCGGCAGTCTTGACACCAGGGTCAGGGATCGCTGCGGCTGGAGGGGTAGCCTTGGGGACGTTCTCGCCCACCTTGAGGCCTGCCTCCCAGACGAACTGCGACGGCCCACCCTTCTTCCCCGCCTTGGGGCACACCACAGTAAGGTTGTGCGATGCCCGGGTAAGCGCCACGTAGCCGAGGTTGCGTTCGGCCTCGAGCTTCTTTTGCTCCTCAATGGGATCCGGCGGGGGGTCATCCGGATTGGGCTTCCGCTTGATAGGGAACTTGCCTTCGGGCATAGAGACGAAGACATTTTTCCATTCAGCTCCTTTCACGGAATGGACCGTGGAAAGGACCATACAACGGGGCCGCTCTTCACGTTGTTCTGGGGGAAGACTGCGCTGATCAGACGCCCACTTTTTGAGGTCGACTCGGAGCGTCTTCGCCCCCTCCGTATACCGATTCAGCTTCTTGAGGAACCCGGCTGCTGTCGACGGATCGTTCCCCGTCTCATGATCCTGCTCATTCGGATTCGCGATCTGATAGAGGAACTGAACCGCTCCCAAACCCTTGGCTGGATTCTCGACCACCTTGGTGTTCGTGGCGTTCCCATCCCCATCGAACTCAGGCTTCTCCTCTTCCGGCTCTTCTTCGTCCTCCTCATCCGAAAAGAGAGCGAGGTCATTCGAAATCTGTTCGCGAAGCGTGATGGTCTTCCGTGTGTCTTGTCCCGTTGACCGGTTGAGATACCCTGTCGTTGCAGACACATCATCGAGGATTGTGGCGAAGATGTCCACAACAGGGATGGTAGGATCCGTAAGCGTCTTCTTGATCTTGGCGACCTGTGTCCCCATCGTGAGGATCGTCTCCGTCAGCTCGTCAACTGCCTTCCTCCAAAGCCAGTCGCCCTTCTCCATCAACTTGTTCTTGTAGGGCTTCTTGAGGGCTTCAGCGAGCCAACGAGCATTCGTCCGCTTGGTGATCACTTCGTAAGGGTTGAGGTTCTTGACATCCTCCCCCTCACTTCGAGCGATGTCCCCAAGCGTCTCCTTGACGATCTCTGCAACCTTGTCCGCACCCATGAAGAGCCCCCGGTCTGGCTTCGTAAGAGCCATCACCAGAGACCCCTGCATCCTCACGAAATCAGTCCCGCCCGCGAGGTCGAGGTAGCCAAGAACAACCTTCGACTCGGGAGCCTCCAGGAAGCTCGTCCCGCCAACCCGGGTGTACGGAATGCCCTCGATGATACACGCCGTCTCGTAGTCGTTCAACTCAGCGTTCGTCCGGCTGAGGACTGCGTAATCCTTGGGGTCCGCAGAAGGATTTGCTCGAAGTTCCTTCTCGATTCGCGAGAGCGTTTCGATAGCCGCAGAAGCGTTGTCGTCCGGGACAGAGACCTCAATGGATGCCTCCCCTCGAGCCTTCTTCGGGGACGGTCGAGCTTCCATCGGAATCTGGTTCTGGTTGTGTGCGACGAGCTTGTTGGCACAATCGACGATCTCCGGAGCACACCGGTAGTTCGTCTTGATCATCCTGGTCTTCCAACCAGGCTTACCATCGAGCGATGTGAACAACTCCGGACGAGCGCCACGGAATTGGTAGATCGCCTGCTTGTCATCCCCAACGGCCCAGAAAGACTTCCCATCCGAACCGTCCGTCACGTGCTCGGACATCTTGTCGAAGACCTCCCATTGGATCTGGTTCAGGTCTTGGCAGTTGTGGCTCAAGACATCATTCGCGAAGAAATTAGCCGAATCCTCAATCGAGAGGTCGTAGTACACGCCGGACGATTCCGTGATCTCGACAATCTCATCGAGGGTAATGCCCACACTTGTATTTGTAGTGTTGATCGGGACTTTCATCCCAAGATGAAGGGCTGACGCTGTAACGAGGAAACAATCTTCGTTTTCGATTGAGATCGATTCCTTGATGCGCCCCCCCATTGTCAGAGCAAGCTCTTTTGCGGCACGCTTGGCCTCAACATAGGACTGGAGGCGACGGTTGAACATCTGTCGGCCACCTTTGACCGTGTAGACATTCTTGTCTCCGACTCCTTCAAGAGTTCCCGTCCAACTGAACGTGATGTTGCTCCCCCCATCACGCCCCCCACGATGAGCATTCAGGTTGATAGTCACCCTGTTGATGCGTCCATTCGTGGAGATATTGTTGACCCAGTTCGGATATTCGAAATCGAGTCCGAGATCCTCCAGGAGTTTCCGTCCGTTTTGGCCGAATTCGGCAAAGATGCGATCGATCCTCATCTGATCACACCCTCGGATCGCTCCCTCAAAGACATATGTTGGAATTGCATACTTGAGAGAATATGCCTGCTCCATGTAGAGGATCTCGGAAGACTCCCCCAATGCGAGTACCCAAAGGGCATCTGCTCGCTCCGAGCAAGCCCGAGAAGCGTGCCCTCCACGGGTTGTAGGGCGATCCGAAACCCCAATTCGGAACCCCAAATCTTTCCGGTACATCAAGTACAGGTAGGATTGCCCTTCCGGGGCAATCCCAGGAGAAGTGGCGTACAGCCGATGATTGGCTGTCATGTCCAATTCGTACCCTTGAGCCGTCCGGATTTTGTACCCGGTCGTTCGATGGCTCAGCTTCTTGTCCAGCACCCGCTTGAAACGGGTTGTCCCATTCTCAAAGCTGAGAATCTGATCTCCAGGTTGAACATCTTTGATTGAACGTTCGATCAAAGCATCATGAGAAGTTACAGGCGCGATCTTGACTTTGGAGTCTTCGTGAACGCACTCATCTACGAGGAGATGATCGAACATTCCTTGAGCCGTCGCACGGGCCTTCGGATCTCGCCGAAGGATATCCCGCATGACAACGATCATGTCGTCGAGATCCCCAAGACGTTCCTTGCCCGGCCGATAAGTGTCCATCCACTTGTCGGCCGACTTGCTGCTCCCACAAGGGGGACGCCAACCGGGGATGTCTCCCTTGAGACCTGCTCCGATGTGGTACCAGATAGCTGCCTGGATCTCCGACTTCGACTTGGCATTCGCGAGGGCCTGTGCCGGGGAGACATCGTTCCCCTTCCACTGGTTGATGAGCGTCCCCACCTTCTTGGCCTTGGGGATGTCCTCCAGAAGCTTCGGTTGGACCTTGTAGAAAGACCCGAGAGCAACGGACCCGCAATCGTTCCACGTTCCTCGAATTGCCATCGTGTGGTTGATGGGCTTCGGGCCACGCTTGAACTTCTGCCCCGGCTCCGCATCGGCGATGAGTCGCTCCTCGGAGAAGAGCTTCTGTTCATCCGGCGTTCCGAACGCTGGGATGTTCGCACCTCGATCCCCAACGATGAAACGCATGAAGAGCGAGTGCATCGTGCCCACGCTCATCTGTTTCATCTCGGCTTCGCCACACTTCTTGGAGATCTTGTCCCGCAGCTCGTTCGCAGCCTTCCGGTTGAATGAGCACGCGAGGATCCGGCTCGGACGAACCCCACGGTCCTTCGTCAGGTAGGCGATACGAGCAACCAGGGTCGTCGACTTCCCCGCTCCGGCTCCGGCAGCAACGAGAACCTTGCCGTCTGTGAGAGCTGCCCCTCGTTGCTCAGGATCAAGATGACGGAGAGGCTCGGGTACGTTGGCCATGTCCTCGGGATCGGCCAACGCCGCCGCCACAGCGGCCGTAGCGATGCCCACAGCGACCGAACGCGTGACGGGCTCATCCGGCGTCCCGGATGCCGCCAAAGCCTTTGCTGCCCCATCGGTGGCATCGGCCTGGACCTTGGACATGATCGATTCGTGGCGAGCGGTTGCAGAAGTTGCTGCGTCCGAAGCGGGGTCGACTGCTTCGACCTCCATCCGAGCCTTGACCATGGCGTTGGTCGCATCGATCACGCCCCCTGTCTGGGCTGCCGCTGCCGCTGGAGGCGTCGAGATCCCCGAGCCCGCCGTCTTCGCTGCGTTGTCGATCCAATCCCGAAGCTTGATGTTCTTGATGGGAATGATCGCAAACTTGTCGAGCGCCTTGTCCGCATCGTCAATCATCGACGCGGCGATGGCCGTACGAACTTCGTTGAGGGCCTTGTTCGTCTGGAAGACCGCACGCATCGTCGTTGCCCCACCTCGAGAAAGTAGGGTCCGGATTTGGAGTGCCCGTCGAGAAGCACCATCCGCCGTGGGGCGAAGCCGGAGAGCCTTCTCCAACATTTTCTTGTGCGTGTCAGACGGAAGATTCGTCGACATGAAGGCCGAGATGGCTTCCCCGTGGAGATTGTCCGCCGTGCGAAGAAGCCGGAGACCTACGGCTGTTGTTGTGTCATGCCCCTGGGTATGCTCCTCCAGGTACCGCATGTACGTGTCGAGAGCGAGGAGAAAGACGATGTACTCGGCGATCTGTATCTCACCGAATTCCTTGTCGATCTCGCCCACATCTTCAACAGCCGTACGACGATCATAGTTCATGTTGGGCTCCACGCAGTTACTTCTAGTATAGAATGAAAAGAGCTTCAACCGGGAGGAACTGCAAGAATCGTCTGGTTTGCCAGACGAAAGAACCTTTCGAGATCCTGTTCGAGAAGGAGCTTCTGCCCGAGCATGAGGTCGTAGACGGGAACGGGGGCATCGATAACGATGCAGTAACGAATTTTCGGGGATCCGTTCTCAATGAGATCCACATTGTGAGCAGACGAATTGCGAATGCAGTAAGTTCTGCCGTCTTGCCCCTGGACGTGGAAGGCAGAAAGTGTTGCCAGCTCTGCTCGTTGTTCGGAGGAAAGGAAAGTCTCAAGAAGCTTCTTCGAGACTGCTATAGCCCGTTCTTGGGATATCTGATACGCAAGCCTTTGCTCGTAAAGCCGCCGAAACATGGGCACAGCCGCCCAGTCTTGGGGATCCGTGCGGCAAAACTGAAGGATCATATCTTCAGGTGCAGTCCCCTCAAGAGGGATGTCATACTCCCCAAAATCCTCGACGACATACCCGATCCCGGCACAAAGCCAGAGCCCATGAGGCTCTATCTCCGTAGCCATGCGGAGCGTGAAGATCAGGATACCGTTTTGGGGTGAATCCGCGAGCTTTTGGAGCCAACTTCGAAGATTGGCCTCGAGTTGAACGTACGAAATGTCCAGCCCGAGGGGAAGAAAAATCCTCCTCCTCGGGCACCAAATGCGTTCCCACCACGATGCTTGGGGGTCTCTCCCACATAAAGAAAGACTGTGAAAGAAAGGCGCTTCTGTATCGTAGAAGGGTAGCTCGCCATCTCGGAGCCAGTGCAATCGAAGCGCTTCGATCATCTCAGCCGCCAGTCATTGGCGGTACCATGACATGGTTCTCGTTCGCCTCGAAGGTGTCCGTCTGGACCCCCTGTACAGGGGGAATCTCCTCGGCGTTCGCCGGGGGCTGGAGACGCATCCGGCCCGCATCCGACTCGAACTCGGGCATGGGGTCGCCCTTCTTGACGTACTTCTTGCCGTTCTTCTCGTAGGACACGACCTTGAAGGCCGTGTACCCCTTGCCCTTCAGCTCAGCGAAGAGTTTCCGAGCTGCGTCCACCTCGACGGCGTTTGAGGTGTCCCACATGTGCTTCGTGTCGCCATTCGCACCCATGACGGAGATCACGAAGTTGTTGGGAGGGAGTTCTTCGAAGGGGAGGTCGGTCGTTTGCAGCTCACTCATGAGGGAGGAACTACACCACCGTCACTCGAACCCTTGGGCGTGTCCTGCTCATCCGCCGATTTGAACAGTTTGGACATGTACTCCTGAAAGGGAGTGCCGGCCCGGTACCGCCTTGATCCCGGCGGATACGTCTTTTCCGTTGCGTCGTAGAAGACGCGGAGTCCCAGATGCTCACTCATCTCCTCCTCGACGCACCCCTGAGCCCACCGAACGAACATTGGAGGAAGCTCTTCGTGATGAATGACGAGTCCCGCATGCCGGAACGCGATACGTCCAGGTTGCAGGGCGACGGGGAAGCCGAGATCCCCTTCCTGGCAGATCCAGGGGAGGAGACGATCTTTCTCTTTGGGCTCGGACGCCGAGTTCGGGAGGGATACGATCCATACGGGACCATCATCTTCGAATTCGGAAAATGTCACCACCCAACGATCACCGAGGGCCTGCTTGACAACGGTTTTGAGTATATTCTCGAAAGGGGGGATGGCTTTAGAGATATCGGTCTCGCACTCCCCTTCAATGTCGATGTATGTGTAGTTGCCCATCTTGAGGGAGGGACTACACCGTCAAGGGAGCCCGGTCCAAATTCCCTTGGCATAGGCTCGAATGGCATCCCTCTGTAGCGTAGTCCACACTCCAGGAGTTGCTTCGAGCAACCCAATGTCTCCCTGGAAGGGGAAAGCTCCCGCCGCAGAATAAGCCCCAAGGACCACCCTCGCGGTGGGGTCATGAGCTGCAACAGCAGGGGAGGACAGCGCTGTCAACGTTCCGTCCAGATAGTACGTCCAGGCTGTACCTGACCAGGAGAAGATGTGAAGGTGGGGGCTCGTATCGGCTACCCCACCCTCATTGAATTGTACGGTGGGTTGTACAATTTGGAACTTGGATGCCCCTGACAAGTTCACCCCCAAACCGAACCCGTCCGACGTGTTACTCCCGAAAACGAACGCAACGCGGTTTCCTGTGATCGATGTGAAGGCTGCAACAATAGCCACAGAAAACCCCGTCGTTGTTCCATTCATGATGGGCACAGGGCACACACCGTATTGTCCAGACCCACTGAACCGGATAGAAGGACCCCCGGCCAGTCCCGTGGTTTTGTAGACGGGACTACCCGTCATGGCAAAGTCATTACCATTACCACTCGAGTCAGCCGCAGTAGTTACTACATCCCCATCCGAGAAGACCATGGTGGAAGCATCGAGAATCACACGATACCCACTCGACGCAGTTCCGTAGAACTCAATGAGGGAAGGTCTTGTGGGGTCCGTGATGTTCAACGTCTTGGTTGCTACCCCCATCCGGACAATCACATACATGGTCCCCGCCATTGTGATTGGGGTAATACGGAAAGTCCCGTTGATGATGTCATACTCAACATCAGCTACCTTGTTGCGTCCCCCTGTACCATTTGTTTTGGGGCCAGGTGCATCTCCCAACCAAATATCAAAGTCTTGTCCCCGACTGCGGAACCACCCGTTCACCCGCACTTTTCCGGTAACGGGCATTGACCACACAGGGGAATTCCTGCACCGACGCCCAAAGATCCATTCCGCTGCAATCATTTGGGGAAGGTGATCTTGGGGGTGCCCATGAAGCCACCGGGTTGGGGATGAGACTGTACTCTCGTTGTACTTGTAATTGAGAGAGGTCAACCCCGCAGCCGACAACTCGGACACAACCTGTCGACTCGATTCCACAGAGACAGCGGTATCCCCTGTGTCATGGAATAGCTCTACAAATCCCCCATACTCAAGAGTCGTTGCGAGAGTCGCGGAAGCCATTCGAGCCAGGTAGGGATCGCTTGCAGCCGTTCGAACTCCGACATCGACATCGAGGTAAGATTTTGATGTCGGGTTTAGGCTCAACTGCCCGAAATCGTACCAACTTGTTGTGGGGCGATATCCGTAATCGGATATGCCAAACATACTCACAGCCACATTGAAGTAGTCTGGGCATTTGGTCATGCAAGCCAATGCATTTCCCCCACCCCCTGAATACCCCACAATTGCGGTCTTGGTAAGGTCTACCAAGGGGCCAAGTGTCCCGTCTGCTCGAACAACAGCCAGGGCATCCAAGATATCATGGATCTCACGCCCACTCGCATCTGTTGCCCCCAGAGCACCATTCTTGGCTCGAAGACCAAGGACAAGAACGAAAAACCCGTAAGAAGCGAAACGGTGAAGATCGCTACTGTCAAAACTGTTGGCATCCCCAGCGTACCCATGCATGAGTACGAGGATGGGCAAACGCCCAGCCGCAGAGACCCCATTGTCTCTTGAGTGTCGTGCGTACAACCCCGTTACGGAGCTGTCGATTGTTGAGGAATAGGTGAAAGTGCCGTCTGTGTAGATCCCCGTGGCACTGGTAGAAACAGGTGCAGAAGCTCCGTCAGAAGCATAGGGGTCTGACGGAGTGAAGTCGTCGATCTCGGTCTCAATCGCCTTCAAGAGACGATCGAACTCACGGCGATAGTCGGACTTCACCAAGAATTCGAAGAGACGCGTACTGGTTCTGCCTGGATCAGCCATCACCTGTGGCTGGGCACGAGAAGAAAACCGCGCTACGCGAGCTTCTTGGCTTTGGAGAAGTCTATGCGGACCTTGAGGCCCGCGAAGGCAGCGTTCTCCCTGTGGAGCTGCTCCCTGGTCTTCGCCCCCGAGGCAAGATCACGTTCGTCTTGCTCTCGGGAGGCTTGCTTCTCTCGGGCACGTTCGGCGGGGTCGTAGGTCTCCGTACCGCAAGATGGTACTGTGTTGCCCATGTACAGGCCGCTCTTGATCAAAACCACAGATCCGATCTCAAGCTCTGATGTCACAGGTAGTACACACCAGCGTTAAGGCCGCTCTTAATCAAAACCACAGATCCGATCTCAAGAGGCCGGAGCTTCCCTGTGTCAAACCAGCGAAGAGTATCCCGCTCTTGATCAAAACCACAGATCCGATCTCAAGCTCCCCACCGGGAGCAATACGATCGGCAAGGTCGATGCCGCTCTTGATCAAAACCACAGATCCGATCTCAAGACCTTGCCGTTCAGCGTCGAGACGGTGGCCTGGGAGGGCCGCTCTTGATCAAAACCACAGATCCGATCTCAAGCTCAGAGCTTCGGAGAGACCCTTCCCGATGTCCACGCCGCTCTTGATCAAAACCACAGATCCGATCTCAAGGGCAGGACGATTTCCACCTATGATTTTGTGGGGTTACCCTTGTATTTGCGAGTACCTCGTATTTTGAGATCACATCTGTGACTTCGATCAAGTCCGAGACGCCTGACAGGCGACATTCCCGGTTGGATTCTCGTGCAAATACGAATACTTGCACGACCTGCCTACCTTCGCGAGCGGTGTCCGGCATCTTTACGATACCGAACCCCTCGCGCTTGGGGTCTGCGGAGACCCCGCCCGAACCGTCGAAACGACCCGGAAATCTTATGCAGTCGTATTTGAGGAGGACACAGAGAGGTGTTTAACCGCTCGTCTCATCACCTCATTAGCTTCTGCAATGCCTGGAACTCTACCATCCCTACGGAGCATGTTCCAAGCGAAAATCACGTCTGCATTTCGAGAAAGTTCACACTTTTGACAAGTGAATATCCCGTGCTGTGCATGATCGTGACGATGCCCACAATTAGGGCAATCCCTCGAGTTATTATCTGTCCGCATGGACTCGACTTGTATGCCAGCTTTCGTTGCAGCCCACACGATAGTCTCTCGAAGTTGAGCCAAAGGAAAACTGCGTACGAGATACTCAAGATGTTCCCCGAGTTCCGGAGCACCCTCCTTCGCAGGATTTGTCCAATCTTCGATCAGGATACGACCAACCCCTTTAGCCCGTGCCAGCTTTATGAGATGTGCTGCCGCTTCCTGGCATTTCGTCTTCACCCAAGAAGCTTCTGCGTCCTCCAAACGGGTAATGCGCTCATGCCTGCGATCCACACCATGTCCCTTGGCACCTACACCAAGTTGTCGCCCCTGTCGACCAAGAGATCGGCGTCGAGCACTATATGCCGCCTTGTGGCGCAGGATGTCGTCCCCCGTCTCCAAAATAGTAGTGTAAGCATCCCGCTTTTGCTCGTCGCTACGAGCAATAGCTACTGCCAGGAATGACTTGAGACCACGATGTACCGCCATCGTCACCCCAGGCTGCGGCTCTGGCTTGACGAAGGAGTAGGACACCATTGCGTACCATCCCCGTTTATTCCCACGGGAGTCATCTTCGATAATCTTGACATCGCCGATCTGATCTGGGCTATCAAGAAGCTTTCGCAGTCTGGCAAAGCCGCTCCCATCACACGCCTGGACGATGATTCGCGTACGCCCCCCAACGACAAGGTTCAGGCTGAGTATAACAGCGCCGTCCTCTGCATAGATCTTGACGCCTTGCCCTGCAACATAGATTGGAGATCCTCCCCGAAATGATGGGAGAGACATGGTGCCCTTCCATCGTTCCTTGGCGAACTTCTGTTGTCGGGCATATGCAGCACCCGCCAATCCAAGTTGCACAGCACTTGTAGGTTCGACAGAGGAGATTGCTTCATCTCCTTTATAGAACTTACCCTTATCGAGACGGGCCGTAGCTTCCGCGCGTTCTCTCCGCCAAAACTCCCCTGCCAAACGATAGCTAGCCGTGCGTGGATTGCAGCGTTCTCGCTTCGCTGCGACATCCGCTGGGGTAGGCGCCCACCATTCCCCAGGGCCAGCAAGCTCCAACTCACGCACAACCTGATTGAGAACACGATGTGCAGGTGCTCGCAATGCTCGCAACACATGACCGAGAGTGTCCCAGTCACCATCGAGCGGTTTGACAATGCGCAAGCGTGCGGTTGCCGTGAGTTGTTCTATCTTGCTCATAACGGGTTCAGTTCGGACGCTTCTCCGTCGTCTTCTTCTTGGCTGTCCCCGTCTTCTTCAGATCCGATTTGAGCTTCTTCAGCTCCGATTTGAGAGCTGCGTTCTCGGCTTCCAGCTCAGCGACACGAGCTTTGAGCCGATCGTTCTCGTCGGTGAGAGCCGAATACCCCTTCGCACCTCCGCTACGCATGCCCGTGTTGCGGGTCTTCACGTCATTCGCGTAGCCTGTGGCCGTTTGTGCCGATGGGTGTACCCCGTTCGCGACCGATGATTTTTCGGCCCGATCCAGAGCTTCCTTCTGATCTTTGGAGTCTTTCAGTTGTGCTCCGATGACAGCGGCAGCATCCACACCAACACGGTCAATTACCTCTTGACCATGGTTCTCCCGGATGCGCTTCCATCCATCATACCGCGAAGGTTCGCAAAGGTTTGTCTGCTTGAGAAACTGGAGAAAGGTCTGACCAGTGCCCGCCCAGATGTCCCTTTGCTGCTCCCCCTCAAGGAGAAATAGGAAGAAACGATCTTCGGCAGTCGTTACCGCATCGCGTAGCGCTTTTGCTTCTACCAGGAATTCGTCTTTTGTCATGCATGCCTCTAGGATTGTTCTTGAGCAAATCCGTATCGTTCCTACACCACAACAGGAACGAGCTATACCCTCAAATCTACCAGGGGACGCCGCCACCACCCCCAAGACAGTCCCCATCCTCAAGCTCACCCCCAGCTCCTCCATCGCCGGCACACCTGTGGGTCACGATGAGCAGACCCCCAGCGTCGCATCCGAGGATCACGAGAATTGGGAGGAGCCAGAAGTACTTCATGGGGATGCCTCAAGATCGCAGCGGAAACGAGGAAGCTACCTCGCCAGGTTCGGAGAACTCTTCGCCCCAAGAAGCGTCACGGTCCATCGCCTGAGTCCGCTCAAAATCCGAGGGGTATCGATCAGGCCCATCCTCTCGAGGTTCGAGAAGGAATTCCGAAGAAACAACGTCGAGGTCGAGTCCCTGTCTTCAGGAAAGACCTTCCTGGCGACTTCCGCCATGGTGAACTCCCCCGAGGAGAAGTTGGTGCGGATCACGAACCACACCTTGGATACGAGATCCTCTACCTTCTGTTCGGGCTCGCTGATCTTCGGCAGCTCCTCTTTCTCAGGAACGCCCAGGATCTCGGCGATCTTGAGGAGCCGCGAGGTGCTCGCTCGCGGAAGGAAAGCCTTGAGGTCGCGACGGGCTTGTTCGAAAGCAACCGCTGCGTCTTCGATGTTCGTAGGAGTTGTCATCGACCAGGGGATACACCGAAATTCCTGGTGTACCCCGTAGGATGCAAATCCGGGATCTGAAAATGGGCAAGATCTACGAGTGGCGAGGGCTGCCGTACGAGTTCTCTCGCATAGGGGGAACGGGGAAGGCGATCATTCATCCAAAGGGGGAACCGGACATGCAATCCTGCGAAGCCGTCGACCCCGGGGAGCTGAAGGAGATTCAGATGGGGACGACAGCCTGGCAGAAGCTCTTGGAAGACGATTGACGTGTCACAGAATCTCTCCTGCTACATCAAGGTGGGGTCGCTTCTCTTGGAAGAGGTCGTTCTGATTCAGACGACCACCAAGGAGACCGCGCAGATCCTTGGACCCCCTGGCCATCCTTGGAAAGACATCGCCTCAAGCTATCTGGCTTGGGTCAAGACTGAGTTGACCCCCAGCTTGAATAGCCGGAACCCCGTCATTCGTGATGACGCGAGGGGTTACTTGAAGAGAGAGCGAAAACGACTCGGAGAGGCATGGCAGAAAGCAGAGGAGCTGGGAGGCTCACTCTGCTTTCGGGCCACCTAAGGCTGTGCCTTAGATCCTCGCGCGCAGATTGAACGTGAGGACGAGGAAGAGCAGCGGGAAGATCGGCTGGTAGAACGCCTGGAACCTGAGGATGGTCGGGTCGTTCGCGTCGATGGCCGATGCGATCCCCGAGAAGGCTCCAACGATCTCTGCCTGAACGAGCTGCTTGAAGAGCCCGGTCATCGAGACGTTGACCTCGTTCGTTCTCGAAGCGAGGAATTTCGTTCCGACGAACGCATCGAGGACAATCCTCGACTGCTGTTGAACGTGATCGGCGATCTGCGTCACGGTTGGGAGCCGAGTGATGGGCGTATCCATCTTGGTCGTGAGACCCTGACGGATACGGATGAGCGGCTGGAGATCCTCGAGGAGTGTGATGCCCGCTCCCGCCGTTTGGTTCGCCTCGACCGGATCCAAGATGCGAGGGATCCGCGAGAACCCGTTGATCCGACGCCGAGTGTAGGGCGTCGCCACGTCGATTGAAGGGGCCACGACCGCGCCGGAGACGGCTGCCGCGAAGAACGTCCCGTCCACGAGGCTGTCAAACGTCTGCCCCACTGCATCGGTCAGGGTGATGACCGACGCATCTGGGTAGAAGACGACGATTCGGTTCGAGTTCAGGCTCCTGGCGATCGTCTGTGCGGAAGTTGGGCTTGTCCCCGAGGCGAACCCGAGGAAGCCCATCCGCTCAGCCTGATTCCGGATGCTGCTCTGCGTCTCGACGTGCTGTACGAGACGAGCGTAGACCGTGGGCGAGGTCGAAAGCGGGACGATGATGTTGGGCTTGATGTTACCCGGAAGCGGCTGCTTCAACTCGTCGAGCGCATCCAAGAAGGCCTTGTCTGTCGCTTGGTTCGAGTTCGGAGCCTTCAGAACTTGCTTGATCCCCACGAGGAGGGCGCCGTTGTTGATCGCCAGGTAAGAAGCAAGGCTTGCCCGGTTCTCCGCAGAGACTTGCCCGAAGTTCTGCTCAATCGACTTGATCGACCGGAACAACCGAGTCGAGAAGTCCTGCTTCATGAAGTTGTAGGTGATGTAGTAGAAGTCCCCGATCTGAGGCTCTACTCCACCCGGATTGAATGTCTGGACGGTTGCCGTGTCGTTGACACCAACGTCCACCGTGTTGGCGACCACCAACTCGAGACCAGGCACCGCGAGGAAAGGACGTGAGGGATCGACCACGAAGGTCGGGCTCACCGGCATCGTGAAGGACCCACCGTCATCGTACGAACCCGTCGTTGCGGGTAGGACGGTGAACCGAAGCCCCGTGACCTCATCCGTGTAGGTCTGTCCAGGGAAGCCCGTTCCAGCCGACCCCTGGGCATTGTTCGAGGTGACGGTGAAGTTGTCGCGAGCGTTCTCTCCGATGTCCCCATCGGTTCCCGCCGTGAGACCAATCCCCGTCGTCGAATTGAAGGCCGAATTCGCCCCATCCGTGAAGACGATGCTCGAACCCGCCGAACCCGTCGCCAAGGACTCAATGGTGACGTAATTCGATCCGTTGATGGTGTCGACATACGCGACACCATTATTGGTGAAGTTCACCGTTGCGAGAAGAGCATTGACGACCTCTTGCGCGGTGACGAACACCTGAGACGCTGAAGCATTGTCAAGGAACCCAAGGACAGGGTTTGCCGTCCCATCGAGGATGAGGAGGGCCGACTTCGAGTCATTCGTCGTCGAGGTGAGCCGAACCTTGTTGAGGTTCACCCCCGTTCCGGCGGACGCCACACCCGCTGAGACAGCATTGATGGCATCCCGAACCTGAGCAGCCGTGACAGCCGCTCCCGCGGGGAGCACGACCTGGTACTCAGAACCGTTCACCCTGTACTTGAAGAGGTCGTTCAAACCCAGCGTGATGTTGTAGGTGCCTGCCAGCGACGAAAGGAGTGTCGCAGGCTTGTTGATGGCTCCCGGCGTACCCAGAGCTTCCTGGAAGGTTCTGAACCCGAGGCTCGCTTCCACCGTGCCCTGAAGGATACGAACCTTCGAGAGGGCATCGAATCCTCCAGGAAGAGCACCTGGCGTCACGTAGCTCTTCAGAAGGAAGAACACATCTCCCGTCGCCCCACCAATCTGGAGGAACGATGCGAGCGCGTTCGGAGCTGTGCCCGAAAAAGGCTCCGTTGCATCAATGATCGCGTTGATGCTGGCCACGATCTGAGTCGGCGTTCGGTTACCCGACGTGATCGGGATGCTGATGTTTCCGTCGCCTCCCGTCATCCCGATGACAGTGAAGCCTGCATTGGCCACCGTCTCCGTGATGCTTTGGTTGCCAGCGACGCCAAGGGCGTCATTGACGAGGTGAACAGCGGCGGCACCACCGCTCGAGGCAGTGATGGCAAGGCCGGCGCCTACCCCAGCAATGGCCGCGATGATGGCGTCTCGGACTTGAGCCGTAGTGTCACCACCCGTGAACGCAACGGCTACGTTCCCAGCCGTCACGCTGGCATCATCATCGAACTCGAAGACCGTTGGCGTATTCACACCATCATTGAGCGTGAACGTCTCGCCATCAACCAGGCTTGCCCCGGCCACAACGTTGATGGTGCCCGATGCCGCAGCGGAAACGCCATCAATGAGAAGGTTGAGGACGTTGTTCGGAGCTGCCGCGATCGTGATATCGCCAGCGTCCAAACCGGATTGAATCGGAACTACGTGTGCCGAAACGAGGCGGGCCGGAGCCGCCGTTTCGAGGTGCGTCGAGTAAGCCGTCCCGTTAAGCGACATCGCCCAGGTTGACGAGGTTGGCGAGTAGAAGGAGTAGAACTCAGGACGACGGTTCGTGAATACGGCATTCTCAGCCGCAGCTTGACCAAACGTCACTGTGACCGTCTCGACAACAGGAGTACCTGCACCCGTGTGGAAGGCATCAGGAACAGTCTCGACACCACGAGGCCACTGTACGGTCTGCCCCAGGCCGACCTTTGCCCCAAACCGAACCTGATGGATGTTGGCGTTCTGTTGGACAGAGAAGACGTTGTACTGTCCCGTCCCAAGCGCACCAGGCACCGTACAGGTGAAGATGAAAGTGTCATCGACGATTCGGTTGTAGTTGAACGTCGCGTACACATTCCAGTCTGGGGGGATCGGAGCCTGGAGAACGATTCGACGAGAAACCCCATCGACCGTCTGTACCTTCACCGAAGGTCGGTTCAGGGCGTCGCGAAGCGTTCGGCCCACATAGGCCTGAACAAGGTCGGGGCGATTCGAGATGAGATCTTGACGGCCATTGGTGACGCTGTTGAACAGCACATTTCCAAGAGGCGTCGAACGGCCATTGCCTGTGGTGGGGATTTCAGGGAGAAGGAAGTCGGTGACCGAGACCTTCGCCGGAAGAACCGTCGTGTCCGTCACTGGGGTACAGGCGACGAGGTACATCTTCTCGTCGACAAGAGACCCAATGATCTGCGAATCGTTGAAAGGAACCGCACCCGGTTGTGTGCGAGTTGACGAGACTACAAAGCTCGTCCCCCAGTGAACGATTGAGATGTCCGGGGACGGATTCGAAATCACGAAGTCCTGCCCCTGAATGTAGTCCGCTCGATTTGCCGAGATGCCGCACCGTGCAACCGTGGTCACCAGGGTGTTGGGCAGATAGTCGAACGTGTCCTGCCAGGTGTTGGCCCAGTAGGAGACCGTGACAGTGGACCCCTTCGCGGGAGGGGAAGGAATCGTCACGAGGCCGTTGGTGCCATCGACCACCGTCGCGATGACTTGCGTCCCATTCACCTTGACGACGACCTTCGAGGTATCCGTCGTCGTGATACCCCCACTCGTCCCATCAACGATCGGACGCTGGAAGACACGGAAGCTGGCATTCCGGCTCGTCTTGGTCCCCGAAGTGAACCCAAGGGGACCATTCGCGGTTCCCGTCCCGATCTCAAGAGAGACCGGAGCCGTGAGCTGAAGGTGCTTCTGCCCCAGGTTGTCAACGAAGACCGCCGTGAGCAGATTCGGAATCAAGACCTGATCGATCTGAGCCTTGAGATTCACGGCAGTGAGAGCACCCGCCGCCAGGGGAATCGTGTACGAAACCCCTGCAACCTTGAGGACGAAACTGTCATCCGTTGCCGCGGTGATCGTGAACGGCTCGTAACCAGGCGTTGTCAAGGTCGCGTCTGTGGTCGTGACCTGATCCGAGACATCATCGGTGAACGCAGTGTCTCCCCGGTGGAAGAAGTAGGTCACCCGGACAACATCCTCGGGCTGCGTTGGCACCTGAAGAGTCACAAGGCCCTTCGCCCCTTGTACCGAGCCAACCGCAACGGGAGCCCCGTTGACCGTCACCGACACCACACGAACATCGTTGGAAATCCGGCCCTGGCCAGACCCATCAACGATAGGGAAGTTGCGAACACGGAATTGCACTCGCAATCCGTTTTGTGCCCCGAAGAGGAGATTCTGGGGGTTCGTAGAATCCGCCACCCACGCCAGAGATATGTCCTCGTTGACGATCTGCTGATCAATCGAGGTGCTGCTTCCACGTACCAGTTCGAGATCAGTCTGTTCCAGTTCCTCCTGGCCCACACCAATCATGGCCGGGATCCGGATCCCACCCAGCAAGTTGGCAACGTTGGCATCCGAGAACGTCTGCGTGTAGACGCCCGGATTCATATCGGGTGTGGGGCTGAATGTCTGGAACGAGTCCGTGGCCATTTCGAATCTCCTTGAAAGGATGAACTATCTGATCTGTATTTGGGTGTGGGGAGAAGCGGAATGAACCGCAGATGTTTGGATGCTATTCAGATTTTCATCTCAGGAGAGTGTCGGCACGGATGGGGCACCCTCATGTTCATCCCTGATCCAGGATAAGAGGACTAACGCTTCCTCTGATCAGCTTGTTCACGAAGTGAAGCCACCGCTTTCTTGGCCAGATTACGTCGGGCAATACGGCCCCCTGTGCTCATGGGCTCGTAATCGATGTGCCCTGGCTCCGTATGCCGAATCAAGGGGTAGTCTCCTCCCTGCTGACGGGCCGCTTCCTTGACCTTCGTACGTTCACTGTACTCTCCCCAGCGAGCTTCAGCGGACTTCCCGACTGCGTGATCAGCCGTGGGGTAGTCCTCTTTGTGGACCCCCGTGTTGGCCGTTGCCCCCGTTGTCGCGTTCGCGAACGCGAACGCAAAGCCCTCAGCTCGAAGATACCGAGGTGCGGGCTCCTTACAGTTCGGGCACGGATGCGTCAGGGGATTGTCCGGAGAGAGGATCCGCTCGAAACGAACTTCGCATCCCTGCTTCTCGCAGAGGAAGATGTACTTGGGCATTTATATGATCCTTTCATAATTGTTATTTCGTCCCGGGAGCGTGGGGACTGTCGCAAAGAAGAGAGAACTTGGGACACTACCAACGAGCGTTGATGTTCCATCCGCTGCCGATGGTGTGACCTTGCTGATAGTCAACGGAAGGGGGACGTGAATCTCCCAGTCTGCTCGGAGAGTAATCGAGAACGAAGCATTGTAGAAGGACTCATCCGCTGTCTCATCATAAGTCTCTTCGGTCTCTCCCCCAATAGACTGCTCCGTAATCTCAATACCCTCATACTCAAGAACGGGTTTCCGAACGAGGAAAGTCATGTAGGCGTGATCGACAATCTCCTCCATCTGATTCGAATCCCTGGAAATGATGTCCAGCTCGAAAGAGAGTTCGGTCTTTCCGCCGTAAGAAAAAGCTGCGTCTACACGATCTTTGTAGACAACAATTGCAACCTTGTCCCCCTTTCGTGCTCGCTTACCAAAGGCGAGCACGACACCAGGAAGTGTCTTCACATCTGACGTGTTCCAGAAGAAGGGTGTCGATTCCGTTGAGGGCCCTACCGTCCGATAGTCTGCCGTAAGCGTTGCCCCCGGATTCATCTTCAAGAGGATCGTAAGTTCCCCCGTCTCCCAATTGACGGTATAATCAGGCCCTTCAGTGAGAAGGATACGGTTGTTCTCGTAGAGACGCAGTGTCCCACGAAGAGGGACATCTTGGAGATGAGCTTCATGCTCAATACCTGAGATGAACCGTAGAACGGGTTCGTCGGTCACCGTGTATTGAGGGTCAATGACGAAGTACCCCGGGTCCTGTGCCTGTTCAGGAGCCGAGAGGATCTCCATAAAGTAGATACCAGGGCGAGTTGGGAACACATCCCCGGCAGCAAGTACCTTGTTGAGATCTTCTCGAATCCATTCAAGAGGGTAGGCCTGCCTCTGCCCGATGTAAGCCAACATCACATGGCTTGACACGACCCCAAGGAAGTTGTCCCCCGCGAGCTGGACCTTGTTCGCATTCGAGCCCTTGACTACAATGCCGTATTGAGGCCGCTCGTCAAAAGAGAACTTGTTCTGTATGAAGGGTACGATTTTCTCGTAGATGGGATGCTGTGCGAAGCTTTCCTTCAGCTCTGTGATGAGCCTTCTCTTGAGTGACGAGACCAGGTAGAAGTACATCTCAGAACGTTTCCTCACTCAAGAGCACTTCCCATAAAGTGCGAGGGGTTGGAGGCTGTGCCCCCTGCGGACCTTTCAGCATACAATCCATGACTTTGACCAGCCGAAGGAATTTGGCAATAGAACTCCTTCGGCCGTCATCTTCTCCCCGTAGAAGCATACGATGTATATCTTCCCCTTCAATAGTCTCGTACTTTGACTCTTGAACCAGGAAGTCTATCGCTTCTTTCGAGGAGTGATCAGTCTCACAACGAGAACAGATGGCCATGTTGCCCTTCTATTGGTCGTTGTGCTCTTCCATCGCGAGGACAAGAAGGCCCTCTGCAACAGCCGTCATGGGATCCTTGGCGGCCCGGACTTCGCTGATCTGGATCGGGAAGCCCCTCTTCTGTATGGTCTCAAACTCCTGTTTGAAGACTTCGAGGAATCCGCCAGCTCGGCTTGTACCCCCCGAGACAACGAACGGAATGGGTTCCGAAAGGCTGAGCGTGTTCTGGACGCGCCGGAACTGTGCCGAGATGTTCTCGAGGCAGTACCGAATGAGCGTACGAATGTAGAGGGCGATAGCCTCCTCTTCACGTCCGTTTGGCTTGGCAAGGTTGACACCCTTCTCTTTGATTGAGCAGATGCGAGAAGCTGTCGAGCCTGTTGCCTTGGCAGCATGCACGTCAATCCAATCGCCACCTCGAGAGAGTGCGAAGTCCATCCCCTTGACCGTTTGGTACGCCAAGGCAACGTTCGCCATCCCAGACCCAAAAGAGATCGCCAGCCCAGAGAACTGCTCAGCGGCACATTGGCTGTAGATGATCGCCATCGCCTCGTTCATGGGGTGAGGCTGATATCCGTGCTCAGCGACAATCCTACGGAAGATCTCCGTATGGTACACGACATCCTGGTCCAGGTCGTCGATGGGTGCAGCGGGCACGCTGTAAAAGCAATGCTCATTTGGAGCTGTGGGATCTTCGAGGACGTTGTAGATGAGCAGGGAGAGGATCTGTTGCGCTTCCAGCTCCCCCGCCGAGATGACACCCCGACTGAGAGGCCTACGAACCTCCCGCTTGAAGAGGTTCGCCATCACCATGGCGGAGTCTCCCAGAACGAGCAGGTTGCCATCCTTCTCGACATAGCTGACCTTCGACATCTTGAGTTGCTTCTTGACCTCAGGGTCGAGATCAATGAAGCAATCCCGCATCCTTTTGGTTTTGATGTCTTCCCCCACCATCCGGGCTGAGACCAAGTTCATGGTGCCCACGTCCAGACCAACTCCAAGCTTGTACCCAATGCGATCTTGTGCCATTTCCATTCCTTTTGATTTCATGTGGGCTAAGCCCTTCGATCGTAAGAATCCGTTCTCTGCTTGAGCAGATAAACGTGTTCCTCATGCTTGTCTGCTATCCCCTGAAGCAGATTGTCTGTACCATGTGTGAGTTGCCCCCGCTTTTCCAAAATGAGGTAGACCATCTTTTGGAACGCAAGAAACCGTAGCACCATTCGAAGACTTACGATAGCGAGGTCGTCAGGGCTAGGGTTCCCAGGAACACCACCATACAGAGTTTGAACCAGGACTGCTGTGTGCGTTATTGTGTTGACAGGATTGACGAGCAGATGACTCCCCGAACCCACGGTTCGCTCTGCAAGAGGGTCAATAAGCCCTTGGACATCGTTGTAGAGACGTTCGTAAAGGAGATGGTCCCCATAGAACGTTGAACCCCGAGTCTGCCAATGATGGGATTGGTGGATCGTCGACTCTGCCCGCAAGAAAGCGAGAACAGCCGCAAGTTCCGCCATCGGACTCCCACCCAGATCAGCTACAAATCGTTGGAGAATCTGTGCAAGGAGGGCGAGAACCGAGGCATCATCTGCGTTCTTCTGCGATGCAGTCACAGTTGAATTTCGCCGGGGAGGGAGATAGGGGGGACCATCTACCAAGGGGTCATACATCGTCGGATCATGCCAAATAGCCAGGATCCCCGAGGCATGATCCTGGTCATGCTCGTCCAGCTCAGGAAGCTCGGGGTTCGCCTGGCTCATGGGTCAGTTCCGGATGTCGCTTACTTCACCAATCGCAGCCCAAAGACCCGGCTCCATACCCGCCTCCTTGGTCTTTGGCTTCTTGGCAGCTTCTTGCTTCTCCTCACGCATCGCCTCGCCCACCTGAGCCAACGAGAACTTCTTGGGTTTCGCCGTGAAGCTCTTGCCGTTGAACGGGGATTTCACCGTTGTCTTCTTTTCTTTGAGATAGAAGACATTGCCCTCCGGATCAGTGTACTCCCAAAGAGATGTCCCGGGAGTCTTTGCCGAGAGCTTCTCGGTGAGAACGGATGCCTGATTCAAAAGAGTGGCTTGTCGGGGGTGCATGGGTCTCCTCCTCGATCAAATCCGACAGGAACTTTATCGTTCCTGCTTGAGCTTCCGAAGAGCTGAGGTAGCCCCTGCGACGGAACCCCCCTTGCTCGTCTCCGACCGGACTTCGACACGAGTATCGAGATCATCTCGCTTGATCTCGGAGGGAACGAAGGTCGGAGTTTCAACTTCGACCAGATCTCCAGAAGACTTCCCGGTCGCCTTGTCCGTCCCTTGGGCCGAAACAGTCAAGACAACCGGCTTCGTCCGGAGAAGGGTGAGGATCTCATCGAGCTTCCCCTGATCATTGAGCGTGGCCTCGAGACTCTCAACCTTCGTTCGAAGAACGGCGTTCTCTTCGAGAAGCGAACGATTATCGTTCAGAAGGGCTTTCTTGGCTTCCTGCTCTTGTGTAAGAAGACCCTCCAGACGAGCGATCTCGTCCCCCTGTGCCAGCACCCGATCCGTAAGCACATCTGCCTTGGTCGAGGGCACCATGGGAGGAGGTGTAGGGAGGAACTTGTGTGTGTTGGGATTCGTATCAGGGCCCAGCCGGAAAAGCCTTCGTTGAGAGATAGCCCTCCAAAGATCCTTTGACAGGTGTGCCTTGTCCTCCGGAATGGTGACCACACATTGATGAGGGACATCCATCTGAATGTCGTACAGGGGTACCGTCTCGTTGTCGATACCAAAAACTACTACGTCAGCCATTACTTCCTCGACCATCCCATCTTGATTTGTTTCTGTAGTTCCTGCACGAGTTTGGTTTTGACGAACTCTCGTGCTTCCTTCTTCGCTTTATCCATGAACCGAGCAGGGTCATGCCCAGGATGGATCCATTTCCCATTCTGCATCGTCTTTGCATTCGCCGAGCGGAAAATTGTCTCACCCGTCTCGGTAACGATTGGAATGGGGGACTTTGCCTTCGTGAGCCAAGTCATCTGTCCCTTACGTCGTCCCTCCACAAGAGGAAACCACGCAGGATGTTTTGCATAGACAACGAGACTCTTGGGGTGGAGCTTGATGGACAGAGATTTAGATAAAGCCCGCTTCGCGCGAAGAGAGAATGCACTCTGCTCAATTTTGCCCCGAATACGCTTCAAAAGATCTCTATGAAGCATCCTCATGGCTCGGTCGAGATCCGTCCTGTAGAACGGATCCCCAAGCATGGGCTTCGAGTACACCCGTGCAATTTCAAATCGCGAGGAAGACATCAGTATTGAGTGTTTTCCCAAGCCAGAGACCTGCCACGCAGCTCTCCCTCAGTATCGACATTGAGCTTGTCCGTTGGTTGGGCCTCCGCCTCTTGCTCAGGCCCCTCGGGGCTAAAGGTCAAAGCCGTAGCCCGGAAAGGATTGTCCATCGGGACTCGATATCGGATGTCCTTTTCATCGAGATGTCCAATGTTGAAGTGCTGTTGGAGAATCATCCCACGGTTCGTGGGCATGCGTACAGCACCCACACTGTACCGTTCTCCATTGATCTTGACGAGGAAATCTCGTTGGGAGAGGAGTGGAGCTGGCCCCGTCCAGGCTTCGTAAGTGTGCTCCACAGTGCGTCCAATGTCCTTTTGAGCAATCCGACGTTCAGCATCATCCGGAGCGACAAGGATATCGAAGGGACCCTCATACCCTCCAACAAAACCCGTCCCATAACAACGAAGGCAATCGTTGATGGGCTGCTTGTGGTATTCGTCCTCGACGCAAGAACACGGAAGACCCGCATTCTTTCGAAGAAAGACCTTCACCCGTTCCCCGCCCTGCTCCAAGATCCATCTGTTTCGTCGGATTGCTTCTCGCCAGATATAATCGAGCTTCTCAATTTCTGACGATGAGGTTGAAACAGCCATTTCGAGAGGAGTCTCAACCAATTCCGCCGTGGGGTCGTTGGCTTTATACCCGACAGTTGTCACCCGGTAGAAGATTCGCTGTGCGAGATCTGTTCGAAGTAGAGAACGCATCCTCCGATAGGAGCATGTGACCTTACTCCCCTGTCTAGGGTAGACGGGCAAGACAGCCTTCTGTGTCGAGACATCTGCGGACACAGTTCCGTCAATCTCAACTTCCCCCGCAAACCCCCGAACGGTCTTCACTGTCGCGAGTACGCCGTCAATGAAGACCGTCACATCATCCGGGGTATCTGCCGTCGTCCCCTGGCTACCGGACTTCACAATAGGCGTGTACAGTGTCTTGAACACGTACCTTTGAAGGTCATGCCCAACCCCAGCCGACCCATTCACAATGAATTGTTCGGAAACGTCCTCCTCAGGGATCAGCTCGATATCTGTCCTGTCTCTCCAGAACGTAGCCCCCACAGGAAGATCGGTGATTCGATGGTAAGGTCCATACTCACTATCGAAACTCCGGTAGACATTGACCCCAAAAAGTACGAAATCCGCGTTTCGTGCCAGTTGTGAAGCGTCATCCCAAACGAGATCGAAAACTCCTGGAGTATACCCACTGGTGAGGAACAGATTCAGGGGTGGAGCTGGCCACGGAGCCCTGGGGATCTCCAGATTGGAAATGTTTCGGTCGCGGTTGGTTGCGTAAGCCATCGGCCTCATATGAGGTCGAAGACAAGAAGACTAGCTCTTCGGCGGAGGAATGAGGGGGTAGAGTGTGCCGTTCGACAAGTCTACATCCACTGAAAAACTGGGGGGCAACCCCCGATCGATGAGGATCTTCTCGAAGATCTTGTTCCGCTCATCACGAAGGGGCCGAGCCGCGATGAGAATGCGGACTTTCTCCTCTTCCACATCGAGAAGGTTCAAGGCGAGCTGTTGCCGGGCGTCGTGTACAGCCTCGAGCCTCTTCAAAGTCTCCGGGTCGACCGGATCGGTGAGGGTAAGCTTCTTCTCAGGTTCCTGACTCATCGGAAGTTGATCCTTGGACGGATGGGGTTGTTGTAGAGGTTGTACCATGTCCCACACAACCTCACGTGAACATTTCTCGCTCATCCTGGAGCGAACCATCAACGGATTGACTGAGGGAGCACTCTACGCCCTCCAGCATGTCTGTAAGGAATCTGACCTGACCCCACACCTGACTGTGGCGGGGACCTGGCTCTGTTTCCTGGGAACGGACCACTACGGTCGCATCGTCTACTTCGACTTCGCGGCCGTCACGGACCCCAAGCTTCTGGGAGCCCTTCATCGCCTCCAAGAACCGTCGTTGGAAGGGCAACCTGCCCCGGCCAGGATTCTCTCGAAGATGAACTAGACCCTCATAGCGCTTCGCAAGAAGCCCAAGAAGCCCCTCGAAATGAGCTGGGTCGATCCCATGCTTGATCACGAGGAGCTTCCGATCCATCTCCTCCCGTGAGAAGGAGCAGGTCGACCTGTGATGGTCGACCCTGTTCTTGCATTCAGGGCAAAGATTTGGAGCAGAGGGTGCCCCCTCACGATTGCTTTGCAATGTCTCCCATCGGCGGAGCAGCGCAGTCGCTTGAGGGTGGGGTCTCTGCTTCCATAGGAGACATTGGGTCCGGTGTTTCTTCATCCCGTAGTTCGTCTTCGAGACGAACCCACACACACAAGGATGAAAAGAGAGGGGCACTCCCCCTTCTACACCAGGCTCAGAAGTTCGTGATGACCTTGACGCCAGGAATGCGTCGGAATCTCGTGACGTAATCACGAATGAGGTCCCGGAATTCTTCGGGGTACTCTTCCACAGGTCTTCCCCCAATGGTGATGTAAAGGACATGTTGCAGAGAATCTTTCTGTAGACTCAACACAACATTCTCCACGAGCCCAATCTGCTCCTCCCCAAGGAAGATCTTCGGGGACCTGAGATCGGGGGGATCGAAAACAATCCTGAAAGACTCAGGCTTGGGCTCCACAGGAACGACAGCCGGCGCTTGAACCACAGGGGGCACTTCTGCGGTGATCTTGCTCATCTCTTCAACAGCTTTCTGATCCATCGCCTCATGATCCTGTTTCATGATCATGTCTTGTATATTCTTGGCCTCTGCTCTGAAAGAAGCAAAGGGCCCCGGCTTGTAATGATCGCTGGGGAGAGAAGAGGTTCTGTGCTTCTTCTTGAAGAGGCCCTCATTGAGGACAGGGAATGTATTCCCCAAGAAGTAGGAAAGCAGAATCTTCGCCCCCGCGACACGGGTATCCCCCTTGAGAAGAAGGGGGATCATCGGAGGATTCCATTTCATCTCATCGATGTTTTTTGGAACCTCTCCTTTGATGAGGGAATCTCGGAACGTTGTGTTCGGGGGGTCTTCTGCCGGGACACCCAACAGATGCCGTAGCGTTTGAAGGTGACTGTGGTTCTTCACATATTTTTTGAGTGTGTGGTACATGGAATCTTTCTGTTTTGTGGGACTCTCAGAATCCGACGAATTTTCGTGGTGTGATCACTCCAGCCCCGGTGTACGGCCCGAATGCACTTCGAATACCTACACCATACTTTGGCTGTTGAAGACCTCGGATGTAGTTGACCGTCTGCTTCGCCTTCTCGAGCTGCTTGTCGAACTGATCTGCCTGTGCCTGATATGCTGCCTCGTACTTGCCAGCCTTGTCCAGGTTCAAACTGACGCCCCCAATAGAGTAGTCGAACTCATCGGCGATCCAATTGATCCGGACAGCTTGAAGAGCGTGGATCATGGCCCCCGTGAGCAAGAGCGTCCTCCACTCGGGCCTCATCTGAACCATACGGTCGATGTCCGAAAACGGCGTTCTGGGGGGCGACGCGATGATCATGTCGAGTGAGCGTTGCAGGAATTCTTGCAGCTCTTCGTCCTCCCAGATGTAGCCGAAGACCTGGTTGTACTGTCGGACAGTCGCTTCTCGGGAGGGGGGCCGGAAGTGGTAATTCCTGTCCGGATTGTTGTCACGAAGCAACATCCGAATCCGACGCATGAGATCCAGTTCAATCCTCGTGTATGCGGGGCAATCAAGCTGAATCGTCTTGTCAACTACATCGAACTCCTGGACCACCTGGAGGATCTCGCTCCCCACAAGCTCGCGGAACGCCCAACGAACGCGGTAGGAGCCCAGGTTGGCGTCCAGGGGGATGATGATGCTCACGTAGTACTCACCGACCGAAGGATTGGTCGGAACTCTACGGGGAGGGCCAACGACAACTTCTTGGCCCGTCGTATTGTCCACGATGGCGTACGAAATCTCTGAAGCGTTCGTTGGAACTCCCGCTGCACTTGTGAGGAAAATGTTGAGATCGTTGCGCCCGAGCTGTTGCCCCCGGAAAAAAGCGACGGCCATGTTCACCCCCATTCTTCCGCTGATCGATCCCATTCGGTCTCAAGAGACGCGAAAGAGTCAGAAGCATACTTCTTCCCCTTTTGCTTGTCTGTGATGGACTTGTTGAGAGCTTTGGCCAAAGCGGGATCCTGGAACAGATCGTTGTAAGCTCTCCACGTTTGGTAGAGCTTCCGTCCTGCAAAACGGTACTTGTCGGCTTCGAAATCCGTCTTTGCTGCCATCTCCTTTCTCGACAAGTCCATTCGAGCATCGAAGATCTTCCCGTACTCCTTCGACAATTCCTCCTTTGGTGCCCCGGCCTTGACGCGATCGAGGAGCTTCTTCTTGAGCGCTTTCACGCTGCGATGGGAATAGGCTTTGTTCTTGTCAAGATCCTCATCGGGCATGGACTCAGCATACTCCGCAATTTCAGACCCCAACGAAGAGACTTCCGAGGGCATCTTCCACCCAGGAGGAGCTTTCTGGGGGTAGTAATCCGGATCCCTCTTCGTCTTGTATTCAGGGCTACGCTGATAATCAGCATCTCTCACTTGCTGCTTCGTGAGCTTCTTCTCAGGCTTCTCTGATTTTGAGACCTGGTGATTGGCGGGATCAGCATTTGGGTGTTCGTGGAGATATTCTTTCCGAGCTTCCGGAGAGGCATGCTCCATTGCAACAACATAGAGATGACGGGCAAGCACTCTTTGAGTAAGCGTCTTCACGGGTGTTTCTCTCCAGGATTCTTCCAGCCAATGGCTTCAATGTGATTTTTGAGAGCTGTTGCGAAAGCCACTGGATCAGACACATGCCCCTCAACTTTTGCCATACACTTTGACAGAGATCCCCCAATCGACTCCCAAAACTTTCGACGGGAGTTGTCCGTCCACCCTTCGGGGAGGTTTTTCCACTCTTCGGCTGTATGAGCCGAAGAGGCCAATTGAAGCATATCTTGTCCAAAGATCACGGAAGCTCGAATCCTCCGGATGTTCAGGTTGGCCATTCGAACAGCACATGGAGGACAGACTTCCCCTACGTCCGCCGGGGTCAACCAGAAATCCTGATTGAGCGCAACCCGTTTCGATCCCGAGTAACGTTGGGCCACTCGTCCAGAGAGGTCAGAACCAGCCACGTTTTTGCCTTCGGGAATTGTCATCCGCATTATCTTTCGCAAGGACTGTATCAAGAATCTGAAACAGAAGATCCTTTACACGTGGGGGGGAAGAAAAGCTTTCTTGATATGTCCAACGAATGAGCCACTCTCCCGGCTGCCCAAGATCATCCGAACGAAACGTGGCGTAGAACTCTCCAACGGAGGCCATGACGGGCCTCCGTTGAGGATCTCCCCAGGGAAGAAGAGCCCCGTCAAGAAGTCTCCGGAAGAGCGCGAAGGTAACCGAAAAAGGGGCCACTGGGTTCCCTGAGGCATCCTGGACCAGAAGAACGAGATCTCCTCGCGTGAAGACGTGACCAAGGCGGAAAGAGAAGGAAGAGGTCTCCTTCGGGATGGGAGGGAGCGAAAGGAGGTTGAATACCGCCGTGAAGTGCCCCTGACCCACAGCGGGCTCCGGCATTCCCACAAGGGACAGAGCACTCGACCCAACAAAGGCTCCCGGAGGGAAAACAAGCCGGAGAAAGGTCCCTGTAAGCACCCCAAATCCCTGGAATTCACCGTCGATCAGAGGAGAGACATTCTCTCCCAAGCAGATCAAGACAGCATGTCCTGGGATGACTGTCGACCCTATCCTGACAAGGAGGCCTGATCCCTGGACCAGAGCGACCCCTTGTGAGGTACCTGCCCCAAGAGCAACTCGCACCCCGGCTGCCAAGAAGGTCGTTGTGCCTGAAGCCGATACAGCTCCAAGAGCAACTCGCACTCCTGTTGGCGTGAGTGCACTCAGACCTGTCGATGCAACGGTGCCTACCCGAACATCAAGGCCAGAGCACGAGACCTGGGATATCGCGACGAAGTTGACCGCTCCCGTGGGGACCGTGATGCCCGAACAAGTCGTCGTAGCTCCACCAACGACGACAAGGCTCCCCCCAACAGCCCGGATGCCCGAACATCCGAACGCCGCAGTTCCAAGGACTGAAAGCGTCCCCACCAAACCTCGGAGTCCGTTACCCTCCAAGGTTCCGATTGCAGAGGCATCTGCACTACCGACATGTGCAAGGAGCCCCAAGGATGTAAAAGCACCCATCCCCGTAGCTGTACAGGCCCCCGTCGCAATCAGATTTCCAGAACAAGCGATCGTTCCCTGCCCTTGGGCAGGAGACAAACCAGTCCGGACACGAAGACCAGAGCACGAAGAGATTCCCGTACCACTCGAGGTAGAAATCCCTGTGGCTACGCGAAGCCCGGAACTTGAGGACGTTGCTACTCCCGAAGAGCTGTAGGTCCCCAGTGTTGCGAGAATCCCCGTGCACGTGCTATTCCCAACGCCCTCCGAGATGAGGGTCCCAGAAATAGCCGTAATACCCGCACAGGAAAGAACCGCCGCTCCTGTGGGAGTAGCAGCTCCTATCTGTGCAAGTATCCCACCACAGGTAGATACCCCCGTTCCTGTATTTGTGCAGCTTCCAACGGAAACAACCACGCCCGTTGCGTCCAACGAGCCGATCCCGTTGAGGAGGATCTCCTCAACGGGATCGGTCTCCACAGCGGGATTGATGATGCGGGATTCCCACCCCGCCATATCCCGTTGGTTGACGCGGGGGGGCATTCGCGACCAGGCAACTTGCACCGCATCCGCGAGATTGTATCGCGTCCTAAACGGAGCATAGGAGAATATCTGGTGCGCCACGGGGTCTACCCCGCTTATTCGTCGTACTCGAAATTGATTCGAGGAATGGCTCCGGTTCCGGAACCGAAATTCCAGATCACAAGCCAAGAGCTTGCCGCGAGTTCGAGCGGGCGATCCAAACGCCAGGCGTCGAGATACCCCGCTGAAGCAGCACCCGGCAACACAGCCCCAGAAATGAACTCCATCCCCACGATCGTGGGGGGCGTTGACCACGTTGTGTCAAACATGGTCAACGATGCTGGGCCTGATGAAGCAAGAAGCTGTCCGCTCGTACTTGTCGTTGCGACCGGCGTGTTGTTGGGCCGAATGAGCCCAATTGAAGACGCGACCGCCGTCGTCAAGAAGAACGACAGCTTTACGAGCTTGATTGGGCTCGCTCCAGTATGGATCGTGGCGTAGGCGGCTCCGGCCGCTGCCGCGACACCGTTCTTACTGAGGGCGTACGTCGGCACGGGTTTCAGCCTTGGAGAGGGGGCATCGCCTGAGCGAGCTGTTCAGTGAGGGTCTGGATTTCCATTGCCTTGACAGACGCTTGTTCCTGGAGAGCAGCGAGTTCTTGTTGCTTCTCTCCAATCTGGACGACGAGCGCGTTGGAGATGATAGCCTGCTGCTCCGGGGGCGGAGGCGGGGGGTTGAGCGAGTCGATGACCTTCTGAATGGAACCCGCGAAGACCTCGGCCGCTAGCGTCGCTGCAACGGCATTTGCAGCGGTGACGCACTCGACAGTCAAAGCCTCTGCCGAGGTCACAGCACCCGCGATGTAGAACTCCTGAATAGCGGCACTCAATTTGCCGACTACAGGTTCACTCGCATCCCCCGCCAAGAGCATCGGGAGGTACTGTGCCTTGAAGTTCTGTGCGGTTTGATCATGGAGCATGGCCTGAAGGTTTTCCAGGTTGACTCCAGGGGACGCGGTATAGTTCGGTAGTGTGGGCATGTTATCTCCGTTGCTGCGAATTGTGAGACCCTCGTTGAAGGAGAACTCTCCCTCAACGATACGAAGTCAGTCTTCTGAAACGGTCAGTTGACCGATAGGGATCTGATAGCGATCTCCCGTCGCGATGGCCTTGTTCGTCACGGTGTTCCAGTACAACTGGTTTCCACCGGACACGGCATCAAACACAGCCACAGCCACGACCGTGTACCCAGCTCCAGAACAGATCCCGAAGTCGAGTTGGTTCGTGTTGGCTGCGCTCGAAGGCGAACCGCTTGGAGCCCCGAACGTCACCGCGAGACGAGCATACGCTCCGTCCGCGCATTCGGTACCTCCCGTTGTATCTGTTGGGGCTACAGTGAAGAGCCCGGCATAGACCGTCGCGGGAGATGTGTACGAGACGTTCCTCAAGACTGCGTTGAGGACCGAAACCTCGAGAGTTTGCTTCTTACCTGCCATGTTGCTCCTACGATTCGATCACAACGAGTTGTCCCGCCGTGTATTTCACCTGATCGTTGGTGAGTACCGTTCTTGAAGTGCTCAAAACCGAGAAGTAGAGCAGGTTACCCGCTGAGAGAGCATCATAAAGACCGTACGCCACAATCGTCCCCCAGTTTGCCGAAGCGACGGGGAATGACACTTCTGCCGTATTCGAACACTGGCCCCCCGAGGGGGCCCCGAAGATCGTCAACTGCCTGGCGTAGCTCCCCCCGCTCACCTCCGTGCCTCCCCCTGCGATCGAGGGTGCCGTGGTGAAAAGCGCGATGTACACCCCCAAAGGAGACGTGAACGCAGACCCTCGAAGGGTCGCGTTCAGAAGCGCATTCAAGAGAAATGTGCTTTTTGGCATCGAAGTCTTCGATGCCGTTATGTGATAAATGAAATCTTGAGGTTTTGGTCGGCGATGTTGGGCACCGCGACATCGTAGTCTCGAGTTACGATTTGAGGGACGGCTGCATAGGTAAAGGAGAGCCTCCAGAAACCCACCGCGTTAGGCCTCCATCGCGTGCTGTAAATCCCAGATCCCGGGATCGCCTCACTCCAATAGATGTAGCCAGAAAGTACTTGAGCGTCTGAAACTGCGGACCCGGAAATCGTGCCCCAAGGTTGCAAGACGTTGTTGAGAAAGACCTGGACTGGCACCTGGAAAGCAGTGAGCCCAGAAATTCTCGTGAAGTTGTCGTTCTGGAATATATCTACCAGATCAAAGGTCGTCTGGTTGTTTGGGACGAGCCTACAACGAAAGTCCACGGCTGCATCCCTCTCTTCTTACCGAATGTGGCACACGCTTTTGAGGCTTTTGATGTGGAAGGAATACGAATTGGCCGACACCTTCCCCGTATCGTTGATCCATCCCGTTGTCAGCTCGTCGATGTTCACGATGCTCGTGTCAAAAACAAACTGAACCTTCCCGCTCTCTGCCCTCTCCGTCCTCTTCAGGACAACACCGGCTGTCTTGAGATAGGCTGCAAAGTAGAGGTCGGAAGTTTTGAACTCAGGAGAAGCCCCAAGGGGGCTTGCATGTGTTGCCATTGGTGTCTCATCTAATTTGGGGGTTGAGAATTTCAGGTCAGAACGACGCGATTCGAAATGAATGAGTCGTACTTCACCTGAGCAAAGGTCGTCACCGTGCTGGCTCCGGCAAGGAGCGAAGCTGGAATGACGATTGATGTCGACGAGACCACACCCTGTGTTCCCCCTGTGTTCGTTGTCTCAATGACCTTCTGGACAATGGACTTCGAAATGGCACCAGACAGCTTCACCGTCACCGACTGCTGTTCGGAATTGCCCAGGTCAGTGCCCGTGATAGTGATGTCCCCCGCATTGGGGGTATCGAGATCCGCAGTCGTGATGACAGGCAAAGCTACTGCAAGGAGAGTCTGTCCGTCATCTTGGACGACCGTGATTGCTGCCCCGGCAGCAATCGCTGGACGACGAGAAGGGTCTGGGTTGAAATTCGCCGAAAGAAGGCCAGCGATGTTGCCCCCCTTGAAGCTCTGGATCGCCACATTGCTTTCGACGAACTGCGGAGCAATAACATCCGCAACAGCCTTCACCTGTGCAGCCGTAAGCCCATAGCTTACGGTTGAGAGAATCGTCGCCTGGCGGACATCGAGCGGCCCACCGACTGGGAGGAGGGAGGTAATGGCTGAAGCCACAGTCGGGACTGTGACCGTTCGAGCGGCGACACCCAACCCAAGAGCTGCGTTCGCCGTGGAACCGTTCCCGTTCGAATCGATCCCAATCGCAGCCCCAGCTCCGAAGGAAGCCGTTGTGCTGATTGCGAGACGAAGTGTGGCCGAAAGCCCGATAGACGTTGCAGCGAGAGCCGAGAGACCCGCCGTGACGAGAGCTGCGTTGATGGCCGTGATGAGCGTCCCGATGTTGGCGTAGACTGCATTCGCAATCGTGACCGTCGTGTACAGACCCGCTCCCGCCGTCCGGAGAAGAAGGGTGTGGTTCGTGTTGTCGATGGTCAGAGGGAACACGATGTCCGACGTGGAATCAATCGTCGCAGGGATCGCTGCGAACACCTTGGTGAGGGTCGTTGCATCCGGGCGAGCAATGTACCTCGTCTGCCCAGGGGGCTCGTTCGAAAAGTCGGTCTGCGAAGTCGGCTCGAGGTCACCGATGAAAACAGGCCCAGAGAGATCTCCACGAATTACACCGATACGCATCTCAAACTCCAAATCTGGGGGATTCCCAGTTACGTTGTCCCATCGGAGAGGCGGCCACGGGCCTCATCGTCTTTGAGGAGACGGAGAACTGCTCCGAAACTCCCGTAAAATCCAGCCACCGATCGAATGAACGTGAGCTGGTCGCCTCTCCAAGTGAAGGCCGCTGCTCGAACGTAGATACGCATTTGACGTATCGCCCGCATGTAGAGGTCTGCGCGATCAAGCGTCCGGAACTCCTCCGCGGCTGCCGAAACCGCATCGAACCGGTTTTGCATGTCGAGGAGGAGTTCCCGAACTTGTTGTAGGTACAGAAGATCTGTTGGCCTCCAACGACGTTCGATCCGTTGGAAGGCCGTGCCTTCCTGGTCGAGAATCCAACGGATGAGACGATAACGCACGTCACGTTCAGACCAGAGCGAAGGTGTTCGAGTTGTTGTCGTCAGCCTTGACTCTGGCAGAAGTCGATGTTGCCAGAGCACCACCGCCTCCAGACATCCCAGCGACGATGAAGCCCGCGTTGACGACCGTTTCCGTAATCGTCACGTTGCCCGCCTTGCCAAGGGCGTCGTTGACGAGACTGACAACGGCAGCACCTCCAGGTGAGGCAGTGATGCGAAGGCCAGCCCCCACGCCGTTGATCGCAGCGATGATGGCATCTCGGACCTGTGTCGCAGTGTCACCCCCCGTGAACGCAACGGCTACGTTGGCCCCTGTGACACCACCCCCAGAATCGAACTCGAAGACCGTCGCAGGGTTGATCCCGTCATCGAGCGTGAACGTTTGAGCGTCCACGAGACTCGCTCCCGCCACTGTCGTGATCGACCCCGTTGCTGCCACCGTGTTCGGGAAGAGAGCTGCGGGAATGACGATGGATGTTGCCGTAATCGTCCCCCCTCCAGTGATGATCTGTGCTTGAGTCAGAACGACAGCACCTTCTCCCGTGAAGGTCACCACAGAAGCATTCGGTGACAGAGACGTGAATCCCGTCCCTGTCAGGGTAACGTCACCTGCCCCAGGGGTATTGGCTTGGGCATTGGTGATGACTGGCGTCGAAAGGTCGGCAGCGACGAACTGCACAGTGTCGATCAGTCCCGCCAACTTGAGCTTGGAGATCTTCCCCTTGCCATTGGACAGAAGAACACGTTGTGTCTCCTGTAGGTCAATGTACCCTGCAAGGGTAGCATCGGTAGGCTTCGTTCGAGGCACGTAGCAAGGTTGCTTCGGTTCGTTCGCGTAGCCATCCCGCTTGTATGCCTTCGGGTCCGCCGTGCTCCCAAGGCGATGAACTTGCTTGTTGGGAAGCCCATCGTCGATGTCATCGACGAGGATAGCTCCGGTAACCGTTTGCTTGTGAATGAGTCGTAGCATGGTGCTCCTGACCCTAAGGTCTTCGACGGATCGGGGACATAAGAGGAAGCTCGATCAGCTACCTCGGAAATGCCTGTGTGAAGGTAGCCGAGAAAGCGACAACTCCACCCCCACCACGTACCCAAATGCTAGCATGGGTTCCGTGAAGGCTTTGGAATTGGGGTAGAGCACTTGGGGACAGTTTGATCTCTGCCCCTCCCTCTTCTGTTGCCACAAAAAGAGCATTGCTCCCATCCTCGTTATGAATGCTGATATCTTCCATCATTCGAGGCAGATCAATCTGAAGAGAGTCTGCAACGGCCGCTTGATTCGGGGCATTCCCATGAATCGTAATGATTCCCGTCCCATGGTTTGCAGAATCAGGGAGAATCATACCCCCCGCTGAACGTTGGGCTTCTGCGCCCCCAAAAGGAACCGTCCAGAATTGAAGCCAGAACGGTTGGGTGTCAGGAATGCTGTAGGTAGCCGGATCAAAAACAATCCGAACTTGCCTACCTGAAGTTGGCTGCCCCCCCACCACCATAGGATTGATCGCAGGGTCAAGGAACCCCACATTCGACGCACTGATGATTGTGGAGTACACGCCATCGAAGTTGGCTGCCCATTTGAGGCGATAGGTTTGTGTCCCATCAATCAGGGGCAACAACACATCGACCAGATTTGGGCGACGACGAATGACGGAAAAAGTTCGCTTCATCCTGTCTTCTCTTGCCTAACAAGAGGATTGTATGTTGAAGCGGCTGCTTCCCCAAGTTCGTTCCGAACGAACTTCTGTGTCTCTTTCCAGGTGCCCGTATCCATCCCCTCATAGTTGGGGATGAGACTGTTCTTGAAGACGTGATCCTTCTCTTTCTTCGCCAGGATCTCTCTCCGGCGAGCCCGGAGCTTGTTCTCCTTGATGGCCTTGCCCTGCCATCCTCCACTCTCACCATCCTTGAGGACGAAACTCACGTCTCCTGGGTTGAAGACAATCTCGACCTTTCCCTGACAAGTTGAGCACGAGAGGAGTTTCACCCCCAGCTTCACACTGTCGTAGTCGGAGAAGGACATTCGAATGACGGACTTCATCTCACAAGTCAGACATTGTGCATCATAGGTAGGCATCTGATCTAATTTCCTCTCATTTGGGTACTTCCCAGCTTCGGATGAAGGTGAGAACGGCCGCGACATGCTTGCAAACACGGTTCTGTCGTTCTGTGTCTACGACCTCGGGGGCTGAAGCTGTCCCCCTAGGTTTCCCATCCAAGTACCCTTCTTGTTTGGCGTGGTACTCAGGGCCCTGCCATTGCCAAGAAGGACACGAACAGGCGAACCGAAGATCCATCTTCGTCAACTTGACGACCTTGCTGGGACGTTCGGCTTTGAGCTTGACGACCTTCGACCCGTTCCCACAGTTGACTGCAAAGATCCAGCGGAGATTCCCTGCGTCAACTCTCTTGAGTGTCACTTTACACTCTTTGGATCGTTCTAGCGTTTTTTTCGAGAGATTGTTCTCGATTTCATTGATCCGTGCTGCGGTGAGAATCCTGTGCGGAGCCTTCTCCACAAGGTAATACCCTAGAACGATCTCTGCCGCGTTATGATGGTTTGGACGGCCATCTCGATAGGGGTACTTCGTTTTGGGGGAGGCATCTTGTTTTCCCCCTCCGCTCCACCCAAGCCCATCATGTTTGTCTGCGTTCTCCTCCCGATTGTCTCTTCCGGACTGATCGGTTTTGAGGAGGTCATCGGCGTTGTCTCGCCGATAGATTGACTCATCCTGACCCGAATCCGGGTCACGTAGGTCATCTTCCGGTTTATTGTATGTGGACTGTCCCGGGATTGAAGGATCAAGGGGTATACCACGCTTCGCCGGACTCCCACCTGGAAGCTTCGATTCCCCCATTGGGTTTCGATAAGAGTCGGCGAAGGGCATTTCCTACCCCACAAAACGGGAGACAACCCGCTTTACAAGAGAGGCCTGTTTTGATCCTGAGCCTTTTTCATAGACCCAATCGCTATGGTTTCCTCTCGTGGAACGAGAAAGGGGGTCGGGTCCAGTCAGCTCCCCATCCTTCACCATCTCTGAAAAAGCCTTGTAGAGGGGCAAGTCGTCAGGCTCAGACTCATCCCCATAGACTTCCTGGAACGTGAAGGGCTTGCCTTTTCGAAGGTACTTCCGAATGAGCGCCTTCAAATCGGAAGCCTTCCGATTTTCCCCCGTGCTCACTGTGCCACCTGTAGTTTCTTCATGGATCTGATCTCCGCCTTATGCTTCCGACCTTGTTCCCGTCGTTTCGCTCTACGAACTTGCTCATCAAGAGGAAGGTGAGCATCCCGAGAGATAGCTTTCACTGAATGTGCAAGCCTTGCTTTTCGTAGTCCCTCCTCATTAGCAGCTTGCCAAATGGGATCAGCATGCTGTTGGGGTGGTACTCCCCCGATTCGCACAGCTCTTGTGCTCTGACCAGCGGATCAAGATGGTCTTCGAGGTGTACCCAACGTACATCTTTGAATTGATTACGTTTGTGATTATGTACACGCACCCAGACACATCACCCTCTACTGATGCTTGTCTTTGACGACATTTTGATGGCGCTCCCACATGTCGGCAGCCTTCTGAGCATCCTCATCCGACATGCTGGGGTTGGCCTTCTGGAAACCCTTCATGACATCCTCCCGCGAACCCGCCTGAGAGAAGATGGCCGAGAGCATCGTCCCAGCATCCATCTGCATCCCGTCAGCGAGAACCCGACGAAGAACTCCCGCGAGCTTGAGACGCTCAGGGTTCTTCTGCTCACGGAGCGTCTTCGCAGCACTCCGGAAGAAAGCTGAAGCCTTCTTCGGGAAATCGGCAGAAGCCGTCCGATCCTGGCGTTCCAGCCCGGCGATGAGCTTCATCATCTCGGGTACAGGCAACTTGCCCGTGGTCTCAGTGATATGTGCCAGCCGGCTCAATTCGTCGGCAGCTTCCTTCGCGTTCTTCATGGCAGTGTCCCTTGGTGTGGTGTCCATTGGTGTTGGTAGTGAGGCTTTCTTCTTGATCGTGACGCCATCGAACTCGATGAGTCCTTTTTTCTTGAGGACATTGGCGGCGGATTCCAGTTCCTTGAAATGCCCCCGATACCCCCTGGCCATATCCGTGAGCATATCTGAATGCCCCGCTGGCCAGCTTTGCATCTGCTTGTTGAGATGCTCCTGTGCTTTGCCAGCTTCCTTGGTGATACCTTCTGTAGAGGGCATTTCCGCCGATCTCCTCTTGAGATATTGGAGGCGAACATCCTGAAGGACGTTCTCAAGCTCGTCAGCTTTCTCAGGTTTGAGATTTTGCTTGATCTCTTCGTAATCGAGACGAGCCGCTGCAAGAGCCGCTGCATCGAGGGCCTTGTCGAGTTTGAAGACTGTATCGGGGATCCCGTGAATCAGATGTCCAACCACCTCAAAGATTTCATCCCTATTTGGATGCTTATCAATGAGGTCCACACCCTCTTGGACAAATCTCTTGAGTTGGGCTGTTCGAAGACGAGCGTCCCCCAATTCCTCCAACAAGTATATGACAACCCCAGAAGCTTGCTTCTCCTGTGGAGGAGGTCTCATGCAACCATCGCCAGTCTCCATCACCATCGTCTTCTGTCGATGAAAAGGAGACTAGCGAATCAAGGTCACTGGAAAGCTTGGGGGAACTCGGAAAGAAGCATTCGCTTCATGTCATCGCCTTCCGCCGCGAATACCGCTCGAAGGACATCTGGACGATCTTCGTAATCGGCCTGAAGACGGGCGAGCCGCTTCCTCACCGAAACCGTGAAGTCATAGTTGTCCGGGAAATCGGCACACACCTGCTTGGCGACCATCTTCCGGATCTCTGCGGGAGCCTCTTGCATGACGACTCCTTGACCCACAGAGCGAACCACCCTGGCCTCTTCTTGTTGAGGCTGAGGCTGTTGGAAATCGCGCTGAGGACCATTCGTGGTGCGGAATGTGAGGCCTTCTTGAGAAACTGCTCCCTGGCGAGACGGAGCTGTGTCGAGACCCGAGAGGTCCATCGTTTCAGTCCCACCACCAGTTGTGACACGGGAGCGGAACCCCTCACGAGTTTCCAATGCGGAGTCCGCGACCCTTCCAACGACCCGGCTTCCGGACTCATCAACACGAATCGGTCGAGCAGGCATGGGTGCGTCAACGGCATACCGAGAACGATGCGCTTCCTTGTCCTGAAGATAGGCCTCGCGATCGTCGGGATGCATACGGTCGAGCATTTCCTCTTCAGTCATGCCTTCCCCAGGCTGGATCTGAACATTGTTGGCTCGAGCAATAGCCTCTCCTGCTCGCGTCAACTGCGTCGTGGGGATGCTCTGAGCATTCTCCCCCGCCGAACGAGCTGTCGCAAATCCTCGACGGACCTCAACCCCATCCTGGGGCTCGATCTGGAAAGACGACCCCGTAAAACGGCGACCCGGTTCAATGCTCGCGTCACGCGAACGTTGCGATGCTCGATACCCAGAGGTTGGCTGATTGTTGCGATCCTTCGTTCGCTGAGCATGCTCAGCAACGTTCCCCACCTCACGCTCGTCGATGTCTTCTTCGGTTGCCCGTGCGAAATTCGAGACGTTTGGCTTGAGCGGATTGCCCCCATCGGCTGCATGCCGCACCTGGATGTTGGCGGATCGCGGACGTTCTGCTGATGTATCGTTCTCGTCGTAGTGCTGGGCTCGAATGAGCCACCCCGTTCGAATGGCCCCACGAAGCTGCGGAGCGGCATACCTGGCTCCCGCCACATCCGCAGTCGTCCCGTCAAAGAACACATCCGTGCCCTTCGCTAGAGCGAGCGGCTGACCGTTCACTGTGTTGCCCAACGTGAAGTTGCGCGTCGTGATGAAATGAATGGGGTGTCCGTGTTGGTATTGGATCTGATCCGATGGCATCTGTCTTTTTCCTCCGGCGAGAGATGTGAGTCTCCACAGAAGAAAAACGGATGAGTAGACTATTACGAGAAGTTGATCGGGGAGCCTCTCAAGGTGTAGGAAGATCATGGACCCCACCAAGAAGTTCGTCGGCTATCACGACCCTGCTTCCCTCCCTGTCAAACGAGGAGACTTCGTGACCATCCTGAAGGGGACGCCTGTTCGAACGGGATTCAGCAAGAAGAACTGGAAACCCGCGGGCCGGACCTATAAGGTCAAGATCGACCACATCCTTCCCGGTTGTACGACCCGTCCCTATTCGTCTGAAGAGCCGGTCCACGAGTTCGGCCCTTCGATCCGTTGGGCGGGCTCGGGAGGCTACTGGTACGAGGCGGACATCAACGACATCCCGGAGGCAGTGAAGTAAGATGGAAAGCCTTTCCGCCATCGTCCGGCGCAAACTCCGGGAGGGGTTCACCCATCCCCAAGATCTGGGTCGAGAGGTTGCCAGGGTGGTCCCGCGCAACTGGAAGATCACGGTCTACGCAGTGATGAGGGCGGGGATCAGCAAGGGGGAGCACCTGGAAGTCTTCCAGGCCTTCTTCGAGGAGCAACGGCTGAAGCCCAAGAAGTGGAAGAGCAGGGGCTCGAAGAAGAACGGACACATCGAGGAGGAAGAGGATGACCCGGAGCAGCTCGACCTCGAGTTGGGTTGATCCTCAGGTGCCATTCCTTGTAGGATCCCTATGAACACGATCGTCTGGCACGACACTCCCGAGACGTTCTATCTTCTCTCCTCGGCTTGGGATGTTGCTGCGGCCAAACGGATTCTTCAGGCAAAGAAACGTCTCACGCTGAGTGTACTCAGTGTATCCGAAGTGGGGGAATTACTCCAGAAACCCGCAGTTCAGAACGAGAACGGAAGCTTCTCCTTCAACCTGGGAGTCCGTGTCGACTGGAAGCGAGCTGCGACTGAAGAAGTCGATCTGTCTGTCCCCGTGATTCTGGCGTACACAAAGCGGGGCTCTCTTCTCCCCATCGACGGCTACCACAGGATAGCGAAAGCTATCCTCAATGGAATTCCCACCCTTCCTTGTGTCTGCCTCACGAAGGCCGAGAGCAAGAAAGTGTCCCTCGCCTAACTTTCCCGCCATCTGTAGGATCCCTATGCACACCCAACGCAGCGTCTTCGTCAAGCTCCCCACCCCCAAGGCTCACAACAACTCGAATGCGAATGCACAGGGGCCTATCACCGCCATTCAGCTCATGACGGACATCGAGGAGGTGGACGGCAAAACGTTCATCACCTCGCTCTATTGGGCTGAGGACGGGGAAGATGCGGACTGCTTCATGGCCTTGTCGGACCTCTGCTCAGCCTTCGATTTCAATCTGAACGAGATCACGGACATCATCGCCCGAGCCCTCGTGGAGATAGCTGGCGAGGATCAGTGATGGAAGCTCCCCTGTGGGGTCGAGCCCATTACTTGAGATCTTCGAGCAAATGATCCCACATGGTGGGGTAGATCGGACGAGGTGGGGGTGGGGAAGTCAGCAACTTGTGCTGACTTCGAATTCGATCAAGCAGTTCGATCATCGTAACGAAATCAGGTGCGCCAAGTTCTTCTTTGGAGCATCCCGCCAAAATCGTTACCCCGAGAGAGATATCGTGACTTGTCCCCTCAAGGATTTCCTTGACCTCAAAGTCTCCTGAAAGGAGCAGTTTCTCACGGTATTCGAAACGTTGCCGAGTCGGATAAAAGAAGGACTGAGCTAGCTTCAGGCGACCTTCGGGTGTCGCCATGTACGTCGTCAATATTTGCTGTTTGAGTTCTTCATCCATTCACAGCTTCTACACCGGAATCAGTGCCCGTAGCCGGTTTCCGTCCGGTACAACGGGTTACCTTCCCATTCGTAGGCGGTCTGCACGGAATTGATCTTGACGTATGGTCTCCCCCCGTGCCCCATCTGTGGGTTCTTTTTCATTGGGGGACCAACGAAATCTCCAGGCTCCGCCATGACCTTTTCCGACCCTGTGCTGTGACTGACGACCCGAGAACTGATCTCTCGGATCACAATCTGCTTGTCCCCAACAGCCGTCACTTCATAGAAGTCGACGTTCGTCTGATCATACCCCCAAGAGGAGTAGAGGATATCCCCCTTCTCAAGGGAGTGCTTGAACTGCTTCTTATCGTCTTTGCGCTTCGCCTTTTCGGCAAGCACGCTCTTCCGTGTCTCGATCGTCTCTTTGATCGTAGTATTTCGAGACTGTTCGGATTGGAAGCGGTAATTCCAGAGGGGCTTGTTGGACTTCCCTTGAAACGCAATCGCGTAGTATTGCGTCTTGCCCCCCACCTCAACCTCATACGCCCAGATAGCGAGGTCTGTTCCCTCGGGCTGAAGAGGGGGCTTGTCTCGTACTTCTTTGGGGACGCGGAATTCACGAGGGATGGCAGGGAAACCCGCTTCCTTCCCCCATGATCCATAGAGGATGTTCCCTACCCCCTGAAGAGCTTCGGCTGCATCCTCTTGCTGTATCTCAGAAGCAAGATGAGCAAGGCCTCGAATCGCTCGAGTAAACGCCTGGAGAGATTGTGCCTTCTCCTGTGAGGCAATTCTGGAAAGATCCTGCGAAATGCTGGCTCCCCATTTCGCAATTGTCTCTCCGCCTGTGTGCACATTCCATCGAGGGTCGTTGTTCGGGATCATTTCAAGTCCTCGTAAGTAAACAGAAAACAGACGATTAGCAAAAGAAAAGGGGCCGACTCCTCTCGGAATCAGCCCCTTTCCAACTCATGCCCCTAGGTCAGGGGCGGTGACGATCAGAAGCGCTGAACGACCACGCGGGTGAGGGCCTTGGGGTTGAACGCCCCGATGCCCACGTTCTGGAAGCACGAGAACCCGATGGTCCGCGCCTTGGGGTCGTCGGCGCTGAGGACGGTCAGCTCCGTACGAACCGGGAAGCGGCCGAAGTTCTCCGGCTCCGCGCAGATGTACACGAACCCAACCGGGACCAGCCGGCTCGTGATGATCTGTGCACCCCAAAGAACGGCCTGGAGACCGGTCTTGAGGAGCGTGGCCTGGCTCTCGATGTCCAGGATGTCGCGGCCGAACTTGCGGATGTCCGCATAGTCGACAGCGTTCATGTAGATCCGGGCGACCCGGAGATCGTGACGCTCGATCTCGGCGAACGCGTCCGCGAGGACGGCCGGAGAGATCGGGGCAACCACGGCCACGTCGGGGTTCGACTGGCCAGGGAGGGTGTCGAAGCCCGAGACCGCGATCGAGTCGAGCACCGTGAAGACACGCTCGTCTTCAGCGGCCTGGATCTGTGCCTTGGCAAGATCCTGGGATCGCTCGATGAGATCGAAACGACGCTCCTTGATCTGCGTGAGCGGGATCTCCGGGTTCGATGCGATCTCGAACAGCGGGAAGATGACCCGGCGCGGCTTCTGGATCGCGAGGATGTTCTGTCCTTCCTCGCCGACGACGAAGGCCGTGACATCCGGATCCTTGTCGTAGATGGGGAGAGCCCCATCAGGTAGCTGTTCGACGAGGAAGGTCTTCCTCCCGACAGCGGTGTAATCGCGACGCAGCCGAAGGGGCTGGATCATCGATGCAGCGAGCTTTGCACGACCTGCGGCCGTCTTGATGTACTCGCTGATGATTTGCTGCTTCAGCTCGTTGGAAACCTGGTTCATGTTGTCCTCTGCTCCTCTCTTCAGATCCGCGTGTCGATCACGAGGAGCGCATTCGACGCTTCTGGGGCCACCTTGACGATGCCCAAGAGTGTCACGTAGGGAAGCGAGCCTTGCCCCGCGACGTTGTACTCGTAGGCGTCTGCAAGCACGTTCGTGACGAGACCGTTGACGCTTGCATAGACGGGATCCCCAGAACTCCAGGTGATGGCACCGCCGGCACCACCCCCGAGTTGGACCTTCGTCTCATAGACGGCGAGCCCGAGAGTCGCTCCGACTCCGGACAGGTACGGGCCGCGGGTTCCCGCGACACCAGGGGTGTTCTCGAAAGCATTCCCGAGAGCATCATTGATGAAGAACCCGATGGGCTTGATCTTGGCGTCATAGGCGCCGCCGATTTTGACGGGGCCCCCATGAAACCCGTTACCGAAGTCGTAACGCGTGAAGGCAATTGTGCCTCCCAGAACACCCAGCTTGGAAACGGAAGTGAGGGTGGAGGACTTCTGCGTGATGACGACGGGAGGGTTTGCCTGGGTGAACGAGTCCGGCGTCAGAACACCCACAGCATTGCGGGTAATGACGTTGAGCGGTTGGACGCGAGCCGAGGTTTCCTTGAAGTCACCCGAAGACTGTCCGCCGATAGCGAAGGCTGCCATTTGTTATTTGCTCCTTGGCACGTTGGCGTTGTTCGAGTGTTTGATGCGATGCATATTTCGCCGTGAGGCGTAAGATCCCGAGAGGGATCAGGAACCCATGTTGAAGGCGGAACGAACATCGGGAGCCGAAGGCCAGAGAGCCGCCAGCTTGTCGATCTCGCCACCACCTGAGCGCCCAGCCGGAGCCGAAACGCCACCACCGACCCGAGAGACTCCTTGCGAAGGACGCGTACCCACGGTACGTGTCGAAGCAGTACGGCCCATGCCTGCTTGCTTCTCCTGGCCTTGCTGAGCCTGTTGAGCCTGCTCAGCATCCTGCGTCTCCTCATTCGAGAAGAGAGTCTTGAGGACATCGTCCTCCGGTCCAAGCTGGACTTCGCCGACATCCATGGGCGAAGGATCCAACTCAATATCGGATTCAGACATCTGTCCCTGTCCAGGGACGCCACCCATCAGCTCATCGAGGAGAGCATCGTCGGAGAGCATCTGTTGCTGAACTTGCTGCTCAGCTTGCATCTGCTGTTGGACCTGCTCAGCCTGTTGCTGCATCGGAGCCTGCTGGCCCGGAGGCATCTGTTGGTTGGCCTGTGTCTGCTTCTGCTCCTTGTCCTGCTGGCCCTGTTGCTGATCATTGGCCCTGTGACCCTTGAGAGCTGCCGTGACCGCTGCCGTGACCGCTTGCTGAAGCTCCGCCTGTGTGACGGGAGCTGCGGAGGGCGGAGTTGAGGTCACCTGAGCTGCGGGCTGTGCAGGAGCTTGGACGGGGGGCGCAGCCGGAGGCGAACCCATGGGGGCCTGATCCGCCTTCCTCTGTCCTGCCATCACCTGCTGTTGCTGGCCTTGTTGCTGGGCCATGCACTGCTCGAGAGCTTGCTTGGCCTGCTCAAAGTCCCCTGCCTCGAGAGCAGTTGCAGCCTGTTGCTTGAACTGATCCACCTGTTGCTGAGCCTGCATCTGCTGCTGTTCGGCAGTCGGGAACTGGCCACCAGGGAACTGTGACTGATTGCCGAGCTTCTCCGAGATGGTGTTGTAGGTCGTGATGAGCGCGTCATCGGGCATATGCATGAGCGCAACAGCCTGATCTTCCACTGCCGTCTCAGGAGCGGTGTTGCCAAGCATCAGCTTGGCGAGCTTCACCGTAAGGTCGGCCTTCTTCGTGAGGAACTTCTCATCCATGTTCGCCGACTTCTCCGAGTGGGTGTAGGTCTCAGGGCGCTTTTCGGGCATGCCGATCTCGTCCCGCTTCGTCTGGCCACCGGAGTACTCGACATCCCAGGTGTTGGGCTTGTGAATGTCCTCAGCCCACGAAGAGGGATCCCCATTCACATACGCATCCGCTTTGGGTTGCTGTGAATGATGATCCTGGTTCATAGCCCTGGGATCCTCAGCCTGCTTGTTGGCCGAAGCCTGCTTGATTTGCTCGCGATTCCAAGTGGTACGTGCGCGCATGTTTGTGATTTCCTCTGGTGACTGCCTAAGAGGGAGTCGTCTCGGCGTACCGAGCAATCGCTCTCAGTACAAATATAAACAGAATCATGCACCGAATGAAAAGAGTTGCCCCTTGACGAGGAGAGCCCTCTTTTCATCTTGGGTCGGATTCCGACCCAAGACACGACGGCAAGCCGCCATGTAGTGCTCTTCATTGCGGTATCTTGACGTACCCCCAACGGCCACCACCGTTCGATAGATTCGCCCCTCACCCGCCATGATTGTTCTCTTCCCCGCAAGATCCACAACCCTCGAAAGGGCTAGGATCTCTTTGCTCGTCAGAATACGAGCAGCCTTTACGGCTTCCCATCCCCCTGCCTTCAGATAGATCATACCCAGAAGGATCTTACGGGCAGATGTCCCCTCCCCAACCGTTGCGACGACCGCTTTGGCCATCTCTTTCCAAACAGGATTCTTGAGGGCGGATTTGATAAGGGTGTCGTTTTGATTTGGGTCGTGAGGCTTTGCCTCATCCTTCCCCATTTCTCCACGAACCTTCTCGACAGCCTTCTCTCGAAGCTGACTTGCGAGATCATCCACAGCCTTGTCGAAAGGGCTCTTCTCTGGAGCTTTCGCGGGGGGAGATCCTTGTGTCTCCTCATCCCCATATTGCCCAGTCCGAAGTTGGTAGGCAGCCTTCTGGAAAAGGTCGGGATCCGCAATTCGGGGCCCCTGAAGAAGTGCTGCCTGTATCTGATTCTTGTGGTAGGCCGCTTCTTGTGGTGTGAGGATGTTCCGAAGAACTGCTCCCGTGAAAGCCGGGTTTGCCACCCAAGACGCCTCGATAAACTTGACACTCCCAGGTTCTTCTGAGATGTGACCACAGAGTTCAGCAATCTTTCGCTTGTTACCAAACTCGTCAATCCACTCGTTACCCTTGGCGTACCGGATATGCGGGCAGAGTTGGGACTCGTCATAAGCAACGTTCCCACATTTCGTACAGAGCGTGAATTCAACCTGACAACCCATCGAAAGGGTTTGCAGTTGCCCGCTTGTGATCGCCGAAATGAGCGGACGATGCTGACGATTCGTCGCTACGAGGATGTCAACATAGATCGAATCCCCCAGATCCCTTGCCGCCGCGTCAATGATCTTTCCGCGGGACATCTCAGGGATTTGGATGTGCTCGACGTAGTTCTCCCCCCCGATGAACGTACGGAAACAAGAGAGAAGAAGCTTCCTCTCCCAGGCGTCATGGTTGTTGTTGATGAACTTTGCTGTTTTGGGGGAGATGAGCCAATCGGAATACTTTCGATTGATCTGGAAACCATCCACGACTTGCTTCCCAAGAGGCACCTGGCTCGACTCCGAATCGACGGAAGCGATAATGGTGCAATGGGAGAGCATGAAATCGTTTGGGCTGTACTCCTGAAAGACAACCTTCGACGCCGCTCGATCCATGAAAGGATTCGTCTTGAGATCTCGGATCTCTTCCCACCCAGAGAACTTGATGTCTGGCTTGACAACCGAAGCATTGGCGTATCGGAGGAAGGCCATGGTTATTTCTTGAGTACAACCTGCATCAACTGCTTGTTTACAGGACTCAGAGTGTTCCCGTTGAGCCCAACACTATCCATGGCGAATTTGAGGTCAAATAACGCGCCATTGATGAAGTGACATGCTCTTTTGAAGTCTGCGGACTGAGCTTGAATTGAAGCCTTCTGTGCGTTGTCCGCGAACGACTTGATCCCTCTAGCGAACGCTTCCTTGTCGACAGTACCCTCTGTCGCCTCCTTGTTCAGAGGCTCTTCTTTCCAGAGAGCACTCGAACGGTCTTCCTCGGCACGGTCGAGCTTCTGCCGAAGATCCCGCATCTTCGATCGAAGACCATCTGCTCGTCCGAGCTGGCCCGCTTCCTCTGCCTTGGTAGCCTGAGCCCTGAGCTTTTCGATCTCTTTCTCGATGCGGGCCATCTCTTTGGCCAAACGCTCCGATTCAAGATCGACGGCTTGCTTGTAACGTGCAACTACCTGTGAAACGAGATCCATACTCACCACTCCACAGGTTCGCCACCAGGGCCAAGAAGATGTTCTTGCTTGAGGAGGAAGAGATCTTTGGGACAAGCAAAGAGCCGCATTCGGGATCCCTTGTCCATCTTGTAGGTCGTCTTCCGCATCTTCGTTCCGCACTTTGGGCAGAACGGCTTTTTGCTTGTGTGCTCTTCGCTTGTGACTCGGTACTGTCTGTTCTGAGCGACCCAGTAGGCAGCCGTCTTCATCGCATGCTGTTGAATCCGAAGTTCCGTCAGGTTCGAAGCAACCTGGTAGAACATCTTCACCTCGCTCCGAATCACAGAGTCATCCACGGTCGAAGCGTACCTCGACCACAATTCGTCGTAGGCAGCCACATCTGTGGCTTTCTTTGCCCACAAAAAAGCTAGCTCCCTGTGGAACTGAGGAGGCACCTCGAGCGTTCGCCAAGGACCCGAAGAGGCAGCCTGCTTCTGTGTGTCGTGGGAAGAATACGACTGATTGAGTGTCGGGGGGAGGTACTGTGCCAGTCGGGGATCGACTCGAACAATGTCATCTGGAAACATACGTTCATTGGCATAGGGCCACTGAACATCGATGACTCCCAGACCCTTGTGAACGGTTGTCACCTTCCCCATGAATGGAGACAAGGATAGACCCCCAAGGCCGGGGACAAACCGTTGAACGGTATCTCCGACCTTGTACTCCTTTGCCAGGGCCCAGTAGTCGATCGTCACGTAGATTTCACCTGGGAGCGATCAGTGACCTGGAGCCAGCGCCCGACCGTTCTCTGCCTTGCCGTGAATCACGGCAGAAGACTGGTCATCGGCGTAAGCCCGCATGTAGGGCTCGTCACCCTCCGTCTGGACGGGTGCCATGGGGTTCTTGAACGTCCCCATGTAGGGCTCATCGCCCTCCTTCTGAATGACCTCGGCCTGGCGTCGAACAAACGACTCCTTACCGAAGGTGTCGATTTCGACAGCATCCGCCGTCGCATCGAGGGTGTTGACCATCTCCTTGGCCTCTTCAAAGGAGAGCGCCAGACTGGCGTACTTCTCCTGAATCAGCTTGGCGATCCGATCAATTCGCCCAAGATGGGCATCGGCTTCTTTGGCTGCAAACTTGAAAACACTCATGATTGATCTCCGGTTGCGTCTCGAAACTGAATCAGCCGAGCTGCTTGATGGTTTGGAGCACCGGCATGAGCGCGTTCCGAATCCCCGGATTCGCCTTTGCCGCAGTGAGCACAGAAGCCTTCAGCGAACGGTAGGCTGCCGCTTGCTTCTGTTGCTCCTTGTCCTGCTCTCCCTTGTCCTTGTCGTCATCCTTCTTGTCGCCCTTCCCCTTCATGTGCTCCAAGAACTGGGGAGGCACCTGACCCGCCTGCTTCTGCTGCTCTTGGCTCTGTTGAGCCTGATCCTGTTGCTCATCCTGAGCCACATGATCTGCAAGACCAACAAGATCGTAGGCGACCTCGGGATGCGTGGTAGCGATGTCAGAGGCGAACTTGCGAATTTGGACGGATGCGTTCATAGGTTTCTCTCCTGTTCGAACATAAACGGAATCGTGTTTTGGGGAGGCTGTCTTCTGAGGAGAAGTTGCCTCTTGAATGAGTTGTCTTGCGAAGTGGTCCAGAGTTGAGAATCCTACATCGCTCTCTTGGTATTCCTTCCCACCTTCGAAAACGTACAGCGTGAAGTAGCCGTGCTCACGGCAGAACACAGTCTTCCGGCCGTACTTCTTGGCGTAAATGTTCGAATACCAGTCCTGTTTCGTCATCTGGCGAAACTTTGCCAAGCCCGAACCATCGAGCTTCTCCCACCCAAGTTCCTTCAACTTGGTGTCGGAATCGACCGCGGCATTCCGAACCGTCAACAGAGTTTCCTCTTCAGACTTCCCTGCCAACCTGGCGAGGAGCTGATTGTAGAGCTGAGGATGAAGCCCCACCGAATAGCGGCCTTCCTCATGATCCCGGATTGCAAGGTCGAGAGCGGCTCGGAGCTGTGTGTCTCGCTCGATCCCCTCTATTGACTTGGAAAGGACGGGGGCACGAAGCCACTCTCGGGCTGCTTTGAGGATCGCAGACTCGTCCTTCTCATCGAGGTCTCGGGCATGCACCTGCGTCCACTTCGGGTACGGGGCAAAGCCTTCCTGCCCTGGAGGATAGGGTTCCACCCCCCAATAAACGGCAAGCTTTTCTGTAGATCCCATCGTCATTCCCCTTGAATAAGAAGATGCTTGACGCTTCTGCTCCTCCCAGAGTCGTTCACGCTCTTCTTCCAGGTCGTCATCAACCAACCCATATCGAGCTGGCTTCGCTGGGGGGTCAGGCAGGGTCGGCTCGGGAGGTAGCTCTGGCAGATCCGGCAGATCAAGATCCAACGGAGGTTTCGGGGGTGTCGGGGGCTTTGGAGCCTCGGGCAATCCCTCCGTTGGAGATGCTCGATAACCCTCTTCCTGTGCATCTTGGAGCGTTTTTTGGACCAGCTTTTGGTGCCGGATCTTCTCCTTGATGTACTTCCGATACTCCTTGTCGTAGACCTTCGATTCTTCCTTATATTGGTCGAGGGTCTCCTCATGCTTCGATCGAAGCTTCTCAACAATCTTGTCGTGCTTGTCGAGTACCTTTTGGACATCCTTTTGGTATCGGCCCAGAACTCTCTCGACCACCTTCTCATGCCGCGAGGATTCAGCATCAAAAAGCTGCCGTTCGTACATGTCGACGTGCTTCCGGACATGGGGATACTTCTCCGGATTCAATGTCTGAACATGTTGAAGAACACGGTTACGGAAGGCTCCGGCGGGATCTTGAGTGATCGCTGTGGGGGGATACAGTCGAGATCGATCGACAAGTAAACGACTCCCTTCAACAATCCCCCTAGCAATATCCGTGGGGCCTTGATGCTCAGAGATATGAGAAGGAGATTCCGGGTTTAGATACCGTTCCCGAGCCGTTTGATAGTCTCGTGCCTGGAAATAGGCCACGGCTGCACGTTGGGCTGTTGGATCATTCTTCGTGAATTCGAGAACGCTCTTCACTGCATTGGGAGTGATCTTCTCTTCACGTCCCTCAGCAACGACCTTTTCGTAGATTTTCTTGGCAAGCCCTTTCGATTTCTCTGCGTCCTCCTCAGGATCGGCGGGCTCCCCTTCTTTCGGAGGTTTCTGTTTCAAGAGAAACGCTGAAAGGAAGTCCGCAAGTGCTGGGGGGGCTCCGAGATGCTTGTTCAGGGCTCGGGTCACACGATCGTGAGTCGCGAGACTCAAAGCAATCGTTCGATTCCGATGCTGAGCAGCGGTCTCTGCCTGTTCGTCCGGCAGCAACTCCTCGAAAGGTTTCTCCTCGCCCGCATGATCTTTCCCCATCTTGGGGGGAGGGATCTTCGTTGGATCATCCTGAAACCATCTCTGAGCTTCGCTAATGAGCTTCTCTGCACCCCGAGGGCCAACATCCCCCATTCGAGAGGTGTGGTAGGTTGCCAGAATCTCACCGACATCATCCGGATGAAGCTGCGCGTCAATGAGCCGATCACGCATCTCTCCTCGAGGAAGAGTCTCAAGAATGGCCGAACGAGAGGCCATCAATTCCCAGTCCTCAGGCTTCCTACGCTTGGGTTCTGGAATCTTCCCCTTGGGAGACTTTGGAGCTTCTTTCTTGGGGGGCTCCTTCTCCTTGGGTGCTTCCTTCTCGGACTCTGGAGATGAGGGCTTCTCGACCTCCTCAGGCTCGGACTTGTCCTCTGGAGGTGCTTCAGGAGGCGTCTCTTCACCCGAGGAGCCAGCCTCGGGTGACTCTGGCTTCGGCTCCTCCTTGGGCTTGGGAGGGTTCTTCTGCCCCTTCTCCAGAGCCTTCAAGAGCTGGCCCAACGTCGTCACACCCTCAGGTAGCGGACGCCCTCGAAGGATCGGCCCCGCGGGGAAATCCGGTGTGCTTCGAGCTAAGTAGCCGGCTCCCTGTGATGAGGGATTGAGCAGATCCTTGAAGATTGACTTCAGCTCTGGGTCCTCGGTCGCTGAATCCCAGAGTTTCTTGCCCTTCTCGTGATGAGCATGGTCCTCTTCCCCCCATGCCTCTTCAGCACCCTCTTCAGGGAGAGCGTATTCATCCGACTTCTCCTTGAGAGTCTTCGGTTTGACGTAGGTCGTTTCTCCGGTGTCCTTTCGAACGACCTTGACCTTTCCGTCTCCCTTCGCCCCTTCCAGGAATCTCGTCAGAACACGTACGGATCCTCCCACATCCTTACGGTTGAGGGATCGGTCCTTATCCTCGCCTTCCCCTGGCTCGGAATGAATGGTCTCTCGCTTCCGGTCATGTCGGGAAGGCTTGATCTTTGGCGCAGGTCGGACGAGACGTTCGGCCTCATCCTCCTCGCGCTCGTACGTGTCCTTTGTCGACAACCGAAGCATCACCAGAGCTTGTTCATAGGTACGCTAGTGGTGTAAGGGGATGCATGCCGGAATTCTTCTGCACGACATGCATTCCAGAAGTCTGTGAAGCGTATACGCTGGGGTGGATCCCTCCCAAGCTGTGTACGGGCTGTCATCGAATGGTTTGGGACTATCGGGAAGGGATCTTCCCCACTGTGATCCCTTCCCGATTCCAAGAGACTAGAAGCGACCCTCTTCCTGTGGAGCCGGAGTGAACTCAAGAGCAGGAAACTCAACCCTGGCAGCGTTTGATGAGCCTCTTCGAAAAGTCCACAGGCTCTCCTCCAGATTCGAAGACAATCACGTGATGAAGGGGGAGACGATCTCGATTGCCTCCCCCAAGAGTGACTTCTTTCCCTGGCAAGGTCCCATACTCAGTTGCGGAGAAAACCCGTACTTTCAACCCTTTTGTAATTGAGAGTACCTCCCCCGCGTTCGCAGCCTTTACCCCACCCATCCCCCCATAGATGAGTTTGTCTCCGACCTTGATTGTTCTACCACAAGCGTCTTTCATCAGAACCGGCCTTCTGTGGGTTGAGGAGTGAACTCAAGCTTGAGGTACTTCGCGATCTTTTCGGCCACATTCGTCGAGCCAACGATCTTCTCGGCCACGTTCGTGTAGATGCCTCGCGTTACCTCGTTGAACACGGCATCGTTGACCGTGAACATGTCCTTCTCGAGCTTCGCCTTGATATCATTCGCGTCGAGGTTGAGCAGCTCCAAGATGGTGTCGATGGGCAGCGACCCCTTCGTATAGAGGTTGAACATCGCGTCGAACGTGTCCTGGCTATCCCGGAGCGGAAGTCGAGTAAACGAAAGCCTTGGGTAGAGAACGACTTCATCTCCCCACTCATCCTTCTCAACGAAGCCCATCCGCCGAGCAACGGGCATGAACAGGTTGTCTTCGACGTACTCCTGAAGAATTTCACGAAGGAATAGATACCTCGTGTTCATGATCTCAAGCTTGAGACGGTCACCTGAGTAGAGGGACTCCCCAGAAAGCAAAGCTTCGGTAATACCCAAACCCGAATAGAGTTGCTTGTCCGTGATCTCGTACTCTGCCGAGAGGTCGAGTAGACGATCCTTGGACCCCATCTCCTCCCAGTGGATCTCGTAGTTGGCGACGATCGAGTAGTCAGGGTCGACGAGCGACAAGTCAACCTGCTCTCGAAGGTCTTCAACATCTGCTTCGGAGATATCCTCTGCCCAAACAACACGTTTGGGTGTCATCGCTCGGCTTGCGATCTGTGTCTGTGCCTGGCGAAGCTTCTCCTTGTAGTAGAGTGTCCTCAAACAACGATCGAGGATACTCTGTCCAATCTCTTCTCCAGAGAGATTTCGACTCATCAGAAGGTAGACGAAAGATCCCTCATCAGGGTCGGTGCCCAGGGGAATGAGTCTCCCCTCTTCAATGTGCGCCCGAACCTCTTCTGGGATTTCGTTTGCCATCTCCTCAGCTTCGGGATCCCCCATACGAGCTTGCTCGATGACGGCACGATCACGATCAGAAGGAATCAGCTCAACACGGCACTTATCCGAGAAAGACCATGACGTGATTTGTACTTGGTCGATGGGGATAATGAGCAGGCGATCCCAACCCCGGTAATGCTTCTGGTAATAGGCGAGTTCTTGTGCCTCACGATCGGGACGTTCGATCCAAGCATTCTCTTGCTGTTCGATCGCGTTTCCGTCCTCATCCAGAACACTGTTGGTAGCGATCTGCTGATCGTACCCGATCTCTGAAGGGATTTGAACTTCTGAATCCTCTGCAAAGATGGCTACTGTCCCATCGAGCCAGAGATGACGAACCGCCATGATGAGGCGCTGGAAGAGTTTGGTGCGCTTGCACATCTTCTCGAACTTCGAGAGAATGAACTTCCCGTAGGCCTCGGGGCTCTTGAATCCCTCCGGAGCAGTCGTTGGCTTCGGGGCGGCCAACCGGACTTTTGAGAGAGGTAGCTCGGTATGGACATCGATCGCTTGCCCAACAATGGGATCGGTGTTGTAAAAATGCCTGTAGATCTCCCGCTTCTCTCGGATCGATTGAGGCAGCTCGAGGAAGTCGGTCGACATCTGGGGCGAGAAGGATTGCTGAGCCCCAGCTTGAGCAGTGTTCCCTCCCCCAATTCGATCTACAGGGAAAGAGTTCGCCGTACGCACCATCCGATGTTGCCGTCGAGCCTCACGCTCATTTGGAGTGAGGCCCCGAGTACCCCCAGGACCCTGAGCCACATGGGGCATAGCTCCACGGACGCCCGTCGACGAAGGCGAAAAACTGGTTGTAGTGTTGGAGATTCTACCTGGAGAAGGCATCGTTCACTATCTCTCCACCATAAAGGGATACAAGTTCTTCCATCGACGCCTCGGACATCCGTACTGTGGGAGACGGGGATTCAGGTATCACCGGGGGCTTGGGTTGGTCCTCTTTTTCAGGAGTGCGTTCAAGCACGCGATCTGTTCGTGCCATTCGTTGAACCCCCTGACGCAACGATCCCGCCATCCTCGCCCAACCGTTTGCAAAGACGACGAAGGGAGTCGTATCCTCGGGTTCAGTCTCCCCCGGCCGAGCAATTTGTCGTCGCCTTGCTCGACTGTATAGGGTCAAAGACAAATTTGTAATTCGGAGGGCACTTTGTTCTATACCCTCCGAAAGACTTCGGATCTCTCTGATAATCTCGTCAACTGGCATGTGTGCAGGATTTTGTGCCATGATCTCTCACATGCTAGTTTGAATTCCAACTTGGAATTGATTGCTTGCCTTCGGAACCTGAGCAACAAACCCTGTGAAGAATGCAGGGGCAAGGGGGTTGCCCGAAAGGGTCAGTTCATCTTCTTTTGTCCACAAACCTCGAAGGGAGAGGTAGAGGATGTCATGGGACTGGTAATTGAGAGGGACAAGAGGTCCAGCGAGACGACTGGCGTAAGTGTACTTTTCATATGCCAGAGTGCTGATCAACGCTCTCCCCACCATCATTACGGCTGTGCCATAGACGAGCTGATTCTTCGTCATGGCTGTGTAACGATCAGCCATCTCATCCGACCCCCAAATCAAAAAACCCCCGTACAATCCCATCGAATACGTTATAACCCGATCATCTGTATCCGAATCGACCCACTGTACACCCTGACCCCCAATCCATCCCCCTTGGATCATTGCTTCAGAAAGCGTGACCATATGCGTATCTCCCTTGAGGAAGATCGTACAGTCTCGCCCTCGAACGATGTCTAATCCTCGAAAGATGTCCATGTCTTTAGATTGAGGTTTGGAGGGTTAGATAGTCCCTCGTTGCGGGACTCGGATGCTTGACGACGTAAGCAATGTAGAGAGTATTCGGAGCCCGGGGGTCCCCAGAGAGCGTCCACTCGTCCTGTGGAGTGAAGTATCCTCGGAGAGAGAAAGTAAGACGTGCTCCAACGCCGTACACATTCTCTACCAAAGGTCCCCCACCTACTCTACTCTCATAGGTGTATTTCTCAAAAGTGATGGTGGAGATAAGCCAAGATCCCGTACACAGGATCCCGTACTTGTAGATCGTCTGCTGCCCTGTCATCGAGGTGAACTGATCTGACGACTCGTTCGATCCCCAAAGAAGGAACCCCCCATAGGTGCCATCTGAATAGGTCACCATGAAGGTGTCATCAACGGCATCTACCCACGTTACGGCTTGTCCCCCAACCCATCCCTGAGACGCCATTGCATCATCGACCAGAACTGGGTTTGCACTCCCAGTTCTGAATACGATAACGTCGCGTGTACGTTCAGGTTGCATGTTAGATCGACACCTGTATGGTCATGTACCAATTGCGAGAGGCTACGGGACGTTGGATAACAAATCCGATGAAGTAAGTGTTCGCACCTCGGGGGTCTCCGGAGAGCGTCCACTCATCTTCCTTCGTCCAATACCCTCGCAACGAGAAGACCAAACGATCACTTGCATGATAATCGAGAGGTACAAGAGGACCCGCCATACGACTTGCATAGGTGTATTTCTCGAATGCAATCGTCAGGATGACCCAATTACCCGTCCCCATCACAGCGAATCCATACGCTGGTTGGTTCCGAGTCATAGCCGTGTAATCGTCTTCCTTCTCGTCTGACCCCCAGAGAAGGAACCCTGCATACAGACCGTCCGAATAGTCGACCTTGAATTCTTCGAGGCCGGGGTCGACGTACTTCACCCCTTGTCCCCCCTTCCAACCCCCAGAGATCATACTCTGGGTAATGGGAAGAGTGACGGTATCCCCCTTCATGAGGGTGTAACAGTCTCGGCTGCGTGGGATTTCAGGCATCAGATGATCCTATCTGAATGCTTTTTTCGTTGTGGCATCTGCCCCCAAGCAGCAACGAATTTCTTGAGCTTATCAAACTGTTCTACATCCCCATCGCCAATGCCTACCCAAGAACCTCCACTCGAACGGAAGGCTGTTCGCATGGTGATGTAGTCATCGGGTTCTGCGATCATGTCCTCAGACAACATGTGATCGATCATCTGCCTGATGACACGATTCGCAAAAACTCGGGGAGGATCAGGGCGATCGTTCATCGACTTCTCATCCGAAGCCCGATACGCTTCGGGACCATTCGTTCGGAGAAACCACCATGATAACGTGCCCGAGAAGCCTGGTAACGTGCGAGGCTCATCCCCGAACCTGTCGTTGCCCGTGACTCTGTGGGCCCCAGAATGAGCCTAGACTTCGAAAGTCTCTGAGTCGAAAGCCACACAGCCCGAGTAAACGCATCGCTCATATCGTCGTGAGACCCGGCTGTCTGTGGAGCTGAAACAGAAATGATATTCCGGGTTCGTTGTTCGGCTTGGAGACTGAGAAGCTCTTGAATGAAAGGGGAGTGGCGATGTCCGTCTTTCGGGAAATCGTACAACTTGAGTCGTCGATCGTACATCTGGAGCTTCGTGTTCTGGTAGATCCTACTCCCTAGATCTGCCGTGAAGTGCTCCGCCGTAAACTGACCCAACCCCATCTTCTTGAGATGTTGTTCGAGAGGTTGTCCGTGTTGCTGATCGAACATGCCTTCAGAGATGTAGAACCTTCTTGAAAGAGCATGGATCCATTCTGCAATGGCATCAAAATCAAGACGATCGACCTTTGCCAGCTCTCGAGCATACGGCGTGGGGTATTGGAGTAGATGGGGGTTCGAGACCTTCCACTCCACTCCTGCACTCCAGGTCTCATGGTAGTCCACAACGATGATGTCATTCTCGACGTGTGTAATGAAGATGCTCGTTCCGTCCTTGATCAAACCTACGTCAATCCCCATCTGATGTGGGGAACGTGGGATCCCGGCCATAATTGGCCGGTGATTCGGGTCGATGCAATCCAGGAGATCTTTCTCACGCTCGATCCAACCCCGAACACGATCCGAGAACTGTGCCCCGAACTCGGTCATGAACGATACGGTATCGGAGTGGTATGCTTGTCGAAAGACCGTCGTCGGAACCGTTGGGTTCACTTCCCAGGTAGGAGCCTGGATCGCGAGAAGGTTTTCAGACCCTTCTCCCCGGCTCATTGCTTGGTGGTAGAGGTCGTAGAACTTTCCCTGCCTGTTCAACGGGGATGAGATACAGATGATTCGAGCGTCTGTATGTGTGTCTGCGCCATACACGGGCAAACCAGTCTTGGGGTCCTTCGGAGCAAACGCTGCCGTAGAAGGCGTGATGGCCTTGTAGATGTCGTCTGCACTCGACTGACCCTTGTCCTGAAAGTGGGCCATCTCGTCCAAAATGACGACGATGTTTCCGAACCCACGAAGACCCTTGGCAATACAAGACTTGAACGTAACCCTCAGGGTGGCTTTACCTTCAAAGCTCGTGAACTTGCCGTTTTCATACCGAATGTTCGCCCCGAACTTCTCAATGTCCGCGGGAGTTCTGAACTGAATGAGGCTTTGAGTGTTGTTCGCGATGTAGGGAGAGAAGTACTCGCACCGATTGAGATGGCTCGTCACTTCGTTGAAGAGAATACCCGCCTGGTCCTTATCCGTTCCGATCGAGATAATCTGAATACGATTACCTGGAGGCAACCCATAGAACTCTTGGGGGTTCTGAAGATTCAAAAGCCGATAGACTTCATAACTGGCGAAAATACCAGCTAGAGTTGACTTTCCGGAACGTCGCCCAATCGCAAGAATCAATTCCCTACGGTCATGGTCCTGCTCCGAAATGTTGCATCGGCCCTGATCGAACAGGTAACGTAGGTACTCTGTCTCTGTGAAGCGATAGAGCACCTCACAACCAAACATGTCCGTGATTTGTATGGTTTTGTTTTTTGAATCCAGGGGGATGTGATAGTAGAGCTTGACAATGAATCGCTGGACTGGGAATAGGTCGAGTTGTAGACCCCAACTCGATTCAATGTAATCGAGGACGTTGAAGATCCGAGGGGCATGGGCCAGGGGAGGGATGATGACCATCCCTTTGGGGATCTCAACCTCAGCGGAAGAGCCATCCTTACGATCCTGCCCCTCAACGGACGCTTTTGCAGTCTTCCCTGCATCACGAACAAGTGATGCAAGGCTCCCCGATTTGCTGGTTTTCGCTGCGGCCATAGATCACCGAATAAGGCTTGAAGCCTTTTCTTCCCAGCCTTCCATCTTCGATGAAAAGCGGTTGAAGAAGAGGTCGATCTGCTCGGGGGGCATGATCTCTTCAGCAACTTCTCGAAGGGTGTCGACCCAAAGCTGGAAGACCATCTTGAACTTCTCACTGCCGAAGTCGATGTCTCCCGTACCGAGCTTCTTCATGTCCAGCTCGATGTTCGCAATTTTGGCAAGAGCCTCGACACGACGGCTCGACACCTGAGCGGTGTCCTTCCCGAACTTCTCGTTTTCGACCCGTTGAAAATTGAGTGCGGCCTGTTCTCGGGCGATCTCTGTGCTGATCACTCGAAGAACCTCCACAGGTTCTTTCCGGCTCTGCGTAATCCGAACAACCGGGTCTTCGTCGATGAAACGACGCTTCTCCTCGCTCATCTCGGCATGGTATGCGAGGTCGGAGATATCGGGCTTTCGATTCACGGTTCGAGGCCGTCCCACACGCCTCTTGACCTTGATGTTGCCCTCCTTGTCCGCCACCGTGTGAAGGGGCAACCTTCGCACGTTGTCGATGGGCTCCGCAGAGATCTCCTCGACGGGATCAGTCTCATCAATCTCCTCTTCAGAGGACTCATCGATCTCGGTCATGTCTTCACTCGAAGCTGCCATGGTCGCGCTCCTACTTCTTCCCAACAGGCGGAGTTCCTCCGCCTCCCTCTGTACGAATGAGGTACTGAGAGAGATTTTTTACGGTATCCCACCCCTTGTCATGGGGGACCTGATTCCGAAGAGCCTTGTCTTGATCCTTGCCTGTCTCAGCGAAGTTCAAGACATTCATACTCCTTGGAGTCGGAGAAAACACATCTTTCGGACGGATGTCTTTCCGATCAGGAGTGGCGGTCTCTTCGAGATGCTTGTCTTCAGTTCGACCATTTTCCTTCACGAGTGTCCGATTGATTCCTTTGGGGGAATTGATCGGACTCGTAAGTTTTTTGTCCTTTGCTCGCTGACCTGTAGCTTGGTCAGCGAGCCGCACCTGTTCAAACCGCTGTGCAACCCTGTCTACAATGGATGCGCTCTTTACAAGAGCGGGGTTTTTCTTGACGAGATCTTGTATCTGGTTCAGGGCATACACGCACTGTTGTAGCCCCATCACGAAATCCCCGAGTGCGAAAGCCACCTCTTCCTGAGGAGAAGGATCGAGGGGACGACTTCGAATACTCCCATACTCCTTAGAGTTGTACCGGAGGTCATTTGCCTTCGTGCGCAAATCCGCAAATAATTTGCGCAACCTAAGAAGTTCCGCGAGTTTCATAGCCGAACGCCCTGTCCCCCCGTTCCGAACTCTATGTCAATGTCAGTTGCCGTCTTTGTAGCATCGAGTTCGAGACTCATGGGAGAATTCTGAAGGTCGTATTCAACCATCATCGACATCCCATTGTTCATGATGTTGGAGAAAGACATCTCCGTTGCTTGACCCGAGGAAAGGATCTCCCGTTGTTGCGCAGTCTTGTCGTAGTAAGGGGGCTCATCAACGAGAGCCTTGTTGAGCTTCGAACAGAAGCCAGGACGCGTCTGAAGAACACACGACCCACAACGGTCCCCTGCTCTCACATACTCAACAAGACGGGCGCGATGCAGACGAGAAGCTTCATCACATCCCTTGCCATAGTCATCGTAGATTGACGGATCGACGAAGTAGACCCCCTGAAGTCCTTGTTCCGCAAGGACGGAACGAAGACCATCCTTGGTTGCAACGAGATCCCTGGAATCGAAACGGGCCTTGAGAGCAGCCAAGAGATCCCGGCCATACAACCCCTCGTTCATGTAACGTGAAGCTGTCTTGGTGATCTCCCGTTGCGTGATCGCACTCGTTTTCACCCCGGATGAAGCTGCCCCATGGAACGCTCGGACAACCTCAAGACGCGTCTGTGCTTGCCCTGGGATGCTCTTGAGCGTTGCTTCCCTATGCATCTTCTGGAGAGCCTCACGAGGCGAAGAACCCCATGCTCCTGAAGGAGGACCCCAGGGCACAAGACGGCCCGCCGCCTTATGATCCTGGAGAGCCTTCTCCACGTTCTCCCACGTGAGAACCTCCTCTACAGAAGAGGTCAGAGGCTTCCCATAGAGGAGGCAACGTCCGATTTTGTTGTAGATGCACCCGGAGCACTTCGAACCAGCGACGATAGTCTTGATTCCGGGATTGTGCTTCGCAATGAAGTCGTGTCCTTGTCGGCAATCATCAAAACTGTCCTGTGTCGAGTATAGAACTCCGTAGAGACCCGCCTCTCGAAACATGGGAGCCCAGTGTTCGTGGGTCGCTTTGAGATCCGTCGACTGGAAGGCGTGCTTCAGCACATGGGTCAACTCGTCAACACTTCGACCCTTGAGCATCTCTCGTCGGAGCGTTTCCACAATGGGCTTTGCCCGTTCGGATGCGAGCATCCGACGCGTGTCCTCATCCCTCTTTCGAGTGAGGTTTGAAGCTGCAATGAGTTGCCCATCGGCATCCGCTCGCGAGATCTCAAGCGGGGCAGGTTGTTCTCCCATCCCCTGGTAGAAACGAGTGGGGACGGGGATGTTTGCGACCTTCGCTGTGGTCGTCGCGATCTCCCCCAGTTGTGCAGGATCCCTCGTATGTGCGATGTTGAAGTAGAGATCTTGTGCCTGTGTGACAGAGACATTGCCATTTCGGAAAGCAATGTTCACGACCTCTCGAGCAGCTTCTCGAAGAGCCGCGATGTTCACCCGAACGGGGATTTCAGGCACCTCAGTGACCGGTCGGAGAAGCCGTGAGACTTCATCCTTCGGCTTCGGCATCTGTGCCGGCTTCTGTATAGGGACATCAGATGCAAGCATCGCAAGACGCACCCGTTCCTTGGGTGTCTCTGCGGCCAAGAGCTGGACATCTTTGCCCCTGGCGCGTTGCATTTGTTCCACTTCGGTTGCCAACGCTGCTGAGTAGGGGACCTCGATCTGGATCTCCTTATGGAAGACCGAGCAGGTATCGCCTCCCTTCGGACCATTGTGTTTGTGCACACAACCCGAGCACTCAGGTTTTGCTACGACGAACCGAGCATCACTCGCATACCGGCGTACAAAATCGGAGGGACGCTTTGATCCCGTGTGGCATCCAGGAAAGTCCGCCGAGTCAATGTAAACCCGACCCAGAACTCCACGCTCCGCAAGAATGCTCGCGAGAATTTCCCGGTGTTGTCGCAAAGTTGCGGATGCATAGCGACTACGGAGTGCCTGCTGAAATCGACCGAAATCATCAGACTGCATCAATGCAAGCCGAGCAACCTTGGCGATTTCATCGGGTTTTGTACGTAGAAGCCCATGCTCCTCCGAGAGGTCCCCCACTGTGCGAGGTTGACCCTCTCGGTTGGGGACGAACTTCGTTGCGGTCTCCGAACCCTCATGCGACCAAGCCGCTTGGAGGTCTGGGACCACATCGAGATTTTGTTTCGGGAGGGTGTCGAGCGCACGGTAGTCCTCCTCGTTGACATCCAGCCAATCGAGATTGGCCAGACCACCCTCTTTCAGGAATGCGCCGATGTCTCCGAGTTCACCCATTTGTCATCCTTGTTTCGTCGTGTAGGGACCCTGAATTGGGGGTCGCATGTACGTGTAATCCGGGCGCTGTTCGTGCGTAGAATCGTTCCAGAGAACGTAGGGAGCGCTCTGCTCGTGCCGCTCGCTCTTGTTGGGAGACATGTCTCGATCTGAGTCAATACCACCAGGAGATCCGTCATTTGGCAGCTCAGAGCCCGAGGCCACATCATTTCCTTTTGGCCCGGGGTAATAGTCAGACCGTGCGACGGGAGGCTCATCGTCGTTCGGCAGAAGAGACGCATGCACACCCCCACTCCCGCTCGTTTCAAGCTCGATCCTCGGCGTCGAGTCGCTTTCGTCCCCCTTGGTCTTGCCCCCAGGATCGTGGGGGAGGCCCGATGCCGGCCCGTAGACGCTGGGGACCGCAATCCCCTGCCCATGAGCATCGTTCCCGCCCCCACGCCCGAGGCCGAAGTCCCTGGCCTCTGTGGGAGTATCGTCCGAGTTCGCATCGGGGATTCCAGATTCCGCCGCCCGATTCGGAGAATAGTCGTTTTGGTGCTCAACCCCTTGGTAACGACTCCAAGGGTCGTGCATCGACGGAGGCTCATCGTTGACCGCCCCGAATGGGCCCTGCTGATCTGTGTCCGCCCGATCGAGGTGCTTGACCCTTGGTCCGGGTAGAGTGTCTGGATTGACTGACGAATTCGCCAACCGTCGATCGTAGCTTTCTCCCGACGCCTGCTTCGGCGACTTCTTATCCTGAGGACCACTCTTGGTTGTGGTTTCCTTGTCACCCCCGGAAGGAAGCCCCGAAGCCTCTTCTCCCCCATCAAAACGCTCACTCCCAGGCTTCCAGTTCTGGGGCTTGCCGTCTTCAATGGCCTCCATCTCCTCTGTCGCATTCCCCTCGGGATCCTCAAGGTTTTCTTCGGTCTCACCGAGAAGCCTCTTGAGGTCGTCGATCTCGGATTTCTCCAGTTCACCCAGCTTCGGCTTCCAATGAGGAGCATTCACCTCATCGTGGATCGTATCGACAATCGATGAGAGGTGCTCACAGGACTCATAGAGACGCTGCCGGATATCCTTGACCCCCAAAACATACCCTCGCCCACCCAACATCCCATCGGGGGAAATGGTGGACGACTTGATTCGAGCGAATTGTCGATGAGCTGTCAGGGCATGACCAAGAGCGACCGACATGGCCCATAGAGTCTGGACCAAGGGTTTTAGCGAATGGGGGTCGAACGAGAAATTCGCCGGGATGGTACGCTTTGCATTCTCTGTAAAGGGGGACGACCCCCCTGGAGAAGGCGTAGCACCCGGAGCGCCTTGAGCTTCGGGTGGAGGCGTGGGCAAACCGGCCAATCGAACACGATTGTGCTCCGCCAAAGCGACGACAGTTTTCTTGTGGACCTCCATGTCTTCCCTCAGCCCTTCACAGGCGTGTGGTCGTCGAAGAGACGCTGGACATAGAACGATCCGTCTGCCTCTTTCCCAATTGACCAAAGGTCTCGATCACTCTTGTGGATCAAGGTGTCAGACGAAATCCGTTGAAACGCATCGAGATCCTGCAACGAAGCAACTCGACGACGCATTGTCTTGACGGGACGTACAAGCTTCGGCTCCTGTTCAAAGAGGGCATCGAGCCCCGATGACGCGGAAACCTGGATCTGACCGAGATCAAAATTGCGCATAGTCCCTCAGGAAATGACAAGGTTCAGGACGATATCCTGGAAAAAGTTGAGGCTGTACCCACTCACTCGAAGTGTCTCCGTATACGTCCCTGTCCCCATATCCTCAGGGCATTGCAGAACAACGGACACCTGTTGAGTTGATCCCGACTCAAGTTCTCCTTCCGTAGGATTGAACGAAAGGAGCCACTCAGATCCCCCCAAGAGTCTCTGCGTTTGGAAGTCCAAGAGAGACCCAGCCGGGCCCGTATTTGTGATGTCGAAGGTCTGGACCGGGATTGCTGGAAACGCCCCACTGACAGGCTTTGTGACTGCGAAGTTTAGCGTTAGAACAGACAAGGTAATTGTAGCTCTTGGACGAACCACAATGGCCACAGCTACCGTTCGAGGGTTGTTGATCGCCGCGGGGTCTTGGATCGTCAGGGTAGCCGCGTAGGGGCTGTTATCTGAGACAAGAGCCGTCGAATCAGCCATCACCCCGAAGGACCCCGCCACGTTCGAAGCAAGTCCCCCCAGGCTTGCAACAGATGTTTTCAGATAGGGAGCCGAAGTCGAAAGGCTCACCCCAAGAAGAGATCCAAAGACCCCGTTGTTGGTGATCAGAATCGTCTGTGCCGTACTGACCCCTCTTCCCTCGTCAACCGTAAAGGTGAGGGTGATCGGATCAAGCAGGATGTTCGGAGCGAACTGTTGTTGAAGAAGAGCGATCCCGTTCGCCATCTCCAAGACAACCGCACCAGGTAGGGGAATCGAGTCTCGAAGGATTCCGAACGGAGTGAGAACATCGCGAACAACGTAGGAGGGGTTCGCGAGGGAGAGATCGACGCGCGTTGTCCACCGCCAAACCCCCTGGGGGGTTACGACCCGGAACTGATAATCCTGGAACTGGAGGTTGGACGCAGAGAGGGGCACAGATCAGCCTCATCTGTGCCCCTCAATAAAAGAAAACGAGGTGTATTCGGGCTATCCGTCGAGGGCATCCCCTCCGCGATCGGCCCACTGGGGGAGCTTGACCTCGCGAAGAATGTTGAATTTCTTGTTGGAGATCGCAGAAAAGACCTTGTGGTAGCGTTCGAATCGAACGTCTCCTCGAATGCGACCCTCCCGTACAACGACATCCAAGACTTTGACAGCCTTGAAGAAACGGTGCCGGACGCGTCCTTGGGTCAACCCAAGTTTTGAAGCTACTTCACTCTGGCACGTCGAGACCCACATCCCCACCAAGATGTCCACGTCAATCGGCTTGAACATTGAACGCCCCCAGGGATCTTGAATGAGTGGAAGATCCCTTCGAAGTTCATCCTCCGTGACTTGGGGAATCGAGAGAAGGAACTTGATACGCTGCAACCCCCGATCTAAACGATACGAAATTGCAGCCTGTGTAACGTTGAAGATCTCGGCAATATCTGCCTGCCTCTTCTTTTGAATGTAGTAGAGGTAGATCAGATCAGCTTCTCGTTCTGGAATACGATCTAGAAGAGGAGCGAGATTGCTTTCTGTATCTTCACCTGAAAAGATGGAATCAATCAGGTCCCCCTCATCCATCTCCAGAGCGCCTTTCGGGTCTTTTCGAAAAGCATCCAGCTTCGCAACGAGGATGTCTTCTTCCTCGTTACTCCTACCCCCGCGATGACGGTTGACTAGATTGGCGGGGTCTACAGAAATGACATACCCTGTTGATGACATCGATCTCCCTCTCAAGTAGGATCGGCGAGGGGTTGTCTCGAAAAGAAGGGATCCAGAAGAGAGTCCGTTCTTATATCTGATTCTCGCAGATTCATCTCAGCAGCCTCTCGATCAGGCTGTGCTTGGACCACATTGACCAGGGAGATATCTTGCAGAGACATGAGGGTCATATTCATTCGAACTTGACTCTCAGAAGAACGGATCTTCTCTTGCTGTGCTTTCGTCAGCTCCGGCAAGTTTGCAGCAAAAATACCGTCAACCGATCCGTACATTCGAAGAAGAGTAGCGATTGTCTTCTCCGGAAGACGAGGGATCCCAGGGATCTTATCCGAGCTGTCTCCCGACATCGCCCGAAAAGCCACCATCTTCATGGGGCTCACATTGTACTCAGCCTTCACAAGAGCCACGTCGTAGATTCTCTCCGGCCGTCCTGCAATAGATGGGAAAAGCACCTGGGTCGTCTCTGTGACGAGCTGCAAGAGGTCTCGATCTGTGGACAGGATAAAGTTCGTCTGCCCTGCAAGTCGACCACGAACAAGGGTGGCGATCACGTCGTCTGCTTCCTCCTGTTCATTGTATAACTGTACGATACCCAAAGAGGGGAGCACACGACGTAGCCAGGCAATCTGCTCATACCCATCAAATGGGGTACGCCCTGCTTTGTACCCTGAAAAGATCGCCTTCCGCCGTTGTGAAGAACCATCCCAACAAACATAGAAGGTGGCATTCGTAAACCGCTTCCGGAGAGAAGCCAGACTTCGGAGGAAACCAGTAATTGCACCTGTTGGGCGGCCTTGAGAGTCCTTCAAAGAATCGAGTCCAGGAGCCTTCCCGCATCGAATTGCGAGGTTATTCCCATCGATGATGATGTTCTGTACCAAATGGGAATCGCTCATAATCTGTTCCAGATCCTCAAGAGTTTCGTTGAGTGCGCCTAACCGGTCTTGCACGTCTTGGAGCCACAACCACTCCATGTACTGTGTTTCAACTGGGGAGAAGGAAGCCGATGTACAGGTCTTTTCGAGAAGTGGCAGCACCTTGTTCAAGGTAGGAGACTGAAGGGCCCCCATGTATTGTTGCCCTGCTTCAAGCCAAGTCGAGAGGCGTTGAACACGGGCCCAATGCTCTTGGAGTGGGGTTGTGTCAAAGGTGTCCTTCAACACATTCAACAAATTCGTTTGATCCCCACCCTTGGAGATCCAATCTGAGATCAGTTGGAAAGAAGAGGTCTTCTCCCGAATTTTATCAAGCCCCCCATCTACCCACTGAGAGAGGGGAAGGGCCATGTCAACCCATTGCCGAAGAGTTGTGAAGCGTGTTTGTTTCTTCGGGAGTTCAAGAACGGGCTGCGTTACTTTGGCACGGGACACCAAACGAAGCCCTGCTCGAGGAAAAGTGAGCAGGGCTTCCTTCGACCGGAACTTCACATGTAGTTGAACGTGTTCCTTCTCAGGGATGTCCTCAATGACTTGTGCCTGAATTTGACGGTAGGGGCCAGAAAGGATAAGCACCGTGTCTCCTACCCCAATTCCTTGATCCCCTTGGACCTCTATCTGTCCTCGGAGCTTGGCAACCTGTGAATCCGGAACCGCCGCGATCCGACGTACAGATCGAAATCTGGATCGTTCGACATTTGTGAGGACCGATTGAACATACTTCGATCCCTCCAACCTGTAGTATCGATCGTCGGTATGGGCTCGACGGATGAATGCGTACCCCTCAATGAGGTATTGTACGACACGATCCCCTCCCACTTGGGCCACGATTGCCGGAATGAAGACCTCAGCATCTCGGAGCATGTGCCGAATGGACTGCCGGATTAGATCCGGGTCTTCACCTTCTGCTTTTGGGCCAAGCTCAAGAACTACCCAGTCACTCGTCATGTACTTCCTCGACCGAGCAGCCAAGTGCGCTCGAATTCCCGACGCCATTCGTCCGGCGTCAGGATACGGCTGTCATTGTTGTCCCCAACGCGAGGAAATGCAACATTGACATGAACCTGATCTCGTCCCCGAGCTTTTTTCTGGGGGACCCCCTTGTGATCCAGCTCTGTCAATGCACAGACATCCGAGGATCCAATGGAGCCTACCCCATCCATTCGGGTTCCGTTGCTCGAAGCTTTCTTCTCCTCGGGCTTCTCCACCTGCACAGGAGACGGAACATCAGCCTTTGGTTCCGACTGAAGAGCATCGAGAGCCGCCTTTCTACGCTCTAGCCTCTGTTCTTGCGTCTCTGTGGGCACAGAGGGAGCTGCAATCACCTGGACAGGAGCAACGACCGTAACGGGAGCGCTAGGGCCCGTTGGAATGCCTCCAACCAAGGCGAGGATGTCACAGAAGAGATTGATCCTGGTCGTCTGCCGGCGAGAGAGGAAGTACTCAGAGAGGCGTAGGGTGCTCATCCCATACATCTCGAAAACCTTCTGCCCCATCGCTCGATCGACGTAAACGAACTCGGCGAACATGTTGTTCGCCAACCGATAGCTGTTCATCGCCGCTTCAGCGAGTCCGTCCGCAACCTCTTGAGGTGCCACTTTCTCGCACGCTTGTTCAACAAGAGCGATGGCCTTCTGCGGGGAACCAAGCGAAAGCAGGATCTCGTAGTAGGTTGAGACCACCGAAAGCTGGAGGTATTCACGGACATTCGAAAGTGTCACGCCCCCCATCTGAGCGACCATCTCCATCCGGTTCAGGACATCGCGGACATGGCCCCCAGAATAGTCGATGACTGTGAGAACCCCATCCTCTTCGTAAGAGACCCCCTCGGCTTCCAGGATGGACTTCATCCGAACAAGGATGTCCTCCCGAGTGACCTTCCGGATCGTGTGCTCCTCACAACGAGACCGTATCGTCCCCCGAATCTTCTCCGATTCAGTCGTGCAGAAAATTCCGACAAGCCTCTTCTCCTCAAGAGGCTTGAGGAGAACATCCTGTGCATCCCGACTCATTCGGTGCGCCTCGTCGAAGAGATGAATCCTTTTCGCGGCATTGAAAACCGCGAAGGGTAGCTCTTCGACAAGGGCCCGAATGTGTTCGATTGTACCGCTGCTTGCAGCGTCCCGTTCTATGAACGCAAGCGAAGTCCCCCCCAGAATCTCTTGGCAATTGTCACACGCATTGCAAGGCTCAGCCGTCTCCCCGTCGAACTCCTGGCAGAGCATCGCCCGAGCCATGATACGGGCAAGGGTCGTCTTCCCTTGTCCATGCCCGCCTGCGAAGATGTAGCTCTTGTTGAGAGCCTTCCCATCGCGAAGACGAGCCTGTAGGATCTGAACAGTTCCCCGTTGACCGAGAACGTCAGCGAACTTGAGAGGACGATACTTCAGATCCCACACAAAGGCCTCAGTTCGCGAGTGTTGACTCAGATTCAGCCTCGGACAGCCCCACCTCTTCGATCATCTCCTCGATGTCGATGGACTTGGCCACGCTGGCGAATGCGACCAGATCCGTGTTCCACGCACCATGACGACGGAGGATCGTGGTGAATTCCTGCACATCCGGCTCACGGACGATCCAGCCCATTTCCCCGGTCTGCTCGTCTTCTTCCCCTGTGCAGCGTTCCAGAAGATGGTCAACCAGTGCCATCCTCTGATTCTCGAGCAGCTCGCTCCATTGGTCTGAGGCGACCTCGACCACGAAGTCCGCGTCGATCAAGAACTCCGAGATACCCGTGAGCTTCTTGGCCTTGCCGAGAACCGGCCGCCCACTCTTCATGCTCGCCTTGTCCACGAACACGTACTTGAGCCGGGCAGTGACCAACTCGGGGTGATAGGAGGGAATGAGAGCCTTTGCGAGAATCTCGACACTTTCAGCTTCACTGTACGTCTTGGGCATGTCTACTTCCTTAGTTGTCCAACCCGGTTGCGGACTGGAGGAATTTCTTGATTCGGGCATCCCCCCAAGCCTCCCAGAGGTCCCCTGGATCGGTCTTGGAAGACTTTCCCCCCACCTTCGGGTACACCAGCCTGCGAATTTCAAACTCGGTTTTGTACCGTTGTAGAAATTTCAGATAGGCTCGGGTACCCGTCTTATCATTATCATACCCGATCCAGACACGTCGGACAATACGACGAAGAAGCCGAATATACGGTTCCGTGACGCGAGCTGTCATCGTTGCTGCAATCGAAGGGAAAAAGCGTTGAAGGGGGAGAAGGTCGAAAACTCCCTCCACAAGCATGATTTCTTCCGTCGACCAGGCTGTTGCCATCGCCTGGGCTAAGCCAAACCCCACAGCCTCCTCCTGGTCCGGCAAGAAATCCATGTACCCCGCCCGTTCTCGAACGACATGCCGGAACTGAAGACCCCGGATCTCGCCGATGGCATTCGTGATGGGGAACACATAGCAATCGTCCAGCTTATCCGAGGCCCAACGGACAAAAGCCTCAGGAAGCAAGATCTCCGGGAGATCCCGATTGATATAGCCAACCCTAAACGTCTCGATCTGTTCGTCCGTAACCCCACGTCCCCAAAGAGATTCTCGAACGCGATCCGGAATCTCTCGTTGTGTTTCGGCTACGAATTCATCAAGCCACGCCATGACCGATCACCATCATCGTTCGGTTGGCTCTCGGTAGAACAATCCCCACATAATCTCCAATCCTTGTACACATCCCAAGGATTGGAGGGGCCGCCATGACAATTCCAGCCCCGTCCGGAAGACCCGCCACAAAAACTCGAATGCTCTGTTCGAGCGTGGTCACGTAGCCGCTCTCTACAGAAGGAACCTCTTCACCACAGACCTCTCGAAGGAGAGATTTTGGGAGAACAACTGATCGGGGTTCGGACCCCGATTGACGCAGACGTGTGATCCCCTCCGCCACAGAAGTGCACCTTGTTTGCCATCCTGTGCTCGATGACTGTTGGAGGATAGCTCTGTAGAGAGCCTGGAGTAACTCATCCATGTCCTCGTTCGGGCTCAACGAGAAGCCATAATTCACGTAGCCATCCGAAGCTGGACGTGTGAGGACGAATTGCCCCCGAGCATTTGTCACAAGAAAGGGGTTGTGTTCCGGACTGGTCCTCTGTCTCCCAAGAGCTGGGACGGACGCCCCCCCACGACGTTCCGAAACCCTTTGCCGTTGGCGATCCACAACCAAGACTTGTTCGAGAATCGGAAAGCTTGGCATGGTCAGACGGGGGGAGGGAGGAGCTTCACGAGGTCGGTTGGAAGACGAAGGGGCTCGGGTCGAATCCGAAGAAACCGATAGAAGACCCGTAGCCACCAGGGGGCCTTCAGCTCATGTGCGGACTCAAGTACCCAGTAGAGAGCGTACACCTCGGGAAGCTGTTCCTTCAACCACACGGGGCTCGCAATCTGATTGCTGTACTCTAGCCAGAGTTCGGCTTTGGTCCTCTCCGGAACGAAGAGAGGGCAACGCTGTGCGTCGATTGGGTCCTCACAAATGGTGAGGGATGCTTCCATAATGTCCTCAACCCCATACATACACAACCCAATCGTCTGCACAACAGGGAGAAGGACTCCCCCCGGGCCCTTCCCCGTTGTAATTCGATTGTAGGTAGGGTTTGCTTCCCCCTCTACTTGCTTTCTGGTGTCGAGTGGTTGCCTGTAATTGTACGTGCAGCGATGAGGGAGACGCTCCCGGGCATTTTCAACACGACGTTCCAGCTCTTCAACCAAGAGGAACCTGATTCGATCTTCAATCTCCGATTTTTGTCTCATTTGTGGACTCTCCGTATACCAAGAGACCAGCTCCCATCTTCGGCGACATCCTCTGTCCCTTGGTAGGCATGGTCGGAATGTTCCACAAAGGACCGATTCTGTGTGATGAACAGAATTGGTATCCCAGTTGTTGTGGACAATTTGGAGAGGAATCGGCCGATTCTCTCCACGTACTCGTCAGAAGGAGCAACGAGACTCTCATCCAGAAGCAGCAAAGGATACCGCTTGAGACGGAGAAGCAAGATGGTTCGAAGGATAAGAGACACGATGGTTGCAGGACCCCCTCCAAAAGAGTCGAGAGGATGCCCCTTCACCACAGAATGTTTGCCCTGGCGGATGAAGAAATCGACCGCCACCTTGTTCCGGCTCTGCCCAATCGCCGCTTCAAAGGCAAGAGTTTGATCGAAGAAGATCGACCGGAGGCCTTCGGTCACGAGATCCTCCAGAGTCTTGACGCGATCAGTCACGAGTAGATCAAGAAGATGACGGAGAGCCTCGCTTGTCTTGGCGAGCCTCTCCATCGTCATTGACAGCTCAGCGATCTCGAGAGTCCTCGACTCAACCTCAGCTATCTTCTGATCCCGAAGGGCCTGAAGGCGAGCCGATTTGAGTGAGAGTGCCTCGGTCCTCTTCGTCCAGTCAATCATGGTGCGAGGATCCAACGCCAATCCTGATCCCATTCATCATCGGCTCCGATGGTCTTGTGGTCCTCGAAGTCGGTGTGAATGTACCAACCGTGTTTGGTTTGTACCTGTGCACAACCCGCACCGAAAAGAGGACGGAGAATGACGATATCCGCCTGTTTGCTGACATCCAAGCGAGGGTCAGAAGACTTCCATTCGAGCATGTTGGAAACCTACACCACCTCGTAGCGTTCGGCGAACGTTGCATCAGGCCAGAGGAATGTCTTCCCATCGGGACGGGTAATGATCCAATCCCCGATCTTGGGATCAAACTCAAGATGGTTCCAGTCCGAGACCGTTCTGATCTGATCTTCGCGCTCGATGCGAATCGCCTCGAGCACCAGCTTGGGACGCACCTTCATGGCTCAGTCCTTCGAGGGCATGTACCGGGTCACCCGGCACTCGAACGACCCCTCAGGCCTGGTCTCGGCCCGAACATCTCCCACGACCTTGCCGTCCACGTCCATGAGGAACTCGTCGATGGTGCGGAACATCGCCGACTCCTTCGGACGCTTGTCGTCGGCGGGCATGACCGCGATCCGAAGCTGGACATCGATCCCCTTCATGTTGTCGATGAGTTCGATGAACCGCTCGATGTTGACGTTGAAGGCGATGTCCCTCTCCACTGACCCCTCAACCACGACCGCTGTGAGAGGGAAGCTCCGAGCCTTCCCCTTGGTCTCGGCAATCTTGAAGAGCATCGTCGCGTGCCGCTGCTTCTTGTCCCCGACCTCCACGTCACGGTACTCATTGACGACGAGATGGATCTTGTCTTCGTTCGGACCCAGCTCCGAACGAATGAACCTCAGAGCGTCACTCGTCATGTTCTTCGGCAGAGCCAGGATGAGCTTGTCGAGAGCAAGGGCGTAGTAGGAATACCTTCCGTGGGAGGCCGTGTGATGAGCCCACCCGAAGACATTCCCCTTCGTGTCCATGGCAAAGCTCATGTTCTCCCCGGTGCGAAGCATGACCTGCCCTGTCGACTTCGCGAGGAAGCTCGACAAGTGCCCCATGTGTTGGGTATGAACTGAGAAGCTCTTGTCCTTGAAGGCCTCGGAGTAGAACCAGAAAGCCTGAATGCCATTCGCTGCGAAGAGGTTTCCCGACCCCTTCTCCCACTCCGGCTTGGTGGTGTCGAAGAGCTGAATCGTCTTGAAGTGCTCTGGGACACGAGTGTCATTCGGCTTCGCGAGGAAGGGCTTCGCCAAGGACAGAGCTTCCTTCAGGATGCCCACAGGAAAAGCTCGCTCATCCTTTGCCGCCTCGAGGTCCATGTCACAGGAAGACATGAGCTTCGGGTCGTAAGAAGAGCGATCCGCCCCCGCCCCTGAGTTCGTGCTCCACGAGACCATGAAGGCCTCGCCGTCGTTGGTGGCATCGATCGTGATCTCCTCGTCTCGAAGGAACCTGAATCCCTCCGTAAAGCCCGAGGGGAAAATGAAGGATCCAGTTTCGTCCGCGTCTTGCACCTCACAGGGAATTGTGGCCCTGGAGACGTGAAGGGCATCCCGAGAGTAGATCGAGCACTTCCCGTCCGCACGCACCACGAAGAGGAACCCAGCACCCCCTTGGGGAGTGAGGGGCCTCGGAGGAACGATCTCCACGATGCCGAGAGCTTCCGTCAGATCCTTGAGCTTGAGCGTAATCTTCATGCCATCCTCATTTTTCGATCACTTCTTGTCGTAGTCCGCGAGAGCTTTTTCGACAGCCGCGAGCTTGGTTTCGTACTCAGAGATCTCTTGGAGAAGTTGGGCTTCCACCCTATCCTTCTCAGCAGAGAGTGTCTTGGGGTCATACCCAGCAGCTTTGATCTCCAGGATCAGAGCCGCCAAGTTCTCCTTGACTTGTTGTATCTGTCCTTCGAGCTGTGCCTTCTTCTGTGAAGCAACATCTGATCGACGAGACAGATCGTCGATCTTCCTCTTGATATCATCCGGCGTCATTCATTCTTCTCCGTTTTAGATATCGAGGCTCACATCCTCTACACCTGCTTCGGAGTAGACGGGGATTTTGTGGTCCTTCGACATGAAATTTCGGCCATCTGTGCATATAGCTGTGTAGGAGCACAAACGGCATTTTGAGCCTGGTTGAGGTTGAAAAACCTCCGCCATCACAAGCCTTCGATGATCGTCGTCCCCCTTCGCGAGATCTTCAACACCCTGATTGATCCTCTCGGCGTACTCAAGGACGGTCGTCTGCATCTGATCAAGGAGAGGTTCTGAGATTTGCACCCAGTCAAGGCTCTTTTCCGGCTCACTCCTCCAATAGACGAAGCCCAGTTTGTCCGGAACAACTCGATATCGAAGCCGGTAGAGCATCGCGTACCAGAGGAGCTGCCTGTCATCAACATAGCTCCCCCGATGCCGAGACCCCTTACCATCAAGAATGACAAGATCGTCGAAAGGAGCCACTCGTGTCATCACGAAATCAGCACGACCCCCAATCATATGCCCATTGATGACGGTATCTAGTTTGACCTCTGCTTTTGCATCATGCCCGATGAGACGGTGCAAGCGTATAATAGACAGTCCCCGAGGAATTGTCTCACGAATATCTGCCGTGAGTTCCTCCCTAGACTTGTAATTGGCCTTTGAATCTGACCACTCAATCATGCCCGTACGCTCCTCTTTTCTGAGCGTCTCATCCAACTCATCCTCGACCATCCCCAGAAGAATGTCTTTCGTGTTCGACTTCTTCCAGATCTGCTCGTTATAGAACAGCTCGAAGAGCCGTCCGACGGTTGACCCGTAGATGGAATTCACCCGATTTTCAGGGGTGTGCAACACCGTCTTATCGACGTAGGTATACCAATACGAACGGGGGCAGGTGACGAACTTCTTCCAACCCGAAAACGACAGGTACATCAGCCCACCTCTGCCCGTGCTCGATTCAAGTACATGCGGACAAGATCTCCCACATCCCGAGCAAAGTCGAGAGACTTTAGCATCTCCTCAATCCCAATTGTTGGGTCGAGCATCGCATCCGCCTTGATTCGAGCTGCAAAAAGATCGATGGCCGTATCTTCGGCCTCCTGACGTTCCTTCCGCTCAAAGTCGAAGACATCTTCCGCGGGAGCAACGAGCAAGGGGACTGGACTCACACGGATGAGCCCAGGCGTGATCTCGATGTGCGAGACCTGGGGTGTCCTCGTCGTGTTCTCCCGAACGAGTGCCCCTCGACTCACCGCCCCCTGGTTGACGAACTGCTTGCCCCCCACCGACACGATCCCCTGATCCCGATGCCAATGCCCGAAGCACCAAACATCTGGACCATCCTCCGTCACGAGATCGCTGTATCGGAAAACGGGCTCGCCGAAGAAACCTTCCACGCTTGGGGGAGGAGCCGGAGCTGCCAGAGCATGAACAACCGCAATGAGCACGTCATCGCCAGGCTGCTTCTGAATCCTCAGAAGCTCGGCCAGCGTTCGGTTCTGACTGTACGGCACTCCAACGACTCGGACCTGGAGACCCCCATCCACGAACACGTGCTCACGAAGATGTTCGAAGACCCGAGCAGCATAGAGCACCCCAAGCGGTTGCTTCGCCAGCGTCTCGAGGTTGTTGTACGCCAGGTCGTGGTTGCCCTCAACGCACCACACAGGGCAAGGATAGGCTTGATGAAGGCGAGCTGTTCGCTCTACCAGAGCATGAGGATTTCGAGTCGCAGCCTTGACGTGGAAGTAATCCCCACCGTCAAGCACGGCTTTAACCTCGTACTGCTTGGCAAATTCCCCAATTTGCTCAAGATTCCCCCAGATCTCCGCCGGATAGTCCCCCTTCCAAGAGCCAGGACTACGATCGGAAACATGAGTGTCAGTACGGAAGAGAAATGAAAGGCGAGGCATCCGTCCAAAGTCTACACCCTAGACGGATGAAGATCAGCATGAAAAGGACGTGCACATGTCGAACAGACACCTAAGGCTATCCATTCGTCGTCTACGGTTTTCTTTTCATCAGACGCAGCCTTGTGGTCGATCTCAAGACGGAGCAGTTTCTTCTCAAGATTGTCCAGTCTTTCAAGCAGAGAAGCTGTCCGCTTGTATTGTTCGAATGCCCCATGGGGCAATTCTTTGGGGAGATCGATTGTGGGGACTTGCTTGAAGTGTAAAAAGCTCGCTCGAAACCCAAGCAATTTAGTCACCCAACCAGAGAGGAGCTGGGAGGTCTTCATCTGATCTCGAAGACCTCCCAGCTCTGGGGGTATGACACTTTCCACACCTCGCAGGGATTCAAGGGTAGCCTCTTGTATCTCTGCTCGAGAGCACATCCCCTCCAAAGAGAGGAAGTCCCTTCGAAGCTGTTTGAGCATGAATGGGTCGGGGGGGCAAAGAGAAGAGACCCCATTCAGACGAGCAACATTTGCTTGGTAGAGTTGATGCGATCGTTCGAACGCGTCAATCACACCCAATTTGTTTTTGCTCTGTTGAATCTCCCCAAACTTCTCTTTCACCGCGTGGGCATCACGGATAACAAGATCGAGTCCTTCGAAGGATGCCAGCTTCGTTTTTGCTTCCACCAGGTCCTTCTCACGAACCTTCCGGGTTGAGCTGGCTTCTCGACGGTCCTTCTCGACCATGCGAATCGCGAGGTTCACTTGGTCGAGTTTGGCCATGTCCGAGAGAACATCAGCGACCGACGTAGACGACTGATCAAGAAGGAAAATGGGGTGGAATTGATCCGCTACCTGTAACAGAATGTCCTTCTCCCCAACCTTGATCTCTTTGAAGTTTTGGGAGAGGAATTCAGGCGTCCCTCGCTCGGCTGCGGGATACTCCATTCCGTTGTACACATAGCGATTCACAGAATCGCCCTTCTCCCAAAGAAGGGCGAAACCTTCGCTTTTCAACGAAACCGAGACATGGCACCGACATGTCTTCTGATTCTTCGTCTTTCGAGCGCATGCAGCCCCATGACGAACGAACTCCCCGACAGGAGCCCCAGTCAAAGCGCAATGAACCGCTCGAACGAGCGCGCTCTTCCCGATGTTACTCCTCCCCACAAGTAGGGTGAAGTCTTTGATCTGGAAAGATACGCGCTCGATCGATTGGAAGTTGCGTACTTCGACAGAGATCATTCTCCCGAAGCGGTCTCCTCGGCCGCAGCCTCGATCTCGGACAGGGGGTCATCCGTGTCGATCGTGACTTCCGAAGCCCCATCCACGCCCAGCTCTTCTTCCAGCTCAGCTTGCATCGAGTCTTCCTCGGACAACTCCTCATCCGGGATGGCCGTGGGAATCGACGCCGAGATGGCCTCGATGACCTTCAACCGAAGGTCATCAGCAGACTTGGGATTCGAGACAAGCCATGCACGAAGCTTGTCTCGTCCTTGGAAGCGTTCTTCCTGGAACGTGTACCAGGCGCCCTCCTTCTTGACGAGCCCATTGGCTTCAGCCGCCATGATGATGCTGTAGAGGTCGTCAATACCAAATCCGTAACGAATGAAGATCGTTGCCTCATGCCCCTGCTTCGCATCCGCCTTGGCCTTGACGACCTTGAGGCTCGTCAAGTTTCCGAAGGGGTACTTCTTCGGCTTCCCCGTCAGAGGATCCTTGCGCTCGACCTTCTCCGATAGGATTCGCGCAAGCCGGAGCCGAACGTAAGCGAAGTACTTGAGCGCCTTGCCTCCCGTGGTCGAGGCTTCCGGAGCCCCGTGCCCTCCGCCCGTATTGATCGTGGCACGCTCCTGGTTGAGCAGAATGAGGGCTGTACCCTCGCGATCGGGGTCGGAGACCTTGGACTCCCCCGTGCCCTTCATCGGATGCTTGGCGAGCCACAGGACGATCTTGGGGAGCGTCTCGCTCATCTTCTTCGCCACGGCTCCGACCTTGGCCGTGTCATCCACGTTCTTCTCCAATTCGAGCGCGGGGACCATGCTCGCAACCGAGTCGACCACGATGATGTCCACGCCAGCCATGATGCCGACCAAGATCATCTTGAAACCCTGCTCCATGGTGTCGGGAGCATAGAGAAGGAGGTCGTCGAACTTGACGCCAATCTGCTTCGCGTAGCCGTGATGAAGAGCGTGCTCGAAGTCCAGGAACATCGCCGTTCCTCCCTTCTTCTGCACCTCAGCAATTGCCGTCAACGCAACGGTCGTCTTTCCCGAAGACTCTGGGCCATAGATTTCAGTGATCCGACGACGGGGATACCCAGGGCAAACGAACCCCTTCCCATCCGCCGTCCGCGAGCCTCCGATTGACGTGTTGATGATGATTGACCCGCTCGGAATGTGAGGGAGCGTTGTCTTCTGTTCGGTGACAGGCTTCATCTTGGTGGTCTTGAGAATCATCGCCCGAGCGAGGGTCGCCACCGCAGAACCAGTCACCACATTCTTCGTCTTTGCCGCTGCCATTCGTACCTCAATCCTTTGGGAGTTCAGAGAAACGGAAAAACCGTTTACCCTCTTTGAACGCTGCCCCTAACAACACCGTTTGCCCAGCCTTCTCACCCTTTTTGAAAGTGTGCGTCTTCGCGAAGGATTGTGCTTCTGCCGGTGTGAGGCTCTCCTCTTGTACATCTCCATTGACGAAGAGCCAGAAACGAGCTGCAAACCTCGCCACATGGTAGGCGTCTGCCTCGTTGTGGTCGAACTTGCCAGTAATCCCCGTATCAGCTCTCGCCGCTTGCACCATGTCGGTCTTGAACATCTTGCCGCGGATCTTCGGATCCCCCTTGGCAAGCATCTTCACCGTACCAGGATCGAAATACACCACGTCTTTTCGACGCGTGTATATCGCCTCGTTCACCATGATGTAGAGCGCGTAGGCTCCTGGGCTCCACTGTTCCCCGAACACAGGAGCCTCCACGCCTACCGCTTCGATCTCAGGATGATCGTCGAGTATTCGGCCCACGCCCTCTCGATGGGTCATGTACCGCTGAACGAAGATCGCATCTGCGGGGGTTGAGATCAGCCCCCGACCAACAACTCGGGCTGGACCCTCCGCCTTTGAATCATGGATGCACCACCCAAGATTCGTGAGCGAAGGATCCAGCCCGAGTGTGATCATCGTAGGACGAGCACTACACCCGTCCTACCAGAAGTCAGACCTGATCCAGAAGATCCGTGAAATCGCCGCCCGCGGCTCCACTCGCCCCCACATCCGATACGCCAGACCCGCCCATTCCGAGCTTGGCTCGGAGTTGATCGGTCGTCAGGGCACGGAACGGAACGAGCTTGTTGTAGAAGCCGAGGGCTTTCTCCAACACGATTGCCTGAACCTTCGGGTTCTTCCTCCAGATGGCCTGGCCCACGAAGGAAACGTCGATGTTCTGGAACTTCTCTTCCTTCTTGGGATCCATCTCGAGCTTGAGATCCTGCGTGTGGAGCCCCATCCCGTTCTCGCGTAGACCGGCATTGAGCTTCCAGATCTGCTCGTACGTCCCCTTCCCGAAACGCCAAGGGATGAGCTGGGGGTCACGACCCCAATCGGCAAGAGCCGACTTGTTGATCTCGCCCTTCCGATCCGTGGGGTACAGAAGTAGGAGAGTGCTGTACGCGACCTTCTCGGCCTCCAGGCGCTTCCACACGGCGTCGCCATCGGGGCCGTCCATACCCAGACGGCTCAGCAACATGCCCATTCCAGGCTGGTAGTGGTACTTCATCTTCTTGAACTTGCATTCGTCCAAGTAGAGCTTGTCCACAGCCGTGAGCTGATCGATGCTCTTCGGAGGGTCGAAGGACTTCGCCCTCTCTTCGAGAGCCTTCAGTTGAGCAGCTCGCAACTGCTCAGGCGAGAGCTTCTCACCCTTCGCCTTGGCTGCCTTCAAAGCAGCCTGTGCAGCCTGAACGTCCACCGGATGGAAGTAGACGAAAGAAGCACGGAGCACCTGCCCCTTCGTCATCTTGAGCCATTCGTCGCGATCGAATGAGTTCGACTTGTCCTCCTCCCCAAGGCCAACGTCGTTCTCGAGATCATCCATGTTGAAAGGATCATTGTTTGCCATGACAGTAACTCGCTTGCAATGCTCGCACAGTAGCCCACCCTAAAGGTATAGCCCTGTACGAACGTGGTTTCGTAGGTAACGGTACGACCCTATGGGTCTTCTGTACCGCCGAAGAAGTCTACACTATAACGTCTTCACACGCTGGAAAATACGTCCGAGAAATCGTCCTCTGAGGGCGATTTCTTTTCAGCGAGAAAAGAAGCTATGGCTTGCTCGTCCGAGAGAGCAGCCTTCAAGTCCACAGCCTGGAGAGGAGACGAAGGCGGGGTGTTTTTTGTCTCCTCTCCAGTGGAATCGAGAAGCTTTGAAAGCTCCTCCTCATCGAGGTCATCCCCCAAGGGTGAAGCCTTTCCGCTGGGGGCCCCTGCCAAGCGTTCATCCCCATAGAAGCTCTTCGTATCAAGCTCGTCTCGGATCAGGCTCCGTTGTGCTTTGATCGCCCCCATTGTATCGCTCAGCTCCTTGTGCCGGTGCCGAACAACCTTCTCAACAGACTCAAGATCCTTCAACTCTGCCTCGAACGAATTGATGGCTTGACGATCTTCCCGGAGCATGACGTTCGCCGTAGCTCGACGGTCTTCGATATTTGGGAGTCGACGAATCGACTCATTGTTGGCTAGCAGATCATCGAACGATACCTGATATGCTGCCTGCCGAGCTTGAAGGCCTCGTGAGACCTCATGCTTCTTCCGCATCAACCTAGATAGGGTCTCGGAAACCTGGTTCTTGTAGTTGTTGCAGGTAGCTATAGCATCCTGCAAATATTTTGGCCCAAGGGATGCCGGATCTTTGTGTAGGGTAATTGTCAACTTCGAGACCTGATCATAGATCTCATTGATCTGTGTGGGAGTCATTTGCTTTCCCCACGAAGGATTCGGACAATTGCCTCGTCATAGGCATGAAGGATTCCCCGCGCTTCTTCATGCGCTTGTTTCTTGGGGAGGATTCCTCTCTTGGAAGCATCATCATAGGTCACCCCGACGACGTGCTTCGCAAGCAGGCACCGGACAATCTTCGCTTCCTCTGGGGAGTAAGAAACGGAAGCCACATTCTCATGGAATTGGCTCACCTCAGCCCCGTGCCCCCGACTTGCTGTAACCGAGTAGAACGTCCCCCTCTTTCCACCCTGCGTCCTCTCTTCAATAGAGAATGAAGTGGTGAGCTTTTCAAACCGGATCTCACTTTGGAGTCCGTCGAGACGTGCTCGAAGTTCAGGAGAGAGGTTGTCCAGAGGGGTCGGGGTTGTCAACGGCAGCGGTTTCTTCTCGTCCATGCCCGTCCCCTACACCAGAGGCAAGCTTTCGAATGGTCACGGGCAAGACATCCTCAACTCCGGCAGAAAGATCGTGAAGTGCCCATTCGAGAGCCCGTGCAAAGACCGTGTTTCGATAGATCCGCCTGTCATTCGCCACAGCAATCTGTACGGCCTCTTCACTCCCGAGAAGCCAGACCTTCTGCTTGGCTCGCGTGATCGCTGTGTAGAACAGCTCACGTTGAAGCATTCTCCCTTGTGATCGTAGAACCGGGAGGATAACCGTTCCGTACTCAGACCCCTGGCTTTTGTGGACTGTGATCGCATAGGCCAGCCGGAGAATACTCACAGCGCGTTCTTTGGGGATCTCGACATATGTGTCGACCCCAGACGCCCCAACGCCATGAATCCGTATTACGAGATCATTTCGACGGACATCATGGAGCTTCCCCATGTCCCCATTGTAGATCGTCAGACGATAGTCGTTCTTCGTCACCATGAGACGATCCCCAACTCGTAGATGAAAGTCTCCCAACTTCCATTCCTTCTTCCGATCGTCGGGGGGATTGAGAGCTTCCCGAAGCCGGGTGTTGAGATTATCGACTCCAGTCACCCCCGCATATTTGGGGGAAAGAACTTGGAAAGTCGCATCTCTCCCCTTGAGCTTCTCCGCCATCATAACGATAAGATCTGCAATCTTGCCCTCTGACTCACAAGGGACAAATTGAAAATCTGATGCCGTGCGATCGAGTAGAGGAAGCTCGCCTCGATTGACACGATGAGCTGAGAGAACGATCTTGCTTGTTGCTGCTTGTCGATGAATCTGTGTCAATCGAACATGGGGGATCGTTGTACAAGAGACCAACTCGCGAAGGACATTTCCAGCCCCCACAGAAGGAAGCTGAGCGTCATCTCCGACAAGTACGAGCATCGCATTGGGGTCGAGCGCATCCAGGAGCCGGTAGAAGAGTTCCTGGTCGACCATGCTCATCTCGTCGACAACGACGGCCCCAACAAGATGCCGGTTGTAGGCATTGTATCCCCAGTGCTCGCCATCATACCGAAGAGATCGATGAATCGTCGCAGCATCCGAGCCCGTGACGGCCGCCAACCGCTTCGCAGCAATCCCCGTGGGGGCCATGAGCAAGTAGGATAGGCCCGCAGCCTTGAAGAGATGAACGAAGGCACGTACGAGTGTAGTCTTCCCTGTCCCTGGTAGACCTGTGAGGACAAGGACCCGGTTCTGTAGAAGCCTGTGGATCCCATCTTTCTGTGCTTCGGACAGTTCGATTCGATGATGTCGTTCGTAATTCTCAACGAACGAACTAAGGTCAATCTGGAGATCGACTGGAGTGATGAACTTGACCAGCTTCTTCGCAGCCTCGCGTTCGAAGAGGAAAGAGTTCGGCAAATAAACGCCCACCCCATCGTCAATTCGTACCGCCCCACGGCCCGCTAGACGAGGGAGGGCTTCTTCTATGGCCTTGGGGAGGGCAACACCCTCAAAAAGCTCCGCATGCTCCTCCTCGAGCATTGCAGAGATGCTTGCAGGGACATCCCCACGGCGCAAGAAGAGATGCCCCTGTTGCAACGCCAAGCGGAGGGACCACAAAATCGCCCCGTCAACTCGACGAGTATCCCCCATCGAGATCCCCATCCGTCGAGCGAAGGCATCGGCCCGCTTGAAAGTGAGACCTTCGATTTCAAGAAGGCGGTAAGGATTTTGGAGGATTGTATCGAGAGCCCCAATACCAAAAGTACGCGCAATCTCCTCGACGGTCTCAGATCGCAGTTCAAAATCCTGAAGGAATGCTCCAAGTCCGCTCAACGCTCTGGCATTCACCCAACCTTGAATCGCCTGATCCAAGCGTAGACGAAAAGGATCGTCTGCCCCCGCTAGAGTTCGAACACGATCGGGCTCATTCGTGAGGACATCACACGTTGCCATCCCAAATCGTCCAACAAGGAGCTTTGCGAGGTCGGGGTCAGTGAAACCCTCGACGCACTCGTGCAGAAATCGCTCGATGTCTTGCTCCGTCCTCGCATAGGGTTGCCACCCCGAGGGAACGAACTGCTTTCCGAATTTGGGGTGTACTTTCCACGAACCCACAAAACCCACAGGTGTCCCAGGACGCACCTGAATGAGTCCAAAGAGTCGCCCTGCAACTGTGATCGAAGTTTCGGCAATCTCAGGGCAGGCATCATTCACCACCAGGGTGAAGATCCAGAAACCCCCTTCACCCCGATGCCGAATGGAGAGAACTACGCCACTAACTGTCGCCATTATTGATCCTCAAAAGGGTCCCCCTTCATCAAGTGGTCCCACACGGAAGGGAGAATACACAAATGGTGGGTTTGTATAAACCGGTACATTTGGTTGTAATGACGACTTTGTTCTGTGGGAGAATAGACCTCACTCGTACCGCACCCAAAACAGATAAGTTTCCCGGGTTTATTACACAGGTCTATCGTGATGGGAGGTCGAGAGATAGACCCCACCTCACCCAGCCGCCATTGCGAGAAGCGTCTCTTCGGAGATGCAGATGACCCCCGCCTTCTTGGCGGCTTGAGCCTTGGTACTGGTCGAATTCGGATCGGCGATGACCAAGTAGGTCACACCCCTTCCAGCCGAAGACTTTACCACACCGCCGTGGTCAGTGACCAGAGTTTCCAGCTCTTTTCGCGGGCGATCCATGCTGCCTGTAAAGCAGAAGCTCATGTCCGTGAACTTCCCCTTGACGCGCCCCTTCACCTTGACCCCAAGCGCAAGGATGTCGTTGAGCATCGCCTGGTTCGTCGGATTGGTGAACCACGTCGCAAGATCGTGGGCCTTCACGGGGCCAATGCCAGCGACCGCAAGGAAAGCCACATCTGTACGGTGCCACTCGATGTTCTGCTTGGTATCCTGGCTACCGGCCAAGATGGCATCCAACGTATCGTAGCCGGCATCCATGAGCAGGATGAAGGTCGAGGATCCGCAACCAGGGATCGACATCGCCCCAAGGAACTCGTCCAGAGGGATCGGGTTCTTGGCCCAGAGCAGCTTGTGAACCTTGGCCGCGCTCTTCTCGCCCATCCGATCGATGGCCGCGAGCTGCCCCACCGTGAGCTTGTAGAGGTCCAGCACGGTCTTCACAAGGCCCTCATCGACGAGCTTCTCGATGAGCCCGTCACCCCATTCCTTGATGTCGAGAACCGAGACGTATCGCTTGATACGTCCGACTGCCTGAGCGGGACACTCAAGAGCATTCGGGCAGACCAGGTACTCCCCTTCCATCCCCGTGCTCGTCCCACAAGCGGGGCAATGTGTGGGGCCCGTCTCGACCTTCTCAGGCTTCTTCGAGACTTCTGTGATTCTGGGGATCACATCGTTCGCCCGTACGACCATGACCTCCGCTCCAACGCCGATCCCCAAATCGGCGATGTACTTGAGGTTGTACACAGAAGCGTTCGTGATCGAAGCTCCCATCACGTTCACCGGATTGAAGATCGCAACCGGCGTGATGCGCCCCTGGCCTCCCACCTGCCACTCGATCTTCGTGATCGTGGTGAGCTTCCCCTCAGCCGCGAACTTGAACGCGACGGCACCCTTCGGACGCCCATCCTTCTCCCCCAGCTCGGCCTGATGAGCGAGGTTGTTGACCCGGATCACCAACCCGTCAATCTCGTAGTCGAGCTTCTCGCGTGCCCCGTCTTGGTATGCCTTCCAGTATTCCTGAGGGGTCTTCGAGCCTTCTTGGTTGGGGATGTGGACGTTCCACTCTGGGGTCAAGAAACCCCAGCGCATGAGCAACCTGAAGTTCTCTTCCTCTGTTGGGGGTCGAACATTCCCCTCGACGATTGTGTAGGCCATGACCGTGAGGTGTTCGCTCCCCGTCCCATCATACCTCTTTGAGATCCCCGAAGCTGCGTTCCTCGGGTTCGCATAGGCCGGAAAGTGCTTCTTGTGATCGCTCTTCTTGAGGACAATCTCACCCCGAATTGACCCTGTGAAAAGGGACTCAGGACTGAGATGGATCTTCTTGATCACACCCTTCATTCGAGCAACGTTCGAGGTGATGTCTTCTCCCGTCTCCCCGTCCCCTCGAGTGATTGCTTGGACGAACGCCCCATCCAAGTACTTCATGTGAATGCTGATCCCGTCGAGCTTCTGCGTGATGAGGACCGGCTCCTTCACCCCGACGCCCGCGAGCCACAGGCCCATCTCGACCGGCGTGTTCACCTTGTCGAGGCTGCCCATCACGAAACCGTGCGAGGCCTTCTTCCACTCCGTGACGGCCTCGATGGGGGCTCCGATGGCCGTGATCGCTGTGCTGTCAGGCTTCAGCTCCCGAAGCTCAGCGATCCAGGCATCGAAGACCCCATCCGTAACCGTGGGGGTCTTGTTGAAGTAGTCCGTCCGGGCTTGCAGGATCAACTGTTCCAGCTCTGTTGCCCGGGTTCCGGTTGCCTGCTCCATGATCTCGTCGAAATTCATGGGGACGAATACACCGGATCTATCTTCTTTCGATCTACCAGGGCATACCGAGCCCCGAAGACATCGGCGATGTCATCAGCCTTGCTGATAGCCTCAAGATCGCTGTCAACATCGATCTCAAGGATCTCGACGGGATCATCGACCCCAACCTCATAAAAGAGGCGTACCTGAAAAATCATATCGAGCTACACGATCGAACACGCACCACCCGCACAAGCTGCCTCTGCGGTATGGTTGGTGCCGTCTTCTCCCTCAACAAGAGTCAGGTAATCGAGGGGGCGATACCGAGACAAGATGGTGTTCCACCGAGCTTCATCGGCAGCCGTTGTGACGGCCTCGTTTGGAGCAAACGCGTAATCCTTGTCTCCTGAGGAAGAGATCATTGAAACGCCTGTGAAGTAGTCCCTGTTATCCCACAGGTAATCCGCAACCTTGGACCACTCCGAAGGTTGTACCGTGACCGTATTCGACACGTTGTGGGATAGGCCAGGAGACACTTCTTCATTTGCGGTTCCAGGCAGCACCCAGTTCTGTTGCGTCGATCGGACCATATCGAGGAATTCGATAGCCTGAAGGTCGTTCTTGACGATTGCCGCAGCCGGAGCTTCGACACAGAATTCGATGACCCACTTCCCATCAGGCTTCCGCACACACATGTGAGGGTTGACCGCTCGGAAAGCCTGGAAGACGAGTTCCAGCTCATCTGCAATGACCCGGCGGATGTATCTCCGGGCATGGTGTGCATGATGCCCAGAGGCAACGCACCCTAGCTCAAGGGAGGTCGTTCCCGAGGGCTTGACACAAGTCGTTCGAGCTGCGGGAGCAATACCAAGACGCTCGGCATACTCCGCATTCCACACTCGAATCTGGGTCGCTACTTTCCGCTGGTATTCCGGATTGCACGCAATCGCAGGGGAATCTAGCATCCCCGTCATACCAATACCCAGAAGAGCTTCACGTTCCGCGAGCATCTCGGAGACCCACCCAAGATAAGGCATCGTCGTGTAGGTCGCTTGCACCGTCCCGATGAGGGTTGCAGCCTTTGCCACTTGAAGGAAGTCTTCGAGGCTTGTGAGCTTCGCAGCATTGATCTCGCACAGATTGCAGAATGCCCATCCTGTGTATGTGTCCCCAATCGCCACTTGCACACCCCTCTTTGCAAGAAGCGTTTGAATTATGGGATCGACGGTAAGCTTCGGGTTCAGTCCGATCTCACAACAAGGGTTGGTGCCGTAGTCGTAGTCGTTGGTGAAGTAGAACCCAGGCTCTCCCCACTGCTTGATCATCTGGAAGATGCGCTTGAATTGCTTCTTCTTGACCTCATCCCTCTTGAGGACGACGGAGTTGTTGGCATTTGCCAACCAAGGCTCTGTCGAATACCAGTTGCCAGTCTTGAGGTGCATCATCTCGCTGTCGTCGAGCGAGAAGAGGCAGATCATTGCCGACCTTCGGATGCCCCCAGAGAGAACCGCATCGGCTGCATGGCACATGATCCGATGACATTCCACCGGACGTAGGCTACGCCCCTGTGCCCCAGCTAGAACGCTACGGATGCGTTCGATGCTCTCCTTCAGCTTGAGGTGTCCCGGAGCCCGTCCCCCAGACGTTCTCAAAGGAGACCCTGCTTGCCGTATCAGGTGGTAGCTCACTTCCAGGTACACCTTGTCCTGGTAGCTCTGGATCAGTGCCTTGACAGCATCCGCCCACCCCTCGATAGAATCCTCGACCACATAATGGCGGATGACCTTGGGGTCGACGTACGGGATGGGGGGAAGGTTCTCGACATGATCAAACTGAACCGAATACCCCACGCCACATCCGGAGAGCAAGAGGAACATGGCCTCAGAGAAAGCTTCGAAGCGATCGATCAAGGTGAAACAACAATTGTAGATACGGTTGTTGTTTGCAAGAATTGCTGCGCCCCCAAATTGCATGGATCGCATTGAGGGTAGAACCTTTTTCTCTCGAACGAGGTCGAATGCCTCTCGAAGCTCCCCCTCAAAGTTAGGATGCTGTGAGATATGCATCTCTTCAACGCGAGCCACGGTCTCGGAATAGATCTCCCTACGGCCCTGCTCAGGAAGATAGCGAGCATACTTGCTCGCATGTATATAATCGGAAATGGCTCTCGGGTCCGGAGTCATACTCCCCCGGATTTGACGGTCTTCTGACCTTTGGTGTCGGTACAGAATGTAGGCTTTTGCCACAGCAAAGGCCCGATGCCTCATGAGGGCCATCTCGACAACATCCTGAATCATCTCCACATCTACGATGACCTCTTCAGGTTCAACGGAGAGATTCGTGTCCTGCCGATCATTCAACGTTGAGATGACCGTCCCCATGACCTTGGCAATGGTTCGGTCATCAACGGATCCAACGCTCTCCCAAGCCGAAACCAAAGCCCTTCTCAGCTTGGCGGAATCGAAGTACTGAAGCGTTACCCCATCCCTTTTTCGTACCTTCGCAGGAAGGGGGGACTTCATTGGAGAATCGTCTCCATTTGAGGTCAATGTAGCTTCTGCCGACGACATGATCTGGTCTTGTAGCACGAAATTCTCCTCAACCTGCAATCGACAACACAGCGAGTTCCACAAGAGTTCGTTTGGAACGAGCTGAACTCTTGACGCTCTCATCCAACCTACATAAACGAGTCATGTGTCCAGCCAGCTTTTCCATCCCGTGCCTTCGAACAAGTGGTATGAAATGATTTTTGCATCTCCAAGGATGCATCCCCACAGCAACCGAAATCTCTTCATCTGTCGCCTTGCGATCGATCAGTTGCCGCGCAACGATTGCCTTCTCAACCTGTCTCATAAGCGCATAAGTCAAAGGAACGTTAGCCTCATCCCCTTGATTGCGATACAAGACAGAGAGAAGATTCATCGCCTTCTTGATGTCCCTTTCCATGGCTGCCTCCGCCACTTGCCACGGTTCGGCTACTGGAGAAGGAGAGATGACTGTACTCAGGATAGCCGTTGTCACCACGCCCCCTTTTTTTGTGATGACCTGGAGCTTCTCCAATTCGTTCGAGAGCTTGTGCAGATCAGCCCCCACAAGCTGATACAACATCATCGAAATCCCTTTTTCAAGAGTAATTCCGAGACGTTTTGCTTCAGTCTCTACCCAACGAACAACTTCGTTATTGTCCTCGTATGTCTTGAGTTTCTTGTACTCAAGACGACGGCCTTTCTTTGCCGCAGAAGCCCAAAGTTCTGAGAGCTTCTCACTTCGAATAATGGCCACAATGACGGTCGAAGTATCGGCCGGGTTTTTGGCCTCTATGTAGCGCTTGAGCTGTTTGTCCCCTTTGATTTTTTGTGCGTCGTCAATGATAACAACACGCTCTTCACCATCAAACGGGGGGGACTCACAAAAAGAGATGAGTTCCTGATCCGTCAGCCCATCCCCGTCAAAGAGAGCAATGCTCTTCCCTTCCCAGGAACGAGCCCTCTCAAGGTCTTTGTCGAGGAAATAGGGTTCTCCCCCAAAAGACACCACAAAAGGCGCAAAAGCTATCTTTGTTGCAGCCATCAGATCCCGAAGACTTCGACAAGAAGTGTTTTGAGGTGAAAGGGGAGATTCACCGGAGTCACCTGGCTTCGAGCCAGGATGATATGAAGCTTGCTCCGTAGTTCTTGCCACACCTGGTCTGATGCCTGTTTTCTGAACTGTTCAAGCGTCTCCACGATATCCTGATTTATGACACGGGAGGGGTCACAAGACAGCATGAGAACATCATGTGTGACCTGCCCTATAAAACGTATAGTTAAAGGAAGATCCTTTTCGAGAAGTTCTACAACAGCAAAGGATCTCGCGAGATCCTTTTCGAGACCCGTTCTCAATAGGTCGACGACCTTATCACGAAGCGTCAATCTCCCCGCACTGCAAAGTCGGACGGAGCGGCCCACTGAGCCTTCTCCCATACGAGAATAGACAAGTGCTTTTGTCGTATCCCCTTCGTACCTTTGAACGACAGACTGAACAAAAGACTCAGACAATCGACGGTATCTCACGAGACCACATCGTGAGCGAATAGTCGGAATCACATTGTCTGCATTCTCAGCAAGCAAAAAGAACCGCGTTCGCTCTGGAGGTTCTTCCAAGGTTTTGAGAAAAGCATTTGCAGCGGAGGCAGTTAGACGATCTGCTCCATCAATCAAAAAGACTCGAAAAGGAGCCATGGCCGGGTAGGCACAAGTTTCCGTGATGAGTCCTCGAATTGCATCAATCCCGATATCTCGATCTTCGATAGGGGCAAGAATCGAGAAGTCAGGATGTGTCCCTTGTCGTATCTGGAGGCAATCGACACAAGAGCACGAGATCATTCGCGTTCCTGTGCAAAACATCATCCGAACAGCGAGTTGAACTGAGAATCTCCGTCCAATCCCCTCGTCCCCCACAAGGAGTAAAGGAGATGTAAACCGCTTTTCTACAGCTCGTTGAAGGAAGCGTACCCCCTCCTCTTGTTCACGTACTTCCTCCAACATCATCAGGCTCCGGAAGAGCAGCTCTTCGTAAGGGGGCGACGGGATCAACCCTCAATGTAACGAAAAAGTTCTGCCCACAACAATCACAGATGAAACGATAAGGTTCTTGGCCACTCGGAGCCAACATGCCTCGACATGCGCTACACCGCATGACCCCGTGAAGAGTCTCCTCAGGCATGGCCTACAAATTTACGCTTCCACCGACTGCAATACCCCAGGTCATTTTGCACTCGGCACATTGATAAATGTGGGCACCCCCTGGAATTCCATTGGGAGTTACCTCCGTGACCCGCATAGAATGACAACTGTCACTCTTACAACGCATGTGCAGGTACTTGGTTTCTACGGGAGTCGGCACGGGTAGTCCTGGTTTCGTTCCAGTATAATCAACAGGCATTGGGCACCTAAAGGTTGGAAGTCGGAAAGTCTTCGGTGAAGAGTTGTTGGAGCACAAAAAGGACTCGGAGATAGAAGTCTGGGTCGTCGACATCCCCCATCGAAGCCTCTGACTCCGGCCAACCAAACGATCTCCCCACAGGAACGATCGCAGGATTGAACGTACCGTCCTGGAAATACGGGACAATTCTCTTCCAGTCCTCGTTCAAGACGGTCACATTCACACCGATACCGAACAGTCGAACGAAAGCTACACCATGTCGTTCGTATTCGGCAGACTTTGCTTTGCGTCGGGTGAAAGCGACGATGCCCCGGGCGACCTCGGGGAGGTCCGTCACCCGAAGCCGAGCTGGTCGTCGACCGTGTATGAGGGAAAGCCGCTCGTCCACACCATCGCCGGGTGACAAATGAAAAAAGGCCGGAGCCCCCGTCGGAGCCCCGGCCTTCCGGAGGTGTTTCATGAGCCAATCCCAAGACGCCGACGCGGGTTCTCCCCGCGTACCATGCCTCCTAGAGAACTTGTGCTGGGCTTGTCACCCCAGCAGGAGCCTCGGTTTTCCTACCACCGCGATCCGAATTTCTCCGGACCCTCAGCCAGGCATCCTTGGTTAGCCCGGCTGACCCGACCTTTTGCCGTCGTCGCATCTGTACAACAAGGGGAAGGAGACGACGATCAACTACACCTAGTTCTGTGCCTCTTCGACCAGAACTTCGGAAGCACAGCTCAGAGGCACCCCACACGCCAAGGCTGCCGCCTCGAACGTGACCTCGGGATGGTCGTACATATGCAAGAGAACGACCGCCCGAGAAGCGCTGATTTCCGCCAAGAGCACCCTCTTGGCGAGATGATGCACGTAATCTGCCTTGTTTCGATCCATGACCATCATCCTCGTTGAGGCACGTCTGCAAGAAGATTCCGGACGATCTCCAAGTGCTTCCAGTGATCATCCGTCTGAACATGATCCTTGCGGACCCACTTCGCGATCGATACCGGGAAGTCCTGGTTGTGGTAAGCCCGAGCGAGACGAAGGACAGAACCCTCCCGTTCTCCCCCAAGGGAGCCTTCGTTCGTTGCAAAGCTTTCCGTCAACGTCTTGATGTGCTCTTCCGACTCGATCTTGCCCCGCCAAAGCACGGGCACGGTGGGCACACTCAACTCTTCGGCCCACAATGTGACCTCATCCCAGTCCGCCCAGATCATCGTCTGAAGGTCTCGAACGCCGAACAAGAGGAAGTAGCCAGGGAGACCCTTGTAGTAGATGGAATGCTTCGCGAAGCACCATTCCCCGAAGACCTGTACGCCGGGTTCTATCTGATAGCGAATTGTCGCATGGAAAGCCTTGAAGGCATCGAAGCTCGGGTGCGACGCCTTCCCTGAATGGCTTCGAGCGAAGCAGGCCTCCCTCTCGACGCAAACGTTTGAGCCGTCTGCCTTCTCCGTGAAGACGCCCTCCTCCCCCACAAAATGCCGAGCACTTTGGAGTCGGCGATCCTTCTTCTTCCAGCCTGGAGACCAGGGGAAATGAGGGGTTCGGTTGTACTTCGGGGAGTCCATGAAACACCTACAGGTAAGACCTCTCGAAGATCAACTTGAGGGGTCTTACCTGTCCCTCCTCAAGGCTCCTGCTCACACTCAGTGAGGCAAAAGTCGCAGACATCGGACGGCTGTCCCTCACCACAAACCGCACTACAACCTATGACACAGGTTGCTGCGGGCGAGGGATCGGACGATGAGCAGGCGGTACCTACAATCGCGAGGAGGACGAGCGCGACTGTGAAACATCGAATGGGGGGCATTTCTACCTCTTCAGTTGTGAGAAAACGGTTCGTACCCTCACGGTGCGGGGCATATGCACTCCTCGTTTGTTGTGGGAGGAAAGCACGTGGACGAACACGCGGCAGACGCGCAAACCTGGAACGCATCGTAAGTTGGGCTTCCAGGTGCGGCACACCCACACTCATCGAGTGAGCGGTTCCAGTCCGCCTCGACCCATCCGTGTTGGCATTTATCGAGGCACCGGCAGACGGTGACTTCATTCCAGCAAGCCAACGCTTGCTCGCCGCAGTTGGCCGAAACACATTGCGAACACTTCGCATCCCCCCAGGCGTTCACATCCCCTGACGGTGCCGCAACGGGTAGACATGTGATCGACCCGCTGACGCGATTGGGATACTTGACCTCGAATTTGATTATCGCCCCCTGCTCGGTAACCGCACACATCGGCCCGAGACTGGCCCTTTTCGTAGCGTTCGAACAACCGCAATTGCTTGCGGTTATTATTCCTTCACAATACCACCCAGTTTCATCCAACTCCGGCCGACCTGGGATCGTGCGACAATTGGGCCAGACACCTCGAGGAGCATCGCAAGCGACGGAGGTGATAGTGTGGACAAGTAGGACAAGTACGAGAGCAACGAAACGTTGAGCATTTTGCATAGTCAGTACTCCGCGAGATATGTCGCAGGTCCACTAGCACAGTCAAGGCAATGCTCACGAATTAGGTTCGGGGGGCTGAATGTTGAAGACTTTAAGCCCTGCCATTGCCAGATACTTTACCCCGTCAACAAGAGACTTGGGTGTGAAAGGGACAGGTCCATACTGTATGATCCCCTTCTCCACCACACACCCGGACTCCCGAAGAACCATCGAAAGGTTCGGAGGATAGACGGGGTTGTCGACTCTCATCCCCCAGAGAGCGAGAGCACGTTGTGCCTCGATCTCACTCAGGAAGAGGTTACCGTCAATGACCTTGGCCTCGAGGGTGATGTTTTTTGAGGAGGCAGAGAAAGCGTTCTTTGGATACTTGAACCGCGTCTCAACCCAGATCGTAGACGGGGTGCTTCCTTGAAGGACCCGACGGACATGCCTGGATTTGAGAATTTCCGCCTGTTCGAAACCCGAGAGGAATCCCACAGGGGGGGTCTGAATCCGTCGAAAGGCGATGACCGCTCGGACGGAGCAGTAAACCGCGACAATCAGGGCGAGGGCGAGAATATAGGGCACGGCAGCCATGCCCTATATTACACCAGTCTTGGGGGTTGTCAGCCGAGACTGAGATCGGGGAGTTCCGAGGACTTCTTCTCAGGCTTACGGATCGCACATTCAGTTGTGATCATGGTGCCCGCGATCGAAACTGCGTTCTGGAGAGCAGAACGCACGACCTTTGTAGGATCGATGATCCCGGCCACAACGAGATCCTTCTCTTGGAGATCGGAGGCATCGATGCCCCACATCTCTCCCTTGTGAAGCAGCTCCTTGACCTTGTGGACCATCACGGATCCGCTAGCCCCAGCGTTCCGCATGATCTGTCGGCATGGTTCCTCACATGCTCGAAGGACGAGGTTGAAACCGTGCCACTCCTCATCGGACAACGGGTAGAGCTGTGCATCTTCCACCGCTTCCCCAGTCGAGGTCATCACGACGTAATTGGGGTCGGATGCTGCTCGTTCGAATTCGCTCCGAAGGGGCTTGAACCCTTCGACCAGACCCTCGACATACTGCGCCGCCCGGATCAGAGCCACGCCACCTCCAGGAACCACGCCCTCAGCGAGACTGGCCCGCGTTGCATAGAGGGCATCCTCCATCCGAGCCTTCAGCTCTTTCATAGCTGTCTCAGACGATGCACCAACCTTGATGACGCAGACACCTCCCAAGAGCTTCGAGAGACGCTCCCGGAGCTTGTCCGCATCGTATTCCGATGTTGAGCACTCGATCTCCGTCTTGATCTGAGCAACCCTAACATCGATACTCTCTTGTGCCCCCTCACCATCCGTGATGATCGTGTCTTTGGCAGTCACTCGAATTCGCCGAGCTTTCCCCAAAAATCCCATGGTCACAGAATCAAACGCCATCCCCTGATCTTTGGAAATCAGGGTTGCACCAGTCAGGACAGCGATGTCCTCAAGAATACGCTTCTGGTTGTCTCCGAAGGCAGGAGCCTTCACAAGGCAGCTCATGAAGATGTTCTTCTGGAAGTTTTGAACGAAAGTCGGGAGTGCCTCACCCCCAAAATCCGGAGCCATGATGAAGAGCGGCTTTTGCTCTTTCATGATCTGCTCCATGACCGGCACAAGCGGCCGGACATTTGTGAATTCCCGATCCGTGAGAAGCACGTAGGCATCGTGGAGAATGCTCTCCTGTCGATTCCCATCCATGCAGAAATTGGGCGAGACCCAACCCCGATCGAGCTTCATCCCATCCGTCACCTCGACGGTGGTATTGTCGTTGCGACCTTCCTCGATGTTGACAACGCCATCCTTGCCAACCTTCGCAACGGCTTCGGCAATGATCTTGCCGATCTCTGAGTCTCCATTGGCAGACACAGTCGCGACGGACTCAATGTCCTTCTGCTCCTTGATCGAGATCGTAAGCCCGAGGAGCTGCTCCTCCAAAAGAGCAAAAGCCTTGTCCATTCCCCGCTTGAGAGGGACAGGAGCCAGGCCCGCTTCAACAAGCTTCACGCCCTCAGCATAGAGAGCCCTGGTGAGCACCGTTGCCGTTGTTGTCCCATCCCCCGCATCATCGCTGGTCTTTGATGATGCCTCCCGGACGAGACGGGCACCCAAGTTCTCCCAGGGATCAGGTAGATCGACTTCCTTTGCAACGCTCACCCCATCCTTCGTGAGGAGAGGGTTGCCGAACGTCTTCTCGAGGCAGACGTTTCGTCCCTTGGGACCCAACGTCACCGCAACCACGTCCGCCAGCTTGTCCACCCCATCGAGCATTCGCTTGCGGATATCCGCGCCAAACTTGATTGCCATTCATATCCTCCGGCTGAGGGCGTCTCTATACACCATGTCTATCTCAGTCGGGTCAAGATCCAACGGGTCGGGGATTGGAACGCCATGTGAAGCCACGGGCCCTGGACGAGGCCGCCTCAAATCATCTCGACGAGGCCTCCAGACTTCACTCGATGCTGTTTGATGCCTCCGTTGAAGCCAACCATAGGCATCAAATAAACTGAGGCGCTCGTCGATGCCCTCCCGCATCCAAACAGAGGCCCCAGCTTCATCCGTGAAGCTCACGGAAAAGATCCCACGCTCCGAATCAAGAGAGAATTCCCAGCCTGGAGGGAGAGCCACATGAATAGCAGCTCGAACATCCTCCAAAGACCAAGCCGACATCTCTTGGATCGAAGCCATCTATTTTGAGCTGTGAATGGGACTTGAACCCACAACCACCCGCTTACAAGGCGAGTGCTCTACCAGTTGAGCCATCACAGCAAGATAGGTCTCGGAACCACGACTCGCACGGGTTTGTGGCTTGTTGCTCTGCTCTCGGAGACCTAGAGGAAGAAGGAGGACTTGAACCCCATCCCGCTTTTGACGGGACAATCCGCTTTCGAGACGGTTCTGGCCCCTGGCCAGTTCTTCTTCCAGACGTACCCGATCTGCCAATCCTGGTACAACCCCGCGTGATGTTGAGATGGCAGCCTCACCAAACGGATCGTTCTTCTTTACACCGAACGGAGACGACGAGCAAGATTTTTCGCCGTCCCACTCTTCTCTCGACCTGGGCGTACCCAAGCGAGATCCTTGGTCGACGCAGCCGTCATCGCAGCGTCCCGTTCCCTGTCGCTCTTGAATCCGCCGACACAAGGGTAGACTTCGGCCGTGGTCAAACCAGACGAGGCACCATGAACCCGAGGGGTATCGAACATGTGGTAGACGGTCAAAGGCGCTCCACCCAACGGGAAGCTGGCGTCAAACCACCGCTGAGCCATGTCATCACACCCCCTGGCGTCTCCAACAACGAAGGTACACTTGGCCTGAACCAGCCGATGCAACTCGGGCACATAATGCTGTCCGAATTCCTCTGATGTCAGGTCAAGATGTCCCGAAATGAAAACGCACTCTGCCATGGCTATCTCCGAATGACCGTTCCGTCTGAACGTTCGCAGAGCGTATAGGCCTCTCTCGAATCGATGTACTTCTCCCCGTGACTTCGACAGAGTTGCTCGGAAGCCATATCAGCTTTTGCGGCCCAAATGCAGACCGCAACCGCAATGACTACGAAGATAACACCCCCAATGATAGTTTTGGGAGAATCACCCCAGAACACGAAATCAACATCGTCGAAATGACTCATGGGGATGATTTACACCGAATTGTTTTGGAGGAAGGCAGAGGAATCGAACCCCGGCGTTTCTTAGGCGTCCCCCGGGGTTCAAGCCCGGTTTGCCACCACAGCGGTGCCTTCCTAAAGGACCCGGGGCCGTGGTGACCCCGGGTCTCCGTCAAGCCTACTTCCTGTAAGCCATGCGTGCAATCGTTCCGTCCATGTCGATTGCAGGCGGCGAATCCAAGGACGAATCCGTCAGAAGCGAATTGAGATCGACGGGAGGTTGCACAGCGGGCATTCCCTGAAGAGTAGTCAGACGCCCAAGCGGCACGCCCGGTTGTCCCGTGAAGTCCTCAACCATATCCCGCATCGAGGAATTGTCAAAGCTGACGCCAACCTCAACGAGATCAGCCCTCGCTTGGAGATTGCTCGTCGTGCAAGAAGTTCCTCGGGTCGCTCCAACCCGATAGGCGTTGAGGTAGGTGGACCCCTCGTGATAAGCCTCTGGGCTCACCATGCGTCGGCGGATGTTCCTGGCCCCATTCGCCAGTTGAACATGCCCACGAGTGGTCACGTCTTCCTCCATGAGGCTCATCAACTGAGCCGCCCCGCTGTAGTCGCCCTTCTTGGCCTTCTCCTCGGCTTGGATCTGTGCCCGAACGATCTGAGCGAGACCCACAATCCCATCCAGGGCTGCACTCGGCTTCGTCTGCTCGTCACCCGGACGGACGAACGTGACCTTGGCCTTGTTCTCGACTGTCTGGCGCTCCTTCCGGCCATCGGAGGCGATGATGTCGTATGCCATCGTCGCCTCGAAGACGTTGACTGGACGAGGGAAAGTCTGCTTTTGCTCGCCAAGCTTGACCCTGAAGACGAAGTGCCTCGTCTCCTCCGCAAGAATGTTGGGTACCGTCAACGTGAAGGTATTACCAATCTCTTCCTTGGAGAAAGGAACATCCGAGATCACTTCCTCGAGACAGTGATTCGCCAGAGACGTAACCTCGATGGTGAGGTCGGTCGCATAGGTCGAGAGCAAGCCTCCCAGCTCATTCCCGAATGCCGTGAGAGCCGAGTCTGGCTCCTCGATGTAGGCGTAGTTCCCCTTGCCAGCCCGAGCAAACGCTGTGAGGAAGTCCTGGCTGATGTCCGTGCCGAACCCGAAGGCACTGGCCGTGATTCGTCCGCTGTTCGCTGCCAGCACCTTGACGATGTCCTCGGGCTTCGTCGCAACCCCTTCGTTCGCCTGGCCATCAGTCAACATGACGACCCGATGAAGAACATCGGAGGGAAGGTCGAGATTCTTCATCAGCTCCAACATCTTGAGCATTCCGCCCGAGAAGTTGGTGCCGCCCATTGTGCGGAGCTTGTTGATCGCCGTCTTGAGCTGCTCTTTGCTCTCGGGTGTGATCCGCACAGGCGCCATGGACACATGAATGGAGGACTCGAACGCGATGACGCCGCAGTAGTCTCCCGGGCGCAGATGTTCGACGACCTTGAGGGCGCTCTTCTTCGCGAAGTCGAGCTTCGCCCCCTTCATCGAACCCGACACATCGATGCAGAGCCCGATGCAGATGTCGGGTCGCTTTTCGATGCCTGGATGAGAGGGCGCAGTGACAGAGAGGACGAGATGAGCGTCCTTCTCCTGAGAAAAGTTGACCTTTTCGAACGTGACTTGAGCGTCGATCTTCATGGGTGGATCTCTCCGTAAAACAATTCAGCCGGTTTTTTCGAGGGCGCAGAGCTGGACGAAGCTCTCAAATCCTCAAAACCCTTGCGAACGTCCGCTGCCTTCCCAAACCTCTCGGCGCGGTTAGCAGTACGGGAACCCAAACCCCATGGGGCGCGATTCCTGTTCGGGAGGAAGATACACCAGGCTGCGAGAGACTGGAAGAAAAATCGTCAAGACGGGGTTTCGACGTATCCGCGGAAGGTGAGCGAGATCCTCTCCCCACACTGGGACGACGACTTCGGGATGCGGTGCTGCCAGGTGTCCTGCATCCCTGGTTCCATCAGGCAAAGGCTTCCGTGCCCCAGCTTGACCTTCTCAACTGCCTGGTTGGTCAGAAGGCCATCGGGTGCAGGTGCGACTATCGGCCGAAACCAGATCTCCCTCTCGACACCCAGACTCACTGAAACGATCGGCCGGGCGTCGTCCATCTCGGGCGAGTCGTCCGCATGCCATCCGAGGTGATCACTCTGGTTCAGGTAGCGATTCAGGAAGCAGACCTCGAAGGTCGCCTTGGCGTATGCCTCGAGCTTGTGACGGATCGCCATGATCACGGGGTGGTAAGGCCGAGGCTCGTACCGTCGCCTCCCCCGGCCCTGTCCGTAGTCATAGGGCTTGGGGATGTCGTTGCAGTAGTACTCGCACCTGGGAGCATCATCACGACGCTCCCAGTCCAGCTCGTCACGAAGCGCCTCGAACGCCTTGTCAGGGTCGTCCACGAACTTGGGGATGTAGATAATCGGGGCCATGGTCGTTCAGTTCTGCTCGGAGTACTTGAGGTCGAACTTCACGCCCTTCCAGTACTCGAATTCCTTGGGAAATCGGGTGATGCTCTTCAGCATTTCCTCGGGGATCATGTGACCCAACGCTGAGGGTGGCATCCAGATACCTCCCTCGATTCGTGGGACAGTTCCCGTCATCATGAGGAAATATGTAACATGAACCTTCCGACGATCGTCCCAGGCATCGTCGATCCAGGTGATGTGCCCGTCCGTCACGCCAACGCTCAGAAGATCGAACCCGCCGCTTTCCTTGTTCCGCGATCCCGTTGGGAAAGTGAGCCCATCATGCTGATCCGGGACAACAAGCACCTCGACCTGATCTCGAAGGATCTTGCCAACGCAGCTACTCGTTTTCTGCGCTTCGAGGGCCTCGGAGGAGTAGCGCGGAATGATGACCTGAGCCTCCCGCTTGAACCCGAGCTTGGCAAGCCTTGCCACTCCGAAGAACGGAAGCGAAGCGGGTACGGTAAGGGGACTCACCCCGACGTTCATCGCGAAGGTCAGGAGGCTTCCCGCGAAGCCCGTTCCCGTCCCGAACGGGAACGCCACGTCCCTCGCCTTCTTCGACGCACTCTCCCACAACTCGTACATTCGCTTGCCCATGTTGACCTCTTACACTTCTCGACCCCCAAAATTGGTGGAGACAGAAGGATTCGAACCTTCAATAGTCGGATCCGCTTCCGGAAGCCTTCATCCGCTCTACGCATGCCTACATCCCCAAAAAGAACGCCGAGCTGGGCGGGCGTAGGAGCAACCCGTACCCTATTCGTTGGCAGAAGAATCCTTGTGAGGCCTTTCCACCAACACCCACTGGACTTCCCTTTAGGTCGCCCAGCTTGCTCGACATTCGAAGCTTTTTGATTCGTGTCCCGAAAGAGACCCCCGAATATCGGCGAGTGGTTCCAGCACTTCCCGAACTCAGGACACTGGGATTGATGGTCCCAGGCTCCACAGAGGTCTGTACGAGCACCCTGGACTGTGCTCGGCCAACAAAGCCGTGCCCCCACTATTCGGGGGGCACAACACCCTTCTGGTGCCGAGGGTTTAGCTCGGCTAGAGAGTCTCTTTCGAGACACGAATCAGACCTTTTACGGCAGCGACTCCATCGCCTCCGAAAAGGTCGCGTACGGCTTTCCGCCAAGCGCTACGATGCGCTCCGCATACCAAGCGACGGAATCCTCAGATCCGTCCTCCCAGGCCTTTGCCTGAAGAGCCAGCAGCTCACCAACCTTGGTGCCGCTGTCGGTTCCAACCTCTTCCTCCATCGTTTCACCTCGCACACAGAGTCGGACTCGAACCGACCACCAAAGGCGAGCGTTTTGGACGACGCTCCCCGCCACCGCGACGGGTCCCTGTGTAAATGAGCTGGACAGCCAAAAACCAGCCTTCTCTCTTACAGCCCTTGGTTCTTGACCCCTCGCTGTTTGGGGTCAAGACAGGAACATCAATACCTTCAGGGAAACGTTAGATCGGCAGCCGTTGACCAGCCATACGATTTCCTCTAACAACAGACCTTATTCTCTTGACCCTTTGGTGGTTGCCCCACCTTCCGGGGTTCCCGTCTTGGTCGCAAGTCAGGGAGTCGAACCCCGCTCTACATCGCTCACCCTTGCAGGCTGACCGGCCCGGTCACTTTTCGGCGATGCCCTGCGATGTCTGTTCTACATTCGCCCCCGGTCGCTGATCAACATTTGCTGAAAGAACCTCTTCCACGGCCTCCGACGACAGGACAACGACCCCACTCTTGTGAGGTCCGCTGTATTGTTGCCGAGTAAGATAGGCTCGAGCTTCGTCCGGGGCCATATTTCGAGCGATCAAGAGGTCCATCTTGATCGCCAGGGCAATGCAGTGCTGATCCGCAAGAGACAGATCATGCCCCGGTAAAGTGAAGGTGCTCACTTCGCGGCCTTGAGGAACGCAGGAGCGCGACCGACCGAACCATCCGGCTCGATCCGGAACGAACCGGTCTGGCGAACCGTCCCGCTCCCATCCGGCTTCACGGTGAGCATCTTGAAGATGGTGCCAGTGATGGCACCGTCAGCGTGCTCCGTTTCCGAGATCTCCCACATGTACTTCTGGCCCTTGACCACGTAGACGTTCTGCGAACCCGTCTGGGCCACGCAAGCCGCAGTCCACTTCTTCATCGTCTCGTTCGCGTCCGTTGCACAGCTCCAGCCCATCGTCGTCGTGCCTCCTGTCTTCTCCTACAAGGAAGAGAGAGCCCCGATCAACTCTTGGCCGAAAGATTCTCGATGTGCATGTTCATGAACAGCTCGCCCTGCTCCTCAGCATCATCGAGAGCGACATGTGTGTGGGGCCGGTTCTTGGGGAACCAGCGCTTCGGCATCGTCTTCTTTGTCGTTTTCCGGTAGGAAGACTTACCAAGGGCCATCGCATACGTCTTGATGTCGATCGCCGAGAAGCTGAACGGCGAGATCCCCACAAACATCATCACGTACCAGTACACGAAGAGGAAGTCGAACCCCGCTGGATACCCAACGAAAACCGCGTTCACTGGGTTCCCCCTCTCGTTCACGAGGATACCCGGGAGCTTGGTGATCCACTCGTAGTAACGATGCATGGCATCGCTGGGGGTCTCCAGGTTCTTCCTGCACGCCTCCCACGCAGCGGGCTGTGTTGCCCACCAGGCCATGGTGTCAGGATGCCCCTCGGTCCCTGGAAGGATTTCGAGATTCGCTGAGAAGTCTCCCAGCCGAACCCTCTCCAAACGTCCGTTTTTTCGGGCCAACCCATAAGCGACGGAGCCCAAGCTCAACATCGAGTAGCGCCCCGGGATGGGGCCGTCTGCTTCGATGTCCGTGCTTATGTAGATCTCATCGGAATTCATCGAGAGATCTTACACCGATCTACCCTTGTATACCCGCCGCTTGAGCGAGCTGAGTCAGAGCATCTTCGACCGTCTTCGCATGCTTACATGTCAGCACGACGGTCTCCGACTTGGGGGTGTTGAAGCCAGAGCCAACCCGGTCCTTCCGTACCACGAACGCCGACACAGCATCGCAGCCGTCGAAATCCAACGGATTGGGGGAATACTCAACCCGAACGACATAATCCTCCGACCGCTCGCGCTTCAGATAGAAGGCATTCACGATCTTCCGAGATAGTTCCATGTGATACATGGTCCGTTCTACACCAATTGGAGGAAGGAGGAGGAGTCGAACCCCGAGGAGGTTTCCCCCCTCGCAATGCTTTCCAGGCATGCCCCGCTCCGAGCAGGCGCACCTTCCATAGTTTGGGGCTAGAAACCCTCCTCATCGAGGAGGTGTTCCTGCCAGGTCTTCCGCTTCGGCTCAATGATGCCGAGCCTTGACCAATACTCTGGTGGGCACGTTGTTTTCAAGATGTCTCCCTGAAGCGGGGACATCTTGTCCTTGACCACCAAGGCCGTACCGTTAGACGCCACTCGTTCGATACGTAACGACGCGTATTTGATAGCCATGGGAAGATTATCACCCTCCCGGTACCAGACAACAATCCCCCGTCGTGCCAGGGATGCGAACACGACCCTTGGGAATAGCTTCTCCAGACGAGCCAGAAGCAACCGTTCTGATGCGAAGTCCAGCACTTCAATCGAATGCTGCAACTTCTGCATCAGAACGGTTGCTCCCAGCACATGATGCCCGAACTGTGTGTCGTCGGGCATCACCCCACCGCAAGAGACTGATGGGCTTCGAGGTAGGGCACCCACAGCTCGGGGACCGCCCCATCGCTTCGCAGCATGGGGCGGTTCATCGGCAGCGTCTTGGGAACGTGGGGCGCCTTGTTCCCAGCCCAAGACCGCGGGGGCCTGAGCTTCATGCCAGCCTGCTCCGGCGTGCGTCCAGCCTTGCGGCTGTTGCAGTCGTAGCAAGAGGTCACGATGTTCTCCCAGACGGTACGACCACCAAGACGCCGAGGCGTCACATGGTCGTAGTTCAGATCCTTCATCGACTTGCGGATACCGCAGTAGCAGCACATGAAGTCGTCTCGGGTCATGACATTGATCCGGGAAAACTTCACGCCCTTCTTGACGTGCCCGACCGGCTTCGTCAGTCGAGCCACGGCGGGCATCAGGATCGGCTCACCTGCATGATGGCAAAGCTGCTCGTCGTACTCCTCGAGTACGACGACCTTGCCGTTGCAGATGTCGACCATGGCGTCCTGCCAGGGTACGATTCGATGAGGGGACATCCAGGGAGTGAGGATGAGCGTCTGCGAGTCCACGGGGCACCTTTTGTTCTGTTCAGTCTCTCCGGCTTGGGTTGTACACCAGGGCGACGTGTTGGATCAACCTCAGCGTGATCGCTGATGAATGATTCGAGGGATAGTGGGGAGGGTTGCTACCAGGGCAGCGTTGGCTTGGCGTTGCCCCTCCGTCAAGGCCTTCGAGACCGTGAGGTAGAAGGGATGCCCGAGCCAGTCAGCGTATTGTACGTTGCCCCTCGTCTTGTTGCACTTCTTGCAAGCCGAAAGAAGGTTCGCCACCGTGCTGGGGCCCCCTTCCTCCCACAGAACGAGGTGGTCGACCGTGAGGGGAACGTTGTCGTTCCCACAGTAGCGACAGCAGTAGCCGTCTCGTCGGAAAACCTTCCAGTTGACCGACTGATCCACCGCACGCTGGCTCTTCCGAACCAACGCCTTGATGATCTTCCCCGAGGGGTCCTTGGCGAGGATCTCCGTCTCCATGAGATCCGTCTGCCGAAGGAACGCCTCCCACTCAGGGAGATCCATCTCGATTTGATCAATCAAGCCATCGATCTTGTCCCCAGGAAAGAGACAAACGAAGGTCATCCCATCGCCAGCATAGACGGCGCCCACCATTTGGATGGTGTTACCGACTTTCAGAAGATCCAGCTCATTGAATTCCATAGTGCCCTCGATGGGAGTCGAACCCACAACATACCACTTTTGAGGCGGCCATCTCTTCCGTTGGATTACAAGGGCATGGGTGGAGTCGCCGGGAATCGAACCCGGGTCCACAGAATGTCGGAATCTGCTTTCATTCACGTGCGTAGCCTCCGTATCCCCGGAGGCTGAGTTCGCGGATTCGGCCGCAACCTATCTCACCTGTCTATCTCGAGAAGAAGGCCGTTGAGCACGCCTTCTTCTCCAGCCCTGTGGGTTGACACCGGTTCCAGCTACCAGGACGATCTTGCTGGCCGATGGTTCAGGCAGCGTTTGCCATCTGAACAGTTGCGTTGTCGTTCGCAGATGAAACGTCTCGATTGGTTAAGGCGGATCAAGAGCCGCCCACACGCAAACAGATTCTTCTCTTCCGTGTCGAAGCCGATCGACCCCAATGTGAAGGCATCAAGCAATTTTGGGCGTTTGGCCCTCTGTCACCCAATGCCGGTGCGGATAGGGGGAATCGAACCCCCAAGGTATTTCTCCACTAGCACCTCAAGCTAGCGCGGTTGCCATTTCGCCATATCCGCATACATGTCTCTATCGATTTCGAGATAACCGATAGGGACATCTTTCGCGTGTTTCGAACACGCAGCAAACTGAATTGCCTTTGGGGGACAGCCAAAACGGAAGAAACGGAGGGCAGGCTCAGGACAGGGCGTCCCTTTGCCTTCCGTTTCTCTCTGAGCTTTGCCCCGAGTGCATTCCATGGAGATCCTATACACCGGATCCCCTTTGTGCATCACCTCGGAATCGAACCGAGCATCCCATCTTGTGGGTCCTGCTTATCAGACAGGCGCCTTCGACCAGCTAGACTCGTGATGCAATTGGGAAAAGAGAAAGAGGAGGAGGAGGGAACAGGAGCAGGGCGTTTCCGGGCTTCGCGTCAACCCCAAGATTGCCTTGGGTAGGACGCAGAAAAAGGCTGCCACGCTGTAGTTACCGTTTGAGGGGTGGTTCTCTCTTTTCCCAAGCCCGCCCGAAGACGGGCCTTCGACCCGCTACTCGAAGAGTTTCGGGTCCAAGTTCTGGATGTCGACCTCGGTTGCGTTTGCAACCCCGATCGCAGCTTGGAGAGCACTGTGCTTCCGGCTTGCGGCGAGAGCATGTGCCATCGCCTCCTTGGCGGAAATGGTGCTCACCATGTGCTCCTGCGAAGGATCACGGGACTCGGGGATGTACAACCGATCCGCCTTCTCCCCAAGAGCCGACTTCCAGAGCTTCTGGAGTCGTCCCATACCGCCGACCCGCTTGATGGCCTCCGCAAGCGTGAGAGGTTGCCCGTTCAGACTGACCTTCACCTGGAGGTTGTAGGTCATCTGTGCCGTCTGGAGAGCCGCAAGAGCCGCCTCCGACTCCTCGAAGGCCTGCGCCAAAGCAACCGGAGTCTCCGCAACGGGATCCTTCTCGTAACGCCTCAAGCTCCCCGTGAACGCCTTCTCAGGCAGCTCCCGACGAAGCTCATGCATCTTGATCGCATCCCTCAGATCGAATCCTGTGACTTTCATCTTCATTTCCTCTTGCCGAGTCTCTTGCGCTTGATCTCTTCCGAGGAGAGCTGCCGCTTGCTCGTCGCCACTTGGTTGCGAGGCCATCCCTCAACGGTTTCGGGAGACAGCTCGAACGGGGACCTCCATCCATGGTACCCGTAACCAGGATTCTCCCGAGCCATCCTCTGCCAATACGTCTTGGTGTCCTCCAGGCCGACCTCGTACCATACACCGTCTACGAGAGCGTAGGCGACGTTCTCCGCCTTCCGAACGAAAGCGACAGGCACGGCAGCCTTCTGAGGCTCCTGCTTCACGAAACGGCGCAGAATGCCTTGAGGGTCCACATAGAGCTGGAACCGCCTGTAATACGTTTCCCACCCCTGATGAGTCAGGAAGAGGATGCCCTTCCTGACCAACATGGGGGAGCGCTCCACATAGTCCAGAAGGTGCTGGAAGACGTGAAGCTGGATGGGATCCGTTCGGCCGAACTGCGTACAGACCTCGGCATAGACCTTGTTCCAGGAACGGCCCACCTGTGCCTCGAGCCACCGACGAAGCGGGGAGAGATTCTCGTTCAGAGACTTCCGCTGGTCGAAACCCCGAGGACGAAGCTTTCCCCTCGGGGCAGCTTCCGATTCGTACCCCTCGTCATCCAGAGTGAGATGAAGCGCCTTCTCTTCAGCTCGACGGGGATGATAGCGATACCCATGCCCGTAACGAGGACGCTCCACGATGACCTTGTGCATGTCCGAACGCATATGTATCTCCAGTGCGGGGCGTGGGAATCGGACCCACCTGATCCGGCTTGTCGAGCCGGTGCTCTCCCAGAGAACGAGCCCCGCAGGTGAAACAAGGAACGTTCTCCCGGAAGAGGTTGCCCTCCTTCTTTCTTGGCCCCTCTGTACCGACAGCAGTACAGCCGAACCACCAGGTATCTCCGTCCCTTTCGACAGGCTCTTGCCCTGTCCGGCGTTGTCTCCCGCCGACCCTATACAGGGCTGTCCCTTTCTACCGGTACCACGCGGCTTCGTCTTCATGGGGTGTGGGCCCCCACTAGCCAGAGGTTAAGCTGGCTGGGGTGAGGCAACCAGGAGTCGAACCTGGAACGGGCTCCTTATCAGAGAGCCTAGGTCACCGTACCGTCCTGCCTCGTTCTGTGTGTATCTTCTACCGAGGATCTCTCCTCCCGATCAACCTCTCATTTCTGAGCCATTGTCTCCTGCCATTGGACTACCGTGACATGTACATTTCGTAGGCCCACCTGGACTTGAACCAGGAACAGCCCGGTTATGAGCCGGGGGCTCTGACCAATTGAGCTATAGGCCCAAAACGAATTCGATCGCGTACCGGACTTGCTCCTCCGGCGTGGTACACAAATTTGCAGTCGTCGTTCCGGCTGATCTCTCAGTTCCGGCGAGCTTCGCTGCCTCAGGGTTATGCTGGCTAGCAGCATAGGATCCTCACGGAGTTTTGCCCCGCTAATCCAATTCGAGCACGACTACCCCTACCGTCAATTCGGTTTCATCAAACGAGGTCACGTATTTCCTCGTACCACTACGCGATCTAGTGCCGATGGCGGGATTCGAACCCGCACACCCTGAGTCTGAATCAGGTTACTCTGCCAGTTGGATTACATCGGCATATCTTCGTGCCCACGGGGGGATTCGAACCCACCAACCTCCCGCTTCTAAAGCGGTTGCCTCTACCAGTTGGGCTACGCGGGCATTGGTAAGGGGAATGGGGATCGAACCCACCAACTCCGGACTGTAAAACCGGGCTCGTCACCAGACGAGTCTCCCCTCATGGTACGGGACGTGGGGATCGAACCCACCTAAGCCGACGTGTGAAGTCGGTGCAGTCACCAGCTTGCTCGTCCCGCATTCGTGACCGTGGAGGGATTCGAACCCATCACTTTTACCGGATTTTAAGTTCGGCTGCCCCTACCAGTTGGGCTACACGGCCATAACAGGTTGGTCTCCCGTTGCCCTCCGTCCTTATGCCCCTTCATCTACCCCACCATTTGGGGTAGTTTACGTATCTGAGTGTCCGGAGCAGGTTGACGAGGGGACGGATCCATCCCCCTTTGAAGGAAAAGGAGACCTGGGTCGGGGTGACAGGCTTTGAACCTGCGATCTCCCGCTCCCAAAGGTGCGGGCGCTTTTACCAGGCTAAGCTACACCACGGAAATTTCTCGTCTCTCCGAGATGTCACGGGTCCGCTGCTTTCTCGCTCCCGTTGCAAGCATATCGACACCCAGCGATGGCGCCCCCTCGTCATTGCCTGGCATGCTCGGGGGATGTTCGCGCGTCTCGCCGAAGCGAGACGCGCCAGGGAACAACCGGCGGAAGAAGTAGGAATCGAACCCGACCTTTTACAGCAGTGCGGTTTAGCAAACCGACCTGGCACCTTGCCACTCTTCTTCCAAGTTCAGTAGTCTTGGGGTCCATCATGAGGAAGACCCCAAGTGTCCACAGACATTGCCTGTGCGACTGTTGCAGTATACCCAAGAGCTTCAAGCTCTTGAGCTAGCTGATCTGCTTGTGCTTGTGTAGTACATCTCGCTGCTCGCGATGTTGTGGGCGAGAAGTCTCGAATGTCTAACCCTGCAACGGGGAGAGGAAGATCCTCCCCGGGTTGAAGGTCGAAGTACACGTACCACTTTTCCATGGTACCGGGTGAGGGAATCGAACCCCCATTAGCGGATTCAAAGTCCGCCGTCCGAACCGTTGAACGAACCCGGCAAGTGCGAGTAGGGAGCAGAGCTTCGTGCCCCACTCCCCGATCGCGGCTCAACTACTCGATCTTGCAACCGATGTTCTTGCAGCACTGATTGGACGGCTTCGTAGGTTCCGCCGTCCCGTTGATGCAGATGTCCGCACAGAAGTCCCAGGCGCAATCCTCGAAGGTCAAGTAGATCGCCTCCGAGTTCTGATCGAAGAACTGATTGCACGCTGCATTGCAAGCATCAATCCCATTCTGCCCCCCGACTTGGCAGGAATCCAAGCAACTGCACCCGTTGTTCTGTGCACACGACACGACCGAAGCCGAGCAGTTCTTCCCCATGCATTGGTTGCAATCGGGGTCACCCCAATTCATGGGTTTCCTCTCCAGCTCCGAGGGAACCGAGAACTCTTGGAGAGGTTTCTCGGGCTGGATGTTCGACTTGCTGTCGATGCACTTGATCGTTGCCTTCTTCCCCTCGGGGACAGCGCAATCCAATCCTGCATCGAGAGCCGCTTGCTGGACGGTCGAGAACGACGTTGCGCAGATCCACGCTTTCGCGGTCTGATCCGATTCCGTCTGATTCGACCTCCAGGTGAGCTTGCAATCCCACCAGGTCGCTTTGGGATCCTTGCACTTCGGTGGAACGAAGTTGCAGCCCGTCTCCAACAGAAGAACAGGTGGTGCAAACAGCACAGGGACCGAGAACAGCAGCGAAAAGACAGCAGCGAACTTACGAAGATTCATGATGGAAACTCCCACAAGGTAGGAGGTGTTCTCCCGAACCAGATTCCGGTTCGGGGAGGACCACAGTACACCCCTCGCGCATTTTAAGGCGCTATCGTTCGGCCTCATCCTGTACTTACACCAGATTTTAGGTCGAAGAGGGTTTCATCTGTGAAACCATGAATTTTCTGGAACCGGGTGTGGGATTCGAACCCACAGCGGCGAGCTTCAAAGTCTCGCTCCCATGCCAAAGGGACTCCCCGGTATATTGCCCCTGTTCGACGAACCCATTCTCCAGGGGTTGCTTCCGAACGAAGGCGGTCGCGATGGAGGGAGTCGAACCCTCGAAGTCAGCCTTATGAGAGCCGCTTGTCTCCGAGACTCACCGCGATTGGTAGCAGGGGTCAGGAATTGAACCATGACCTAGCCTTTCGGCTGTGGGTTATGAGCCCACGGGGCGACCTTTGCCTCCTATCCCTGCATAGTACCCCCGAAAGGATTCGAACCTTCACAATCGGTTTCGAAGACCGATGCCTGGACCACCAGGACGGGGGCAAGTGAGCAGCTCAAGATCCTAGGATTGAGTCTGCTCGTGATCAAGTCAGGACACACTGATTGACCTCACCGCATTTACAGTGCCCGATGAGCAGCTTAGGGCTACCCACTTCGTTGCGGTCAGCGTCCCCGGAAGGAATCGAACCTTCCACGTCTTTCGACCCGGTTTAGGAAACCGGTGCCTAATCCAATCGGCCTCGGGGACATTGGTACCCCTATCAGGAATCGAACCTGTACTCCAACCTTCGGAGGGTCGGGTCTGTCCTTCAGTAGGGGCAAGATGGTGATCCCAACGGGATTTGAACCCGTGTTGCCGGCGTGAGAGGCCAGCGTCCTAGGCCAGCTAGACGATGGGATCAAGACCCGGAGATTGCTCCCGGGTTCCCGTCCATTCAATTCTTGGATTCGGACGGAACTAGCGACAACTTCTATGGATCCATGAATCCGTCATCGTCGCCATGGTACCCCCAACAGGAGTCGAACCCGAATTCAGCGATTTAGAAGACCGCTACCTCGCCGCGAGGTTTGGGGGCATGTCAAGGTCATACAGGCCGAACGCACCGCTTGTTCAGGTTGGGGCCCCAGCCTGCGATCGGAGAGTCCTGAGATCCTACTTCCTGTACAACCTCGGAGGCGAGATCGAGAATCGAACTCGTAAACCCACGGTTTTGCAGACCGTTTCCATCTCCAGATGAATTAGGCTTATCTCGCCATGTATAAAGCCACCGGAACTGTCAAGGAACCAGTGAGCACCGAACACCCCTGCCAGAGTGCTCTTAGCCGACGAACCTTTCCCCCAATGAGCTTGGCAGCGATCAGAAGGTCGATCCGTGCAACTTTAGAGCGAACGACGGGAGTCGAACCCGCATGATACACGTTGGGAACGTGTTGCCTCACCACGTCGGCTTCGTTCGCATTGGCGCTCTCTGGAGGAATCTAACCTCCACGAAGTTGGTTTGGGCCCACTTCGTCCACAAGGATCGGAGCTTGGTGCGCTTTTCCCCTCGTTGCTCTTCCGCGGAGATCACAACGAGGGATTCGGAGGTGGGCCATAGCACGAACCCAGTGCTTCCGGGGGTTGCGAGATGTCCCCTCTTAGAAGGAGAGGCACAACCTGGTAGACATCCTCCTAGCTCCTTGGACCCTTGCGAGCACACCGGGAGCGGAGCGGGTAACGGGAATCGAACCCGTGCCGGAAGCTTGGGAAGCTTCCACTCGACCTTCGAGCTACACCCGCAAATGGAGGAGATCGGGCCTTCACCCAGGCCGTTTCCAGAAAGGGCAAACGTGCGATCTCCAGAGCAGGTGATGGGAATCGAACCCACCTGAGTCTCGTTGGCAACGAGAGGCCTCACCAGTCGGCTTCACCTGCATTTGAGGGATTGTCTTTTCCAGCCCGAGGCGCATCGCCGTCGGCGTCTCCAGATCAGACTTTGCTTCTAATCGCTCTACCGTAGTCCCTACGTCTACGTGGAGCGGGCAACGGGCATCGAACCCGTACGGCACGGCTTGGAAGGCCGGCTGACTGCCAAAGTCATGCCCGCAAGTAACGGTTGTCGGGAGCCTTCGGGGTCTCGTTTTCCCTAGCTCCTAGCCTTTGTGCCCGAGACGCACGCCCGGCCAATCACAACCGTCAGAGCTGATCACGGGAGTCGAACCCGTATTCCTACTGTACCGAAGTAGTGCTCTACCGTTGAGCTAGACCAGCAAACTTCTTTTGTGCCACCCGAACTGTAACGCGGTACGGCGCATGTGGCAATTCGCGCACCGTACCACACACTTAGCGATCTCAAGTAAAACGGTATCCCAAGAGCACCCGTTTCTTTGAGTCATCCTAGATATCGAATCCCTCTTCTCTCCTCGAACATGATCAAACGTCAAAACCAACGGATCTTCTTCCCCGCAGTCTACACAGGGATGTAGCTTCAAGTAAGCTACAAGTTTTTCAATGTTTTCCGTACGGTTCTTCACATCCCACTTCTTCGCCTTGCGAAGATACATGCCCTTGTTTTTGGTATAGTGAGACTTTGACTTATCGGAAGTACACAACCGGCACTGACTGATTCGTAGTCCCTTGGACTTGCTCCTCCAATGGAAGTCCTCCTCCGGAAGGTCTCTCCCACAAGGGCCAGAACACGTCTTCATGCCCTTGGTACTACAACAGTAGTTTACCAATCTCCCTAGTGGACAAGTCGGGAGTCGAACCCGCACATTCTGCTTGCAAGGCAGAACCCCATCCCGATGGACAAGCCCATGTGTAGGTCTCTCCCCACTTGCCGCACAACTATAGTATGTGTCACTCCCCGTAGGCTGGGGTGCCAGTGGAAACGAGGGGAATCGAACCCCTGACCTTCTGCATGCCATGCAGACGCTCTCCCAACTGAGCTACGATCCCAATTTGTCGATACGAGGACGGCTTCGACTGCCGATGAAATCCCTACTTGCTCGCTGTAGTTCTGGTTACTGTCGAGAATAACCATAGTGGACCTGTCGGGAGTCGAACCCGAAGTTTTTCCCGCCTTACGGCTGGGTCGCGTTACCCGTGTACGCGCAAGCAGACCCGACTAGATTTTCAGAGAACTTGCCCCGAAGTCTCGAGACAGTTGGCACGGCAAGAGGGAATCGAACCCGTCTTCCGGAGTTTTGGAGGCTCCGTTGTCCCCTGGACTTCGCCGTAAATACCCCCCGGAGGGGGCCGCCCCTTTCGAGGCGTCGCGTCAGGTGTACACTGAGGCGACATCTTCTTCTACACCGTCAGCCGTCTTCGATCAACCGGATTGCTCTTCGTTCGAGTATAAAAAGAAGACCGGCCCGTTGCTGTTCCAGGGGAATGGGCCCTCGTTTCCTCTCCGAGAGGAGCCCCAAGAACTGAGCCCGTTGGTACTCCAGCGTGGCCTTTTGTGCCTCCTCGATCCGTTCCCGCTGGATATGAAGGGCATCGCCGTCGTACTCCCCGAAGGCGAAGTACCCATCCTCCTCGAAGATGAGCGGGTCGATCCACTTCGATCCCGAAGGAACCCACCCGTTCGTCAGAAGGAAATTTCGCTCATTCTCATAGAGAGGGCGGGTGTAATTCTTCAGGGGCAAATCAGCTCTTGACGGTCCTCGTAAACGATTTGCCATCTTGCCCATTGTACACCGTAGTGGATCCGGGGGGACTTGAACCCCCAACTAACCGATTAAGAGTCGGCTACTGCTTCCAATTGAGTTACGGATCCAAGTTACCCACGCCTGCCCAGACAGGACGACACCTCGCCGATTCGAACGGCTTCTTCCACCATTCTGGGGAGGGATTCGAACCCTTGATCGGGAGCGACCCGAAGACCGACTCAGATGCCTCGTGAGTAGTGGAAATGAGGGGAATCGAACCCCTGACCTCTTCAGTGCGAATGAAGCGCTCTCCCAACTGAGCTACAATCCCATTGGGGCTCCCTTACGCGGCGGGAGCCGTGCCGGTTGTATGAGCGGGCATCAAGCCCGCAGGCCCCTACCGCATCTTGCGGTAGTATGCCCTCCGCCAACACGGACGACACATGTAGCATCGCCCGAGCAGACGGGAGGCAGTTGCACAGAACTGGCAACCCATAGGGATCACCTCCTTTCGAGAAGGAGATGGCCTACGGGGGACGATCCTTGTTCATCATGACCTCGATTCGAAGTGGCGGGCTTGAGAGGAGTCGAACCTCCGCGGCCAGATTTTGGACACCCAGCACCGCCCGTTCCACGGCTTGCCCAAGATCTTTGTTTTAGCGGGCCAGGGGGAATCGAACCCTCTCCTACGGTTTTGGAAACCGTCTGGACGCCATGTCCTCTGAACCCATGGCCAGGAACGAGAAGCCGCTCTTCGAAGTTGATGCACGGCGGGCGTCGACTGCCTTCTCTCTGTTCCCGGGCGCCTCGTACGGGGATCGAACCCGTCTCATTGCATCGACAGTGCAACTGCGACCCCAGTCGCATCACGAGGCATTGTGGGTGGGACCGAAGCCCCACCCGTGTTTACTCGACGCTGAGGATTACACCAGCGCCGACCGTCATGCTGCCCTCACGGACAGCGAACCGCATCCCAGGCTCCATCCCCACCGGCTTGAGCAGCTCGAGGCCAACCTCTCCGTGCGAGCCAGGGGGGAGCATCTTGACGCCCTCAGGAAGCGTGACCGTACCAGTCACGTCGGTCGTCCCGAAGAAGAACTGAGGGCGGTAGCCCTCGAAGATCGGCGTGTGCCGTCCTCCCTCTTCCTTGGGAATCACGAACAGCTCAGCCCGAGCCTTGGTACGCGACTGTACCGATCCGGGAGCGATGAGCACCTGCCCACGAACCACTTCGTCACGGCTGACGCCTCGAAGAAGCAGCCCGCAGTTCTCACCCGCACGAGCTTCCGGCTGATCCTTGTGGAACATCTGGATGCTCGTGACCACCACGAGTCGAGGCTTTGCGTCGACATCGACGAACCCAACGATCTCGACGGGCGTCCCCGCCTTGAGGATGCCCCGCTCGATGCGACCCGTGACGACCGTTCCCCGACCAGGAATGGTGTGGACACCCTCGATGGGCATCATGAAAGGAGCGTCGAAGTTCCGCTGGGGGTCAGGGAAATGCGAGTCCATCGCGTCCATCAGCTCTTGAATGCAAGCCCCGTTTTTCGCCGGGTCCCGCAACGCGTTGAGAGCCGACCCCTTGACGACCGGCGAGTCCTTGTAGCCGTGAAGCTCCAAGCGCTCCTGAGCCTCCATGATGACCAGCTCGAGAAGCTCGGGGTCCGAGATGTCCACCTTGTTGATGAACACCACGATCTTCTCGACGCCAACCTGGCGAGCGAGCAAGATGTGCTCCTTGGTCTGGTGCTGTGGCCCCTGAGAACCGTCCACCAAGAGAATCGCTCCGTCCATCTGGGCGGCGCCTGTGATCATGTTCTTGATGTAGTCGGCGTGTCCGGGACAGTCGATGTGAGCGTAGTGACGAGTCTGCGACTCGTACTCGACGTGCGACACGTTGATGGTCACCGTCTTCGTCTCGTCTCGAACCGTTCCGCCTTTGGCGATGTCGGCATACGCCTTGACCTTGGCGAGCTTTGACTGCGCCTGGACAGCCAGGATTGCAGCCGTCAGCGTGGTCTTGCCGTGGTCAACATGGCCAATGGTCCCGACGTTCACGTGCATCTTGTTCATGGTCGTTGTGGGTAGCCAGCCCGCTTTCTCTGTCTCCTCGTTGCGTCCCGCCGGAAGAATTCCGGCCTCCAGGGACGTGGCGCCTCGTATGGGAATCGAACCCACCTACTCTTGATTGACAATCAAGCGTCGCCGCCAGGCGACTCACGAGGCATGAAATGACGGAAAAGCACAGGGGGACGCTATGGCCTGTGCTCGATATGCCAGCTCTGCATTTGTGCGCCGCTGAGAGGCACCTTCCGTCATAGTATCCCCGGCAAGAGTCGAACTTGCCTAACCGGTTTCGTAGACCGGTGCCTGGTCCGCTAGGCTACGGGGACAGAATTCAAGGCAATGAGCCTGTTCGCCATTGAGGCAAATCGGGTCGAGACGGGGCATAAATCACCGCATCGTCATCCGATTCCTCCCGAATGGAGACACTGTCAAGAGGGAGATCAAAAACACGAGCATACTTCGCTCGTAGTTTTGCTGCTTCCGCTCGACATCGTTGGCTCATGGTGTGGCGTACGGGATTCGAACCCGTCTTTACTGATTCACAGTCAGTTCCATTCCCAAGACTGGCAACGCCACCATGATGTTTGACAACGACCGAGTTAAGATGCTGGGACTTTGCAAGAGCGGATTTGAACCGCCCCTTCGGTATTCCAGACCGATCGCCCACCTAGGGCAATCTTGCGTGTAAGCACCTAATGCAGGTCGTCGTCGGAGGGGTATCCTGGAGTCGAACCAGGGCTTGTAAGTACCACAGGGTTTCCCCGTACATGACGGGGGAGATGTGGTGCTGGGTTTTTCTCTTCCTTGATTGGGAGGTGGGGAACCGATCCCCTGTGATACCCCGAACGCTTGTCTTCCCAAGCTGCCACTTCTAACGGTTTCCCGTGTAAAAGAAGATTTCGAGCGTCCGAGTCGTGATGCTGGGACTGGTGCAAGAGCGAGTTTCGAATTCGCCCCTTCGGATTACAATTCCGACGACCCACCAAGGGTCATCTTGCGTGTAAGCATCACTGTCTGAACGCTCTAGTGGCGAATCTTGGAATCGAACCAAGAAGGTACTTGTGGGATCACCGAGGTTTCCCCGACTTGCGTCAGGACGAGGTAGTGAGCCGTCTAGTTTGGGACCCTGCCCAATTCGCCGTTGTGCCATCTTGCGGGGTTACCCACTTCCCCTTTTGAGGAGGGCCGATGACGAACCCTTTGAGCCGGATCTAGGAGTCGAACCTAGCTTTTGCTTGTGGGATCCCCTGTTGTTGCCCCGACTTGCGTCAGGACGAGGGAGGGAGCCGTTTGGTATTGCAACCGTATGGGGGTTGTGCCCAACCGCTGGGCGAATCCGGCATGAAATTCCCCACACCCGAGAAGAAGACCTGTATCTTTCGATCGCTTAGGAGGCGATTGCTCGACCATTGAGCGTCTTACCCAATTGTGGCGGGTGAGGTAGGATTCGAACCTACTGCTTGTAAGGTCTTCAGAATGGGTGCGAGTAGCGAGGGACCTTGGAGTCGAACCAAGTATACTTGTGAGAACCGCGGGTGGTGCCCCGACTTTCGTTGGGGCGAGATGCGATTCTGGGTGAGCGTTAGCTCCGATGTTCAGATCGGTCGAGGATACCCTTCCTCAAATCCCTCATGTGTGCCACGTTCACCTTTCGGTACGGTTGTAGCCACCGTTGGGGGGATTTTCAGGAGTCGAACCTGAGCGTGTAAGCTTCGCAGGGTGTCCTGATTTACACCAGGACGAGGAGCGATGCTGATTTTTCTGAGTATGAATCAGTTGAGCTACCGTGCTCAAAAATCCCCATGCTTGCCACCCTTTGCCCTAACGATCCTCTTTCGAGGACAGTCAAGGTATCGGTTTGGGTGGCGACCGTCATCCCTTCTCTACACCGAGCCGTGAAGCCCTGCAAGAGAATTTCTTCTCTTCTCTCGAATTCAGGTGAGTCTCACGCCAGTCGGGTAGATGTGGAACCCGATCTTGCGCTCCTCCTGAAGGAATGCCTGTATGGCCTTCGCCAGGACAGCCGAGGTCAGAGCGATGAAGGGGAGATGAGCCCCGTCCTCGCACGTCGCAGCCCCTCCAACGCCCTCGTCGTCGATGACGAAGGCCTCATCCCAGATGACCCGGCCGAAGCTCCCATCGGCTGCCAGAGCCCCGTGGATGCACGGGGTGTGGGTCCGTCGTGCGAAGCTCTGAACGAGACGGCGAGCCGACCCGTTGTCGAGGCAATCCACGATGAGGTCAACCCCCGCAAGGATCTGGTCATCGTTGTCCTTCGTCAGCTTGTGCGGGATGACCTCGAGCTTCGCTCCGAAGAGGAAGCTCATGGTGCCCTTCATCGACTCGACCTTCGACTTACCTACGGAGGGCTTGCCGTGAAACTGACTGAGGACGTTCTTTTGCTCGACCCGATCGAAGTCGATGATCTTGAGGTTGACCCCCAAGCTCCGGCAGAACTGAACGACGTGGGAGCCCAGGGCTCCGACCCCAACGATCAAGACGGTCTTCATGGTGACCCCCAATTACACCGTCTTGGGGGTCACCATGATCAGCCGAAGATGATCTCGTCGGCTGACGCGTCATCACAGCCGAAGGGGGTCTTCGGCCGGATCGCGATCCGATTCGGGAGATCGCCCGTCGCAGGGAAGCGATCGACCATGAAGTCGTGGAAGTTGGCGTTCGGGTCCGCGGCGATGCCAGGGACATCGCCACCTCGAACGGCCTCGGTGACCCACGCCTTGATGTCGGCGTCCGTCGCGTCGTACGACACGGGGTCCGGGAGATCTCCGTTGTTTCCGGAGAACGTGATGTTGACTCGTGCCTGATCTGCGTTGATGTCGGCCATGGGAGGCCTCCTTTCATCTTTTCTTGGGGATCGGGTACACCAATCAACCCATTCGTGTTGAACAATTCAACGACGCACACACATCGTTCGGCCCTCGGAATCCCCCACAGCCGTAGCAGGGCATGCATCCGTGCGCGTCGGTGCCGTGGAACCTAGGATCCCCATCCAAAGGTTCGTTGGCTGGCGTGAAAGGGAAGCCGGAGCGGATTCGCAACTCGGCGACCCAAGGATGTTCGTCCTCCCAAGGCCCCTCCACAAGATACTTGTCAATCTCGTCGCCCACGAGACTGCTGTGGTAAACCACTACAAGTGAATCTCCACTCACGATGGGCCATTCGAGCCGCTTCCCCAGTCCCGCTTCGATGGCCTGGAAAGTCGTGATGTCGGTCTGGCTCGGTCCAGGATTTCCGTATCCTGGATGGGTGTGGGCGAAGCCGGAGAGATTTGCTCGGTTCTCCCAGATGACATCCCACAAGTCGCGACTATCGGGGAGTGAACCTCCCGAACGACCCGGCGGCATGTGCCAGTAGATAGGGGCACCCTTTAGATCGATGAGAACGCCTGCTTCCCGCATGAGATCATCCTGCCTTCTTGGCTTCAAACCAGACGAAGGCGGCGTCTCCAATGCCGGTCTGCTTCGCCCATTCCTTGAGGGAGAGACCCTGAGGTTGGCCTTCCTTCTTCCACCGTCGAATCATCTCCTGACGAAGACGACGACCGAGCCCTTGGTATCCCTCAGGCTCAGTAGTCCTCATCCTCTTCGGGGTCATCTCGTTCTTCACGGCCATCATACCAATTCCTGTCATCCCCAATGTGCCGGAAGACCACCAGGCGGCGTTCTCGATCTGCTTGCGCGATGACGCCTGGGAGAGACTCGAGGGTGAAGTAGCCGTCTCCCTTCTCCCCCGTTGCATGGTCTCGAAGGCAGATTCCCGAGTCGACAATTTGAAGCGTTTGTGCATTACACGTACACTCGAATTGACGACGAATATGCCTGAAGGTGACGGTCATCTCGTTCGGACGACCCTTCGAAGGCCGATGATCGAGATACTCTGCCCCTGCAACCTTCAATGCAGCTCGGGCAGCTTCGGCAAAGTCAATGACCGCGAGGGCTCTTCGCCCTGCTCCATCTCCGAGCCTCTTCACGATCTCTTGGCGACGCTCTTCAAGCTCTCGCTTGGCTTCTTCTTCCTTGCGAAGTCGCTCGATCTCTTCCCGACGACGTTGAGCCTCTGCCCGTTGCCAGACTTCCATTCGGAAAGCCGCATCGAGTGCGGGCATCACGCCCTTCACCTTGTCAAGATCAGGGATGCGATTGAAGTACGCCTGGAGAACGTCTTCCTCGGGACCGAGAGGCATCTCTTGCCCCTCGAAGATGAGGGGACCTCCCTCATTGAGGCGACCCGCTTGTACCCGAACGAAACGATCAAGGCCCGCCTCGACAAGGAGGACAGGCTTTGCGTAATCGATGATCTTGGCAGGATCCGGATCGACCCGGGTATCATCCGGAACGATCCAGTCTCCAACGAGATACCCACGTACGTGTTCGATGAACATCGTGGGAAGAGGTTCAGCCGCAACGTCGAACTTCAACTTGCGGCCTCCCCCACCGACCCGAAACGTATACCACCCATGCTCCCTCGGAAAGGGAGGATCGATGGTATACGTTCGGGCTCCGAGCTGGAGTTGTCTCCCCCCGACCCACGGAGCAACGATCGTCTCGTCACTCTTTTGAAGAAGATCCTTCCAGCTCATGGGGATCTTCTTACACCCCCTAGGCAGCCCAGGAGGGCTTCTTGAGGAGATCGGTCTTGAGGATCGTGTCGACCAGGGTGACCCTGGGTGCGGCCCGCGGAACGACCGGGGTTCCGACCGGAGTCGAAGCGACGAGCGCTTGGATGGTCCGAGGGATCGCGTAGGGATCCGCGAAGGTCTCCTGAGCGATCATGAAGCACGGGATGCCGAGCATCGCCGCCGTCGTCTGGACGACCTTGCCGCTCCCGCTCGGCTTGATGAGCCCGAAGGCCATCGGCCGGAGCCCGCTCTCCTGAATCGTCGGGACGAAGTGAGGGTGCGAACACTCCTCGTCCCCGACGAAGATCATGAGAACGTCCTCGTTGGGCAGCGGCTTGTGGTACGCCAGAACCTTGACACCCGTCGAGTACTGCGTCCCACCGCTGGCCATGATACCTCGGAAGGCGTTCTCGACACCCGCCGCTGAAGCATGCTTGATGATGATCTCCCTCCCCGAGGTGTTGAACACCGAGACGTGGAGACGATCGAGCGGAAACGCCTGGAGGAACCGAGCGATGTTCCTCTTGGCCGCTTCGATGGAAGTCGACATCGAAGACGAGATGTCGATGATGAAGTACACGCGAATGTCCTTCATCACAGTCTCGACGGCCTTCTGAAGAGCCGTGTCAGACGCCTCCTTGAGGACGGCCTTCACCGCTTCCGTCTTGACGTTGCGGGCAATGTTCGTTGCCCTCATGTCCTCCGAAGCCGCACAGGCCTTCGTCCAGCGCTCGCGGATGTCCTGCACATCGAGCAGACCCAGCTCCTCGAGCGTGGGCGTCGCGATGACGAGATCCTTGTTGGACATCGCCCCTGCCTCGATGGCGGCAGCCATGATGGCACGCGTGACGCCGATCTCGGAGGGGATGAGCCCGACGAGCCGCTTGTAGCCGGGCTTGTCCTGCATGATCCGCTCACAGATCTGCGCCTCGGAGAGACCGAGCCACGTCTCCGCAGCCTTGACCTCTTGACCGATGGCCACCGAACGACGACCATCCGCCGTCTGCGCCTGCTTCCAGCGAAGGATCGCGAAGAAGCGAGGGTTCGTGGGCTTGTACCCGACCTTGCGAGCCAGCTCCATCACGGTCGACCGGAAGCCGGCGCGAACGAGACCTTCCAGGAGCTTCGGGTTGGCCTCGCGGTAGGCAAGCCACTTCTCGACAGCCTTGTCCCACCGACCGAGGAACGGTCGACGAGCGGAGCGGCCGAAGCCCAGCTCACGGTTGATGCTGGCGATGCTCGGAAGGCTCAGCACCTCGTAGACGCGGAGGAGGAGCTTCGGGTTGAAGTCCTTACCATCCTTGCGGCTGAGAAGAAGCATGGCCTCGCCGAGATCACGGTAGTCCTCATCGAAGAAAGCCACCTTGCCGCCGTCGAGCACGGGGTCACCCTTGCGAGCCTGAACGAGCATGAACGCCGCGAGCACGACCTTGAGGTCACGGTGCTCGAGACCGAACTGGTAGCTGGCCCACTTCGCGGCGAACTCGTTGTCGAGCTTCCAGACCTCGGCGACCTGCTTGTACATCCAGGCCGCAACCTCGGAGAAGAGCCCCGCGGGACGGTAGGCACCGACGATCACCCCGGCGTCGTTCTTGACCTGGTTGAGGTCATCGCACACGCCGACCTTGATCCGAGTCGTCTTCTTCCCCGTCTTGAGGAGCTTGTAGACGACCTTCTTGGCATCCTTGCCCTCACCCTCGACCTTGTGCGTCACGGGCTCCCAGAGGACACCCGTGGCCGTGGCGGGGTTCTTCGTGACCAGGCCAGGACGGTTGTGAACCGCGTGGTCCGTGAACGCGAGCACCGTCTGAAGGAGCCGCTCTGCGGCCCCCATGTTCTCTTGAGCGAGCATTTTGATTCATCCCGACCCCCGCAGAAGAGCCGCACGAGACACCGCGATGAGGAAACACGAAGGCCCAGATCGATGTCTGCGCATCGTCCGAACCGTGTGGTTCCCCGCCAGAATGGCGGGGGAGTTCCTCGTTTTGGGGGTTACACCGATTACGGTCAACGCCCCGAAGAATTTCGACCCCAAGCGTAATTCCCCTACTTCGAAGTAGTAGCGCTTGGACAATTCCGACTCGAACGGAATCAAAACCCTTTTTATGGGGTCTCTTGCACCCGTTTACAAGCTCCTTCGCCAGGTCTCCTAGCCTGGGTCTCTTGGGATCTGACAACGCACCATCTGGCCAGACTGGATTGTTGTTTGTCGGGATGACAGGAATCGAACCTGCGATCTCGTGCGCCCAAGGCACGCGCTCTACCAGACTGAGCTACATCCCGGAATTTGCCGCGATCGAGTGGAAGAGCCGGTTTGTCTTTCGACAGCGCCGATTGCTGTTGCCTTTACCATTTGGCTACTTCCCCGTAAGAGTGGGGAAGGCAGGATTCGAACCTACATTTCTTGTGGGCACTTCTCGATGATCGCAGCAGTCGGAGTGAGAGGAATCGAACCTCCGCTTTCCTGTTCCCGAAACAGGCGCCTTACCACTGGGCTACACTCCGATGATCTTCCTCCCCGGCCGGTTGCCCCCAAAGGAGCAATGACTTCCCCGGTTAGGGGTTGTCCAGAGGAAGTAGTGCTCAGGGCCGGGATCGAACCGGCTACACGCGGCTTTTCAGACCGCTGCTCTACCATTTGAGCTACCCGAACATGTGCATCAACCAGCACGTGGCACTCCGCCGCTGATGCAGACCCATTGCCTCTCTCTGTCGATGTGCGCGCCATCTGCACAGAGCGGTGCCTTGCTTATAGGCCCATTTGTGACCCCAGAGGGAATCGAACCCTCTCCGCCTGCCTGAGAAGCAGGTAACCATCCATTAGAAATTGGGGCCGAGATCTTCTGCCTCCTTCTGAACGAGGAGTGCAGTGTGGGGAGGAAGTTCATCTCCCTCCGCTTGGGGCTCACCCAAATTCAGGTGAGCCGACGAGTAAACGATCAGATGTGAAGGACCAGGCGCCAAGACCACTGAAAGAACACCCTTCTTCATGGGGGTCTTCGTCTCCAGATGGGCGATATCACCCAGCACAGAAACGAGTTGCTCGAGGCGATCTTTTCCCTTCTCCAGGCGATGGAGTTCCCCCTTCCGAAGACGAAGCGAGATCTTCACCTTGCTCCCTGTTTGCAGAACAGATCGAGCTGTTCGCTCCTTGTTCTCAAGGTCGAAGGGCTTTGTTGTGACGTGAACGATGATCTCGTGGATCGAGGAGGTGTTCATTCCTCCTTTGATACACCGATCCGAATTGGTAGGGCAGGCACCCCCATCACAGATGATGCCTGGTGATGGACTTCACCTTGGACAGCGAAGTCTCCCCTAGTGTGTCCCCTCGGGATCGAACCGAGTTCCTCTCCTCTTCAGGGAGTCGCATTGACCACAGTTGCTTGGGACACGTGGGCCAGTTTCAGGTCGTACTGACAGACGTTTGATCTTCTCGATCACCTGGCACTCCGTGGGGGATTCGAACCCCTCGTTCTCCGCTTGAAAGGCGGAGTGTCCTTCCTGTAGACGAACGGAGCAAATTCGGCTGCCGAACCCATCGTTTCGGGATAGGTGCGACGGCAGCCTAGCTCGTAGCCTTTCACTCACTACGATCAGTGTTGAGGATTGGCTACGAACCTACCGCAAGTACCCGTGGATCGTCAGAGGCACCTAGCGGTTTGGTGGGGAGCTTGGGACTCGAACCCAAGTCGATCGCGTTTACAGCGCGGCGTGCATCCTATGCTACTCCCCATTGGTCGAGGTGACTGGAGTTGAACCAGCTCTATGTCCTGTTCCCCGAACAGGCGGCTTACCGTTGGCCAACACCTCGATGTTCGACCGAATTACAGCGCTTGTAGAACACCCAAGCTGTATGAGCATTCCTTGGCTCGACCTGTTCTCCGATCTGATCCTTTGCCACACCCACCGATCGCCTTTCGGTGGGCACAGGTACTCAGATCTACCTCATACACCATGGGGCGACCACAGAGTACTCGGCTTTGGTTGCGGACGATTGGATTTGAACCAACGACCTTCGGGTTATGGGCCCGACGAGCTACCGGACTGCTCCACGCCGCAATGATTGTCCCTAGAGTATGTGCACTCTATCTAGGATCCCTCTCTCCCTGCACATTGAACCAGGAACCGAACCCTGGCTACCTAGAGAGGTTTGGAGCCCACACCCGGAATCGAACCGAGTTCTCCGCAGTACGAAAGCGGCGCCTCACCATGTAGGCTTTGCGGGCAATTACAGAGCCCATATTCGGAATCGAACCGAAACGTCCCCCTTACAAGGGGGGATTCTCGCCACGAGATACGGGCAGTTGAATGGATGTAGGACTCGAACCCACCCGCCCGCGTCCCTCGGGGAAGGATCGGTGCGTCTGCCAAATCGAGATCCAGTCGAAGTAACCTTACACCAAGTTCTCGGCGACCTGTGAAGGAATCGGACCTTCCAACCTCCGCTTAACAGGCGGGTGCGGACACCAGTCACGCCAACAGGCCAAGTTCAAGACCCGAACCCTTTCTTCAGGTGGTTCGGAGTCCCGAGCTGTCTCTTCTACACCAAGCACATGAAACCGATCGCCCTGGCAATAAGCTGCCGGCGCGAAGCGTCTGCCGAACAACAAGTTCGGTTGGCCCCCATCCTTGGCACTGAACCAAGCTCGCCTGCATATGACAGACGACCCCCAGATCGGGGACAGGGAAGGCTCTAGGGGAGGGAATCGAACCCCCAATGACGCGGTTAACAGCCGCGGGCTTTTCCTTTTAGCTACCCTAGAATGCGAGAAAAAACGGGGCCCTCTGGATTGCTCCTCGGGGCCCCACGGACGTTTAGGAGAAGAGCATGCTCTCGCTGCATGTAGTCTTGCCAGACCATCAACCCTCAAGCCTCAACGGCCGTTGTTGATGAGCTTTTCCCCTTACCGAAACCGGGGGTGCGAGCCCGCTCTACTTCCTTCCAGGTTGTCAGAGATCTCCCCGACCCCTCGGAAGGGGTCGGCTTGGCTGAGACGGAAGGATTCGAACCTTCATGGGTTGGGTCAGAGCCAACCTACCCGCCTTGGGACGCCTCAATGTAGTGAGCTATCTGGGAATCGAACCCAGCCCCGCGGTTTAAGGGACCGCTGCTCCGCCTTGGAGCTAACAGCTCATGCTTTCGTGAACCTGGAGGGAATCGGACCCCCGACGAGCGACTTAAAAGGACGCGGTTCTGCCACTGAACTACAGGTTCTCCTTCTTTCGTTTTGGTGCGTCCTGTTTCATCTCGTCCTTCTCTTTCCTTGGTCCCGGCGTATGGAGTCGAACCATCTAGCCTGTGGCAACGCTTTTACAGAGCGCCGTGCCTTCCGAAGCACACCCCACCGGGGTTTTTACAATCCGAAAACGACGAAGGCCGCCCTAGTTTCCCTAGGCGGCCTCCATTTTCCCGTTGGTTATGGATTTCGCCTAGGTTTTGGCCTCCGGCTTCGCAAACACGGTGCTATTGCGAAGCGTGGCCAAGCGATACTCAATGCGCTGATCCTGTCCACCGAAGACAGACCACACCGGCAGCCGTTCGGCTTGCTGGTTCGTCGTGGTCTGATGGATCGTCGGTTTCATGGCTCAGTTGGTAGGGCTGTCGCCCTGGTCCCCATCTCGTACACCAGGTTCGACGAGCCTGCCAAGAAAAAGTTGGCAGGCTATGTCGATTTTCCTGGCGTGGCCTCACCAAGACGTGAGGCCAGAGGCTCGGACAAACGAAGCGGCCCGAGCATAGGCATCGGCCTGTGCCAAAAACAGGCTCGACATCGCCGTGGACGAGGATCCCACGTCGAACCTTCTCGTCTCCAAGTTGACGAGGAGGAGGAGCATCCCCTGCGTCGTGTTTTGGGCGGCTCTGAAAACCACCTCGACCTGGTTGCCAAAAGTGCCTAACTGAACGGAATCCAGGTCCGAGGAGAGAAAACGACGGAGCTGATCGATGGTCATACCCCCTCCTACACCCCTTAAAGCACCCTGATCAACCCGGAAGTTCCTTTCACTTCACCTCTAGTATGGGTAAATTCCCCGAGAAAGTGACGGGCCTCCTCAAGAAGGCCTCGTCCGAGACGCAACCTCAACCTGAACGCTTCCGCTGCCACATCTTCGGCAACGAGTGGGACAAGTTCGTGGAGACTTGGGCCGCCATCTCCTTCGACTTCGTGGGTCATGCCCTCGGGCCCTTCGGCAAGCAGCCGCTCCCCGAGATCCTCCCGCTCCCAGACGGCCAACATGCTGCGGGAGCTACCGCGAGCTTCGACATGAGCACGGGCCAGGTCCGGCTCTCCAGCTCCGTGGATGGGAAGCCAGGGCAGACGCTCGAGAAGCTGACGCACGAACTGACGCACGCCTCCCTTGCTCTCTTTCCTGAGGGGGACCCCTTCTATGAGGAGGGCTTCGTCGACTACTCCGTCTGGGTCATGGCCCACGCCCCCGTCTGGGGCGAGCATCGGAACGCGATGATCAAGGCTGCCGCCTTCAATATCAAAATGCGTCGAGAACGGGCCATGCTGGATATGTCCGACTGGGACCGGAAGCGATGGGCGGGAGGCCTCTACGCGAGCTTGAGCCGAGGCCCCTTCATCATCGCCTCGCTTCGGCACCGTAAGATGGAGAACAACTTCTCTTGGTGACCCGATGACCCGAAGTCTCAAGCCCTGGTTCGTCTACATCCTCCACAGCGTCTCGACCGACCACCTCTATGTTGGGGTGACGACCGACCCTGATCGCCGACTCGCCGAACACAACGGGCAGGGGAAGCGTGGGGCTCGATACACGAGAAAGGGCCGACCCTGGGTTCGGGTGTACCTCGAGCCCGCTGCCGATCGGGTCTCCGCCATGCAGAGGGAGTACCGGATCAAGAGATTTCACCGGCCGAAGAAGTTTGAGTTGATCGCGAAGGGCCCGCCCCTGTAGTACCCAACATGAGCCAGCACAAATGCCCCGCGTTCGGTAACTGCTGTGACAAGCCGGATGTCGTGAGAGCGGATCACGACTGCGCGAAAGACAAGCCCTCGACCCCGCCCTTCCACATCTGTGAAGGCTGCGCGATGTCCGAGTGCCGGAACTGCGGCGACCACTGCGATTGCGAGCTGTGACCCTCATGAACACCAAAGAGTTCAACCTGGAAGCCTTCGAGCACATTCAGGGATCGGGGATGGATCCCGAAGATCTCGCCAAGCTCTACGGGATCACGAAGCGGCTCGTGGACCGGATCCAGATGGGGAAGGTAGACTTCCCCGCTGCACTTCAACAGGCGACCAATCCTGAAAAGAGTCAGAAATAACCGTTCGAGAGTTGATCAGGGGACCCTCTCGCCTGTAGGAGTCACATGGACAACGCGAATACGACCCCCAAGGCTGAGTGGAAAGAGATTGCTTGGGGACAACATCTCCTGACGGCGGGCAAGATCGCCGTCACCATGGAAGGCGTGCCCAATGCCATCGGGTACAAGTTCACGATCTTCATCGGCGCGAGCCAAACTGGCGCGGTCTGCCACGCCAAAGTGACGAGCCTCGATACGGCGAAAGCCGTTGCGGTTCGTACCGTTCGCAAGCTCTTGACGAGCGCTCTCGAAGTCCTTCCCGAGTGAGCTAGTCCTCCTCGA